>Ga0308156_1000027_pt1 | contig 634870 bp, 589 predicted proteins | sample PhyAR2_FD_201041 | JGI IMG/M metagenome (GOLD analysis project Ga0308156, IMG submission 201041) | Phyllosphere microbial communities from UC Gill Tract Community Farm, Albany, California, United States - DLSL A.R2 | ecosystem: Host-associated > Plants > Phyllosphere > Unclassified | place... | reverse complement strand
CGCAGCTTTGTCGATAATGTAAAAATAACGAGTAAGTTAAGATGAAAAGAATGTTGATTAACGCAACTCAGCAGGAAGAGTTGCGTGTTGCCCTCGTAGATGGACAGCGGCTGTATGATTTGGATATCGAAAGTCCGGGTCATGAGCAGAAAAAAGCGAATATTTACAAAGGCAAAATCACCCGCATTGAACCAAGTCTTGAAGCAGCGTTCGTGGACTACGGCGCAGAACGACATGGTTTCCTCCCTCTTAAAGAAATCGCCCGCGAATACTTCCCTAGCAATTACTCTTCCCATGGCCGCCCGAACATCAAAGATGTGCTGCGCGAAGGCCAGGAAGTCATCGTTCAGGTAGACAAAGAAGAACGTGGCAACAAAGGCGCCGCCTTGACCACCTTCATCAGCCTGGCGGGCAGCTATCTGGTGCTGATGCCGAACAACCCGCGCGCCGGCGGTATTTCTCGCCGCATCGAGGGTGACGATCGTACCGAGCTGAAAGAAGCGCTCTCTTCGCTGCAACTGCCAGACGGCATGGGCCTGATCGTTCGCACCGCGGGCGTAGGCAAATCCGCCGACGCGCTGCAGTGGGATCTCTCCTTCCGTCTGAAGCACTGGGAAGCGATTAAAAAAGCCGCCGAAGGCCGCCCTGCACCGTTCCTGATCCACCAGGAAAGCAACGTTATCGTGCGTGCCTTCCGCGATTATCTGCGCCCGGACATCGGCGAAATCCTGATCGATAACCCGAAAATTCTCGATCTGGCCAAAGAGCACATCGCTGCGCTGGGCCGCCCGGATTTCAGCAGCAAAATCAAACTGTACAGCGGTGAAATTCCTCTGTTCAGCCACTATCAGATCGAATCGCAGATCGAATCCGCCTTCCAGCGCGAAGTGCGCCTGCCGTCCGGCGGCTCGATCGTCATCGACAGCACCGAAGCGCTGACCGCCATCGACATCAACTCCGCACGCGCAACCCGCGGCGGCGACATCGAAGAGACGGCGTTCAACACCAACCTGGAAGCGGCGGACGAGATCGCTCGCCAGCTGCGCCTGCGCGACCTCGGCGGCCTGATCGTCATCGACTTCATCGACATGACGCCGGTACGCCACCAGCGCGAAGTGGAAAACCGCTTGCGCGACGCCGTGCGTCAAGACCGCGCGCGCATCCAAATCGGCCGCATCTCCCGCTTCGGCCTGCTGGAAATGTCACGCCAGCGCCTCAGCCCGTCGCTGGGTGAGTCCAGCCACCACGTGTGCCCACGCTGTAACGGCACCGGTACCATCCGAGACAACGAATCGCTGGCGCTGTCCATCCTGCGCCTGATCGAAGAAGAAGCGCTGAAGGAAAACACCAAAGAAGTTCACGCTATCGTGCCGGTTCAGGTCGCTTCGTACCTGCTGAACGAAAAGCGCGAATCCGTCAGCGCGATCGAAAAACGTCAGGGTGGCGTGAAAGCCGTCATCGTGCCGAACGATGAAATGCAAACCCCGCACTACTCGGTGCTGCGCGTGCGCAAGGGCGAGGAAACCTCTACCCTCAGCTACCTGCTGCCGAAACTGCACGAAGAAGACATGGAGCGTCCGCTGGAAGATGCGCCGATGGAACGCAAGCGTCCGGAGCAACCGGCCCTGGCTTCCTTCTCCCTGTCCGCCGATGTGCCGCCGCCGGCTGAAGAACCCGTCGCCGTTGCCAAACCTGTCGCTGCAGCCGCCAAGACTAAAGCCGCAGCGCCGGCCGCCGCTAAACCGGGCTTCCTGGGCCGCCTGTTCGGTGGTCTGAAGAACTTGTTCGCCGGTGAAGAACAACCTGCCGTCGAAGAAGCCAAACCGGCCGAAACGCCGAAGGCGGAAGGCAACGGTGAGAACCGTCGTCAGGATCGTCGCGGTCAGCGCCGTCAAGGCACCGGCCGTAAAGAGCGCGGTGAGCGTAGCGACCGTGGCGATCGCCCGGAACGCAGCGAGCGTAAAGAGCGCGGTGAAGGCCGTGACAATCGCGAGCGCGATAACCGTGAACCGCGTGAGAACCGTGAAGGCCGTGAATCGCGTGAATCCCGCGATGAACAGCGCCGTAACCGCCGCAACCAGCAGCAGAACGCGCCGGTAGCGGAGGAAACCGCTTCGGAAGAAGGTGCTAAAGCGCCGCGCGAAGATCAGCAGCAACGCCGTGAGCAGCGTGCTGAACGACAGCGTCGTCGTCAGGAAGAGAAACGTCAGGCTCAGCAGGAAGTGAAAGCGCTGGAAAGCGTTGACGCAGTCGAGAGTACCGACGAAGAGCAGGAAGAGCGCCAGCAGCAGAACATGCAGCGCCGTCAGCGCCGCCCTCTGTCGCAGAAAGTGCGTATCCTGTCTGCGGAAGAAGAGCTGCAGCGTGCAGCGGAAGAGCTGTTGGCGCCGAAAGCGCCGGTAGCGAAAGCCGAAGACGCGCAGCCGACCGCCGACGACAGCGTCAAGCTGTTGCCGGAAACCGTTGCCGCACAGCCGGAAGACGATGCCCAGGGCGAAAGCCGCGGCAACGGCGAAGGCATGCCGCGTCGTTCCCGTCGTTCACCGCGTCACCTGCGCGTCAGCGGCCAGCGTCGCCGTCGTTACCGCGATGAGCGTTACCCGCTGCAATCCCCAATGCCGTTGGCGGGCGCGTTCGCTTCGCCGGAAATGGCATCAGGCAAAGTATGGGTAAGCTACCCGGTCGCTCAGGTTGAAGAAGCCGAAGTGCAAACCGAAGCCGTAGAGCAGGCGCCGGTTGTCGCCGCAGCGGTTGAACAGCACAGCGTTACCGTGGAAGACACTCAGACCGCGGCCAGCGTCAACGAACCGGCACCCGAAGCCGCCGTTGAGACTGCTAGCGTTACCGTAACGGAAGAAGCTGCAGTCGTAGCACCGGTTGTAGCCACTCCGGCCGAGGAAATCCCGGCGCCGGTGGAAACCGCCCCGGCAACTGTTGCAGTTGAACAGCCGAAAGTGGAAGAGACTGCCCCTGCAGTGGAAGCCGAGCCGGTAGCTGAAACCATAGCTGTAGAGCCAGTGGTTGAACCTGTGCCAACGGAAGACGAGCCTGTGGTCGAAGTTGCACCGGTGGTAGAAGCCACGCCAGCGGAAGAAACGCCAGTGGTAGAAGCCGCACCTGCGGCAGCCTCCGTGGAAGTTGCTCCGGTCGAAAAAGCCCCAGCGCCAATCGCCGCAGAACCTGCACCTGCAGTTGCGCAGCAGCCGGCGCCGGTGAAAGCCGTGCAGGACGCGCTGTACAAACACATCGCCACTGCGCCGATGACTAAAGCGCCTGCGCCAGCCTACGTGCCGGAAGAACGCAAGCACAGCAACTGGCAGCGCCCTTCCTTCAACTTTGAAGGCAAAGGTTCAGCCGGTGGTCACTCGGCAGTGAGCCAGGCCACCGCGCCTGCCACAAAGCCGCAGCCGGTTAACGAATAAGTTAATCTGCAACCCTAAAAAAACCCGCCATCGGCGGGTTTTTTCTTGCCTGTAAAAAGCTCAGGCGATCTTTTTCAGTTTCTTGATGTCCAGAACATCCAACTTGCCGTCAAGTCGACTGACGAACTGCTGAAAATGCGCCGTCTCATTATGCTTATCCAGCGCTTCGCTGCTGGCCCAACGCTCAAAGAACACGAAGGTGCCCGGCTTTTCCAGATCGCGATGCAAATCATATTGCAGGTTGCCCAGCTCCTGGCGGCTCGGCTCGAGAATGTCGTGCACCGCTTCACTGACTGCGGCCTCAAATCCCGCTTTCGCTTGCAGGGTGGCGATAACGCGTACTTCCATTGTTTTCTCCCTTTCCACTTGATGAAAGTCGACGGTATTGGCGTCGGCATCGTTGAAATCCTTGTCACTATGCGCCTGCTGCGCCGTTGATTTCAACTTGTCGCCAACAAACAGATGCATCTGCGGCACTTTCCGCTTATCCTTACACCCCGGCGTGAATAAACCCATTATTCGCTTTTCATTAGACGTATTTGACCGCCGGAGCCTAGCTAGATGACCGCACAACCTCAAGTTCTGAAAATCCGCCGCCCAGACGACTGGCATATCCACCTGCGTGACGATGAGATGCTGAAAACGGTGGTGCCCTATACCAGCCAGGTATTTGGCCGGGCGATCGTGATGCCGAACCTGGTTCCGCCCGTGACGACCGTGGCCGCCGCACGCGCCTACCGCGATCGCATTCTGGCGGCGGTGCCGCAGGGTCACAACTTCACTCCGCTGATGACCTGTTACCTGACCAACTCTCTGGCGGCCAGTGAACTGGTCAGCGGTTTCGAGCAAGGGGTGTTTACCGCCGCCAAGCTGTATCCGGCCAACGCCACCACCAACTCCAGCCACGGCGTCAGCGACGTGACCGGCATTTACCCACTGTTCGAGCAAATGCAAAAAATCGGCATGCCTTTGCTTATCCACGGCGAAGTGACCGATCCTGCCGTGGATATCTTCGACCGCGAGGCGCGCTTTATCGAACAGGTGATGGAGCCTATCCGCCGTCACTTCCCGGAACTGAAAATCGTCTTCGAGCACATCACCACCAAAGAAGCGGCACAGTACGTGCAGGCAGGCAACCGTTTCCTCGGCGCCACCATCACGCCGCAACACCTGATGTTCAACCGCAACCACATGCTGGTCGGCGGCATTCGCCCACACCTGTTCTGCCTACCGATCCTCAAGCGCAACGTCCATCAGGAAGCGCTGCGTCAGGCGGTTGCCAGCGGCTCGGACCGTTTCTTCCTCGGCACCGACTCCGCGCCGCACCTCAAGCATCGCAAAGAGTCCAGCTGCGGCTGTGCCGGCTGCTTCAATGCGCCGAATGCCATCCCGGCTTACGCAGCGGTCTTCGAACAGCTCGGCGCACTGGAGCACTTCGAGGCTTTCTGCTCGCTCAACGGCCCACGCTTCTATGGCCTGCCGCTCAACGAAGACTTCATCGAACTGCAGCGCGTGCCAACCACCCAGCCGGAAGAGATTACCCTCGGCAATGAATCCGTGATCCCCTTCCTGGCGGGTGAAACCCTGAACTGGTCGCTGAAAGACTGATATTTTTGCATCGCCCTCTTGCCCTCGCACTCGGTTAACTGTATAAATAAACAGTAAATCACTTCGGGGGCAATTATGCGTGTTGAAGTCACTCTAGATAAAACCCGGCCGCTGCCGTCGGGCGCCATTGAGGCGCTGACCGGTGAACTGGGCAAACGGGTCAATCGCCAGTTTCCAGACGCCGTCGTTCATGTACGTTATGCCGGCGCCAACGGGCTCTCCGTGCTGGGGGGCGCCAAAACCAATCGGGATCTGATCGAGGAAATCCTTCAGGAAACCTGGGAAAGCGCGGACGAATGGTTTAGCGCAGAATAACACTGCAATGCTGTTTTTGCCGGGGGTCGCTCTCCGGCTTTTTTGTTTCTGGCGCCCTGCCCATTCATCGCTTACCCTTACTCTGAAACAAAATCTGCCTCAGCGCTGTATTTAACGCAAAGGAGTAAGCATGGCCCCGGACAAGGTGAAATCCGAAGACGCAATGACGTTTGGCGAACTGCTGGCGCTGATTGCCGATCAGAAAAGGCGCTTGAACGTACTGGAAGTAGCTTTCTCTTATCTGGCCTTCAGCCTGGATGACAAAGCCAACCAACGGCTGATCCACAGCCTGAAGCTGGAATCGCACAGCCAGAATCGTGATGCCGAAACGCAAAAGCATTTCGCCCATTTGGCCGAAGAGCTGGAAAAATGTCTGCATGGTGCATCGCCACCTGCCGACGCGGAATAACGCGCTGCGCTTGACTCGTCCACTGCTGCACCTGCAAATTTGTAGAATAATTGTTCAAATAAATATTTATTTTGCAAATTTCGGTGACAACCCCCTCCACCGATGAAAGCGGATGCGTATACTGTAATTGCTCTCATGATGATGAGCCGCATTGATCCTCGTTAGTCACTCACGGTAGTTACTACTCAATAAGGGGTCTTTATGGACAGAAATGATGAAGTAATTCAGACGCACCCGCTTGTCGGTTGGGATATCAGTACTGTCGACGTTTACGACGCCATGATGATACGCCTTCATTACCTGTCTTCACTAGACCAAACGCCCGAAGAAGCCCAAGTAGACCGAACGCTTTGGCTGACTACAGATGTCGCCCGTCAATTAATCAATATCTTAGAAGCCGGCATCGCCAAGATTGAAGCTACGGATTACCAGGATCTTGATCGCAGAAAACATTGATTTATCGTCTCCTAACCTCTAAGGCGCCGTGACCATTCCCGGCGCCTTTTTCTTTGCCTTTCATCGTTCAATCAGTGCATTGCGCCCGCCAACCTTTTATCATGGGGCGATAAGAAATCGCTATCAGAGAGGGTGGGTACGTGGAATATGATTTGATTGTGGTGGGCAGCGGTTCCGTCGGCGCAGCGGCAGGCTATTACGCCACGCGGGCCGGCTTGAAAGTGCTGATGATCGACAGCGCCATTCCTCCACACCGCAACGGCAGCCATCACGGCGATACCCGCATTATCCGTCACGCTTACGGCGAAGGCGAAAAGTACGTGCCGCTGGTGCTACGTGCCCAGGCGCTGTGGAATGCGCTGATTCAACAATCCGGCGAGGAACTGTTCCAGTCGTGCGGCGTGCTCAACCTGGGGCCGCAGCACTCCGACTTCATTCGCAATGCGCAGCAGAGCGCGCAAACATTCCGCCTGAATGCGCAAACCCTCAGCGCCGAACAGATCGCTCAACGCTGGCCGGAATTCCGGGCCCCGGAAGGTTATGTCGGCGTGTTCGAGCCCGACGCCGGCTTCCTGCATGCTGAGCTGGCGATAGCCACTCTGATCAAGCTGGCAAAAGAAGCCGGCTGCAGCCAGTTGTTCAACTGCCCGGTCAGCTCGGTGGAGCCTATCGAGGGCGGCGTTGAGGTCATCACCGGCGAAGGGCGTTTCACGGCGCGAAAAGCGGTGATCACCGCCGGTACCTGGGTCAAAGCGCTGTTGCCGCAGTTACCCGTCGCGCCACTGCGCAAAGTCTTCTCCTGGCATCAGGCAGATGGCCGCTACAGCGTGAACAATCGTTTCCCGGCCTTTACCGTCGAAGCGCAAGACGGCACGCACTATTACGGTTTCCCGGCGGATAACGACGGCCTGAAAGTAGGCAAGCACGACGGCGGCCAGCCGATGGATGCCCCCGAGCAGCGCAAACCCTTCGGCAGCTACGCCAGCGACGGCACGGAAGTTTTCTCCTTCCTGCGGCAATTTTTACCGGGTGTAGGCGTATGTTTACACGGTGAAGCCTGCAGCTATGATATGAGCCCCGACGAAGACTTTATTATCGATACGCTGCCGGATTGCGATCGCCTGATGGTTATCAGCGGATTGAGCGGCCACGGCTTCAAGTTCGCCAGCGCGTTGGGTGAGATTGCCGCGCTGTTCGCGCAGGACAAAGCGCCGCCGGTCGACGTCTCCAGCTTTGGTCTGAAACGATTTAGCTAAGCGAAGGATTTCTCTGTCCAGGTTGCCGTCGTGCCCTGGACAGCAAAATTTAGCGGTTACAATTTATTAACCTGCTAACTCTTTTAAATACCAAGTAAAAATCCTGATAACGGAAATTTCTTATATTCAGCATTTGAATTTCCGAATTGAACACTTGCAGTGTAAGTCCTATTTTACAGAAGATATGCTCCATCGGCTTTCAACAAGGACGTCACCATGAAACTACTTGTCGTGGACGAATGCTGCTTCACCCGGGTCGGTATAGCCAGCTACTTTGCTGATAGTGGGATTACGACGATCAAGTGCTGCCACAGCATTGAATACGCTACGCCGCTGTTGGCCAGCTTTCAGCCGAGCCACATTCTGGTGAACCTCAGCAACCAGTGCCGTTATAACGAAGCAGACGCGCAGCTGCTGGCGTTTATGGAAGCCAGCCAGTCTGCCTTGCTGTTTATCTATCTCGATACGCCTTACCCTTACAGCGAAACGCCAATGCGCATCGCCGATAACGCCTTTCTGTTCAATAAAAGCATTCTGCCACTCACTTTACGCACGCTGCGCGAAAATCCGCTGGCGCTGGCCGATGACGGCGAAGAGCGTTCCTTGTTCAGTCCGCAGGAACTGACGGTGATGAAATATTGGATGGCGGAGATGCCCAACTACCGCATCGCGAAAAAGCTGCAAATCAGCTCGCATACGGTGTATGTGCACAAGCGTCACATCACGGAGAAGATCAACGCGCGCAACCGGCTGGAGTTCTACTCGCTGTATAACGTGCTGCGCTATTTCTACCCGCCGAGCACGCCAACAAATTCGACGCCGCTGGCGCTGCTAGCCGTGTAACCTCAAGCCTGCGATAACGCAGGCTTTTTTATCGCCTCTCTTCCCGCACTCACGCGCGGCGCGCTGTAAAAGACGCCGAGAAAAGGACTATAATCAAAGGTCCCTTTCTTCAGGCAGCTGAAATGTTAAACCGAATACTGGCGGCTATCGTCAACAACGTGCGTGAGCACCTGGTGCTGTACCTGTGTCTGTGGCTAGTGCTGCTGGCGTTGGATGTCTATTTCTTCTTCGTCATGTAATCCATGCCGCCGTTATTTCCCCGATTGAGCTTCAACCGCTTCGGCGATCCCGCCCAGGTGCTGGAATTGCAGCAGATGAGCAGACCGCTGCTGCGCCCCGGACAGCGGTTATTGCAGATGCGCTATGCCCCGATCAACCCTTCCGATCTGATCCCGATCCACGGCCAATACGCGCACCGCATCGCCCTTCCTCAGGTGCCGGGATATGAAGGCGTGGGCGTCGTCGTCAACCCGCAGAATGGGCATTCAACGGGCCGCCGCGCGCTGGCGGTAGCGGGTAACGGCAGTTGGCAAACGTTCGTCACGCTGCCTGAAGATCGGGTGATCTGGGTGCCGGACGACATCGACGACGCCTGCGCAGCGCAAATCTATATCAACCCGCTCACCTGCTGGGTGCTGTTGACGCAATGGCTGCCGCTCAACGCCGGCGACTTACTGCTGCTCAACGGCGGCGGTTCCGCCGTTAGCCTGCTGTTGGCGCAGATGACGGCGCTGCGCGGCATTCGTCTGGCGGTCGTGGTGCGCAACACCGCTCATCGCCAGGCGTTACTGGCCGCCGGCGCCTGGCGCGTTATCGAAGCGTCGCAGCTGGTGGAAATGACGAATTTTGGCGCCCGTGCGGCCATCGACTGCATCGGCGGCGAAGACGGATTGCAGTTGGCGCGGGCGGTCCGCACCGGCGGCGATTTTGTGGCGCTGGGCCTGCTTAGCGGCCGCCAGGTAGACTGGCGGCGCGTGGTGGACGAGTTAAAGCTGCGGGCTTCGCTGTTCCACTTGCGCAAATGGAACGCACAGGCGGCACCGGCGCAATGGCAGACGGCGTTTTATCAGTTATTCCAGCTGTTGCGACGCGGCCAGCTGGCGCTGCGCCCACCCGCCGCGATTTATCCTTTGCCTCACTACGCAGCGGCGCTGCACCACGCCGCCCAGCCCGGCGTGAATGGCAAAATATTCCTCACTCCGGCGCCGCCGGAGGCTGGCGCGGCGGGCGACCGTCCCCCAGGATAACCGCCAGCCGATAGCCGTCTTCGGTGGTCTCCAGCGCGATGCGCGCCACGATCGTCAGCGGCACCGACAGCAGCATGCCCACCGGGCCGAGCAGCCAGCCCCAGAAGATCAGCGACAGGAACACCACCAGCGTCGACAGCCCCAGCCCGCGCCCCATCACGCGCGGCTCGAGGATATTGCCGATCACCATGTTGACAGCGATAAAGCCACCCGCCACCACCAGCGCATCACCCAATCCGTTGAACAACAGCGCCTGAATCAGCGGCGGAATGGCGGCCAATACCGAGCCAATGTTGGGAATGTAGTTAAGCAGAAACGCCAGCAGCCCCCAGATAAAGGCAAAACGCACGCCGACCGCCGCCAGGAAGATCCAGACGATCACCCCAGTGGCCAGGCTGATGATGGTTTTAATCACCAGATAACGTGTCACGCCGTCCAGCGCCCGCCGCACCGCGGCGAGCCCCTCGTTCGGCTTATCCAGCGCCTGCTGCAGCTTATACGGCAGCAGCTGCACTTCGAACAGCATAAACACCACGGTCATCAGCAGCAGGAAGACGTTGGTCATGGCGCCAGACAGGTGCCCCAGCATGCGGGTGACCAGATTCATCGCCGCGCTGGGATCGACATACTGCAGCATCGCTTCGCTGGAGAGACTGATATTGAAGCGATCGGCGTAATGCTGCAGCTCGCGCAGCTTCTCGATCATCATGCCGCGGTACTGGGGCAGCGAGCGGGCGAACTCGTTCAGCGAAGCACCCAGCATGCCGATAAACAGCATCACGACCACGATCACCGCCGTCACCAGCAGCGTCACCCCGACGATACGCGGCACTCGTCGGCGTTCCAGCATCGCCACCAGCGGGTTCAGCACCATGGCGAGGAACACCGCCAGCAAAAACGGCACCACGATGTCGGCGGCGGCTTTCACCCCGGCCAAAATGATCACCAACATCGCCAGCAGGACGGCCAGACGCAGGCTACTGTCGGTCACACGGGTTCGGCCCATGACGTTTCCTTGTTATTTCACTGGGTTAACCGGCCACCAAGAGCCGACTCTTGGCGCTAATGGTAGCAAAGTCCACCGTCACGCCGCAGAGGATTTCGCCTAACCGTTCGAAAAAATTAATCTTTCCGCCCTGCTCTTTGCCGCAAGAAATAGGCATAACGTTTGCCAACAAATAATTCCACCGAGCAACTCATGGACGATTTACGTAAAATGACAAAAGCTGACATTAATAGATAATAAGCCTAATTTTCAACAACTAGCACAACCGCCCCATGAGGGAAATAATATCATCTTCAACGATTTATCTGATGAAGCCCGAACATCTCAAACAAATTCACTGACTAATATTTCTAAGAAGTAACATAGTTAAATTTATTATTGATTTTATGTTTCCTAAAGTTTAATTATTGCAGCCAGCCAATCGGTAATCGAAGGAAACAGGATGCTCTGGAAAAATACCGCCGATCGTTTCGGCCATGTGTCAGTGTTAATCCACTGGCTGGTGGCGCTGACGGTGTACGGCATGTTCGCACTCGGTCTGTGGATGGTTACGCTGGGCTATTATGACGTCTGGTACCATCAGGCGCCGGAGATCCACAAAAGCATCGGCACGCTGCTGTTCATCGTGATGGTGATCCGCGTGATCTGGCGCTTTGTCTCGCCGCCACCCAAGCCGCTGGCCAGCTATGGTCGCCTCACTCGCGTCAGCGCTATTCTCGCGCATCTGGCGCTGTATGCCGTGCTGTTCGGCATTCTGATCAGCGGCTATCTGATCTCGACCGCCGACGGCCAACCGATCAGCGTATTCGGCTGGTTCGACGTGCCCGCCACCGTCACCGGCATGGCGGAACAGGCCGACACCGCCGGCGCCATACACCTTTACCTGGCCTGGGCCGTGGTAGTGCTTTCGGTACTGCACGGGCTGGCCGCGCTTAAACATCACTTTATCGATCGTGATGTCACTTTGAAACGGATGCTGGGTAGCAGCGCCGATTAACCTTTGGATTTATGGAGATTGCTATGTTGAAAACGACCGTATTGGGCCTGACCGCAGGCGCCCTGCTGCTGAGCGCCGGTTCCGCACTGGCGGCGGACTACAAGATCGACAAACAGGGCCAGCACGCCTTTATCGAGTTCCGCATCCAGCACCTGGGCTACAGCTGGCTGTATGGCAGCTTTAAAGACTTCGACGGCGGCTTCACCTTCGACGAGAAAGATCCGTCCAAGGACAAGGTCAACGTGACCATCAATACCGCCAGCGTCGACACCAACCACGCCGAGCGCGACAAGCACCTGCGCAGCGCCGAGTTCCTCAACGTGGAGAAGAACAAGCAAGCCAAGTTTGAATCCACCGAAGTGAAGAAAAGCGGCGACGGTTATGCGGTGGTCGGCAACCTGACGCTGAACGGCGTGACCAAGCCCGTTACGCTGGACGCCAAACTGATTGGCCAGGGCAACGATCCGTGGGGCGGCTACCGCGCCGGCTTTGAGGCCAACGGTAAGATCAAGCTGAAAGATTTCGGCATCACCACCGATCTGGGCCCGGCGTCGCAAGACGTTGAGCTGATCATCTCCGTAGAAGGCGTACGCGAGAAATAAATAAAAAAAAGCCCGGTTTGGCGGCCGGGCTTCTCATTTCCTCAGGCTCAGCGGGCTGGGCCTTCTTCTTCCGGTGCCGGAATGTGCATCGTAGTCTGCAACAAGCCTTTTGACTTATTGAAGATCTTGACGCCGTTTTCACGGCCGGCACGGCGCGCGCGTTGCTCTTCGCGCGGCAGCTTCAGCTCTTCGCGGCAAATCTCGCTACAGCACCCTTCAAATTTGGCGGCGCAGCTCGGGCACTGAATGAACAGCAGATGGCAACCGTCGTTCTTGCAGTTGGTATGGGTGTCGCACGGCGCTCCACACTGGTGGCAGTTGGCGATCACATCGTCGGAGATGCGCTCACCCATACGCTCATCGAACACGAAGTTTTTGCCGATAAACTTCAGCGGCAACCCCTGTTCTTTCGCTTTGCGGGTGTACTCGATAATCCCGCCTTCCACGTGGTAGATGTTTTTAAAGCCTTTGTGCAGCATATAGGCGCTGGCTTTTTCACAGCGAATGCCGCCGGTGCAATACATGACAATATTCTTGTCTTTACTGTCCTGCAGCATCTCCACCGCCATCGGCAGCTGATCGCGGAAGGTATCCGACGGCACCTCAATGGCGTTTTCGAAATGGCCGACTTCGTACTCATAGTGGTTGCGCATATCGACGAATACCGTATTCGGATCGTCTATCATCTGATTGACGCGATCGGCCTGCAGATACTCGCCGACGTTGCTTGGGTCGAAGCTCTCGTCATCGATGCCGTCGGCCACGATGCGCTCACGCACCTTGAGGCGTAGTACCCAGAAGGATTTGCCATCGTCTTCGAGCGCAATATTCAGGCGTACCTGATCCAGCGCCGGGTGCGAGGCGAACAGCGCGGCTTTGAACGCGTCGAAGTGGTGCTGCGGCACGCTGATCTGCGCGTTGATGCCCTCTTTCGCCACGTAGATGCGGCCGAACACCTTCAGTTTTTCGAACTGAACGTACAGGCTGTCGCGAAACGCTTTGGGATCGTCGATGGAGAAGTATTTGTAAAAAGAAACTGTGGTGCGCGGCTCGGTTTCCGCCAGCATGCGCGCCTTCAGTTCCTCATTAGAAATTCGGTTATGTAACACTGGCATGGTGTACTTTCCTGTCTTTCGGGAGGTGACTGATTATCGCGCGCCGCCTGCCGGCCCGCGCGCGGCGCATATCATACCCGAAAAACCGCCGCCGCGCAGCCCTGGCGCCAGCGCCCCGTTCAGTGTCCGTCGCCTTCGGTAAACGCAGAAGCCACTATGCCGAGCGCCATCATCACGCCGGCGAGCGCCAATATCGCGTTCACCTGCAGATGCGCGCCAACGCTGCCGACCGTCGCGCCCAAAACCAGCAGCCCCGCACTGATCCATGGTGCCAAAATATTTACCCTCTGAATAATTACCAGTAATAATATCGCCATTATCTTTGGCAGGAAAGATTGTGGAAAAATTCGGCATTCGATGCATATTTAACGCCCAAAGAGGGATTTTAATGCGTTGTGTTTTCCCGGATCGCCAGAAAAATGCCACAATAGTCGCAAACAAACGGCAGAAACGAACCTTGCCGCCGAGCTCACCCGGCTGCCAGACCATGCGATGACTCTGTCATTACACTTAAACAACCGTATTCAAACAGAGAACCCATGACTCAAGTTCCTACTTTCAATCGTTCCTTATTGCATCCGCGCTATTGGCTGACCTGGGTCGGCATCGGCTTGCTGTACCTGCTGGTGTTGCTGCCTTACCCCGTCATCTACTGGCTCGGCACCTCGATTGGGCGATTTTCCATGCGCTTTCTCAAGCGACGCGTCGCTATCGCCCAACGCAACCTCGAGCTCTGTTTTCCCGACATGCCGCAGGCCGAACGCGATGCGCTGGTGGTAAAGAATTTCGAATCGGTCGGCATGGGGCTGTTTGAAACCGGCATGGCGTGGTTCTGGCCCAACTGGCGCATCGAGCGCTGGTTCAAGGTCAGTGGCCTGGAGCACATCCAACAAGCGCGCGACAACCAGCAGGGCGTGTTGCTGATTGGCCTGCACTTTTTGACGCTGGAGCTGGGCGCGCGCATCTTCGGCATTCACAACCCGGGCATCGGCGTTTACCGCCCGCACGACAACAAGCTGATGGACTGGCTGCAAACCTGGGGCCGCATGCGTTCCAACAAATCGATGCTGGACCGCAAAGACATCAAAGGCATGATCCGCGCCCTGAAACAGGGTGATATCATCTGGTATGCGCCGGATCACGACTACGGCCCGCGCAGCAGCGTTTTCGTGCCGCTGTTCGCGGTGGACAAAGCCGCCACCACCACCGGCAGCTACGTGCTGGTGCGGATGGGTAAACCGGCGATCGTTCCGTTCACCCCGCGCCGCCTGCCGGACGGCAAAGGGTATGAGCTGATTATGCAACCGGCGGTGGAAAACTTCCCGCTGGATAACGAACTCGAGGCCGCCGCCTTTATGAACAAAGTGGTGGAGAAAGAGATCCTGATGGCGCCGGACCAATACATGTGGCTGCATCGCCGCTTCAAGACCCGCCCGGAAGGCGAGCCTTCGCTCTACTGATCAAGCCAACCCGCCACCGGCGGGTTTTTTATTGCGCGCCTCTTGAGAATCGACGGAGAGGGTGGGATGGTAAAGCCTTTGCCGCCCACCCTGGAGCCGTTATGTACATTGTCAGCCTGACCTACCATCGCCCAATCGCCGACGTAGACAGCCACCTTGAAGGCCACATCGCCTGGCTTAAAAAATATTTTCAGGACGGTACCTTCATCGCCTCCGGCCGTAAGAATCCCCGCACCGGCGGCGTGATCCTGGCCAAGGGCATTGACCGTGCGCAGTTAGACGCCATCCTGGCAGAAGATCCCTTCAACGCCGTAGCCCACTACGAGGTCACCGACTTTAGCGCCACCACCACCGCCGCCGGTTTCGAGGCGCTGACCGGACTATAAAACGCTGTAAATTCCGCGCGCTAAGCGCGGAATAAGGTTTAAACGTCATTTTTAAAACTTTATTTCATTTTTCGCCCAATCTTTGTCCCCTCGTTTGCCGTCGCTGCGCTTGCGGCGCATACTTACCAGGCTAACTTTCACGTTTTGCCCCTTCATCTTGCCGCTGGCAAAACGCGTCACCTTTCGGCAGTGGACATTTATGGCTTCGGCAGCAGAACCCGTTAACTGGAAACGCAACCTTTTCGTCGCCTGGCTGGGATGTTTTCTCACCGGCGCCGCCTTCAGCCTGGTGATGCCGTTTCTGCCGCTGTACGTAGAGACGCTGGGCGTTACCGGCCATCAGGCGCTCAACATGTGGTCCGGTCTGCTGTTCAGCATCACCTTCCTGTTTTCCGCTATCGCCGCGCCGTTCTGGGGCGCCCTGGCAGACCGACGCGGCCGCAAACTGATGCTGCTGCGTTCAGCGCTCGGTATGGCGATCGTCATGGCGCTGATGGGCATGGCGCAAACGGTCTGGGAGTTTCTCGCGCTGCGTGCGGTGCTGGGGCTGCTCGGCGGGTTCATTCCCAACGCCAACGCGCTGATCGCCACCCAGGTGCCGCGCAACCGCAGCGGCTGGGCGCTCGGCACCCTGTCCACCGGCGGCGTCGGCGGTGCGCTGATAGGCCCATTGATCGGCGGTTTGTTAGCCGATCTGTACGGCCTGCGCCCGGTGTTTTATATCACCGCCGCAGTGTTATTCGTCTGCTTCGTACTGACGCTGCTGTATGTCAAAGAACAATTTACCCCGGTGCAAAAACGCGACATGTTGCACGCAAAACAGGTGTTCGCCTCGCTGAAGAACCCGAAACTGGTGCTCAGCCTGTTTGTCACCACCATGATCATCCAGATCGCCACCGGCTCGATTGCGCCGATCCTGACGCTGTATGTGCGCGATCTGGCCGGCGCCACCCACAATCTGGCGTTTATCAGCGGGCTTATCGCCTCAGTGCCCGGCGTCGCGGCATTGATGAGCGCCCCGCGGCTGGGCAAGCTGGGCGATCGCATTGGCCCGGAACGCATTCTGGTCTTTATGCTGATCGTCTCGGTGCTGTTACTGATCCCGATGGCGTTCGTGCAGACGCCGTGGCAGCTCGGGGTACTGCGTTTTCTGCTGGGGGCGGCCGACGGCGCGTTGCTGCCGGCGGTACAGACGTTGTTGATTTACAACTGCACCAATCAGGTGGCCGGCCGTATTTTCAGCTACAACCAGTCGTTCCGCGATGTTGGCAACGTCAGCGGCCCGCTGCTCGGCGCCGCAATCTCCGCCGGCTACGGTTTTCGCGCGGTCTTCGCGGTCACCGCGCTGGTGGTGCTGTTCAACGCCGGTTATTCCTGGTGGTGTCTGCGGCGACGGCCGGGCTATAGGCGGGAAGACACGCTGCAGGAAGAGTCATAGCTGCATTTATCGCCACTTTCCGCCGTTGGTCAGATCAACGGCGCGTTTCCCCTACTTTTAATAATGCTTCCTTCAGGCCTGTGAACTTTCGCCCCGCTCAGAACATTCTTATCTCAACATCTTGTTTATCAACAATTAATTAACTTTCAGCGCATAAAACCCGCTGTCAATCATATTCCTGTCATAACCAACAGAAAAACCAGAAAAGGAGATGCTTGTCGACTTTTCGTCTAAAAAATGGGATACAGGTACTAGACAAAACCAACGACCAGTTATCAAATGGTTAAATAATATCACGCCAGATGTGAAGCATCGGCCAAGTGAAGAAAAGGTCAGCACGCTTTCCACGGTTTATCAGCGTTGCAGCCGCGGTGTTTGTCGGGTAATCCGCATTGGGCGGATCGCCTTCATTAAATACACATACATACCACAGTACGGGCTGCAGCCTTGCAGCGCCTTTTATTGGGAAATCGTTATGCAATCCTCTGTCAATAAGTCAGAAAGCCGGACCTTCTTCGGCCATCCCTATCCGCTGGGTTCTCTGTTCTTCACCGAAATGTGGGAGCGCTTCTCGTTCTACGGCATCCGTCCGCTGCTGATCCTGTTTATGGCCGCCACGGTGTACGACGGCGGCCTGGGCCTGGCGCGCGAGAACGCGTCGGCGATCGTCGGCATCTTCGCCGGCAGCATGTACCTGGCGGCGCTGCCCGGCGGCTGGCTGGCGGACAACTGGCTCGGCCAACGCAAGGCCGTCTGGTACGGTTCGATTCTGATCGCGCTCGGCCACCTGTCGATCGCGCTGTCCGCAGTGATGGGCACCAACCTGTTCTTCATCGGACTGATGTTCATCGTGCTCGGTTCCGGCCTGTTCAAGACCTGTATCTCGGTGATGGTCGGTACGCTGTACAAGAAAGGCGATGCGCGTCGCGACGGCGGTTTCTCGCTGTTCTACATGGGCATCAACATCGGTTCGTTCATCGCCCCGCTGATCTCCGGCTGGCTGATCAAGTCACACGGCTGGCACTGGGGCTTCGGCATCGGCGGCATCGGGATGCTGGTGGCGTTGGTGATCTTCCGGGTGTTCGCCGTCCCGGCGATGAAACGCTATGACCGCGAAGTGGGCCTGGACTCCACCTGGAACAGCCCGGTCGCGAAGAAAAAAGGCGTCGGCGCCTGGTTGCTGGCGTTGGCGGCCATCCTGGTGGCGGTCATCGTGCTGATCGCCCAAGGCACTATCGTCATCAATCCGGTCGAGGTGGCCAGCGTGCTGGTGTACGTGATCGCCGCGTCGGTCACGTTGTACTTCATCTATCTGTTCGCCTTTGCCGGCCTGAGCCGCAAAGAGCGCGCACGCCTGCTGGTGTGCTTCATCCTGCTGATCTCCGCCGCGTTCTTCTGGTCAGCGTTTGAACAGAAACCGACCTCGTTTAACCTGTTCGCCAACGATTACACCAATCGCATGATCGGCGACTTCGAGATCCCGGCGGTATGGTTCCAGTCGATCAACGCCCTGTTCATCATCCTGCTGGCGCCGGTCTTCAGCTGGGCCTGGCCTGCGCTGGCACGCAATAACGTGCGTCCGAGCAGCATCACCAAGTTCGTGATCGGCATCCTGTGCGCCGCCGGCGGTTTTGGCCTGATGATGCTGGCCGCGCAGAATGTGCTGAGCAACGGCGGCGCCGGCGTATCGCCGATGTGGCTGGTGGGCAGCATTCTGATGCTGACGCTGGGTGAACTGTGCCTGAGCCCGATCGGGCTGGCCACCATGACGCTGCTGGCGCCGGAGAGAATGCGCGGTCAGATGATGGGGCTGTGGTTCTGCGCCAGCGCGTTGGGCAACCTGGCAGCCGGTCTGATCGGCGGTCACGTCAAGGCCGACCAACTGGATATGCTGCCGAATCTGTTCGCCCGCTGCTCAGTCGCGTTGCTGATCTGCGCCGCCGTGCTTATCGTGCTGATCGTGCCGATTCGCCGCATGCTGGAAAATACCCAGTCCAAGAGCGCGCAAAAACCGGCGACCAACGCCTGACGGATAACCCGTTTTATCTCGCAAACCGGCGCTCGATGCGCCGGTTTTTTTATGCCTGCCAGGCCTGATGTTGCAATACCACCCGGTAGCCATCAGGATCTTCAAAGGTTTGCCCCGCCCGATCCCAATAGGGATTATAGGCGGCGACCGATAAGAATCCCGCCTCCCGCATCCGCTCACACGCGGCCCGCCATTCGTTCTCATCCGGCAGATAAAATACCAGCAGATGATCCTGCGTCGGCGCCTGCCCGACCCGTACCCCGCGATGCTGCGTGAACTCCAGATGGTAGGCATGCTGCGGATGCCCGATCATCATGCCGTCGAACCCCTGATGATCGACAAACTCGCCCAGCTTTTCGAACCCCAGCCCGCGGCAATACAGCGTAGCAATCTCTTGCAACCGATCGGTCGGGCGCGCGATGCGCAACACCGCTTTGGCTATCGACATGTCCTCCTCCTCCTCATGATAACGTCATACAGCGCCATGCCCGCCAGCATCGCCAGCAGGAACGGCCATACCCGGCTTATCTCCGCCCCGGCCAACACCCAGGCTGGGCCGGGGCAAATACCCGCGATGCCCCAGCCGATGCCGAACAGCGCGCTGCCCGCCAGCAAACGACGATCCAGACACCCGGCGGCCGGGATCTGCAGCGTTTCCCCCAACAGGCTACGCTCTCGTCGCCTCGCCCACAGGAAGGCCGGCGCCGCCACCGCGATCGCACCAGCCATCACCAACGCCAGCGAGGGATCCCACGCGCCGGTAACGTCGAGAAACGCCAACACTTTGGCCGGATTGGCCATGCCGGCGACGATCAGCCCCAGACCAAAAATGACGCCGCTCAGCAGCGCCAACAGCGTTTTAAGCATTCTCAACCTCCCGCCAGGTGGCGCATCAACCACACGGTCATAAAGCCCAGCAGCATAAACACCGCCGTGGCGGCCAGCGAACGCGGCGCCAACCGTGCGACGCCGCACACGCCGTGCCCGCTGGTGCAACCGCTGCCCAATCGAGTGCCCAATCCCACCAACAGCCCTGCGGCCGCCAGTCCGCCGTTGCCGACCGCGATCTCACCGGACGGCAAAGCCGCAGCGGCAGCATACAGCCAGGGAGAGAGCAGCAACCCGCCAATAAATGCGGCGCGCCAGCCCCGCTCCCGGCCACCGGCACTCAATACACCGCCGGTAATGCCGCTGATGCCGGCAATCCGGCCGTTGAACAGCAGCAGCAGCGCCACCGCGCCGCCGATAATGGCCCCGCCCGCCAGCGCGGAATAAGGCGTGAAGTGTTGCCAGTCAATGGTCATCGCGGTTCTCCGGTGGTGGGCAATAAAGCTGATACAGGGTATGGAGCAGCGCCAGCGCTTTGGCATCGGCCACCGCATAGTAAATCTGCTTGCCGGCGCGCCGGGTGGACACCAACCCTTCCTCCCGCAGCACGCCAAGCTGCTGGGACAGCGTCGGCTGGCGGATATCCAGCGCCTGCGCCAGTTCGCTCACCGCCATCTCGCCCTGACTGAGCCGGCACAGCAGCAGCAGCCGATCTTCGTTACCCAGGGTGCGCAGCATCGCGCCGGCCTGCGCCGCCGCCTTACGCATCGCGTCAATATCCATTGCCCCTCCATTAATATACAAAATTATATAATATTATTTTATAAAGTATTGGCACGCAAAGCCACAGGCTGGCGTGAAATAACGCCGCATGGCATGCTGTTTGGTCTTATCCTTTTGCCGCGCGGAGGGCGCCAGCGATGCTGTTTTTTCACGACGTTCTGCCGCCCGATCAGCCTGTCCGGCCGTTAGCCAGGGATTATCATCATGGCGACAGCGAGCCGGAGCACTACCATAACTGCGCGCAGCTGATCCACAGCCTGAGCGGCGTGGTGCAGGTCACTACCCGGCTCGGCAGTTGGGTGGTGCCGCCCGGCCGCGGCGTCTGGGTACCGGCGAAAGTGGTGCACAGTCTGCGCATCACCGGCCAGGTAGCGGCCAGGACGTTGTTCATCGATCCGCTGGCGCGCGCCGATCTGCCGGCTCAGTGCCAGGTGGTGCAGGTGTCGCCGCTGCTGCGCGAGCTGATTATCAGCGCGATGGAGATTGCGCCCGGCTACCCCAGCGGCGGGCGCGACGAGCGCATCATGGAGTTGATTCTGGATGAATTACGGGTACTGCCGAGCCTGCCGCTGCACCTGCCCGAGCCGCGCGAGGCCTCGCTGCTCGCCCTGTGCCGCCATATTCAGGCCACGCTGGCGCAGCCCTGGACGCTGGAACAGGCGGCCGAACGCCTCAATGTCAGCGGACGCACCCTGTCGCGGCGCTTCCAGCGAGAAACCGGGCTGCGTTTTGGCGATTGGGTGCGACGCGCCCGTTTGCTGGCGGCGCTGAACGCGCTGGCGATTGGACGTTCGGTGTTGGAAGTGGCGCTGGATCTCGGCTATGACAGCCCCAGTGCGTTCAGCGCCATGTTTCGCCGGGTGCTGGGGGTAGCGCCCAGCGACTATTTCAGCCGGGCCGCGCCGACGTTGACGCCAGATAGCGCCCGGCGACGTTGAACAACGCCTGCAGCGAAGCGCTGGCGGAGTCGACGTCGATGCCAACGCCGTAGCTCGCCTCGCCGTGCGGCAAAACGCAGCGAATGTAAGCCACCGCTCGGCTGTCGCTCTGATGCCCCAGCGTATGCTCGTGGTAATCTTCGATAGCCAACGGCAAACCGAAGCGTTGGCGCAGCGCATCCACCGCGCTGGAAAGCAGGCCGTTGCCGGCCCCCTGCAGCTGCAGAGGCTCCCCCTGCCAGGCGACTCGCGCGTTGAAACTGTACGCTTCCACGCCGTGACTTTCCGTTTGATAGCTCAACAGCTGCAAGCGCGGCTGCTCCACCAGCCCGTAAGTGTCGCGGAATAAGCGCCACAGCTGCGCGACGCTCATTTCCTTACCGCTGCCGTCGGTCGCCCGCTGGACCACCTGGCTGAAATCAATCTGCAAACCGCGCGGCAGCGCCAGCCCATGGTTCTGCTCCAACAGCCAGGCGGCGCCGCTTTTGCCGGACTGGCTGTTAACCCGGATCACCGCCTCATAGCTGCAGCCGACATCGGCGGGATCGAGCGGCAGGTAAGGCACCTGCCACCAGCCATCTTGCCGCTGCCGTTGCGCGGCGAAGCCTTTCTTGATCGCATCCTGATGCGATCCGGAGAAGGCGGTAAACACCAATTCGCCGGCATAAGGATGGCGAGGATGCACCGGCAGCTGATTGCACTGTTCCACCACCTCCACCACCTGCTTCAAGCGGCTGAAGTCCAGGCCCGGCGCCACACCCTGGGTATAGAGATTCAACGCCAGCGTGACCAGATCGACGTTGCCGGTACGCTCGCCGTTGCCGAACAGGCAGCCTTCGACCCGATCGGCGCCGGCCAGCAGCGCCAGCTCGGCGCAGGCGACGCCGGTGCCGCGATCGTTATGCGGGTGCACGCCGATCGTCACATCAGCGCGACGGCTGAAGTGGCGACAGAACCATTCGATCTGATCGGCATACACGTTGGGCGTACTCACCTCCACCGTCGCCGGCAGGTTGATGATCATCGGCCGCTGTGCCCCCGGTTGCCAAACATCCGCCACCGCTTCGCAGATCTCCAGCGCGAACGCCAATTCGGTAAAGCAGAAGGTTTCCGGCGAATATTCGAAGCACCAGACGGTATCGGGCTGCGCCTCGCAATGCCGGCGAATGCGCCGCGCGCCGTTCACCGCCAGCGCCACGGTAGCCGCCTTATCCTGGCGGAACACGATGTCGCGAAACATCGGCGCCGTGGCGTTATACAGATGCACGATAGCCCGCGGCGCTCCCTGCAGCGCCTCGAAGGTGCGGTCGATCAGATCGTCGCGCGACTGCGTCAGCACCTGAATGGTGACATCGTCCGGGATCAGCCGCTCGTCGATCAGGGCGCGCACAAAGTCGAAGTCCGTTTGCGACGCCGAAGGGAAAGCCACCTCAATCTCTTTGAAACCGCACTGCAACAGCAGCTGATAGAACTCGCGCTTGCGCGCGTTATCCATGGGCTCCGCCAGCGCCTGGTTGCCGTCGCGCAGATCGCTGGAACACCAGCGCGGTGCCTGTCGCAGGGTACGCGAAGGCCACTGGCGATCCGGTAACGTCACCGGCGGGAACGGTCGGTATTTGCTTGAAGGGTCGATTAACATGGGCTTCTCCTGATGCCTGAGTGAACGATACCGTCATTATTTCCCGCCTCCGCGCCTGCTTCTCCCGCTTTGCGGACAACCGTCGTCGCAGAGCGGACAACAAAAAAATTTGCATCCTGCGCCAGTGAGACAACAATTAGTTTTGACGTTTTCCCCACCGCGCCGGCAGCACGCCGGACGCTTTACTCTCATTGTCAACGGAGGCGAACATGAGCCTGTATGCAACCCTGGAAGAAGCCATCGAGGCCGCACGCGAAGAGTTTCTCGACACCGCCGAAGGCGGCGGCGGTGACGAACCGCCGGTGCCGCAGCAGTTCAATCTGCAAAAGTACGTGATGCAGGATGGCGACACGATGTGGCAGGCGGAGTTCTTCGAAGAAGAAGGCGAGGCGGTGGAATGCCTGACGCTGCGCAGCGGTGCGGCGGCGCAGGCGATCTTCGACGGTGACTACGACGAGGTGGAAATCACCGCCGAGTGGATAGACGAAAACACCCTGTACGAATGGGAGGAAGGCGACTTCCAGCTCGAACCGCCGCTGGATACCGAAGAAGGCCAGGCCGCGGCCGATGAGTGGGATGAACGTTAACCCGCACCACATTTTTATCGCCAAGGAGGCAGCATGATTATCCGCCGGGCCCGCTCTACCGACTACCCCGCCATTTTGCAGCTGCAGGGGGAAAACGTGCCGGAAGCGCTCGACGAGCGCCAAAAACGGCAGGGATTTATCGTATCGCGCATGAATGAGGCGCAGCTGACGGCGATCAACCGCGGCATCGGCATACTAGTGGCCGAACAGGAGAACCAACTGGCAGGGTTCGTTTGCCTGATGCCTGCCGACGTGCAACCGCGGCCGCCGGTGGTGGATGCGATGCTGGCGACGCTCGCCACGCAGTCCTTCGCCGGGCGGGCGCTGAGTGAGCAGCGGGTGTTTCTCTACGGCCCGGTTTGCCTCGACGCCGCCTGGCGCGGCAAAGGCGTGCTGAAACGCCTCTACGCCGCCGTCAAAGCGCACACCAGTCATGACTACGACGTGGGCGCGCTGTTTATCGACGACGACAATCCGCATTCGTTGGCCGCTCACGTGCAAGGGTTGGGCATGACGGCGCTGGCACCTTTCCACTGTGGGCAGAAAGGCTATCAGCTGGTGGTGTTCGCCACCCGCTGAGCAGGTTTATTCATAGGGGCCGTGCTGCGCATCGAACGGCAGCATAAAGGTGTCCACCACCATCGACAACGGCACATCTATCACCGTGACGTAACGCCAGGGCGTATCGCGCAAATCCCACTGCACGCCGGGATAGTACTGGTGGCCATGCCCCGCGCCGGGCATGGTGCGGCTGATGATGCTGCCGCAACCGGTTAAGACCATCACGCCGGCCGCCACGCAGGCCAGCCGAAGGTAGGAAGAGAGCTTCACGACATTGACTCTGAGCAAAGGGTTGTTTCGCGAGTGAACAACGCATCGGCCGCAGTCTATCACAGTTCCCTTTCTCCACCGGCACCGGCGCGCGTAAGCAAAAGGTAAAAAAAACGGGGAACGCGCCATGCGCATTCCCCGTTTGAGCGTTGCCGTTCAGCGATTAACGCCGGCCCGTTGGGTGCGCCAGCGGGTTGTGCGGCAACTGCTGATAGTGCTCACGCCAGGCGGCGCCTTCCGGCAACAGCCAAACGCGCTGGTGCAAACGAGCCAGCGTAACCGGATCGCTCAGCAGCTCCAGACGTTTGCCCTTCACCAGTTTCTCCGGCCCCAGCTGCAGCGCTTCGTTCACCCGCTCCTCGCGGTTGCGATCGAGCGTCGCACGCAGATGGTGACGCGCCGTCGCCAACGCCGTCGCCAGCGCGTTGAAGGATGGGTTGACCACCGCATGCATAAAGCCGTTGGTCAGCGCGCGGTTGCGGTTGAGATGCAGATATTCTTCCGTCGCCAGCAACTCGCGCGGCGGGTTGTACTCTTCCGGGATCAGGAACAGCTTGGCGCGTTTGCTCTTCATGCCCAGCGTTGCGCGGCTCGACAGCACCGACACGAACGGTGACAGGATCAGCGAGAACACGATCGGCGCCAACCACCACAGGAAGCGCAGATCCAGCCACGCCATGCCGCCGGCCCACACCAGGCCCAGCAACATCTGCGAGCCATGGCGGCGGAACGCTTCACCCCAAGGCGTATCGTCATCGTCACGCTGCGGAGAATTCCACACCACTTCCCAACCGAGGAAGGCGCTCACTACGAACACGGTATGGAACAGCATGCGCACCGGCGCCAGCAGCACCGAGAACAGCATTTCCATCAGCATCGAAATGAACAGGCGGAACGCCCCACCGTACTCTTTCGCGCCCTTGGCCCAGATCAGCACAATACTGAGCAACTTCGGCAGGAACAGCAGCACCAGCGTGGTGGAGAACAGTGCAATCGCCAGCTCGGGCCGCCACTGTGGCCAGACCGGGAACAGCTGCCGCGGCTGCAGGAAGTATTGCGGTTCCATCAGCGTATGCACCACCTGCAATGCGGTGGAGAGCGCCAGGAACATGAACCACAGCGGCGCCGACAGGTAAGACATCACGCCGGTCAGGAACACCGCACGGTGCACCGGGTGCATCCCCTTCACCAGGAACAGGCGGAAGTTCATCAGGTTGCCGTGGCACCAGCGGCGGTCGCGTTTCAGCTCGTCCAGCAGGTTTGGTGGCAGCTCTTCGTAACTGCCCGGCAGATCGTAAGCGATCCACACGCCCCAGCCGGCGCGGCGCATCAGCGCCGCTTCAACGAAGTCGTGCGACAAGATTGAACCGGCGAAGGAGCCCTCGCCCGGCAACGGCGCCAGCGCACAATGCTCGATAAACGGCTTCACGCGGATGATGGCATTATGGCCCCAGTAGTGCGACTCGCCCAACTGCCAAAAATGCAGGCCGGCGGTGAACAACGGCCCGTAAACGCGGGTGGCGAACTGCTGCACGCGCGCATACAGGGTATCCATACCGGACGCCTTCGGCGCCGACTGGATGATGCCGGCGTTCGGGTTGGCTTCCATCAAACGCACCAGCCCGGTGAGGCATTCGCCGCTCATTACGCTGTCGGCATCCAGGATCACCATGTAACTGTACTCACCGCCCCAACGACGGCAGAAGTCGTCGATGTTGCCGCTCTTGCGTTTTACGCGGCGGCGGCGGCGGCGATAGAAGATGCGGCCGTGGCCGTCGACATCGCGGCACAGCTCCATCCACGCCTTTTGCTCCGCCACGCAGATGTCCGGATCGTAGCTGTCGCTCAGCACGTAGATATCGAAGTGTTCCAGCTGACCGGTCGCGGCGACGGACTCATAGGTCGCACGCAGGCCGGCGAACACGCGTTCGACGTCTTCGTTGCAGATCGGCATGATCAGCGCGGTGCGGTGCGCCGGGTTGATCGGCTCATCGCCCTTGATGGTAGAGGAAATACTGTATTTGTCCTTGCCGATCAGCAACTGCAGGAAGCCCATCAGCGCGGTCCAGAAACCGGCCGAGACCCAGCAGAACAGCACGGCGAACAGGATCAGAATGCCGGTTTGCAGCACATACGGCAGCAGCTGCAGCACCGACTGCATCAGATCCTGATCCAACATGGCGATAGGATCGATCAGCGCCCAGCCCTGATAAGGCAAGATGGTTTTCATGTACCAGGTGGCGATGCCGGTCTGCACCAGCATCAGCACCAGCAGCACATAGCGGCGCATGGAGCCGACGACACGCCAGCGGTTTTCGGCCGCGGCTTCCTCTTTGGTGGCGTGCCGATTGTGCGGTGAACGCCCCAGCAGAGAATCCCAGAAGCGCGCCACCGGGTTGGTGCGCCAGGCTTCCGGGAACATGGTGGTGCGTTTGATCGGCGGCGTCGCCTTCAGAATGGCACGCCCTTCGGCGTCGGTATCGAAGTCGTCATCGCTGACCGCATCCGGCCAGGCGTTTTCGATACGCGGTTTGACCGAGGCCAGCGCCACGTCATCCGCCGACAGGCTATTGACGTTGGCGTCGGCGGCGCCCATCTGCCGATGGAGCGCCTCCAGAGCCTGAGCGTCATCCGCCGTTTGAGGGTTGAGCGCCTCTGACCGCTCAGCGGTCAGAGGCAACGCCGCAAGATAATCCTGGGCGGGTTGAGTAGGCTTATTCATTGGCAGGTAGCTGATAGCTCCAGGTTTCCGACAGAGTCTTATCGCCATTGACCAGCGCCGCACGCATTTCTACCGGCTTCTTGTCGTCTTTCACTTTCAGACGCACCGTCAGGCGCCAGCCTTTGGTCACTGGGTTATAGCGGACGTTGTTTTCTACCATTTCACCATTGTCGCCGATGCTGATCTGAGAGGCGACCGGGGTATTGGCATCCAGTCCTTTCAGCACCGGGCCAACGAAGTCGACCAGGAAAGCCACGCTGCCGTCTGGCTCGCGAATCAGGTTGGACTGCTTCACGTCACCGGTCGAACGCATGGTCCGCGCCACATAGGCGATGTCTTGCGAATGCAGCTTGTCTTCATCGCGGGTGAAGTTCAGGCGGTAGCTCAGCGTCAGCGGCTTTTTGGCTTCCGGCAAGGTATCCGGCGTCCAGAACGCGACGATGTTGTCGTTGGTTTCATCCGCCGTCGGGATCTCCACCAGCTCGACCTTGCCTTTGCCCCAGTCGCCCTTCGGTTCGATCCAGGCGCTCGGACGCAGATCGTAACGATCGTCCAGATCTTCATATTCTTTGAAGTTGCGACCGCGCTGCAGCAGACCGAAGCCTTTCGGATTCTCAACGGTATAGGTGCTGACGGACAGGTGTTTAGGATTGTTCAGCGGACGCCAGATCCACTCGCCGTTGCCGGCATGGATAGACAGACCGTTGGAATCGTGCAACGCCGGGCGGTAGTTCAGCGTCGGTGACGGCTGGTTCGGCCCGAACAGGTACATGCTGGTCAGCGGCGCCAGGCCCAGTTTGCCCACCTTGTCGCGCAGGAACACTTTAGACTCGACGTCCACGGTGGTGTCGCGGCCCGGGATCACCGTGAAGCGGTAAGCGCCGGTGGCACGCGGGGAATCCAGCAGCGCGTAGATCACCAGGTGCTTGTCGCCCTGCTTCGGACGTTCAACCCAGAATTCGCGAAAACGCGGGAACTCTTCGCCGGACGGCAAAGCGGTGTCGATAGCCAGGCCGCGAGCGGAAAGCCCGTAAACCTGCCCTTTACCCACCACGCGGAAATAGCTCGCGCCCAGCAGGCTCATGATCTCATCGTTTTTGTCGGCACTGTTGATCGGATAAAGCACCTTGAAGCCGGCAAAACCGAGATTTTTCACCGATTCAGGGTCGTGTTTGACCGAACCGAAGTTGAAGTAATCTGGGCTGTACTTGATCTGTTTTACGCTGGTGGAGGTGACTTCGTTGATTTTCACCGGCGTATCGAAGTACATCCCCTGATGATAAAACTCAAGCTTGAAAGGGGTTTTCAGCTTGCTCCAATAGGCTTTATCGTGATTGAACTGAATCTGCTGATAGTCTGCGAACTTCATCTCGCGGAACTGAGAAGGAAGGTTGCTCTTCGGGGCTTCGAAACCTTTCGCCGCCAGATCCTGCGCCTGCTTGGCGACATCATCAATAGAAAAGGCCCATGCCGGCGAACTGAACAGCGTGAACAATACGGTAGCACCTAACCAACGAACGCTCGCGGCGCGTGGTTGTCCGGATAATATATTAACTAGCACATCCCCCCCTATTCGTGTGCTCAAATCATTTAAATCCATATTAATGGATTACTCAGCTTTCCGACAACATGATAAATGGATGGTTCATGTTTACGGCTCATTGTTTAAGCAGCTGATGGAACACCAGCGTAGCAAGCCGCGCAACAAGACGCTATGGAAAAATGCGGGGGGCTATAGTAGGGTTCCGGATAACAATTTAACGTTTGACGACTTATTAAGCGTGTTAATGAACTCTCGATTAAATCACCAGCGGTAATCTATGACTAAAGGCAGCAAACAGCGCGAGTTTTTCCTCGATTCGATCCGAGCCTATTTGATGTTGCTCGGCATTCCGTTTCACCTCTCCCTGATTTATTCCAGCCACGCCTGGGCGGTGAACAGCGCGTCGCCCTCCTTCTCGCTCACGGTGCTGAACGACTTCATCCACGCTTTCCGCATGCAGGTGTTCTTCGTGATCTCCGGCTACTTCTCCTACATGCTCTACGAGCGCTACGAGCGCCATCAGTGGTTGAAGGTCAGGCTGGAGCGGGTGGCGATCCCGCTGTTGAGCTCCATCCCGCTAATTACGGTGCCGCAATTTTTCATGCTGAAATATTTCACCGATAAATTAAACGGCTGGGACGAGTTTTCTCTCTATCAGAAAATAAATGTAACAGTTTGGGAATTGGTGTCTCATCTGTGGTTCTTATTGACCCTGTCATTGTTGACCTTCGCCTGCTTTTATCTGTTCCGCAAAATCAAGCGTCAAACCCGCGATCCTATTCCACCGTTAATAAACAGAATGCGTGGATTAGGAAATGTCTCACTGTGTTTCTTTATTTATGCGGTATGCTATTCGGCCGCGCACCGTATTATTTTAATTTTCGCGCCGCAGCTATTATCCAATGGCCTGTTCAATTTCGTGGTGATGGAGACGATGTTCTACCTGCCGTTCTTCATCCTCGGCGCCTATGCGTTTAAGTATGTGTGGCTTAAAGAGATTTTTCTGCGTCGTTCGCCGCTGGCGCTGCTCGGCTCGCTGCTGCTGTTTATCGCATATATGCTGAACCAGAAACTGTTGGCGCACAGCAGCTATATGTTCGAGCTGGAAGTGGTGATCAAAACCCTAATGGGGATCCTGATGACCAATGTGGTGTTCTCTTTCGGGCATAACCTGCTGAATTATCACTCGCCGCGCATCACCTATCTGGTCAACGCCTCGCTGTTTATATATCTGGTGCACCACCCGTTGACCCTGATATATGGCGCTTTTGTGACGCCGTATATCGGCAATAACCTGTTGGGATTTTTGCTGGGCCTGCTGTTTGTGTTCTCGCTGGCCTTCGCGTTATATGAGCTGCACAAGCGCATTCCGGTGCTGCGTTTCCTGTTCTCCGGCAAGCCGCAATAACCTTGTCCCCTGTAAACCTGACCGTTCGCAGGGGTTTTCTGTCATATTAACGCCGCGCAGAAAGCCTATACTGGTCGTTTACATACAGAGCACACATTGCTCAGCCTGGCGTCGCCCGTTAGGGCACAGTGATACGGCAGCATAGATTACCTAGTCGTTATAACTGCAATGCATAAGTAAAAATCCATATCCCTGCCTTACGGTAGTGATTGGGCTCGACACCCCCGAAGGGCTGCGCGATCGTTTAATTCATTCGATGGCGTTAGCTGCATCTCCCTTCCGTCACGACAGAGAGGATTTTGAATGACCGATAAGAACACCCCGGCTCAGGAAGCCGTAGCGGAAAACGCTACCCTGCTGAAGATCCTCGGCAGGCTGCTGTCCGCGCTGGACGCCTCAATCAGCGGCAAAGAACGCAGCGTTTTGGTCGCTGAGCTCTCCAACTTTAATCTCGACGGCATTTCTGAAACAGAAAGCAAGCTGGCCACCGAGCTGATCAAACGGGCGCTGGAATCGCTCGACCACTAACCCTACCGCGCCTGCAAACCATTAAGCCTGCCTGCGCGGGCTTAATGGTTTTTCCTCCGAGCCGCTCGATCATTGTTGCCACAGCAAAAATACAGCAGCCTGATAATGTTGGATAAAAGGCAGAATTTCCCCTCTTCTCCTCACTTTCTTAGTTTAACCGTACCAAAGGGCAATAATTGATCGATTGTTTTCACAATCAGCCTTGGCGTTTTACCCACTAAACACGTTATCATCGGCACACGCGCAGTGCCCCCTATCCCCAGCCTCAGGAGAGCGAAATTTTGGATGCCAGCACCATTAACAGCTTGTTCGTCATCGGTGCCGTGCTGGTGGGGGCAAGCATTCTGCTCAGCTCATTTTCTTCCCGACTCGGCATTCCGATCCTGGTGATCTTCCTGGCGATCGGCATGCTGGCCGGCGTCGACGGCCCCGGCGGCATCGTCTTCAGCAATTACCCGGTCGCTTATCTGGTCAGTAACCTCGCGTTGGCGGTGATCCTGCTCGACGGCGGCATGCGCACCCGGGTCAGTTCGTTCCGCGTGGCACTGTGGCCAGCACTGTCTCTCGCCACCGTCGGCGTGGTGATCACCGCCGGCCTAACCGGCATGGCCGCCGCCTGGCTGTTCAACCTCGATCTGCTGCAGGGCTTGCTGATCGGTGCCATCATCGGTTCCACCGACGCCGCCGCAGTCTTCTCGTTGCTGGGCGGCAAAGGGTTGAACGAACGCGTCAGCGCTACGCTGGAGATCGAATCCGGCAGCAACGATCCGATGGCGGTATTTCTCACCATCACGCTGATTGCGATGATCGCCGCCGGGGAAACCGCGCTAAGCTGGACCTTCCCGCTGCATCTGATGCAGCAGTTCGGCATGGGCATCGTCTTCGGTCTCGGCGGCGGCTGGCTGCTGCTGACGCTGATCAACCACATCAAGCTGGCGGACGGTCTCTACCCGCTGCTGGCGGTGAGCGGCGGCATTCTTATTTTCGCGCTGACTACCGCGCTGGACGGCAGCGGCATTCTGGCGGTGTACCTGTGCGGTCTGCTGCTGGGCAACCGTCCAATCCGCAACCGTCACGGCATCGTGCAAACCTTCGATGGCCTGGCCTGGCTCAGCCAGATCGGCATGTTCCTGGTACTCGGCCTGCTGCTCAACCCGCATGAGCTGCTGCCGATCGCCATCCCTGCCCTGCTGCTGTCGCTGTGGATGATCCTGTTCGCGCGCCCGCTGTCGGTGTTTATCGGTTTGCTGCCGTTCCGCAGCTTTACCCTGCGCGAACGCGGCTTTATTTCCTGGGTTGGCCTGCGCGGCGCGGTGCCGGTGATCCTGGCGGTGTTCCCGATGATGGCCGGGCTGCCCAACGCCCAACTGTTCTTTAACGTGGCGTTCTTCGTGGTGCTGGTTTCCCTGCTACTGCAAGGCACCACGCTGTCATTCGCCGCCAAAAAGGCCAAGGTGATCGTGCCGCCGGCGCTGACGCCGATCTCCCGCGTTGGGCTGGACGTACACCCGGAAAACCAGTGGGAACAATTCGTTTATCAGCTTTCGGCGGAAAACTGGTGCGTCGGTGCTGCGCTGCGTGAACTGAAAATGCCGCCTAATACCCGCATCGCCGCCCTGTTCCGCGGCAAAGAGCTGTTGCACCCTAGCGGCAGTACCCGGCTGCGCGAGAACGATATTTTGTGCGTCATCGGCCATGAGCACGACCTGCCGATCCTCGGCAAGCTCTTTAGCCAGGCACCGGCAGTGACGCTCGACGAGCGCTTCTTCGGCGACTTTATCCTGCAATCCGACGCCCGTTTGAGCGACATCTCACAGGTTTATGGCCTCAACCTGCAAGACGACGTGGACGAGCAGCAGACGCTGGGGCAGTTCGTCATTCAGCTGATCGGCGGCGAACCGGTGATCGGCGACCAGGTGGAGTGGGACGGCCTGACCTGGACCATTGCAGAAATGGACGGCAATCAAGTCAGCAAGATAGGCGTCAGGATCGTGACCGACTGACGCTGCCGCACAGCGGCGCTATCAGATGAGGGAACTTCTGGCCTTAAGAACGTTCTTAATCACTATCACGATGTATGCGATTCGGCGCCGCTGAATTATATCCCTTTGATATAAAAACTTAACAGCGGCGCCCACAGGGATTAAGGGTGTGAACGGCAAGACTCGATTTCTTTCGGTGATGATGCTCATGGCGCTGGGTGTAGCGGCAGCCGATCTCAGCATCGCCGGTTTGGTCCATAGACTTTTAATTGGATAATTTTAACGTGACGCAGCAGGAACAAGAAAAAGACATTCTGGGGAAAATACTGGTGACGGTGTCCGCGCTTTGCCTGATTCTGGTGGCGGCGTTCCTGATCTGGGGATTCGTGCTGGATTGATGCCACGCGACGCTCAGACATAAAAAAAACCGCCGCGGCGGTTTTTTTTATGGGTCAGGCGATCAGATCTTGCAACCTTCGCAGTCCGCTTCGTCTTCGAGGATTTCAGGGACCTCTTTTACCTTCTGCGCCGCTTTTTCTTCGGCTTTCGCCAGTTCGGCATCGATATCAAAATCGAAAATATCATCACTCATCGCTTGGTCCTTATTCTGCTTCATGTTCAAACGCTGAGTATAATCGACAAGCCGCCGGCCGGAAACCTTTCAGTTTGCCGCCGCCAGCTGCGGTGGCTCATCCTGCGGCTTTTTTCCGTATGCCATATCGTACACGTCGTAGAAGTCGATTTCGCCCTTGTTGCCGATGATGACTCGCATCTTCTGTTTCAGCGCGGCGCCGATGGAGGGCTCATCCAGCAATTGCTGCACCGCATAAGGCGACAGCGCGCGCGTGAAGTACCATTCGCCATTGTAGCAAACCCGCAGATCCAGTACCCCGATGTCCTCGAAACGGTACACCGGCCGGATCTCGATCAGCAGCATGGCGAACATGAACAGCACGAAGGCGGTGAAGCCCAGGAAGGCATACACCCCCATGTACGGCACCTGATACATCACGGCGATCACCGCAAAGTAGCCGGCGAACATGGCAAGGCACAAATAGCGGTGAGTACGGGCGAATTCGCTGTTGAAGCGCGGCTTGCCGTCACGCCCTTCGCGCCGATTGATCTGTTCAATCTCTTTAACCAAGATGCTTTTAATCGCGTCCATCGTTACAACCTTATGCTGGAAACAGCATTGCCATCAAATCTCACTGCTAAAAGTAACACAAGTACAGTTTTGCCGGGTAGATCAGTTAGCCAACTTAATGATGGCAACTGTTATAGTTTGGCTTCAGCGCGGCTGAGCGGCCTTGCCTTGCGCAAACATGAACATGCGCTGGGCCACATCGTCAGCCTGTTTGATTTTCTGCTTTTGCGGTTCGTTGCTGCGCTGAATGGCGCGGGCGTAGGCGATTTCATGGGCCTGATCGATCATCGCGATGATCCGATCACGTTCGGTCTTCTCCATATTGCCTAACATGGTGGTGATAATCGCCTGATAAGCGTTGGACGCGGCGGTCAGCGCTTTCTCTCTCGCCTCGAGGGCGGCGACGCGTTGCAAGAGTTCCTGCAGTTGATCGGAGTGAGACATATCGACCTCCTGTTGCCGGGCAGCAAGCCTGCCTGATTACAGTTTAGCAAAGGATCGAAAGAGAAAGAGGAAGGAAAGCCAGCGGTTACGGTAAAGCACACCCGAAAATCCCAACGAGGAGCCGATAGTGCAAATCAACCCGGGTGCGCTTTACGGTAAGCGCGATGAGACGAAGGAAGAAAGCTGGCGCGCTATGCAGGACTCGAACCCGCGTCTATCAATTTTCAAGCCAAAACAAGCCATTATAAAACCAATCACTCTGCCAACTGAGTTAATAGCGCGTTCCTTCGCTTCGGGGCGCCATTATCCATAACAACATTATGGATTCAAGCTTTTTTAGCATAATGCCCTGACTTTACGGATAAATCTTAGGTTATCACCAGCATGATGGCCTTACGGCAGCTCAATAATCGGGTAATCGCCAGCGATGAGCGGCTTGCACAAAATCTTGTAGCCATCGCTGTCGAAATGGCTGGCCGCGCTCTGTAGCCGCTCCGCCTGCGCCAGATCGCCGACCGAGCCCAGATAAAACCAATTGTGGATCACATGGTACTGACGCAGCGTCTCACCCTGCTCCTCCAGCGCCACGCGCCCGGCGAACGGCCAACAGGCGATGCGTAACTGCTCAAGCGCCGCGCCGAGCCGCAGCGCATGCTCCTGCGCCGACTCCACGCCACAGCAGGCGCCCGCGCACTTGCGCAGGCTGTAGCGGAAACAGGCTCGCCCTGCCGGCAGCTTGTCGATCCCCAGCTTGCCGTAACATAAACGATGCTCGTCGGCGATGGCGCGCAGCTTTTCCAGCGCGGCGTGGCGATTGGCAAACAGCCCGTAGAGGTGGGGCGTGACGGCGAAGTCGATCTCTTTGGCGTGAGCAATCGTCACCGCATCTGCCTGCAAGCGCAGCGCGCACAGCTGTTTCGAACGCCGCAGACGTTTGTTGAACAGCGGCTGTTGCTGTTTGATCAATTGCGCCTCCAGCAGCAATGCCCCCAACTCGCCTGCGGTCTCGATAAAGCTGATGCGCCGGGTTTGGCGCAGCATTTTAGCCTCGTCCTGCGCGCGGAAGTGCGCCATCACCCGGCTGCGTATATTGACGCTTTTACCGATGTAAAGCGGCAGGCTCTCGCTTTGACCGTGAAACACATACACGCCCGGCCCTTTGGGCAACGGCGCCAGGCAGGCGCGCAGGTGCTCCGGGTATTGGTAAATGTCGAGTTCTGGCTCGAGGCGGTTTGGCATCATGGCGGTGGTGTTATCCTGCTGATGAATAAATACTGGTTTTTTACCCAGTATAACGCCCAACGCAGCCGGTTGCACACGTGGTGGATAATAACTCGCCGTGATCTTTAGCGGGAAAGCCTTTACTATCCCCTTTCCAGCGGGAAAGCGCCTCACGTTTAGCGCCAGTTCAAGCTGGCGCTGCCATGATGGCAGACTGGAACCGCCGCTTTTATCGTTATGGAAAACCTGGGTATGTCATCACTGAAACTCCCCTCCCGCCGTCTGGCGTTGATCGCCGCCATCGTTTTCATCGCCGTCGCCGTCGCGCTGGCCATTTTTTGGCAACGCCCGCCTCAGCAGGATTACGTTACCGCGCCGGCCCGCCTGGGCGATATCGAAAACGCCGTGCTGGCCACCGGGCGGCTGGATGCCATCGAACGCGTCAACGTCGGCGCCCGCGTCTCCGGCGAAGTCAAATCGCTGAAGGTCAAGCTGGGCGATCGCGTCACCAAAGGGCAACCGATCGCCGACATCGACGATCTGCAACAGCGCAACGATCTGCGCAACGCCGAGGCGGCGCTGAACGTAGTCAAAGCTAATATGTTAGCCAAACAGGCCTTGCTGAAACAGGCGGAGTCGCGTTTTAAACGCCAGCGCCGCATGCTGAACGACGAAGCCAGTTCGCGGGAAGACTTCGAGACCGCCGAAGCCTCGCTCGCCACCACTCGCGCCGATCTGCAGGCGCTCAATGCGCAGTTGGTGCAATCGCAGATCGAAGTCGAAAAGAAAAAAATCGATCTGGGCTATACCCGCGTGGTTGCGCCGATGGACGGCATTGTTATCGCCGTGGTCACGCAGCAGGGACAAACGGTCAACTCCAGCCAAAGTGCACCGACCATCGTCAAGCTGGCGCGGCTGGATATGATGACCATCAAGGCGCAGATCTCCGAAGCCGACATCACCCGCATTTCGCCGGGACAAAAGGCGTACTTCACTATTTTCTCCGATCCGGATAAGCGGTACGACGCCACGCTGCGCACCATCGAGCTGGCACCGGAATCGGTGATGAAAGACGACTCGCTCGCCGGGACCAGCTCTGCTTCCGGCTCCGGCACCTCGAACGCCTCGGTCTATTACAACGCGCTGCTGGACGTGCCCAACCCGGAAAACCGCCTGCGCATCGCCATGACCGCGCAGGTGTCCTTGCTGCTCGGCGACGCGAAGAACACCCTGCTGGTGCCGATCCAGGCGGTGCATAAAATCGATGGCCAAGAGCAGCAGGTGCAGGTGCTGACCCAAGACCAGCGGCTGGAAACGCGCAAAGTGACCACCGGCATCACCAACAACGTCGACATTCAGATCCTCAGCGGCCTGAAAGCCGGTGAAACCGTGGTGCTGTCGCAGCCCGCCGCCAAATCGGCTGAGGATGGCATCTTCCTGTGAACGCGATCATCGAACTAAAAGGCATCAGCCGAACCTACACCAACGGCGGCCAGGCGCTGACGGTATTGAAAGACATCGATCTGACCATCGCCGCCGGCGAGCTGGTGGCGATCATCGGCGCCTCCGGTTCCGGAAAATCGACGCTGATGAACATCATGGGCTGCCTCGACGTGCCGGATCGCGGCGACTACTACATCAGCGGCCAGAACGCCGCCCACCTGTCGCCGGACGAACTGGCCCGCCTGCGCCGCGAGCATATCGGCTTTATTTTCCAGCGTTACCACCTGATGCCCGATCTCAGCGCGCTGGGCAATGTCGAAATCCCGGCTATCTACGCCAACGCCCGGCGCGATCAGCGGCGGCAGCGGGCGGCGCAATTGCTGGCGCGGTTGGGGCTTGAGGGACGCGAAGACCACAAACCCGGCCAGCTTTCCGGCGGCCAGCAGCAGCGCGTCAGCATCGCCCGTTCGCTGATCAACGGCGGTGAGATCATCCTGGCGGACGAACCGACCGGCGCGCTGGACACCCAATCCGGCCAGGAAGTGCTGGCGATCCTGAGCGAACTGAATCAGCGCGGCCACACCGTGGTGATCGTCACCCACGATATGAAAGTGGCGCAACATGCGCAGCGCGTCATCGAACTGCAAGACGGCAAGATCATCGCTGACAGTGGCCGCAAGTCGGCGCCCGGCGCATCGCTGCCGCCGCCGAACCGCAGCCGGCAAAGCGGCTGGCAACGCCTGATCGACCGCACTCGCGAATCGCTGCACATGGCGTTGAAGGCGATGAACGCTCATCGTCTGCGCACCGCGCTGACCATGACCGGCATCATCTTCGGCATCGCCGCCGTGGTCACGGTAGTGGCGCTGGGCGAAGGCGCCAAACAGCGCACGCTGGAAAACCTCAAAGATCTCGGCACGAATGTGGTAAGCATCTATCCGGGCCGCGATTTCTTCGACGACGCCATCGACAGCATCCGCACCCTGGTGCCGGCCGATGCCGACGCGCTGGCACAGCAAAGCTTCGTCGACAGCGTCAGCCCGGAAGTAGACGCCTCCGACAGCATCCGTTTTCGCAGCAAATCCGCCACTGCCTCGATCACCGGCGTCGGGCGCGACTATTTCCGCGTTAACGGCGTCGAGCTGTTACAAGGCGTGACTTTCCGCGACGATCGTAATGCGCTGCAGGAAGTGATCATCGACGACAATGCGCGCCAGGCGCTGTTCGGCGATTTCGGCGTCGAGCCGCTCGGCCAGATCGTGTTTCTCGGCTCGGTGCCGGCCCGGGTGATCGGTGTGGCTAAAAGCAATCGCAATTACGCGCCCAATCGCATCACTGTATGGATGCCCTACAGCACTGTCATGTATCGCATGGTAGGCAAACCGACGCTCAGCGGCATCACCGTTCGCCTAAAGGACAATGTCGCCAGCGAATCGGCCGTCACCGCTATCACACAGCTGTTGACCCAGCGCCACGGCGTAAAAGATTTCCGTTTGTACAACTTCGATAAAATCCGAAAGTCCATCGAACGCACGTCAATGACTTTTAGCCTGCTGATCCTGATGGTGGCATCAATCGCGCTGGTGATCGGCAGCCTGGGCGTGATGAACATCATGCTGGTCTCGGTGACCGAACGCACCCACGAAATCGGCGTGCGTATGGCGGTCGGCGCGCGGCGCAGCGACATCATGCAACAGTTCATGATAGAGGCGGTGCTGGTCTGTCTGATCGGCGGCGCATTGGGCATCGCGCTGTCGTTCGCCGCCGGGTCGCTGTTCACCTCGCTGGCGGGCGGTATGTTCACCGCCATCTATTCCTGGCAAGCTGCCGCGACGGCGTTTTTCTGTTCAACTTTAATCGGCATGATCTTCGGTTATCTCCCCGCCCGTAAAGCGGCAAGGATGGATCCGGTCGTTTCATTGGCCAGCGAGTAACCCATGAAAATTTTATCTCCCCTGGCGCTAAGCCTCGTCGCCCTGCTCACCGCCGGCTGCGGCAACGCCCTGAAAAGCGACTACCGGGCGCCGCAGGTCAACTATCCGACGAGCTGGCAGCACGACGCCCACAACGCCGCGCCCACGCCGTTCGACTGGCGCGATTTCCACGATCCTGAGCTCGATCGCTGGCTGCAACAGGTGATGGCGAGCAATAACGATCTGGCCGCCGCCGTACTGCGCGTTTACCGCGCGCAGCTCGAGGCGGAACGCGTCGGCATCAGCACCGCGCCCGGCATCAGCGCCTCATTAGGCAGCGGCATCAATCGCCCGCTGTCCGAGTCCTCCGCGTGGAATAAAACCAGCAACGCGTCGCTCACCACCAGCTATGAAGTCGATCTGTGGGGCAAGCTGGCGCGCCAGCGCGACGCCGCCGAGTGGAGCAGCCAGGCTTCCGTGCAGGATCTGCAGGCGGCGCGCCTGAAACTGTTGGCCGACGCCGCCACCAACTACTGGCGCATCGGTTTTCTCAATCAACAAATCAGCGTCAGCCAGGCGAGCATCGCCTATGCCAAAACGACGCTGCGGCTGGCCAACGCCCGTTATCAGGCCGGCAGCATCTCGGCGCTGGACGTAGTGAACGCGGAACAAAACTTGCTGGCGCAGGAACGCAGCCTGCTGGCGTTACAACACGATCGTCAACAGGCGCTGAACGAGCAGGCGGTGCTGCTGGGCGCGCCATCAGGCCAGGCCACCATCGCGCCCGCGCGCCTGCCGACGACGGCGATGCCGCAGATCAACACCGGCATTCCCGCTAGCGTCCTGAGCCGTCGCCCGGATCTCAGCGCTCAAGAGCTGCGGTTGCGCGCCGCCCTGGCCAACGTCGATGAAAAACGTCTGCAATACTATCCTGCGTTCAGCCTGACCGGTTCACTGGGCGCCAGCAGCAGCGCGCTGCTGGAATTCCTGCGCAACCCGACGGGCAGCCTCGGCGCCGGCCTGACGCTGCCGTTCCTGCAGTGGCGGCAAATGGGCGTGGAGATCAAGATCGCCCGCAACGATTATGAACAGCAAGTTCTGGCCTTCAAGCAGGCGCTGTACAAAGCGATGGGCGATGTGAACAACGCGCTGTCACTGCGCACGCAGCTGCTGGCGCAGGAGACGCAGTTGCGCGCCTCATTGGCGTTGGCGCGTAAATCGGAACGGCTGAACGAGGTGCGTTACCGACAGGGCGCCGTCACCATTACCGACTGGCTGAATGCTCAGGAACAACGCCGTCAGGCGGAACTGTCGGTGGATGAAAACCGCTTCGCGCAGTACCAGAATCTGGCGAAAATCTATCTCGAATTCGGCGGTTCATCGCTACCTTAATCCAAACTGCCTGGCCAGTGGGTCAGGCGTTTTTTTTGACGGCAAACACATCAATTTTTCCTGTTTTATCTCCCGTACTCTCTATACTTAAAACATGACCAATTAGACGAAAAATCGTCAAATCGCACATTTATTAGACCATTCTCGCACCAAATCGGTGCAAACACTTAAGTTAAACTGCTGGATTTGATCGCCGCAAGATATAACGTTAAGCTATAGATGCAAAATAATTAGTCACCTAAATGACATAACCTCGGCATAAACGACGGTATTTTGTGATCCACATCCCAACTTAAATGTGGATAATGAATCGTCTTGAACCGCGATTCGATTAGCCGATTTGATAACTCGAAAACAACAGTGAACGGAGATTACGCTTTCACGAACAACGAATAATTCATTAAGGGATGATTATATGAAGTTAAGAAAAAAACGACATAAACCGATGCACATTAACGACATCACCATCATCGATGACAGCAAACTCAAGAAGGCGATCACCGCGGCGGCCCTGGGTAACGCGATGGAGTGGTTCGACTTCGGCGTATACGGCTTTGTCGCCTATGCGCTTGGCCAGGTCTTCTTCCCCGGCGCCTCTCCCGGCGTGCAAATGATCGCCGCACTGGCAACCTTCTCCGTGCCCTTCCTGGTGCGTCCACTCGGCGGCCTGTTCTTTGGTGCCATGGGCGATAAGTTCGGTCGCCAGAAGGTTCTCTCGGTCACCATTATCATTATGGCGGTCAGCACCTTCTGTATCGGCCTGATCCCGTCCTATGCATCGATCGGCATCTGGGCCCCGATCCTGCTGCTGCTGGCCAAACTGGCGCAGGGCTTCTCCGTCGGCGGTGAATATTCCGGTGCGGCGATCTTCGTCGCCGAATACTCGCCGGACCGCAAACGCGGCTTTATGGGTAGCTGGCTGGACTTCGGCTCCATCGCCGGCTTTGTGATGGGCGCAGGCGTAGTGGTGCTGATCTCCAGCATCGTCGGCGAAGCCAACTTCCTCGACTGGGGCTGGCGTATCCCGTTCTTCATCGCCGCGCCGCTCGGCCTGATCGGCCTCTACCTGCGCCATGCGCTGGAAGAAACCCCGGCGTTCCAGCAGCACGTGGACAAGATGGAGAAAGAGGATCGCAACGCCATCGAAAATCCGCCAAAGACCTCGTTCAAAGAGATCGCGGCCAAACACTGGAAAAGTTTGCTGGTGTGTGTCGGTATCGTGATTTCCACCAACGTGACCTATTACATGCTGCTGACTTACATGCCGAGCTACCTCTCGCATAACCTGCACTACTCGGAAGATCACGGCGTTCTGATCATCATCGCCATCATGATCGGCATGCTGTTCGTGCAGCCGGTGATCGGCCTGACCAGTGACCGCATCGGCCGTAAGCCGTTCATTATCGGTGGCAGCATCGGCCTGTTGGCGTTGGCGATCCCGTGCTTCATTCTGATCAACAGCAACGTCATCGGCCTGATTTTCGTCGGCCTGCTGGTGCTGGCGGTGCTGCTCAACTCCTTCACTGGGGTGATGGCCTCCATCCTGCCGGCGATGTTCCCGACGCACATCCGTTACAGCGCGCTGGCGATTTCGTTCAACATTTCGGTACTGATCGCCGGTGCGACGCCGACCGTTGCCGCCTGGCTGGTGGAAGCGACCGGCAACCTGTACATGCCGGCCTACTACCTGATGGTCGTTGCGGTGATCGGTCTTATCACCGGTCTGTACATGAAAGAAACCGCCAACAAGCCGCTGCGCGGCGCGACGCCGGCCGCCTCTGACCGCTCCGAGGCAAAAGAGCTGCTGCAGGAAACCTACGACAACATCGAACAGAAAGTCGAGGACATCAACGCGCAGATCGCCGAACTGGAAAAGAAAAAACAGATCCTGATCGACCAGCACCCCAAACTGGACTGATTCGCTCTGACAAGCAAAAAACCACCCATCCGGGTGGTTTTTTTTGCCTGGCGTGCAGAGAGTGGTAACTTGACCCGGCGGATGCCGAAGGAGAGATGAATGAATCAGTTTCAGGAGATGGCGACCTATATCGCCGTAGTCGAGGCCGCCAACATCAGCGCCGCCGCCCGCCGCTTGGGCACCACCAAGTCGGTGGTCAGCAGACGCATCCAGCAGTTGGAGACGCGCCTTGGGACTGTGCTGTTCGAACGCGGGAAAACGCTTGGGCTGACCGACGCCGGCCACCTGTTCTATCAGCGCGCCGTTCTCATATTAAGCGAAGTGAGCGATGCCGAAGAGTCGGTGCGAACACTGCACGGCCAACTGCAGGGCCCGCTGCGGTTAACCGCGCCGATGGCGTTCAGCATCCGCTATCTGGCACCGCTGTTATCCACCTTTATGGCACAGTACCCGAGCCTCAATCTGGACGTGGAGTACAGCGATCGCCTGGCCAATCTGAATCAGGAGAATTTCGATGTCGCCATCCGTATCGGCCCCTTGGCGGATTCCGACCTGATCGCGCAGCGCATCTGCGCCAACCGCCATTTGATTTGCGCCAGCCCAGCCTATCTTGCCCAGAAAGGCACGCCGATGCACCCGCAACACCTGCAACAGCACCAGGGGTTGCTGTATATTCAGCGCGAACCGACCGGCATGCTGCAGCTCCCCATCGAGGGCGAAATCCGGTCGTTTCGTATCGGTAAACGGCTGCGCACCGATAACGCTTTTCACCTGTTGGCGGCGGCTAAAGCCGGTTTGGGCCTCGCCATCCTGCCCGCATTTATCGCCGCCGACGCGATACGCGCGGGGGAACTGCGCATTGTGTTGGCCGCCTATTCACCCGACGGCGGCGACATTTCCGCCGTCTATCGCCGTTCAAAACGCGCATCCCCCAAGATCAAGGCGCTGGTGGACTTTCTGAGTGAACACATTGGCCATACGCCCAGTTGGGAAACCGCACTCTCCTCTTTCCTGACGTCAACCTGAAAGGTTCGCAGAACGCGAACCCGAGGTTCGAATTTCGCCTGCTTGTTGCTTGTGCTTCAGGGTTTTAGTCTGCAGAACACACACTTTCTGCCCGCTCTGGAGACTCTGCCATGAAAGACTTATCACGCCGTCAGCTGATATCAAAAACGCTTGTCGCTTCAGCCGCCGCCACGCTCGGCGCTTCCACATCGGTTTCCGCATTATCGGCGCAATCACAACCGGCCCAACGGACCAGAGAGACATCCCCTACTTTCGACGTAGTCATCGTCGGCGGCGGTTCCGCCGGCGCGGTGATGGCGGCTCGCCTCAGCGAAAACCCTGCGCGCCGGGTCCTGCTGTTAGAAGCCGGGCACAGTTACGCGCCCTACGATTATCCGCGCCTCATCGCGGACAGCGACGTCCTCGGCGCCAATGGCAACCCGGAGTTCGAATGGGGATACCGGACAGAACCCGGCTATGTCAGCCACGCGATCGGCGCTATCCGCGGTAAAGTCTTGGGTGGCAGTTCAGGCGTCAACGGTGCCGTGGCGATCCGCGCCCGTCCGGAAGATTTCAACCGCTGGGATCTGCCGGGATGGGGCTATCAGGACCTGCTGCCCGCCTTCAAAAAACTGGAGACTCGTCATGGCCTGCACGACCGCGCAATCCATGGCGATAGCGGCCCTTTTCCCGTCGTGCAACTCACATTGGATGACATCACGCCAATGCAACGCGCTTTCGTCGCCGCCACGCGCGCCAACGGCTATGACGCGATTGACGATTTTGATGGCCCTTCAGCCAATGGCGTCGGCCCCTACCCGATGAATATCGTCAACGGCGTACGCGTTAACACCGGCATGGCCTATCTGGATGAGAAAACCCGCGCCAGAGACAATCTTACCCTGCGTGCAGATACGCTGGTCGACCGCGTGATATTTGACGGGCAGCACGCGATCGGCGTCCGCCTGGCCAGCGGCGAAGAAATCCATGCCGCTGAAGTGATCCTGAGCGCGGGAACCTACGGTAGCGCCGCCGTTTTGATGCGATCCGGCATCGCGCCTGCGCAACAGTCGAAGCGTCTGGGGATCCCCGTCGTCGCCGATCTCCCCGTCGGCGAAAACCTGGTCGATCACCCCTTTTATTACAATGCCTACGCCGCCCGCCCCGATGTCATCGGCAGCCAATCGCCGGTTATCGGTGCCAAGCTGTGGACCCACAGCAGCCAGGCGGAACCGGGAGAGCTCGATCTGCACATTACCGCGACGCATCTGTTTCCTCATGACCAAAGCCCTACCGGCGTCGGTTTTGTCTTGGCGGTGGCGCTGACTCGGCCACAATCCACCGGACGAGTCTGGCTGGAAAGCCGCGATCCAGCGGCAGCCCCTCACATTGACCTTAACTTCCTGGCGCAAGAGAGCGACCGCGTTCGCTTGCTGGAGGGGGTTAAACTGGCGCGAAAAATAGGGCAAACCGCTCCGCTGTCTACGCTTATCCACAGCGAGCTTGCGCCCGCTGCAGACAGCGACGAGGCCATTCTTGCCTCGATGGCGGCGACGTTGGATACCTATCATCACCCGACCTCTTCCGCGCCGATGGGAAATGCCGGCGAACCGAAGGCGGTCGTTGACCTTCAGGGCCGCGTACACGGCGTATACGGGCTTCGGGTCGTCGACGCATCCATCTTCCCCGACGTTCCCTCCGTCGCCACTAATGTGACGACGATCGCCACCGCCGAGCATATCGCCCGACACTACGCCTGACCGTTTGGCGGCAAGATAGGCTGTTGAAACCCGGCCGGTCATCCTGATGGCCGGCCTTCGCCATTCCGCAGCGGCACAATCGAAATAACGGCGGCACATTTTATCCTGCCGGGAAACGATGTTACCCTTGTGGCCACCGTCACCTCTGCAAAACATTCTCATGGGCAAAATGGATCTTCCCGTCATCATCGGCATCCTGGTTATGCTAACCCTATGGCTCGGCGCGCTCTTCAACATCGGCGATCTCAGCCTCACCATTTCGCGCCTGTTTCACTGGTTCGAAAGCCAACGTGGATAACCTGGGTTCGCGATAACGCAGGCAGCGAGCAAACATCGGCTATGATTGAAAGACGTTACGTCATTTTCCGAGACTGTCGCTCGCGATAAAGAGGACCGCATCATGACCGACTATGGGTTCTACAATCAAATCCTGACCCGGCTGGCCGCCAATCACCCCGGCACGCTGGATGAGAAAACCTACGAACTGTGGAAGCAGGACGCCACCAGCCCGCACGCCTTCGCCGATCCCTTCGCCTATCTCAAAACCAAGGGGCTGATACAGGCTTATGTGATGAGCGACATCGACGAGAACAACTATGATATCGACCCGCATCAAACGCGGATCACCGCCGCCGGCCTTGAATTCATTCGCAACGGCGGGTTTAAATAAGGGGGATTCGCGCCAACAAAAAACCGCCAGACGGCGGTTTTTTTACTCTAAAAGCATCCGGACCGGCTCAGGCGGGGAAAGGCCGATAAAAAATGCGCAGCACTTCGTTATCACCCTGGCGTAAAAAACCGCCTTCCGGCTGCCAGCGCAGATCGCGCGCCAGATTGAGATTTTCCCAGCCGACCGCGCCCCCCACGCCGATGCAAAGATTTTTATTGCCTGCGGCAAATCCCGCACCGGTACCGATCATGGCATGCAGCAAACGGGGCGCAGCCGCGTCGCGCAGGGAGAATATGCCGATAAAACATCCCTGCGGCGCGCGCAGCATATCGGCCATAGTGCGGATCTCGGTATCATCCGGGCTAACGAAATGTTTGTATTGCTTATCGAACACCGTCTGCCACAACTGCTTGTATTTCGCCTTGCTGAGCGCGCCAGAACGGTGGGCACAAAGCACCACCGCATCCCAGCACATCTCCCCGCTGAGCGAAAGATACTCTTCCGTATCGGTTTGCGGCTTATCGGCGTAATGCCGTGCAAATTCGGCCGCATTCAAATGCGGCGGCACGGCCTGTTTGGCAACGTCACTCTTGTAGCGCTTGAAATTCAACCAATGCATGGGGACTGTCCTCTTCACCCTCTAGATTAATGAACCTGAAGCCGTGGATGAGACGAGCCATCAAATCCAGAGCGTCGTCGGCGATGGCGGTTTCGTCGTCATTCAGCCCCTGTTCCACCGAGCGCTCAATCGCGTTCATCACCGCCGGAGCGCTGGTTTCTTCTCCCTGCGCCACCACGTCTAATACGGCTTTGCCGATCGCCAGACAAAGCTCATGATCAAACTCAACCTCTTTATACGGCTGCATAACCACCCCGATAAATTTTTACCCAAGAATACTAGACCACAATGGCGTATCGCGCCTGTCATCGTAGCGCAGCAAGGTATGCAGCCGAAGAGAAATGCATCAGGCCCCGGGTTGATAGCCCGAAGCCCGATAAAGGCAGGTTATTGCGGGGCTTGATCGGTAGGACGAATGATAAAACACGTGGCGGTTGCCGAGGCCAGCAGCTTCCCTTCCGCCGTTTTGAGCGTGCCTTCGGCGAAAGCGACATTTTTCGACGCATAGACCAGACGCCCCTCGGCGATCAGATCACTCTCCTTTGGCACCGGGCGCAACATTTTAACCTGCAGATCGACGGTGCCATAACCAATCCCTGCGCCCAGCGTACTGTGCACCGCGCAACCGGTCACCGAGTCCAATACCGTAGCGGCGAAACCGCCATGTACGCCCCCCAACGGATTCAGATGGCGCCCGTCTGCTCGCGCCACAATACGGATATACCCCTCTTCAACCGCGTCCGGTTTCATGGGCACCGTTTCAGCGATTGAAGCCGGTGGAATTTTGCCGGCCATCGCAGCCTGTAATAACGCCAACCCCGTCATTTTTGTCGGATCCATTGCTCTCTCCTCTGGTGGTGAACCGGTTATATAGGAGAGGTCTGACCTCTTGACTTGCTTTTTCGTGCTGATGTCGTCAGCCGCCTGCTCTTCAGATTCTCTGAACGTGACCGCCATCACTCTTTAGAGTTAATAACCACAATTTTTTAGCGCCTTTAGATTTAAAACAACTTTCTGCTGTAAACGCCGCCGGAAACTGAACGCAGTTAAGTTCAACATTATTAAGGCGTATCTATCATGGATTTCTTTCTGCAATTAGCGGTTATATTGGCATGCTTGCTGTATGGGGCGCGTAAGGGCGGCATTGCGCTGGGGTTACTGGGTGGTATCGGTTTGATGATCCTGGTGTTCGGCTTTCACCTGCAGCCCGGCAAACCGCCGGTAGACGTGATGCTGGTGATCATCGCGGTGGTGGCGGCCTCCGCCACCCTGCAGGCCTCAGGCGGGTTGGACGTCATGCTGCAGATCGCCGAGCGGATGCTGCGGCGCAACCCGCGTTATGTCTCGATCATCGCACCGTTCGTCACCTGCATTCTCACGATCCTGTGTGGCACCGGCCATGTGGTCTACACCATCTTGCCAATCATCTATGACGTGGCGATCAAAAATAACATCCGCCCGGAACGGCCGATGGCGGCCAGCTCGATCGGCGCGCAGATGGGCATTATCGCCAGCCCAGTCTCAGTGGCGGTCGTTTCACTGGTGGCGATGCTCAGTAGCTACACCTTCAATGGCCGCCATCTGGAATTCCTCGATCTGCTGTCTATCACCATACCTTCCACCCTGTGCGGCATTCTGGCGATCGGCATCTTCAGTTGGTTCCGCGGCAAAGACCTGGACAAAGATCCCGAGTTCCAGAAATTCATCTCGGTGCCGGAGAACCATCGCTACGTCTATGGCGACGCCGCCACCCTGCTGGACCGGGTATTACCGCGCAGCAACTGGATCGCCATGTGGATTTTCCTCGCCACTATCGCCCTGGTGGCGGTGCTGGGAGCCTTTTCCGACCTGCGGCCCAGCTTCGGTGGCAAGCCGCTCTCCATGGTCCTGGTGATCCAGATGTGTATGCTGATGGCCGGGGCGCTGATCGTCATCATTACCCGCACCAACCCGGCGTCTATCTCTAAAAACGAGGTGTTCCGTTCCGGCATGATCGCCATCGTGGCGGTGTATGGCGTCGCCTGGATGGCGGAAACCATGTTCGGCGCGCACCTGGCGCAGATAGAAGCCACGCTGGGCGTGCTGGTGAAAGAGTACCCTTGGGCCTATGCGCTGATCCTGCTGCTGGTGTCGAAATTCGTCAATTCGCAGGCCGCCGCACTGGCGGCGTTGGTACCGGTGGCGTTGGCAATCGGCGTCAACCCGGCCTATATCGTCGCTTCGGCGCCGGCCTGCTATGGCTACTATATTTTGCCAACCTACCCCAGCGATCTGGCGGCGATCCAGTTCGACCGCTCCGGCACCACCCGCATCGGCCGCTTCGTGATCAACCACAGCTTTATTCTGCCCGGCCTGATCGGCGTCAGCGTCTCCTGCGTCTTCGGTTGGATCCTCGCCGCGGCGTTCGGTTTCTTATGAGTTGTACTTCGGAGCCCTGCGGGGCTCCCTGCAGACAGGCTGGCAATCCAAGGGGATGGGTATGATAAGAAAGGAAAAATGCAGGTGTAATACGAATTTCAAGCACAAAAAAACCGCCTCTCGGCGGTCTACGACATTACTACTTATTGCTTTGATTATTCGGTATTTTTATTCCCTGGTACCCGGGGCGGGACTTGAACCCGCACAGCCATAAGCCGAGGGATTTTAAATCCCTTGTGTCTACCGATTTCACCACCCGGGCTCGGGAAAGTTGGAGGCGCGTTCCGGAGTCGAACCGGACTGGACGGATTTGCAATCCGCTACATAACCGCTTTGTTAACGCGCCTTTATTCTGTTTGCCTTTTCAGGCCAAAGCCGGTGATTCACCCACTTCGTTTTGTTCTTTTGGTTGGCGATGTTGAAATCGCTTATCCTAATCATCTGATTCTTAAGTAATTTATTTCGTTACCGCCGAATCGATGGACTGCATTATGGACTAAACCCCCCACCTTGGCAACCCCCCGAAATAGCAAAAAGTTCTCTAACGCTTTCAACTGCTTATTTTGTGGGCGCACTGTTCACAATGCCGACGGAAAGGCAAGCGGAATGTTGATTTTATATGCGTCGGCTCGGGAATTCACGGGCAAATCGGATCTTTTTTTCTCTACAGGAATCGCTTACCTCCCCCTCTCCGGCTTTTCACCTGCTTATGATGATGGGATATCATGCAAAACATCATCATGGGGACATCGCGCAATCTCCAGCGCCGCAGCCCTGAACGGCCAACGCAACTGCAGAGCTGGGGACTTACGCCAGGTTGTCCAACGCACGATGGGTCGGCATCAATCCCCCTGCAGAGCACCGGCACGATGTCCAATCAAATGTGCCTGTTTTCGCCGTTCAACGGGGGCATCCTACGGTATGAAAACGACTGGAGATATAGGGACATATGAAGTTGTTCTATCACTCTACCGTGCCAGCTCAATGCCCTGACAGCAGCGTTACTGATTGGGTGCAGCTTGGCTTATCATTCGATGACAAGCTTGCCCACTTAGAAGGACGGAGGGTCTGCTGAGTTAGTGCAAGTTACTTTTTAAGTATGCCCAGTGGAAAAGCTGTAGAACCAGTCGCAGAGCCCCTTAAATGCCCAAAGATTGATTCAGGCTAAGGATCGAAGCTCCATTGGACACGGCCTCCCCCGACGAACTGTCGCCTGACGGCTACTTATATGTATGCGCTGCTTTAGTAAAACAAGCGTGGTTCGGGAGAGGCTAGCAAGCTGGCCAGCGTGGTTAACGCAAACTTCAGTTCGGCGCGACTCGGTGACATCAAGGCAATTCGCACGCCATTAGAGGCGATAGTACGCTGTGCTAGGAACTGGCTGCCGCTAACGACCATTACCCCATGAGCACGGGCCAAGTTGGCAAACTCATCGCAAGTCCATGGTTCGGGCAATTCCAACCAAACGTGGAAGCTGTTGGGCTGGCTACAAATTCGATAACTGCCAAGAACTTCCTTGACCAGTCTCTGCCGTGCAGCGGCCTCATCTTGCTGCGCTTTGACTAATCGCTCACCCATACCGCTGCAGATCACGTTGCTGGCCAACTGTGCCATCATCGGCGAAGGCATCCATACGCTGCTACGGACCATGGATGACAAGCGTGAGAGAGTCTCAGGAGGCGCGTACAGGTAGCCAATACGTAACGCGGGAAGAATGCTCTTTGAAAGGCTCGTCAAATAGATGGATCGCTCAGGTGCATAGGCCGAAATCGGTTTACTCGCTGGCTGGACCTCCAGAAAACCGTAAATATCATCGTCAATAATGAATACATCATGCTCGCGGGCAATCTGCGCGATTGCCTCGCGACGCTCCGGGGGCATGATTGAATTAGTTGGATTTTGGTGGGTGGTTACGCAAATTAGTAACGCTGGGCGGTGCTCAACGCAAGCGGCGCGGAAGGCCTCAGGGAGTAGCCCGAATTCATCTATCTGTACGCCCTGCAGTCGCCGATCGAGGCTATGAGCAAGAGAGATGATTCCAGGATAGCAATGCTCTTCGCACAAAATCACATCATTGGTTTTCGATAGGCTACTGATCGCCACTAGCAAGCCATGCTGCGCTCCGGAAGTGAGGACGATCTGCTGCCACGTTGCATCTGGCAGACTGCGTTGCACCCAACGAGCCCCCGCTTGCTTGTGTACTGCGTGCCCACCATCGCTGGTGTAGTCCATCACACGGCCCAAATCCGCTGAGTGCGCGAGTTCAATAATTGACTGCCGCAACCAACCGTCTATGTCGGCGTCACTAGGCTTAATTATTGAAAGATCAATCTGTGCATTGTCTTCGGGGGAGCGCTCGCCTATCGCGCGTGGCGCAGCCTTGGTTTGGGCAGGCAGGACAAAGGTCCCGCGACCGACCTCACCGATCACTAGCCCACGTTTGGCCGCTTCGTCATAGGCACGGCCAATGGTCCCAGGAGTGACTTTCAAAGTTCCAGCGAGATCCTTGAGCGTTGGCAGCCGCTCGTCAGGCTGCAGGCGCCCGGAATTGATGTCCTGCTCCAGGGCATCGGCAATCATCAGGTAAACCGGTTTCTCATGATCGCTGTATTGAGGGACCCACATAGGTAAAGCACCAGATATCTTCATGAATGCCAAATCCTAGCATAAAAGTATATGCAAGCGTTATGGGTGTAATCGAGGAACCCGTTAAAGGTTATCGAGCTATTTTCAGAATATTTCCTTGATTTCATTACTTAGCCCACCCTAATTCTCACAAAAACCGCAGGTAGCCAGAGAATTAAAATAAATAGTTTAAAATCAAAAAATTAATACCAAAGCAGGTGTTAGTTAAATCATTGTGACAGAAATTAATTGAATTTCCGCAATCGATTCAATTACAGTAATTGAATCGATGTAATTAGGTTGAATTGATCGATTCATTAATGGCATCTGCTTGAGACAAAGCAAAAAAAACGTGATTTAAATCACAAAAAACAACAACAGGGAGTGCTGTCCGCAAATCAAGCGAGTCGAGCACCGAAATATGGAAACTTAGTTGAAATGGAATGCACACAGCACAATCAGGACACCGAGTCTGTGACAACGTTGGAGATCCGCCTGCCATGGGTCACCTCCAGCGCATGGCAAACGGTGTTAAGCCAGACTCCGCTGGATTTTGAATCCACCAAGGATATTTATTTTCAGCTTAAGGAGCAGGCCCAGGACATAATTGGAGCCGAACTAACTCGCCAGATCCGTACATTCGTTGAAGACCCGGCGATTACAGCAATGGTGATAAGGAATTGCCCACGAGATCGTGATACTCCGCCGACACCGTACTCTGGCGTGTTGAGTCCGAAGAGCCCCCCCATTGCCTGCCTCGTGAACCTCTCGCTGCAAAGCCTTTTAGGTATTCACCCCGTCGTATACGAAGGTGAAAATGACGGTCGTTTATTTCGGCATGTGATTCCTTCACGAGCATCAGCTAGTCAGAAAAGTTCTCACGGTTCCCGTCTTCGGTTTTCCTACCACGTAGACAACCCAGATTTGCCGTTGTCGTCTGAGGCTGTCGGCGATATTTCGTGCTGCCCGGAATACTTGTCGTTCGTCGGCATACGCTGCGACCCACGAATCAACATCACACTAGTCAATCTTGATGAAGTCCTCAACAGCCTTCCGGATTCTATTGTGCATGAACTGAGTTTGCCGAATTTTGAAGTGCGACGCCCGGATTCTTTCGCCAGTAATCGTCGTTCGACGCCTAACCTGGCTGTGTTGGTCCGAGGGTTGGGCAACGAGTGGTTGTGTCGTTTCGATAGTGAAAACACGTACGGCACAAATACCCCTGCCGCACACGCGCTTGATGTCCTGCGAACGATGCTTGAAACCCGTAAGTTCGATAAGCCGCATCTCTTGCTACCTGGGGACTTCATGATCTTCAAGAACCAGCGGGTACTCCACGCTCGGGATGCTTTCGAGCCGCAGAATGACGGTGCAGATCGTTGGCTAATTCGTTTGTTCGCGGTCAATAGCCTGAGCCGAGTGCGCTTGGCGCGTGCAGATCATCTTTACGAAGTCCTTTCCTGAATTTTTTCTTATAGAGGTATTACCATGGAACTACTAGGAGCCTATTGGGCTGAGCATTGGATATTTGCGATTATTTTGCTGGGTACTATTGCGTTTATAGCTGGCTTTGTCGACAGCATCGCAGGTGGTGGAGGCTTGTTCTTGGTGCCGGGCTTTTTGCTCGTTGGCCTGCCGCCGCAAGTCGCACTGGGCCAGGAAAAATTAGTCAGTACCTTGGGAACTCTTGCGGCGATAAGGAATTTTCTGGTCAATAGCAAGATGGTCTGGAAGGTGGCTCTTGTAGGCGTCCCATTTTCGCTATTGGGCGCGTATCTGGGGGCGAACCTGATTGTTTCAATTCCACAGGAAACAGTCGGTAAGATCATTCTTACTTTGATCCCCTTTGGTATTCTGATTTTTCTTACACCAAAAGATCGGCCAGTACAGGAACATGTCTTGTCTCATGGAATGCTGTTTACTGTGGTGCCACTGACATGCTTGGTTATTGGCTTCTATGATGGTTTCTTCGGGCCAGGCACAGGAAGCATGTTTATTATTGCCTTTCACTACCTGCTCAAAATGGACCTGGTTTCCAGCTCCGCAAACTCCAAGACATTCAACTTTGCCTCAAACATCGGGGCGCTGGTGGCATTTGTTATTGCCGGCAAGGTGATTTATTTGCTTGCTTTGCCGTTGGTGGCCTGCAACATCCTTGGCAACCATCTGGGCAGTGCCTTGGCAATTCGTAAGGGCAATGACGTCGTGCGTAAAGCTCTAGTATTTTCGATGCTCTGCTTGTTCGCCAGTCTTGGCGTGAAGTATCTGGCCTGAGTTTCCAACGATATTTCTAACAAAGGTAGGAATAGTATGCGAACTGCATTAGTCACCGGGGCTTCAGCCGGCTTTGGTAAAGCAATCTGTCATCGGCTGATTGCCGAAGGCTATCGGGTCATAGGCGCTGCACGCCGCATGGAGAAGCTCTTGCTCCTGCGGCAGGAGCTTGGCGAACAGTTCATCCCGCTGCCGCTGGATGTCACTGATCCGCTGTCCCTCGACAAGGCGTTCGAGCAGGTGAGTGAGGCCCCGTTCTCCATTGATATACTGGTGAATAATGCTGGGCTGGCGTTGGGCATTGAGCGTGCACAGCAGAGCAATGTACAAAATTGGGAGCGCATGATCGCCACTAACATCACCGGTCTTGCCCTCGTCACTCATCGAGTTCTGCCAGGGATGGTTGAGGCTAACAGCGGACTGATCATCAACATTGGATCGATCGCCGGGACCTACCCATATCCGGGAGGTAATGTATATGGAGCCAGCAAGGCTTTCGTCAAACAATTCAGTTTGAATCTGCGCGCCGATTTGGCTGGTACCCATGTGAGAGTTACCAATATCGAGCCCGGCCTGTGTTCTGGGACTGAATTCTCGGTGGTACGACTCAATGGCAATATGGAAGCGGTCGAAGCTCTGTACAAAGATGTAAAAGCTATTGCTCCTGAGGACATCGCCAACACTGTATTCTGGATCATCCAGCAGCCGGAGCATCTGAATATCAACACGATAGAAATAATGCCGGTGGCCCAGAGCAGTGCGGCTCTCAATGTCGTACGCAACCTGTAGTGGGGTACTCGGATCAGTTGTGATCGGCATGGGATAGGAGTGGCACTCGAATCCCAGGTCGCGCTCTACTGCCAGGCTGACTACCGCATTGCCCAGCGTGAACAGCGCCATCGCCATCAACAACAGACGCTTATCCGATGATTGTTTGCCGTCCCTGTTCATATCCAGCTGCAGTTGCTTGACGATCTCCGGAGGGATAATCCAGAAACCTTGATCCAAGTGGAACTGATCAGGCGTCGCCAAGCGAAGTTCGCCCGTGCGCACACCAGTCAACATCAACAACCGTAGCACCAGCTGAGTTTGCAACTGTCCCCTGTAGGCACGGAGCTTCTGCAACAATTCAGGCAGTCCGCCCATATGCAGGAAGGGGGTTGTGTCGAACGGGGGATTTGGGCGCGGCCACTACATCAAGGTCAGACGCCGGATTCTGCTCCAGGTCCGGAACCTTAACCAGGGCATAGCGGTACATCGGGTGACGGCCGTTGTGAAAGCCCCACGGCGTTCAATGCTCTCGAGGATATCCAACAAGTCCGTACGCTTAATCTCATAGACAGATTGAGGGCCGAGGGTCAGGAGAATATCTCTGAGGAAGATTCGCTGGATCTGCTCCTGTGTGCTTTAACGGCCCGCCTTCAGACTCTTCTTGCGAAACTCGAACCATTGCTCGAACACCTTCTGGAAGGTGTGATTCTCAGCGAGAAAGGCGTGTCTGCGGTCCTGGTTTCTTTGCTTGCAGGGGTTGATGCCGCGGGCAACCAATTCACAAGCGATGTCGCGACGAGTGCGGGCTTCTTTGAGGGAGATTCCAGGGTAGGTACCCAGAGACAACCATTTCTGCTTGCTGTTCCAGGAATACCGAAAGTGCCAACTTTTGTTGCCTTCGGGTGACACGGCCAACGCGAGGCCATCAGAGTCGCCGAGTGTGCATGCCTTGGCAACGGCTTTTGCCTGCCGAATGGTGGTATCGGAAAGTGCCATGTCCAACTCCTCTGTGCCTGGTTCAGGAACAGATGGTCGGCATATCGCCCAGTGCCATACAGCAACAATGCGCACAAGCTCGCGTCCGTATTGATGGACTAAAAAATGGACTAAAAAGTGTTGGCTGGCGCTGGATTCCAGGGAAAACCTCTGGAATAAAAAAAGGGGCTTTCGCCCCTTTTTTCAATTACTTACAAACCTCAATGGAATTCCAAAGAACTCTGCAGATCAAAATTTGGAGCGGGAAACGAGGCTCGAACTCGCGACCTCAACCTTGGCAAGGTTGCGCTCTACCAACTGAGCTATTCCCGCATTACCAGAACTGACTGATTTCTTTGCTATCTTTCGGCAATTCATCGTTGTCGTCTGATGCGATGCATTCTACTTACCTGACGTGATGAGTCAATAAAATTGTTGGCGCATCACGATCGTTTGCCGATTTTTGCAGCGTATCGATCACGGTTCCAGCAGATCGTTGCGTGCCGCGTTCAAATATTGGAACATCGACCAGAAAGTCAGCACCGCCGCGATATACAGCAAACCAATCGCCACATACTCTACGGAGCGATCCGGCCGCCACAGCAGGCCCACCAGCGACATCATCTGCGCCATGGTTTTCACTTTGCCAATCCAGGACACCGCCACGCTGCTGCGTTTGCCAATTTCCGCCATCCACTCACGCAGCGACGAAATGATGATTTCACGGGCGATCATGGTGGCCGCCGGCAGCGTGATCCACCAGCTGTGGTAGTGCTCCGCCACCAGCACCAGCGCCACCGCCACCATCACTTTGTCAGCGACCGGATCCAAAAACGCCCCGAAGCGCGTTGTTTGTTTCCAGCGGCGTGCCAGGAAGCCGTCAAACCAGTCGGTGACGGCGGCAAACACAAAGATAACGGCGCAAACCATCGGAGCCCAGTTGAACGGCAGATAAAACGCCAGCACAAAGAATGGGATCAGAACTACGCGAAACAGGGTAAGCCAAGTCGGTATATTCAATTGCATAATGCTACGGTAACTATCTGGCTAGAGTGGAAATTAAGAGTATGTTGCTACATTGCCCTCAGTGTTTCAATGCATTGTAGATCTTTTCTGCCAATGCTTGTGAAATACCCGGCACTTTTGCAATTTCCTCCACGCTGGCGTTCAACAAAGGTTGCAGTCCGCCCATATACTTCAACAGCACCTGGCGCCGTTTCGGCCCTACGCCTTCAATCAGCTCCAATGCGCTGGTATTTCTGACTTTCGCCCTTCTCTGCCGGTGACCGGTAATCGCATGATTGTGCGAATCGTCGCGGATGTGTTGGATCACATGCAGCGCCGGCGAATCCGGCGGCAGAGAAATTCCCTCGCCTTCCGGGACGAAGAACAACGTTTCTAACCCGGCCTTGCGGTCGGCGCCTTTGGCGATGCCGATCAGCAACGGCTTATTCTTGTCCCAGGTGACGTTCAGCGATTTGAATACCTCGATCGCCATGCCGAGTTGCCCTTTACCGCCGTCGATGAAGATGACATCCGGGATCTTTTTCTCTTCCAGCGCCTTGCCGTAACGGCGCTTCAGCACCTGCGTCATCGCCGCGTAGTCATCACCAGGCGTGATGCCGCTGATATTATAGCGCCGATACTCCGCTCGCACGGGGCCGTTACCGTCGAACACCACGCACGAAGCCACGGTCTGCTCGCCCATGGTATGGCTGATATCGAAGCACTCCATGCGGTTGATTTCCGTCAGGTTCAGCACCTTGGCCAATTCCGCCAGCCGCTGATGAATAGTCGACTGCTGCGACAGCTTGGTCGTCAACGCCGTTGCCGCGTTGGTGCGCGCCAGCTTCAGATAACGGGCGCGATCGCCGCGCGGTTTGCTTTGAATTTGGATCTTGCGCCCCGCCAACTCGGAGAGCGATTCCGCAAGCAGGTCTTTTTCCGGCAGGCTGAAATCCAGCAGGATCTCGCCGGGCAGCGTGCGCGCCTGGCTGCCTTGCAGATAGAACTGACCAACAAAGGTCTGCACCACCTCACTCATCTCCGTACCACCCGGCACTTTAGGGAAATAGCTGCGGCTGCCCAGCACCTTGCCCTGTCGGATGAACAGCACGTGCAGGCACGCCATACCGGCATCGAACGCCACGCCAATCACGTCCAGATCGTCGCTGTCGCCCGACACGAACTGCCGCTCCGTGACGCGGCGTACGGCCTGAATTTGATCGCGAATGCGCGCCGCCTCTTCGAAATTAAGCAGTTTGCTGGCTTCTTCCATGCGCGCAATCAGCTGGTGCAATACCTGTTGATCTTTGCCTGAAAGGAACAGCCGCACGTAGTCCACCTGCTGCCGATATTCTTCTTCACTCACCAGGCCGGCGACGCAAGGCCCCAGACAGCGGCCGATCTGATACTGCAGACACGGACGTGAACGGTTGCGATACACGCTGTTTTCGCACTGGCGGATCGGGAACAGCTTCTGCAGCAGCGCCAGCGTTTCGCGTACGGCGTAAGAGTTGGGAAAAGGCCCGAAATATTCGCCCTTGGCGTGTTTGGCGCCGCGATGCACCGCCAAACGGGGATGGGTATCCGCGCTGAGAAAAATCAGCGGATAAGATTTATCGTCTCGCAAAAGAACATTATATCGCGGTTGGTACAATTTAATGTAGTTATGTTCCAACAACAGCGCTTCCGTTTCGGTATGGGTAACCGTTACGTCTATTTGTGCGATATTTTTAACCAGCGTCTCGGTCTTACGGCTGCTGACCTGCTGCCGAAAGTAGCTGGCGAGACGCTTTTTCAGGTCTTTGGCTTTACCGACGTAGATCACCGTCCCCGTGGCGTCGTACATACGATAGACGCCGGGTTGGCTGGTGACGGTACTCAGGAAGGCTTTGGCATCAAAACGATCATTCACTGCTTAACAACGTCTCCGCATTGAACAATCCATGTCGGATGGCCAGGTGAGTCAATTCGACGTCGCCGCTGATATTCAGTTTGCTGAACATGCGGTAACGGTAGCTGTTCACCGTTTTTGGGCTGAGACTCAGTTGCTCCGAGATCTCATTCACTTTTTTGCCTTTGGTGATCATCAACATGATCTGTAACTCGCGTTCAGACAGGCAGCTGAAGGGCGTTTCAGCCTGCGGCTCCAGCTGACTCAAGGCCATCTGCTGAGCGATGTCAGACGCGATATAGCGCTGCCCCGCATGCACGGAACGCAAGGCGTTAATCACTTCTTGCGGCGCGGCGCCCTTGCTCAGGTAACCGGCGGCCCCCGCCTGCATCACCTTCGCGGGCAAAGGATTTTCAGTATGGATGGTCAACATGATGACTTTGACGTCGGGCGCATAACGCACAATCTTGCGCGTGGCTTCCAGCCCGCCAATGCCCGGCATATTCATGTCCATCAGCACGATATCGACAGTGTTGCCACGGCACCATTTTACGGCGTCTTCACCGCACTGGGCCTCACCGACAACTTTTATACCTTTGATATCTTCAAGAATGCGTCGTATCCCTGCGCGCACCAGTTCGTGGTCATCAACAAGAAGAACGCTAATCAAGGAAAAATCTCCAAAAAAAGGGAGTAACGCAATCGGCCTCTGTTTTCGCCAGAGATATTACTTGTTTTTCAGACAAGAATGAACACAGATTAATACATACTTTCGAATAACTTTGCGGAGCAGAGCTGATTTTTCAATTTTAGCCGTCTATGCCGCCGATAAATCGTCACGTCGGAAAACATCAGGCGACGAAAATAATTCCGCGGCGCTGTACCCGACACAGGATAGCGCGACAATCATGCTGCGAGTGAGAAATCTGTGTAAGCAATCACGACATGAATAATATTAACACGGCTATTGGCTATTTGTAATCATTTGATATTTAAAGGCGTAGCAAAATCCGCTGCCAACGCGGGTCTGGCAACCCACGGTCGAAACTATTATTCCCGGCAAACGCCGCTAAAATCGGTGTACTACGCTCCAAATAATTATAATAACCCCATCGTTCAACAATAACGTGCCGGACAAATACTTGTTAACCACCTCGAAATAACTTGCCGATAGAGGATGATTCGGACAAGCAATGAGCGAACGTTGCCCACCCGCGTGACCGGAGCAAGCCCGGTGCAGATGATGGACGCATGCTATGCTATACTCCGCGCCCAGTTAAATTCGCCACCGCGCGCGACAACTGTTTAGCCCACGCGCGGTGCGCCAAAGCAGCTTGTATCAGGCTACGGCCTCAAAAAATCAGGAGAGAAAATGAGCAACGTTGATTTCACTACGTCTGCAAACCCGGAAATCTTGGCGACCGAGGTTGCCTGCCTCAAAGCTACGCTGACGCTGATCCTGAAGTCGATCGGCCAGGCCGACGCCGGGAAAGTCATCATCAACATGGAACGTTTCATTGCCCAGATTGAAGATCCGACTCAGGCGGAAATCTTCAAGAACAGCATTCAGCAAATCAAGCACGCTTACCGCCAGTAAACGTTGCCTCTCAGACCCGCGTTTCATGCGGGTCTGTTTTTCCCCGCGCTACGCAACACGCCATTGATCTTGCACAGACTTTCGGGCAGTGTGTTGACTTTCCCCCACACCCGAGACCGTTATGGGCATCCTTGTCAAAGCGCTGATCGGCGCGCTGGTCGTGGTTCTGATTGGCCTGTTGGCCAAAACGCGCAACTATTATATCGCCGGTTTAGTCCCGCTCTTCCCCACTTTTGCTTTGATTGCGCATTATGTTGTCGGCAGCGAACGTTCAATAGCGGCGCTAAAAACGACGCTGATTTTCGGTATGTGGGCGGTGTTGCCCTACCTGGTGTATTTGATTTCGCTGTATTTCCTGATTAACAGTCTGCGGCTGTCGTTAGCGCTGGGCGCGGCGGTACTGTGCTGGATTGCAGCGGCGTGGCTACTCATTACGCTGTGGGGATGGTGGCAAGGGCGTTAACGCCCTTGCCGGAAATGTTACGGCCGCCCTGCCTGCAAAACGAAGCCTCTCTGCCGATCGCCCGCGATACGCAGATAGCGGCTTTCACCGGCGCGCAGCGTCATCGGTACACTGCCGCCGGTCTCACGCCAAATACACAGATTATTCTCGATCATATCTTGCCCGATACTGACCGTAATATTGCCTGGCGGCACGCGAAATTCTGCTTTCTCTTTCGACCCCAGCGAAGCGGCGAACTCCCCATTCACATAGACGCCGGTGCGACAGCTCCCCGCTAGCATTCCGCTGTCGCGCACCACCACCACCGTAGCGTAAGGCGTATCCGGGATATTCTGATAGAGCATCAGACGGCTTGGGGGCGGCAATTCAGCCTGTTGCGGCGGTACGACTTGAGTCGCACATCCCGTCAACAGTGCAGAGGCAAATAACAACGCGGCGTAATGCTTCATCCTTGGCTCCTGAAGAAAATAATGCTTATCGTAACAAGAGAATAGCTGTCTCCAGTAGCATTCATACTGCAGAGACGAAAAAATCGGATAACTTCCCACTCACCCACAAACCGGCAGGAATAAGAAGATTCTGCATTAAAGCTATTGAAATAAAGGCGATTCTTGCAGATTTAAAACTTGATCATGCCACGTTGGATATCTGCCGCAAAAGCACCACTGACGTAACTGAAACCATCCTGCGTGACGTAAACTCGGGTATGACCGGTCTCTGATAACACCGCCACCATATATCCCAGGCTGATCATTTCATGTGATGGAACGTTCATTGGGGTTAGAAATCCGCGTCCGCGGCACCACTGATAAAAGCGAGTTCGCCCATATCCCAACACGGCCCCCACATCGGAGAGGTGCTTGAAAGTATCATAATCCTCTGATGGTGAAGGTAAACCGTCATGACTTTCAGGCGTTTTCTTTATCCCAGACAAAATAAACTCCTTTTTTGACGCTGTCGCGTACGATTACCCTTCCTCTAAAATGAATTTAAAAAATCCAAATTTAAAATGCAAATGAATTCCCTATAACTAAAAGCCTTCCCCAGAAAAAACCCGGAAATAAAACCCCAATAAAAAAACAGAAATAAAAAAATAGAGTATTAATACCGAGTATTAAATCCTTGGCATGGGTAAATATCCTAAATAAAAATAATAGCCAGGCCAGATAAGAATATACTTAGCATGCATATTATTTCACTCATCAAAACGATGCAATTGCGCTCGGATCATTACGGCATAAAAAGAATGAATAAAACCAGCACCACATCGACCCACCTTCGTCGTGTGGTCGCAGATCCCTACTGACTTCCCCAATGTGCCACATCCTCTCTCAACGCGGCACTTCCTCAATCATACCTAAACAATAACCATTATCATTTCCAATTATTCCGCCAGTTTATTACACTTTCCTACCTCGCCAGTTAGGAACATTCCTAGTCGGAGAGCCTCAGGACAGAGAAAGAGTTAGGGACACCATGAAGAATTACCGTTGTTTGATTGTTTTGCCGCTTTTGATGATGACCGCCTGCACCCAATGGGAAAGGCCCGGCGCGGTCGAGAGTACCCGGGATGCCGAATATGCCGAATGCCGCAGCCGCGGCTACGATCGTTTTCCGCCGGACGTGGTGCGGGACGTGGAGTTCAGCTACGAAAACAAATACATCCCTTGCGAGAAAAATAAGAAAGATTGCCCATCGGGATACCGCTATGACAAAGAGCCGTCGATTAAGACGGTGCAGACCGACCGCAATCAGTCCGCCCGAAACGCCACCATCGAAGCCTGTATGTACAGCAAAGGTTGGCGAGAGAAAACCTACTATTGGCCGCAATGGTGATGTGGCGGCGTTTGCCTAGGGTGACATGCCGCTAATCCATTCAGCCGTCGTCATCACTTCGGTTCAGCCCCAGCGCAACCAGTGTTTCCGCCCTGACCGGCGTTAAAGGCACACGCGGCGGTGGCAAAGGCCAGCCCAAAAGCTGCCTCGCCGCCGCCGCGCAGACTTTACCCTGGCATGCCCCCATGCCACAGCGGCTACTTAGCTTAGCCGTGTTCCAATCCGGCTGATGGCGGACCTGTTCCAGCGCGACGTCTTCGCAGCGGCACAGCAGCGTCTGCGGTTTGGCCAGAGAATTCATGCGTTCATCGAGCGTAAAAGCGGCCGCTGTCGCCGTGGCGAAACGCCGCCACCGCTGCCGCTGCGCCATCATAAAATCGGCTTTTTCCTTCTGACCGGTGGCGGCATAACCGGCGATGGCGCCTTCGGTGAGCGCCAATTCACTGCCGCCGATGCCGGTACATTCCCCGGCGGCATAAATTTGCGCCTGGCTGGTTTGCTGACAATGATCCACCGCTACGGCACCGTGTTCTATCCGACACCCCAGCAGCATGGCCAACTCGATGTTCGCCACTAATCCAAAACCGCAGGCTAACCTGTCGCAGGCGATCGTTCTTTGCCGCCCACCGTTATTGACGTGCACCGAGGTTAAACGGTCTTGCCCCAACGCCGCCAGCACCCGGCTACCGGCACGATAACGATGCGGCATCAGAGAAAACGCCTGATGCAGCTTGGCTGGCCAGCGCCACAAGCCGCCCGCAAACGCCGCCAACCGCCAAAGCGGTGCCTGCTCAGCCACCAGCACCACCTCGCCGCCGGCCTGTTTTACGCTGTTCGCCACCGCCAACAGCAGTGGACCACTGCCTGCTATCACTACTCGCTCACCGCGGATTGTCAACCCTTGCTTGATTTGCGCCTGTAGACCACCGGCGCCGGTCACCCCCGGCAGCGTCCAGCCGGGAAACGGCAACAGGAGTTCACGAGCGCCATTGCATAAAATCAACTTTTGATAGCGAATCACGCCGCAGCCTTCGGCATCTTCATATGCCAATCGGTTAGCGCCACACTGCGCCACCAGCTTGCAGCCGGACTGCAGCGCAATATTTTCCTTCGTCACCACCGCCTGCCGATAGCGGTTCGCCATTTCAGGCAATGCCACCTGCGGTCCATCGCGCCAGATTTGTCCGCCTGGATGTGGATTATCATCAATCATTCGTACCTGACCACCACTTTCCGCAGCGGCCAGCGCCGCCGCCATGCCGGCCGGCCCAGCGCCGACGATCAGCACCTCACAGTCGAAGTTACTCATCATCGCTCCTCTCGATGCGCATGCCGGCTTGGCACAGCGTCTGGCACGCCAGGCGACGCAGACCGTTAATGGTCACCCGGCACTCCTGACAAATGCCCATGCCGCAAAAGGGGGCCCGTGGTTGGTGTGAAATCGACAACCGGCAACGATCGTCACCGCACAGGCTGAGTGCCGCAGCAACGCTGAGGCCAACCGGCACCCGCCGGTGCTCTCCATCGATACTCAACGAGAGCGTATTTTGTCTTTCATTCATACAGGCAGCTCCTCGACGGCAAACGCGCGCGCCGCCAAATAGGGGGAATCATCAATCTCCGGCGTTTGCCGGCCGATCTGCGCAGTAATCAGCGCGGCACTACCAAGGGCGGTTGTGACACCCAATCCCTCGTGCCCCAGCGCCAACCACAGCCAGGAATGCCGCGGATGTGCGCCCAACAACGGCAGCCCGTCGGCAGAGGCGGCGCGCAGCCCGGTCCAGCAGCGAATGATGTTCATCTGCGCCAGTGCGGGCAAGAAATGCTGCGCACGCTTGAGCATCGCCGCCAAGACTGGCATGTCCAACGCCGAATCGACGGCGTCAAACTGGCGGGAAGAGCCGATCAGCCATTGTCCGGTGGGCCGTGCCTGCACATTGAATGCCACCGACGTACCGTCGCTGGCATGCGCGCTGGCGCCATATCCCAACTCCACCAGTTGATGCCGCACCCGCGGCGGGTAGCGATCGGTGATCGCCAGATGGCCCTTCTTGGCGTGCAGCAAAGCCTGCGGCAATAGGCTATTGGCCCTGAGGCCACAGGCCAGGACTACCAGTGGCGCAGCCAGGCGCCTGCCATCCGCCAGCCTCACTGCCCCTTCCTCCAATGCTGTCGCTTCGCCATGTACCACGTCGATCGCTGCACTACCGTCGTCCAACAGCCAGCGAGCCACGAGCGGCGCATACACAATGCCGTCGGCCGGCACCCGCAGCCCACCGGCCAGGCCGTGCCGCAGCATCGGCTCCACGGCGGCGATCTGCTCCGCCGTCAGCAGTTCCGCAGTCACACCCTGCTCCGCCAGCCGCGCCCGCTTTTGTTCGGCAATGCCCATTTCATCCGTTTTATCCGCCAGCCATAGCGTTCCGCAGCCGCGCCAGGCACACGCTTGCGGCATTCGCCCCGTCACTTCACGCCATAACCGCAGCGAATAAGCGCTCAACGCCAGCTCAGCCGGATTATCGTCCATGCATACCAGATGCCCCATGCCGGCGGCGGTCGCACCGGCGCGACGATCGTCCACTACCGAGACACGATACCCTTCCCGCGCCAACCGCCAGGCACAGGCAGCGCCGATGATGCCGGCGCCGATCACGATGACATCGGCTTTCTGTCCGGTGCCCATCAGCGTATTCCCCAGACAAAGGGATCGCGTTCGTCGAGCAGCAGTTGGCTATCGGCACACACATAGGCCTGCCCGCGAATAAAAGGAGTAATACGTTCGCCATTCCAGCGGTAATAGGCCTGGAATTCGCTACCGATCACGCTGACCTGCCGCCACTGCGTTTCCGGTGGCAGTTTGCCGTCCGCCGCCAGACACGCCAGTTTGGCGCTGGTACCGGTACCGCACGGGGAACGATCATAGGCTTTGCCGGGGCACAACACGAAGCTTCGGCTGTCGGCCTGCGGATCGTCACCGAACAGTTCGATATGGTCTATCACTCCGCCGTCTTCACCGCAGATGCCCGCCTGTTCCAATGTCTGCCGCACCGCCCAGGTGAACGCGGTCAATGCCTCCAGATTTTGTCTATCGATAGGTAACGGCGACTCGCCGATCAGGAAGAACCAGTTACCGCCCCAGGCGATATCCCCCGTCACCGGCCCGTATCCCCCAACCTCAAGCCGCACCTGGCGACGGTAACGATAAGCCGCCACGTTCTCCACCGTGACGCTGCCGTCGTCATGCAGCGTGGCGTTTACCGTGCCGACCGGGGTCTCGATGAGATGGCTCCCGGCGTGGATCCGCCCCAGGTGCGCCAGCGAAGCGATCAGCCCGATAGTGCCGTGCCCGCACATACCCAGATAGCCGCTGTTGTTAAAGAAGATCACCCCAGCGGTGGCCTGCGGCGAGCAGGGGCGACACAGCAGTGCCCCCACCAGCACGTCATTGCCGCGCGGTTCGAGCATCACCGCGCAGCGCCAATCGTCATAATGTTGCGCGAAACGCGCCCGCCGTTCCGCCATGCTGCCCTCGCCGAGATCGGGAAACCCTTCCACGATCAGACGTGTCGGCTCTCCGCCGGTATGAGAATCGATCGCCCGCAAAGCGGTGATATGCGCAGAAAGTGCCATCGGCGTCTCCTGAGTTAATGAGATGTTACCAATGGCATTAGCCTGAACGAATGTGGGCATGGCGGCTTGATGCGTTTCGGCGCGGCGAATGAAGAAATCAGCACAGTGATAAAAGTCAGGTCTGACGCGGCGCGGGTATACGCTTAACGAATGCCATAATAATGACTTATTTATCATATTGTTATTTCCATGCTAAACCTTTATGTAGCGAGAAACACCGCAGTTTTCAAGCAACTGCCAAACATCGCCCGGCAAAAGTATGCGGCAATCCGCATATTTAGCAGCCGGCCGGAAATAGCGCTTGCTTCGTTACAGAAAAGTTAATATTGATGCGAAAGTGCCAACCTGGCCCGCCTGTTTTTCCGGCTAACGACCGAAAAGGGACTGTTATGCGATCCACTTCAGACTATCAGCCTCCGGTTTCTCTCTCGCCGCCTTCGCTTGTTGGGTTGCCGGAGCAGGAGGACGTTTTTGCCGTCGAACATCTGTCGCGTCTGTGCGACGGACTGGCGCAACAGCGCCCGAACAACCTGCGCGATCTGCTGAATACGCTGGCGCTGATCGCGCCGTTGCTGAACGCGATCCCGAACGTGGTGTTCTTTATCAAAGACGCCCAGGCTCGCTACCTGCTGGCCAACCTCACGCTAGCCAAGCGCTGCGGTTTCAAAACCGTCACGCCGCTGCTGGGCAAGACCTCCGCCGACGTTTTTCCCGCTCAGCTCGGATCCGGCTACACCGAGCAGGATCTGCGGGTATTGCGCCACGGCGTGCTGATCCAGGATCAACTGGAGATGCACCTGTACAATGGCCGAGAAACCGGCTGGTGCCTGACGCAAAAGCTGGCGCTGTATGACGCGCAGGGAAGAATCATCGGTATGGCGGGTATTTCTCACGACCTGCAGGAGGCCAGGGCCAATCACCCGGCCTACCAACGGCTGGCGGCGATCGACGTGCATATCCGCCGCCACTACGCGCGACCGATCGCGCTTGAAGAGCTGACGGCGCTGACCGGGTTGTCGGTGGCGCAGATCGAACGCTACTGCAAACGTATCTTCCACCTCACCCCGCGCCAGATGATCCATAAAGTGCGGCTGGAAAAGGCCACGGAACTGCTGGCCGGCGATCTGCCAATCACCGACATCGCGCTACAGTGCGGCTATACCGATCACAGCGCCTTCAGCCGTCAGTTCAAAGCGATGACCGGCTCCACGCCGCGCGATTTCCGCCTGACGCTTTCCGCTTAACGCGCTGATTTACCTGGTTACCTCCCTCTCCTCACGGCGCACCGGCGCCTGGTTTTTTCATGCCCGCTTTCCGCCGCCATTGTGCCAATTTCGTCGCGGCAATCGGCGAAAAGCGTCAAGCCTCCCTGCGCAATACCGGTCAATCTGTCGGTGAGCCTTACTAAAGATTCACTTTTCATTAACACTTTCGGACGACAGGACAAACACTATGAGCCATAAAGCCATAAGCTGGAGCGGCGTATTCCCGGCGGTGACGACCCAGTTCCGCAACGATTTCTCTCTGGACCTCGACGCCACCCATACGGTGATCAAAAACCTGGTGCGCGACGGCGTCTCCGGTCTGGTGGTGTGTGGCACCGTCGGTGAAAACACCTCGATGACGATGCAGGAAAAGTTGGCGGTGATCGAAGTGGCGAGAGACGCCGCCGACGGTAAAGTGCCGGTGATCGCCGGCATCGCCGAGTTCACCACCGCCTTCGCGCAGAACATGGCGCGTGAAGCGCAAAAGGCCGGTGTCGATGGCATTATGGTGATGCCGGCGCTGGTTTATTCCGCCAAGCCGCACGAAACCGCCGCACACTTCCGCAGCGTCGCCGGCGCGACCGATCTGCCGATCATGGTCTACAACAACCCCCCCATTTACAAAAATGACGTCACACCCGACATCCTGACCTCGCTGGTCGACTGCGAGAACATCGTGTGTTTCAAAGACTCCTCGGGCGATACGCGCCGCTTTATCGACCTACGCAACGAAGTCGGCGATCGCTTCGTGCTGTTCGCCGGGTTGGACGATGTGGTGCTGGAAAGCATCGCCGTCGGCGCGCAAGGCTGGATCTCCGGCATGTCCAATGCTTTCCCGCGCGAAGGGGAAACCCTGTTCCGTCTGGCTAAGGAAAAGCGCTATGAGGAAGCATTGGCGCTGTACAGCTGGTTCATGCCGCTGCTGCACCTCGATGCCCGTCCCGATCTGGTGCAATGCATCAAGCTCTGCGAACAGCGGGTTGGCCGCGGCAGCGCCGTCACTCGCCCACCGCGCCTGGCGCTGCAGGGGGAAACGCTCACCGAGATCAATGCCGTGATCGATAAAGCGCTGGCCACTCGTCCGGCGCTGCCGAACGTCGGCCTGTAACGCCTTCACCGCCCGGCCAGGCCGGGCGTCGCTCTTTATTTACCGGGGGAATCCATGCCCAACGAACGCCACGTCGCCATCAGCGGCCAACAATTTATCGGCGGCCAGCGCCGCGCCGCAGGGGAAGCTGCGCTGCTCAGCCTGCGCGCCGACGACGGTCAGCCGACCGGCTACCGCTTCCACCAAGCCACGGCGGCTGAAACCGCCGCCGCCGCCGAAGCCGCTGCCACGGCCTTTGTGCCCTATTCGCAACTCAGCGCCGAGCAACGCGCGAACTTTTTGGACACCATCGCCGAGGAGCTAGATGCCTTGGACGAAACCTTCTTCGCCCTCGCCACACAGGAAACGGCCCTGCCGCCGGCGCGCTTGAGCGGCGAACGCGCCAGAACCAGCGGTCAGATGCGGCTGTTCGCCACGCTGCTGCGGCGCGGCGATGTCGAAGGCGTGCGCATCGACTGCGCGCTGCCGCAGCGTTCCCCCCTGCCGCGCCCCGATCTGCGTCAATACCGCACGGCGCTCGGCCCGGTGGCGGTATTCGGCGCCAGCAACTTCCCGCTGGCGTTCTCCACCGCGGGCGGTGATACCGCCGCCGCGCTCGCCGCCGGCTGCCCGGTCGTGTTCAAAGCGCACAGCGGCCATATGATCACCGCCGAGCTAACCGCTCAGGCGATCGAGCTCGCACGGGAACGCACGGGGATGCCCTCTGGCGTCTTCAACATGCTCTTCGGCAACCGCGTGGGGGCCGATTTAGTACAACATCCGGCGATTCAAGCGGTGGGATTCACCGGCTCGCTGCAAGGCGGCCGGGCGCTGTTCGATCTGGCGATGCAACGTCCCCAACCTATTCCGGTCTTCGCCGAAATGTCGAGCATCAACCCGGTAGTGATCCTACCCAAGGCGCTGGCGCGGCGCGGGCAGCACATCGCGCAGGAACTGGTCTCTTCCTTCACGCTCGGCTGCGGTCAGTTCTGCACCAAGCCCGGCGTGATCGTCGCGCTGCGCGGCGCCGCCTTCGATCGGTTAACCGAAACGATGAGCGCCCTGGTCAACGCCGCCGAGCCGCAGCCGATGCTGAATGCCGGCACCCTGGAGCACTACCGTCACGGGCTGGCGGCCCTCGATGCCCACCCGGGTATGCGGCGGCTGGCAGGCCGAAGCGAAACGCCTGCTCTTCGGGCGGCGGCGCAGCTTTATCAGGCGGAGAGGGCGCTGTTGCTGCAGGCCGACCCGCTGCTGCAACAGGAGGTCTTCGGCCCGGCCAGCATCCTGGTGGCGATGGATAACGAAGCGCAGCTGCATGCGGCGCTAACGGCACTGCAAGGCCAGTTGACCGCCACGCTGCTGGCGGACGACGACGATCTCGATATGGCCGCCGGGCTAACGGCTCTGTTGGCGCGCAAAGCCGGTCGGGTGCTATTCAACGGGTACCCGACCGGGGTGGAAGTGTGCGACGCCATGGTGCACGGCGGCCCTTACCCGGCCACCAGCGACGCACGCGGCACCTCGGTAGGCACGCTGGCCATCGAGCGTTTCCTGCGGCCAGTTTGTTTGCAAAACACCCCTGCAGCGCTGTTGCCGCCGGCGCTGCAGGACGCCAACCCGCTCAACCTGCTGCGACTGGTTAACGGCGCTTACACCCGAGATCCCCTGGTTTCACCTGCCCAACATTAGCCCGGCCGCATCTGCCTGCCACTCAATAACAAAAGGGTAATACCATGACAACCCAAGGCAAATTCAAGAAGCAGCTTACGCTCACCGATCTGACATTCATCGGTCTGGGCGCCATCTTCGGCTCCGGTTGGCTGTTCGCCGCCAGCCACGTCTCCTCCATCGCCGGCCCGGCCGGCATCTATTCCTGGCTGATCGGTGGCCTGGCGGTGCTGCTGCTCGGCATCGTCTACTGCGAGTTGGGCGCCGCTCTGCCGCGCGCCGGCGGCATCATTCGCTATCCGGTATTCTCGCACGGTGAACTAATGGGTTACCTGCTGGGGTTTATCACGCTGATCGCCTTCTCCAGCCTGATCGCCATCGAAGTCGTCGCCGCCCGGCAGTACGCTGCCGCCTGGTTCCCGTTCCTCAGCCAGCCGGGGTCCGGCGATCCAACAGCGATCGGCTGGCTGGTGCAGCTGGCGCTGCTGTGTTTTTTCTTCGCGCTCAACTACTACAGCGTCAAAACCTTCGCCAAATCCAATAACCTGATCAGCGTGCTGAAGTTTCTGGTGCCCCTGCTGGTGATCGTGGTGTTGTTCAGCTTTTTCAAACCGGAAAACCTGCATAGCCAGGGCTTTGCCCCTTTCGGTTCCGCCGGGGTTGAGGCCGCCATTTCCGCCGGCGGCATCATCTTCGCCTACCTAGGCCTGACGCCGATCATTTCGGTCGCCAGCGAGGTGCAAAGGCCGCAGCGCACCATTCCTATCGCGCTGATCCTGTCGGTGGTGCTGTCCACCATCATCTATGTGCTGCTGCAGATAGCGTTTCTCGGCAGTATCCCTAGCGAGATGCTAAGCGGTGGCTGGGCCGGCATCAGCCAACAGTTCTCCCTGCCGTTCCGCGACATCGCCATCACGCTGGGCATGGGATGGCTGGCGTTTCTGGTAGTCAGCGACGCGATCGTTTCGCCGAGCGGCACCGGCAACATCTATATGAACGCCACGCCTCGCGTGATCTACGGTTGGGCGCGCGCCGGCACCTTCTTCAAACTGTTCACCCGGGTGGATAGCGAGTCCGGTATCCCGCGTCCGGCGCTGTGGTTGACCTTCGCTCTCTCGGTATTCTGGACGCTGCCATTCCCGTCCTGGGAAAAGCTGATCGGCGTGGTGTCCGCCGCACTGGTGTTGAGCTACGCCATCGCCCCGGTCACCGCCGCCGGGCTGCGGCGCAATGCGCCCGATATGCCGCGTCCGTTCCGGGTGCGCGCTTTCTGCGTGCTCGGCCCGCTGTCGTTTATCATTTCGGCGTTGATCGTCTTCTGGTCCGGCTGGGACACCGTCTCCTGGCTGCTCGGCTTGCAGATCCTGATGTTCTTCATCTATATCCTGTTCAAAAATCAGGTGCCGACCCACGCCGTTAGCCTTCGGCAGCAAATTTGGTCCTCGTTGTGGCTGATCGTCTTCTATGCGCTGGTGATCGGGCTTTCCTACCTCAGCAGCTTCGGCGGCATCGGCGCTATTGCCCATCCGTGGGACACCTTCACCATGGCGGTGATTGCGCTGGCGATTTACTACTGGGGCGCCTATACCTGTTTACCCCAGGCCAATTTTATCGGCGATGAAGAAGAATGAACCCAGGGGGACATCGAGATGACATCCATGCACGTTCTGTCGTTGGAACAGGCTTATCAACTGGCGCTGCGTACGCTGCGCAGCAACGGTTTCAATCAGGCACATGCCGAAGCGGTGGCGCAAAATGTCACCCAGGGCGAACGCGACGGCTGCGCTTCTCACGGCTTATACCGGCTGTTGGGCTGCGTGCGATCGCTGCGGGTAGGCAAGGTCTCTGCCGATGCGGTACCCAAGTTGTTCGACCAGGCGCCGGCCATCTTGCGTGCCGACGCCGGCGGCGCGTTTTCCCTGCTGGCCTACCGCACCGCTCTGCCGGCCTTTATCGGTAAGGTGCGCGCCAATGGCATCGCCGCGCTGGCGATCAACCGCTGCGTGCATTTCTCCGCGCTGTGGGCCGACATAGAACCGCTGACCGAACAGGGGTTGGTGGCCTTAGCCTGCACACCCAGCCACGCGTGGGTGACGCCGGCCGGCGGTTCGCGTCCGCTGTTTGGCACCAACCCCATCGCCTTCGGCTGGCCACGCCCGGATCGGCCGCCGTTTTTATTCGATATGGCCACCAGCGCGGCGGCGCGCGGCGAAATCGAACTGCACCACCGCGCTGGCACCCCGCTGCCTGAAGGCTGGGGCATTGATAAGGCAGGCAATCCGTCCACCGATGCCGCCAGCGTGTTGGAGGGCGCGATGCTGACCTTCGGTGGGCATAAGGGCTCGGCGCTGGCGGCGATGGTTGAATTGCTGGCAGGGCCGCTGATCGGCGATATGACCAGCAAGGAATCGCTGGCCTATGACAACGGCACCGGTTCGTCGCCTTACGGCGGTGAGTTGATCATCGCGTTGGATCCCGAGCGTTTTCTCGGTGCGGATAAGGCGAAATATTTCGCCGGAGCAGAAGCGATGTTTGCCGATATGCAGGCGCAAGGCGCACGCATCCCCGGCGAGCGGCGTTATCGACAGCGGCGGCAGAGCGAGCAATACGGCGTGGAAATTCCCAGGACATTGTACGACGAAATAATGGCGCTGTGCGATTAGCGCCGGATTGATGCCCCGCGCCGGCAACCCGGCGCGGGAAAAGGCTTATCCAGCCTGAGCCAGATCGCTATGCAGGCGCTTGCGCCACACCGGTTTGGTGTCCCAACGGGCGAAGTGTTTCGCCTCTTTACCCGGCTGCACCTGATGCCACATGTCTTCTTGCCACCGGATCGGTTCCTTTCCTCGCAACGTTGGACGGGTCTGTTTAATCGTCCGTTGCAAGACGCTCGCTTCTTCCGCAGAAATGTTCGGCGCCTGTCTGGCGGCGTCCAGCGCACGGCTTCCCAGCGGCGCCATCACCTGATACAACACGTTGACCTGCTGCAGCGTCGCTTGCTGATTAGTGCTCATCCCCTTACCCGACCAACCGTCGAAGTTTTCACCGGGATCGTCCCCCTGCGCACGATACTCATTACCAGGCCCCTCGACGATGTTCCATCCTTGCCAGGTCACCAGAGTGTGTAATCCATCGCGATCCTGCAGGTTTTTATTCTTGATCTGTGTGATCACCTCGGCACGGTTTGGCACACCGATCAGGTTCATAAACTCGTCCAGCGCGTTCCAATGCTGCCCCGCCACCAGACCATTCCAGACATTACGCAAACAGTTCCAAGGAATGGTGTGATGCCAGGTCAGCGTGATAAGCGGTTTGGTTGACGCATGTTGCCAACGGCTCGGTTCACTGCCCCGATCGCCTCTAATGATCCCATCGACTTCTAATGGCATAGCTGCCCCTCTTCTGGCTGAGATGAAGAATATGCGCAAGGCCGGTGGCCCGGGTGGCATAAAAACGTCAGCTAAAATCGTAGCAGCTCACACTGAGATGGCAATAAAACGCAAGGCACGCTCTGCCGCAGACCGGCAACCGCAGAGCGCGCCCGAAAACGGTGGGCTTAAGAGGGATTATCTGACCACCATCACCGAAATATTGGCATGGCGAACGATGGCGGCGGCGTTAGATCCTAGCAGATAGGTTTTCACGCTCGGGCGCCGTGAACCGATAATGATCAGGTCGGCGTCGATCTCTTCCGCCAGTTCCAACACCTGATCGCGCGCAGAACCGAAGCTGACGGTGTAATTAAGGCGATCCAACGGCAGATCGATTTCCGACATGATTTTCTTCAGTTTGTCCACCGCCTTCACCTCCGCCTGATTCTCAAATTCCTTGAGACCGAACGAATAGGCAGTAACAAAAGCCGAGGCATCCGGCAGCGCATGGAAGAAATGCACTTTAGCGCCGGACATCTTCGCCAAATATTCCACATGCTTCAGCGCATGCTCGGTCAACAGATCCTCTTCAATATCGATCGGCACTAAAATAGTCTTGTACATATCACATCCTTTCTATGTAAACCGGGTGCCAACAGAATACTGCCGCGCACGGGCGCGGTGAATCGCTTTATCACGCTTTTGTGATCGGGGGGTAAATACTGATAAGGATAGCTTTTAATTTAACAAAATATAAACATCACACCGATAACGGATAGGCGATTAATTATTTATTTCTCGAGATTAAATCAGCTGTAAATAAACCGCTTTGGCGGTGGCGGCGGTCTTATTGGCGACAGAAAGTTTTTTAATCGAGTTGCCTATGTGGAAATTGATCGTGCGCTCGCTCACCCCCATCAACAGCGCGATCTCTTCCGCCGTTTTCCCTTCGCTGCACCAGCGTAAAATGTCTTTTTCGCGCAGCGTCAGCACGTCTTTTATCGCGTCGTCGTTCACCGATATCAAGGCTTCACGCAGCGTTTTATGGGCGGTTTGCGCCAGCCAAAGGAAAAAGGTTTCATTTGCCGCACGCGCTTGTGGCGTTTGCTCCGGTAGCGCTGTGCCGGCAAACGTCAGGATCCCCAGCCTGCCATAGCAATCCTTGACCGACTGCGACCAACCGGCGCACAGGCCAAACTGCGCCATACGTCGCCAAAGCGTCGGCCGATCGTGATAAAAACGTTCGTCCCACTGGAACTGCAGCGTGGAATGGTGAGCGCGCTCAATGACCGGATCCTGCAAATACACCCGCTGCCGCCGATAATCTTCGAGATACTCTGCTGAAAAATTACCTTCGATCAGCATCTTGGGGCGGCTGGCCGGATAACAGGAAAACACGATGTAGGAGAAATAATCAAACCCCAACGCCTCGGCGCAGGGCCCCAGTTGCGTCAGAAAGCATTCGCGATCGGCCAGGCTGCCAATCACCTCCGCCATGAGCCGTTGAGTGCGGGTATCCATAACGCAGGTTCTCCAGATAGCGATGCCGATTATCGATAGGTCAGACTCACTATAGAATATCGCCGCCCGGCGCAAGTAGCCGTTTCATATAATAAAAAATACCAACGCTATAACGAAAACAGCTATTCCCCTCAAAATAAGCCTTTTTATTGCGCCGAACAGGAAAACTACGCGAATAGCATAATCCCTTCAGGACGTAAACCTGTCATTTCTACCGTTAGACAGCCAGGACACCGCCAATTACTTTCCAAACAGGCACCCGGTGCCGCCGTAAATCCAAAGAGATAATAAGCATTTGCGAATTTCGCATGGCATACAGTGACGGGGATTTTCTATGGCAGAAAGTAATGCGGCAATTCAATCGGCTGCGATTATCGGCGCGGGAACGATGGGCAGAGGCATCGCTTATCTTTTCGCGCAAAAAGGCATTCGTACGGTGCTTTATAATCGCAACGGCAATACCCTCAATCAGGCTCGCGAATATATCGCGCAAGACCTGAACAAGAAAGTCGAACAGGGCAAGATCGCGCTGCAGGATAAAAGCTCAGTGCTGGCCAATCTGGTGTTCTCGACGGCGCTTGAGGCTATCGCCGACAGCGAGTTGGTGATAGAAACCATCGCCGAGCATGAACAAACCAAACTTGAGGTGTTGGCGGCCATCGCCGCGGTGGTCAAGCCCGATACGCTGATCGCCACCAATACCTCCTCACTGTCGCTTAACAAGCTGGCAACCGCGGTGACGCACAGCGAGCGGTTTATCGGTTTGCACTTTTTCAACCCTGCGCCGCTGATGAAACTGATTGAAATCATCCCGGCCTACTTTACCGCACACGCCACCACGGAACGTTGCCGTCAACTGGTGGCCGCGTTGGGGAAACGCGATGTCGTCTGTCAGGCCACGCCGGGGTTTATCGTTAACCGCATGGCCCGCCCCTACTACCTGGAAGGGTTCCGCCTGTTGGAAGAACACGTGGCGCGCGCGCCGCAGATCGACCGTGCCCTCAAGGCCGGCGGACACTTCCGCATGGGGCCGCTCGAGCTGACCGATTTTATCGGCCAGGACATCAACTATCAGGTCAGCCGGCAAATCTGGCAGGACATGCAATACGACCCGCGCTATACCCCCGGCCATCTGCAGCGTTCGCTGGTCGATGCCGGTCTGTTGGGGAAAAAGAACGGCCGCTCCTATTTTGCCGCCGAAGAAACCGCCCCGCCAGTGACGGCCGCCATCGATGCAGACGTCGAGACGCTGCGCGTTTACGGCGAACACCCTTTTTTTACCCTGTTGCAACAGCGAGCCGCACGTCAGTGGCCACAGCTGCGCGTGGAACAACGGCCGGCCTTACCGAGCCTGGGGCCGGCCGTCCAGATCAATGACGCATTCACCGTCAGCATCACCGATGGCCGCACGGCGAGCCAGTTAGCCGAGCAGACGACGGCTGACGCTTTTGTGGTCGACATCGCCCTGAACTACGCCGACACGGCGTATCTGGTTGCGGCGCACAATCGCTATGCCTCTGCGGCCAATAAGGCGCTGTTTTTACGCCTGCTGCACACTGCGATCCCGCAGGTTGAATTTATCAAAGACTCCCCGGCGCTGATCGTCGCTCGTGTCCTCAGCAGCCTGATCAATGAGTCGGTGATCATGGTGGAAAGCGGCGTTTGCAGCCGGGAAGACATTGATGTCGCCGCCGTCGCGGGCGTTAACTACGCCGGCGGCATTTTCGACTGGCTCGGCAAACTGGGGGAGAAAAACGTCAGGACGACGCTGAGCAATCTGGCGCAGCTGCTGCACGCAGCGCGCTATGCGCCGCATTACACCCTTCTGTACGCCGCGCAACCGGCGCTGACGACCACGCCTTGAGGAGCCATGATGAACATTAACGATGACGGCGTTTATCTGATCGACGGCACGCGCACGGCGATCGGCGCCTATGGCGGCAGCCTGGCGCATACCCGCCCCGACGACATGGCGGCGACGATCATTCGCGGCCTGCTGCAGCGCCATCCGGCGGCGGAAGCGAATCTGGACGAAGTGGTTCTGGGCTGCGCCAATCAGTCCGGCGAAGACAACCGCAACGTCGCTCGCATGGCAACACTGCTTTCCGGGTTGGACCCGTCGGTGCCGGCCATCACCCTCAACCGCCTTTGCGCATCCGGGTTGGATGCGGTGATCTACGCCGCGGCGAAAATCCGCAGCGGTCTTAGCGAACTGGTTTTGGCCGGCGGTGTGGAAAGCATGAGCCGCGCACCCTATGTGCTGAGCAAGGGCGAAACGCCGTTCGACAAAGGCGTGAAGCTGTATGACACCACGTTGGGATGGCGCTTCGTCAATCCGCGGCTGGCGGAGCGCTACGGCAGCGACCCGCTGGGCATCACGGCGGAAAACGTGGCCCAACGGCAACATATCTCACGCGAGGAACAGGACCTGTTCGCGCTGGCCTCGCAGCAAAAGGCCCGCCGGGCGATCGACAGCGGCCGGCTGGCGCGGGAAATCACGCCCGTGGACGTGCCGGCGGATCGTAAAACCACCCGCACATTCGCGCAGGATGAATTTCCCCGGCTCAGCACGTTGCAACAGCTGCAGGCGCTGAAACCGGCGTTCTCCGCCGGCGGTTCGGTCACGGCGGGCAATGCTTCCGGCATCAACGACGGCGCCGCCGCGCTGCTATTGGCTTCCGGTCGCTACGTGAAACGCCAGGGCTGGCAACCGCTGGCGGAGATCGGCGACAGCGCGGCCGCCGGCGTTGAACCGGCGCTGATGGGGCTGGGGCCGATCGCCTCCACCGAGCGCTTACTGCAGCGCGGCGGGTTCACCTTGAACGACTTCGACATCATCGAGATTAACGAAGCGTTCGCCTCACAGGTTCTGGCGGCGCTGAAACACTGGCGCATCGACGCCAACGACGCGCGGGTCAACCCGAACGGCGGCGCCATCGCGCTCGGTCATCCGCTGGGGATGTCCGGTGCGCGCCTGGTGCTGTCGGCGGCGCTGGAATTACGCGACCGACAGGCAAGCAACGCATTGGTGACGATGTGCGTCGGCGTCGGTCAGGGCCTGTCATTAAACCTTAAAGCCGTTTAACACAAGGAACATACGATGAGCGTACTGAACATTCTTGAAGAAAAGCTGGCGGAAACCAAAAAACAGGGGCGTTTTCGCGAGTTTCTCAACCTTGAACGCGGCGTGCAGGACAAACCCTGGGCCACCAGCCACGGGCACCACGGCGAGCGCCGTCTCAACGTCTGGTGCTCGAACGACTATCTGGCAATGAGCCACCACCCCAAAGTGCTGCTGGCCACCACCGACGCGGTTAACCGGGTCGGGCTGGGCACCTGCGGCGCCCGCAGCATTTCCGGCACCTCGGTCTACCACAGCGAGCTGGAAACGCTGCTGGCCAGCGCCTACGGCAAAGAGTCGGCGCTGCTGTTCACCACCGGTTTCGGCGCCAACGACGCCACCTTATCCACCCTGTGCGACGCCATTCCCGATCTGATCGTGTTCTCCGACGAACTGAATCACGCCTCGATGATTTACGGAATTCGCTACAGCAAAGCGGAGAAAAAAATCTTCCGCCACAATGATGTAGCACACCTCGCCGAGCTGCTGCAGGCCACCGATCCGGCGCGGCCAAAGCTGATTGCCTTCGAGTCGCTGTATTCCATGGACGGTGACTTTGCTCCCCTGGCGCAGATCGTGGCGCTGGCGGAGCAGTATCAGGCGCTGACCTATCTCGACGAAATTCATTCGGCCGGCGTGTATGGCGAACGGGGATTGGGCTATGCCGAACAGCTGGGCCTGTTAGATAAAATCACCATTATTCAGGGCGGATTCGGCAAGTCTTACGGTGCGGCGGGTGGCTATATCGCCGCGCCCCGCTCGGTGGTGGAAGCGGTGCGCAGTTGGGCCCCGGCATTCGTCTTCAGCACCTCGTCACCGGCGCCGGTGGTAGCCGCCGCGTTGGCCAGTTTTAAATACAACCTCGAGCATGACACCCAGCGCAAGCACCTGCTGGCGATCGTCGATCACCTGAAAACCGGCCTGCGCGCCGCCGGCATCCCGCTGGTGTCGGCAGACAGCCATATCCTGCCGCTGCTGGTCGGCGATCCGCACCGCAACAAACACATCAGTAAAGTGCTGCTCGATGAGCATGATATTTACGTGCAACCGGTCAATGCCCCGACGGTGCCCGCAGGCAGCGAGCGACTACGGGTAACGCCGACCTCGGCACATTCCCATGCCGACGTGGAGACCTTCCTGGCGGCACTAGGCCGGGTCTGGGCAGCGAACGATCTGCGGAGGGCAGGATGAAGTTAGCGGATTATAACGGCCATCTGATCACGCTCTGCCTGATGGCGACCGGTACCTTCGCCATCGGCACCGACGCTTTTATCGTCGCCGGCGTACTCAGCGATATTTCCGACACCTTTGCCGTCAGCCCCGCGCAAGCGGGGCAGTTGATATCGGTATTCGCGCTGGCCTATATGCTGTTCGCCCCCCTCACCGCCTGGCTGCTGGGCAACGTCAACCGCAAGCATATCCTGCAGTTGGCGCTGGTGCTGTTCATCGCCGGCAACCTGGCCTGCGCCTGGGCCACCAGCTATCTGCAGATCGCGTTCGGCAGAGTGCTGGCGGCATTGGGGGCGGCCTGTTACACGCCGCAGGCCGCCGCCGCCGCGGTGGGGCTGGTGGCGGAAAAACGCCGCGGCCTGGCTATTTCCATCGTCTATGGCGGCATGACGTTGGCTATTGCGCTCGGCATTCCGTTCGGTACCTTTCTCGCCAAACTGATCGGCTGGCGTGAAATCTTTCTGTTCATCGCCCTGCTGGGGGCGATTTCGCTGCTGGGCCTGTCGTTGGCGCTGCGCGCCATTGCGCCATCGGGCAAGCATTCGCTGAAAGAGCGGCTCGCCCCGCTGCGGCAAAAGGCGGTGCTGACTACGCTGCTGATCACCTTTTTTGCCGTTTGCTCGGAACACATCGTCTACAGCTACGTCAGCGTGTTGCTGAAAAACACCCAGTTCGGCCCTGAGGCGATCCTGCCCCTCGCGCTGCTGGTGTTCGGCATTGGCGCGGTGATCGGCAATTTTGCCTCCGGCGCGTTAACCGATGCCCTCGGCAGCAAGTTCGTGCTGCTGTTTTCCGTGGCGATCCAGACGCTGTCTCTGTTTTTGCTGGCCTTTTATGTCACCTCGCCCTGGTGGGTACTGGCCATCTTCCTCGTCTGGGGCATTACCGGCTGGATGTACCTAGTACCGATCCAGCATCACCTGTTGTCGCTATCGAAACGCTTTGGCGCGCTGACCGTGTCGCTCAACAGCTCGGTGTTGTACGCCGGCATCGCGGCGGGCGGGATGCTGGGCGGCCTGACGCTCTACGCGCTGCCGGCCTATTACCTGCCGCTGTTTTCGCTGCCGCTCGGCGCCATCGCCCTGCTGCTGACGCTGTTGTTTTTCCGGGGAGAAGCCAGCGATGAGTGAAGTTCTTCCGGTGCTTTATGAGCGCCATGGCGCGCAGGTTGCGGTCATCACCCTTAATCGGCAGGAAAAAAAGAACGCCATCAACCTGCAGATGGCCGAGTTGATCCGCACCTACCTGCGGCAGGCGGATAACGATGACTCGGTGCGAGCGATCGTGCTGGCCGGCCAACCGGCGGTATTTTCCGCCGGCATGGATATCAACGCCTTTCATCAGGGTGAACTGCCCATCGTCACGCCGGAGGGGTTTGGCGGGCTGATCCATGCACAGATTGCCAAGGTGATCATCGCCGCCGTTGACGGCATCGCGTACGGAGGCGGATTTGAGCTGGCGCTGGCGTGCGATCTGATCGTCGCCGGCCAGAACGCACGCTTCAGCTTCCCCGAAACCGGGCTCGGGTTAGTCGCCGCACAAGGTGGGTGCGCGCGCTTGCCGACGCGTATCTCCCCCTATGTCGCGCTCGACTGGCTGCTGACCGGCAGAACCGTCGGCGCACAGGAGGCGCTGTCACACGGCGCCATTTCCCGTATCAGCGAGGGGACGGCCCGGGAAGAAGCGCTGCGCATCGCCGAACAGATCGCCGGAAAAGATCTTGCTGCCAGCCAAGCGGTGAAGGCCATCGTGCGCCAAGGGCTGGCACGGCAAGAAGCCCCCTCATTCGATTTTCAACAAGGCCCGGTCGAGCGCCTGCGTCAGGCCGCCGCCCGCCGATAATGCCCCTGCCGGTTCGTCTGAACCGGCATTTCCCGTTTGTCCTCCACCGCTCATTTTACGCAGCCCGCTTCTCGGCGCTGGGTTACACTGCCGGTAGTCCTAATGCGCTGATAAGGAAAAATAATGCGCCTTTTGCCTCTGCAGACCCCCAGACTGATCCTGCGCCCGTTCACGGCCGACGATCTGCCCCACTTTACCGCCTACCGCAGTCACCCTGACGTGGCGCGCTATCAAAGCTGGAGCGACTACAGCGCCACCGATGCGCAGGCCTTTTTCGAACGGCAACGGCAGCTCGCGTTCAACCGTGACGACAGCTGGTTCCAGCTGGCGGTCGAGCGCCGTGAGGACGGCGCGTTGCTCGGCGATGTCGCGGTGCATTTCTTCGATGAGGGGCGCCAGGCTGAACTGGGCGTGACCTTCGCGCCCAGCCACCAGCGGCAAGGGCTGGCGCGCGAGGCGCTGAGCGCCGTCATCGCTCTGCTGTTCGGGGCGCTGGCGAAGCACCGTATTACTGCGGTGGTGGACACGCGTAATCTTGGCGCCGCCACACTGTTCGGCAAGTTGGGTTTTCGCCGCGAGGCCTATTGGCGGCAAAACGTGTTTTTCAAAGGCGCATGGGGCGACGAATTCGGCTTTGCCCTGCTGCAAAGCGAATGGCGGGAGAATGCAAGGCATGACGCTGCTGAATAAATACCTTGGGCAATACCAGTTCTCGGAACGGCATGCGATCGCCATCGCCGCGCCGCAGGCGCGGATCCTGGCGGCCGTGGCCGCCTACGATCCCGAGCACGATCGTTTCTTCCGCAGCATGATAGCGCTGCGAGAATTGCCCGCGCGGCTGATGCCACGCGATAAACCCAGCCCCCCGCCGTTTGGCCTGCATAACTTTTGCCTGCTTGAGCAGGATGACAGCGCGTTGGTCTATGGCCTGATCGGCCGCTTTTGGCAGGCTGAATACGGTCTGGAGCAGGTCGCTGACGGGGCGGGCTTTCTCGCCTTCGCTCAGCCAGGCGTTGCCAAACTGGCGCTGGGGTATGCCGCGAGCCCGCTGGAGGGCGGGCGCTGCCGCCTGGTAACGGAAACGCGCATCTTCTGCCCCGACAGCGCCAGCCGGCGGCGGTTTACCCCCTACTGGTATGCGATTCGCCTGGTGAGTGGGTTGATAAGACGCCGCATGCTGCGCGCTATTAAAGCCGCCAGCGAAAAGCAGACGGCGAATCATTCACCTGATTGATTAATTTAAGAGCATTCTTAGAGAATGAAAATCATTATCAGCCTATTTTTTAATCACAACAAGATAGTGTTGAGAAGCCATTAACCCCGCCCCCTGCGGGGATTTTTTCGCCTATTTATCGCCTGTTTCAGGAAACACCTGCATAAACAAGAAGGTGCAAGGCTTGCGCTGATACTGATTGATCTGCGGCACCAGCCGGGTGAAATGCTCGGTCTGACAATGCACGTCCAGGGCGGCGCGGTCCGGCCAGCTTTCGATAAAAATAAAGTGCCCGGGATCCTGCTGGTCGATGCACAGTTCATAACTGATGCACAGCGGCTCTTGACGGGTTTTCGCCACCAGCTCGCGATACCATGGCATAACGGTGTCAATGTGTTCCGGATGGATAAAATCTTCAGCGATGACCTTAAGCATGTTGCGCTCCTGCATTCTGTTTTGCCGTGCTTCACCTTATCGTCCTCACTCCCGAGATGAAAGCGCCCTACTCCAGGTCTATCACCGGGTTGCCAATTCGGTGATAACGCACACAGATCTCGATCAAAACGCTTGAACGCGCCATAGCCCTGTGTGAACGTTTGATTAACAAAAAAGCAACACACCATTCACCATGGTGATGTCTGCATCAACCTGCCGACCCGATACGCGGCATTTTTTTCGCCCTTAAAGGCCTGACCATTAGTCCTTTAGACCTTTATATCTCACGAAGAAAATCCGCTGTGACCGTCGTGTTGAGGGCAACGGCGCCAGGACGGTCCTTATGACCGACGCTTGTCATTCTCAGAAGAGAGGTTATCGCCAGTGAATCACGCCACCTATGCCGCTCCAGCGCTCAACGCCGCCATCCGCAAAACCTGGCGCAGACTGGTGCCCTTGATGTTCGCCATGTACTTCATCGCGTTTATCGACAGGGTTAACGTCGGCTTTGCCAAGGACGCGATGGCTATCGACATCGCGCTGTCGCAATCCGCTTTCGCATTGGGCGCCGGGATATTTTTTGCCGCTTATGCGCTGTTCGGCATCCCGGCCAACCTGCTGATGAACCGCTGGGGCGCCAAACGCTGGCTTAGCGCCACCACCGCACTGTGGGGGGCGCTGTCGGCCTGTACCGGGCTGGTGACCAACGAACAGCAATTTATCATCCTGCGGTTTCTGCTGGGGATCGCCGAAGCCGGCTTTTACCCTGGCATCCTGTTGCTGGCGTCGATCTATTTTCCCAATAAGGTGCGCGCCTCGGTCATTGGCATTTTCGTGCTCGGCGTGCCGGCGGCCCTGACGCTCGGCTCACCGCTGTCGGGGGCATTGCTGGAGATGCACGGCGTGTTGGGTAAACCCGGCTGGTTCTGGATGTTCGTGCTGGAAGGGCTGCCGGCCGTCGCCCTCGGCGTCTTCGCCTTTTTCTATCTCGACGATAACCCTCGGCAGGCTCGCTTTTTGACCGAGGAAGAACGCACGGCATTGGTCACACAGTTGGCTGACGAACAGCAGCAGACCGAAACCAGCAGCGTCAAAGCGGCAATGAGAAGCGGCACCGTTTGGCATCTGGCGTTGATCTACGGCACCCTGCAAATCGGCGTGTACGGCCTGATGTTTTTCCTGCCGTCGCAGGTCGCCTCGCTGATGGGCACCCATCTCGGTTTCAAGGCCTCGCTGGTGGCCGCCATTCCCTGGGCGTTCTCCGCGCTGGGCGTCTATTTCCTGCCGCGCTATGCCGACAGAAAAACCGCCAGAAGATTACCGATCGCCGTGGGGTGCATGGTCGCGGCAGCGCTGGGGTTGGTCGTTTCTTCCTATGCCGGCCCTCTGCTCGCTATCGTCGCCCTGAGCTGCTGCGCAGTCAGTTTCCTGGCGGTACAGCCGATTTTCTGGACGTTTCCCGCGCAGGTGCTCACCGGCCCGGCGCTGGCGGCCGGCATCGGTTTTTGCACCACGCTCGGCGCCGCATTCAGCTTCTTAGCCCCGCTGATCCGCACGGAGGCGGAACAGCGTTTTCACAGCCCGCATGCCGGGCCACTGGTGCTGGCCGCCTTTTCACTGCTGTGCGCCACGCTGTTGTGGGCGCTCAGAAACCGGCGCGCCGACGTGAGCAAGCAAGACGCAGAGATTGCCGGATAGCGGTGCGTTATTTAGCCATTATTGAACCTGCGGATGGGACACTGGCACTCAGCCCTCTCCCCCGCAGGTATTAAATGGATGAATTGACGCACATTATCGCTAAATACAGCCCGGAACCGGAGAAGTTGCTGCTGCTGATTTTCCTGTTCGCGCTGGGAAAATCCGTGATCGTGGTGTCTTCCGCCTTGCCGCCCGCCTCGGTGACGCTGCTGGTAGGCATCCTTGCAGGCAAACACACGCTGCCACTCGGTGCCGTTTGGGCGGCCATCGCCCTCGGCGCCACGTTGGGATCGATCTTGTCGTTCCACGGCGGCGCGCTGCTGTGCCGCCACGATCTTGGCCGCCGGCTGCCGGCACGCTTTCACACTCCGCTGCACAAAGCGCAACGTTCCTTGCAAAAGCGCGGGCTACCGCTGCTGTTCGCCTCGCGTTTCCTGGCGGTGATGCGCTACACCGTGCCGCTGATGGCCGGCATGCTGCAACTGCCGGCGAGGCACGTCTATGCCACCGCCGCGCTCTCAGCCGCCGTTTGGGCACTCCTCTTGATGTCGGCCGCGCATTTATTCCCCGCTTCTTGACCTGAAAGATTCTTGGGCAAATGCCCCATCCCTGCGCCGACGTTGCGCCAGCGCACAGCCTCCCTTGCCGTATAAAGTACGGTGCAACATCGCAGTTTGCGCCAGATCACCTTTCTGAACATCAGTCGAAAAATGCGAATTTTTTTGCAGAATGCGCGCTTAAAACGGCGCCATGAGGGAAAAAACAGAGAAAAGTCTGTGCGTAACACGCTGATTTGGTTGGTGGGTCGTACAGGGTTCGAACCTGTGACCAATTGATTAAGAGTCAACTGCTCTACCGACTGAGCTAACGACCCAACGCGATAAATTGTCCTCCTCGCCAGTGCCGCTGTCAAACGCTTCCACTCATTACTTTTTCTCATGCGATTTTTACAACTCTTTGTTTAATCAACGAGATAAGCCGCATAAGGTCTGTTAATCCCACCTTTTGAAGAGTAATCTTCCGCTCCCTGAACGTCCGATTTGCCTCCTCCGTGTAAAGATTGATCGACTTTTATCCCACGTATAAATGTTGTAAACATGTTGCACAAAGGTGGCGTTATTGCACTACCTTACTAAAGCCGGACCAACCGGATAAATGTATAAAAAAGAGCCACTTCAGAGCTCACGACTTCACTAATGACAGGTAAAACAGGACATCATCAGATGGTAGATCACTCTAAAATAGCGACTGACGCGACGCCCGCTTCAGAAGATCATCTACGGCGAAACCTTACTAACCGACATATTCAACTGATCGCCATCGGCGGCGCCATCGGCACCGGTCTGTTTATGGGCTCCGGTAAAACCATCAGCCTGGCCGGCCCTTCGATCATCTTCGTGTACATGATCATCGGCTTTATGCTGTTCTTCGTGATGCGCGCCATGGGTGAGCTGCTGCTGTCTAACCTGGAATACAAATCGTTCAGCGATTTCGCCGCGGATCTGCTCGGCCCGTGGGCGGGTTTCTTCACCGGCTGGACCTACTGGTTCTGCTGGGTGGTCACCGGCATCGCCGACGTTGTGGCGATCACCGCCTACGCCCAGTTCTGGTTCCCCGGACTGTCACAGTGGATTGCTTCACTGCTGTGCGTGCTGTTGCTGCTCGGCCTTAATCTGGCGACGGTGAAAATGTTCGGCGAAATGGAGTTTTGGTTTGCGATGATCAAAATCGTCGCCATCGTCGGGCTGATCGTCGCCGGGCTGGTGATGATCGCCATGCAGTTCCAATCGCCGACCGGCACCGTGGCCTCATTCACCCATCTGTGGAATGACGGCGGCATGTTCCCGAAAGGCATCAGCGGTTTCTTCGCCGGCTTCCAGATCGCAGTATTCGCCTTCGTCGGCATTGAGCTGGTGGGCACTACCGCCGCGGAAACCAAGGATCCGGAGAAGTCATTGCCGCGCGCCATCAACTCGATTCCGATCCGCATCATCATGTTCTACGTGTTCGCCCTGATCGTCATCATGTCGGTGACGCCGTGGAACTCCGTGGTGCCGGACAAGAGCCCGTTCGTTGAACTGTTCGTGCTGATTGGCCTGCCGGCCGCGGCCAGCGTGATCAACTTCGTGGTGCTAACCTCCGCCGCCTCCTCCGCCAACAGTGGGGTGTTCTCCACCAGCCGCATGCTGTTCGGGCTGGCGCAGGAAGGCGACGCGCCGAAATCGTTCGCCAACCTGTCCAAGCGCGCGGTGCCGGCCAACGGCCTCACCTTCTCCTGTATCTGCCTGCTGGGCGGCGTGGTGCTGATTTACCTGATCCCGAACGTGATGACGGTCTTCACCCTGGTGACCACCGTATCGGCGATTCTGTTCATGTTCGTCTGGACCATCATCCTGTGCTCGTATCTGGTTTACCGCAAACAGCGCCCGGCGCTGCACCAGAAATCGATCTACAAGATGCCTGCCGGCAAGCTGATGTGCTGGGTATGCATGGCGTTCTTCGTGTTCGTGCTGGTGCTGCTGTCGCTGCGCGAAGACACCCGCCAGGCGCTGATCGTCACCCCGCTGTGGTTCATCGTGCTCGGCCTGTCTTACGTGTTCTTGCGCAAGAAGAAAACCGCGTGATGCAAAAAGGGGCGGATCTCTCCGCCCCTTTCTTTCTACGCCTCTGCGCTAATCCGCTTCCGTCGCCACCGCTGCTTTCCCCTTGCGCCGTATGCGCAGCTCGCTGACTACCACCCCAATCACGATCAACGCGCCCCCCAACAACGCCACGCCCGGTAAACGTTCACCGGCGAGCCGCCCGACAATGCCCGCCCAGACCGGTTCGCCGGCGTAAATCACCGTGGCCCGCGTCGGCGAAACGCTGCGCTGCGCCCAGTTCATAGTCAGCTGAATCAAGGCGCTGGCCAGCCCCAGCCCAATGGCGCTGTACAGCAGGTAATCCGAATACGGCGGCGGCGACTCGCCGGTCGGCGCCATCATCAAAAAGGAGGCCAGTGAGGCGGTCGCCAGCTGCACAATGGTCACCCGGCGGATATTCACCTTGCCGGCAAAGGCACCGATCAGAATGATCTCTGCCGCCATGCCCAGCGTGCCGGCCAGCGTCAGCATTTCGCCAAGGCTCAGCGTCATGTCCGTGCTGCTCGGTGCCGCCAGCAGCATCAGGCCGGTAAAAGCCAGCAGAATACCGATCCACGACATGATGCCGGGGAACCGCCCCAGTACCAGCCATTGCAATAGCGGCACGATCGGCACGTACATGGCGGTGATGAACGCCGATTGGCTGCTGGTAATCGTCTGCAGACCGACGGTTTGCATGCTGTAGCCGAACATGATCGCCAGCCCGATCAGTACGCCCGCCTTCAGTTCATACAAGGTCAGGCCGCGCAGCACGCGCAGCGAAAACAGCGTCAACGCCAGCGTGGCGGTGGCGAAACGCAGACCGACGAAAAAGAACGGCCCGCTGACTTGCATCGCGTGATGCACCGCCAAAAAGGTGCCGCCCCAGATCATGGTGATGAAAATCAACACCGCTTCCGGCAACCTGATTTGCGTAACCACGGCGGAAATAAAGGATTTTTTTGCTGCTGACACCGGCTTGCCCTTCCTGCTGAGTGCAATATAATGCACAGATCCTGCCAGTATGAGATAAAGTCCGGCGATGAGCAATACGGCGCATAACGCGAAAACCGATCCCCCCAAGGTGCTGCAGTACCTGAGCAGCAATCTGCGCGGCTACCGCCAACAGGCGGGCCTGAGCCAGATGGCGCTGGCCGAACTTTCCGGCGTCAGCCGCCGCATGCTGGCGGGCATCGAGGCCGGCGATCGCAACGTCAGCCTGGCGGTGCTCGACAAGATCGCCGCTGCCCTGACGATTTCGTTCACCGATCTGATCCAGGCGCCGGAAGCGCGCGGCAACCATCTGGTGAGGGAACTGGCCTGGCAAGGCGCGCAACCGGGCAGCCAGGCGCTGTTCGCCGCCAGCGTGCCGGCGCGCCAACGGGCCGAGCTGTGGGAATGGACGCTGATGCCGGGCGAGCGCTATGACTCTGCGCCGGACGCGGAAGGCTGGAATGAAATGATCTACGTGATTGCCGGTACCCTGACGCTGGAGTTGGAACAAGGCACGCTGACGCTCAGCGCGGGCACCGCACAAACCTTCAACAGCGATCAACGCTACGCCTACGCCAACCACGGCGATCTCCCGCTGCGCTTTATCCGCAACGTCGCCTTCTGACTGCTCGCCAGCCCGCGCCGGCGGCGGGTGTCGTGTCGCTGTCGTGCCGCTGTCGCGCCCCTGTCGTGGCGCCGCTCCCCCGCGCCTCCTACACTGGATGACAGTGACAGCGAACTCGGGAGTGCACCATGCAAAAGTATCGCATCAGGCCATTACGTCTGGAAAAAGGCTGGTCGCAGGAGCAGCTGGCGACCATCGCCGGCCTCAGCACCCGCACCGTACAGCGGATTGAAAACGGCGAACAGGCCAGCCTGGAAACCTTGACCGCGATCGCCGCCGCGCTGGGCGTGCAGGTCAGCGATCTCAACGCACAGCCGCAACAGACGACAATGGGGGAGGAGACGCCTGACGAACAACGTCTTCGTCGCCAGATCGCGGCAGAAGGCAAACTGCTGAGCATGGCGGTGCGTTTCGCCGTCATCGGTGCGATATTGCTCGCTGTCAACGTCTTTACCCATCCGCACTATCTCTGGTCGCTGTGGGCGATCGGCGGCATGAGCCTCGCGCTGGTCATGCGGGCGGTGCGCACTCTGCTGCTTCGTAACGTCTTCAGCCGCTGGCAGGAACAGCGGCTGGCGCAAAAACTCAGGCGTCTGCCGTGAGCCTCAACCACTCGGCCAGCCGAGCCAGCGCGCTGCCGGGCACGATCGGCTGCGGCGACAGCAGGTAATAGCCGCTGCCGTCGGGCATAAAACCGAACGGCGCGCTCAACAAGCCGGCGGCCAGATCGTCTCGCACTTGCAGCCACGGGCCCATCGCAATGCCAAGACCGGCGACCGCCGCCTGCAGGCTGAAATAGAAATGATCAAAGCGCTGCTCTGGATGCCCCACCAAGGCCATCCCCTGTTGCTGCGCCCAATGCCACCAGGCATCCGGCCGGGTGGCGGCATGCAGCAGCTTCGCGCCGGGCCGCAAACTCAGCAGGCTGCCCTCAGCGATCGTCATCCTTGCCAATGCCCCGGGTTGGCACACCGGCCCAACCTTTTCACTGAACAGCGCCAGGCTATGCACCTCCTTTCCCCAATCGAAGTCATTGCGCCTGATCGCCGCCGTAATGCCGTCATGGAACGAAAACGGCCCGCCACCGGCCACCAGCTGTAAGTTGATGTCCGGATGCGCCTGCTGAAAAGCCGGCAGACGCGGGATCAGCCAACGCATCAATAAGGTCGGTTCACAGGACAAGACCAGCGGCGCGTCGAGCGCCTGCTGACGCAGTTCCAGCGCGGTATGATCCAGAATGCCGAAGGCCTGCTGCGTCGCCTGAAACAGCTTGCGCCCCGCCGCCGTGAGCAGTACCCGCCGATGGCGGCGCTCAAACAACGCCACGCCCAGTTCCTCTTCCAGCGCCCGCACCGCCCGGCTGACGGCGCCATGCGTCAAATTCAGCCCCTGCGCCGCCTGCGTAAAACTTTCCAGCCGCGCGGCGGCCTCGAAGCAGCGCAGTCCGCCCAACGGCAACGGCCTGCCGGTTTTGCGTGAGTTTTTCTCACCGATATTGTCACTATTCATCGTTTGTCACCGAGAAAAATTACTCTTATAAATCAGTCACTCTATTGTTAAACATCGCAAGGATAACTATGACTGAACTCATCGCTGTCGTCACCATTACTTTACTCGCCGTGATAAGCCCAGGGCCGGACTTCGCCATGGTCTCGCGCAACAGTCTGCTGCTCTCACGCCGCGCCGGCATATTGACCGCCTGTGGCATCGGCGCCGGCGTACTGGTTCATGTCAGCTATACGCTGATTGGCGTCGGCGTGTTGATTCAACAATCGCCCTGGTTGTTTAACCTGCTCAAAGGCATCGGCGCCGCTTATCTGATCTATCTCGGCTTTACGCTGCTGCGCAACGCGGCGCATCAGGATGCCACGCCCAGCACCGCGCCGGCCGCCATCAGCGATTTCGGCGCGCTGAAAACCGGCTTTTTCACCAACGCGTTAAACCCGAAAACCACCATTTTCATCGTCAGCCTATTCATGCAGGTCGTCTCTCCGCACACCCCGCTCGGTGTACAAATTGGCTATGGCCTCTTTATTGCCGCCGTCCATGTGTTCTGGTTCGCTGCCGTTGCGTTGCTGTTTTCCGCGCCTGGCGTCAATGCGCGCTTTTTGCGTTTACGCCGCGGCATCGACCGCACCTTTGGCGGGCTGCTGATTGTCTTTGGCGCCCTGTTGGCGATCGCCGGCATCAGGTAACGCCACGACGCCAAGTTCGTCATTCGCTTCTATGCTTATCAGGGGTTTTTGTTAATCATCTGAGCGGGAGTACGAAACATGACGAAACTGTTGGTGCTTTATTACTCAATGTACGGCCACATCGAACGCCTGGCGCAGGCGGTGGCTGAAGGGGCGAACCGTGTCAACGACGTGGACGTGACAATTAAACGCGTGCCGGAAACCATGACGCCGGAGGCCTTCGCCAAAGCCGGGGGCAAGCAACACCAGCAGGCGCCGGTCGCCAGCCCGCAAGAACTGGCGGACTATGACGGCATTATCTTCGGCACGCCAACCCGCTTCGGCAATATGGCCGGGCAAATGCGCACCTTCCTCGATCAAACCGGCGGGCTGTGGGCTTCCGGCGCGCTGTACGGCAAGGTAGGCAGCGTCTTCTCCTCCACCGGCACCGGCGGCGGCCAGGAACACACCATCAGTTCGACCTGGACCACGCTGGCGCACCACGGTTTCATCATCGTACCGATCGGCTATGCGACGCAGGAGCTGTTTGACGTTTCGCAGGTGCGAGGCGGCACTCCGTATGGCGCCACCACCATCGCCGGCGCCGACGGTTCGCGGCAGCCGAGTAACGAAGAGCTGACCATTGCCCGTTATCAGGGCGAACACGTGGCTAAAATCACCGCCAAGCTGAAAAGTTAAGCACCCTCCAGCCCCCGTGATCCAAAGGGCCGCGCATTCGCACGGCCCCATCTTGTTGCCAACCCGCCGCAAGGTTAGAATGCCCTTCCCCCGGCCATTCAGCGTCTGAAGGCCAGGCCCGAATTCGTTCTGCCCGTCGCTCATCCGCTTTCAGCCCGAGGACGGGCGTTCTGTTTTTTGCGCACAGCGAAGGGAATAAGTCAGTGTCTAAAGATTTTGATGAACTAATAAGAGACATGGATCTTATTATTGAAAATGTAGACAGCTTCAAGGCTCTGGCTCCGCGCGCGCCCGAGCCGGCTCCGGCCCCGCCGCCGCCGGTTCATCACTACGACTCGTTCTGCGAAAACATCGCGCTGAAAGTCGTCTTGAAGGTGCTGCTGTCTTCGGTGGACAAGATAGTCAAAGTACAGATCGCCAACAAGGTCGAGCAGGAAATCGCGCAGATCGAACAGCAGGTGGTGCGCGCCGGCGGCGGCCCGGTATCACCGGACGATCTGGCGCAGATGACGCATTACGTTCGCCGCACGGTCAACGACCTGCTGGAGTAATCCTCCCCCCTTTGAAACGGCGTCTGTTGGACGCCGTTTTCATTTCTGCCGCATTGCACGTGCGGCTTGGCTGTACCATGACTGACACATTCACAACATGAATATGTTGCATTGTTGTATTCGTTTCACTGCGATAAGTTTATTTTACTGTAAATATATACAGTACTTTTTAACTTATTGAGGATATGAATATGCGCTTTAACAACAAGATGTTGGCCCTGGCCGCCCTGCTGTTCGCCGCTCAGGCGTCGGCCGACACGCTCGAATCCATCGACAACTGCGCGGTCGGCTGCCCGACTGGTGGCAGCAGCAACGTGTCTATCGTGCGTCATGCTTATACGTTGAACAACAACAGTACCACCAAGTTCGCCAACTGGGTGGCTTATCACATCACCAAAGACACGCCGGCCAGCGGCAAGACGCGCAACTGGAAAACCGATCCGGCGCTCAACCCGGCGGACACGTTAGCGCCCGCCGATTACACCGGCGCCAATGCGGCGCTGAAGGTCGATCGCGGTCATCAGGCGCCGCTGGCTTCGCTGGCGGGCGTTTCCGACTGGGAATCGCTGAACTACCTGTCCAACATCACGCCGCAAAAGTCCGATCTTAACCAGGGCGCCTGGGCGCGGCTGGAAGATCAGGAACGCAAGCTGATCGATCGCGCCGATATCTCCTCGGTCTATACCGTGACCGGGCCGCTGTATGAACGCGATATGGGCAAACTGCCGGGCACCCAGAAAGCGCATACCATCCCCAGCGCCTACTGGAAGGTGATTTTCATCAACAACAGCCCGGCGGTGAACCACTATGCCGCCTTCCTGTTCGATCAGAACACGCCGAAGGGCGCCGATTTCTGCCAGTTCCGCGTGACGGTGGACGAGATCGAGAAGCGTACCGGCCTGATCATCTGGGCCGGTCTGCCGGACGACGTGCAGGCTTCGCTGAAGAGCAAGCCCGGCGTCCTGCCGGAGTTGATGGGCTGCAAAAACTGACGAAAAAACCCGCCGAGGCGGGTTTATTTTTCATACGGGCGCCGGCGGTTTATTCCGTCAGCGCCTTTTGCGCGGCGGCCAACTCACGCTGCCGGGGCGACGCCACCGCATGATCGCGCGCCAACAGCGTGTACACCGTCGGCAGCACGAACAGGGTAAACAGCGTGCCCACCAGCATGCCGGAGACGATCACCAGCCCCAGCCCGAAGCGGCTGGCGGCACCGGCGCCGCTGGCGAACAGCAGCGGGATCAAACCGAACACCATCGCCCCGGTGGTCATCAGCACCGGCCGCAGGCGAATTTGCGCCGCCTGCAAAATCGCGTCGCGCCGCGTCAGCCCCTGATGCATCTGCAGTTCGTTGGCGAACTCCACCATCAAAATACCGTGCTTACTAATCAGCCCGATCAGGGTCACCAGCCCGACCTGGGTATAGATATTCATCGTGGCGTAACCCAACGCCAGCGGCAGCAAGGCGCCGCAGATCGACAGCGGCACGGTGATGAGGATAATCAGCGGATCTTTCAGGCTCTCGTACTGCGCCGCCAGTACCAGGTAAATGATCACCAACGCCGCCAGGAACGCGAACGCCAGCGCGCTGCCTTCCTGGGTATATTGGCGCGAATCCCCCTGCCAGTCATGGCTAAAGTCGGCCGGCAACGCATTCGCCTGCCGTTCGAGGAAGGCCACCGCTTCGCCCATCGAAACGCCGGGGGCGGGAATGGCCTGCAGGGTGGCGGCGTTCTGCTGGTTAAACTGAGTCAGCTTGTTCGGTTCGACCTTAACGGCCACCGATACTACGGTGGAGAGCGGCACCAGCGTATTGTCCTGGGTGCGGACGTACTGCCGCGCCAGCGCCTGCGGCGTCAGCCGCTGTTCGCGCAGACTTTGCGGGATCACGTCATAGGCGCGCCCGTCCATGCCGAAGCGATTGAGGTAGTTCTCCCCCACCAGCACCGCCAGCGATTCGCCGATGTCGCTCATGCGGATCCCCAGACTGTTGGCCTTGGCGCGGTCGATATGCACCTCCGCCAGCGGGTTGTTGTAGTCCAGATCGCTGTCCACCACCATAAACAGGCCGCTGTTTCTGGCGTTCTGCTTCACCTCTTCCAGGGTGCGGTACAGCTGCGGGTAGTCCTGCGGCGTACGCAGCACCATCTGCACCGGCAGCCCCCCGGTGGAACCCGGCAAGGCGGGCAGTTGGAAGGCGAAAATGCTGGTGCCTTCGACATCGTTCACCGCCCGTTGCAGATCGGCCTGCACCGCCGACGCCGAGCGCTGGCGCGCCTGCCACAGCGTCAGGTTGATACCGCCAATGCCGGACGCCGTGCCGTCGCTGCCGTTGATGATCCAGCGGCTTTCGGTTTCCGGCATGCGGTTGTAGACCTCATCCAGCTTGTAAGCAAAGCGTTCGACATAGTTCAGGTTGGCGTGCTGCGGCGCCTTGATGGCGGTCAGTACGATGGCCTGATCCTCGGTCGGCGCCAGCTCGCGCTGCGGCATCAGGTACAACAGCGGCAGGCTGATCATCACCAACAGCGCCAGCGTCCCAGTCAACCAACGGTGGTGCAGCGAGAAGTCCAGCGCGCGCGCATAACGCCGCGTCAGGCCGCCGAAGAACCACTCGGCGGCGTGCGCCACGCGCCCTTCGCTCTGTTTGGCCGGCAGCAGGAGCGAGCTCATCACCGGCGACAGCGTCAGCGCCACCACGCCGGACACCACCACCGCCCCGGCCAGCGTCAGCGCGAACTCGCGAAACAGCGCGCCGGTCAGCCCGCCCATCAGGCCGATCGGCGCATAGACCGCCGCCAGCGTCAGCGTCATGGCGATCACCGGCCCCGCCACCTCGCGTGCGCCGATCATCGCCGCCGCCAGCGGCGTTTTCCCCTCTTCGATATGGCGATGTACGTTCTCCACCACCACAATGGCGTCGTCCACCACCAAACCGATCGCCAGAACCATCGCCAGCAGCGTCAGCAAATTGACGCTGAAGCCGAAGGCCAGCATCAGCCCTGCAGCGCCAAGGATCGACAGCGGAATGGTCACCACCGGGATCAACACGGTGCGCAGCGACCCCAGACACAGATAGATCACCGCCACCACGATCGCCAGCGCTTCGAGCAGGGTATGCACCACTTCATCGATCGAGGCCTGAATAAAGCGCGCGGTCTCGAACGCCAGCGCCATCTTCACGCCCGGCGGCTGCATCTTGTCGATCGCCGGCATCAGGTGACGAATGCCGTCGACGATCACCAGCGGGTTGCCGGTCGGCGTAGGGAAGACGCCGAGGAACACCGCCGGTTCGCCATCCATCAGGGCACTGGTTTCGGTGGCCGCGGCGCCTAGCTCCACGGTGCCAACGTCTTTCAAGCGCACCAGGCCGTTGCCGTCGTTGCGCACCACCAGATTGCGGAACTCTTCCACGCTGGTGAGATCGGTATTCACCCGCACGTTGGCAACCACGTACTGCCCTTTTACCTTGCCCGGCGCCGCCTGGTAGTTGTTGCGCCGCACCGCGTCGGCCACGTCGGCGGCAGTCAGGCCGCGGCCGGCCAGCCGATCGCTGTCCAGCCACAGGCGCATCGCCATTTTTTGCCCGCCAAACACTTCCACCTTGGCGACGCCGTCGATGGTGGTGAACATCGGCTCCACCACCCGCGTCAGGTATTCGCTCAGCGCCGGTGTGGACAGCGTTTTACTGGAGAAACCGACATAGGCCACGGCAGTAGCTTCACCCGCGGACCGCTCAATCACCGGATCGTAAGCCTGCTCCGGCAGCTTGTAGCGCACCTGGTTGACCTTGGCCATCACTTCGGTCAGCGCCTGGGTGGAGTCGCGGTTCAGCGCCATACGCACCGTCACCACGCTGCGCCCCTGAACCGACGAGGAAGAAAGGTAGTCAACGCCCTCGACGGACGACACCGCCTGGGCGATTGGCTGCGTGACAAAGCCCTGCATCAGCTCGGACGACGCGCCAGGATAGTCGGTGCTGATGGTAATGGTAGAGTTTTCCAGCAGCGGGTATTGGCGGATCGGCAGTTTGCTGAGCGCCAGCGCGCCGAACAGCATGATCAGGGTGCTGACCACCAGCGCCAGCACCGGCCGGCGCACGAACAGATCGGTAAATGTCATCGGTCTCTCCTCAGGAACCGGCCGGGGCGGCGTTCAGGGTATCCTGCGCCACCGGCTCGGCCGCCATGCCGTCGCTCAGCTTGAGCTGGCCCGAAGTCACCACCCGATCGCCTTCCTGCAGGCCGCTGACTATCTCGACGCGCCCGTCGTTACGCTCACCCACGGTGACCGAGGCGCGCTTGACCGTCATGCCCTTTTCACCCTGCTGCGCCAGAAACACGGTATCGCCGTACGCCGTATAGGTCAGTGCCGTTTCCGGCACCGTCAGCACCGCCACGCGTTGCCGCTGCGTGACGCGAATGCCCGCGTACATGCCCGCCTTCAGCAATCCCTCACGGTTGCTCAACGTCGCCTGTACCTGCACGGTGCGGGATTTGCCGATCATCGGGTCGATAGCGGTAATGGCGGCGGGGAAAGCGCGATCGGGATACGCCCCAACCTGCACCGACACCGCCTGCCCCAACGCCAGCCCGGCGCTGCTTTGTTCGTCCAGCGAGAAATTGACGCGCAGCGTATCGGCGTCCACCAGGTTCGCCACCGCCTCGGCGGCGTTGAGGTATTGCCCTTCATGCACGCGGCGAATGCCGATGGTGCCGGAGAACGGCGCTCGGACCGCCTTTTGCGCAATTTTGGCCTGCGTTTCCTGCACCGCACCGAACGCCATATCCCGCTCGGCCAGCGCGTCGTCCAGCTGTTGCCGCGCGGTAGCGTTGAGGTTCATCAGCTTGCGCATGCGCGCCAGCAAGAGATCGGCATTGCGCAATTGCGCCTGCAGGCGCACCAGCTCAGCCTGTTCAACCGCATCGTTAAGCTGCACCAGCAGTTGCCCCTGCCGCACCGTTTGGCCGGATTCGAACAGAATGCGCGTGATGCGGCCGCTGGTCTCTGCCGCCACTTCCACCTGGCTGGCCGCCTCCAGCTCGCCCACGCCGGCATAGCTGCGTGCCGCCTGCTCACGCAGGGCGGGCGCCAGCGCCACTTTAACCGGCGGATAGGCCGGTGCGCCTTCGCTTTGTCGCGCGGTGGAACGCATCGCAACGGCGGCGACGGCGAGTGCCGCCAGCAGTGCGGCAATAATGAGGTATCGTTTCATCATGTAACGGTTTCTTCCTGATTTTACAGCCAAAGCCATCCTTCCCCCGACGCAGCGCAGGGAGGTGACGAGAGATACCGGTTGCCAAGCCCGGCTGGCTGCACTATAAAACCTCAGGTTAACTTGAGGTCAAGTTGAGGAAGACAAAATGGCAAGAAATGAACCGATTGACGCCAATCGGCTATTGACCGTTGGGGAAGTGGCGAAACGCAGCGGCGTGGCGGTATCCGCGCTGCACTTTTACGAAAGCAAGGGGCTAATTCAGGCGATGCGCAACGCCGGTAACCAGCGCCGCTACACGCCGGTGGTGTTGCGCTACATCGCGGTGATCAAGATCGCGCAAAGCGCGGGCATTCCGCTGGAGGAGATCCGCGCAACGCTGGGGCGTTTTCCCACCGGCAGCAAGCTAACCGCCGAACAATGGGGAATTTTGTCCTCCTCCTGGCGCAAAACGCTGGATGAACGCATACAGCGGCTGACGGTGCTGCGCGATCATCTCGACAGCTGTATCGGCTGCGGCTGCCTGTCCCTCGCCGACTGCCCGCTGCGCAACCCAAACGATATTTGGGGCCAACAGGGTGCCGGTGCGCATATTTTCGAACGCCCGGCCGATCATGGGTGAGCAGACGCTCTCCCTGCGGGCCAACGCACCCGCCTGTGGAATAGCGATTACACTCGCTCATCCGCTGCCAAAATGAACTGATGAAAACGTTGAATCTCCAGCTTACGCATGGCGTTCATTTTATGCTGGCTGACGGTTTTCTCGGAAATACCCAACGCCTTAGCGACGCCGGTATTCGGTTTTCCCGCCAGCAGCATGGCCAACACCGAAAGCTCGCGCGGCGACAGGCTCTGCCCTTTGCAGCTCGCGGTGAACATTTTTATCGCCTCAACGAACGTCGTAAGACCGATGTTTTTTTTCAGACAGTTAAAATTCGCCAGGCGCGGCGTTTCCACGCCGGTTAAGACGATCGTATTGTCAGGCCTGTCGATAATATGCGATAAGAAATTCATAACCCGACAGATAGACGAGAAAGAGACGATGACCACTTCTGCATGACAAGACATGGCATGTAATCCACGGCGTGCAGATGAATGCAGATCAATAACTTCAACGCCCTCCAACGACTTCAAGATCTGCGATATGCCATAGAATAAATAGTAATCATCAGAAAATATAGCCACTCGCACAGGATCACCCCATTGCTATTTGTCATGGGCGCGTTTTTAACAACGCCCCCATGGCAGTCATGCCAATTAACTTTATTGGTTCGACTTACTTAAGTGAAGAACATAATGAGATCAGCAATGCAGACAGCGATGAAAGATATTTTTCATCCAAATTCATAATGCCATCTTCACTGTACTTTACGTTATTATCTAGAATTTCATGAATACTCTCGACCGCGCATACGGCATCCTTCCAAATTACACGCCGCCCGAAAGGCGAAGCGCCGAGATATTGCGCGCTTTGGCGAAAAGCAACGATAAAATCGCGCAGTATATCGAGCACAATCAATACTTCCTCCCTGCTGACACACCGCTTCATTTGCACTTTATCCAAGAAAACGCTGAGCGTGCTTTGTAAGGAAAACAGGCTCTTGAACAACCCGCCGGCGATATCCTTCGGTGTTTTCACGCTGGTTGATATGACAAAAGGGAGCTCTCCATGCTGTGAAATATATTGATAAAGCCCATTTATCGCCGTCGTCGGCTTAATATCCAAACCGCGAAGAATGACGTCAACCTCATCTTTTAGCGATTTTTCCACTTTGACACCGATCTGGATTTGTTCCGTCATACAATTCATCCTCAACATAGAGATCCGGATTAAACACCAATATTATTCAAGTAAATAATATTCGCCACCAATTACCATGTTAAGATTTTTCTTATATGTGGCAACCTGTTTTTTATTATTAAAAATAACAAAAGAATCATTTATATATAATGTTAAGCGTGGCCGATGTATTAATTCCCCCACTGCTCATTGTGGTGGGGCTGTAAGGATAATAATAGGCCGCCATGCCGATGGAAAATTGCGCATCCAAGGCATTGCCGGTTACCACATGAAATAATGAAGTCGCCGCACCTGGTGCCACGCTGGAAAGCGACAGCGTGACGGGATTATTAGGCGAAGCCGTCTTGACCAGCCGGATGCCAATGCCTTTTGCCGCCTCAGGGCTTTTATCTATCAAAACCGTATTATCTGAAGCCAACAGATTATTGCTGGATAAAAACATATTGATATCCCGATCGGCCGTGCCGCCGCTTTGCCGATTCTGACAGCTGAAATTCAGTGTAAAGGGCGTCAGGCCATTTTGCGCCCCCTGAGTAATCTGCGATATCCCCAACGTCGGCAACTTCACTGCCAGGCCGGCATTGTCGAAAGTGCAGGTCGTCATCTTGGGCGCATACTTGATGGTCATCGGCTGTCCGTACATGTCGCGCTGATCGTAAGGCCAATTGAAGCCGTTGAGCAGCCAGGTCAAGATCTTCACCAACTGCTTGGCGGGCCACAAAATGATCTCCAGCAAAGACATCCCGCTCAGATCGGTCACGAACATCACGTCCTTAAGGCTAACCGTGTCGCCGGGTATCGATGTGCCCGTCTTGCTGACCAGACTGAAACGGATATTCATCGGCTGATTCAATTCCGAAGCGGAGTGCGATCCCCAACCGCTAAGCTTTTTGTTGGCGATGTCGTTGGTTATTTCCGCGCGTATCCAATATTTACCGCTGTTGAATCCCAGAATTGTCGCCTTCGTGCTGTCGGTTGACAGGATACGCGTATAGCCGAATTCGCTGCTCGAGGTTGAACAGCTAAATGAACCGCTGTATTGCGTATAAAAACTGCCTTCCCAGACCGGTGTCTTATCGCTGAGCTTATCCGACAAATCGACGTAGATCGGCGGCGCATATTGGATGCCATTGCCGTAGCATGAAGCGTAACTGTAACCGCTGAACAATAGGGACAGCGTCAGTGCGAGTATCCTGAGCATGGTGTAATTATCCTTTATCGACATGTGTTGGCTGCGCTGTCCATCGATATTTTCGGGCGTTCAATCTTGCAGACACCGTCATTCAGCCTGACTTCCAGCGACGTTGGCTGCTGTTCAACCCGTAGATACAGGACGCTGGCCTGCCCGACGAAGCCAATGGCATTCCCACTTTGATCCGCCACCTCCGCACCAAATGGCAGGGGTTTATTGCCGCGCTTAAAGGCGCGCAGCGTATAAGGCCGACGCTGATCGGTTTCAAATCTCAAATAATTGACGGCGCCGGCATAGGGCACACTGTTGGCGATATTGCCGACGATCTCGGCGCCGGAGCTGTTGCCGGTATCCGACAATGTCACGGAGTTTTGCCGGTAAGGCGTGGCGTAAGGCACCAAAGCCAGCCCTTCGTCGTTAGTGACGATGCTCTCGTCGCCGTTCACCATCAGCCCTTTGGCCTTGGGCGCGTCCACCACCATCATGGTGTTGCCCATTTCGTTGGACGCCAGCAAATGCCAAGGGATCGCCACCAGGCTGCCGCGGGCGCTCATGCCCAATTGTCGATAGTCTGATGATTCACTGTAAGAGCCGCCGACAGTCGTCGCGTTGGCGCGATAGGCGGTATTCACGCTCGCCATGCTGTTGCCGCCGCTTTGATTGCTGCCGGCAAGCGCATAACTCAGACGGTTTGATTCCAGCGCATTGCCGCTCAGGCTCAGCGAGCTTTGCTGATAGTGCGAATCGGTGGCGGATAAGCTGGTGCTGAGATAGGCATTGTTGTCGAACATCGACAGCGGCACGCTCAGAGAGAGATAAAACCGCGTCTCTTCTTTGCGATCGGAATTTCTCACGCGACTCGCGGAAATGTTGTAACTGACGCGCGAGAAGGCGTTTGAATACCCGAGCTGGTATTCCCGGCTTTTATTCGTATCCGACCAATAATCGCGTTGGGTGCCGGAGAAATAGAGCGTGCCCCACCCGTCTGCGAGCCTCTGGTTCAGGTTCAAATTGAAGGTATTGCGTGGACGAGCGGCGCGAACGGCGTCCCAGGTATTCAAATCCAACGGGGCAAGCTCATCGTCATCCCGATCGTTCCAATAATCGTGAAAACGCTTGTCACGCTCGCGGTAACCTTGATGGGTGTAGATGGCATCGTTAAAGCTGTAATAACCTTTGGTCGAATAACGGTATGCCGCCAGCGTGAAGTTTGTTGCGGTAGCGTCCAAAAACTTGCTGTAGGCGATCCGAAAACTTTGCCCATTTTCATTGCGATCCTGCAAATGCGTCGAGGCCTGAGTCACATCGACGGATACCGCGCCGAACGGCAGATTCCAGCCACTGCCCAGCAGCCAGGCGCGATAGTCCTCGCTGAGGATCGTACCGACGTAACCGGTGACCAGGTTATTGAAGCCATACTGCAGCGTGCCCTGCGCGAAAGCGGGCGCATAGTCGGTATCCGCCTGATTGACCTTACCGGCCACCAGGCCGTATTTGCTGACCCCCTGCTTCAACATGTTGGGAACGGCGGAAAACGGTACGGTAAAGGATTGTTCCCGCCCGTCGGCTTCCTTGACCACGACCAACAGATCCCCCGCAGAGCCGGTCGGCAATATGTTATCCAGCGTAAAGGAGCCCGGCGGCACATTCTCCTGATAGATGAGGTTGCCGTTTTGCAATACTTTCACCAGGGCATTGCTCTGCGCCACGCCCCGCACTATCGGCGAAAAACCCTGCTGCGAATTGGGCCGCATGTTGATATCCGAGGCTAAAGCGCCGCCCCGCACCCGAATCGAGTCGAACAAGTCCCCCGGCGAATAGAAATCGCCCATCGTCAGGTTCGATTTGATGGCGGCGAAGCCACGCTGCACATAGCGAGTATTATTTTGCCAATCGCTGCCCTGTCGCGAACTGCTGCGGAAATTGCTGCTGTCTCTGAATTGCCAACCCGCCAGATTGATCCCCGATTCCAAACCGGTATAGAAATCGTCGTTTGACGCCTTGTCGCCCTGCAACGACTGCACGTGGTAATAGGTGGCGTTATAGGCCAGCAGCAGCGCAGGCACGCCGCGATCCCAAAATTTGGCGTCAACATAGCCGGCCTCTGCGCGAATCACTCGCGACTGAGGCACCGTCAGCTTAAGGCTCAACGTCCCCACGTCGAAGTCGGCCCTTCCTCCTTGCACCAACGTTTGGACGGGGATCGGTTCCTTGTCTCCCCCGATGGACAAACTACTCATATCGATGCCCAACAGGGCGGCGTCACGATGGGCGATGCGAATATCGCCTTTATGTTCGCCGAACTGCAACGAGAACCGCCCTTTCCAACTCTGGTTGACATACACGTCGACCGTTTGCGTGCCTGCCGGCATGTCATTATTGAGGTAAAAACGCGACAGGTCGGATTCGCTGGACGCGCCGGCCAATAGAGAAGTGTCGAATTTCATCGCCGAGGCTTTATTTAACGGAATGAATACAGATGCGGTCAGTATCGAAAGCAATTTTAGTTTAAGCTTCATGGCCGTTCTTCACGTTAGCGGGCTGTAATGGCTTTAGATTTATAAGCCCCCAGGTCGTCGATATAGAGCAGGGTGTAGGGAATGTTCCGGCTCACACCAACTTTGGTCGGAACAAAGAGGCTGGAATATGGCCCGACCATCACTGAGTCAATCAACAGATTCTTTTTGCCTTTCTGATCAACATTGGCCAACGTAAAAAAGTAAGGACCTTTGTTGATAACCTTAAATCCCTTCCCTGCCGCCTGGAGTTCAATGAAGTCGGTGATGTTATTTGCGCTGCCGGTTAACCCTGCCGGGCGATAAAATAGCTTGATGCGCGATTTGATGGCTAATTGCAGCGTATTGACCCCTTGCAAATTTTCCGGCGTAGGCGGGATATCCAGCACATTCAAATAAAATACCGACTCACGACCGCCGGGGAGCGCCGCGCCCATTTTTTGTATGCGTAATTGCTGGCCATTATTTCCGGCAACTTTTACAACCGGCGGGGATAACAAGAACGGCACGTTTGCCGTTTCAGGCGTCGAGTTGATATCACCATCATCAATCCATGCCTGCACCAGTGCCGGATCGTCACCATTGTTGACTAACTGAACGATAACATCCTTGTTTTTTTCCGGATAAATAACGCGCGTTCCATTAATTACAATATTGGCATCGGCGCAAAAGCTGCTGAGAAACAATCCAGCAAAGATTAAGCACTGTTTCATAGTCACCCCAGATGCCAGGCCTTTGCCTTGGGCACAGGCCTGGCTTAATTGCAATTACAGGTAAGAAATGGTGTACGTCACGTTGGAACTCAATTCCCCCACTTTTGCTTCCAACGCATTGGTCTTGTAGTAATAGGCATCCAGCGTCAGCGTTTCGGCATCTGGCGCCGTTTTATCGCCTTTGATCTTGGTGACATAAGGCACGTTCAACGGAATCGGCGTGGATGAACCCGGCTCGGCCAGAGAAAAACCGACGTTTTTCGCTACGGCGGCGTCGCTTTCATTCACGGAGCTGTTCAGCAGATATTTTCCGTCGGTAGAGATATTATTCGCCGAAGAGAAATAGATCTTCAGCGGCGTACCGGCCGTTCCCGCCGCCGGCGTGCAGCCGGAGAACGTCAGCGAGAAAGATTTCTTGTTTTTGGTGATGGGGCCGACAACGGTGCCCGCATCCGTCACGGAAATCGGGCTGAGCGCAACGGTAAAATCGGCGCTTTTCCCGCCATTGATGGTACAAGTGGTATCCGTAACGGCACCGCTAAACGAAATAACGCCACCGGCGGAATTATCTGCCGCCGTTGCGCCCACAGATGTTAACGCGGCAGCCAATACCGCCAAAGAGATGCCTTGCTTAATCATAATAAACCCCATTACTTTCTTCGCTGAGAGAGCATATATAAAATGACCTACACCATTAAACCGTTTAGAGGCTAACGAAGCTTAGGCAATAGCAGAGTATTGACAGCATCCTGCCATCTAAAAGTTTATATGTGGCGGTATATATTTATATATATCCAAGTGTATTCTAAAAGATATCCGGCAATGGGAAAAATCTCATTCACCGCCAGATGCAGAACATATTAATTCCAAAGACAAAAAAAATGCAACATCGAATCAAATAATTTTCATGACCATAAAAAAACGAATCGCGCAATGAGCGGAAAGATACGCGCCTTAAAAGAGTGAGTACGACAGGATACTTGCTGCGCAGGTTAAATAAATGTCGCCGTTTCCTCATAAAGCGCTTGTGGCATAAAAACAAAAAACCATTGAAATAAAAAGAAAAAAACACATAAAGAAAAATCTTAGATTCCTTCCCCCCTTCTCCTCCCACGTAAAGTTTAGTTTTCCTCTACCTTAAAAATTTTCCGACCCACCGCTATAGGAGCAGCCCGAAAATGCGACACTCTTTGCATATCAATATCCAGATACACAAAAAACAGCGCCCACACTTTTCTTCGCTCAGTCGATAAGGCTGAATTCTTTCAGAGAAAAATATACCCTCCCATATAAATATAAATCCCACTTTTAAAGTAGATTTTAAAATATACCGAAAGGTAATTCATTTAAATAAATCGCCGTAAGGGTAAAGCAAGATAGGGGAAAAGGGCTGCATCTCAAGTAACGGCAGGAATAAAAAACCCGAGCGCCACAGGCTCGGGTTTATAGCAAAACACACATTTGACGATCAGAGCGGCTTTTCAGTCCGTACAATGCCGTGATTCTTCATCACTTCTTCCATCGTAAGGCTATCGTCATACGGCGTCTCATCCACCACGACGTCTTGCGGACGCACATAAGGTTTGGTCGCACGTTTGAACATCCACCACCACACGAATACCAGGAAAGCGCCGGACTTCAGAAAGATCATGGTCCATAAGGCGACTTGATACCAGTTCATCTCTGTCTCCATAGAGCATTAAGCGAAAATAGATAAGGCGGCGTTGATTATCGCGCCGGTCACGCCTGACACGAGCAGGCACCCGAGCAGCCGACCTTGATAAACGCATAATCTCACCGATGCGTAGCCCTTATCAATAGCCGATCGCGTTTCCTGGAAAGGCTTGCCGTTTTCTCCGCACGCAAAAGCAAAAAACCCCGTGCTCAGAGAGCACGGGGTCAGAATGTATGGCGGAGGAGCAGAGATTCGAACTCTGGAACGGTTTCCCGTCGACGGTTTTCAAGACCGTTGCCTTCAGCCACTCGGCCACCCCTCCGCAACGACGCGCACTATAAACAGACCTTATTCGCTTGTAAAGCCCGGGCGCGTTCAACCGCGCGAAAAATCAGCGAAGGCGCGGCAAACGGCGAACAAACACGCGTCCGCATCCCCGCTGTTGCCGTAATGATAACTAAGGGTAAAGATTGGTAAACAAACTTTAATCAACCGCTTGCGCTGCCTATTATCGGGATTATTTTGTGATGGCTTGATAAGAGAGAGCATTATGGACCGCATTGTCGTCTCATCTTCTTCGCGCGACTCGCTGCTCAGCACGCATAAAGTCCTGCGCAACACCTATTTCCTGTTATCCCTGACCCTGGCCTTCTCAGCCCTGACCGCCACCGCCAGCACGATGCTGGGGCTGCCGACACCGGGCTTGCTGCTGATGCTGGTTGGCTTCTACGGCCTGATGTTCCTGACCCATAAACTGGCCAACAGCCCAGCGGGCATCTTGGCGGCGTTCGCGCTGACCGGTTTCATGGGATATGCCCTCGGCCCAATCCTCAGCTCGTTCCTGAACGCCGGCGCGGGCGACCTGATCATGCTGGCACTGGGCGGCACCGCAGCGGTGTTCTTCTGCTGCTCGGCGTATGTGCTGACCACCCGTAAAGACATGTCGTTCCTGTCTGGCATGATGATGGCCGGTTTTGTGGTGCTGCTGGTGGCGGTGATCGCCAACCTGTTCCTGCAGATCCCTGCCCTGCACCTGGCTATCAGCGCGCTGTTCATCCTGTTCTCCGCCGGCGCGATCCTGTGGGAAACCAGCAACATCATTCACGGCGGCGAGACCAATTACATTCGCGCCACCGTTAGCCTGTACGTGTCGCTCTACAACATGTTCATCAGCCTGTTGAGCATTCTGGGCTTCGCCCGCAGCAACTGATCGCGTGTTACACCTGCCTTCCAGGCCCCGCTCCGGCGGGGCTTTGTTTTTTGCGGCTGAAAAAATTTGCTAAACTGGCGGCCGTTCCGAATTATCCGTTATCGAGGCAGTATGTTGGAGTTTGAAGGTCAGGTTATTGACACTGACGCGCAGGGCTATCTGAAAAACAGCGCCGACTGGCATGAAGGCCTGGCGCCGCTGCTGGCCGCGCAGGAAGAGATCGTGCTCACCGAAGCACACTGGGAAGTGGTGCGCTTCGTGCGCGACTTCTATCAGGAATTTAATACCTCACCGGCTATTCGCATGCTGGTCAAAGCGATGGCACAGAAATACGGCGAAGAAAAAGGCAACAGCCGCTATCTGTATCGCCTGTTCCCGAAAGGACCGGCCAAACAAGCCACCAAGATCGCCGGGTTGCCCAAACCGGTAAAATGCATCTGACCGCACCGCCCGCAGCGCCGCTGCAGGCGAGCGTTTAATAGCGAATGCCGAACCCATCGTAGTCAATCACGCCCTGCGGCTCCACCAGCACGCGTTCGACGCGCGCGCTGCGCGGGCCGCCCTGTTTCAACCACTCCACCAGCCTATCCACCTGCGCCTGTGTGCCGCAGGCCACCACCTGGACACTGCCGTCATCAAGGTTACGCGCATAGCCGGCCACCCCCAACGCCTCGGCCTGCCGCTGAGTGGAATAGCGAAACCCCACCCCCTGCACCACGCCATACACATACGCAGCAATGCAAACTTGTGTCATAATCGCCCCCTTAATTAAGTTTTCGTTATGGCATTGCCGTGCCTTTGCACCGCCGTGTCACTCTTTCTATCCTAGCTGGCAGCATTATTAATTATGACCGTACGCCTGTTTCTCGCCAAAGGACGTGAAAAGTCCTTACTCCGCCGTCACCCTTGGGTGTTCTCCGGTGCCGTTCAACGCGTTGAGGGCAAAGCCCACTCCGGTGAAACCATCGATATTCTCGACAGCCAGGGCAAATGGCTGGCTCGCGGCGCCTATTCGCCCGAGTCGCAGATCCGCGCACGCGTCTGGACTTTCCAGCAGGATGAAGAGATTAACATCGATTTCTTTATTCGCCGCCTGCAGCAAGCGCAAAGCTGGCGCGATTGGGTCGCACAGCGCGACGGTCTGGACGGATACCGTCTGATCGCCGGCGAATCCGACGGCCTGCCGGGCATCACTATCGATCGCTTCCAGAATTTCCTGGTGCTGCAGCTGCTGTCCGCCGGTGCCGAATACCAGCGCCCGGCCCTGCTTTCCGCCCTGCAGCATTGCTACCCGGAATGTTCGATTTACGATCGCTCCGACGTTGCGGTGCGCAAAAAAGAAGGCCTGCCGCTGGCGCAGGGCCCGGTGCTGGGCGATCTGCCGCCGGAACTGCTGCCTATCACCGAGCACGGCATGAAACTGCTGGTGGACATTCAGCAAGGGCACAAGACCGGTTTCTACCTCGACCAGCGCGACAGTCGCCTGGCGGCGCGGAACTACTCTGCCGGCCGCCGGGTGCTGAACTGCTTCTCCTACACCGGCGCCTTCGCCGTTTCCGCTCTGATGGGCGGCTGCGCACAGGTGATCAGCGTGGATACCTCGCAGGCAGCGCTGGACATCGCCAAACAGAACGTCGAGCTCAACAAGCTCGATCTGAACAAGGCGGAGTTCGTTCGTGATGACGTGTTCCAACTGCTGCGCAACTACCGCGCTCAAGGCGAAAAATTCGATCTGATCATCATGGATCCGCCTAAATTCGTCGAGAACAAGAATCAGCTAGCCAGCGCCTGCCGCGGTTACAAGGACATCAACATGCTGGCGCTGCAGTTGCTGAATCCAGGCGGCATTCTGCTCAGCTTCTCCTGCTCCGGCCTGATGCCGACCGACCTGTTCCAGAAAATTTTGGCCGATGCCGCTGTAGATGCCGGACGTGATGTACAATTTATAGAACAGTTCCGCCAGGCTGCCGATCACCCGGTGATCGCCACGTATCCTGAGGGGCTGTATCTGAAAGGCTTCGCTTGTCGGGTGATGTAACTTGAAATGCGCTGCCTTGCCCCCATATATGAGCAAGGCATTGTTTCTCAGGAGGTCATCATGATTGCCAGCAAATTCGGTATTGGACAACAGGTTAGGCATAAACTGCTGGGGTATTTGGGCGTCGTGATCGATATCGACCCGGAATACTCTTTAGAACAACCCAAAGCTGACGAGATAGCGGCGAACGACGAACTGCGTTCCGCCCCTTGGTACCACGTGGTGATGGAGGACGAGGAAGGCCAACCGGTGCATACCTATCTGGCGGAAGCGCAGCTGGATGGCGAGCCCCAGGAAGCGCACCCCGAGCAACCATCGCTGGATGAACTGGCGGAATCCATCCGTCACCAGTTACAGGCGCCACGTTTGCGCAATTGACCGCGCCAAGACCTGAGAAACCCCGAGAGGGCCCGGCATCGCGCCAGGCCCTTTTTTTATTTAGCGCTCCAGCCCTAAACGCGGGATTTCGATTTTCGGGCAGCGATCCATCACCACCTGCAGCCCGGCCTGTTGCGCCAGCTCCGCCGCCTGATCGTTAATCACGCCGATCTGTAGCCACAGCGCCTTGGCGCCGATCGCTATCGCCTCTTGCGCCACGCCGTAAGCCGCCTCCGAATTGCGAAACACATCAACCATATCCACCGGCTGTGGGATAGCGGCCAGCGTGGCATAAACCGGCTGCCCCAGCAGCGTCTGCCCCGCCAGTTTTGGGCTGACCGGGATCACTTGATACCCTTGCGCCAACAGATACGCCATCACCCCATAGCTGGGCCGCGACGGGTTATCGCTGGCGCCCACCAGCGCGATGGTTTTCACCTGCTGCAACAGCTCAACAATCTCTTGATCTTGCATCTTCAACTCCCGTTTATCACTGCGTCACTTTCCATTTCGAGTGTAACCGATCGGCATTCGCTCGGTTAAACGCTAATGCGAAGGAAACTTCACCGCAATCTTATGGTCAGAGGCTGTCGCGGTTCAGCTGCGCACGGTCGTGTCTAAACGCGATAAAATATGTAAAAATGTAAACAAAATACCCGATTGAAAAATTTTGACACAACCTATGCCGTGTTCAACACTTAGAGCTACGTCACTTTATAAGGAGATAATGATGAAATTTGGTCTGGTGGTTGCGGCGTTGCTCAGCATCAGTATGCCTGCCGCGGCTACGACCCTGAAACTCTCCCCGGACATCGACCTGCTGGTGGTCGACGGCAAGAAAATGACAGGTTCGTTGTTAAAAGGCGCCGACAGCCTTGAACTGGACGGCGGGCAGCACCAGCTGCTGTTTAAAGTGACCAAAACCGTACGTTCCGGCCAGCATACACAGGCCTATACGTCCCTGCCGCTGGTTGCCACCTTCAATACGCAAAAGATTAGCCAAGTGGCGATCGAACTGCCGCGCATCGAGAACGATCGTGATGCGCAACGCTTTGACAGAACGTTGAATTATCTGGTGGTCGATAAAGACGGCAACGCCCTGCCGTTCCGACATGATGCGCTGCATCCCGACAGCGTCACCTTCAATACCGATTTGGAAAAGGTGATGACCGATTACAACCGCCAGAACCGCCCGGCCTCCGTTCCGGCCTTTGTTCAGGCGAACGCAGGCAATCCCTCAGCCCTCGCGTTGGCCGGCGCGCCGCTGAACGCCCCGACGGTAACGTTGAAAGGTGAAAACGTGTCGGAACAGATGTTGCAATACTGGTTCCAACAGGCCGACAAGGAAACACAGAAACGTTTTCTACGCTGGGCCAATAAACAACCGATTCGCTGATCCCTTCCGGCGTCTTTCCCCGTAAAGGCGCCTTTTCTTCGCATTTTCAGGCGCAAACGCTAGGCAGTGAAAAACAGTTTCAGTAATCTGTCGCACATCCCCCGATGAGCGAAGGACACCGAGATGGAATTGACTACCCGCACTATCGCCGCGCGCAAACACATTGCGCTGGTGGCGCACGATCACCGCAAACAGGCCCTATTGGAGTGGGTAGAAAGCCACAAGACTATTCTGGCGCAGCACCAGCTGTACGCCACCGGCACCACCGGTAATCTGATCCAGCGCGCCAGCGGCATTCCCGTCACCAGCATGCTGAGTGGCCCGATGGGCGGCGATCAGCAGGTTGGCGCACTGATTGCGGAAGGCAATATAGACATGCTGATCTTCTTCTGGGACCCGCTGAACGCGGTGCCGCACGATCCGGACGTGAAGGCGCTACTGCGGCTGGCGACAGTATGGAATATTCCGGTGGCCACCAACCGCTCGACCGCCGATTTTCTGATCGACTCTCCGCTGTTCAAAAACGAGGTGGAGATCGCCATCCCCGACTATCAGCGCTACCTGCAAGACCGCCTGAAATAATCCTCACGGCCTGGCTGGCGCCAGGCCTGATGCCTACGGTTTTTTCTGCACCGGTACGCCAAGATCCTGCAGGTGTTCGACGAACACCGAAGGGCGTTCACGATCCTGCAACAGCCATACCTGATGTTTGGCGCGCGTCAACGCGACATACAATAGACGGCGCTCTTCGGCATCCGGGAAATCCTCCGGCTGCGGCAGTAGCACCTCTTCCAACACCGACTCGCGCGCCACGGCGGGGAAGCCGTCACGCCCCTCATGTAAACCGGCAATGATGACGTATTCCGCCTGCTGCCCTTTGCTGGCGTGGATGGTCATAAACTCCAGATCCAGCTTGGGCCAGCGGGTGCCCGCCTTCGCCAGCGCTTCCGGTTTCAGATGATGGTAACGCGCCAGCACCAGGATGCGCTCATCCGGCTTGGCGTAGCCGCTCAGTTTATCCAGCAAGGGCTCCAGCTGCTCGTGCGGCAGGATCGCCACCGACTTTTTATTGCCCTTGCTCAAGCTGTTGAGCGGTTTTTTCAGCTGGTGCGGGTTTTGCTGCACGAACCGGTTGGCCACCTCGCCGATACGTTCATTGAAGCGATAGGTGGTATCCAGCGCGCACTGCGCGCCTTCGCCGAAGTTCGTGGCGAAGGCCGTGGTTAACGTCAATTCTGCGCCGCTAAAGCGATAAATCGCCTGCCAGTCATCCCCCACCGCAAACAGGCAGGTCTGCTTGTTCTGTCGGCGCAATGCCGCCAGCAACAGCGCACGCTGCGGTGAGATATCCTGAAACTCGTCGACCAGAATATGTTTCCACGGGCTGACGAAGCGCCCCTTGTCGAGAATGTTGACCGCCTGATGGATAAGGCCGGAGAAGTCCAACGCCCCTTCCTCTTTCAAGGCGCTTTTCCAGGCTTTCAGCAGCGGCGCCATCAGCCGGATACGTTTTGAGAACAGATCGCGGATGTCTTCATCCGCCTGCTCAATCATTTCCGACTGGCTGCCGCCGTGCATGCGCATCAGCCCCAACCAGCGTTCCAACCGGCTTGCCAGGCGATCCGCCAGGCGCTTATCCTGCCAGAAGTCGCCTTCCGGCACTTCCCATTCCAGCTCTTCGGTCAACCATTGACGCCACCCCTTGGCCTGCGCTTTCTTCTCCGCGCACTGTTGGCGCCAATGGGTAATCAGCAGCTCTTTGCGCGCTTTGGCATCGGTTTCCAACCGGCTGATGGCCGGGGCCTTGCGGCTGCCTTGTTGAATGATTTGCAGCGCCAAGGCATGGAAGGTCTTGGCCTGAATGCCGACATCACCCAAACGTTCTTTGATGCGGTCGTTCATCTCGCCAGCGGCCTGGCGGCCGAAAGCCAACAGCAAGATTTGGCCCGGCTGCGCTTCCTGACGGCGCAGCAGCCAGCCGGCGCGCGCCACCAGCACCGACGTTTTGCCGCTGCCGGCCCCCGCCAATACCAGAACGGAATCCTCGCCGTTGACCACCGCGCGGCTCTGGGAGTCATTGAGCGGTGAGCTTTCGACGGTCTGGAAGAAGTCGTGATGTTGCTCCAGCATGCGATCGGTCCACTGCCGGTTGCGTTGTTCGACGCTGCGTAACCCCTGCTGCAGCCATTGCAGACACAGTTGGTAATCGGCCCGGCAGTTATCGAATTCCTCCAGACGCGTCACCGGCATCGGCAGCGCGGAGAAAGCCTCACGGATTTGCTGTTGCAGCTTGTCCAGCTCAGACTTTTTGAACCATTTATCTTGCTGCTCTATGCGCTGAATCTGTGCCACCTGCTGCTGCAACACGCCGGCACTGACCTCACTCATTTCGGCGCTCCACTGCTGCCACGCCTGCTGCAGATAGTGATAAAAACGCTGCGTTTCCTGCCATTCGGTGCCGTGCAGCCGCACCACTTTTTCGTCCGGCAATTCAAATTCCAGCTCGCCCCAGACGATGCCGCGCTTGCACCTGACCTGAATCAGTTGATTGAAGGGGATCAGGTATTCATGTTTTTCCCCGCTCACCTCAACGCCGGCGTGCAGCAACCGCACGCGGTTATAAGGGTGCTGAGCCAGGTGTTTCCCCAGCGATGTCGCTTTAAGTTCCATATCGTCGCGCCATGACTATGTTGAGATTAAATAACGGATATCTGCCAGTTTACCTGCGATAAGCAGTGGCACTCTAGCGCTAAAAAAAGGGTAGAATAGATTTTGCGTTTTTATCGTGAATACGCCCGCATCGCGGTTTGGCTATCATTAGAGCAGAATGACGTCTATGCGTACTGTACTGAATATTCTTAATTTTGTGTTGGGCGGTTTCTTCACCACGCTAGGCTGGCTTATTGCTACGGTGTTCAGCGTGCTGCTTGTCATCACACTGCCGCTTACCCGCTCCTGTTGGGAAATCACCAAGCTGTCGCTGGTGCCGTTCGGCAACGAAGCGATGCACGTCGATGAACTGTATCCGGAAAAAAGCAATGCGCTGCTCTCCGCCGGCGGCTCGCTGCTCAACATTATTTGGCTGGTGCTGTTCGGCTGGTGGCTGTGCCTGTCACACATCGCCGCCGGTATCGTGCAATGCGTTTCAATCATCGGCATTCCGGTCGGCATCGCCAATTTCAAAATAGCCGCCATCGCGCTGTGGCCGGTGGGGCGCCGCGTCGTCTCGGTAGAAATGGCTCAGCAAGCCCGTATTGAGAATGCTCGCCGCCACTATCAACAGCGTTAATTTTTTCTCCGTTTGAGGAGTTTTTCGTGCTCTCTTTTGCACCCGCAGTTCGTCGTTATACTTACAACAGCAACCTGCTGTATCACTTGCGCATCCTCATTGCGCTGATCGGCACCACCGCCGTTCCCTGGTGGCTCGGCATTCCCAAGCTGACTATCCCGTTAACGCTGGGCGTGGTGGCAGCCGCCCTGACCGATTTGGATGACCGCCTGGCCGGCAGGTTACGCAACCTGCTTATCACGCTGGTGTGCTTCTTTGTTGCCTCCGCCTCGATCGAGCTGCTGTTCCCTTATCCCTGGTTGTTCGCCCTTGGCTTAACCACGTCGACCTGCGGTTTTATCCTGCTCGGCGCCTTGGGGCAGCGTTATGCCACCATCGCCTTCGGCGCGCTGCTGATCGCGGTTTACACCATGCTCGGCACCTCGATGTACGATGCCTGGTATCAGCAACCGCTGCTGCTGGTGATCGGCGCGCTGTGGTACAACCTGCTGACGTTGGCAGGCCACCTGCTGTTCCCGATCCGGCCGCTGCAAGAGAACCTGGCGCGCTGTTACGATCAACTGGCCAACTATCTGGATGCCAAAGCCAATCTGTTCGATCCCGACGCCGAACGCGACGCCGACCTGCCATGGATGGAAGTCGCAATGGCCAACAGCGCCTTGGTCGCGTTGCTTAACCAAACCAAAGCCTCGCTGTTGACGCGCCTGAAAGGCGATCGTGGCCAGCGCGGCACCCGCCGCACCTTGCACTACTATTTTGTCGCGCAGGATATCCACGAGCGTGCCAGCTCTTCCCACGTTCAGTACCACGCGCTCAGCCGGCAATTTCGTCACAGCGACATTTTGTTCCGCTTCCAGCGTCTGCTGAGCATGCAGGCACGCGCCTGCCGCCAATTGGCACAATCGATCCTGCTGCGGCAAAAGTACCAGCACAACCCGCGCTTTGAACCGGCTTTCAGCCGCATTCAGGAGGCGTTGGCGCGCATCGCCGAAACCCAGGGCAATAACGAGCAGACCAAGGCGCTGGCGCATCTGTTGAAAAACCTGCATGCGATCGATGCGCAGCTGGCCAATATCGAATCAGAGCAGACGCTGGCCAGCGGGCAAGCGGAAGAGAACAGCCTGGCCGACGACCGCTTAACCGGCTGGAGCGATATTCGGCTGCGCATCAGCCGACATTTGACGCCTCAGTCGGCCCTGTTCCGCCACGCGATCCGCATGTCGGTGGTGCTGTGCGTGGGTTACGCCTTCATTCAACTCACCGGCATGCAGCACGGTTACTGGATCCTGTTGACCAGCCTGTTCGTCTGTCAACCGAACTACAACGCTACCCGCCGACGCCTGGCGCTACGCATCATCGGTACCCTGGCCGGTATCCTGATCGGCCTGCCAATCCTCTATTTCGTGCCGTCATTGGAAGGGCAACTGGTGTTGATCGTCATCACCGGCGTTCTGTTCTTCGCTTTCCGCACCGTACAATATGCCCACGCGACGATGTTCATCACGCTGCTGGTGCTGTTGTGTTTTAACCTGTTGGGCGAAGGATTCGAAGTGGCAGCCCCGCGCGTTTACGATACCTTGCTGGGCTGTGCCATCGCCTGGGCGGCAGTCAGCTTTATCTGGCCGGACTGGAAGTTCCGCCAACTGCCGGCGGTGGTGGATAAAACGCTGAATGCCAACTGCCGTTATCTGGACGCCATTCTGGTGCAATACCACCAGGGTAAGGATAACGGCCTCGCTTACCGCATCGCGCGACGTGATGCCCACAACAGCGATGCCGAACTGGCTTCGGTCATCTCCAACATGTCCGCCGATCCCAAAGCCGACAAAGCGCTGCAGGAAGCCGCCTTCCGCTTGCTCTGTCTGAACCACACGCTCCTGAGCTATATCTCCGCATTGGGGGCGCACCGCGAGCGGCTGAATACCCCGGCCACGCTCGATCTGCTCAATGACGCCGTGTGTTACGTGGACGGCGCCTTGCATCAGGAAGAACGGAACAGCCAGCGCATTGCGCAGGCGTTGGAACAGCTGGCGGAGCGCATCAGCAAAGCCGTTCCGGAACCTGAAAGCAAAGAACAATTGGTCTTGCAGCAGGTGGGATTGGTGCTCGAGCTGCTGCCAGAGCTCACCGCGCTGCATGCCCAAATCAATAAGGCAGCCTAACTATTCAGGGCCCGTTCGATGGGCCCTGAATAACCGGCTCATGCCCATGGCGGCGCATCGCCATCGTATGATCGAACCAACGCACTAGCTCGCTGCGTAATTCGGCCGGCAACGCCGCCTGATGATAACCGGCTATCGCCCCGCCCAGCGACAGCAGCACTCGTAGCCCCAAATTAGTCTGCTGTTTCAATAAACGGAGATAGCTGCGTTTGGCGCCATGCAGCCGCAGGTCATAAGCGTTGCGAATGCCCGCTCGCCACAGCAGACGTTCCATATTAACGTCAATATTCGGCAATGCCTTCAGTCGGCCGTGATCGCCAGCCTTAAGCCGCTGCTCCCGGCGCGCCTCCCTGACAGCCTGCCAGGCCAGCCCCACCAGCTCGTTGCGTTCCCGCCACAGCGACTCGTCAACCCAGTAATAACGCAAAGTGATGGGCGCTCCACGCTTGGAGTAGACCATATTGACCATCCCTCTGGCACGAAAGGCCGGTTCCATGCTCGCCGTAGCCCGCAAGTACAGCTCGCCGTCCGCTATCACCGCAAACATTACCCCCTCGGCCAGCAGGCCGTAGCCACCAAACTGTGACCGTGTTGTGATGGCTCCCAGCGCCGCAAAGCAATTTTTAGCCTGCGCGATTCTTCTCGTCGACATCCTTTTCATAGCGTTCCTCCTTTTTAGGTTCTGGCCGTATTATTTCTCTCATCAATGAAAAAAGTAACGTGAACAACTAATTAGAAAAATACGCACTATCCGCCCGCCTGCCAATCACAAAAATCATCGGTACAAAAAATGATCGCAATTATGCGAGCCGCTACGAAAATTTGGGTTGATCTTATCCTAAATCAGGGATACTGTATAAACATACAGTAACACGACGGGCGGGAACTTTATGCGTACTCAATCACTCTACCAACCTCATTTCGGCCATGGCTCTTATACAGCGCGCAATGTTGCGAAGAACACGGATGTCGGCAAAGAAAATGGCTTGATCAGTGAACTTGTTTACAACGAGCGCCAGCCCGCAGTGGCCCAATTGCTGTTGCCCCTGCTGCAACAACTGGGCAAACAGTCTCGCTGGCTTCTGTGGCTAACGCCGCAGCAAAAATTAAGCAAACAATGGCTGCAGCAATCCGGCCTGCCTGTAGATAAGATGATGCAATTGAGCCAGATCAGCCCGGTGAATACGGTCGAGGCAATGGAAAAAGCGCTGCAAACGGGAAATTACAGCGTGGTTCTCGGCTGGTTGCCTGAGCTAACGGAGGAGGATCGTCTAAAATTAAGACGTGCGGCAGAATTGGGTAATGCCTATGGGTTTATCATGCGGCCTCAACGTGACATTAACCCGACTCACGGACACTGTTCCACCCTAAAAATTCACTCTTCTTTGTATCATTAAGTAAATTTAGGATTTTTCCCATCATTTTCGCACCCCCTAAGCGGAACCTTTGCGTGGGAAGGCACAAAGCTAGTCCGGCTGCGGTTTGGCAAGCAAAAACGCTCGATGAATCGCCGTTTTTTTAGGCAAAGAATGTTAGCAAATATGTACGATTCCGCGTTTTTTTTTAGAGCCTTATCACATCACACTTGTAACTTTCGCGCCACGTTGTAGACTTTACATCGCCAAGGTTGCTCTATAACGTCAGAAAAACTGGCGAGTAACAAACGAGGGCTTAAACCTTGGCGAAGGAATTTAACCAAGGGCTTAAACAGCTTTAAAGCTCATTGCCTATTTGGATGATAACGAGGCGCAAAATGAAAAAGACAGCTATCGCATTAGCAGTGGCACTGGCAGGTTTCGCTACCGTAGCGCAAGCCGCTCCAAAAGATAACACCTGGTACACCGGTGCTAAACTGGGCTGGTCCCAGTACCACGACACTGGTTTCTACGGTAACGGTTACCAGAACGGTATCGGCAACGGCCCAACCCACAAAGATCAGCTGGGTGCCGGCGCGTTCCTGGGCTACCAGGCAAACCAATACCTGGGCTTCGAGCTGGGCTATGACTGGCTCGGCCGCATGCCTTACAAAGGCAGCGTGAACAACGGTGCTTTCAAAGCGCAGGGCGTTCAACTGGCCGCTAAACTGAGCTACCCAATTGCTGACGATCTGGACATCTACACTCGTCTGGGTGGTATGGTATGGCGTGCAGACTCCAAAGCTAACTACGGCCGTACTGGCCAGCGCCTGAGCGACCACGACACCGGCGTTTCTCCGCTGGCTGCTGTTGGTGTTGAATACGCACTGACCAAAAACTGGGCTACTCGCCTGGATTACCAGTTCGTAAGCAACATCGGTGACGCAGGTACCGTTGGCGCACGTCCAGACAACACCATGCTGAGCCTGGGTGTTTCTTACCGCTTCGGTCAGGATGACGTAGTTGCTCCAGCACCAGCTCCAGCTCCGGCTCCAGTTGTTGAAACCAAGCGTTTCACTCTGAAGTCTGACGTGCTGTTCAACTTCAACAAGTCTACTCTGAAAGCAGAAGGCCAGCAGGCTCTGGATCAGCTGTACACCCAGCTGAGCTCCATGGATCCTAAAGACGGTTCTGTAGTTGTTCTGGGTTACACCGACGCTGTTGGTTCTGACCAGTACAACCAGAAACTGTCCGAACAGCGCGCACAAAGCGTTGTTGACTACCTGGTCTCCAAAGGCATCCCGTCAGACAAAATCTCTGCACGTGGTATGGGTGAAGCAGATGCAGTTACTGGCAACACCTGTGGCTATAAATCTGGCCGCGCTACCAAAGCTCAGATCGCTTGCCTGGCACCAGATCGTCGCGTAGAGATCGAAGTTAAAGGTATCAAAGACGTTGTAACTCAGCCTCAGGGCTAAGTTTACTCGCCTAATAAAAAACCCCGCCTAGCGGGGTTTTTTTTCGTCCTATTGTTGTTGCCACAACCCTTCAAGGCCAAACGCCACAAAGGCGCTCTCACGCACTTACTTGGGATCTTTGCCAAGAATCGCCTTCAAGTCTTCTTTCAACGATGACATCTGGTTTGCATACTTTTCTTTGCGTTCAGCGTCTTCGATAAGTTGCACGACGGTTTCCGAAAGCGTAACGCCACGGCGGCGCGCCAGGGCAGCTAATCGTTGCCAAACCAAAAACTCCAGATCGATAGATTTTTTACGCGTATGCTGATGTTCTGCGTTAAAATGACGTTTGCGGCGGGCGCGGATTGTTTGCTTCATCCGGTTATCCAGTTCCGGATTCATATGAGCGGCAATCCATGCAAGTACCTTTACCGGCTCATTTTCCAGCTTCAGCAGCTCGTTAACCGCTTCCTGAGCAGCGCTGTTTTCAATGTAGCGGGTAATAAGCTCCCCTTCCCGGTGCTTCTTCACCAGGTACTTCCATTTCCAACCGCTCTCTAGATTTTCCAGTTGCTGATATTTCATCTTGAGCTCTTCAGTGACCGCGTAACTTCAAATAAGCATAACAGCTTTGCGCCGAATTTCCCCGGCAATTAAGCCGTCTTTTAGACTGTTTTTTGCACAGTCATCGCGCGATGTCAAACTCCCTGATGCCAACTGGCACTCCGCATGTATCAAGCTGCCGTTATTCTTGTATAATCGCCCTTTCCCTTTTTAACGATTGCATCTAACACTTTGACCAATAACCGACTTGAATGGCAATCTTTATTGCCGGACGTAACGCCTTATCAGGCGATATTTGATACCGCCGCTCAGTTGGCACCCGTGCCCTTTTCCGCCATTCAGCCTCGGCTGGAAAATGCCCTGACGCTATTTTGTCACCCCCAATCGCCACCGCGATTCATGCTGTTGAAAGCGCAAGAAACGCGAGAATACCTGGAACTGATCGCTAACGCCGTCAAACCGCTGCTGCCGCAAAACACGGCATGCCGCGGCAGCCACTATGTCATTCAGGATGGCAAGGTCAGCGTAGAGCCTGCCAGCCATGGCGATGAACCTTTCGCTGCCGGCGGTGCTTGCGTGTTCCAAGAGTGGATTGAACCGGAGCAGCTGTTTGGTTGCGTGCGGATCCACAATGGCGACATCACTCTGCAGCCCGGCCTGGTGCACCAGGCCAACGGCGGTATTCTGATCCTGTCAGCCCGGGCGCTGCTGGCCCAGCCGTTGCTATGGCTGCGGTTGAAGCAAATGATCGGCCAGCGTCAGTTCCATTGGGTTTCGCCTGACGAAACCCGCCCGCTGCCGGTTGCTATTCCGCCGATGCCGCTGGATCTGCGGCTGATTGTGGTCGGCGACCGCCACGGCCTGGCCGATTTCCACGATATCGAGCCAGAACTGAGTGAACAAGCGGTCTATGGCGAATATGAAGACGATCTGCAACTGACTGAAGTTGATGATATGGCGCAGTGGTGCGGCTACGTCAACGGTGTGATCGCCGAGCGGCAGTTACCGATGTTGGCGGCCGATGCCTGGCTGCCGCTGATCGTTCAGGCGGTGCGTTATAGTGGCGATCAGGGCATCCTGCCACTCTCGCCGGTTTGGCTTGGGCAGCAGTTGTCCGAAGCTGCACTGTACGCCGAAGAAGACCGCATTACGGCCAAAGCGTTTGAAGCGGCATTGAATGCCCGCGAATGGCGTGAAAGCTATCTGGCCGAGCGTATGCAGGATGAGATCGAGCTGGGTCAGATCCTGATTGAGACCGAGGGCGAAGTGGTCGGGCAGATCAACGGTCTGTCAGTCCTGGATTATCCGGGCCATCCACGCAGCTTTGGTGAACCGTCGCGCATCAGTTGCGTTGTGCATCTCGGCGACGGCGAGTTCACCGACGTCGAGCGCAAAGCCGAACTGGGCGGCAACCTGCATGCTAAAGGCATGATGATCATGCAGGCGTTCCTGATCGCCGAACTGGATCTTGATCAGCAACTGCCCTTCTCCGCTTCCATCGTCTTTGAGCAATCTTATGGTGAAGTGGACGGTGACAGCGCCTCGCTGGCTGAGCTGTGCGCATTGATCAGCGCCCTGTCACAGCAACCGATCACCCAACAGATCGCCGTCACCGGCTCCGTCGACCAATTTGGCAACGTACAGCCGATAGGTGGCGTTAACGAAAAGATCGAAGGTTTCTTCGAGGTTTGTTTACGCCGCGGCCTGACGGGCAAACAGGGTGTCGTCTTGCCCGCAACCAACGTGCGCCACCTGTGCTTGCGCCAGGATATCGTCGACGCGGTACGCGAAGGGCAATTCCATCTGTGGGCGGTAGAGAGCGCGGCGGAAGCCTTGCCTTTACTCACAGGTTGCCTCTACTCTGACGAACAACAGCCGAATTTGTTGGCGGCCATTCAGGAACGGATTGCGCAGGTGAGCCTGCAGGAACGCCGCCGTCCGTGGCCGCTACGCTGGCTCAACTGGTTCAACCACGGCTGATCGGACTTGTTCAGCGTACACGTGTTAGCTAACCTGCGTCCTTCATTAAAATAAGGCTTACTGAGAACATGGTAGATAAACGCGATTCCTATACGAAAGAAGACCTCGAAGCATCCGGTCGTGGCGAGCTGTTCGGCGCCGGTGGCCCACCGTTGCCGGCGGGTAACATGTTGATGATGGACCGCGTGGTCAAAATGACCGAAGACGGCGGGACTCACAACAAAGGTTATGTGGAAGCGGAGCTGGATATTAATCCGGACCTATGGTTCTTCGGTTGCCACTTTATCGGCGATCCGGTCATGCCTGGCTGCCTGGGCCTGGATGCGATGTGGCAGCTGGTCGGTTTCTACCTCGGTTGGCTGGGTGGCGAAGGCAAAGGCCGCGCGCTGGGCGTCGGTGAAGTCAAGTTCACCGGCCAGGTGCTGCCAACCGCGAAGAAGGTAACCTATCGTATTAACTTCAAACGCGTCATTACCCGCAAGCTGATCATGGGCGTCGCCGATGGCGAAGTGCTGGTTGACGGTGAAGTGATCTATACCGCCACCGATCTGAAAGTGGGCCTGTTCAAAGATACCACCGCATTCTAATCACGCTGGCGGGAAGGCGGCCACGGCCTTCTCTTCTAACGCTCTTCGCATGCCATCACGTCGAAACGTGATGGCATTTCTTTCTCTTACTTCCCGACTTTCAAAGACCATCCGCATCTTCTTTTAGCCGCCGTCGGCGTTATGGAATATCTCATCACGTTGGCATTGATGCTGGGTGTACCTTATTTCATCGCCCTTCACCGAAATGTCTTCCCCCATAGGTCTTTACCCTATTCTTACCCGAAGCGGCCAAAGCAATAGGCAGCCTGAAAGGCGGCCTCCCTCACTACCCGCATCAGTGCAATAGCGCTTTTTTTGCATCCGGTTATTCTCTTGCCCCTCAAGATCCTCTAACATGACTAGCATAGTAACTACAATTATTGTACTTAGTGAGAAAGGTATGCAAAAAACCCGCTTTAGCGATGCACCTTGCCCCGTCGCGCGTTCATTAGATCGCGTCGGGGAATGGTGGAGCATTCTGATCCTGCGTGATGCCTTTCAGGGGTTGTCCAAATTCGACGAATTCCAACAAAGTCTGGGTATGTCACCCACGCTACTGGCGCGTCGCCTGAAGGATTTGGTGGCCCACGGCATTCTGTATAAAGAACGTTATCAAACGCGGCCGGTGCGCTATCACTACCTGCTTACTGAGCGCGGCAACGATTTTCTCCCGGTGTTGGCGGCGCTCTCACAATGGGGCAACAATCATCTGACCGACGGGGACGTCAGCGCCCTGTTGGTCGACGGACGCAACGATCGGCCGATCCAAGTCCAGTTGGTCAATCGTGATACCCAACAGCCGGTGCCGCCGCAGTTCATTACGCTGGCGCCAGGGCCGGCGGCAAGCGATGGCATATATCAACGCGCCGAACTGATGCGGCAGCGGCGCCTCGCCGATTTACCCGAATTTACCAAGGAGCCATCATGAGCAATTGTCGTATCGTCATTACCGGCATGGGCGCCGTTTCACCGCTAGGGTGCGGTATTGAAGCCATCTGGCAACGTTTGTTAAAAGGAGAATCCGGCATTCGAGCGTTGCCTGACGAGATCGTTGCAGATTTACCGGTCAAGGTCGGAGGACAAGTCCCGGCGCTGGCGCAAGATGCTGAAGCGGGCTTCAACCCCGACGCCTCCGTCGCCCCCAAGGACCAAAAGAAAATGGACCGCTTTATCCTGTTTGCTATGGCGGCGGCGGATGAAGCCATTCGTCAGGCCGGCTGGATAGCCGATACGGACGAAAAACAAGAGCGCACAGCCACCGTCATTGCCTCGGGTATTGGCGGTTTCCCGGCGATTGCCCAGGCGGTGCGCACAACCGACAGCCGCGGAGCCAAACGGCTGTCGCCGTTCACCATCCCCTCATTCCTGGTCAATCTGGCGGCCGGCCACGTTTCAATCAAACACCACTTCAAGGGGCCGATTGGCGCGCCGGTCACCGCCTGTGCCGCCGGCGTGCAAGCCATTGGCGACGCAGTGCGTATGATCCGCAATGATGAAGCCGATATCGCCGTGTGCGGCGGTACCGAAGCCGCTATAGATACCGTCAGCCTGGGCGGGTTCGCCGCCGCGCGCGCCATGTCCACCGCTCCGGCCGAATTGGCGCAACAGGCCTCTCGGCCCTTCGACAGCGCCCGGGACGGATTTGTCATGGGGGAAGGCGCCGGCATGCTGGTGATTGAAACGCTGGAACACGCGCTGGCGCGCGGCGCCACCCCGCTCGCGGAAATCGTCGGCTATGGCACCAGCGCCGACGCCTACCACATGACATCCGGCGCTGAAGACGGCAACGGCGCCTATCGGGCGATGAAAATCGCGTTGAAGCAGGCGAACGTCGTTCCCGAGGAGGTACAGCATTTAAATGCGCACGCGACATCGACACCCGTAGGGGATTTGGGCGAAATCAACGCCATCAAACACCTGTTTGGCACGGCCGGGACTGTCGCCGTAACCTCAACAAAATCAGCGACGGGGCACCTGCTGGGCGCCGCCGGCGGGCTGGAAACCATCTTTACCGCCTTGGCTCTGCGCGATCAGATAGCCCCTGCCACGCTAAATCTGGATAACCCCGATCCGGCGGCGGCAGGCTTGCATCTGGTCGCGAAACAGGCGGAATCGATGAATATGACCTACGCCTTATCAAACGGCTTCGGCTTTGGCGGCGTGAATGCGAGTATTTTGCTGAAGCGCTGGCAGGATAAATAAACGCCTGAAACAAAAACCTCCGCCAAAGGGCGGAGGTTATTCCTTTTATTTGACAGGGAGCCGCTTAAGCGGTCACAGCCCTGTCTTCCATGGCTTCTCGCCAACCTCCCAGCCATTGAGACCGGGCGTCCACCGATGATTGGTAGGGACAATGTTCCCTGGAACGCCCTAAAATACCTGCCTGATACCCTCTCGAATGCGCCCTTTCCAGACGATCGCGTTTCTGTCTCTTCATGCCTCGTTTCCCTCATTTTGGTCTGGTGGAAAGAAAACAATGGCTGCTTTTTGCGCAGCCACGAGTAATCAATAGCGCTAAAAGAAGAGAAGATCAATGCGCAAAATTCACGCCAATGTCATATTTGTGAGCTACGCCCGAGGAAAGTGCTAAGTGGCTGATCTGCCGGGGAAGGAGTTAACCAGTTGAAATGAAATAGAAATCCCTGCCAGCGAGAAAAAACGAATTTCCACGGCGACAGGGATTAGACGATTTTAGACCAAATTATGACTAAATGCCGCCCATCTGTGCGGCGATAACCTGGGCTTCCTGCTGCCACCCCTGCGCCAGAGTGCGCACCAGGGCATCATAGCCGTCTTCACCCTGTTTCAGCTCCAGGCTGAAAGGCCTTTTGATCAAGCGCCCCTGGCGGTTCAGCACCCACTCGCCGCGAATGATCGCCTTGCCGTCAAAACGGCCGTGGAAGCCGCTGATGGTCACGTTCAGCACATCCTGATCGCTGCTCATCGGCTGCGAAGAGACCACCCAACCCGGCAGCGCGCTGCTCAGGTTGGTGACCAGCGTTTGCTGCAGCTGCTGGTCGAGCGGGCTGGCCCACAGGTTGTTCTGGGCTATCACATACTGCACGTCGTTGGTCTGATACACCACGCCGCTCTGCGCCAGATAATCCGCCACGCTCACGTGCTCCAGCCACAGCTGGCGCGTGGAGGCGCCGCTGCTGCTGGCCGCGGCCGGCGCGCCCAGCGCCGGCAACTGATAGTAAGTCTTCTGTGGCGAACTGCTGCAGGCGCTGAGCAACAGCGCCAGGGCTACCGGGATCCATTTCATCATTTCGTGGCCTTCTTCGGCTGAGGGTCATTACTGCCGGCGGCTTCAAACACCAGCGCGTTACTCTTCTCATTCAGGGTGCGCAACACCGGTTGCAGCTCACGCAAGACCTGATCGAGGCGCTGCATGTCGCCCACCATCTTGTTGTAAGCCGGCGAGCCTGGCTGGAACCCTTTCATGCTGCGGTTCAACTCCAGCAGCGTTTTCTGCATGTCCTGCGGCAGCGCCTGCATCTCTTTGCTGGCGATGATGTCGTTCAACGACTTCATGGTCTGCTGCGTCGACTTCATGGTTTTCTGACTTTCCGCCAGCGTCTTGGTCGCCTCGTTGATCATCGGATTGATCGGCATCGCGTTGATCTTGTCCAGCGTCTGCATCAGTTTCTGCTGGATCTGCGCCAGACCGCCGCTGGTGGTTGGCATCAGCGGATAACCAAACAGCTCGCGCGGCCCTTTCCACGGTTTCTCCTGCGGATAGAAGTCGAGATCGATATACAGCGAACCGGTCAGCAGGTTGGCGGACTTCATCGAGGCGCGCATGCCGCGGGACTCGGCGTCTTTCAAGTGCCCTTCGATATCGAAGTTGCCGCCCAGCTGTTTCTGGAAGCGATCCGGCTCGATGCGGATCAGCACCGGAATGCGGTAATCGTTATCCAGACGCTGCGCCATGCCGTCTTTATAGAACGGCACCTGCGCCACCGTACCCAGACGGATGCCGCGGAACTCGACTGGCGCGCCCGGCTGCAGGCCGCGTACCGAGTCGGAGAAGAACAGCAGGTAATCCTTATGTACGGTATACAGCGAATCCTGCGTGCTGCGCTGGTTGTCGAACAGCTGGTACTCCGCCTTCTCTTTCGCCAGTTCGCCGCGATCCCAGCCGTCCGGCACGTCGAAGCTGACGCCGCCGCTGAACAGCGTGGTCAATGATCCCATCTCTACCCGCATGCCCTGCGCCGACATGTCAAACGCCACGCCGCTGTCTTTCCAGAAGCGCACGTTGGTGGTGACCAACTGATCGTAAGGCGCGGTGATGAACAGCTGATAGCGCATGGCGCGCGCCTTAGGATCGAAATAGCTGGTTTCCACCGACCCGACGCGATAACCGCGGAACAGCACCGGATCGCCGGCGTTAAGCTGGCCTGATTTCTCGCTGTCCAGCACGATACGCAGCCCTTTGGCATCCGGAGAGGCCAGCGGCGGCGCGTCGAGCAGCTGGTAGTTGTCTTTACCGTCTTTGCCCTTGTTGCCCGGCTGCAGTTCGATATAGGCGCCGGAGAGCAGCGTCCCCAACCCGGAAACGCCTTCACGGCCGATCTGCGGCTTCACCACCCAGAAGGCGGAATCCTGGCGCAGCAATTTCTCCATGCCGGAATTAAGACGCGCCTGCACCATCACCTTGCTCAGGTCATCGCTCAACGTGACAGTTTCCACCACGCCGACGTCAACGCTGCGGCTTTTGATTTTGGTTTTACCCGCTTCCAGCCCTTCCGCCGTCGTAGTCACCAGCGTCACTACCGGCCCCTGATGGCTAAAGTGGTAAAACAGGATCCAGGCGCCGATCAGCGCGGTCACGATGGGAATGATCCACACCGGCGACCAGCGTTTGATCTTCTCGACGTCCGCGACGCTATGATTATTTTCCGTCACCTTGCGGCTCCTTGTTGATTGTTTCACTTGCGCGATCCCAGGTCAGCCGGGGATCAAATGTCATGGCGGCGAACATGGTGAGGATCACCACCAGCGCGAACAGCACGGCGCCCGTCGCGGGATAAATACTCATCAACTGCCCCATTCGCACCAACGCCGACAACACGGCGATCACAAACACGTCGATCATTGACCAGCGGCCAACGAACTCGACCACTTCATAAATCAGGTGCATGCGCTCGCTGTCGGCGCGCGGTTTCTTCCTGCCGTTCGCATCCCAGCACAGCCAGCCGATCGCCAACATTTTCAGCGACGGCACCATGATACTGGCGATGAAAATCACCATCGCTACCGGATAAGAGCCGTCCCCCCACAGCAGGATCACCCCCGCCATGATGGTGGAGTTCATTTTGTTACCCAGCGCCTCGGTCACCATGATGGGCATCAGGTTGGCCGGAATATACAGCATGATGGAGGTCACCAGCAGCGCCAGCGTCCACTGCAAGCTGTGGCGGCGGCGCACGTAGCCCTTGGTGTGGCAGCGCGGGCAGCTCACCTGATCGGCCGGCAGGATCGCCGTGCAGCACGCGCAGGAGCGCACGCCCTGGCGCATGCCGGTGCGTCCTACCGTCAGCGGGCGATCGAGACGCGGTGCCGGTTCGATGTCCTGCCACAGCCAGCGCCGATCCACGCATTGGAAAGCGCGCACCTGCAGCAGGCAGAACAGACAGTAAGGCACGAAGCTGCTGCCGATACCGATATCGCCATAGGCCATCAGCTTGACGAAGCTGACCAGCACCCCGGCGAGGAAAATCTCCACCATGCACCAGGTTTTGAACTGGAACAGCACCCGGGCCATCCACTCTTTCAGTCCCAGCGGCAAACGCACTTTGGCGCACAGCAGGATGATCGCCACCATGCAAAATGCCGGGATCAGCTGCACGAACACCATAAACAAGGTGGCCATGCTGGCGTAGTCTTCCGCCACCATGACTTCCGGGATTTGGATCAGCCGGATTTCGTTGCCGAGGCCGGCGACGCGCATGTTGATAAACGGGAAAATGTTGGCCAGCACCAGCATGAACAAGGCGCTGAGCGCGTAACCGATCGGCCGCTTGCGCGGTTCGTCCCAGCGGGCGCTGAGCGTGGTTTTGCAGCGCGGGCATACCGCTTTGCTGCCATAGGCCAGCGGCGGTAGCGCCACCAACATGTCGCACTGCGGGCACAGCATCAGGTTATCCTGCTGCGCCGCCGAAGGTGCGGAATGACTATGCTGCTGATGATTGTTGTGGGAACACACCATATTCCTCCTCAATAACGTTGCTCACCGGCACGTCGATACCGCCCGCAGCAGCGCGCGGGCGGTATCGCAACGGTCAGCCGTTTTTCATCGCTTCCAGCTCTTCCCAGCGGGCGAAGGCCTGCTCGAGCGCCTGCTCGGCGTTAGCCAACGCCGTCAGCACTTCTTGCGTTTCGCTGTGCGGCCGCGTGAAGAAGTCGGCATCGCTCATCTGCACCTGCAGCGCTTCGATTTCCGCTTCCAGCTGTTCGAGCCGCTGCGGCAGCTGTTCCAGCTCACGCAGCAGGTTGTAACTCAGCTTGGCCGCCGCTTTCTTCGGCTGTTCGGCCTTTTTCTCCGCCGCCGGTTTGCTCGCGCTCGGCGCCGCCTGACGAATCGGTTTCGCCGTCGCGCGCTGATGATGCGCATCGTAGTAACCGCCGACGAAGGCCTTGATCACGCCATTGCCTTCGAAAATCCAGCACTCGGTCACCGAGTTGTCGACGAACTGACGATCGTGGCTGACCAGCAGCACGGTGCCCTGATAGCCGTCGATCAGCTCTTCCAGCAGCTCCAGCGTTTCGACGTCGAGATCGTTGGTTGGTTCATCGAGGATCAGCAGATTGCTCGGTTTCAGAAACAGCTTAGCCAACAGCAGGCGGTTACGCTCACCGCCCGACAGCGCCTTCACCGGCGTCATCGCACGCTTCGGGTGGAACAGGAAGTCCTGCAGGTAGCCCAAGACGTGGCGAGGGCGGCCGTTGACCATCACTTCCTGTTTGCCTTCCGCCAGGTTGTCCATTACCGTGCGCTCCGGATCGAGATCGGCGCGGTGCTGGTCGAAATAAGCCACTTCCAGCTTGGTGCCGCAGTGCACGCGGCCGCTGTCGGCTTTCAGCTGACCGAGCATCAGTTTCAGCAGCGTGGTTTTGCCACAGCCGTTCGGCCCCACCAGCGCAATCTTGTCGCCGCGCTGCACCTGAGCGGAGAAACCGCGCACCAGCACTTTTTCGCCAACCTGATAATTGACGTCTTCCAGCTCGAATACGATTTTGCCGGAGCGGGTCGCCTCTTCCACCTGCATCTTGGCGGTGCCCATCACTTCACGGCGCTCTGAACGCTCGACGCGCAGCGCCTTCAGCGCACGCACGCGGCCCTCGTTACGGGTACGGCGCGCTTTGATGCCCTGACGGATCCAGACCTCTTCCTGCGCCAGCTTGCGATCGAACTCGGCGTTTTGCAGCTCTTCCACCCGCAGCGCTTCTTCTTTGCTCTGCAGGTACAGATCGTAGTTGCCCGGCCAGGAAACCAGCTTACCGCGATCCAGATCGACGATGCGCGTCGCCATGTTGCGGATAAACGAACGGTCGTGCGAGATGAAGACGATGCTGCCGTCGAACTCTTTCAGGAAACCTTCCAGCCAGTCGATGGTTTCGATATCCAGGTGGTTGGTCGGTTCGTCGAGCAACAATACGCGCGGCGAGCTCACCAGCGCGCGGCCCAGCGCCGCTTTACGCAGCCAGCCGCCGGACAGCGAGGAAAGTTCTGCGTCGCCGTTCAACCCCAGCTGCAGCAGCACTTCGCTGATGCGGCTGTCGAGCTGCCAGAGTCCCTGGTGATCGAGGATCTCCATGATTTGCGCCATGCGCGCCAGGTTTTTCTCGCTCGGATCGCTTTCCACCAGGTGGGAAATCGCATGATACGCCTTCAGGTGTTCTGCCTGCTCCGCAACGCCTTCCGCCACGAAGTCGAACACGCTGCCGCCGATATTGCGCGGCGGATCCTGTTGCAGGCGCGCCACGATCAGATCCTGTTCGTAGATCACCCGCCCGTCGTCCAGCGGGATCTCTTTGCCGAGGATCTTCAGCAGCGTAGATTTACCGGCGCCGTTGCGCCCGACCAGACACACGCGCTCGTTGTCTTCGATATGAATTTCGGTGTTGTCTAACAGTGGCGCATCGCTGAAAGAAAGCCAGGCGCCGGACATGCTGATTAACGACATAGTAATTATTTTCCTTCGCCGGCGTGAGTCACCAGCCAGCAGTTGTGGATCTGACGGTTACGGGCAAAGTCCTGCGACAGCGTCTTGGCGGTGATCTCTTTCGCCTCCAGGCCCAGCGCACTCAGCCCTGCCATATCCATTTGGAAACCGCGCTTGTTGTTCGAGAACATGATGGTCCCGTTGCGGCGCAGCAACCGTTTCAAATCTTTCATCAGCGCCAGGTGATCGCGCTGCACGTCAAAGGTGTTCTCCATCCGCTTGGAGTTGGAGAAGGTCGGCGGATCGATGAAGATCACGTCGAACTGTTCGTTGGCGTTGCTCAACCACGACAGGCAGTCGGCCTGGATCAATCGATGCTGACGGCCGGTCAGGCCGTTGGCGCGCAGGTTCTTCTCCGCCCATTCCAGATAGGTGCGCGACATGTCCACCGTGGTGGTGCTGCGCGCGCCGCCCAGCCCGGCATGCACGCTGGCGGTGCCGGTATAGGCGAACAGGTTGAGGAAGTCCTTGCCATTGCTCATCTCGCCCAGCATACGGCGCGCGATGCGGTGATCGAGGAACAAGCCGGTATCGAGATAGTCGGTCAGGTTGACCCACAGCTTGGCGTTATACTCTTCCACCAGCAGGAACTCGCCCTTCTGCGCCAGTTTCTCGTACTGGTTTTTGCCCTTCTGCCGCTCGCGCGTTTTCAGGATTAGCTGATTCGACGGCAGCTCCAGCACCGCCAGCGTCGCGTTGATCACATCGAACAGGCGCTGACGCGCTTTCTGCGCATCGACGGTTTTCGGCGGCGCATACTCCTGCACCACCACCTTGCTGCCGTAGCGGTCCACCGCGACGTTGTATTCTGGCAGATCGGCATCGTACAGGCGGTAGCATTCAATGCCTTGTTGCTTCGCCCACTTGTCGAGCTTCTTCAAATTCTTGCGCAGACGGTTGGCGAAATCTTCCGCCACCTGCACGCCGCCGGTAGCGGCACCGGCCGGGCTTGCCGCCAGCTGATAATTTTTCTGCACGCACTCCAGCGGGCCGTTCTTCGCCTTAAACTGGCGCTCGGCGCGCAGCTGCAGGCAGCTCAACAGCTCCGGCGAGGCGCTGAACAGCGACAGCTGCCAACCGCCGAAGGCGCTTTTCATCACGCGGCCCAGCATGTTGTGCAGCGCGATCAGCGCCGGTTCGCTTTCCAGACGCTCGCCATACGGCGGGTTGCTGATCACGGTACCGTGCGGGCCTTCCGGCAGCGGGTTGGTCAACCGCGCGACGTCGCCGACGTTGAAGGTGATCAGTTCGGCGACGCCGGCGCGGCGGGCGTTGCCGCGCGCCATCTCAATCACCCGGCGATCGATATCGGAACCGAAGAAGCGAGAGGCGGTTTCCTGCAGACCGCGGCGGGCACGAACCTGTGCTTCGGTGGTGACTTCACGCCACAGTTCGGCGTTGTGGCCATTCCAGGCGCTGAAGCCCCAGTGTTGACGGTGAAGACCCGGCGCGCGATCGGCGGCGATCATCGCCGCTTCGATCAACAGCGTGCCGGAGCCGCACATCGGATCGAGCATCGGCGTGCCCGGCTGCCAGCCGGAGCGCAGCACGATGGCGGCCGCCAGGTTTTCCTTCAGCGGCGCCTGGCCGGTGAGATCGCGGTAGCCGCGCTGGTGCAGGCCTTCGCCGCTCAGATCGAGCGCCACGCTGGCCATATCGCGTTGCAGGAAGACGTTAACGCGAATATCCGGCTGCTGCTTGGCAACCGTCGGGCGTTGGTCAAGTTTACGGGTGAAGCTGTCGACGATGGCGTCTTTCACCTTCAGCGCGCCATATTGGCTGTTGCGGATCTCTTCGTTCACGCCGCTGAAATGCACGGCAAAAGTTTTATCCACGCCAAAAATGCTCGGCCAGTCGATCGCCTGCACCCCAAGGTACAGATCCAGGTCGCTGTGCACGCGGAATTCGTTCAGCGGCAACAGAATGCGCGAAGCCAGGCGGCTCCAAAGCAGGCTTTGGTACAGAAGACGATCGTCACCCTGAAAATGTACCCCGCCCTGCACCACTTTGCAGTCGTGAGCGCCAAGCGCTTCCAGCTCGCTTTTTAACAGTTCTTCCAATCCACGCGCCGTGCTGGCAAACAGAGAGTTCATATCGTACTTATCACCAAAAAGAAAATTGTTGCGCATTATAGCTAATCCGCACCGCTTGTCATAAAGTTGCTCCCTTCTATTTAATCATCGCACGGAGATAAGGGTGATCACGCTTTCCAAACTCTACGTCCATCCGGTTAAATCACTGCGCGGCCTGCAGCTTTCTTACGCCCAGGTCGGCAGCAGCGGTCTGGCCTTCGACCGCAACTTTATGATCACCGAGCCGGACGGCACCTTTATTACCGCGCGCCAATATCCGCAGATGGTGTTGTTCACGCCGGCGCTGTTGCCGGATGGGCTGTTTCTGACCGCGCCGGACGGTGAAAGCGCCGCCATTCGCTTCAGCGACTTCGCCGCCGCGCCGCAGCCGACCGAGGTATGGGGCAACCATTTCACCGCGCTGACTGCGCCAGATGAGATCAACCGCTGGCTGAGCGGCTATTTCCAGCGCGACGTGCAGCTGCGCTGGCTGGGGCCGGAGCTGACCCGCCGGGTCAAGAAACACCCTGAAATCCCGCTGACGTTTGCCGACGGCTACCCTTATCTGCTGATTAACCAGGCTTCGTTCAACGATCTGCAACAGCGCTGCCCCGGCAGCATCAAGCTAGAGCAGTTCCGCCCCAATCTGGTGGTGAGCGGCGCCACCGCCTGGGCCGAAGACGGCTGGCAGGTGATCCGCGTCGGTGACGTGATGTTCGATCTGGTGAAACCCTGCAGCCGCTGCGTGCTTACCACCGTCAGCACCGAGCGTGGCCGCAAGCACCCGAGCGGCGAACCGCTCAGCACGCTGCAAAAATTCCGCTCCGCCGACAACGGCGACATCGATTTTGGCCAGAATATGATCGCGCGCAACAGCGGCATCATTCGCGTGGGCGATACGGTGGAAGTGCTGTCGACCAAGCCGCCGCGCCCTTATGGCGCCGGGAAAGTGGTGGAGAGCGTGCAGGCGCCACAAGACAGCGCGCACAGCGTCACGATCGAATATGAAGGCAAGGTGTTTACCGGCAATAACCAGCAGATCCTGCTCGAGCAGTTGGAACAGCAAGGCATCCGCGTACCTTACTCCTGCCGCGCCGGGATTTGCGGCAGCTGCCGCATTACGTTGTTGAGCGGTGAAGTCGCGCCCCTGAAGAAAAGCGCGCTGGGCGACAACGGCACCATCCTGTGCTGCAGCTGCATCCCGAAAAGTGATTTGACGTTGGCGTAATCCGCCTTATACCGCCCTGTCGTAAGCCGGGGCGGCGCTTTCATCCTGCGCGCAGGGTTTCAGCCGATCGTGCATCACCTTGATGGCGTCACCCAATACCATGGTACGGCCAGCGACCGTCAGCTGATTTTGCGCCAGCAGGCACAGGCTGGCGTTATCCCCGGCCTCCACCACCAGCAAGCGCGCTTCCGCGCCGCTCTCCATCACTTTCACCGCCGCCAGCTCGCCGTTTTTCGGCTGCAGCGGGTAATGCTGCTGCGAGAAATGCCAGCTCTTTGGCATCAGCGGTTTCAGGAAGCGATAGGCGACCAGCGCATTCAACACCAGTTCGGCGCGCTGTTCATGGCTCAGCTTGACCTGCTTGCACTGTTCTTCATAGGTGAAATAAAGGGCGGCGTCATCCACGCAAAAAGCGCATTCATCAAAGGCGTCCGGCGTTAACATTTTGGCCGGGAAACGTGAACGAAAGATCATACCATTAGCTAAATCCAGCATTAGCCGATCGTGTTCGGCATCAAAATACCAACGCCAATTATCGTCAGGTTTTATCTTCATTTCGTATCCTTCTCGCTGCCTATGCCAATGCCGCACTCACCCTAAAAGGCGATTTTATCACCGATAAAATAGCTTAAACATCGGATAATTCCGCGAACGATATTTATGCTAACGAACAAAATATAGACGAGCCGGGGGCAGAAATAAACCCCCGGAATAAAATGAGAGGAAAAATATTAGATATGGGTAACGATATCTTTAATCAAACGCGGGCCGTGATAGATAAATCCGGAATAAATTTGCAGCAGGCTCGCGCCAGCCTCCATTTTTTCGCGCGCCGCCGTCAGCGAATCGATGCCGCCCACGCCGATAATCGGCAGGCGCCCTTGCAGTTCAGTGGAGAGACGACGGATCACCTCGGTGCTGCGTGATTGCAACGGACGCCCACTTAGCCCGCCCGTTTGTTCACAGTAATTCAACCCCTGGATCAATTTTCGATCCAACGTGGTATTGGTGGCGATCACGCCATCGATATTATGCCGCACCAGGCTATCGGCAATTTGGATCAATTCTTCTTCTGAAAGATCCGGCGCGATCTTTACCGCCACCGGCACATATTTGTGATGCCGCGCATGTAATTCCTGCTGCTTATTTTTAATCGCAGCCAAAAGATCGTCCAGCGCTTCGCCATACTGTAAGGATCGTAACCCCGGCGTATTCGGTGAAGAGATGTTAATCGCGATATATCCGGCATACGGATAAACTTTATCCATGCAGATCAAATAATCGTCTTTGCCCTGCTCGACCGGCGTGTCTTTATTCTTGCCGATATTGATCCCAAGAATGCCGCCGAAATGGGATTTCTTAACGTTTTCAACCAGATTGTCCACGCCATGGTTATTGAACCCCATGCGGTTAATCAGGCCTTCCGCCTCAACCACGCGGAACAAGCGTGGCTTGTCGTTGCCCGGTTGCGGACGCGGCGTCACGGTGCCGACTTCCACATGGCCGAAGCCCATCGCGCCGAACGCATCGATGCATTCGCCGTTTTTATCCAGACCGGCGGCCAATCCCAGCGGGTTTTTAAACGACAGCCCCATGCAGCTGACCGGTTTGGTCGGTACGGACTGACGGACAAGAAACTCTAATGGGGTGCCGGTAATACGGCTGAGCTGACGAAAGGTCACTTCGTGCGCGCGCTCCGGATCGAGCTGGAACAACGCTTTCCTGATGAGGGGGTAGTACATGGACTCTCCTGATTTCCCGGTTGCAAACCGGGGGCGTATTATCCGGTATCCCCCGCCTAATTGGAATTGATTAAAGGCAAAAAAAGCCGTTTTTACGCAATCGTTTTCCCACTTCACCGCCAAATCGGCGCCAATCCGCTTTTGCGCATATCCAAATCAAAAAATGAGATTTAAACAACGCGCCCGGTTGCTGGTAGGTTTAAAACACTTCCCATTGATTTTCTAATTAAACCTAACTTTTAGTTATAAGGAGTGGCAATGCGCGTTATATCACTGGCCGGTAGCCCACGTATCCCATCACGTTCCGCCGCGCTGCTCTCGCTGAGTCAGAACTGGCTGCGGCAGCAAGGGGTGGAAGTGACGGCCTATACCCTGCACGACTTTGACGCCGAAGACCTGCTGTACGCCAACTTCAACAGTCCGGCGATCAAGGCGTTTGCCGAGCAGCTGGCGCAGGCCGACGGCCTGCTGATTTCCACGCCGGTTTATAAAGCGTCGTTCTCCGGCGCGCTGAAAACCCTGCTGGACCTGCTGCCGGAACGCGCGCTGGATCATAAGGTGGTGCTGCCGCTGGCGACCGGCGGTTCCGTCGGCCACATGCTGGCGGTGGACTATGCGCTGAAACCGGTGCTGGCGGCGCTGAAAGCGCAAGAGGTGCTGCACGGCGTGTTCGCCGACGACAGCCAGATCCAACTGACCGGCGAAAGCGCCACGCTCACCGACGCCGTGGCCGCCCGGTTGGAAGAGGCGCTCGCCAGTTTCTATTTGGCGCTTGGCCGCCGCAAACCGCCCGCGCTGCGCGTCGCCTCGCCGCTGACGGCGCGTCAAACCGCCTGACATGCCTGGAAAAGGAGGGCCTGAATGAAACAACGCAACGCTTTGCGACGTTGGCTGAGCGCCGCGGCCTTCACCGGCCTGCTGTCGCTGGTCTGGGCCAACGCCGCCGTCGCGCAGGATCCGGCGCAATTTCGCATCGGTTACCAGAAAGGATCGGTGAGTCTGGTGCTGGCGAAAAGCCACCGGCTGCTGGAGGAACGCTTCCCCACCACCCGCATCAGTTGGATTGAATTTCCCGCCGGCCCGCAGATGCTGGAGGCCTTGAACGTCGGCAGCATCGATCTGGGCAGCACCGGTGATATTCCGCCGATCTTTGCGCAGGCCGCCGGCGCGGATCTGCTGTATGTCGGCGTTGAGCCGCCCAAACCGAAGGCCGAAGTAATCCTGGTGCCGGAAAATAGCCCGATCAAAACCGTCGCCGATCTGAAAGGCCATAAGGTCGCGTTCCAGAAAGGATCCAGCTCACATAACCTGCTGCTGCGATCGCTGCAAAAGGCCGGACTGAAATTTACGGATATCCAGCCCGCCTATTTGACGCCCGCCGATGCGCGCGCCGCATTCCAGCAGGGCAACGTCGATGCCTGGGCTATCTGGGATCCTTATTATTCCGCCGCGCTGCTGCAGGGCGGCGTGCGGGTGCTCGGCGACGGCACCGATCTGAACCAGACCGGTTCCTTCTATCTGGCGGCGCGCCCCTATGTCGAAGCCAATGGCGCCTTTATCAGCCAGGTCCTGACGGTGCTAACCCAGGCCGATGCACTCACCCGCAGCGACCGGGCGCAAAGCGTGACCCTGCTGGCCAACGCCATGGGGCTGCCGGAACCGGTGATCGCCAGCTATCTGGATCACCGCCCCCCGACCGCCATCACACCGCTAGATGCGCATACGATCGCCGCGCAGCAGCAAACCGCCGACCTGTTTTACGCCAACCGGTTGGTGCCGGTGAAGGTCGACATCTCGCAACGCATCTGGCGCCCAAGCGCGCAATAAATACGGGGGAACATTGACGATGAGCCTGAACGTTTTCTGGTTTTTACCCACCCATGGAGACGGCCACTATCTTGGCAGCGCGCAGGGCGCTCGCAGCGTCGATCACGGTTACTTGCAGCAGATCGCCCAGGCGGCGGATCGGCTGGGATTCGGCGGTGTGCTGATCCCCACCGGTCGCTCTTGCGAAGACTCTTGGCTGGTGGCCGCCTCGCTGATCCCGGTCACCCAGCGGCTGAAATTTTTGGTTGCGTTGCGGCCGGGCATCATCTCCCCTACGCTGGCGGCGCGTCAGGCGGCGACGCTGGATCGCCTGTCCAACGGGCGCGCGCTGTTCAATCTGGTCACCGGCGGCGATCCGGAAGAGCTGGCGGCGGAGGGGTTACATCTCAGTCATGAAGAGCGTTACGAGGCCTCGACCGAGTTCACTCATATCTGGCGCCGGGTACTGGAAGGCGAAACCGTCGATTTCGACGGCAAGCATATTCAGGTGAAAGGGGCCAAGCTGCTGTTCCCGCCGGTGCAGCAACCGCGCCCGCCGCTCTATTTCGGCGGATCCTCCGCCGCCGCGCAGGATCTGGCCGCCGAACAGGTAGAAATGTACCTCACCTGGGGAGAGCCGCCGGCGCAGGTCAAAGAGAAGATCGAGGAAGTACGCGCCAAAGCGGCGGCGAAGGGCCGACAGGTGCGTTTCGGCATCCGTCTGCATGTCATCGTGCGGGAAACCACCGAAGAGGCCTGGCGCGCCGCCGATCGGCTGATCGCCCACCTCGATGAGGAAACCATCGCCAACGCGCAGCAGGCCTTTGCGCGCTTCGACTCCGTCGGCCAACGGCGCATGGCGGCGCTGCACGGCGGCAAGAAGGACAACCTGGAGATCAGCCCGAACCTGTGGGCCGGCATCGGCCTGGTGCGCGGCGGCGCCGGCACCGCGCTGGTGGGCGATGGCCCGACGGTCGCCGCACGCATGCAGGAATACGCCGATCTGGGCATCGACACCTTTATTCTCTCCGGCTATCCGCATCTGGAAGAGGCCTACCGCGTCGGAGAACTGCTGTTCCCTCACCTCGATCTGGCGCAGGAAGAAACGCCTGCGCGCCTTCAGCCGGTGCGCCCGCAGGGCGAAGTGGTGGCCAACATTTATGTTCCGCAAAAAGTGTCGCAGAGCTGAGGAGCACCCCGATGGCAAATAACGTACAACGCATCCTGTATCGGCTGGCTCCCTGGGCGCTGCCGTTGGCGCTGGTGATCCTCTGGCAAATCGCCGTCGAAACTGGCTGGCTGTCCAACCGCATTTTGCCGGCGCCGAGCGCGGTGCTCGCCGCCTTCTGGCGCCTGAGCCAAAGCGGCGAGCTGTGGCAGCACCTGAGCATCAGTAGCCAGCGCGCGTTGATCGGCTTTGCCATCGGCGGCAGCATCGGACTGATCCTCGGTTTTATTACCGGGTTGTCGCACTGGGGCGAACGTCTGTTGGACAGCTCGGTGCAAATGATCCGCAACGTGCCGCACCTGGCGCTGATCCCGCTGGTGATCCTGTGGTTCGGCATCGATGAGTCCGCCAAGATCTTTTTGGTGGCGCTCGGTACGCTGTTCCCGATTTATCTCAATACCTATCACGGCATCAAAAACATCGATCGCGGCCTGCTGGAGATGGCCCGCAGCTACGGTCTGAGCGGTTTCCGCCTGTTTACACAGGTGGTGCTGCCAGGCGCGCTGCCGTCGATTATGGTCGGCGTGCGTTTCGCTCTCGGCTTCATGTGGCTGACGCTGATCGTCGCCGAAACCATCTCGGCCAATTCGGGCATCGGCTACCTGGCGATGAACGCGCGTGAATTTCTGCAAACCGACGTGGTGGTAGTGGCGATCGTGCTGTACGCCCTGCTCGGCAAGCTGGCGGACGTGGGCGCGCAGCTGCTAGAGCGCGTCTGGTTACGCTGGCATCCGGCCTATCAACTGAAACAGGGAGAAGCGCTATGACCCTTCCCGCTCGCCTTGCCCAAGGCACGCCGGTGACGCTGGAATCCATCGGCAAACGTTACGGCAACCGCACGGTGCTGGACAATATTCAGCTGCGCATTTCCGCCGGGCAGTTCGTGGCGGTGGTCGGCCGCAGCGGCTGCGGCAAGAGCACCCTGCTGCGCCTGTTAGCCGGCCTGGAACAGGCCAGCAGCGGCGCGCTGCTCAGCGGCAACGCGCCGCTTGCCGCCGCCAAAGAGGATACCCGGTTGATGTTTCAGGATGCGCGCCTGCTACCGTGGAAAACGGTGATCGACAACGTGGGCCTGGGGCTGCGCGGCCACTGGCACGACGCGGCGCTGCAGGCACTGGACGCGGTCGGTTTGGCGGATCGCGCCCGCGACTGGCCGGCGGCGCTGTCCGGTGGACAAAAGCAGCGGGTCGCCCTGGCGCGCGCGCTGATCCACCGCCCCCGCCTGCTGCTGCTGGACGAACCGCTCGGGGCGCTGGATGCCCTGACGCGCATCGAGATGCAAGGGCTGATAGAGACACTGTGGCAACAGCACGGTTTTACCGTACTGCTGGTGACGCACGACGTCAGCGAAGCCATCACGCTGGCGGATCGGGTGATCCTGATTGAAGAGGGCCACATCGGACTGGATCTGAGCATCGATCTGCCGCGGCCACGCCGCAAAGGTTCGGCCAGGCTGGCGGAACTGGAAGCTGAAGTGCTGGAGCGGGTATTATCACCGCCGGTCACCGCGGCCAGTTCACGCCAGGCGGCGAATTGAACGAAAAAAGGGACGGCGCAGGCCGTCCCTTATCTATATCAGCGTGAAAAGATCAGGCGTCGAGCGCCTTACTGATCTTCTCGTACAGATCGCCGGACAGGTTTTCCAACCCTTTCAGCTGTTCCAGCGCCTTGCGCATCAGCGCCTGGCGACCCGCGTCGTAACGCTTCAGGCGAATCAGCGGTTCAATCAGGCGCGCGGCGATCTGCGGGTTGCGCTGGTTGAGATCGCTGAGGATCTCCGCCAGGAACTGATAGCCGCTGCCGTCCGCGGCATGGAACGCCGCCGGGTTGCCGGAAGCGAAGCCGCCAATCAACGAGCGGGTGCGGTTCGGGTTGCTCAGGCTGAACGAGCGGTGTTGCAGCAGCGCGCGCACCTTGCTCAACACGTCTGCCGATGGGCTGCTGCCCTGCAGCACGAACCATTTGTCCATCACCAGGCCATCCTGATGCCAGCGCTCGTCGAACGCCGCCAGCAGCGCATCGCGGCACGGCAGCTGGGCCGCGACCGCAGCAGACAGCGCCGCCAGCGAGTCGGTCATGTTGTCCGCCTGGCGATACTGTTCGCTCACCAGCTGGTCCGCCAGCACCACATCTTCGCCGAACGCCAGATAGCCCAGGCACACATTACGCAAGGCGCGCTTGGCGATCTCGCCATGCTCCACGCGGTAGCCGTCGGTCTTGTTGGCGTGATACACCGCCAGCCACTCATCGGCCAACTCCCGCGCCAGGCAGCGTACGATCGCTTCATGCACCGCGGCGATCGCTTCCGGATCGATAGTGGCGAACAGCTCGGCGATTTCGTTCTCCGACGGCAAGGTCAGGATCTGCGCCGCCAGCGCCGGATCCAGTTTTTCGTCCAGCAGCACCGCGCGGAACGCATCGGCCACGTGCAGCGGCAGCGACAGTGGCTGCTTCTGCTGGTGCCGCGCCACGTTCAGTTTGATGTAGGTCGCCAGCAGGCTCTGTGCCGCATCCCAACGCGCAAATTCATTGCGTGCGTGCTGCATCAGGAAGGTCAGTTGCTGATCGCTGTACGGATAGTCCAGTTTCACCGGTGCGGAGAACTCGCGCAGCAGCGAGGGCACCGGCTTGTGCGCCACGCCGTCGAACACGAAAGTCTGCTCCGCTTCGGTGACGTTCAGCACATTGTTGACCGGCAGCCCCCCCTTTTGTAAGGGGATGACGTTGCCTTCACTGTCGTACAGTTCGATATCCAGCGGGATATGCAGCGGCAATTTCTCCGGCTGATCGGCGGTCGGCGCGGTTTTCTGACTGACATGCAGGCGATATTGCTGGGTTTCCGCATCGTACTCGTCGCGCACCGTCAACAGCGGTGTGCCGGACTGGCTATACCAACGGCGGAAGCGCGACAGATCCACGTTGGACGCGTCTTCCATCGCCTGCACGAAGTCATCGCAGGTGGCGGCGCTGCCGTCATGGCGTTCGAAATAGAGCTGCATTCCTTTCTGGAAGTTCGCTTCCCCCAGCAGGGTGTGCATCATGCGGATCACTTCAGAACCTTTTTCATACACCGTCAGGGTGTAGAAGTTGTTCATCTCGATCACTTTGTCCGGGCGGATGGCGTGCGCCATCGGGCTGGCGTCTTCGGCGAACTGCGCGCCGCGCATTACGCGCACGTTATCGATGCGGTTGACCGAGCGCGATCCCAGATCGGAACTGAACTCCTGATCGCGGAACACCGTCAGCCCCTCTTTCAGGCTGAGCTGGAACCAGTCTCGGCAGGTCACGCGGTTACCGGTCCAGTTGTGGAAGTATTCGTGGCCAATCACCGCTTCGATGTTCAGGTAATCCTTGTCGGTGGCGGTTTCCGCCTTCGCCAGCACATATTTGGAGTTAAAGATATTTAACCCTTTGTTCTCCATCGCGCCCATATTGAAGAAATCGACCGCCACGATCATATAAATGTCGAGATCGTATTCCAGACCGAAGCGGGTCTCGTCCCACTTCATCGAGTTCTTCAGCGACGTCATCGCCCAGTCGGCGCGATCCAGATTGCCGCGATCGACGAACAGCTCCAGTGCGACCTTACGGCCGGAACGGGTGGTGAAGCTGTCGCGCAGCACGTCGAAGTCCCCCGCCACCAGCGCGAACAGGTAGCAAGGTTTCGGGAACGGATCCTGCCATTGCACCCAGTGGCGGCCATCGGCCAATTCACCCTGGCCAATGCGGTTGCCGTTTGACAGCAGGAACGGATAGCGCGCCTTGTCGGCCACGATGCGGGTGGTAAAGCGCGCCAGCACGTCCGGGCGATCCTGGTAATAGGTAATGTGGTGGAAGCCTTCGGCTTCGCATTGCGTGCACAGCGCATCGCCGGATAGGTACAGCCCTTCCAGCGCGGTGTTTTTCGCCGGGTGAATGTCGTTGACGATGGTAAGAGTGAATTGTGCCGGCAACTCATCGATGATCAGCTGGTTATCCTGCTGACGGTAGGCGCTCCACGGTTGGCCGTCGACCTGAATGCTCACCAGCGTCAGATCTTCACCATCCAGCACCAGCGGTGCACCGGCCGTGCCCTGACGTTTGATTTTACTGACGGCGGTCACGCGCGTGGTTTCCGCGTCCAGACTGAAGTCCAAATCGATATCGGTCGTGGTGTAATCGGGCGCGCGATAGTCGTGGCGGTATTTTGCCTGTGGCTGTTGTGTCATAAAAACCCTTAAACATCTCAGTGAGTTATAGGTGCCAGGCCGCTTTTCCCCTTCGTACCGCAGCCGGTGTGTTTCCCGGCAGCGCGCGGCGGGCCTGAATTGTGAATAAACTGTATCACAGCTGGCCGAAAAGCCCAGAGCCGCCGGGCGACCACGATAGAGAAATCAGAGGCAAATCATAAATCGTCCGTCTGGCGGCAGCGCGGGTGACCAATGGCCAAATAAAAATCAGCATTTAATGCTAAAAAACCACCATCGGGGGGCGCCGGCATAGTTGAGGCGGCTCAGGCGGCATGGTGGTATAATTGCGGCATCAGGCCCAGGGATGACTCGCACTATGAAAATCAAATACGCAATCTATTTTTTTACCCTGTGCCTGATGACCTCCTTCTCTCTGTTCATCGTCGATGAGCTGCTTGAAGCCCATACCGATTACCGCGACAACCAACTCAACCTGTACAAAATTGATCGCGCCAAAGAAATCTCCGAAGCCTTCCAGGCGGCGCTGCAGGCTCACCGTCTCAAACGATTGAGCCTGATCGATCCTCAGATCACCCGCGCGCAATGTTTGGCCGCCGATCGGGTGGCGCGCGAGAGAATCACCCGGATCCGCGAACATCTGGACGATGAGGTCGCCAGACAGCTCGGGGTTCGGCAAAAAATTGCCGCGCTGTCGATGATCGGCCTGATGGAACAGTTGCTGGATAATGACAACCTGCAGCTTTCGCAGATCAATAACACCAACGCTAATCTGTTCAACATCAACAGCGCCTATTACATCTCGCAAACCAGCAAGAGCTATTACCGTTATACCTACGATACCCGGATGGTGGATACCGACTCCTTTATGTTTCTCGAGGCCATCCGTCTCAATAACCGGCTGAATATGTCACTGACGGAATTGAGCGATCAGATTATCGACGTCAATGTAAGCCCGCTGGTTCGCAAAGACGCCTATCTGAAGTCCATTCAACTGACCGGCGTGCTGAACGCCCTGAGCACCCGATTGATCTTCATGAAGATCAACTACGACGATGGACAAATCACCGACATCGTCAATGCGTTACTCGCCCAGGTGTCCGCTGAACGCCTTCAACAGATTACCGATGGGCTGTACACCGCTATCGATACCCACAAGCCCTATCCCACAGCGCTTATCTCGCGCTATGTCGACGATGTGAGCGGGCTTTCGCAGGCGCTGTATCAGCGCAGCTTCGAATTGGAAACCCTCGCCTCGCGCCACAAGATTTACGACAGCCAGACGACCATTTACGGCATGATCGCACTTGCCGGCCTGGTGGTATTGCTGTTCATTTTGCCGGCGCTGGTGTTCTGCACCAGCATCAACCGTTGGCTGACCAAGACCCACAACAATATCGTACGGCTGTCGCGCGGTGAGATGAATATCGATCGCAACGACGCCTTCTACAGCCAGGAACTGATCGCCATCAGCGACGCCATTCAGCAGCTCAGGCAATACCAGTTGGACAAGGTCTCGCTGGAGAGCGAGAAACAACTGCTGATTAAAGAGCTCGAGGCCTCTTCCTTCCTCGATCCGCTCACCAATATCTACAACCGTCGTAAATTCTTCCTTGAATCTCAGCTGCTGGGCGACGGCAGCTACCCGCAGGCCTTTTGCCTGATCGATATCGACAACTTCAAACAGCTCAACGACAGCTACGGCCACGACGTGGGCGACCGGGCGCTGGTGGCATTCGGACACCTGCTGCAACGCGCGTTCCGTGCCAGCGACATTTTCTGCCGCTACGGCGGCGAAGAGTTTGCGGTGCTGCTGGGTAACTGTTCGTTGGACAACGCGCGGGACATCATGGAGCAATTGCGCGCCCGCACTCATCGCCTGACGCTACACCTGGCCGACGGACGGCAAGTGCATTTCACCACCAGCTGCGGCATCGCGCCGGTCAACGCGTTCACCGCACTGCAGGCGGCGATCAAACAGGCGGACGAAGCGCTCTATTTTTGCAAAAAGAGCGGCAAGGATCGGGTCAGCGTGCATACCGAAGCCGGCTTTATCTGATTCGCTGTTTAAAATAATTAACATTATAATTTTTATGACTAATTAGGGTAAGTCATTCACCTTACAGGCATATCTGGCTTTTTTTTCTCCCCGTCGCCGCCAGGCCGTCATAAAGGCACGTTTAATCCTCGACCCGCTTTGGTGATTTATGGTGTGATGCAGCTTCAATAACAGGATAATCCGGGTATACTCCACCCCCACTTTTATGATTATCCGGATTTGGACACGCGCCTGACGAGGATGCTGTAACGCGCTATGACTCAATACGCTTCCCCGATTTTGACATCACTGCTTGATACCGATGCTTATAAGCTTCATATGCAGCAAGCAGTGTTCCATCGCTATCCCGCGATCAGCGTGGCGGCGGAATTCCGCTGCCGCGGCGACGAACTGTTGGGCGAATATGCCGACGAGATCCGCGCGCAGGTGGCGCTGATGAGCCGGCTGGCGCTGACCGACGCCGAATTCGCTTATCTTTCGGGTCTGCCCTTCTTCCGTCAGGATTACCTGAACTGGCTGCGCACGTTCCGCTACGATCCGCAGCAGGTCACCATCGACAACCGCGACGGCAAACTGCACATCCGCATCGCCGGCCCCTGGCGTGAAGTGATCATGTGGGAAGTGCCGTTGCTGGCGGTGATCAGTGAAGTGGTGCACCGCCGGCGCTCGCCGCTGGCGACGCCGGAACAGGCGGTGGCGCATCTGCAAACCAAGCTGGCGCAGTTCAAGGCGCTGGCGGGCGATCTGGACCTTTCGCGCTTCAAGCTGATGGACTTCGGTACCCGTCGCCGTTTCTCTCAGGGCGTGCAGCAGGCCATCGTCAGCACCTTGCAGGCCGAATTCCCGTACCTGTCGGGCACCAGCAATTACGATCTGGCTCATCAGCTCGGCCTGGCGCCGGTCGGCACGCAGGCGCATGAATGGTTCCAGGCGCATCAGCAGATAAGCCCGGTGCTGGCCAACAGCCAGCGCGCCGCATTGCAGGCCTGGCTGGATGAATACCCGGATCAGCTCGGCATCGCGCTCACCGACTGCATTACCATGGATGCTTTCCTGCGCGACTTCGGCCCGCAGTTCGCCGAGCGTTATCAGGGGCTGCGCCACGATTCTGGCGATCCCGTCGAGTGGGGTGAGAAAGCCATTGCCCACTATCAGAAACTGGGCATCGATCCGATGAGCAAAACGCTGGTGTTCTCGGACAACCTGGATCTGGAAAAAGCGCTGGCGCTCTATCGCCACTTCTATCAGCGCATCAATCTCAGCTTCGGTATCGGCACGCGCCTGACCTGCGATATTCCGGGCGTTAAGCCATTGAATATCGTGATTAAGCTGGTCGAATGCAAAGGCAAGCCGGTGGCTAAACTCTCCGACAGCCCCGGCAAGACCATCTGCCAGGACCAGGCCTTCGTCAGGGCCCTGCGCAAAGCCTTCGATCTGCCGCTGGTGAAGAAAGCCAGCTGAACCGCCTCTATATAGAAAGAAAGCCGGCCTGGTTCACGCGCCGGCTTTTTTGTTTTTATCCCGACCGCCCTCTTTTCAGTCAGCCGCAATAAATGTTGCGCCAATCCGATGATTTCTGCTTGTGCTCTGCACCGCGGCAAGTAACATAGCCATTACCCCCATATTCTTGGGTTGTAAGCTATTTCTAAACCAAATTATTAAAGAGAGAAATCTATGAGCGTAGTGCCTGTAGTCGACGTACTGCAAGGTCGTGCTGCGGTTGACAGTGAAGTCACCGTACGCGGCTGGGTACGTACCCGGAGAGATTCAAAAGCTGGTATCTCCTTCCTGGCCGTCTATGACGGTTCCTGCTTTGATCCGTTACAGGCCGTCGTTAATAATTCTCTGCCGAATTATCAGGATGAAGTGCTGCATCTGACTACCGGTTGTTCGGTTGAAGTCACCGGCAAAGTCGTCGCTTCACCGGGCGAAGGGCAGAGCTTCGAACTGCAGGCTACCGCGATCAAAGTGGTCGGCTGGGTCGACGATCCGGACACTTACCCGATGGCGGCCAAACGTCACAGCATCGAATACCTGCGCGAAGTGGCTCACCTGCGCCCGCGTACCAACCTGATCGGCGCCGTGGCGCGCGTGCGTCATACGCTGGCGCAGGCGATTCACCGCTTCTTCCATGAAAATGGCTATTTCTGGGTGTCCACCCCGCTGATCACCGCCTCCGATACCGAAGGCGCCGGCGAGATGTTCCGCGTGTCCACGCTGGACCTGGAAAACCTGCCGCGCACCGACAAGGGCGCCGTCGACTTCAGCGAAGACTTCTTCGGTAAGGAAGCCTTCCTTACCGTTTCCGGCCAGCTGAACGGCGAAACCTACGCTTGCGCGCTGTCGAAGGTTTACACCTTCGGCCCAACCTTCCGCGCCGAAAACTCCAACACCAGCCGCCACCTGGCGGAATTCTGGATGATCGAGCCGGAAGTGGCCTTCGCGACGCTGGACGACGTTGCCGGCCTGGCCGAAAGCATGCTGAAGTATGTGTTCCAGGCGGTGCTGGATGAACGCGCCGACGATCTGAAATTCTTCGCCGAGCGCGTGGATAAAGACGCTATCGCTCGTCTGGAGCGTTTCGTTTCTTCCGATTTCGCCCAGGTGGACTACACCGACGCCATTGAGATCCTGCTGGCCTCGGGCCAAACCTTCGAAAACCCGGTTTCCTGGGGTATCGATCTCTCTTCCGAACATGAACGTTACCTGGCGGAGAAACACTTCCAAGCGCCGGTGGTGGTGAAAAACTACCCGAAAGACATCAAAGCGTTCTATATGCGCATGAACGAAGACGGCAAAACCGTTGCGGCCATGGACGTGCTGGCACCGGGCATCGGCGAAATCATCGGCGGCTCGCAGCGTGAAGAACGCCTCGACGTGCTCGATCAGCGTCTGGAAGAGATGGGTCTGAATAAAGAAGACTACTGGTGGTATCGCGATCTGCGCCGCTACGGCACCGTGCCGCATTCCGGTTTCGGCCTGGGCTTTGAACGTTTAATCGCCTATGTCACCGGCGTGCAAAACGTGCGCGATGTGATTCCATTCCCACGCACGCCACGTAACGCAAGCTTCTAATTTATACGATCACTCGTTTTTTAAACGATTTCGTTACAAAACAAAGGCCAGCCTCGCTGGCCTTTCGCATTTTTTAATATTGACGCACGTCACAAAGTTCCCGAAAAATTACATTTGGTTACACATACTTTCCTTTTGCAACCTGATTGGGACATTGGTATCATTTTCGTCCTAGATTAACCCGCCTGTGAATGGAACACTGCGTTCAGACACAGGACGACACCAATCTATCAACAATAGTTCCCAAAGAATTATTGGCGGCAGTGGCAAAGGTGTCCGAATAACACCAATGAGGGTAATAATGATGAAGCGCAACATTCTTGCAGTGGTTATCCCGGCTCTGTTGGCTGCTGGTGCAGCAAACGCAGCTGAAATCTACAACAAAGACGGCAACAAGCTGGATCTGTACGGCAAAGTTGACGGTCTGCACTACTTCTCCGACGACAAAGGTAACGACGGCGATCAGACCTATGTTCGTTTCGGCTTCAAAGGTGAAACTCAGATTACTGACCAACTGACCGGTTACGGCCAGTGGGAATACAACGTCCAGGCTAACCACTCCGAATCTCAGGGCACCGAAGGCACCAAAACCCGTCTGGGCTTCGCCGGTCTGAAATTCGCTGACTACGGCTCCTTCGACTACGGCCGTAACTACGGCGTACTGTACGACGTGGAAGGCTGGACCGATATGCTGCCAGAGTTCGGTGGCGACACCTACACCTACACCGACAACTTCATGACCGGCCGTACCAACGGCGTTGCGACCTATCGTAACAACAACTTCTTCGGTCTGGTTGACGGTCTGAACTTCGCTCTGCAATACCAGGGCAAAAACCAGAACGACGGTCGTAACGTCAAGAAACAAAACGGCGACGGCTGGGGTATCTCCTCTACTTATGACATCGGCGAAGGCGTAAGCTTCGGCGCTGCATACGCTTCCTCCAACCGTACCGACGATCAGAAACTGCGTTCCAACGAGCGTGGCGACAAGGCTGATGCATGGACCGTGGGTGCGAAATACGACGCCAACAACGTTTACCTGGCGGCGATGTACGCAGAAACCCGTAACATGACCCCGTTCGGCGGCGGTAACTTCGGTCCAGGCTGTGCAGCTACCGATGACAAGTGCGGTGGCTTCGCGAGCAAAACTCAGAACTTCGAAGTGACTGCTCAGTACCAGTTCGACTTCGGTCTGCGTCCAGAAGTGTCTTACCTGCAGTCTAAAGGTAAAAACCTGAACGTCCCAGGCGTAGGTTCTGACCAAGATCTGGTTAAATATGTTTCTGTTGGTACCACTTACTACTTCAACAAAAACATGTCCACCTACGTTGATTACAAAATCAACCTGCTGGATGACAACGAGTTCACCAAAGCAACCGGCACCGCTACCGACGATATCGTAGCTGTTGGTCTGGTGTACCAGTTCTAAGTTGTCTCGCTTAACGGCGGTATACCGTCGGCTAAGTTAAAAAACAGGGCTTCGGCCCTGTTTTTATTTGTGTCTTCCGGTAACGTTTTATCCTGCAGATTTCCCCTTCCCCATCATTTTTTCTGTCGAATCCTTCCCGTTCACAAGATCGCGGTGTTTTTATCGCAAACGGTTGGCAAAGCCGATAACTGGCGCTACCCTGATGCTTCTGTCTGCTTAACTCCGAGATTTGGAAGCACCTGACATGTTTGAAAAAATCACCGCCGCACCCGCCGACCCGATCCTGGGCCTGACCGACATTTTCCGCGCCGACGCCCGCCCGAATAAAATCAATTTAGGGATTGGCGTTTATAAAGACGAAACCGGTAAAACCCCGGTGTTAACCAGCGTAAAGAAAGCTGAACAGTATCTGCTGGAAAATGAGATCACCAAAAACTATCTCGGCATTGAAGGCATCCCGGCGTTTGCCAGCTGCACGCAAGTGCTGCTGTTCGGTAAAGAGAGCCCGATCGTCGCCGATCGTCGCGCACGTACCGCACAGACGCCAGGTGGCACCGGTGGCCTGCGCGTGGCGGCAGACTTTATCGCCAACCAGACCAGCGCCAAGCGCATCTGGATCAGCAACCCAAGCTGGCCGAACCACAAGAACGTCTTTAGCGCCGTGGGCCTGGAAGTCCTGGAGTACGCCTACTACGACGCCGCCAAACACGCATTGGATTTCGACGGCCTGCTGAACAGCCTGAAACAGGCCCAGGCCGGTGATGTGGTGCTGTTTCACGGCTGCTGCCATAACCCGACCGGTATCGATCCAACGGCGGAACAGTGGGCACAGCTGGCTGAGCTTTCCGTGGCCAATGGCTGGCTGCCTCTGTTCGACTTCGCCTACCAGGGCTTCGCCAAGGGTCTGGAAGAGGATGCGCAGGGCCTGCGTATTTTCGCCGCCAAACATCAAGAGCTGATTGTCGCCAGCTCCTACTCAAAAAACTTCGGTCTGTACAATGAGCGCGTCGGCGCTTGCACCATTGTAGCTGCCGATGCCGAAACCGCCGAGCGCGCCTTCAGCCAGGTAAAAGCGGCTATTCGCGCCAACTACTCCAACCCGCCGTCACACGGCGCCGCCGTTGTCGCCACCATTTTGGGTAACGATGCGCTGCGCGCGATGTGGGAGCAGGAGCTGACCGACATGCGCCAGCGCATTCACCGCATGCGTCAGCTGTTCGTGAACACCCTGCAGGAAAAAGGCGCCCAACAGGACTTCAGCTTCATCATCCAGCAGAATGGCATGTTCTCCTTCAGCGGTCTGACCAAAGAACAGGTGCTGCGTCTGCGCGAAGAGTTTGGCGTCTACGCCGTGAACTCAGGCCGGGTGAACGTGGCCGGCATGACGCCGGACAACATGGCACCGCTGTGTGAAGCCATCGTCGCCGTGCTCTAAATGCATCGACACAGGTCATAAATCATAAAAAAAGGGCGCTCTATGCGCCCTTGATTATTTCTGCCGGGAAATAATCGCTACCACACTGCCGGCTCTTCTCGCAGGAACGGGTTGGTCTGGCGCTCGTGGCCAAAGGTCGACATCGGGCCGTGGCCAGGAATAAAGCGCATATCGTCGCCCAATGGCAGCAGCTTGGTGCGAATAGAGGCGATCAGCGCCTGATGGTCTCCACGCGGGAAGTCGCTGCGCCCTACGCCACCGTTAAACAGCACGTCGCCCACCAGCGCCAAACGCGCTTGCTCATTGATAAAGACGATGTGGCCCGGCGTATGCCCGGGGCAGTGCAGCACCTTGAGCGTCATTTCGCCCACCTGCATCTCATCACCTTCTGATAGCCAGCGAGTCGGCGTCAGCGGCGCACACTCTTCCAGCCCGAACATCCGGCTCTGCGCCGGCAAACCATCCAGCCAAAAAGCGTCTTCTTTATCCGGGCCGTAAATCGGCACCTGATAATGGTCCGCCAGCTCCGCCGCCGCACCAACATGATCCAAATGGCCGTGAGTCAGCAAGATCTGAGTGATCATCACCCCCTGCTGCGCGACTTCCGCTTTGATTTTTTCCGCTTCACCGCCGGGATCGACCAACGCCGCTTGCTGCGTGTTTTCACACCAAATCAGGCTGCAGTTCTGGCTAAAAGCGGTAACGGGAATAAGATGGTATTTCATAAGGCTCCAACGACAATAACGCCGCTTCCGCAAGGGGCGGCGTTATTCACTGACGGCACAGCGGTTACCAGGTCCGAACCGGGCCGGTATCGATGTGTACGAAGTTGCTACGTGGGTAATATCCTACACCACCGGCGCGCATTTTTAACGCCGCTTTACGGATATTACTCAATTGGATACCTTCGATGTGGAAATCCATCGCCTGGCCCTTGGTGTGGTAGCTGTGCTTGGCCACGCCGCGGCTGTGTGCGCGCAATTCGTTGTTAGTATCTACGGAACGGTATCCGGAGATCAGCTGCACCGGCTTGCTGGTGCCCAGCAGCCCCTGCAGACGATAAAGGTGATCAAACAAGCGGGGATCGATCGATTTAACCTTGTTAGCGCGATAATCGCGGAACAGATGATTTAACCGCACCAACTCTTCTTTATTGTAACCTTTGCCGTCAAAGAACTCGGCTTTAATAGATTCACCGGTATTCAGGTTATTCAGCACTAAAATACGCGGTCGAGCGGTGGAAAGACTGGCAAACGCCTGCCCTGGAAGCAGCGCTATGCCCATAGCAGCGCCACCTAGCGCCAGCCATTTACGGCGGTGATGATCAATTTTGTCCATGACTCTGTTAAACCCGGCAAGAATGTCAAAATAAATGCACAAAGCAGCGCACTGTCCGAACCATAACCGCCTGCGTATGCTGAGTCAACCCGCGATACGCCTAGGTTTACAGGCCCCCGGCTACGGGGGCCTGCGGTATAGCCAAACATTCTGACCGTTATTTATTTATAATTACTGCATTTACTGCATTAATTTTTTGGCCTGAGCCAAAATTTGTGCGCCCGATCGCACCGTATTATCATAATTGTAAATATCTGTACGGAATTGCGGTTGGCCGTCATCCGAAACCCAGGCGGTCAAATAATACAGTTTTACGGGAATACGCTGGCGAATATTCACATAAGTGGTATTCCCCTCTTTCAGCGTGGAAGACACGCGGCTGTTGTTCCAGCCGGCGTCCTGCAGCAGCATATTCGCCAAATCGGACGCCTTATTCACCCTCACGCAGCCGGAGCTGAGCGCGCGGATGTCTTTCTGGAACAGGCTGTGGTTCGGAGTATCGTGCAGGTAGATGGCGTCCGAGCTCGGCATATTGAACTTGAAGCGCCCCAGCGAGTTGGTCGCCCCCGGCGCCTGACGGACGCGATACGGGAAGTTACGCGCAGAGACCATGCTCCAGTCGATCATAGACGGGTTGATCACTTCTGCATCGTTGCTCCAGCCCGACAGCACGGTATAGCCATGTTTCTGGAAATAGTTACCGTCGCGCATCGCCTTCGGCACGATATCCTCACGCACCAGCGTGGTCGGCACGTTCCAAGGCGGGTTGACCACCACGTTGTTCAACGCGCTGCTCATCAGCGGCGTCTTGCGGCTCGGCCGCCCGACGATAACGCGGGAGGACAACACTTCGTTGCCGTTCTGATAGTAGGTCAGCGAGTAATTGGGAATGTTCACCATAATGCCGGTGCCGACATGCCCCGGTAAAATTCGCAGACGTTGGATATTCAACGCCAACAGCGCGGCACGGGTTTTCGGTGACACGTTGAGCCACTCGCGAGTGCGTACGCCGATCACGCCGTCCGCCGTCAGCCCCTGCCATTTCTGGAAGCGCTTGACGCCCTCCGCCAGCTCGTCGGTATAGAGATTGTCGCTCACCACGCTGCCGATCTGCGGCGGCGTCTGTTCCGCGGTCAGCTCCGTCACCGGCGCCGCCGATGGGCTGACCGTCACGCGGCTTTTCTCTTCGTCTACCGTCAGCCCGCCGTCGTCGGGCTCATTGCTCTTCGCCGAGACCACCGCCGGTTCCGCTTCCGCTTCCGGCGCCGAGGTGGCCAGCATACCGGTGCGCGTCAGGATCTCACGCAGCGCCGGGATATCATTGCTCATTTGGCCTGGGCGCAGGCTCGGGCCACTGCCCACCTGGGGCCAAGGGCGATTGTCCGCCAGCAAGTCGCGCAGCGCCTGATGCATCTTGGCGTATTGCGGATGTTGCGGCGCGAGCGAATTCACGTAGCTCAGGGTACGCGCCTGGCGCACCGCCAGCTGCCACTGATTAATCACTGCGGTGGGCGGCAAGCCAAGCTTGTAGGGAATATTGCTGTACAGCCAGTTGTTGCCGTTGGCGCCGATCGCGGACACGAACTGCAAATAGCCCAGCATCGCATCGGACAACACCACATCGCGGCCCACTTCATTGAGCGCCGGATCGGTCAACATCTTCACCCACTGGGTGAACTGCGGCTGCACGCCGGACATCGCCAGCTCGGCCAGCTGCTGCTGAAACTGCTGAACGGCTTCGCGATCCTGCCACATCGGCTGCATATGGTTCGCCGCATACAGCGGCGCCAGCGTGGACAGGTAGTGCAAATCCATGCCGCGCGGCAACGCGGCCAGCAGTTCAGAACGGCTCTGCGCAACGGACATGCCTGCTGATGCCACTGGTAACGCCGCTACGGTGGCCGATGCGGAAAACGACGACACAAGACTACAGGCGATAGCGCCACTCAGCGCCAAACGCCGTAGAGAGTTTCCCTTTTTAAGCAACATCCCTTGCCCCCTGTATGCTCACAAAAAAAACGTCAAAAACTGCATATAGTTTCAGTATACAAACAGAAAGGCCGTTTCGCCCTGCGGGCGTCGAATTACTGTTTATCTGATTAAACTAACCGCTTTTCAACGGATAAAAAAGCAGGACTATCATCCACGCGTACAAAAAAATAGCCACCCTACGGCGGCTATTTTCGGATTTTTAGGGCGTTTTTCTACCTTACTGCGTTTCAACCGACGCAGTACCCAGCGCCGGCGGCTCGCCGGCAAAACCGCGCAGCCCCACCACGTGCACATGCTCGTGGTTCTGGAACACCTTACGCACCAGTTTATAGGTGGTGCCCTTCTCTGGACTGATGTTTTCCGGCGCCGCGATGATGAGCTGCATCTCCAGACGGTCGCACAGTTCGAACAGCGTGGCGATCGACTTGGCATCCAGACGCGCCGCTTCATCGAGGAACAGCAGGCGACACGGCGAGATGTCTTTGCCGCGCAGACGGCGGGACTCTTCTTCCCAGCTCTGTACCACCATCACCAGAATTGACATCCCGGTACCGATGGCTTCACCGGTCGACAACGCGCCGCTTTCCGCACGCAGCCAGCCGTCGGAGCCACGGTACACTTCCACTTCCATCTCCAGATAGTTGCGGTAGTCCAGCAACTCCTCGCCGATGGTCTGTGGCGTGCGCTGCCCCATGTCGATCTGCGGATTCAGGCGCTGGTAAAGCTTGGCCAACGCTTCGGAGAAGGTCAGGCGGTTACTGTTAAACAGATCCTGATGTTGTTCCTGTTGCTCAGAGAGCACGTCCAACAGGGTGGCGTGCGCTTCTCGCACATTGACGTTCAGGCGCACGCTCTTCACCTGGCCGAAGGAAACGGCCTGCAGCCCCTGGTTCAGCATGCGAATACGGTTCTGTTCGCGCTGAATGGTTTTGCGAATGATGTTGGCCACGCTTTTCGAACTGATCGCCAGCTTCTGCTCGCGCGCGGTCAGCTCTTCGGTTAGACGGCCCAGCTCGATCTCCATCTGCTCGATGGCCTCGACCGGATCGTCGGTGCGAATGATGTCCTGACGGATACGCTCGCGCAGGTGTTGGTACACCGCGATATAGAACTGAATCTTGCGCTCCGGCCGCTTCGGATCTTCCGACAGGCGCAGCACGTCTCGCAGGTGTTCGTTGTCCGCCACGGCCAGACGCAGCGCACCGAGCGCCTTATCCGACATCGAACGCAGCTCGTCGCCATCCATATACGCCAGCTCGCGGCGATGCAGGCGGCGTTCCACGCCATTGTCTTTCACCAGACGCATCACCGCGCACCAGCCCGCCTTGGCGGTCACCACCTGCTCGCGCAGCTGATGATAGTCGCGTTCCAGCTTGCGCAGTTTCTTCTGCAGGCCATCCATTTCGGCTTCGCAGAAGGTCAGCTGTTTCTCCAACTGATTGCGACGAGCACGGTTGTTGCTCAACGCCGTATGCAGCTCGTCGCGGCGCTGGCGCGCACGCGCTTCGGCGTTGGCGTCGGCCTGCACGCCGATATCTACCAGCTCCTGGCTCAGCTCTTTCAGCATGTCGCGCTTGGCGTCATACGAACTTTTCAGCGAGGCCAGCACCTGGCTGTACTGGGTGAACTGGGTTTGATACTGACGCAGCTGTTCACGGGCACGGGCGCGTTCGGCTTCCGCCTGCTCCAGGCGCTGACGCAGCTTGTCGTTGAGATCGTTGTTGGCATTCTGCATGCCGGCGGAGTCGGTATAGCTGAAATGCGCGCGGCGCTGCACCACTTCCGTCAGCGCGAACGCCTGCTGTTTGGCCTGGCGCTGCACGCTTTGCGCCTGCGCGTAGTCCTGCTGCAGCTGTTCATGCTGCTGCGGATCGCTCTGCAGCACCGACAGCAGCGGCTCCAGCTTGGTCAGCGACACGCCGTGCTGCTGAATATGACGCGCGGCGTCCTGCGCCTCTTCCAGCTCTTCGCGGATCTCGTCGACGCGATCCTGCAGCGTTTCATCGTTCAGCAACGATACCAGCGGCATCAGGCGGTTGAGCGCGGAAATGCCCTCTTTGGCCTGATCGTACTGCTGACGCTGCTGCTGGTTCTGCGCTTCGTGATTGTTCAGCGCGCGTTCGATTTCGCCACGGCGGGCGCTCAAACCGCGGATCTCCGCTTCCGGGTCAGCGTCGAACGCCACCGCCAGATGAGTGCCGATAAAGCGGCTGAAGGCCTGGTGTGAACGCTGGGTTTTCTGCACGTCGAACGACAGCGTGGCGTAACGCTCCGCCAGCGTTTCACGCTCGGCATGCAGCACTTCCAGACGGTTTTCGCGCGCCGCGCGGCCGAACAACGGCACTTCCGGATAACGAGAATAACGCCACTGGCGATCGGCGATCTTCACCACCACCGCTTTGTCCTGCTCTTCGACGGCGAACACGCTGTCATCGAACGACTGCGGATCCCCTTCGATCAGGTAAAGATCTTCCGGGCAATCTTCCAGCCCTTCCAGCATTTCGCGCACCAGCGACAGATCCGGCACCACGATGGCGTGGCGCGAAGGGCCGTACAGCGCCGAGAAGTAAGGCGCGTCGTCTATGGTGACATCATCGTAAATTTCCGACAGCAGCACGCCGCCGAAACGTTCGGCCAGCGTGACCAGGCGTTGATCTTCCGCGCCGCCCGGCTGGCTGAGACGTTCGATCTGCGCTTCCACTTCACGTTTGCGGGCCGCCACTTCGTCGCGCTCGACGGTGGTTTCACGCTCGCGCTCCAGCAGCTGCTGCATGTATTCGGTCACCTGCTGGCTGTTTTCCAGCGGCTCTCCGCTCTGATCGCTGAGCTGGCCCAGGGCGTCCTGCGCCGCCAGCCACACCGGGGCACGCGCCGTCAGCTCACGGATGCGCTGCTGGATCTGCTCCAGTTCCTGGCGCATCTCCATACGGCGTTCACCGGCTTCGCTGACATTCTGCGACAGCGCTTCCAGGCGCTCTTCCAGCTCCTGTTGCAGCATGTCGAGATCGTCCGGCTGGTACTCTTGGCCATGGCGTTTGCAAAATTCGTTCAGCAGGCGTTCGGCGTCCTGCTGCGAGCGCAGGCGCTGTTCCAGTTCGCTCAGGCGCAAACGCAGCGGCTGAACGCGCTCGGCGAGGTGTTGCTGCGAAGGCCAGTCGCGCAGCAATTCGCGCGCGCACTGCCAGGCTTCGCTGCGGCTGACCTGGCCGGCAATTTTACCCACCAGCTGATAGGCCTGTTCGAACTGGCCGTGTGCGGCGTCGGCCACGCTCAGCTTCTGTTCCAGCATCAGCAACGCTTCGGTCGCTTCCTGCTCGCGGGCCTGGAAGGTGTCCAGCCACTGTTCTGCGTTGTCGGCGGTCAGGTCCGGCAGTTGGCACAGCGCGCGCGCGCGCTCCAATGCCTGCAGCGCCTGTTGGTACTGAATGGCGCGGGTCTGCTGCACGTCGAGCGCCTGCTGGTAGTCGGCCAACTGGCTCTTCAGTTCGTCCACTTCCAGCTCGGCCGCTTCGGCGCGCGCCTCGTTTTCGGCCTGCTGCTCGCTCGCCTCGGCCACCACTTCGTTCTGCTCTTCCAGACGGTAGGTCAGCTCTTCCAGATCGGCTTCATAGCGTTCGATCTTCTCCTGCTGACGCATCGCCGTCTGCACCAGATTCAGGTGGTCGCTGGCGGCCTGGTAATCGGTTTCCAGATCGGATTCGGCGCCGCTCTGTTCGCTCAGCTCGCGCGCCATTTCCACATGGCGATACTGTTCGGCGGCCAGCTGCTTGCGGCTGCCCAACAGATCGCTGCGCAGCGCCAGCGCGCCGTCCAGATGGATGCGGCGTTCGTTGGCGTGGCGCATATAGTCCGCCGCCACATAGGAGGTGGCCTCGGAGATCAAATGCTTGAACAGGTCGCGATCCGACTGGGTGACGCGGATTGCTTCCAGCGTCATGCGGTTTTCGCGCAGCGCCGCTTCCATGTCCTGGAACGCCTTGCGCACGCCGCTGTTTTCCGGCAGCAGGTAATCGCGCAGCGAGCGGGTGATGGCGCTGGAGATACCACCGTACAGCGACGCTTCAATCAGACGGTAGAATTTGCTGCGATCGGCGGACGAACGCAGGCGTTTCGGGATCACGCCCAGATCGAACATCAGCGAGTGGTAATCGGTGATGGAGTTGAACTGCTTGAACTGCACACCCTCCATCTCTTCCACGCGCTCTTTCAGCTCTTGCAGCGACAGCACGCGCGCCTGGCGATCGCCCACGGTCTGGGTCAGCAGTTCGGTCGGCTGTACCGCGGTCGGCAGGCCCTGGATGGTGAAAGGTTTGATGTCGACCTTACGATCGCGCCCTGCCACCTGCTGCAGGCGCACACCGACCACCACGCGCTGGTGGCGCGAGTTGACGACGTCGAGGGTGGAGTAACACACGCCGGCACGCAGCTTGCCGTGCAAGCCTTTGTCGCGCGAACCGCTGGTGGCGCCCGCTTCGGTGGTGTTACGGAAGTGCAGCAGCGTCAGGTCGGGGATCAGTGCGGTGACGAAGGCCGCCATGGTGGTGGACTTCCCCGCCCCGTTACCGCCGGACAGCGTGGTCACCAGCTCATCCAGATCAAAGGTACGGGCGAAGAAACCGTTCCAGTTAACCAGCGTCAGCGAGCGAAATTTACCGCGTTCAATCATTCCTGTTCATCCTCTGCACCGTCAGGAGCGTTATCAACCTGCTGATCCTCAGCGTCATTCTCATCGTTCAGCGACAGGCTGGTTTCAACCGGCATCGCCTCGCCGTCGCGAATCATGCGCAGCTGCGCTTCACGCGGATCGTCGCCGCTGCGCACGTCGGCGCCGAAGCGGAACACCGCCTCGGTAATGCGGAACTTGCTGCTGTCATTACCCATGAAATAGACCATGCCGAGGCGGCGCAGGCGGTTCAGCGAGGTGCGCACCTTCTCGTGCAGCTTCTGCCGATCGAGATCCGAACCGGTGGAGCGCTGGTTGACGAACTTCAGCAGCTTGTTCTCATCCGCCAGGCTCAGCAGCTCGTCGTACAGCTCCTGATGGCTGAAAATGCCTTCGTGCGCCAGGCGCTCGGGGCTGAGATACAGGTAGCACAAGATCTTGCCGACCATCATATCCAGCTCGGACAGCACCGAACGCGGGATCAGCGTGGTGGAGCGCGGGCGCAAATAGAAGAAACCTTCCGGCGCCCGAATCAGCTCGACGCTGTAACGGTTGTAAAATTCTTCCAGCTCATCCTGGAAATCCATTAAAAAGGCGTGGTTGTCCAGTTCATCGATACCGATGTGACGACCCGCACGCAGTTGGCTATCCAGCGCCGGGAACAGCGAGTTGGACAGCGCCTTGGCCAGCTTGACTGGCATTACTTGTTCAATATTTGTCGATGACATGGGCCTGGACCTTGGCTCCGTAATCATTGATTGCCTGCCATTCCGCCGGCAACCCTGAGAAATCTGCTTCAGCCACACCGAGGCGCACTGCCTGGTCGACCACTAAACGTGCCACGTCGAAATGACGCGCACGCGGATATTGCGCCAGGTAATCGCGCATCACCGCTGCAAGATTGAGCGGCATCTGCTGTTCCTGGTACACCTTCAGCGCCTCTTCGATCATCGCCGCCAGCTGTTCGCGAATTTCGCTGAACTCTTCGAACTCCAGATCCGGCGGCAGTTCCCCGGTCACTTCCTCGCTGCGCAGCGCCAGTTCTTCGTCGCGCATGTCCAGCAGACGATCGGCATTGGCATGGGTCAGCGCCCACGGGTGGTCGAAATAGGTTTGCACCGACTGGCGCAAGCGTTGGGCGAACACGCGGTTTTTATCCATATCGATAGCGGTACGGATAAATTTATGTACGTGGCGATCGTAGCCGATCCACAGGTCGATCGCCTGCTGACCCCAGCTGATGATGCGATCCAGCTTGCTCTGCAGATCGAACACCAGCTTGTCGACGAAGCCGAGCTCCACATTGCCGAGGGTTGCGTCCTGGATGCGCAGCAGATTGGCCTGCAGCTTGTCGCCCGCCGCATCCAGCGTATCCTGCAGTTCGCGCAGGGTGCCCGAGGTTTCCGACAGCAGCATTTCGCAGCTGGAGATCGCCGCCCGCCAGTCTTTGCTCAGCAGCGCCGCGATGTCGTTTTTCACGCTCTGCTGCTGCTCGTCCATCACACGTTGCGTCATGTCGATGCTGTCGAAGATTTCCGCCACCGAATATTTCAATGGCGCGAACACGTTGCGATGCCAATGGAAATCGTCGCCGCCCTCGTCGGCGGCATCGGCGGCGCGTTTGAGTTCCTGAGCCACGATCGACAGCTGCATCGACAGACGCAGCGTGGAGAATTCGCGTTGGCGAATATAGTAATCGGTAATGCCGATACCCAGCGGCGTCAGGCGGTAAATCGCGTTGCCGTCCGCCAGTTCGCTGGTAAAGCGGTTCAACAGGCGCTGGCGCACCATGTCGTTGATCGCATTGTTGGCGCGCATCGCCACCGTTTCATGCGTCTGTTCAAAACCCTTGCTGACATGGCGAAATGCATCAACCAGCTCACCTTCGCTCATCTCGCCGTCCAGCCGTTCGCCATTCAGGGTGGCGATAGCGAGCAGAAATGCGAGACGCTCCGTAGGGAGCGAAATAGAGAAATCATTTTTCCGTGCCCAGGCGACCAGTTCGGGTACTGTCTGGGAAAATTCACTCATAGTTCGTCCTTCAGGTTTGGTTTATGCGCCATGACGTGAATATAGCGCCCCAAACTCACGTACGGCTCCTGCCGGCAATAGTGCTGTTCAAGCGCCAGTAACTCTTCAAATTTTTGTGTTTGCAGCTGTCTGCTCTGCAGGTAGTCGTGAAACACCCGCACGCCGGTTTTGCCGCTGATGCGCATGCCCAGCTGTTCCAGCCAGCCGTAGACCAATAGCGGATCGTGCGGATATTGTGGCGACAGCGAACGCTTGCGGCGCCGTCTGACTTCGGGATCCACCAGTTGGAAGTTACCCAACACCACGTTACGCATCAAGAGACCGTTAGCGTTGAAGAACATCAGCGACAGCGCGCCACCCGGCGTCAGACAGTCGCACAATGCCTGCAGTGCCGCTTCGGGTTCGGCGATCCATTCAAGCACTGCATGAAACAATATCAGATCAACCGGCTGTTCCAAATGTTGAGCGATATCCTGCGCAGAACTTTGTACGAATTGCATGTTCTGGCTCACACCTTTCTGCTCCGCCAGCTGCGCGGCGCGCTGGATCATCTCACCAGAAAGATCGCACAACAACACCTGATGTCCTAATTCTGCCAGTTGGCAGGCCATATGGCCTTCCCCGCCCCCGGCGTCAAGGATGCGCAGCGGCCGCTGCGGCAACTGCGCCAGCAGCCCAGTCAGATCCTGCCAAACCACCGCCTGGCGGATTTTTCCTTTCGTGGTGCCGTAAATATTACGCGCAAATTTTTCAGCAATATCGTCAAAATTGCGATCCTGCATGGACAACGGCTCCGCTGATCTCATTCTTGCGGCGGCAAAGCGCACGCCCATTCAAACCTGCTATTTTGGCACAGACTGGCTTAGAATGTATCTTCTTGCGGCCTGTTTATGCCTGGATGCCGCTTTTTCACCCAAAAGGATCTGATTTTCGATGCTGTTCAACCTGAAAAAGTTCTTTGGCGCCCTGCTGATGCCGCTACCGCTGTTGATGCTGCTGATGGGGCTGGCGCTGTTACTGCTGTGGTTCACCCGTTGGCAAAAAAGCGGTAAGACGATTTTCACGCTGAGCTGGCTGTTTTTACTGCTTTTCAGCCTGCAACCGGTGGCCGACCGACTGCTGCGGCCGATCGAAGCCGAATACCAGACTTATCGCGGCAACGATCCGGTCAGCTACATCGTGGTGTTGGGCGGGGGCTATACCTACAATCCCGACTGGGCACCTAGCTCGAACCTGCTCGGCAACAGTCTGCCGCGCGTGACGGAAGGCGTGCGGCTCTACCTTGCGCATCCCGGCGCCAGGATGGTGTTTACCGGCGCGTCCGCCGGACGCATGCAAAGCAACGCCGCCACGGCGGCGCTGGTAGCCGAAAGCCTGGGCGTGCCGCGCAGCGATATGGTGATTTTGAGGGAACCGCGCGATACCGAGGAAGAAGCCGCTCAGGTCGCCAAGTTGGTCGGCGAGCAACCGTTCATTCTGGTGACCTCCGCCAACCATCTGCCGCGTGCCATGCGTTTCTTCAAGGCTAAAGGCCTGCACCCGATCCCAGCACCGGCCAACCAGTTGGCGATCGACTCGCCGCTGAATATCTGGGATCGCGCCACACCGTCGTCGATGTTCCTCGGCCATACCGAACGTGCCTGGTATGAAACGCTGGGCAGCCTGTGGCAGTGGCTGAAAGGCGCGGATAGCGCCGGCGCCGAGTAAAACCCGTTCAACCGGCCAGCCAGGGCAGCAGCTGTTGCGACGCATAGTCGAACGGCCGCCGCTCCAGCTTGCCGGTATGGATCAAACGCCCTACCGCTTCCCACACCACGTATAGCCAGCGCCGCGCAAGGAAAGCGTCGGCGACCGGCGCCCGCTGCAGATAGCTGAACAGCAGTTGGCTGGGCATGCCCGGCTCGCAAAGGCGGAAAAGATCGTATTCGCGCGGCGCCCACAGCACCACACCGGGATTGAGCATCGCCAGCAGTTGATCGCTTTTGGGATCTTTCAGCATACTGCGCAGCGACAGGTTGCCGTGCACCAGGACGCAGGGATCGTCGAAGCCGACGAAGAAATGAGTCAGCGCTTCGCGCGTGCGATACAGCAAACGCCGATCCGCCATGGTCAGCTGCGGGGTAGTGAGATTGACCACCGTCGCCCACAGCACTTCAACCCGCTGTTGATACCAACAAAACCAGTCGTTCTCCTGCGTGCTGTCAACGCTGCCGACGCTGCCGTGACTGTCGATGCGGTGCCAGGCCAATACCCCGTCGACGATCTGCTCCATCAACATGTTCCAGCGATCCGGCGAACGCGTTGGCGCTTCGGCCGACACGCCGCGCAGGCGTTCGATCAGCAGGATTTCCGTATACGGCGCCTGGTGGGTACACACCACGCCGTACACCGTCGGCAGGCGAATATCCCCGTCGCGCGCCAACATCGACAACTTATACGCCTCCTGTTGGGCAATACCCTGACAGATAAAACTTTTCGCCATCAGCGGGATGGCGTTGCCCTGCCGATCGTACAGCGAATACATATGCGCATAAGGCTGCTCGCTCACCCGCTCCAGCCGGCTGATGGACTCACCCAGCACAATGCTCAGTTCTGCGCGTAACTGCTCCATAAGGCATTCACCTCAGGCTAATATGGGGGGATGCGTAACATCATCGAACGGTGAGCGGAAAAATTCTTCAACGCAGATCAACAAAACGGGGATCAATATGGGAGGTATTACATCGTCGGCGCGTTGCGCGCCGCGCCGACGAAATCAGGCTCAGGGTTGAATGCTGTCGCGCACGCGCTGGAGATCTTCCGGCGTATCGACCCCCACGCTCGGGATCGCTTTCGCGACCGCCACGTGGATTTTTTCACCGTACCACAGCACGCGCAGCTGTTCCAACAGCTCGATCTGTTCCAGTTGGCTCGGCGCCCAGCTGACGTAGCGGCGCACGAAACCGGCACGGTACGCATAGATGCCGATGTGACGCAGCAGGCTGTCGCCGATGCTCTCTTTCGACGCAGCGAAACGTTCGCGATCCCACGGAATGGTGGCGCGTGAGAAATAGAGTGCGTAGCCCTGTGCGTCCATTACGACCTTCACCGCGTTGGGGTTGAAAGCCTCTTCCGCGCTCTCGATCGGCACTGCCAACGTCGCCATGCCGGCCTGGCTGCCCGCCAGATTCTCTGCGACCTGACGCACGATCACCGGTGGGATCAGCGGTTCGTCGCCCTGCACGTTAACGATGATCTGGTCGTCGGCAAAGCCGTAGTGCGCGATCACTTCCGCCAGACGCTCGGTGCCGGAATGGTGATCCGGGCTGGTCATGCACACTTCGCCGCCGGCGGCTTCCACCGCTTTGGCGACCTCAAGGTGATCGGTCGCCACGATGACGCGGCTGGCGCCGGACTCACGGGCACGCTCCATCACGTGCACCACCATCGGCTTACCGTGAATATCGGCCAGCGGTTTGCCCGGCAAACGGGTTGAGGCGTAGCGGGCGGGAATAATAGCGATAAAACTCATGCGTGCTTCTCGTCCAGCGACAGCGCACGCGCTTCATTTTCCAACAGCACCGGGATGCCGTCGCGCAGCGGGTAAGCCAACCCGTCCGCTTTGCACACCAGCTCCTGGTTTTCTTTATTGAAATAGAGTTTGCCGTTGCATACCGGGCAGGCAACGATTTCGAGTAAACGGTGGTCCATGCATCCTCCGCAAGGGGATTGGTCATCTGGGAAAGGCAGTGAGGATAGCATAACGCCCGGCCTCAGGTTAATCATCGGCGGCACCAACCCGCCGATATTTCCTCACCGCGCCGGCGCAACAGCTTGAACTGCGGCGCATCCCGGCGTAGAATTTTGTGATACAAATCACAAAAAGGTAGTAATACGTGATCAAACGTCTGCATAAAATCATCGCTCTGTTCGCTAACTTCAGCCACTGAGCCCCTTTGTAACGAGCGACGCTTAACTTCGTTTTACCCCACCGACGGCGTCGCTCGTTATCCCACTTCCCAGCCGGCACCCCATTCAGCGGCCAACACCGCCGGAATGTCGCCCAGCGCAACGCGTTGTGCACCGTGCCATTTGGCCGTGCGCGCGATGGCCTGTCGGATATCTTGCGTTCGCTGTTTGCCGAAGCGCACCTGCGGCTCCGCATGGAAACTGATGATCTCGAAGATGCCCTGGCGACGGTGCGCCTTGGCGTCAATCCGCCCCACCAGCTCGCCACGATGCAGCACCGGCAAGGTGAAGTAGCCATAGCGACGTTTTTCTTTCGGCGTGTAACACTCTAGCCGATAGTCAAAGTTGAACAGCTCGAGCGCCCGACGGCGATCCCACACCACCGGATCAAAAGGCGAAAGCAGGCTGGTGACCGTCGATTTGAGTTTGCCCTGCTCCGCCAGCGGCAGCAATTCCGCCAGTGATTCATGCACATAGAATTGTCCTTCCAGCCCCTCTACCTGCACCGGCGTAATCTCGCCCTGTTCCTGCAGCGCTGCCAGCAAGGCTTTTGGCGCCACGCGCTTCAGCCGATAGTAGTCCGCCAACCACTCGGCGCGGAAAATGCCCAGATAGCGGCAGGTGCGGCACAGCATCTGCCGGCGCGCCTGCTCCACAGGCAGCGTATGGCGCGCATCGTCCCAGGCCGGCAGCAGCCTTTCGGTCAGATCGTAAACCCGGTGGAAGTTGCGACGTTCGGCCACCATCAGCTTGCCGGCGGTAAACAGGATTTCCAGATGACGTTTCTCCGGTTTCCAGTCCCACCACCCGCTGTTGCCCTTCTTCTCGGCGCTGAAATCGGCGGAGCGCACCGGCCCCTGTTGTTCGATGTGCCGCAGCAGGTTGTCCATCGCGGCCTGGTGCTGCTGCACCCAGTCGGCGGAGTATTTCCAGCCCATATCATGCGGCGCCAGCATGCGGTGGCGCAGCAGGCCAAAATCTTCGATCGGCAGGAAACAGGCCTCATGCGCCCAATACTCGAACAGCTTCCGGCCGGCGAGCGCCTGCTCAAGCCACTCCGGCTGATAGGCTCCCAAACGGCTGAACAGCACCAGATACGGGCTGCGAGCAACGACGCTAATGGTATCGATTTGTAACAACCCCATGCGCTGGATCGCACTCAAGACGTCATCGGGCCGAGCCTGGCGTTTAAGCGGAGAAAGCAGCCCCTGGGCGGCAAGGTGCAGCGCGCGAGCGGCGGTAAGGGAAAGGGTCGGGATGGTCATCCTGATATCCGTGGCGAGTAGGCAATGGCCTGATAATAGTGGATATCGCGGGATTTATCTTCGCCAGTGCTTGCGGGTGGCGACACCGGCACTGGCGAGGAAGGTGGGTGCGATCAGAACGCGATAACGTCTGCCGCGGACAGCCCATGCGAGCTGCGATAGATCGAGAACTCAACGTTCTGACCTTCGTTCAACGACTTATTTTTGGTGTTGGCGATAGCGTTGCGATTGACATAGATTTCGTCGCTGCCATCTACCGGTGAAATAAAACCATAGCCTTCGGCCTGATTAAACCATTTCACACGGCCCATTTTTAACACAGTATTTTTAAACATAACTTATATCCTTTTACTTGAGCATCCTTGACAACGTCATTTTTTATATTGTCTGGACGCTACCAGCCCATCCTAAAGTTTTTCGTAACAAACCTCTCGTGAGCAAAAAATTAAAAAACCCGCACGAAGGCGGGCTTGTTGAACTTAATATCTTCCGCATGATTCAGCGCTGAGGCATCACCATGGTTGTATTAAGATCTCTTATACGCGTTCCCTGTCTTCTTACAGAGCAACTACGTTAGCGGCAGCCGGCCCGCGCGGGCTGTCCTGGATGGTGTACTCGACGCGCTGGCCTTCAGCCAGGGTCTTGAAACCGTCGGTCATAATAGCGGAGAAGTGTACGAATACATCTTTGCCGCCGTCGTGCTGCTCAATGAAACCAAAACCTTTGCTTTCGTTGAACCACTTAACTTGACCCGTCTTCTTAGACATTACTTTTACCTTTAAATATATTTACAAAACCTGCCATAAGAGGCAATTGTGGCCATGTCAGAAACATTACTTATGGGAGGTACTTAGAAGGTTCGTCTTTGAAGCGGAATCGGATGATAACGTTTTTGGAGGAACTGCTTAACTCTAAACTCGAACATAAATAGGTCTGGATTACAGGCCGACTTGCATTTACTCATAAAAATGATGAATGCACAAGAGGTTTATTGCCTTTAATTCATAAATACGCCGAATTTATTTTTATCCCCATGAATATACATGACTTAATTTAACGCTCGCCGCGGCCGATCCACCGCGTTCTTCTCCTCACCGGGGCATCGTTTGCCCGTCCGTGCGCTACAAATGAGAGCTAACGCATAAAACTCTAATATGCTTGCCACGTCTATAACAAATCCCAAATCAGATGGCTAAACTTGAGGGGAAAACAAGGCAGACGGCTTTTTCGCCAGCACTTTTGCCGCTAAAAACACGATTTTTCAGATTATGCTGAATCAAGGAGCTATGCGCATGACCGCCCAGCAGTTCGTTTCACCTAATGAAATCCGCGCCAGATTCTCTCACGCGATGTCGGACATGTACCAAAAGGAGGTACCGCTGTACGGCGATCTGCTGGAGCTGGTGGCGGAAACCAACCGACAGGTTCTGCGCGAAGATGCCGCACTGGCTCATCAACTGCAAATCACCGGCGAGATCGAACGCCTCGCGATGGAGCGCCACGGCGCGATCCGGGTCGGCACTGCTGGCGAACTGGCCACCCTGCGCCGTCTGTTCCGGGTGATGGGCATGGCGCCGGTCGGTTACTATGATCTGTCTGTGGCGGGCGTTCCCGTGCACTCGACCGCCTTTCGCGCCGTACACGAAGACGCGCTGCAGGTCAGTCCGTTCCGCGTATTTACCTCCTTGCTTCGCCTGGAGCTGATAGAAGATCCCGCGCTGCGTGAGCTGGCCGAACGCTTGCTGGCGCGCCGCCGTATCTTTACCGATCGCGCGTTGGAACTGATCGCGTTGCAGGAAGCGCAAGGCGGGCTGAATGAGGTGCAGGCGCAAGAATTTGTCGAACAAGCGCTGGAAACCTTCCGCTGGCACAACCAGGCGACGGTCAGCGCAGAAGAATACCGGCAGCTACACGATCAGCATCGACTGATCGCCGACGTGGTGGCGTTTAAAGGGCCGCATATCAATCATCTGACACCGCGCACGCTGGATATCGATCGCGTTCAACAGGCGATGCCCGCCCGCGGTATTACGCCCAAAGCGGTCATCGAGGGCCCGCCGCGCCGCCGTCGCGCGATCCTGCTGCGCCAGACCAGCTTCAAGGCGTTGGAAGAACGCGTCGATTTCGTTGAGCGCGACGGCCGCGTCGTCGCCGGTCATCATACCGCGCGGTTCGGCGAGATCGAACAGCGCGGTGTGGCGCTGACGACGAAAGGACGCGAACTCTACGACCGTCTGCTGAAGGCCACCAACGATGCGCTGCAGGCGCCGCCGAGCGAGAAAAATGCCGAACGCTATTATCAGTTGCTGGAAGAAAACTTCCGGGCGTTTCCGGATGATTACGCCACGCTGCGCGAGCAACAGCTGGCCTGGTTCCGCTATTTCCCGACCGAGTGCGGCCTGGCGGCCAAAGAATCACTGAATAAGCACAGCACCCTGGAGCAACTGATCGAGAAAGAACACGTTCGCTTCCAGCCACTGGTGTATGAAGATTTTCTGCCGGTCAGCGCGGCGGGGATTTTCCAATCGAATCTGGGGGACAGCCGCCATACACAGTACAATGCGGCGTCAAGCCGGGCAGCGTTTGAACACGCGTTGGGTAGTGAGGTGATCGACGAGCTGGCGCTGTATCAACAAACCCAGCAGCGTTCGCTGGAAGCCTGCGCGCAAGCCCTGGGGCTTGTCACGCTGGCGTCCTGAGGTTACTTAGCCAGTAGAGACTCGATATCCTGCAGCAGTTGCTCAGCCTGAGCGGAAGGTAGCACCGCATCAACCGGTAAATACCACCAATTAGGCTGGGCAAAGGCGCGGCATTTCACCGCGTCCTTCTCCGTCATCAGCAGCGTTTGCTCTGCATTAACCAACGCCGCCAGCTGCGCCTGCTGATATTCCTGATGATCGGCAAACGCCACTTCCTGCACCACCTCGACGTTCAGCTTTTCCAACGTCGCGAAGAAACGCGGCGGATGGCCGATACCCGCCATCGCCACCACGCGCGGCAGCTCGGCCGCCGGACGACGTTCACCGCTCAGCAGGTTCACTGCGTCACGCGCCTGCAGACGCATAGCAATTTCTCCGGCCTGCGCCACGCCGCCATTGGCGACACGCGCATCGACGCTGCCAAGCCGCGCAGCACGCTCACGCATCGGTCCGGCTGGTAACCACCAGCCGTTACCGAACCGACGCACACCGTCGATGACCACCAGCTCGAAGTCACGCTGTAAAGCATAGTGCTGCAAGCCGTCGTCGGTGATGATCACATCCAGCGGCTGTTGTTGCAGCAGAGCCTGCACCGCCTCGGCGCGCTTGGGCGCGATCGCCACGGGCGCCCCGGTACGCTGATAAATCAGCACCGGCTCATCCCCCGCCTCGCGGGTCGATGTATTCTGACCCAGCACCAGAGGATAGACCGCCGACTTGCCGCCGTAGCCGCGCGACACCACCCCAACGCGGTAGCCCCGCTGCTGCAGGTGTTCCACCAGCCAGATCACCATCGGCGTTTTGCCGTTGCCGCCGGCGGTGAGATTACCCACCACCACGACCGGCACCGGCGAACGCCAACTTTTACGCAGGCCGCAGCGGTAACTGAGGCGGATCAGCCAACTGAGCAGGCCATACAGCCACGAGAGTGGCAATAGCGCCAGATAAAGCAACGAACCGCCGGACCAGATGCGCTCAATCATTATTGACCAAACTGCATACGGTGCAGCTGCGCATAGGCGCCCTGCCGCTCAAGCAACTCGGTGTGTTCGCCGCGTTCGACGATGCGACCATCTTCCACCACCAGGATCTCATCCGCCTTCTCAATCGTCGACAGGCGGTGCGCGATCACTAATGAAGTACGGTCTTTCTGCAACTCGTCCAGCGCAGCCTGAATGGCCCGCTCGGACTCGGTATCCAGCGCAGAGGTCGCCTCATCCAGGATCAGGATCGGGCAGTCACGCAGCAGCGCGCGCGCGATGGCGATACGCTGGCGTTGGCCACCGGACAGCATCACGCCGTTCTCACCGATCACCGTATCCAGGCCGTTCTCCATCTTGTTGATGAAGTCCATTGCGTACGCCATTTCGGCCGCTTTCTCAATCTGCTCGCGGCTGTATTCACTCTCGCGTGCATAGGCAATGTTGTTGGCGATGGTGTCGTTGAACAGGTGCACGTTTTGCGAGACCAGCGCTACCTGATTGCGCAGCGAGGCCAGGGTATATTCGCGCAAATCGTGGCCATCCATCAGGATTTCGCCTTCTTGGATATCGTAGAAACGCGTCAACAGGTTGGCGATGGTGGATTTACCCGAACCGGAACGGCCCACCAAGGCGACGGTCTTGCCTTCGGCGATTTTCAGGTTGATATCACGCAGCGCCGGCGTTTCCTTGGATGGGTAGTAGAAAGTGACGTTGCGGAATTCGATATCGCCTTTCGCACGCTTCACTTCGCGGGTGCCGGTGTCTTTTTCCTGTTCCATATCCAAAATGGAGAACAGCGTCTGGCATGCCGCCATCCCGCGTTGGAACTGGGCATTGACGTTGGTCAGCGACTTCAGCGGGCGCATCAGCGCGATCATCGATGAGAACACCACGGTAATGGTACCGGCGGTCAGGGTTGCCATCACGCTTGGGAAGCTGGCGGCAAACAGCACGAACGCCAGCGCCAGCGAAGCGATCAGCTGAATGATCGGATCGGAAATCGAAGACGCGGAAACCAGTTTCATGCCCTGTTGACGCATGCGGTTGCTGACCGAGTTAAAGCGCTCGGTTTCCACCTGCTGGCCACCGAAGATCAGCACTTCTTTATGGCCTTTCAGCATCTGTTCGGCGCTGGTGGTCACCTGCCCCATCGTGTTCTGCATGTTCTTGCTGATGTTGCGGAAACGCTTGGAGACCAGGCGAATAGCGATGGAGACGATCGGCGCCAGCACGATCAGGATCACCGACAGCTGCCAGCTGTAGTAGAACATCATGATGAACAGGCCAATGATCGAAGCCCCTTCACGCACCACGGTCACCAGCGCGCTGGACGAGGAGGAAGCTACCTGCTCGGAATCATAGGTAATGCGCGACAGCAAAGTCCCGGTGGACTGTTGATCGAAGAAGGCCACCGGCATCCTCATCATGTGACCAAACAGGCGGCGACGCATCTGCATCACCACCATGCCGGAAACCCAGGAAATGCAGTAGCTTGAAACAAAGCTGGTTACGCCGCGCATCAACATCAGCGCGATGACGGCCAACGGCATCCACACCAGCACGCTGCTGTCGGTTTTTCCAAACCCATCGTCCAATAGCGGTTTAAGCAGAGACAGCATCAGCGTGTCCCCCGCTGCGTTCATAATCAACGCAATGGCGGCCACAATCAGCCCGGTCTTAAAAGGAGTGATCATCGGCCAGAGTCGACGGAATGTCTGCCAGGTCGAGAGATCTTTATCATTCATCATGCAAATACCAGCATCGGAAGAAATAGCGGCCTATTTTACTCATTATCACCCTCTACGCCAAACCGCTGATGGTACCAACGGGGCATTAATTGTTCGCGAAAGCCTTTAATTTGCCAATCATTGTCGAAAAAAAGTACCGATAACTGGCCGGAGCGCGTCGTATCGCGCCATATAATGCCATTTGCCCGGTATCTGGCGACCACTTTGCGCGCCGGCAAACGCCATTTGTTGTAACGAGATGCTGACGCCAATGCTGCCTGAGGATTGATCGCGCGCAGAAACGGCGGCGTGGAGGAGGTTCTGCTGCCATGGTGCCCCACCTGCAACACCGTAGCCGCCAAGCGATCGCGCCGTAACCGGAGCAGCTGCGCCTCCGCTTTTTTTTCCGCATCGCCGGTGAGCAACAGACTGTATTTCCCGTCGTCGATACGGATCACGCAAGAGTCGTCATTGCCCGGCTTTTTACGCGTTTTCGGCGGCCACAGCACCTCGAATTGCAACGCCTGCCAGCGCCAGCGCTCACCGGCGACGCAGGGCAAGTGCCCCTCCCCGCGCATCGGGCTGCGCACCGTCGCCTGTGGAAACGCACTCTGTACCGTCGGCAGCCCGCCGATATGATCGAGATGAGCATGGCTGATAATGATCTGTTCCAGTTCAATGCTCCGCCAGTTCAGCATCGGCAAAATATGGCGCTCGGCGGCACTGCCACCCGGCCAACGATCGCCGGTATCATACAGTACTCCCTTACCGTTTTGTTCAATGACCACCGCCAAACCGTGCCCAACATCAAGCATATCGACTCGCCAGCGGTAAGCCGGTTCTTTTTCCCGCCACAGCACGCAGCATATCGCTATCGTCGCCAGTCCCGACGCATAACGCCGCCACCAATGAAAGCGCCAACAGACGACGATGAGCCATCCCGCCGCGCTGGCCAACAGCGAAGCCGCGCCCAAATCCACCCAGCCGCGTTGCAGGTAATGCAGCGGCACAAATACCCACTGCAGCGTGAAGTCCGCCAGCCACCATAGCCCGTAGCTTAACGAGGGAAAGAAGCCAAACATCACCGCCAGCAAAATCAGCGGCACCGTCACCAATGAGACAATCGGTACCGCCCACAAATTGGCCGGCAGCGAGGTCAGCGTCAGGCCCAGAAACAGCGCGGCCTGCATCGGCACCAGCAGCAACGTCATGCCGAGCTGAATATGCAGCCAACGCACCGGTGCCCAATACCAGGTCGAACGAAATCGCTCGCCGAGCGGTGCCCATTCGAACCAAAAAATCAGGCACCCCACCGCCAGTACCGACAGCCAGAAACTGTCTGACAAGACCGCCAGCGGATCGCACAGCAAAATAAGCCCGACACACCACAGCCACACCTGCCAGGAAGAACAATGAACGCCGCGCAAGCGCAGCAGCATCCACAACGTCATCGCCAACGCGGTGCGTACCGCCGGCGGCTGGGCGCCTACCAACCAGACATAGATCAGCGTCGCTACCCAGCCCGCGACCAGCGGAAAGCGATAGCCAATTAGATGAGAAGGAAGAAAAAACTGCAGCGCACGCAATGTAACCCAGAACAAGATGGCGACCATCGCCACATGCAACCCTGAGATCGCCATCAAGTGTGCGATGCCGGTTTTCAACATCAGCATGCGCAAAGCCTGCTCCAGCGCGGTTCGCTCCCCAAATGCCAACGCCAGCAATACAGCCTTGTAACGCAGCTCGCCGATATTGGTTTCCGCATGGCTGATTATGCGCTGGCGTAGGCCGCAATCGCCATCCAGCAAACGAGCCTGCCTGACTTGCCCAGTCAACGGCTGGCGTTGTGCGATCGCCCACCGTTGGCTGTCGAAGCCGCCTTCATTGAGTTTGCCATGTACCGGCCGCAAACGCAGTTTCAATTGCCAACGCTGCCCGGCGCACAGCTGCTGCTGTTCTGGGGCCCACGTCGTGGTAAACGCCAGCGCAGGCGCCAACCAATGGCCGTTGACACGCTCGATGCGCATCAACGTCTGTTTACTGGCGGCGGGCTTCAGCGCGATGCTGCTAACCTGCACCACCGCCGTCACTTCCGATCCGCGGCTTAAGCGCTCCATTTGCCCAATCAGGCTTCCGGCGTTGAAAACCGCCCAAGTGAACCCCAACCCCAGGCAGGCCAAATAACGGCAGAACGGCCAACGAATGCGCAGCAGTAAACCGGCAACAAGCAGCATCGGCCACAGCTGCCATTGCTCAGGCAACTGCGGTAAAACCAGCAGCGGCAGGATGCCGCAGATAACGGCGAATATCGCCAGATCCAGCGAAATTTTGATCGCTCTTCTCCCATCGGCTCCGCCATGAGCAAAAGCGCGTCATGGCAAGCAAGCAGGATCATTCAGCCGACATGTCACCGCCAGCGGGCTTTAATGAAGATGCGGTGAACATGGCAGGATAAGAGAGATCTATGCAGGAGCCACATCGTAAATGCGGCGCGGTGCGCAATTCCTAAGCGGAGCAGGGAGAACCGCAGGCGAAAAAAAACGGCGCCTTAAAGGCACCGTTTTATATTCTTTTCAAGCAACAACGCTATGAGCAGTCAGCGACTAGCCATAGATATTGGCGCGGTCACGCAACTCTTTGCCTGGTTTGAAGTGAGGAACGTACTTGCCGTCCAGCTCAACTTTGTCACCGGTTTTCGGGTTGCGACCTACACGCGGGGCACGGTAGTGAAGAGAAAAACTGCCGAATCCGCGGATCTCAATGCGTTCGCCCTCGGCCAGCGTAGCGGCCATGTGCTCAAGCATCTCTTTCACTGCATCCTCAACGGCCTTCGCCGGAATATGAGATTGCTGGCCAGCAAGTCTTTCAATAAGTTCAGACTTGGTCATAGTACCTCCAAGCTTTGCAGCTAAACTACCGTATCGGGGCGGTCAGAAACCGCCCCCCGTCATTACTCGCCTTTAGCCGCTTTGAAAGCTTCAGCCATTGCGTTAGAGAAGTTGCCTTCTTCCTGTTTGTTGTTAACAGTTGCGATGGCGTCTTTCTCGTCAGCTTCGTCCTTAGCACGTACGGACAGGCTTACAACGCGGTTCTTACGGTCAACGCCGGTGAATTTAGCTTCAACTTCGTCACCTACGTTCAGAACCAGAGTTGCATCTTCAATGCGGTCGCGAGAGGCTTCAGATGCACGCAGGTAACCTTCTACGCCGCCTGCCAATTCAACTGTAGCACCTTTGGCGTCAACTGCAGTGACTTTACCAGTAACAATAGCACCTTTCTTGTTCATAGACAGGTAGTTATTGAACGGGTCTTCAGCCAGCTGCTTCACGCCCAGGGAGATACGCTCGCGCTCTGCGTCAACTTGCAGAACAACCGCAGCGATTTCGTCGCCTTTCTTGTATTCACGTACTGCTTCTTCGCCTGCAACGTTCCAGGAGATGTCAGACAGGTGAACCAGGCCGTCGATGCCGCCGTCCAGGCCGATGAAGATACCGAAGTCAGTGATAGACTTGATTTTACCTTCAACGCGGTCGCCCTTGTTGTGGGTCTCTGCGAACTGCTGCCATGGGTTGGATTTGCACTGCTTCAGGCCCAGGGAGATACGACGACGTTCTTCATCGATGTCCAGAACCATCACTTCCACTACGTCGCCCACGTTAACAACTTTGGACGGATGGATGTTTTTGTTGGTCCAATCCATTTCAGAAACGTGTACCAGACCTTCAACGCCTTCTTCGATTTCTACGAAGCAGCCGTAATCAGTCAGGTTGGTTACACGACCAGTCAGCTTGGTGCCTTCTGGGTAACGTTTCGCGATAGCAACCCATGGATCTTCGCCCAGCTGTTTCAGGCCCAGGGAGACACGAGTACGCTCGCGGTCGAACTTCAGCACTTTAACAGTGATTTCATCGCCAACATTGACGATTTCGCTTGGGTGCTTAACGCGTTTCCAAGCCATGTCAGTGATGTGCAGCAGGCCGTCTACGCCGCCCAGATCAACGAATGCACCGTAGTCAGTGAGGTTCTTAACGATACCTTTGACTTCCATGCCTTCCTGCAGGTTTTCCAGCAGTTGATCGCGCTCAGCGCTGTTCTCGGATTCGATAACCGCACGGCGAGAAACGACAACGTTGTTGCGCTTCTGATCCAGCTTGATGACTTTGAACTCAAGCTCTTTGCCTTCCAGGTGCAGAGTGTCACGTACCGGACGCACGTCAACCAGGGAACCTGGCAGGAACGCGCGGATGCCGTTCAGCTCGACGGTGAAGCCACCCTTCACTTTGCCGTTGATAACACCGGTTACAGTCTCAGCTTCTTCGTAGGCTTTTTCCAGCGTGATCCAAGCTTCGTGACGCTTAGCTTTCTCACGGGACAGCAGGGTTTCACCGAAGCCGTCTTCAACAGCATCCAGAGCAACGTCAACTTCGTCACCAACCTGGATTTCCAGCTCGCCCTGGGCGTTTTTGAATTGCTCAGCCGGAATGGCAGACTCAGATTTCAGACCGGCGTCAACCAGTACGATATCTTTGTCGATAGCAACAACGACGCCACGAACGATGGAACCCGGGCGGGTTTCGATTTCTTTTAAGGATTCTTCAAAGAGTTGAGCGAAAGATTCAGTCATGTTGTTAATCTTCAGGGTTCTTTAGTTTAACGTCCATTTAGCGTCCCGCCGAATGGGGTTGTTTCACATACCCCGCCATTGGCTCCATGCCGACAGGGTTTAAGGTTACAGGGGTAAAATTTTACCCGATATATTGCGATACCGCTATGACAAATATGACAAAAAGCCAATAGCGCCGCCGCGCTTATTGCTGCGGCAACGCCAACACTTTCTGTGCATACGTCAGCGCCTGCCGGATCACTTCTTCGATCGACATGCTGGTAGAATCCAGCACGAGGGCGTCAGAAGCGGGCACCAGAGGCGCGATAGGCCGATTACGGTCACGGTCGTCCCGCTCCTTTATCTCGGCTAAAAGACGTTCAAAGTTAACATTAAAGCCCTTCTCCTGCAACTGCAGCATGCGGCGGTGTGCGCGCTCCTCCGAGCTGGCGTCGAGGAAAATCTTGACCGGCGCGTCCGGGAACACCACCGTGCCCATGTCGCGACCGTCGGCAATCAGGCCGGGCGCTTCGCGGAATGCGCGCTGGCGGCGCAGCAACGCCTCGCGCACGCGAGGAAACGCCGCCGCTTGCGACGCGGTGTTGCCGACGGTTTCGGTGCGGATCTCATTGCTGACGTCCTCACCTTCCAAAATCACCTGCAGCTTGCCGTCCTGGGCAACGAAGCGAACGTCGAGATGTGCGGCCAGCGGAACCAGCGCTTCCTCAGAAGTGATATCCACCTGATGATGCAACGCCGCCAGCGCCAGCACGCGATAGATCGCGCCGGAATCCAGCAAACGCCAACCAAGGGACTCGGCCAACGCTTTACACAGCGTGCCTTTGCCTGCGCCACTTGGTCCATCAACGGTTATCACCGGGGCTGTAGCCGTCATTTCTCTCTCCTTCAGGTAGAAAACCTCACAGAGACACGGCGCGCTTCGACTCGAAGCCCGTGCGCTCTGCCACCTGCCCAATCAGGGGCAAATACGGTGGCGTATTATACGCTGCCCTACGGCAATCTGTTACCCTGGAACTGTCCGGTTGTTGAAAATAAGCGCACAACCGCGAAAAAGTATAGAAGAAACGCCGGTCGCCGAAGGTTAAAAACGATAAAGGCCCACAAAGGGGCCTTAAAATAAACGATTTGACGGGTTACTACGCCGTCTGGCTGATGCGCGCCAACTGCTCGAAATAATCCGGGAAGGTTTTCGCGGTGCATTTCGGATCGAGAATGGTGACCGGGGTATCCGACAGCGCCACCAGCGAGAAGCACATCGCCATGCGGTGATCGTTGTAGGTACCGATCTCGGCAAACTGCAGTTTGGCCGGCGGCACGACGTGAATGTAGTCTTCGCCCTCGTCCACTTCCGCCCCCACTTTACGCAGCTCGGTGGCCATCGCCGCCAGACGGTCGGTCTCCTTCACCCGCCAGTTGTAGATATTGCGGATGGTGGTCGGCCCCTCGGCGAACAACGCCGCGGTGGCGATAGTCATCGCCGCGTCCGGAATGTGGTTCATGTCCATGTCGATGCCGTGCAGTTCACCGCGGCTGCACTCGATGAAATCGTCGCCCCAGGTGATGCGCGCGCCCATTTTCTCCAGCACATCGGCGAACTTGGTATCGCCCTGCACGCTTTTGCGGCCGATGCCGGTCACGCGCACGGTGCCGCCTTTGATCGCCGCCGCCGCCAGGAAGTAGGAGGCGGAAGAAGCGTCGCCCTCAACCAGATAATCGCCCGGCGCGATATACGTCTGGCGCCCTTGGATATGGAACACCCGGTAGTTGTCGTGGCTCACCGATACGCCGAAGGTACGCATCAGATGCAGCGTGATGTCGATGTACGGCTTGGAAACCAACTCGCCCTTGATGTGGATCTGCGTATCCTGCGGCGCCAGCGGCGCGGTCATCAGCAACGCGGTCAGGAACTGGCTGGAGACGCTGCCGTCAACGGTGACGTCGCCGCCCAGGAAGCCGCCGCGCAGGCGAATCGGCGGGTAATCGGTCTGCTCGAGATAATCAATCTGCGCCCCGCCCTGGCGCAACGCGTCCACCAGATGGCCGATCGGGCGCTCTTTCATGCGCGGTTCACCGGTCAACACCACGTCGCCTTCGCCGAGGCACAGCGCCGCCGCCAATGGGCGCATCGCCGTACCGGCGTTGCCGAGGAACAGTTCCAGCGGCTGGCCGGCCACCAGCGGCCCGGCCACGCCGGTCACTTCGCACACGGTACGATCGACGGAAAGTTGATAGTTCACACCCAACGCCTGCAACGCGTTCAGCATATGACGCACGTCGTCGCTGTCCAGCAGGTTAGTCAGCCGGGTCGTGCCTTTCGCCAGCGCCGCCAGCAGCAGAGCGCGGTTAGAAACGCTCTTCGAGCCGGGTAAGTTGACGGTGCCATTGACCAGGGCGACCGGTTGTAACGTCAGGGAATCCACCATGTGAACAAAACTCTCCAATTCTGATAAACGAAACGGCTCCGGAATAATGCCGGAGCCGCTTTAATGCAAAAGGACAACAGCCTGAGGCAGCCCGCGCCTGGCGGGCTGACGGAATCAACCGTGACGACGTTCGAAGTCGGCCATGAAGTCGGTCAGCGCCTGCACGCCGGCCAGCGGCATCGCATTGTAAATAGAAGCGCGCATGCCGCCAACTACCCGGTGGCCTTTCAGCGCCTGCAGGCCGATGGCCTCGGCTTCGCTGAGGAACACTTTGTCCAGCGCCGCATCGGCCAGTTGGAACGGCACGTTCATCCACGAGCGGTTGGCGATGGCCACCTGGCTGCGGTAGAAGTCGGATTTATCGATGGTCGCGTACAGCAGCTCGGCCTTGGCCTGATTGCGTTTTTGCATCTCCACCAGGCCGCCCTGCTCTTTCAGCCATTTGAACACCAGCCCGGACAGGTACCAGGCGAAGGTCGGCGGGGTGTTGAACATCGAATCGTTCTCGGCCAGCACGGTGTAGTCGAGGATCGACGGCACTTCTTTGCGCGCCTTGCCCAGCAGATCGTCACGCACGATCACCAGCGTCAGGCCGGCCGGGCCGATATTTTTCTGCGCGCCGGCGTAAATCACGCCGAAGCGGCTGACGTCGAGCGGGCGGGACAGGATGGTCGAGGAGTAATCGCCGATCACCACTTTGTCGCCGAAGTCCGGCGTTTCATCGATGGCCACGCCGTCGATGGTCTCATTCGGGCAATAGTGCACATAGGCCGCGTCGGCGCTGAGTTGCCACTCTTTCATCGGCTTGATGCCGCTCAGGCCGTCGATGCGGGTTTTCACGTCGATGACGTTCGGGGTGCAATACTTTTCTGCTTCCTTGATGGCGCTGTGCGCCCAATAGCCGCCGTCGATATAGTCAGCGGTGACCTTGTCGCCCAGCAGGTTCAGCGGCAGCGCGGCAAATTGTGCGCGGGCGCCGCCGTGGCAAAACAGCACCTTATAGTTGGAGGGGACTTTCAGCAGATCGCGCAGATCCTGTTCCGCCTGCTCGGCAACGGCGATGAATTCTTTGCTGCGGTGACTGATCTCCATCACTGACGTGCCCAGGCCGTGCCAGTTGCACAGTTCCTGTTCCGCACGACGCAACACTTCCACCGGCAGCATCGCCGGGCCAGAGCTAAAATTATAAACCTGAGTCATTTCCCCTCACCACATTCACTGTTCGCCGCAGAAAAGCGACCTGTCGAAAAGATGCCCGAAGTTAACGCTCGCGTTAACCAACCCATCGGTTTTATCACTCACGCCCCATGGCTGCAACGCTTATTCGCCCGCCGGCGGCAAACGGTCGCGCCGGGTGATGACAGGCTCTGCGGCCATCGCGATTGTTTGGACGATAAAACCCTGCGACATGGGGAAATTCAGCGGGTTAACGCGGTGCTTTATGCTGTATTCAGCCGAGATGGCTGCGGGAACCCGGTCGGCCCCCGCAGGAGAGAAAACGATCAGTACTGATTGAACATCTGCTGGATTTGCTTCGCGTCTTTGGCTTGCGTCAGCGCGAGCTGCAGCAAAATGCGCGCTTTTTGCGGATTCAGCGTGCCGGCGGCCACGAAGCCGTACTTGGCGTCGTCCACTTCCGCATCTTCGGTAGTGGCGCCGGTCGGTACGCGCGAAGAACGCACCACCGCCACGCCGTTGTGTGCCGCCGTCGCCAGTGTGTCGAACACCGTTTTATACAGGTTGCCATTGCCGACCCCGGCGCTGACGATGCCCTGGTACCCTTCGGCGATCAGCGCCTTGACCGGCGCATCGGAGGCGTTGGCGTAGTTGTAGACGATGCCGACCTTCGGCAGTTCGTTCAGCTTGCTGACGTCGAACGGCGTATCACGGGTATGCTTGCGCTGCGGTGAGCGCTGGTAATCGACCTTGCCGTTGTGGATATACCCGAGCGGGCCGAAGTTCGGCGACTGGAAGGTCTGCACGGCGGTGGTATTGGTCTTGGTGACGTCGCGCGCGTCCAGCACGGTGTCGTTCATCGCCACCAGCACCCCGCGGTTGGCCGATTGCGGATCCGCCGCCGTCACCACCGCGTTATACAGATTGAACGGGCCGTCGGCGCTCATCGCCGTCGCCGGCCGCATCGCCCCGACAAGCACCACCGGCTTGTCGCACTTCACCGTCAGATCGAGGAAATAGGCCGTCTCTTCCAGCGTATCGGTGCCGTGGGTGATGACGAAGCCGTCGGTTTTGCCGCAGTCGGCGTCAATTTTCTTCACCAGCGTCAGCCAGACCTGATCGTTCATGTCCTGCGAGCCGATGTTCACCACCTGTTCCCCCTGCACGTTGGCGATATCTTTCAGCGCCGGCACCGCATCGACCAGCGCCTCGACACCCAGCTTGCCCGCGGTATAGTTGGATTTCGTCGCCGAATCGCCGCCACCGGCGATGGTGCCGCCTGTCGCCAGCAGGGTGATGTTGGGCAGCGCCAGCGCCGAGGCGCTGACGCCGGTCAACAAGAGGGTTAACACACTGAGTTTCACTGATTTCATTAGATTTCTCCGTGACAGATAACTCGCTGAATTATGGCCTTTATCCTTAAAAAAACTGTGACTTTGCCACCGCTTTAGGAATACGTGGAGCTCCAGCGTAAAACCCCGTATCATTGCGCGTTTTTAGTACGCGCAAAAAGTGAAGACAATGACGCAAACTTTTATCCCCGGTAAAGACGCCGCTCTGGAAGACTCCATCGCCCGTTTCCAGCAGAAACTGAGCGACCTCGGTTTCAACATCGAAGAGGCCTCCTGGCTGAATCCAGTGCCGCACGTGTGGTCGGTGCACATTCGCGATCGCGATTGCCCGCTGTGCTTCACCAACGGCAAAGGCGCCAGCAAAAAAGCCGCGCTGGCCTCCGCGCTGGGTGAATATTTCGAGCGCCTGTCCACCAACTACTTCTTCGCCGATTTCTATCTGGGCCGGCAGATCGCCGAAGGCAACTTCGTGCACTACCCGAATGAGAAATGGTTCCCGATCCCGGCGGACGATACGCTGCCGGCCGGCATCCTCGACGAGCGTCTGCACGCCTTCTACGATCCGCAGCAAGAGCTGAGCGCCAGCGATCTTGTCGATCTGCAGTCCGGTAATGCCGATCGCGGCGTGTGTGCGCTGCCGTTTACCCGTCAGTCCGACCAGCAAACCGTGTACATTCCGATGAATATCATCGGCAACCTGTATGTTTCCAACGGTATGTCCGCCGGCAACACCGCCAACGAAGCGCGGGTGCAGGGCCTGTCGGAAGTGTTCGAGCGCTATGTGAAAAACCGCATCATCGCCGAATCCATCAGCCTGCCGGCGATCCCGGACGAAGTGCTGAACCGCTACCCGGGCGTGGTGGAAGCCATCGCCAAGCTGGAAGAGGAAGGTTTCCCGATCCTCTCCTACGACGCCTCGCTGGGCGGCAACTACCCGGTGATCTGCGTGGTGCTGTTCAACCCGACCAACGGCACCTGCTTCGCCTCGTTCGGCGCGCACCCGGACTTCGGCGTGGCGCTGGAGCGCACGGTAACCGAGCTGCTGCAGGGCCGCAGCCTGAAAGATCTCGACGTGTTCACCGCACCGACCTTCGATGACGAAGAAGTGGCGGAACACACCAACCTGGAAACGCACTTCATCGACTCCAGCGGCCTGATCTCCTGGGATCTGTTCAAGCAGGATGCGGACTATCCGTTCGTTGACTGGAGCTTCAGCGGCAGCACGCAGGAAGAGTTCGCCACCCTGATGAGCATCTTCGACAAAGAAGACGCGGAAGTGTACATCGCCGACTACGAGCACCTGGGCGTCTACGCTTGCCGCATCATCGTGCCGGGCATGTCCGATATCTACCCGGCAGAAGACCTGCTGCTGGCCAACAACAGCATGGGCGCGCACCTGCGCGATACGCTGCTGGCGCTGCCGGGCAGCGAGTGGGAGCCGGAAGAATACCTGGCGCTGATCGAGCAGTTGGACGATGAAGGGCTGGACGATTTCACCCGCGTACGCGAACTGCTGGGTATTGCCAGCGGCAAAGACAACGCCTGGCATACCCTGCGCGTGGGCGAGCTGAAGTCGATGCTGGCACTGGCGGGCGGCGATCTGGATCAGGCGCTGATTTGGACCGAATGGACGCAGGACTTCAACGCCTCGGTGCTGAGCCCGGCGCGCAGCAACTACTACCGTTGCCTGCAAACGCTGTTGCTGCTGGCGCAGGAGCCTGAGCGCGAAGCGGCGCAATACTACACCGCGTTCGTGAAAATGTACGGCCAGGAAGCGGTGGACGCGGCCTCGGCCGCCATCAGCGGTGAAGAGCGCTTCAACGGGCTGTTCGCCGTCGATGCCGATCTGAAGGCGTTGCCGGCCCATCAGGCGCTGCTGGCGGCCTACGAGAAGCTGCAGGCGGCCAAGCGCCGTCACTGGGCCAAGGCCTAATCGCCATTGGGGGTACCGCCACTTTTGGGGTACCCTCCCCGGTCAAACGCCGCACTCCGCTGCGGCGTTTTCATTTTGCGGTTTATTTCAACGCATTCTGTTTTATTTTCCCGCAGGAAAATAGGCGGTTAAACGAGCATAAGAATAAATAAACCGGCGATTGTTGCCGGACGGTGAAATAATAATTAACCGATAATTAAAATTTCAGCGACGAACGGCGACAAAACGCCTAAAAATTTAACTTTGACACCCTCGGCACATCGGGTGAATTCAAAAAAAATTGCAAACATTAAAAAATTGTTTTTTGTTTAAATTCAATAAGTTAACCATAAAAACCACACAGAAAACATGCCATTTTGGCGCTCTACTTCCCCGCCTTATGATCCAAATCAAATTTTCCCCTATACTGCTTTGCTAGTATCTCATTGCGTTGTTTTAACCCTTAAGAGCGAGAGTTAGTTTGAAAACTGACAGCCCATTCGATCTGATTTTACCTGCGGCAACGGCGAAAATCGCTGAAGATGCCGGCGTGTATAAAGCCACCAAACATCCGCTGAAAACGTTTTATTTGGCGATCACCGCCGGTGTCTTCATTTCCATCGCCTTCGTTTTCTACATCACGGCGACCACCGGCACCGCCGGCGTGCCTTTCGGGCTGGCGAAACTGGTCGGCGGCATCTGCTTCTCTCTCGGGTTAATGCTGGTGGTGGTATCGGGCGCCGACCTGTTCACCTCTACCGTACTTATCGTCATCGCCAAGGCCAGCGGCCGCATCAGCTGGGGCCAACTGGGCGCCAACTGGCTGAACGTTTATCTCGGCAACCTGGTCGGCGCGCTGTTCTTCGTGGCGCTGATCTGGTTCTCCGGCGAGTATATGGTCGCCAACGGCCAGTGGGGCCTGAATGTTCTGCAAACCGCAGACCACAAGCTGCATCACACCTTTATCGAAGCCGTCTGCCTCGGCATTCTGGCTAACCTGATGGTCTGCCTGGCGGTCTGGATGAGCTACTCCGGCCGTACCCTGACCGACAAGATGCTCGCCATGGTGCTGCCGGTCGGTATGTTTGTCGCCAGCGGCTTCGAACACAGCATCGCCAACATGTTTATGATCCCTATGGGCATCGTGGTCAAACACTTCGCCACGCCGGAGTTCTGGCAAGCCGTAGGGGCGGTACCTGAGCAATTCGCTCATCTGACAGTAAGCAACTTCATCATCGACAACCTGATTCCGGTCACCATCGGCAACATCATCGGCGGCGGCCTGTTGGTTGGGTTGACTTACTGGGTAATTTATCTGCGCGGGGGTCGCGAACAGCACTAAGCTGTGAGTTACCGCGTGCAGAGTTAGAAATCCACAATCAAAGGTAGGTGTACAATGACCGAACTTAACGAGAAATTAGCCAACGCTTGGGAAGGTTTCAGCAAGGGTGACTGGCAGAATGAAGTCAACGTTCGTGACTTCATCCAGAAAAACTACACGCCTTATGAAGGTGACGAATCCTTCCTGGCTGGCGCAACTCAAGCCACCACCACCTTGTGGGACAAGGTTATGGAAGGGATCAAACTGGAAAACCGCACTCACGCGCCGGTTGATTTCGACACCAACGTTGCTGCAACCATCACTTCTCACGACGCGGGTTACATCGCCAAAGAGCTGGAAACCATCGTAGGTCTGCAGACCGACGCGCCTCTGAAACGCGCGCTGATCCCGTTCGGCGGCATCAAAATGGTCGAAGGTTCGTGCAAAGTGTACGGCCGCGAACTGGATCCGCAGCTGAAAAAAGTGTTCACCGAATACCGTAAAACCCACAACCAGGGCGTATTCGACGTTTACACCAAAGACATCCTGAATTGCCGTAAATCCGGCGTGCTGACCGGTCTGCCAGATGCCTACGGCCGCGGCCGCATCATCGGCGACTACCGCCGCGTGGCGCTGTACGGTATCGACTTCCTGATGGCCGACAAACTGAACCAGTTCAAATCGCTGCAGGAAAAACTGGAAAACGGCGAAGATCTGGAAATGACCATCCAGCTGCGCGAAGAGATCGCTGAACAGCACCGCGCTCTGGCTCAGATCAAAGAGATGGCCGCCAAATACGGTTACGACATTTCCGGCCCGGCCACTAACGCGCAACAAGCGGTACAGTGGACCTACTTCGGCTACCTGGCCGCGGTGAAATCCCAGAACGGCGCCGCCATGTCCTTCGGCCGCGTGTCCACCTTCCTCGACGTGTTCATCGAGCGCGACATCAAGGCGGGCAAACTGACCGAAGAGCAAGCGCAGGAACTGATCGACCACCTGGTGATGAAACTGCGTATGGTGCGCTTCCTGCGTACTCCTGAGTACGATGAGCTGTTCTCCGGCGACCCAATCTGGGCGACTGAATCCCTGGCCGGCATGGGCGTCGACGGCCGTACCCTGGTCACCAAAAACAGCTTCCGCTTCCTGAACACCCTGTACACCATGGGGCCGTCTCCGGAGCCGAACATGACCATCCTGTGGTCTGAGAAGCTACCGCTGAACTTCAAGAAATTCGCGGCGAAAGTGTCCATCGACACCTCTTCCGTACAGTACGAAAACGACGACCTGATGCGTCCTGACTTCAACAACGATGACTACGCCATCGCCTGTTGCGTCAGCCCGATGATCGTCGGTAAGCAAATGCAGTTCTTCGGCGCCCGCGCCAACCTGGCGAAAACCATGCTTTACGCCATCAACGGCGGCGTTGACGAGAAACTGAAAATGCAGGTCGGCCCGAAAGAAGCGCCGATGATGGACGAAGTGCTGGACTATGACAAAGTCATGGCCCGCATGGACCACTTTATGGATTGGCTGGCCAAGCAGTACGTGACCGCGCTGAACATCATTCACTACATGCACGACAAGTACAGCTACGAAGCTGCACTGATGGCGCTGCATGACCGTGACGTTTATCGCACCATGGCTTGCGGCATCGCCGGTCTGTCCGTTGCGGCCGACTCCCTGTCCGCCATCAAGTACGCGAAAGTCACCACCATTCGCGACGAAGACGGCCTGGCTATCGACTTTAAAGTGGAAGGCGAGTATCCACAGTTCGGTAACAACGACGCCCGCGTCGATGACATCGCCTGTGACCTGGTGGAACGTTTCATGAAGAAAATTCAGAAACTGCGCACCTACCGCAACGCGGTACCGACTCAGTCCGTACTGACCATCACCTCCAACGTGGTATACGGTAAGAAAACCGGTAACACCCCGGATGGCCGCCGCGCCGGTGCACCGTTCGGCCCAGGCGCCAACCCGATGCACGGCCGTGACCAGAAAGGCGCAGTAGCCTCCCTGACCTCGGTAGCCAAACTGCCGTTTGCCTACGCGAAAGACGGGATCTCCTACACCTTCTCTATCGTGCCTAACGCGCTGGGTAAAGACGACGACGTGCGGAAAGCCAACCTGGCGGGCCTGATGGATGGTTACTTCCATCATGAAGCCTCCATCGAAGGCGGTCAGCACCTGAACGTCAACGTAATGAACCGTGAAATGCTGCTGGACGCGATGGAAAACCCTGAGAAATACCCTCAGCTGACCATCCGCGTCTCCGGTTACGCCGTGCGCTTCAACTCGCTGACCAAAGAGCAACAGCAGGACGTCATTACTCGTACCTTCACTCAAACGATGTAATACGCCAACCGGGCGGGAAACCGCCCGGTGCCAACGACAGGGCCGGTTCTGCCGGCCCTTTTCTTCCACCGCTCTCCCCTGACTCTGTGCGAGTCTGTTTTGCCGGACATCTATACTGAATGGATAGCCGGCAAAACAGTTATCCGGCAACTGACCGGCCGACAGGCATCATTACCCCCGGTGGCGGCTCCACCCGCTGCTGCATCGCAGATACCTGGCCGGCGGCCACGCGCCTATTTTTAGACTGCGTTTGACAGTCAATATTGGAGAAAACCCCGCAATGTCAGTAACTGGTCGCATCCACTCCTTCGAATCCTGCGGCACCGTCGATGGGCCCGGGATCCGCTTTATCGTCTTCTTCCAGGGCTGCCTGATGCGCTGCCTCTATTGCCATAACCGCGACACCTGGGACACCCACGGCGGCAAAGAAGTGACCGTCGAAGAGCTGATGAAAGACGCGGTGGCCTACCGCCACTTCATGAACGCTTCCGGTGGCGGCGTGACCGCGTCCGGCGGCGAGGCGATCCTGCAGGCTGAATTCGTGCGCGACTGGTTCCGCGCCTGCCATGCCGAAGGCATCAATACCTGCCTGGACACCAATGGCTTCGTGCGCCGCTACGATCCGGTGATCGACGAGTTGCTGGACACCACCGATCTGGTGATGCTGGATCTGAAACAGATGAACGACGATATCCACCAGAATCTGGTCGGCGTCTCCAACCACCGCACGTTGGAATTCGCCCGCTACCTGGCGAAACGTAACCAACGCACCTGGATCCGTTACGTAGTGGTGCCGGGCTGGTCAGACGACGACAAATCGGCGCACCTGCTGGGCGAGTTCACCAAAGACATGACCAACATCGAGAAAATCGAGCTGCTGCCTTACCACGAGCTGGGCAAGCACAAATGGATAGCGATGGGGGAAGAGTACAAACTGGACGGCGTACATCCGCCGAAGGCCGAGACCATGGATCGCGTCAAAGGCATCCTGGAAAGCTACGGTCACAAAGTGATTTACTGATTGGCGCACGCCAAAAGAAAAAACCGGCTCATGGCCGGTTTTTTTATGCTCAGGCGGCGGCGAACGGCGTGTGGTGGTGATCCGGCTTCTGCTTTTTCAGCAGCATCAGCAGGTAAACCAGCGCTACGGCGGCGATCATCACGAACAGCACACGGTCGGAGTAGTTTTGCATCAGCAGCGCCGTCATCGACGGGCCCAGCAGGCTGCCGATGGTGTAACTCATCAACAGCGCCTGGTTCATCGCCACCAGTTCGTGCGGCAGCGCCTTCTCGCAGGCCCAGGACATCGCCACCGGATACAGGGTAAAGCCGGCGCAGCCGAGGATGAACAGCGAAGGCGCCATGGCGTAGTTGCCGAGCATCGCCACGCTGGCGAGGATCACCACGAACACCTGAATGCGCAGCACCAGCAGGCGCCCGTAACGATCGGCCAGGCGCCCGACCGGCCATTGGCCGACGATGCCGGAGCTGACCAACAGCGCCATCCAGTAACCGACGTTAGCGTCGCTCATGCCCTGATGAGAGAGATACAGCGGCATCAGGCCATACAGCGAACCGAGCACAATGCCGGAGATGATGCAGCCGTTGATGCCCAGGCGCGCGCTGCGGCGTCTCAACATTGTCCATACCGCCGCCTGCTGCGGCTCGTCTTCATGGCGGTTTACCCGCGCGAACAACATCGGCAACATGGCGCTGATCACGATCGCGGTCACCCACGGCACCACATGCAGCAATTCGGTCGAAGTCATGCTCAACAGTAATTGGCCGGTCACCGTACCGAGGTAATAGACAATCATATAGGCCGCCAGCAGCTGGCCGCGGTTGCTCAAATTGCCGCTGCGCAAAAGCGCGCTCTCCACGATCACCCAGATCCAGGCGCAACCGACGCCGGCGAAGAAGCGCCAGCCCAGCCAGCTCCAGAAATCGATCGACAGCACCATGCCGGCGGTCGCGGCGGCGAACAGCAAACAAGAGAGATGATAGCTGCGGGTGAAGCCGACGCGCTGGATCAGTTTGCCCGCCACCAACGTGCCCAACAGGTTACCGCTGAAATAAGAGGAGCTGACCATTCCCACCTGCCAGGTTGACAGCTGAGCATGGGTTAACCAAAGCGGCACTAACGTATTCAAAACGGCAATGGATACCGTGAGCAGCAAAAGGCCGCAGAGCAATAGGAGCACTGGGCGGGAGTATGCGGACATAGTGAAATTGTGACCGAACGCGCAATGAGAGTGCGCGCATCATGCCACTGGCGATAAAAAAGTCAATCGCCTCTTATCATTCCACCGCACGATTTGTTTCCGGCTAACCGGCTGAAAAAGCGCTATGCTCAGCGCAGAGCGAATTTGACGACGGAGAAGCAAGATGAGTCAGGCAAATGATGCGGCGGTAGAGGCCCTGCTGGCGGACATCGGCAGCACGCAAGGTGACCTGCTGGCCATTATGCAGCAGGTGCGGCGGATTGCTGCGGCGAGCGGCAACGGCGTAACCGAATCGGTCAAATACGGCGGCATCATGTTCTCGCATAGCCAATTTTTCTGCGGCGTTTTCGCCTATCGCCACCACGTCACGGTGGAGTTCGGCCACGGCTACCGATTGGAAGATCGTTATCACCAGCTCGAAGGCAGCGGCCAGTATCGGCGGCACATCAAGCTCCACTCGCCCGACGAGGTGAAAAGCAAGCATCTGGCGGACTACATTCAACAGGCTTATGCGCTGGCGACGGGCTGAATTCTCGACATAAAAAAAGCGCCCGCAGGCGCTTTTTTCGTGGTTTGCCGTTTAGCCGATATATTCCAGGCCGCCCATATAAGGACGCAACACTTCAGGCACCTGAATGCGACCGTCGGCCTGCTGGTAGTTTTCCAGCACCGCCACCAGCGTACGGCCGACCGCCAGGCCGGAACCGTTCAGCGTGTGGACCAGACGCGGCTTCTTGTCGGCCTTGCTGCGGCAGCGAGCCTGCATGCGGCGCGCCTGGAAGTCCCACATGTTGGAGCAGGACGAGATCTCGCGGTAGGTGTTCTGCGCCGGCAGCCACACTTCCAGATCGTAGGTCTTGCAGGCGCCGAAGCCCATGTCGCCGGTGCACAGCAGCACCTTGCGGTAAGGCAGGTTCAGCAGCTGCAGCACTTTTTCCGCATGGCCGGTCAGCTCTTCCAGGGCATCCATCGAATCTTCCGGACGGACGATCTGCACCATTTCGACCTTGTCGAACTGGTGCATGCGGATCAAACCGCGGGTGTCACGGCCGTAAGAACCGGCTTCCGCACGGAAGCATGGCGTGTGCGCGGTCATCTTCAGCGGCAGAGTTTCCTCTTCGACGATCTCGTCGCGCACCAGGTTGGTCAGCGGCACTTCCGCCGTTGGGATCAGCGCGTAGTTGCTGCTGTCGGCTTCTTCTTCCAGCGGACGGGTATGGAACAGGTCTTCGCCGAACTTCGGCAGTTGGCCGGTACCGTACAGCGTGGCGTGGTTGACCAGGTAAGGCACGTAGGCCTCCAGGTAGCCGTGCTGCTCGGTGTGCAGATCCAGCATGAACTGGGACAGCGCGCGGTGCATGCGGGCGATTTGCCCCTTCATGACCACGAAGCGCGAACCGGTCAGCTTAACCGCGGCGGCAAAATCCAGCCCGCCGGCCATTTCGCCCAGATCGACGTGATCGCGCACCGCGAAGTCGTACTGGCGCGGTTCGCCCCAGCGGGTCACTTCCAGGTTTTCGCTGTCGTCTTTACCATCCGGCACGGCGTCGTCCGGCAGGTTAGGCAGCGTCAAGGCGTAATCGCGGATCTCGCTCTGCAGCGTGTCCAGCTCTGCCTTGGCGGCATCCAGCTTGTCACCCAGCTCGTTCACTTCGCGACGCAGCGGCTCGATGTCTTCCCCACGCGCTTTGGCCGCGCCGATGGATTTCGATCGGGAGTTGCGTTCCGCTTGCAGCGTTTCAGTTTCTACCTGCAGAACTTTGCGACGTTCTTCCTGCGAACGCAGCAGATCCAGATCGAGTTTAAAGCCTCGGCGAGCCAGTTTGACGGCGACTGCGTCTAGCTCATTACGCAGCAGATTGGGATCGAGCATGCTAATCCTGTGCTTGTTGTTATTGAAAGAAGTGTTGTTGTTCTATGCGGCTGATTTATAGCCGCATAAAAGAAGAGTGATACCCGCTAACCTTACCGCAACGGCCTCGCTAGCGGTAGCGTTTTGTCGGGCTATTTTGATCCTGCTCAGCCAGCCATGCCAACTTTTCGCCGATTTTCCCTTCAAGCCCACGCGAGGTCGGTTGATAGTAGCGTGTCTTGGCCATTTCGGGCGGGAAATAGTTCTCACCGGCGGCGTAGGCGTTGGGTTCGTCGTGGGCGTAGCGGTACTCCGCCCCCAGCCCCATCTCCTTCATCAGCTTGGTCGGCGCGTTGCGCAGGTGCTCTGGCACGTCATAATCGGCCTGCTCTTTGGCGTCGCGCATGGCGGCCTTGAACGCGGTATAGACCGCGTTGCTCTTCGGCGCGCAGGCCAGGTAAACAATCGCTTGCGCGATGGCGCGCTCGCCCTCTGCCGGCCCCACGCGGGTGAAACAATCCCAGGCGGCGATCGCCACCTGCATGCCGCGCGGATCGGCGTTGCCCACGTCTTCAGAGGCAATCGCCAACAGACGGCGCGCCACATAGAGCGGATCGCCGCCGGCGGTAATGATACGCGCATACCAGTACAGCGCGGCGTCCGGCGCCGAACCGCGCACTGATTTATGCAACGCGGAAATCAGGTCGTAATAACGGTCGCCCTTGTTGTCGAAGCGCGCACTGCGCTCGCCTGAAACCTCTTTCAGCAGCTCCGGCGTCAGCACCCGCACGCCTTTGGCGTCGAGCTCCGCCATGTCTGCCATCATTTCCAGGCTGTTCAGCGCCCGGCGCGCATCGCCGCCCACCAACTCCGACAGCAGGCGGCGCGTTTCCGCGGGCAGCTCGACGTTCTGATTGCCAAAGCCGCGCGCCTTGTCGCTCATCGCCTGATCCAGCACCTGGCCAATATCTTCGGCGGTCAGCGCCTTCAGCAGGTAAACGCGGGCGCGGGACAACAGCGCCGAGTTCAGCTCGAACGACGGATTTTCGGTAGTGGCGCCGATAAAGGTGATGGTGCCGTCTTCGATGTGCGGCAGGAAAGCGTCCTGCTGGCTCTTATTGAAGCGGTGCACTTCGTCGACGAACAGGATGGTGCGGCGGCCGGCGTCGCGATTTTGCCGTGCCCGCTCGATCGCCTCGCGGATCTCCTTGATGCCGGAGGTCACGGCGGAGATCCGTTCGACATCCGCCTGACCGTAACGGCCGATCAGCTCTGCCAACGTCGTCTTCCCGGTGCCCGGCGGCCCCCATAAAATCATCGAGTGCAGCTGCCCGGCCTCGATGGCGCGCGGCAGCGGCTTGCCGGCGGCCAGCAGGTGCTGCTGGCCGATATACTGCGCCAGCGTGGTCGGGCGCATACGCGCGGCCAGCGGCTGGAACTCGTTCTGGGAAAAATCGAGCGACAGATTATTACTCACTTGCACCTCACTGGCGCTGGTCGTCCAGCGTCACCCCCTTCGGCGGGGTAAATTTGAATTTGGCCGGATCGGCGGCAACGTTCTGCTGGCTTTTCAGCGTATAAGCACTACGCTGGCCATCCTGCTCCACCGCGGCAAAGCTGCGGATGGTGCCGCTGTTGGTCACGCTGATGGCGAATTGCTTCAGGTTGCCGCTGGCGGATTTTGGCGTCAGCTCGAAATCATCGCCCTTTTGCTTCACGTTGTACTGCTTCCAGTCGCTGGCGTTATTGCGGGTGATCAGCATAAACGGCGTATTGCCGGTGGCGTTCTTCAGCCAGGTCGCCGTCACCTGCTCGACGAACGGGTTGTAGAACCACAGGGTCTGGCCATCGGAAACCAGCACGCTCTCATCGGGTGACGTCATGTGCCAGTTGAACAGGTTCGGCCGCTTCACCCACAGCTCGCCTTCACCCTGTTGCACCGCGGCGCCTTCGGCGCTGGTCACGGTTTGCGAGAAGCTGGCATGGAAACTGTTCACCTTCGCCAGGCGACTTTGCAGATCCTGTGCGGCATCGGCCAGCACGGAGGTAGAAGCGAATCCCGAAAGCAGACAGCAGGCAACTAACAGTTTTTTCATTATTCCAGATACCTTATGAAATGCGTTAACCGCAGGGCGACGCCGTGCGGGTCAATCAACCCTTTACTCCGTTACTTTACCTGAAGCCGGCGATCGGCCGGTAGGCCAATGTTCCGAGAAGAAACGGGTTTACGCTTCTTTGCACAAGGGCCGCTTAAGCGGCCCTTTCTTATTGAATTGCAATGGCTAAGCGACCATCAATCGTGCCGCGGCGGCGCCAGCACCTCGCGGTTGCCGTTGTGCCCCTGCTCGCTGACGATGCCCTGCGCCTCCATCTGTTCGATGATGCGCGCGGCGCGGTTATAGCCGATGCGGAACTGGCGCTGTACGCCGGAGATGGAGGCGCGGCGTTTATCCACCACGAAATCCACCGCCTGGTCAAACAACGGATCCAGCTCTTCGTCGCCGTCCATCCCGCCACCGGCACCGCCCTCGCCATCTTCGCCGCCGCTGAGAATGCCCTCTTTATATTGGGGCCGCTCGCGCGCTTTCCAATCCTTGACCACCGCGTGCACTTCCTGATCGCGCACGAATGCGCCATGTACACGCACCGGGATCGAGGAGTTCGGCGCCAGATAGAGCATGTCACCCATACCCAGCAAGGACTCGGCCCCCCCCTGATCGAGGATGGTGCGGGAGTCGATCTTGCTCGACACGGTAAAGGCGATACGCGTCGGAATGTTGGCCTTGATAAGACCTGTGATCACATCCACCGAAGGACGCTGGGTCGCCAGCACCAGGTGGATACCTGCCGCACGCGCTTTTTGCGCCAGGCGAGCGATCAACTCTTCAACCTTCTTGCCAACCGTCATGATCAGGTCGGCGAATTCGTCGACCATCACCACGATGTACGGCTCTTTCTCCAACACCGGCGGCGTGATGTCCATGCTGTCGGTCGGTTTCCAGAACGGATCCGGGATCGGACGCCCCATCGCTTCGGCCTGATCGACACGCTCGTTGTAGCCGGCCAGGTTACGCACGCCCAGGGCAGACATCAGTTTGTAGCGGCGTTCCATCTCACCCACGCACCAGCGCAGCGCGTTGGCGGCGTCTTTCATGTCGGTGACCACATCGGTCAACAGGTGCGGAATACCTTCGTAAACCGACAGCTCCAGCATTTTCGGGTCGATCATGATAAAGCGCACTTCTTTCGGCGTGGCTTTATACAGGATGCTCAGGATCATGGCGTTGACCCCGACCGACTTACCGGAACCGGTGGTACCGGCGACCAGCAAGTGCGGCATTTTGCCCAGATCGGCCACCACCGGTTCGCCGGAGATGTCCTTACCCAATACGATGGACAGCGGCGACGGGTTGTCGCGGAAGGCCGGGCAGTCCAGCACTTCGCGCAGGTACACCGTTTGACGCTTGGCGTTCGGCAGCTCCAGACCGACGTAAGGCTTACCGGGGATCACTTCCACCACGCGCACCGCCGAAGTCGACAGCGAGCGCGCCAGATCGCGCGACAGGTTGGAAATGCGCGCCGCTTTGACGCCCGGCGCCAGATCCAGCTCGAAGCGGGTGATGACCGGCCCCGGCAGGATATCCACCACGTCGGCTTTTACGCGGTAATCGGCCAAACTGGCCTCCACCAGGCGCGCTTTCTGTTCCAGCGCGAAGGAGTCGACCGGCTCCACCTCTTTCGGCGCCTCGGTCAGCAGATCCAGCGTCGGCAGCGGCGTAGTCGGCTTCTGCAGCGGCTGATCGTTGCGCATCAGGAACGGGTGAATCAAGCTGTCCATCACCGGGTGCGGCTCGGCCGGAGCTTGCTGAGGCTGCTGCTGCACCGGTTGCTGTGGCTGCTGATATTGCTGCTGCGACGGCTGTTGATACTGCTGTTGTTGCTGCGGCTGCTGATAAGATTGCTGCTGCGGCTGTTGGTATTGTTGCGGCTGCGCATGCGGTTGCTGGGCAGCCGGCGCCGCAGGCTCAAACTGGCCAAACGGCACGTCGTCCTCTTGCTCGCTTTGCTGTTCAATGCGCTCTTCAAGCTGTGGGGACAGCGTGAACATCGGCTCGCTCGGGCCATCGTCCACTAAATCCGCCATCGGCGAGAAGCTGAAAGCATTGCGGGTATCAACCGGGCTGGCGGCCGGCGCCTGCGGGGCAGTCTCTTGCTGGCCATAACGCGCCTGCTGCTGCTCGGCGAAAGCCTGACGCAGCGCAGCCTCTTGCCGCGCCTCTTCATCGTCCTGTTGGACTTCACCGTAACGTTGGTTCTGTTGTTCGGCGAACGCTTTACTCAGCTCGGCTTCCTGCTGAGCCTGTTCATCATCCTGCTCCGGCGCGTAGCTTTCGCCATAGCGCTGGCTTTGCTGTTCGGCGAACGCCTGGCGCAGCGCGGCTTCTTGCTGCGCCTCTTCTTCCTGCGGGCTCACCGCCGTCGGCTGTTGAGGCTCCGCCTGGCGCTGTTCCTGTTCGGCAGCACGCTGCGAAGGCAGCTTGATGCCGTAGGAAGCCAGCTCACGACGGGTCGGAATACGCACCGGATTCGGCCGCGGCAACTCAGGGCCGATACCCTGTTTAACCTGAGAATTGCCGTCGCTGGTCGCCGTGAAGGCCGGCATAAAGGTCGCCGCCGCGGCGCCCGCAGCGGCAGCGGCTGCCGTATCCAGTTGTGGCTTGGCGCCGGCGGCGCTGAAACCACCTGCTCCGCTGACGTCGGCACTGTCGCGCTGCGCGGCGGTAAAATCAAAGGGAGAACGCGCTGCCGGCTGCGGGGCCGGCTCTTGCCAATTGCCCAGGCGCGGCTCATCGTCATCCTGATAAGGATCGACAGGCCGCGTCGCCTTAGGCGCTGGTGTTTCTTCCGGGATTTCGAAGGAATACAGCGGCGGTGTGGCGTCTTGCGCCGGGGTGCTCACCGGGTGCTGATTGACCGAGGCCGGCGCGGCCGGCGCCACCGTTACCGACGGCGCCTGTGTGGCGATCGGCGCGGCAACGGGCTCGTGGATCTCTGCCTTCACCGCTGGTGCAGGCGAAGCCGCCGGCGCGATTGGCGCGGCGTCGGCTTCAACCTCACTATCGTCGGCTCGCAGGCCGCTGAGCAACGGATCGGCGGCGTCTTCCCCCGCCTCTTTGGCGCTTTCGGTGACCGAGGGTGCGGAGAACAGCACGTCGTCATCGGCAGCAGCGGCTCCGGCGGCGGTCGCCGCAACCGCTGCAGCGGCGCCCTTCCCTGCCTGCTCAGGCTCGTCGTCAACGTAACGCTCGTCATCCTCGAAATAGCGATCTTCGCGGCGTGAGCGATTGGTCATCACCGTCGCGACGCCCAACACCGCACCGCCGATCTTCTCGGCGATCACCAGCCAGGACCAGCCGGTAAACAGCGTCAGCCCCGCCGCCCACACGCACAGCAGCGCCAGCGTAGCGCCGATGCCGTTGAACCACGGCAACATGGCGTTGCTCAGCAGGCTGCCGATCACGCCGCCGGAAGCGAAGTAATAGAGATCGTCAACGTTCAGCGCCGCCAACCCGCAGGAGGTAAGCACTAACGCCAAGGTACCGATCAGGCGCAGGGAGAGCGCGAAATAGTCGACGTAGTCTTTGTTGCCGCGTTGGCGATAGGCTGCCCAGCACAGGATCAGCATGATCGGCGGTATCGCGTAGGCGAGCACCCCGAAGGTGAAGAACAGCGTGTCGGCCAACCAGGCCCCAACACCGCCGCCCAAATTGTGAATCGGCTCATGCCACGCGGTCTGCGACCAGCTTGGGTCAGACGGATTGAAACTGACCAACGCAGCCATGAGGTAAACGGCAAAAATCGCTACCACGATAAGCGCAGCCTCCAGCAAACGCCGGCCACTGCTGAGTCTTTTCAGGGTAACTTCTTTATCTTCTGTATATTCCTGGCTCAAGAAAGGCTCTCCAGGTTCCTGTTAGCTGACATAGCAACAGCGCCGAGAAGCTTCCCCGGCGCCGAAACTGTATGAATAAACAGGAGTGTAACCAATTTAATCAGGTTTTGCACCTGCACCTTACCGTGTTTTGATAACCAGACGGTTACTCTGTTTCACTTCTTCCATCACTACGTAGGTACGGGTGTCGTTAACCCCCGGCAAACGCAGCAAGGTTTCGCCCAGCAGTTTGCGGTACGCCGACATGTCCGGTACGCGGGTTTTCAACAGGTAGTCGAAATCACCGGAAACCAGATGACACTCCTGAATCTCTTCAAGCTTCTGCACTGCCGAGTTGAATTGCTCAAACACATCCGGCGCGCCACGGTTCAGCGTGATCTCCACGAAAACCAGCAGGGACGCATCCAGATAATGCGGGTTAAGCAATGCGGTATAGCCATGAATGAAACCCTGGCGCTCGAGACGGCGCACGCGTTCTAAACATGGTGTCGGGGATAACCCCACGCGCTTCGAAAGCTCGACGTTCGAAATACGCCCATCCTTCTGCAGCTCATTCAGGATGTTGCGGTCGATACGGTCGAGATCTTTACCCGGGCGTTTCTTGTTGTCTGCCATTATTATTGTCTCTCTTATTTTCTTCCGTGCACTTGCCACACCCTAGCCAACGTCAATGTGTAAGGGTTCGTTCCAAGCGAAGACCCGATGCCTGTCATATGCTTCTTCACTACCATCATTCCACGCCGCGCAGCCTGTCTGTCCAACCCCGCGCGACGCCGGCAACGACGTTTAGGTCGAGAAAAAATCAGCAAACGCTTGCGCGCCCTGCTCCGCACATCCACCGCGCATTGCCGCCTCGCGGCGCAAATACGTACGATTTGCTGGTGTTACGGGGATAATTTCTTCTTCCTATGATGTTTTCGCAAATGCGCAGCGGATTGTCAAAGTAAAAGAAGCAAAATCAGAACAACGTACCGTCATGAAAAGTCTGCATCCCATTTTTGGTTATGAATCGCTGGCAGATAAACCCCGGTAGGGAGCGGCTGAAGTCGCAGAATGCGCCGTTTTTGCGCGGTTGGCGATTCGGTAGCCGAATGCGGCTTTGATAAGGTAAATTTCTGCGTTCGGCGTACGATTTGCCGACAGCGGGCGCATTAATAGGCGACAACTATCATACAAATCGTTAACAACGTCGCCCGGCGCTTTTTTTACTGCGCCATTTTCCCTACAATCGGCTTCATTGTCCGCCATTGTGGAATAAAGAGGTTATTCATGGGCACGGCTAAACATAGCAAATTACTGATTCTAGGCTCCGGCCCGGCCGGTTACACCGCCGCCGTCTACGCGGCGCGCGCCAACCTGAGCCCGGTGCTGATCACCGGTCTGGAGCAAGGCGGCCAGCTGACCACCACTACCGAAGTGGAAAACTGGCCGGGCGACGCCGAAGGCCTGACCGGTCCGGCGCTGATGGAGCGCATGCGCGAACACGCGGAGAAGTTCCAGACGGAGATCGTCTTCGATCATATCAACAGCGTCGATCTGCAGCAGCGCCCGTTCCGCCTGTTCGGCGACAGCGGCGAATACAGCTGCGACGCGCTGATCATTGCGACCGGTGCCTCCGCCCGCTACCTTGGCCTCCCTTCCGAAGACGCCTTCAAGGGCAAAGGCGTTTCCGCCTGTGCGACCTGCGACGGTTTCTTCTACCGTAACCAGAAAGTCGCCGTGGTCGGCGGCGGCAACACTGCCGTTGAAGAAGCGCTGTACCTGTCCAACATCGCCGCCGAGGTTCACCTGATCCACCGCCGCGACAGCTTCCGTTCAGAGAAGATCCTGATCGACCGGCTGATGGAAAAAGTGAAAAGCGGCAACATCGTGCTGCACACCGACCATACGCTGGACGAAGTGCTGGGCGATGAAATGGGCGTGACCGGCGTGCGTATCCGCAGCACCAAAGCGGAAAACGAAACCCGTGAACTGGAACTGGCCGGCGTGTTCATCGCCATCGGCCACAGCCCGAACACCGGCATCTTCGGCGGCCAGCTGGAGCTGGAAAACGGCTACATCAAGGTGCAGTCCGGCATTCACGGCAATGCGACCCAAACCACCATCCCCGGCGTCTTCGCCGCTGGCGACGTGATGGATCACATCTACCGTCAGGCGATCACCTCCGCCGGCACCGGCTGTATGGCGGCGCTGGACGCAGAGCGTTACCTGGACGGCATCGCCGGCGCAGAAGTCTGCTAAGACGTTCTCTTCATCAGCAAAAAGCGGCTCTCGAGCCGCTTTTTTTTGTCTTCAGCCCCCAGGAGGATGCACGCCGATGCATAATCTTCTTCACTGGCGCCTGCTGGTTGCCGTCGCCGACAACGGCACCATCACTCAGGCTGCGGCGCTCTGCGGCATGACGCAGTCTGCCGCCAGCCAGGCCATCGCTCAACTGGAGACGATGCTGAGCACCCGGCTTTTGGTGCGCCAGCCACACAATGTCGTCCTGACCCAAAGCGGCCTGCAGATCGTCGCCCATGCCCGCACGATGTTGGAAGGACTGCGGGCCATTCAACAATGCGCGCAGCAAGCCGGTAACGCGCACGCGGGCAAAATACGCCTGGCCAGTTTCCCGTCGGCATTTAGCAAGCTGTTGCCGCCGCTGCTGCGCAAGTTTCGCCGTCTGTATCCCGACATTGAGCTGATTACGCTCGAGGGCACCGACCACGAAGTGGAGAGCTGGTTAACATCGGCAACGGCAGACATCGGCGTGGTGCTCAATCCGGCACCGGAGCGGCTGTGTTTCCCTTTGGGGGAAGACACCTGGTTGGCGGTCGTGCCCAGCGCGCACCCGCTGGCGCGAGAACGGTGGCCGGTGGCACTCGATGCCCTGTTCCGGCTACCTTTCATCCTGGCGACCGGCGGATGTGATGTGAATGCGCAAAGTTTAGCGCAGCAGTCGGGCCTGGCGCTGGCCGATATCCGCGCCACCGTCAGCGATTGGCAAACGGCGTTGACGCTGGTCAGAGAAGGCACGGGCGTTGCGCTGATGCCCGCGTCGGTGATCCCGCCCGATGCGCTCGGAGTTTGCGCTCTGCCGCTCGTTGCGCCGGTTTATCGTCGTTTCGGCCTGGCCTGCTCATCCGAGGCGGCGGCCCTACCGCCCGTCCAAACCCTGCTGAATTATCTGCGCGAACAGGAGCAAACCCTGGCCAGTCGCTGAGCTAATAGCGGCTTTCTGAAATTTCCATTTTCCCACCGGCATCCGCGTCGGCATGCTGTGGCAAGCGCTCTCATTGACCCACAAGGAAATAGCATGAAGCTGTATTTTGCTCCCGATGCCTGCTCGCTGGCCCCACATATCGTCCTGCGGGAATTAGCGATCCCTTTCACCCTGGTCAGGGTAAACAATCGCAGCAAGCGCTGCGCCGACGGTGAGGATTTCTATCGCATCAACCCAAAAGGTTACGTCGCCGCCCTGCAGCTGGACGACGGCAACGTGATCACCGAAGGCCCCGCCATCGTTCAATACCTCGCCGACCAGCGCCCAGAGAGCCGGCTGGCACCGCCACCGACGGCCTTTGAGCGGGTAAGGCTGCAGGAATGGCTTAATTTCATCACCAGCGAGATCCATGCCGGTGCCGCCCCCTTGTTCAATGATGCCCTGCCCGAAGATGCCAAGGCGTTGCTGCGCGACAAGTTGAGACGGCGATTGGGTTATCTCGCACAAGCGTTGGCACAACAAACTTACCTATTGGGAACGTATTTCAGCGTCGCTGACGCTTATCTGTTTACCGTGTTGCGCTGGATGGCGCGCTTCGAGATTTCGCTGAGCGAGTGGCCACCGCTCCAGCATTATGTGACGCGGATCGCAGAGCGAGCGTCGGTGCGCGCCGCTCTGGAAGCCGAGGCCACGAGTGAGCAAGTCAAATAGTCGGTAACGCGTCTGTTATAGCCACATTTGGCCGCTTTATTATTTTCAGTCTGCCGGGTGACGAGGTAACATGGGACCTCGCTTGTTTGTCGCCGATTGCGCCAAACACTATTATTTAACAGTACGTTAACCCAGCCTGTAACAAACGGGCACCGGCGACGCAGACGCATATCTGATGAAAAAAAACAGACAGCAACAGTTAACCCGTTGGCTTAAAACCCAGAGTTCGTTGGCGCAGCGTTGGCTGCGCCTTTCCATGCTGTTGGGGCTGTTCAGCGGCCTGCTGATCGTGGCGCAGGCGTGGCTGCTGGCCAGCCTGCTGCACGCCCTGATCATCGAACATACCCCGCGCGAACAGCTGATCCCTTCGTTTATCTGGCTGGCCGTCGCGTTCGCATTGCGGGCGCTGTTGAGCTGGCTGCGGGAACGGGTCGGTTTCCTGTGTGGCCAGGTGATCCGTCAGCGCATGCGCCAGCAGGTGCTGGATAAACTGCAGCAGCTCGGCCCGGCCTGGATCCAGGGCAAACCGGCGGGCAGTTGGGCCAGCATCATCGTCGAGCAGATCGAGGATATGCAGGACTATTACTCGCGCTATCTACCGCAGATGTATCTGGCGGTCTTCATCCCGCTGCTGATCCTGATCGCCGTCTTCCCGATCAATTGGGCCGCAGGCATCATTTTGCTGGCGACCGCGCCGCTGATCCCGCTGTTCATGGCGCTGGTCGGCATGGGAGCCGCCGATGCCAACCGCCGCAACTTCGTGGCGCTGGCGCGATTGAGCGGCAACTTCCTCGACCGCCTGCGCGGCCTGGACACCCTGCGGTTGTTCGACCGCGCGCAGGCCGAAACGGCGCAGATCGCCAAATCCTCCGAAGACTTCCGCAGCCGCACCATGGAAGTGCTGCGTATGGCCTTCCTCTCTTCCGGCGTGCTGGAGTTCTTCGCTTCGATTTCCATCGCCGTGGTGGCGGTGTACTTCGGCTTTTCTTACCTCGGCGAACTCAACTTCGGCAGCTACGGCCTCGGCGTAACGCTGTTTTCCGGTTTTCTGGTGCTGATTCTGGCGCCGGAGTTTTTCCAACCGCTGCGCGATCTCGGCACCTTCTACCATGCCAAGGCGCAGGCGGTCGGCGCGGCGGAAGCGCTGGAAACCTTCCTCAGCGCCGAAGGCGAGCAGATGGGCAACGGCACGCGGCAACTGCCCGCCGATCAACCGCTGACGCTGCAGGCGAACGCATTGGAAATCCTGTCGCCGAACGGCGTACTGCTGGCCGGGCCGCTGAGTTTCACCCTGCAACCGCAGCAGCGCGTAGCGCTGGTCGGGCTGAGCGGCGCCGGCAAAAGCTCGCTGCTCAATCTGCTGCTCGGCTTCCTGCCCTACCGCGGCTCGTTGACCGTCAACGGCATCGAGCTGCGTGAACTGTCCGCAGAAAACTGGAGGCAACAGCTGAGCTGGGTCGGTCAGAACCCGCACCTGCCGGCGCAAACCTTGCGCGCCAATATCCTGCTGGGCTGCCCGCAGGCCGACGAAGCGCAGCTGCAGCAGGCGGTGGAACTCGCCTACGTCAGCGAACTGTTGCCGTATCTGCCGCAGGGGCTCGACACCGAAGTGGGCGACAACGCCGCCCGCCTGTCGGTCGGCCAGGCGCAGCGCGTGGCGGTCGCCCGGGCGCTGATCGGCCCGCGCCGCTTGCTGCTGCTGGATGAACCGGCCGCCAGTCTCGATGCCCACAGCGAACAACGGGTGATGCAGGCGTTGAATGCCGCTTCGCATCAGCAAACCACCCTACTGGTCACGCACCAGTTGGAAGACACCGAAGACTACGATCAGATCTGGGTGATGGATAACGGGCGCATCGTGCAACAGGGCGATTACGCCACCCTCAGCGCCCAGCCGGGCCTGTTCGCCACTCTGATCGCCCATCGCCGCGGGGAGCTTTAATCATGCGCGTTTTGCTGCCGTTTTTGGCGTTGTATCGCCGCCATAGCCTGCTGATTAGCCTGGGCATCCTTTTGGCGATCGTCACCCTGCTGGCCAGCATCGGCCTGCTGGCGCTTTCCGGCTGGTTCCTGGCCGCCTCTTCGCTGGCCGGATTGGCGGGCCTGCTGACCTTCAACTACATGCTGCCGGCCGCCGGCGTGCGCGGCGCGGCGATCTTCCGCACCGCCGGGCGCTACGCCGAGCGCGTGGTCAGCCACGACGCCACCTTCCGCGTGCTGTCGCACTTGCGAGTGTTCACCTTCAGCAAGATCCTGCCGTTGGCGCCGGGCGGCATCGCTCGCTTTCGCCAGGCCGACCTGCTCAACCGCCTGGTGGCGGACGTGGACACGCTGGATCACCTTTATCTGCGGGTGATCTCGCCGCTGATCAGCGCGGCGGTGGTGATCCTGGTGGTCACCTACGGCCTGAGCTGGCTGGATCCTGCGCTCGCCCTGACGTTGGGTGGCATTCTGTTGCTGCTGTTGCTGCTGGTGCCGCCGGTGTTCTACCGCGCCGGCAAACCGATCGGCGGCCAACTCACCGCGCTGCGCGGCCAATACCGTACCGACCTGACCGCCTGGCTGCAGGGGCAGGCAGAGCTGGTGGTGTTCGGTGCCGTCAACGACTTCCGCCAGACGCTGAACGCCACCGAACAGCGGTGGCAACGCCGCCAGTGGCAGCAGGCCTCGCTGAGCGGCAAGGCGCAGGCGCTGATGATCCTCGCCAGCGGTCTGACGGTGACGCTGCTGCTGTGGCTGACCGCCGCCGGCATCGGCGGCGATACTCAGCCCGGAGCCCTGATCGCGCTGTTTGTCTTCGCCGCGCTGGCGTCGTTCGAAGCGCTGATGCCGGTCGCCGGCGCCTTCCAGCATCTCGGCCAGGTGATTGCCTCCGCCACGCGGGTCAAACAGATCATCGATCGTCAGCCGGAGGTCACCTTCCCTGCCGTCGGCCCGGCCGCGGCCGATCGCGCTCAGCTCAGCCTGCAGCAGCTGAGTTTCACCTATCCCGATCAGCCGCAGCCGGTGCTGCGCGACGTCACGCTCGAGGTCGCGGCCGGCGAACACATCGCCTTGCTCGGCCGCACCGGCTGCGGCAAGTCCACCCTGCTGCAGCTGCTGACCCACGCCTGGCGCACCGACGGCGGCAAAATTCTGCTCAACGGCGAACCGCTGGAGGATTATGATGAAACCACGCTGCGTCGGATGACCACGGTCGTCAGCCAGCGAGTGCATATCTTCAGCGATACGCTGCGGGAAAACCTGCGGTTGGCCGCACCGAATGCCGACGACGCTCGCCTGAGTGACGTACTGCAGCAGGTTGGGCTGGGCAAATTGCTGGACAGCGACGGCGGGCTGAACGCCTGGTTGGGCGAAGGCGGCCGGCAGCTGTCCGGCGGCGAACAGCGCCGACTGGGTATCGCCCGCGCGCTGCTGCATCCGGCCCCGCTGCTGCTGCTTGACGAACCGACCGAAGGGCTGGACGCCGAAACCGAACAGCAGATCCTGGCGCTGCTGCGCCGGCATTGTCAGGGCAAGACGCTGATCCTGGTGACGCACCGTTTGTACGGCCTGGAACATCTCGACCGCATTTGCGTAATGGATGACGGCCAAATTGTCGAACAGGGCGATCACGCCACCCTGATGCGCCAGCAGGGCCGCTATGCACGCTTTCGCAACCGTATCAGCAACCTGGCGCCGTAATCGGCCCGTAGAGGACGCAGAGACCTTGTATGCGCATCGTTAAGCTTTCCCCCCAGTCGCTGGCGTTTCCCTCGCCTGAGGGCGCCCTGCGCGATCCCAACGGCCTGCTGGCGATCGGCGGCGACCTCACGGCGCCGCGACTGTTGGCAGCCTACGAGCGCGGCATCTTCCCCTGGTACTCGCCGGGGGAAGCGATTCTGTGGTGGTCACCCGATCCGCGTGCGGTGCTGTTCCCTGCCGAATTTCATCTCAACCGCAGTCTGAAACGCTTTTTGCGCCACGATCCGTTTCGCATCACGCTCAATCACGATTTCGCCACGGTGATTGCCGCCTGCGCCCACCGGCCGGATGAAGGCACCTGGATCGGCCCGGAGGTGCAGCGTGCCTATCAGCATCTGCATCGCCTCGGCTACGCGCACTCGGTGGAGGTATGGCAGGATGATCAACTGGTCGGCGGCATGTACGGCGTGGCGCAGGGCGCGTTGTTCTGCGGCGAATCGATGTTCAGCCGCGTCACCAACGCCTCAAAATGCGCATTGATGGCCTTTTGCCGCCATTTTGCCGCTTATGGCGGGGAATTGATTGACTGCCAGGTGCTGAACGCTCACACTGCCCGCCTTGGCGCGCGTGAAATTCCGCGCCGTCAATTTTTGCAGCAGCTCAGCACCCTTCAACGGCGGCCTTTGGCGTCGGCGTGCTGGGCGCCGCAAGTCATATCCCCACAGCCGGTTGAACCGCCCTCTCCAGTAAACTAATTGATGGAAACGGTGCAATGTTCACCGACACATCTTTACATAATGGGGGTTTTTCGGCATTATCTTGCCGGTTAAAAACTAAGGTAGTTAGACCTAGAGGATTCGATGGCCAAAGAAGACAATATTGAAATGCAGGGCACCGTTCTTGATACGCTGCCGAACACCATGTTCCGCGTTGAATTGGAAAACGGGCACGTGGTAACCGCACACATCTCCGGTAAAATGCGTAAAAACTATATCCGCATCCTGACGGGCGACAAAGTCACTGTAGAGCTGACCCCGTACGACCTGAGCAAAGGCCGCATTGTCTTCCGTAGCCGTTAATCGGCTCACCGCGCGCCACATGCTGGCGGCATCGAGGATGTAATCCCTCGGGAGCCCTTTCCGTTTACCCCCGCAGCGACGTTACACAACGGGTTGCAGGTGCGCAGGTAAACTGAGAGGGCTCACTCGTTTCTGTTGTACGGTGAATCTCACCCATAAAAAAAAGCGATGCCGAAGCATCGCTTTTTCTTTGCCTGAAGCGGCCTTAATGCACCGCACCCTCGTCCGCCTTGCGCTTGGCGGCACTGAGGAAGTGGTAGGTCAGCTGTTTCTTGTCCTTGTCCAGCTCGACCTTCACGGAACCACCGTCCACCAGCGAACCGAACAGCAGCTCGTTGGCCAACGGTTTCTTCAGGTTTTCCTGCATGACGCGCGCCATCGGACGAGCGCCCATCGCACGGTCGTAGCCCTTCACCGACAGCCAGTCGCGTGCTTCGTCGCTCACTTCCAGCGAGACGCCCTTCGCATCCAGCTGCGCCTGCAGTTCGACGATAAACTTGTCGACCACCTGCTGGATCACCTCGGTAGACAGATGGTTGAACCAGATGATGTTGTCCAGACGGTTGCGGAACTCTGGCGTAAACACCTTCTTGATCTCTTCCATCGCGTCGGTGCTGTTGTCCTGCTGCACCAGACCGATCGATTTGCGTTCGGTTTCCCGCACCCCGGCGTTGGTGGTCATAACCAGGATCACATTGCGGAAGTCCGCCTTGCGGCCGTTGTTGTCGGTCAGCGTGCCGTTGTCCATCACCTGCAGCAGCAGGTTGAACACGTCCGGGTGCGCCTTCTCGATCTCATCGAGCAGCACTACCGCATGCGGATGCTTGATCACCGCATCGGTCAGCAGCCCGCCCTGATCGTAACCGACATAGCCCGGAGGCGCGCCGATCAGACGGCTGACGGTATGCCGCTCCATGTACTCGGACATGTCGAAACGCAGCAGCTCGATATCCATCGCCTTGGCCAACTGTACGGTGACCTCGGTTTTCCCGACCCCGGTCGGCCCGGCGAACAGGAAGGAACCGACCGGCTTGCGCTCGTGGCCCAGACCGGCGCGGCTCATCTTGATGGCTTCCGTCAGCGCTTCGATCGCCTGATCCTGGCCGAATACCAGCATCTTCAAACGATCGCCCAGGTTTCTCAGCACGTCGCGATCGCTGGCCGACACGGTTTTCTCCGGGATACGAGCGATGCGCGCCACCACGGATTCGATATCGGCCACGTTGACGGTTTTCTTGCGCTTGCTGGCCGGCATCAGTCGGCTGCGCGCGCCCGCCTCGTCGATCACGTCTATCGCCTTGTCCGGCAGATGACGATCGTTGATGTATTTCACCGACAGCTCCACCGCGGCGCGGATCGCCTTGGCGGTATAACGCACGTCGTGGTGCGCTTCATACTTGGTCTTCAGGCCGTTGATGATCTGAACGGTCTCTTCCGCCGTCGGTTCGGTGATATCGATCTTCTGGAAACGGCGCGCCAAAGCGCGATCCTTTTCGAAGATGTTGCTGAACTCCTGGTAGGTGGTCGAGCCGATCACCCGGATCTTGCCGCTCGACAGCAGCGGTTTGATCAGGTTGGCGGCATCCACTTGCCCGCCGGAAGCCGCACCGGCGCCGATGATGGTGTGAATTTCATCGATGAACAGGATGCTGTTCTGATCCTGTTCCAGCTGCTTGAGCAGCGCCTTGAAGCGTTTCTCGAAGTCGCCGCGGTATTTGGTGCCGGCCAGCAGTGAACCGATATCCAGCGAATACAACGTGCAGTCCGCCATTACTTCCGGCACGTCGCCCTGCACGATACGCCAGGCCAGGCCTTCAGCGATGGCGGTCTTGCCCACGCCGGATTCGCCGACCAGCAGCGGGTTGTTTTTACGACGACGGCACAGCACCTGAATCGCGCGCTCCAGCTCACGATCGCGGCCGATCAACGGATCGATGCCGCCCACACGGGCCAACTGATTGAGGTTGGTGGTGAAGTTTTCCATACGGTCTTCCCCTCCGGACTGCTCTTCGTTCACCGGGTTTTCCGCATTCGGCGCTTGGCCCGGCTCGTCTTTACGCGTGCCATGTGAAATGAAGTTCACCACGTCGAGACGGCTGACGTCGTGCTTGCGCAGCAGATAAGCCGCCTGCGACTCCTGCTCGCTGAAGATGGCCACCAACACGTTGGCGCCGGACACTTCGCTGCGGCCGGAAGATTGCACATGGAAGACCGCACGCTGCAACACGCGCTGGAAGCTGAGCGTCGGCTGAGTGTCGCGCTCTTCTTCGCCGGCGGGCAGCGTCGGTGTGGTTTGTTCGATGAAGGCTTCCAGCTCCTGGCGCAACGCGGCCAGATCCACCGTACATGCCTCAAGCGCTTCTCGCGCGGCAGGGTTGCTCAGCAACGCCAGCAACAGGTGCTCCACGGTCATAAACTCGTGTCTGTGCTCACGCGCCCTGGCGAAAGCCATGTTGAGACTGAGTTCCAGTTCTTGATTGAGCATAAGCACCTCCCCAATAGATTGCCTTATTCAGGCTTTTTCCAGCGTACAAAGCAACGGATGCTCGTTCTCCCTTGCGTACCGGTTCACATGGACGACTTTGGTTTCCGCCACCTCGGCGGTAAAAACACCACAGATCGCCTTGCCTTGATAGTGGACCGTGAGCATCAGTTGCGTTGCGCGTTCAATATCATAAGAAAAGAACTTTTGCAGAACGTCAATCACAAATTCCATCGGTGTGTAATCGTCGTTGTTAAGTATAACTTTATACATAGACGGCGGTTTTACCGCATCGATTTGTTTTTCTTCGGCCAAGTGTTCAAAATTTAGCCAGCCGTTGTTATTGCCCATCGCTGCTCATCTTCTCTGCTCTGCCCTCTGATATGGGGGCAGGTTTCGGTTATTCAAAGTGGGGATAGTTACTATTTTATCATCTTCGGCATCGTCCCGCCGCACTGTAACGTGCGCAAAAAAACGGGCCAATTGTGACTGAATCGTGGCAATAGCGTTACCTGCTTCAAACTTTGGTGAACTGCTCCCCGCCGACAAAAGCCGATCCCTTGACGCCCCGATCATTTGCTCTAGAGTGTAAATTCGTGGCTGGTGGTCTTTTAACCACCCCTTGTCCACCCTGCTACCCGCCTACGGCGGGTGCGAATTCAGTTATTCATCTCACTTAAAATAGCGTTGCGAGGGATGTAAAAGCATGGAGACGGGTACTGTTAAATGGTTTAACAACGCCAAAGGCTTTGGCTTCATCTGCCCAGCCGGCGGTGGCGAAGATATTTTCGCGCATTACTCCACCATCAAGATGGATGGTTACAGAACGTTGAAGGCAGGCCAGCAGGTCAGCTTCGACGTGCATCAAGGGCCAAAAGGGAACCATGCCAGTCTTATTGTGCCGGTGGAAAGCGAGGCGCTGTCCTAAACGCTTCCGGCAGCGTCGCGCTGCATTGACCCTGACTGCGATAAAAATGCCAGCCGCCGTGTGACTGGCATTTTTTATGCCTTTTACTTACTCGCGCGCCAGCGCATCGATCGGATTCAGCCGCGCGGCATTGCGCGCCGGCAGATAGCCGAACACCACGCCGATACCGGTGGAACAGAGGAACGCGCTCAGCAACGCCGCCGGCGGGAAGCTGATCTGCCAGCCCGGCAATACCAGCTGCACCGCCAGGCCGATGGCGAACGACAGCGTAATCCCCAGCGCGCCCCCCACCAGGCAAACCAACACCGCCTCGATCAAGAACTGCTGCAACACGTCGCCGGAACGGGCGCCCACCGCCATGCGGATGCCAATCTCGCGCGTGCGCTCGGTCACCGACACCAGCATGATGTTCATCACGCCGATGCCGCCGACCACCAGCGAAATCACCGCCACCAGCGTCAGGAACAGCTGCAGCGTGCGGGTGGTTTTCTCTGCGGTTTGCACCAGGCTGTCCATGTTATAGGTGAAGAAGTCCTTTTTGCCGTGGCGCAGCGTCAACAGGCGTGACAGCTGCTGTTCCGCTTCCTTGCTGTCGTAGCCGTCGCGAATGCGCACGGTGATCGAGTCGAAATAATTGTTGCCCATCAGCCGGTTGGCCATGGTGCTGTAAGGCACCCACACGTTCAGCGTCTTGCTGCTGCCGAACATCGACTGCTTCTCTTTAGCCACGCCGACCACCGTCGCCGGCATGTTGCCCACCAGGATCACCTCGCCCACCACGTTTTTCTGGTGCGGGAACAGCCGCCGTTGGGTATTGGCGTCGATCACCACCGTCTGCGCCTGAGACTGCACCTGCAGCGGATCGATGCCGACGCCCTGGGTAAAGCTCATACCGTACACGCGGAAGAACTGTTCGCTGACGCCGTTGACATTGGCCGCCGCGTCGACGTTACCCAGCCGCAGCCGCATGCTGCTGCTGATGCTCGGCGACAGCGCGCTGATATACGGCTGTTCGCGCAGCGCATCGAGATCGCCGTATTTCAGCGATTGCCGGTAGGTTGGATCGTCGTCGCCGAAGTCCTTGCCGGGGTAAATGTCGACGGTGTTGGTGCCGATCGATTTGATGTCCGCCAGCACCATCTGCTTGGCGGCGTCGCCGATCACCAGGATCGATACCACCGAGGCGATGCCGATAATGATGCCGAGCATGGTCAGCGCGGTGCGCATCTTGTTGGCCGCCATCGCACGCCAGGCCATCACCAGCGCTTCGCGAAAGCGGCCGCCCATCTGCCGCCAGGAAGGCGCCGCGGCGGCCAGCGCCAGCGGCTTGGCCTGGGTATCCTCCGGCGGCGCCGGACGCGAGTCGGCAATGATTTCGCCGTCGCGGATCTCGATGATCCGCTCCGCCTGGCGCGCCACCGCTGGATCGTGGGTCACCAGGATCACCGTGTGGCCCTGGGCGCACAGCTGTTTGAGGATCGCCATCACCTCTTCGCCGGAGTGGCTGTCGAGCGCGCCGGTCGGTTCATCCGCCAGGATCACCTGCCCGCCGTTCATCAACGCGCGGGCGATACTGACGCGCTGCTGCTGGCCGCCGGAAAGCTGGCTCGGCCGGTAGTTAACGCGCTCCCCCAGCCCCAGGCGCCGCAACAGCGCCTCCGCCCGTTCGCGCCGCGCCGCTTTGCCCAGCCCCGCGTACACCGCCGGCACCTCGACGTTATGCGCCGCACTCAGGTGCGGCAGCAGATGATAACGCTGGAAAATAAAGCCAAAATGTTCGCGCCGCAGCTGCGCCAGCGCATCGTCGCTCAGCGTCGCCACATCCTGTCCGGCCACCCGATAGACCCCGGCGCTCGGCTTGTCCAGACAGCCCAGAATGTTCATCAGCGTCGATTTGCCGGAGCCGGAGGCCCCCATGATCGCCACCATTTCCCCGGCGTCGATGCTCAGACTGATCCCCTTCAGCACCTCCACCGTCTGCTCGCCGGAACGGTAGCTGCGGCGAATGCCGCTCAGCTGCAACAGCGCCGCCATCAGCCGGCCTCCACGCCGCCGCGGCTGACAATCACCTCATCGCCCGCCTCAAGCCCGCTGAGGATTTGCACATCGATATTGTTGCGCAGACCGATAGCCACCTCACGCTTCTCTTCCTTGCCCTGTTTCAGCACCGAGACGTGGTAGCGATTGTCGGCGATCTGGTCACCCAACGCCGCCAGCGGGATCACCAGCGCCTGCTCGACGCCGGCCAGCTGAATATGCACCTGCGCCGTCATTTGCAAGCGCAGCAGCCTTTCCGGGTTGGGCACTTCGAAACGCGCATAATAGAAGATGGCATTATTGACCTTTTCCGGCGTCGGCTGAATGTCTTTCAGCACGCCGTCGAAGCGCCGAGTCGGATCGCCCAGCACCGTGAACCAGGCCTTCTGACCCGGCTTGAGGTTAATGACGTCAGCCTCCGAGACCTGCGCCTTCACCAGCATGGTGCCGAGATCCGCCAACGTCAGAATGTTCGGCGCCTGTTGCGCCGCGATCACCGTCTGGCCCTGCAGCGTGGTGATCTGCACCACGTCGCCATCCATCGGGGCTTCGATGCGGGTGTAGGCCAGGTTGATCTTGGCGGTATCCAGGCTGGCCTGGTTGCGGGCGATCTGCGCATTGATGGTGCCCACCTGCGCTTTCTTCACCGCCAGCTGCGTCGCTGCCTGATCCAGATCCTGACGCGATACCGCCTGCAGTTTGGCCAGTGCCTGGTTGCGCTGCAGCGTGACCGCCGCCAATTGCTGCTCGGCCTGTGCCTGCAGCAGCTGCGCATGCAGCTCGCGCAGCGTCGCCTCGCCTTCGCGAATGCTGTTCTGCGCCTGTTGCGGATCGATAACCCCCAGCAACTGGCCTTTTTTCACCTTGTCGCCGATCTCGACATACAACTTTTCCAACTGCCCGCTGACCTGCGCGCCGACGTCAACCTTGCGCACCGCGTCCAGCTGGCCGGTCGCCAACACGTTCTGCTGCAGATCGCGCTTGGTGACCTTTACCGTTTTGAAAGCGGTTGGCGCCGGATGGCGGAAGTGCCAAACGGCCGCCGCGGCAATCGCCGCAATCACCGCCAGTGCGAGTATCCAGCGGCGTTTGTGTCCTTTAAACCCTGTCAAAATTGACCTGCCTGTGCTTGTGAATATCGACCGCCCATTGCGGCGGCGGAGCTAAATTAGCACGCACCGTAGGGAATAACTAAACCTTAGCTCAACACAATGTGGAGACACGCCTGGTTACAGTTCAGCATTGAACTCTCGTTTAGTGAAGCCTTGATGAAATAGCGCCATTCAACACAGCCAAGGATTTCATCATGTCACAGCTCAGCTACCCACTCGCCTCCGCCCGGCCGCTTAACGGCTGGCAACTGATGACGGCGCTGATCAATGGCGAAAAGGCGCCAAGCAACGCCTGGAAAAAAACCTCGTTTCGCCTGAAGTTTCTCGGCCGCTCGCTGCTCAACTGGCGCACCACCAGCGGCCTGCTCAGCACCCTGGCCAGCAACCCGCTGCTGGAGGAGATCCTGAGCGCGCAGCCGAACCTGCCGTGCAAGCTGCATCGCCCCTACTTGGCAGCCAACATGAGCAAGATCGAATGCCTGTTCGCCCTGCGCGATCATTACGATCTCATCGTGCAGCGCATGCCGCTAAAGATGCGTCTCGGCCACCTCGGCCCACAGCCTTTCGTGCTGGCCCGCGCGATGGGCAAAAACGAAGCGCCGATCACGCTGGAACTGGCGGCGATCGACAAACTGAATAAGGAAGGGGAAGCCACGCTGCTGCTGCGCAACGCCAACGGCGTGATGCTGGCGGAGATCACCTTTGCGCTGATGCATTATCAGCAGCAGCCGACGCTGTTCATCGGCGGCCTGCAGGGCGCGAACCATGAGGTGCCGCACGCCGAGATCCAGCACACCACCAAAGAGTGCCACGGTCTGTTCCCCAAACGGCTGGTGCTGGAAGGCATTTGCACGCTGGCGCGGCACCTCGGCATCCGCCAGATCGTAGCCGTCGGCAATGCCACCCATATCTATCAAAACTGGCGTTACCAGAGTAAGAAGAAGGATCAACTGCACGCCGATTACGATCAGTTCTGGCTGTCGATGGGCGCCAAACCGCTCGACAGCGGCTATTTCCTGCTGCCCGAACGCATCGCCCGCAAGCCGATCGAAGAGATCGCCAGCAAGAAGCGCGCCGAGTATCGCCGTCGCTATCAGTTGCTGGACGAGCTGGAACAGGGATTGGCGGCGCATTTCTGCGCCCGATAACACCCGGCGGGCCGTCAGTCCGCCCGGCCGCGCGCCAGCCAGATCACCCGTGAGAACATTTTCTTCAGCAGCGGCGGCACCGAGTCCGTGCCCCATTCGCCGGCCTGCATCGCGACCTCGATCGCCAGATCCGGCTTCGACGAGTGGTGGACCGCTTTCAGGATCACCTTGCGCACCGGCATCTGCGCGTTGATCGGCACCGACGCCATTCGGTGATAGACCGGGGCGAACCCTTCGCGGAACATGAAGTGTTCCATGTCCGGCGCCGGCAGCGCGGTCAGCCGATCGCGTTCGTTGTCTTCATGATTGTCCAGCAGGCTGCGTACGGTGTTGGCGTACTTTTTGCCCGCCTCATCGCCGTCCACCAGCGCATGCCACTCGATGCCCATGCGGCGGGCAAAGCGCAGCAGCGGCTTCAGGCCGCACTGAGCGAACTCGATGACCCTCACCCCTTCCGCCTCGAAATGGTAGCCGCACTGGCGCGCCAGCTCGTTAAGCAGCCACACTTCGGTTTCGCCTTCCACCAGCAGCCAGCAGCGGGCGAACAGCGACGACGGCCGGTTGAAACGGATGTGAAACGCGATGCGCCGCCCGTCTTCGGCGCTCAGCCCGCGCGGCCCGAGACGGTAGGTCGCGACCCGGCCCGACTCGCGCACCAGCCGGCAGACGTGCTCCACCGGCACCAGCGACACCAGTTCGCTGGAGTTGGTGGTGGTGATGCGCTGCAATGGCAGCTGATTGAGCAGCCCCCAGGCCACCGACAGCATGATCGGGTGCAGGCGAGTTTCCGGGTCTTCCACCAGCAGCAGCGGCCGGGCATGGGGATCCAGCTTGACGTCGCCCTTGGCCTGCAACAGGGTGGAAAACATCCCGAGCAGGATCAGGCGCATGCTGCGGCTGTTCGGTTCGGCCACCATGCGGTTGATGCCGTCCAGCGCACGCCAGGCGTCCTGCTCCGGTTCACCGCCGCGGCGGCGTGGCCGCGCCACCTGCGAACTCTGCTCGGCAAAATAGTGCTCCAGCAGCTGCTGCATCGCCGCCAGCCCCTGACGCAGCTCGCCGTTGGTCAGCTTCTGCGGATTGCGCACCAGCTCGCGCGTCAGCTGATCCAACTGCTGCGCCAGCGCCTGGGTATCGGGTTTACGTTCATCGCCGAGGCTGCTGGGGCGCAGGCGGCGAATAAAGCGTGCGTCGCGCAGGCGCAGTACCGGATGAATGCGGATGATGGCGTGGGCCAGTTGTTCGATATGGTGCAATTGAAAGGCATTGCCGTCGGCGTCGAGAAAACCGCGCCAGGTGCACACCGTGCCGTCGTCGGCCAGCTCGCCCTCGCAGCGGTAATGAATGCGGCTCAGGCCATCCTCGCCCTTGACCCACAGCGGCGTCAGGTGGCGATAACGCGGTAGGTGCGCATGGCCGATGTCTTTTTCGCAGAAGGTGAACACCACCTGCAGGTGGCGCTCTTTGGCCGACTCTTCACCGGGGGGGAAATGGAAATCGTGCGCTTCAAACCGATACAGCTTCTGCTCCGGCGCCAGCAGCAGCGTCAGCGCATCCAGCAGGCTGGATTTACCCCAGGCGTTTTCGCCGAGCAACAGCGTGTTGTCGTCCAGCATCAGGGACAGCCGATTAATGCCGCGAAAACCTACAATTTCGATACGCTCCAAGAACATCCGCCGCCTCCCGTGCGCGCCGTCGCCTCTTCAATGAGGCGACCTTCACAGAGCATGGTCAAAAAACCCCTTGCAGGTCAAGCGGCCAGCGTCAAATCTGCCGCTTTACTCCGGCCGGGCTTTTGGTTAGCGTGTGCTCCTCGCCGCCGTTCGGCGCGCATCAAAACTCAAGGACACTCGTTGCACCATGTACTCAGGACTGTTGATTATTCTGTTACCGCTGATTGTCGGTTACCTCATTCCCTTACGCCATCGCCCGCTGCTGGTGCTGATCAACCGGCTGCTCAGTTGGATGGTGTACGTGATCCTGTTTTTCATGGGCATCAGCCTGGCGTTTATGGAAGATCTCAGCAGTAACCTGGTGCTGATCTTCCAGTACAGCGCGGTATTCTTCTTCTGCATTCTCTGCGCCAATCTGCTGTTGCTGGCGCTGCTGGAGCGGCGCATGCCGTGGCGCAGCAGCCATAAACAGGAAAAGCTGCCCTCGCGCGTGCATATGGCGCTGGAGTCGCTCAAGCTGTGCGGCGTGGTGCTCGGCGGCTTCCTGCTCGGCCTGACGCAGTGGCAATGGCTGCAGTTCGCCCATAAAGGCAGCGAATATGCGCTGATCTTCCTGCTGTTGCTGGTCGGCATTCAGCTGCGCAACAGCGGCATGACGCTGCGCCAGATCGTGCTCAACCGCCGCGGCACGCTGGTGGCGTTGGTGGTGACCGTCGCGTCGCTGGCCGGCGGCGCGCTGGCGGCGCAGCTGCTGGGGTTGCCGATCAAGGCCGGGCTGGCGATGGCCTCCGGTTTCGGCTGGTACTCGCTGTCCGGCATTCTGATCACCGACGCCTACGGCCCGGTGATGGGCAGCGCCGCGTTCTTCAACGATCTGGCGCGCGAGCTGGTGGCGATCATGCTGATCCCGACGCTGGTGCGCCGCAGCCGCTCCACCGCCCTCGGCCTGTGCGGCGCCACCTCGATGGACTTCACCCTGCCGGTGCTGCAGCGCAGCGGCGGGCTGGACATGGTGCCCCCCGCCATCGTGCACGGCTTCCTGCTGAGCCTGCTGGCGCCGGTGCTGATCGCCCTGTTCTCCTGATCCTTTTCCCTTGGGGGCTACCCGGCCCCCAAAGCGTAATCATTCCCATCCGCACGGCAAAATTGCGCTAAATCAAACTTGCCCGCAGTAGTCGCACAAAAGCCTTTTGCAACCCCGATCGCCGATCTATGCTTTTAAACAGGCATTATAAATGCAACTTTAAAAATAAAAGGAAGCGACTATGTTCTGTGTGCAATGTGAACAAACCATCCGTACCCCGGCAGGCAACGGCTGCGCGTATGCTCAGGGCATGTGCGGAAAAACGGCGGAAACCTCCGATCTGCAGGATCTGCTGGTGGCGGCGCTGCAGGGACTCTCCGCCTGGGCGCTGCAGGCGCGTTCGCTGGGCATCGTCGACCACGAGATCGACAGCTTCGCCCCGCGCGCCTTCTTCTCCACCCTGACCAACGTCAACTTCGACTCCCAGCGCATCATCGGCTACGCGCGGGAAACCCTGCTGCTGCGCGACTCGCTGGCCGCCCGTTGCCGGCTGCTGGATGCCGGCGTGCGCGTCGATCACCCGATGGCGGCGCTGCAGCTGGCCGGCAACGATATGCCTGCGCTGCTGCAGCAGGCGGCGCAGTTTGCCCTCAACAGCGACAAGGCCGAGGTCGGCGACGACGTACACGGTTTGCGCATGCTGTGCCTGTACGGCCTGAAAGGTGCAGCGGCCTATATGGAACACGCGCACGTGCTCGGCCAGTTCGACGAGCAACTCTATGCCGACTACCACGCCTTTATGGCCTGGCTCGGCACCCAGCCGCGCGACGTCGACACCCTGCTGAACAACGCCATGGGCATCGGCAAGATGAACTTCAACGTGATGGCGATCCTCGATCGCGGTGAAACCCAGGCCTACGGCGATCCGCAGCCCAGCGCAGTCAACGTGCGCCCGGTGGCCGGGAAAGCCATTCTGATTTCCGGCCACGATCTGAAAGATCTGCGCATGCTGCTCGAGCAAACCGAAGGGCAAAACGTCAACGTCTACACCCACGGTGAAATGCTGCCGGCGCACGGCTATCCGGAACTGAAAAAATTCAAACATCTGGTGGGCAACTACGGCAGCGGCTGGCAGAACCAGCAGACGGAATTCGCCAAATTCCCCGGCCCGATCGTGATGACCTCCAACTGTATCATCGATCCTAACGTCGGCAACTACGGCGATCGCATCTGGACCCGCAGTATCGTCGGCTGGCCGGGCGTCAACCATCTGGAAGGCGACGACTTCGGCGCCGTGATCCGCCAGGCTCAGGGCATGAACGGCTTCCCTTACACCGAGATTGAGCACCTGATCACCGTTGGCTTCGGCCGCCAGACGCTGCTGAACGCCGCCGACACGGTCATCGACCTGGTGTCGCAGAAAAAACTGCGCCACGTCTTCCTGGTGGGCGGCTGCGACGGCAGCCGCGACGAGCGCAGCTACTTCACCGACTTCGCCCGCAGCGTGCCGCAAGACTGCCTGATCATGACGCTGGCCTGCGGCAAGTACCGTTTCAACAAGCTGGACTTCGGCACGCTAGAAGGGTTGCCGCGCCTGCTGGACGTCGGCCAGTGCAACGACGCCTACTCCGCCATCATGCTGGCGGTCAAGCTGGCGGATACGCTCGGCTGCAGCGTCAACGAGCTACCGCTCAGCCTGGTGCTGTCGTGGTTTGAACAGAAGGCGATCGTCATTCTGCTGACGCTGCTGTCGCTGGGGGTGAAAAACATCGTCACCGGCCCGACCGCGCCGGGCTTCCTGACCGACAACCTGATGGCGATCCTCAACGAGAAATTCGGCCTGCGTCCGATCACCACCGTCGAGCAGGATATTGCAGCGCTGCTCGCCTGATGCCGTTACGTTATGGGGCCGCCTGCGCCGGCCCCTTTGTTTTTTGAGGTGCCCCGATGACTCAACCCACTCCGCTTTGCCCGAACCGCATGCAGGTGCATTCCATCCAGCGTGAAACCGCCGACGTCTGGACGCTGAACCTGATCTGCGACGTTTTCTACCCTTACCAGGCTGGCCAGTTCGCGCTGGTCAGCATTCGCAACAGCGAGGAGACGTTGCGCGCCTATACGCTCTCCTCCTCGCCCGGCCAGAGCCGCTTTCTCAACATCAGCGTGCGCTGCCTGCCGGACGGCATCGGGTCGCGCTGGCTGACGCAAGAGGTCAAGCCCGGCAACACGCTGTGGCTGTCCGACGCGCAGGGCGAATTCAGCTGCGAGCGCCACCCGGCCGATCGTTATCTGATGCTGGCCGCCGGCTGCGGCGTGACGCCGATCGTCTCGATGTGCCGCTGGCTGACCGCTAACCGTCCGGCCTGCGATATCGCCGTGATCTTTAACGTACGCACCCCCGCCGACACGATTTTCGCCGATCAATGGCGCGCGCTGTGCGCCGCCCATCCGCAGCTGCGCCTGACGCTGATGGCCGAGCAGGATCTGCAACCCGGCTACCTCAGCGGCCGTATCGATGAACAGACGCTGCGGCAGGCGGCGCCGGATATCGCCGAACGCACGGTGATGACCTGCGGCCCTGCGCCCTACATGGATCAGGTGGAGCAGCTTTGTCGCCGGCTCGGCGTGCCGGCCGAGCATTTCCATAAAGAGCAGTTCCACACGCCGACGGCGCAGGCCGACGCCACCGAAGGACTGACGCTGCGCGCCGCGCGCCCGCTGCGCGAATTCCGCGTGCCGGTCGGCAGCACGCTGCTGGCGGCGATGGAGGCCAATGCCCTGCCGGTCAACGCCGCCTGCCGCGCCGGGGTGTGCGGCTCGTGCAAAACCCGCATCCTCGAGGGCGACTACACCACCACCAGCACCATGACGCTGAGCGCGGAAGAGATAGCGCAAGGCTACGTGCTGGCCTGCAGTTGCCAGTTGCAGGGTGACGTCACGCTGGCGTGATTCCCTGGCCCCATCGCCGCGATGGGGCATTTATCGGCAAGTTCCCCGTGGCCAGCCCAGTTACACTGCTTCCCGTCCTACGCTCTTTACCCTTCCTGACCGCATCTCGTTCACAGCCGGTAAGCTATGCTTGCAGTTGTTCTGCTGCCACTCACCGGATCGAGTCCACATCGTTTTTCAAACCATGTTTGGGGGAACCATGAAGCAAACCGTAGCCACACTGATCGCCAAAACGCTGGATCAAGCCGGCGTAAAACGCATTTGGGGCGTAACCGGCGATTCGCTCAACGGCCTCAGCGACAGCCTGCACCGCATGGGCACCATCGAATGGCTGGGCACCCGCCATGAAGAGGTGGCCGCCTTCGCCGCCGGTGCCGAAGCCCAGCTCACCGGCCAGTTGGCGGTGTGCGCCGGTTCCTGCGGCCCCGGCAACCTGCATCTGATCAACGGCCTGTTCGACTGTCACCGCAACCATGTGCCGGTGCTGGCGATCGCCGCACACATTCCTTCCAGCGAAATCGGCAGCGGCTACTTCCAGGAAACCCATCCGCAGGAGCTGTTCCGCGAATGCAGCCACTATTGCGAACTGGTCTCCAACCCGGAACAGCTGCCGCGCGTACTGGAGATCGCCATGCGCAAGGCGATCCTCAATCGCGGCGTCTCGGTGGTCGTCTTACCGGGCGACGTGGCGCTGCGCATGGCGCCGGAAGACGCGACGCTGACCTGGCATACCCCGGCGCTGCCGCTGGTGCAGCCGCCGATGAGCGAGTTGAACAAGCTGGCGGAAACGCTGAACAAGGCGAAGAACATCACCCTGATGTGCGGCAGCGGCTGCGCCGGCGCGCACGATGAAGTGGTCAAGCTGGCCGAGCTGCTGCAGGCGCCGGTGGTGCACGCGCTGCGCGGCAAAGAGCATATCGAATGGGACAACCCCTACAGCGTCGGCATGACCGGGCTGATCGGTTTCTCTTCCGGCTACCACGCGATGATGAACGCCGACACGCTGGTGCTGCTCGGCACCCAGTTCCCCTATCGCGCGTTCTACCCCACCAACGCCAACATCATTCAGATCGACATCAACCCCGGCAGCATCGGCGCGCACTGCCCAGTCAATATGGCGCTGGTGGGCGATATCCACACTACCCTCACCGCCCTGCTGCCGCAGCTGGAGCCCAAGCGCGACCGGGCGTTCCTCGACAAGGCGCTGGAGCATTATCGCAACGCGCGTAAGGATCTCGACGGGCTGGCGACCGCCAACGACGACCAGCCGATCCACCCACAATATCTGGCGCAGCAGCTCAGCCAGTACGCCAGCGACGACGCCATCTTCACCTGCGACGTCGGCACGCCGACGGTGTGGGCCGCCCGTTACGTGAAAATGAACGGCAAGCGTCGCCTGCTCGGCTCGTTCAACCACGGTTCGATGGCCAACGCCATGCCGCAGGCGATAGGTGCCCAGGCCACCGCGCCGGATAAACAGGTGATCGCCATGTGCGGCGACGGCGGCTTCACCATGCTGATGGGGGATTTCCTGTCGCTGGCGCAGCTCAAGCTGCCGGTGAAGATCGTGGTGTTCAACAACAGCGTGCTGGGGTTCGTGGCGATGGAGATGAAGGCGGGCGGCTACCTGACCGACGGCACCGATCTGCATAATCCGGACTTCGCGGCGATCGCCAACGCCGCTGGCATCAAGGGCATCCGCGTGGAAAAAGCGTCGGATCTGGACGGCGCGCTGCAGGAGATGTTGGCGCACCCTGGCCCGGCGCTGCTGGACGTGGTCACCGCCAAGCAAGAGCTGGCGATGCCGCCGCAGATCAAGTTCGAACAGGCGAAAGGCTTCAGCCTGTACATGCTGCGCGCCATCATCAACGGCCGCGGCGACGAAGTGGTCGAGCTGGCGAAAACCAACTGGCTGCGCTAAGCAAGCTGCCCCGGTGAAATAAAGGGTATATGATGCCATGTACCCTTTTCCTCTCCCTTATATTCCAGGAACCCTATGCTTATCGATCTACGCAGCGACACCGTCACCCGCCCCAGCGCCGCCATGCGCCAGGCGATGGCTCAGGCAGAGGTCGGCGACGACGTCTACGGCGATGACCCGACGGTCAACGCGCTGGAGGCCGAGGCGGTGCGCCTGTCGGGCAAAGAGGCGGCGCTGTTTTTGCCCAGCGGCACCCAGGCCAACCTGGTGGCGCTGCTGAGCCACTGCCAGCGCGGCGACGAGTATCTGGTCGGCCAACAGGCGCACAACTATAAATACGAGGCCGGCGGCGCAGCGGTGCTGGGCAGCATTCAGCCACAGCCGATCGAGGCTGACGCGGACGGCACGCTGCCGCTGGACAAGCTCGCCGCCGCCATCAAACCCGACGATATCCACTTCGCCCGCACCCGGCTGCTGAGCCTGGAAAACACCATTAGCGGCAGAGTCTTGCCGCAGACCTACCTGCAGCAGGCGTGGCAATTTACCCGCGAGCGGCAGTTGGCGCTGCATATCGACGGCGCGCGCATCTTCAACGCGGCCGTGGCGCTGAACCTGCCGCTAAAAGAGATCGTGCAATACTGCGACACCTTCACCATTTGCTTGTCGAAAGGACTGGGTGCGCCGGTCGGATCGCTGCTGTGCGGCAGCGAGGCTTTCATCCAACGCGCGCTGCGCTGGCGCAAGATGACCGGCGGCGGGCTGCGCCAGGCCGGCATCCTGGCGGCGGCCGGTCTTTACGCTTTGGAGCATAACGTCGCGCGGCTGCGCGAAGACCATGACAACGCGATCTGGCTGGAGCAACAGCTGCGGCAGATCGGCGTAGAGATCGCCGAACCCGGCGCGCAGACCAACGTGCTGTACCTGCGCCAACCGCCGGCGCTGGCGGCCAAACTCGGCCCGTGGATGCGCGAACGCGGCGTGCTGATCAGCAGCGGCCCGCTGACACGCATTCTGACCCACCTCGACGTCAGCCGTCAGGATCTGCAGCGGGTGGTCGAGCTGTGGCGGGAGTTTCTTCAGCAGCACGCCTGATTTCCCTCCCCGGTGCGCCGGGGAGCCTCTTATCGCCCGCCGATGGCGTCGACAAAGCGGCGGGTGATCTGTTGCGGGCGGGTAATGGCGCCCCCTACCACCACCGCATGCGCCCCCAGCGACAGGCAGCGCGCGGCCATCGCCGGCGTTTCGACATTGCCTTCGGCGATGACCGGCACCGATACCGCCGCCAGCACCGCACGCAGAAAGCCGAAATCGTTATCCGCCAGTCGGGCGCCCCGGCTTTCGGCGGTATAGCCATACAGCGTGGTGCCCACGCAGTCGAAGCCCAATCTGGCGGCCCCTTGCGCCTCCTCCAGGGTGGCGATGTCCGCCATCAGCAACAGCCGGGGATACCTGGCACGGATCGCGGCGACCAATGCCGCCAGCTGCAGCGACCCCGGCCGCGGGTGGCCGGTGGCGTCCAGCGCGATCATCTGCGGCGCCGCCGCCATCAACTCATCGATTTCGCGCAGGGTCGGCGTGATATACACGTCGCTGCCCGCATAATCGCGCTTTATGATGCCGATGACCGGCAGCGCCACCGTGCGCATGATAGCGTTGACGTCTTCGACGCCGTTGGCGCGGATCGCCGCCGCGCCGCCTTGCTCGGCCGCCAGCGCCATGCGCGACATGATAAAATCGCTGTGCAGCGGCTCGTCGTCCAGCGCCTGGCAAGACACCACCAGGCGCCCCTCAATCTGCTGCAAAATGGAAAGCGTCATAAATCCAACAACTCCTCGACTTCGTTTTTAATGATGGTGACGTGCGGGCCGTAGATCACCTGAACACCGTTGCCGCGAACGATAACCGCCCGTGCACCGCTGGCCTTCAGCCCGCTTTCGTCCAGCAACCGGCTCTGCTTCACCGTCACGCGCAACCGCGTGGCGCAACAATCCAGTTCGACGATATTCTCTTTGCCGCCCAGCGCCGCCAGCACCTGCTGCGAGCGTTCGGTGCCCGTCATCACCGCTTCCGGCGCAGTTTCCGCCTCGCGCCCCGGCGTTTTAAATTTGAAGCGCAGGATCAGGAAACGGAACGTGAAGTAGTACAGGAAGAACCAAGGCACACCGACCAGCGGGACGTACATCCAGTGGGTTTTCGCTTCACCCTGCAGCACGCCGAACAGCATGAAATCGATAAAGCCGCCGGAGAACGTCTGGCCGATGGTGATATGCAGGATGTGAGCGATCATGAACGCCAGGCCGTCGAACAGCGCGTGCACCACGTACAGCGCCGGCGCGACAAACAGAAACGAGAATTCGATAGGTTCGGTGATGCCGGTCAGAAACGAGGTCAGCGCCGCCGACAGCAACAGTCCGCCGACGCGTTTGCGGTTCTCGGGACGCGCACTCTGGTACATCGCCAGGCAGGCGCCGACCAGGCCGAACATCATGGTGATAAAACGGCCGGACATGAAACGCGCCGTGCCAATGTAGAACTGCTGAGTATTCGGGTCGGCCAACTGGGCGAAGAAAATGCGTTGTGTGCCTTCCACCAGCTGTCCGTTGATCACTTCGCTGCCGCCAAGCGCGGTGGTCCAAAACGGTAGATAGAAGATGTGATGCAGGCCGAACGGCCCGAGCATGCGCAATACGAAGCCGTAGATAAAGGTCCCGAGATAGCCGCTGGCGTCTACCAGACCGCCCATGCCGAAGATCAACTGTTGGAAATGCGGCCACACCACCGTCATCAGGGCACCGACCGCCATCGCCGCCAGCGAGCTGACGATCGGCACAAAGCGCGAGCCGCCAAAAAAACCCAGGAACGGTGGCAGCGCTATCTTGTTATAGCGGCCGTGCAGATACCAGGTCACCAAACCGATGACCACTCCGCCGAACACCCCGGTCTCCAACGTCTGGATCCCGAGAATCGTTCCCTGCCCCACCGCGCCCGCGTTCTGCGTGGCCAGCGTACCGTTGATTTTCAACAGCGCATTGATGGTGGCGTTCATTACCAGATAGGCGATCAGCGAAGCCAGCCCCGCCGTGCCCTTGTCGCTTTTGGCCAGCCCCACCGCCACGCCGACCGCGAACAAGACCGCCAGGTTGGCGAACACGATAGCACCGGCACTGGCCATCACGGTAAATATACTTTGCAACCAGCCGACATCGAGGAAGGGATACGCCTCGACGGTATTGGGATTGGACAGCGCACCGCCGATCCCCAACAGCAGGCCGGCCGCCGGCAGCACGGCGATCGGCAGCATGAACGACTTGCCGAACAGCTGGGCTTTTTCGAACCAACCGCCGGAGCGCGGCAATTCTGGTGTTGACATAAATTTTCCCCCGACATCATTTTTATGATGAAAATTTTTACCACATTAAAATTAATTTAATGAAAATTTTATTCATAACGATGATCGGCTTCACAATCCGTCGATTTCACTGGCGAGCCGCGGCGTCTTTCCGCCACAATAGAAACGGGAATACTCAGAAAGGTAACGTGATGAATACAGGCAACTTGTTATTGCGGCTGCGGCAGGATTTGGCGGGGTACAGCCCCACGCTGCAAAAGCTCGGCAACTATCTTCTTGCGGAGCCCTCCCGCGCCGTTTACCTGACCATCACCGAACTGGCGCGTGAAAGCGCCACCAGCGAAGCCAGCGTCACGCGGCTGTGCCGCCATCTCGGCTGCAAAGGCTATACCGAATTTAAAATGGCGCTGGCCCTCAGCTTGCAACAAAGCCAGCCGGAAGCGGCGACGCGGCAAAGCGCGGCGGAAAATTTGGTGGAAGAGAGCGTACAGGCGCTGCGGGATACCGGTGCGCTGTTGGATCCGCAGGCGCTGCAACAGGCGGCGGACAGCTTGCAACGTTGCGCTTCGGTGCAGATTTACGGCGTCGCCGCCAGCGCCATCATCGGCGACTTCCTGCACTACAAGCTGTTGCGCCTCGGCAAACCGGCGCAGCTGTTCAGCGACATGCACCGGGCGGCGATGAATGCAGCCTCGCTGAGTGAGCGGGATCTGCTGATCGTCATCTCCAGCTCCGGCTCAACCAAGGACGTGCTGCATGCGGTGACGTTGGCCAAAGGGCGCGGGGCACGCGTGATCGCCGTCAGCAATACCCAACGCAGCCCGCTGGCCAAGATGGCGGATACGCTGCTGGTGGCGGCTAAACCGGAAGGGCCGCTGACCGCTGGCGCCCTGCCGGCCAAGGTCGGCGCCATGCTGCTGGTGGAGTTGATGATCGCCGAACTGACTCAGCGCGATCCCGCCTACGCTCAGGCGATGCAGGCCACCGCCAGCGCGACTCTGCCGCTGCTGCTGTAGTCAGAAGATCCAGCGGCCGTAAACCCAGTACCACAGCCCCAGCACCGCCGCCAGATTGAGCGCCACGCTGAGGATGAACCAGGTTTTAAACGGCTGCTTCTGGGTTTTGTGGCGAAACAGCTGTTGCGCCAGCAGCGCGCCCAACCAGCCGCCCAGCGCGCCGAACAGCAACAGCGTCGCCTCCGGCACCCGTCGCCACCCTTTGCGCGCCGCCAGCTTATCGCCGCCGTAGATCAGAAACGTCAGCAGGTTGGCCAGCAACAACCACATCCACACCGGATGCGGCGAGAACACACTGGCGATCAGCGCCAGGCCCAGCAGGGCGTAACAAATCACATTGAGCTTCATGGCATCCGGTTTTTCGTGCGATAAGGGGCGCGTAGTGTGAACCTGCGCCAGGATGGATGCAACCGACTTATACCCATACAAAATGTGCATTTAAACCCTGAATTTGGCATCCTGTCGTTCTGCCAATCCTCTACCGCACAAGGCGGCCCGATGACACCCCAACGCGTACTGGTTCTTGGAGCCAGCGGCTATATAGGCCAGAACCTGATCCCGCACCTGATCGAACAGGGGCACCAGATTACCGCCGCCGCGCGGCGCATCGAGTGGCTGCAGGAGCAGAACTGGCCGCAGGTCAACTGCCTGTATGTCGATCTGTACCGCCCGGAAACTCTGAGCGCGGCGCTGTGGGAAATCGATACGCTTTACTATCTGGTGCACGCGATGGGCGACGGCGACGACTTTATCGAGAAGGAACGCCAGGCGGCGGAAAACCTGCGCGACGCGCTACGCAATGCCTGCGTCAAACAGGTGATCTTTCTCGGCGCGCTGCAGCCGAACGACGACAGTTCGCCGCACCTGGCGGCCCGCCGCCTGACCGGCGAGATCCTGCGCCAGAGCGGTGTGCCGGTGACCGAGCTGCGCGCCGGCATCATCGTCGGCCCCGGTTCGGCGGCGTTCGAAGTGATGCGCGACATGGTCTATAACCTGCCGGTGCTGACGCCGCCGCGCTGGGTGCGCTCGAAGTCCTCGCCGGTGGCGCTGGAGAACCTGCTGGTTTACCTTGCCGATCTGCTGGCGCACCCGGCGGAGGAACACCGCATCTTCGACGTCGCCGGGCCTGAATACCTCAGCTATCAGGATATGTTCAAACGCTTTATCGCCATCAGCGGCAAGCGGCGCTGGCTGATCCCGATCCCCTTGCCGACGCGACTGATTTCAGTGTGGTTTATCAGCCTGATCACCTCGGTGCCGACGCCGATCGCACGCGCGCTGATCCAGGGCCTGAAGCACGATCTGCCCGCCGACGGCAAACCGTTGCAGGCCCTGATCCCGCAACGTCTGCACACCTTCGATCAGGCGGTCACCGCCACGCTGCAGCGCGAACTGGAGGTGGTCGATTCCGCCGACTGGGGCTACGATCCGGCGGCGCGGGCCCGCTGGCGCCCCGGCTACGGCTATTACCCGAAACAGGCGGGATGTTCGCTCGACACCGCCGCTTCCAGCCAGGCGCTGTGGCAAACGGTGCAGCAGTTGGGGGGCGAGGAAGGCTATTTCTACGCCAATATCCTGTGGCGGATCCGCGCCCGCATGGACGACATGATCGGCAACGGCGTGGTCTATGGCCGCCCGGCGCGCGCGACCCTGGCGCTGGGTGACGAGATTGACGGTTGGAAAGTCATCACGCTGAAACCGCTGCGGCAACTGGCGCTGTTGTTCGGCATGAAGGCGCCGGGGCTGGGGCGGCTGAGCTTCACCATTACCGATCGCGGTGATCGCCGCACGCTGGACGTGCGCGCCTGGTGGCATCCGGCCGGCTTCAGCGGGCTGCTGTATTGGTTCGCCATGATGCCCGCACACCTGTTCATTTTTCGCGGCATGGCGAAGCGCATCGCGACGTTGGCCGAGAACCTGGACCGCCAACAGCGCTGAATGCCGTTCATTTGTCGATCAACCGCACAGTTTGCCGCTGTGCTTCGGGGCTTTCCGATTGCATAGCGCACGAAATCACGGAAGAATGGCATCTTATTTGCTGGGAGCGCCGCAAGCGCCCGCCGGTATTCCGATTTTGGGTGAGAATAGAGTCCGTTATGAAGGTATTGGTCACCGGTGCCACCAGTGGGTTAGGCCGTAACGCCGTTGAATATCTGCGCCGCCAGGGCATCAAAGTGCGCGCCACTGGCCGCAACCAGGCGATGGGCGGCCTGCTGGAAAAAATGGGCGCTGAGTTCATTCATGCCGATCTCACCAACCTGATCTCTTCGCAGGCCAAAGCGATGCTGGCGGACGTCGATGTGCTGTGGCACTGCTCCAGCTTTACCTCGCCCTGGGGCACCGAAGAAGCCTTCGAACTGGCCAACGTCCGCGCTACCCGCCGCCTCGGCGAATGGGCGGCGGCCTATGGCGTGGCGCAGTTCATTCACATCTCTTCCCCGGCGATCTATTTCGACTACCACCATCACCGCAACGTAACCGAAGACTTTCGCCCGCAGCGTTACGCCAACGAGTTCGCGCGCAGCAAGGCCGCCGGCGAGCAGGTGATCCAGCAATTGGCGCTGTCCAATCCGCAGACCCATTTCACCATTTTGCGCCCGCAGGGCCTGTTCGGGCCGCACGACAAGGTGATGCTGCCGCGGTTGCTGCAGATGATCAAACGCTACGGCAACCTGCTGCTGCCGCGCGGCGGCGCAGCGATGGTGGACATGACCTATCTGGAGAACGCGGTGCACGCCATGTGGCTGGCGACGCTAAAAGAAGATACGCCGTCCGGCCGCGCCTACAACATCACCAACCAGCAGCCGCGTCCGCTTCGCACCGTGGTGCAGCAGTTGATCGACGATTTGGGCATGAAGTGCCGCATCCGCTCCGTCCCCTACCCGATGCTCGACATGATGGCGCGCGGCATGGAGCGCCTGGGCAGCAAAAGCGAAAAGGAGCCGGTGCTGACCCATTACGGCGTCGCCAAACTCAACTTCGACCTCACGCTCGATACCACCCGCGCGCAGCAAGAGCTGGGCTATCAGCCGATCGTCTCGCTGGAAGAAGGCATCGCGCGCACCGCCCGCTGGCTGAAAGATCACGGCAAACTGCACGGCCTGTAATCAACGCGCCGCGCCGTACTTCACCAGCAGCGCATCGATAATCGCCTCACTCTCTGCATCCGGCTTACCGCGAACATCGTCAGGCCGGAAATGCATCTGAAATGCCGCCAGCACATTGCGCTGCTGCCGCGCATCCCACCACGGGTCGATCGCGTAGCCGTAACGCGCCAGCTTTTCGAGCAGCGGCGCCATCGGTACCGGCGCATGGCGATCGCGCCCCGCCAGCAACCGCTGCACGTCCCGTTCATCCGGCCAGGCGCCGATGCCGGCCTGCGCCAGCTGCCGCCAGGGGAACAGCGGGCCGGGATCCTGTTTGCGCTGCGGCGCGATGTCGCTGTGCCCCACCACGTCCTGCGGCTGAATGCCATAGCGTTGGATGATGTCGCGGCTCAGCGGGATCAGCACGGCGATCTGCTCCGCCGTATAAGGCTGCCAATGGGTGAACAGCATGCTGCGGGTGAACCCCTTGTTGACGATTTCGATGCCGATCGAGGTGTCGTTGAGGTTGCTGCGGCCGCGCCAGACGCTGGCGCCGGCATGCCAGGCGCGCATCGCTTCCGGCACCAGCCGGTACACCGTCGGTTTGCCGTGTTCGCGCTGCGGGTGCGCCGGCAACAGGTAGTGTGCGCTGACGTGTTCATCGGTCAGCGTTTTCAGCGATGAATGAAAGTCTTCCGCCGTATAGTGCATCACCAGAAACCGAATGCGCTGATCGGCGCCCTGCGCCTGATGCAAGGTTTCGAGCTGGTAAGCGCCACGATCGACGAGCGTGTCCTGCTGCGGATTTTGGCATCCCGCCAACAGCGCGGCGGCGATGATCCCTGGCCAAATTTTCACTTATCCTCCTGATTGACGTCCGTGAGATGTAACGCGACGCGATTGACCTGTATCCAATCATCACGTTCGTCGAGAAATGATGACAGACAACGCCGATGTGCAAGCGAGTGTTGCTCCCGACTGGCGGCCTTTCCCGCCCATGATAGTCTCAAAGTATCATCTGCGCCGAAAGAGCGGAGTCGAACATGTTGACGCCACGCTATCTGTCCTGGTTGCTCTGTGCCGCCATGCTGCCGCTCAGCGGCTGTGATCGGCAAAAAGTCGCTGACGCGATGGGGGCAAGCGCACCGTCCCCGGCCGCGCCCATCGCGAGTGCCAGTACGCCGGCCTATACGCCGCTGACTGCCGACCAGCTGTACCAGTTGGTCAGCCCGGTGGCGCTGTTCCCCGACAAGCTGCTGGCGCAGGTGTTGGCCGGCGCGGGTTATCCTGACCAAATCAACGCCGCGGATGCCTGGCTGGCGCAAAACCGCGGGTTGCAACCGGCGGCGCTCAGCTCGGCGGCCGACGCTCAGCCCTGGGATCCCAGCGTGCGCGGCCTGGTGCAATTCCCCGACGTGCTCGATCAAATGGCGAAAAACATCCCCTGGACCACCGCCCTGGGCAGCGCCTACCTGAACGATCCCACCGACGTGATGAACGCCATTCAGGTGATGCGTCAACGGGCGGCCAGCCAAGGCACGCTGAAAAACACCCCGCAGCAGCGCATCGTCGTGGCCCCCACCACCCGTTACGTTGAGCAGCAGCCCTATCGCCAGCGCGTGGTGGCGGCGCCGGGCGAAACCATCGTCATCGAACCCAGCCAGCCGGATACGGTTTACGTCCCGCATTACGATCCCTGGGTGGCCTACGGCACGCCGATCCCAGCCTATCCGAGCTATCGGTATCAACCTTCGGGCTACAGTGGCGGCGACATGTTGGCGGCCGGCGTGATCAGCTTCGGTGTCGGCATTGCGGTCGCCTCATTGTTCAATCAGCACAACAGCGGCTGGCACAACTGGGATATGCGCTGGGACGATCGACGCCAACCGGTGGTCTACCGCGATGCGCCCTACGTATCGCATTCCACCACCGTGGTGAATCGCGTCACCAACATCAATCAATATAACAACGTGAACAATGTGAATCGCAGCACCCATACAGTGAATAACTACAACAATACGACCGCCGCACCGACGCCGCATTTCAACCCGCCGACGCCTAACGCGCAGCCGCGCGTCGCGCCTGCGGCCCATGCGCCGATGACCCTGCCAACCTTTGCACACACCCAGCCGGTAGCGGCCGCGCCGCACGTGCAACAATCGGTCAACGCGCCCCATGTACAGCAGCCGATGAGCATGCCAACGTTCACGCATGCCGCGCCGGCAGCGCCTCACACGCAGCAACCGATGGCCGTGCATGCGGCTCCGGTACAGACGCATCCGATGCAGGCCGTCGCGCCGGTGCATCCATCCGCCGTGCGGCCACAGGTTCAGGTCGCGCCGCACGTCGTTCAGCCGGGGACGCGCGAACCGGCCGCAACGCGGCATCCGACGATAGAACGCCCGTTGGCAGTGCCGCAAGCGCGCATCATGCCGCATCCAGCCCCGGCGCCGCAGATCCATCAGCCGCCCGTTCAGCCGATGCCGCATCGCCAAGCGCCGGCGCCGGTGAAACCGCAGGAACACCGCCCGATCGTCGAGCAGCACAAGGTGGGATGAACCTACAGGATGTCGCCCCGGCGGAACGGCCGGGGCGCGGGGAATGGCGTTAGCGGCTGACTTTCACCGCGGTGCCGCTGACGGTCACCATCAGCATGCTGCCGTCTTTACCTACGGTTTCATAATCGATATCAATGCCGACCACCGCGTTGGCGCCCAGCTCTTTTGCCTGATCTTCCAGCTCTTCGAACGCAATCAAGCGCGCCTTGCGCAGCTCTTTCTCATAAGCGCCCGAGCGGCCACCGACGATATCACGCACGCCGGCGAAGAAATCACGAAAAATGTTGGCGCCGAGGATCGCTTCGCCGGTGACGACGCCGCAGTATTCGGTGATGGTGAACCCTTCCAGGGTCGGGGTAGTTGAAAGCTGCATCAGAACTCCTTGTTTGATTAATTCAACGTATCTATGACCAGAAGATTGGCGTTATGTTCGCTTAATCAATGGCACGCAGTACGAATGCAAGGCCAAAAAACGCATTTATACTGTAAGCTATCGGTCTTCATGGTAGAGACTTTCACATAAGGTAATAAGATGAAAACAAAAACGATTGCGGCTGTTTTACCCTTAGCGCTGTTGCTGAGTGCCTGTACCACGGTGGAACCGGCATACAAGGATATCGGCACTCGCAGCGGCAGCTGTGTGGAAGGCGGCCCGGATACGGTCGCGCAAAAGTTCTATGACCTACACATCCAGCAGGGCGCCGGCCTGCCGGACAGTAACCGCCTGGCGCAGCTGCAGCCCTATCTGAGCAAAGTGCTGTATCAGGATCTGGTCAGCGCCGGCCAGAACCCGGGCAAGCACCGGATAACCGGCGATCTGTTCTCCGGCAATGCGCAAGGGCCAAGCAGCGCGTCCGTCGCCAGCGCCTCGACCATTCCTAACACCGATGCGAAAAATATTCCGCTGCGCGTCGACTTAAGCTATCAAAAAGACGCCAACAGCACCGTGAACTGGCAGGACGAAGTGCTGATGGTGCGCGAAGGTACCTGCTGGGTGGTTGATGATATTCGCTACCTGAATGTTCCAGCACACGCCACCAACGGCAGCGTGCGCCAGGTGCTGGAAAACCAGTAACCCGCGATACCCCGGCCGACGCGGGCTTGCCGCGTCGGTCATCCCCGCCGTCAGTCAACAGCTCAAATTTCGTCCAATAGAAAAAATTTCGCTACCGATATCACAGCCTGCGCCACAAATCCCCTCCCTCGGCCTGAGTCGCGGTATCTTGTGCTAATCTTTTACTGTCCCGCCGCACACTCATAAATTTTAACGCACAAAGATTGCATAAGTATTCTGTGGAAGTTAACATTTGCGGCATCAATGTCTATTCAATTCTGGCGCATGAGTATTCAACTTAACAGTATCAATTGCTATTACGGCGCTCACCAGGCGCTGTTTGACATCACGCTGGATTGTCCAGCCGGGGAAACCCTGGTGCTGCTTGGCCCAAGCGGCGCCGGGAAAAGTTCATTGCTGCGGGTGCTGAACCTGCTGGAAATGCCGCGTTCGGGCCAACTGCAGATCGCCGGCAACCAATTCGACTTCAAGCAGGCGCCGGGCGAGAAAGCCATCCGCGAACTGCGCCAAAACGTCGGCATGGTCTTCCAGCAATACAACCTGTGGCCTCACCTCACCGTGGTTCAGAACCTGATCGAGGCGCCTTGCCGCGTGCTGGGTCTGACCAAGGCTCAGGCGATGGAGCGCGCCGACAAGCTGCTCAAGCGTCTGCGCCTGACCGACTTCGCCGATCGCTTCCCGCTGCACCTTTCCGGCGGCCAGCAGCAGCGCGTGGCGATCGCCCGCGCCCTGATGATGGAACCGCAGGTGCTGCTGTTCGATGAACCGACCGCGGCGTTGGATCCGGAAATCACCGCTCAGATCGTTAGCATCATTCGCGAACTGGCCGGCACCGGCATCACGCAGGTGATCGTCACCCACGAAGTGGAAGTGGCGCGCAAGACCGCCAGCCGCGTGGTGTACATGGAAAACGGCCACGTTGTGGAGCAAGGCGACAGCAGCCACTTTGCGCAGCCACGGACCACCGAGTTTGCCAACTACTTATCACACTAACAATTAACTTGCTGTAATTTGGGGATTTTGCGATGAAAAAACTAATAATCGCCGCCGTTCTGGCCGGCATCAGCGTTTCCGCCTCCGCAGCCGAAACCATCCGTTTCGCTACCGAAGCCTCCTATCCTCCATTTGAATTTATTGACGCCAGCAACAAGATTCAGGGTTTTGATGTCGATCTGGCCAACGCACTGTGCAAAGAGATGCAGGCCGAGTGCACCTTCACCAACCAGGCGTTCGACAGCCTGATCCCTAGCCTGAAGTTCAAGCGTTTCGATGCGGTCATGGCCGGCATGGACATTACGCCGGAACGTGAAAAGCAGGTGCTGTTCACTAAGCCGTACTACGATAACTCGGCGCTGTTCATCGCGCAGAAAGGCAAAATCGCCGACGTGGCGGCGCTGAAAGGCAAGAAGGTGGGCGTGCAAAACGGCACCACCCACCAGAAATACCTGACCGACAAGCACCCGGAAATCACCACCGTGCCTTACGACAGCTACCAGAACGCCATTTTGGATCTGAAGAATGGCCGCGTTGATGCGGTGTTCGGCGATACCGCGGTGGTCAACGAGTGGCTGAAGCAGAATGACGCGCTGGCGGCAGTGGGCGACAAAGTGACGGATAAAGACTACTTCGGCACCGGCCTCGGCATCGCGGTGCGCCAGAAGAATACCGATCTGCAGGGCAAGTTCAATGCCGCTCTGGACAAGATTAAGCAGGATGGGACCTATGAAACCATCTACAAAAAATGGTTCCAGCAGTAATACGCCCCGATGAATGAATTACAACCTTTAGCAAGCGCCGCCGGCATGACCGTCGGCCTTGCCGTTTGCGCCCTGATCCTCGGGCTGATTCTGGCGATGCTGTTCGCCGTATGGGAATCGTCCCGCTGGAAAGCGGTCAGCTGGCTCGGCACCGCCTGGGTGACCGTGCTGCGCGGCCTGCCGGAAATCCTGGTGGTGCTGTTTATCTATTTCGGCTCGTCGCAGCTGCTGCTGATGCTCTCCGACGGCTTTACCCTCAACCTCGGTCTGTTCCAGTTGCCGATTCAGTTGGCGATAGACAATTTCGAAGTCAGTCCGTTCCTGTGCGGGGTGATCGCTCTGGCCCTGCTCTATTCCGCCTACGCTTCGCAGACGCTGCGCGGCGCGCTCAAAGCGGTGCCGCAGGGGCAGTGGGAATCCGGCCAGGCGCTGGGACTGGGCAAGGCGGCGATCTTCTTTCGCCTGATCATGCCACAGATGTGGCGCCACGCCCTGCCCGGCCTCGGCAACCAGTGGCTGGTGTTGCTGAAAGACACCGCGCTGGTGTCGCTGATCAGCGTGAACGATCTGATGCTGCAAACCAAGAGCATCGCCACCCGCACCCAGGAGCCTTTTACCTGGTATGTGATCGCGGCGGCCATCTACCTGCTGGTGACGCTGTTCAGCCAATACGTCATCAAACGCATTGAGCTGCGCGCCACGCGCTTTGAGCGGGGGCCGGTCTGATGATTGAGTATTTACCGGAAATCCTCAAAGGGCTGCACACCAGCCTAACCCTGACCGTCGCCGCGCTGATCGTCGCGCTGCTGCTGTCGCTGCTGCTGACGGTGATCCTGACGCTGAAAACGCCGATCCTGACGCCGCTGGTCAAGATCTACGTGACGCTGTTCACCGGCACGCCGCTGCTGGTGCAGATCTTCCTGATCTACTATGGCCCCGGCCAGTTCCCGGCGATCCGCGACTACCCGTGGCTGTGGAACCTGCTGTCGCAGCCCTGGCTGTGCGCGATGATTGCGCTGGCGCTGAACAGCGCGGCCTACACCACGCAGCTGTTCTACGGTGCGGTGCGCGCCATTCCCGCCGGGCAGTGGCAGTCGTGCGAAGCGCTGGGCATGTCGCGCCGGAAAACGCTGCGCATCCTGTTGCCGTTCGCCTTCAAACGCGCGCTATCGTCTTATTCCAACGAAGTGGTGCTGGTGTTCAAAAGCACCTCGCTGGCCTACACCATCACGCTGATGGAAGTGATGGGCTACAGCCAGCTGATGTATGGCCGCACCTACGACGTCATGGTGTTCGGCGCCGCGGGCCTGGTGTACCTGTGCGTCAACGGCCTGCTGACGCTGCTGATGCGGCTGGTGGAGCGCCGCGCGCTGGCGTTTGAGCGCCGCAACTGAGACCGCCTCTCCCCATGAGCCCCGCCATCGTGCGGGGCTTTTTTTATCTCCGCGGCAATATTTAATCATTTATATTGCATTTTAATTCACTCAATGGCAGGGTTATCAGCAGGCGCACACGCAAAAAACTCTGGCGATTACCAGTAAAAACAAACGATAGCGAATAATCACTTTCAGGATCCAGACAGGAGCTCTACGCATGAAAAAACTGCTGCTTGCCGCGACGATGTTGGCCGGGATGACCTTTAACGCCACCGCGGCCGAGACCATCCGCTTCGCCGCCTCCGCCACCTACCCGCCGTTCGAATCGCTGGACGCCAACAACCAGATCGTCGGCTTCGATATCGATCTGGCCAACGCGCTGTGCAAACAGATGCAGGCGCAGTGCACCTTCACCAACCAGGCGTTCGACAGCCTGATCGCCGCGCTGAAATTCAAGAAATACGATGCGGTGATTTCCGGTATGGACATCACGCCGGAACGCAGCAAACAGGTCGCTTTCACCCAGCCTTACTACGCCAACTCGGCGATCGTGATCGCGCAAAAAGGCAAGTTCAGCTCGCTGGCGGATCTGAAAGGCAAAAAGCTCGGCATGGAAAACGGCACCACCCACCAGAAATACATGCAGGACAAGCACCCGGAGATTAACACCGTCTCTTACGACAGCTACCAGAACGCCATTCTGGAGCTGAAAAACGGCCGTATCGACGGCGTGTTCGGCGACACCGCCGTGGTGAACGAGTGGCTGAAAACCAACCCGCAGCTGGCGCCGGTCGGCGAGCACATCACCGATGCACAATACTTCGGCACCGGCCTCGGCATCGCGGTGCGCCCCGACAACCAGGCGCTGCTGGCCAAGCTGAACGCCGCGCTGGACGCCATCAAGGCCGACGGCACCTACAAGGCCATCAACGACAAATGGTTCCCGCAATAAGCAATAAGGCCCGGATAACCGGGCCTTATGTTTTATAAACGCCGCACCAGCAGCGTCAACACTTCGTAGTGCGCGGTATGCGGGAACATGTCGAACAGCTGCACCCGTTCGATGCGGTACCCCGGCAACGTCTCGATATCTTTCGCCATGCTCTCGGCGTTGCAGCTGGAATAGAGAATATAGTCCGGCGCCATCCGGCTCAGGTAGTCGCACAGCGCCTGGCCAATGCCGCGCCGCGGCGGGTTAACCAGCACCAGCTGTGGCACCTGGCCTTCGGCGGTGGCGAAGCGGGTGGAGTCGAGCGCCTGAAAATCTACGTGCAACAACCCTAACCGCTGCGCCGACTGGCGCGCGCAGGCGATCGCTTCCGCGCTGATTTCGATGCCGGTCAGCCGCGTTTGCGGCTGCGCACAGTGCAGGCCGAAACCGCCGACGCCGCAGAACAGATCCCACATGCTGTCGATACCCAGCGCGCGCACCCAGTCGCGGGCGGTGGCGTACAGATCGGCGGCCACCTGCGGGTTGGTTTGGAAGAAGCTTTGCGGGCGGATGAACAACGGCACCTGATTGAACTGTTCCTCGAGCGCCTGCTGTTCGGTCAGCGCGATCTCGCGCTCCCCTTCCATGATCGCCATGTGCACCGGCTGAATATTGGCGGAGATCACCTTGAGCTGCGGCAGCTGCTGCTGCAGCCACGGCAGCGCAGCGCGCAGCTGCGCCAGCTTGGTTTCCGAGCGCAGCACGAAACGCAGCATCACGCCGCCGTCGAGCGTGCTTTCGGTCAGCAGCAGGTATTTCAACTCGCCGCGTTTGCGCGCCACGTTATACGGCGTCAGGCCGGCGCGGGCGATGAAGCTTTTCAGCACCGCAAACATCGGCGCAAAGCCGGCGGGATACAGCGGGCAGTCGCTCAGATCGACCGGCGTGCCGTCGCGGTGCAGCATGCCGAGCAGCGGGCGCTCCACGCTGCCGCTGACCACCATCTTGGCTTTATTGCGAAATGCGCTCAGCTCCCCCGCCATCGGCTGCAGCCACTGCGCGACGTCGCACCCGGCCAGCAGCGAGTGCAGGTGATGCTGTTTGTCAGCCAGTTGCTGCGGATAGGGCTTTTCCAGCCACTGACAGGAACGGCAGGTACCCGCCGTATACAAAGCGCAATGCATGAAGATTACCGTGAAGTTCAGGATGACGAATTAAGGGCGCAGAGTTTACCACTCCGCACGCCTAAAATCTCACTTGCGCACGGTGAAGAAGCGGCGGCTGGCGGCAGGAACGAACAGCAACGCCAGGATCACCGCGTCGGGGATCTTTTGCAGGATCAGAACGTGCAGGATTTGGCCGCTGGTTTCCCCCTCCACGGTGAACACCTCGGGGAAGACGCTGCCAATGGTGGCCAACAGCAGGTAAAGCACCACGATGCACTGGCAGACCACATAGCCCCAGCGTCCCCAGTTGCGGCCGCGCATCACCGCAAAGCCACAGCTGATTTGCAGGCACAGCAGCATCAGGCCGGCCAGAAAGATAAAGGTAGAATCCCACGCCTGCGCGCTGGTGTTAACGAACTCCTGTGCGCCGTCGACGCCCAGTTCGCCCAACAACAACACCACGCTGATACACTTGATCGCCACCATGGCGGTGCCCGCCACCATCACCGGCACCGGCGCATCCGAAGTCGATCTCATTCCCTGCCCGCTTTTCAGCATGTCTGACATATCCGTGTTCCGCTACGACGCGCCACCAATACAGATGGCGCATGTAAAGTCAGGTAGTTAGTTGCAATACTTATTGATTGCAAAAATAGCAGGTTTGTTACGATTCAGCTACGGGCCGCCCGCTGTAATTCACGCGATCGTTGTTTTTCCGAACGCGCCATAAACCACCAGGCGATCAGGCCGAGAATGCCCACCACCAGCAGGATCAGGCTGGCCAGCGCATTGATTTCCGGATTCACCCCCATACGCACGCTGGAGAACACCAGCATCGGCAGCGTAGTGGCGCCCGGACCGGAGACGAAGCTGGCAATCACCAGATCATCCAGCGACAGGGTAAACGCCAGCATCCAGCCAGAGATCAGCGCCGGCGCAATCATCGGCATGGTAATAACGAAGAACACTTTCAGCGGCGGCGCCCCCAGATCCATTGCCGCCTCTTCAATCGAGCGATCCACCTCGCGCAGACGCGAGCTGATCACCACCGCCACATAAGCGGTACAGAAGGTGACGTGCGCCAGCCAGATGGTGAACATGCCGCGCTCCGACGGCCAGCCGAAAGCGTGCCCCATCGCTACGAACAGCAGCAGCAGCGACAGGCCGGTGATCACGTCCGGCATCACCAGCGGCGCAGTCAGCATAAACGCAAAGCCGGTCGAACCGCGAAAGCGGCCGAACCGTACCATCACCACGGCGGCGATGGCGCCCAGCACCACCGCGGCGGTGGCGGAGGCGGCGGCGATGGTCAGGCTGAGCCCCACCGCGCTGATCATCGCCGAGTCGTGAAACAGTTCGGTATACCAGCGCGTGGACCAGCCGGCCCACACCGTCACCAGCTTGGAACTATTAAAGGAGTAGATCACCAACATCAGCATCGGCGCATACAGGAAGGTAAAGCCGACCGTCAGGATGGCGATGCGCCACGGTGAACGCACTACCGGCAAGTTGTTCATTCCTGCCCCCCCATTTCCTTGTTCTGGTGTTTGTGAAACCACAAAATTGGCACGATCAGCAACAGCAGCATGATGGTGGCGACCGCCGAAGCCACCGGCCAGTCGCGGTTATTGAAGAACTCCTGCCACAGCACGCGGCCGATCATGATGCTGTCTGGCCCACCGAGCAGCTCCGGGATCACGAACTCCCCTACCGCCGGAATGAATACCAGCATCGAACCGGCGATGATGCCGCCGCGCGTCAGCGGCACGATTACGCTGAAGAAGGTTTTCAGCGGCCGGGCGCCCAGATCCAGCGACGCCTCCACCAGCGAGTAATCCAGCCGGATCAGCGCCGTGTAGATCGGCAGCACCATAAACGGCAGGTAGGAATAAACGATGCCGATATACACCGCCAGGTTGGTGTGCAGGATCACCAACGGTTGGTCGATCACCCCCAGCCACATCAGAAAGTTATTCAGAATGCCGTTGTTTTTCAGGATCCCCATCCAGGCATAGACGCGGATCAGGAACGAGGTCCAGGAAGGCAGGATCACCAGCAGCAGCAGAATGTTGCGGGTCGACGCCTTGCTGTGGGCCACCGCCCAGGCCAGCGGATAACCGATGATCAGGCAGCACAGCGTCGAGACCGCCGCCACGCGCAGCGACTGCAGATAGGCGTCGATATACAGCGGATCGTCGGTCAGTTGCAGGTAGTTGGCGAAGTTGAGCGCGATGTTCAGCTTGCCGTCCACCCAGCTCATCAACTCGGTGTAAGGCGGCACCGCCAACGCCAGCTCCGCCAGGCTGATCTTGAACACGATCAGGAACGGCAGCATGAACAGCAGCGTCAGCCATAAATACGGCAATGCGATCACCAGCTTGCGGCCGTGAGCCATCAGCAGGCGGTGGAACAGCGCCTTGAGGGTGCCGGGCGTTTTGGCCGGCGGCTCCGGCGTGCGTTCAGAAAGCAGGGTCATATGGGTTACTCCTCAGCGGCTCCGCTACACCGTCAACACGACACAGCTGTCGGTTTCCCAGCACAGACGCACTTCATCGCCCCAGGTGGGCATCCCCTTGCGGAAACGGTGGCCGTTTTGCAGCTGGGCGCTGATAATCTGCCCGCTGTGCAGCTTCACGTGATAAATAGACAGATCGCCCAGGTAGGCAATGTGCGCCACTTCCCCTACCGCGAAGTTGCAGCCGTCTTCCGGCACCTGTTCGCACAGCAGGATCTTTTCCGGCCGCAGCGCGACCTGGATCGGCACGCCGTCCACCACCGAGGCGTCCGGATCTACTTTGATCGCATGGCGCAATCCGGGGCTTTGCAGGATCAGCGCATCGTCGTGGCGCTCCTGCAATACGCAGTCGAAGACGTTGACCGAACCGATAAATTCGGCGCTGAAGCGGCTATTCGGATGCTCGTAGATCTCTTCCGGCTCGCCGATCTGCACGAACTTGCCACGGTTCATGATGGCGATGCGCCCCGCCATGGTCATCGCCTCTTCCTGATCGTGCGTCACCATCACGCAGGTGACGCCGACGCGCTCGAGAATATCGGTCACTTCCAACTGCATGCGATCGCGCAGCTTCTTGTCCAGCGCGCCCATTGGCTCATCCAGCAGCAGCAGCTTGGGCCGCTTGGCCAGGCTGCGCGCCAGCGCCACCCGCTGCCGCTGGCCGCCGGAAAGCTGGTGCGGTTTGCGTTTGGCGTACTCCTGCATGTGCACCAGCGCCAGCATTTCCGCCACCCGCTCGGCGATCTCCGCCCGCGGCATTTTGTCCTGCTTCAGGCCGAAGGCGATGTTCTGCTCTACCGTCATATGCGGGAACAGCGCGTAAGACTGAAACATCATGTTGATCGGCCGCTGGTACGGCGGCACGTGCGACATATCCTGCCCGTCGAGCACGATCTGCCCTTCCGTCGGCTGTTCAAAGCCGGCCAACATGCGCAGTAAGGTTGACTTGCCGCAGCCAGACGGCCCAAGCAGCGCAAAGATCTCGCCCTTGTAGATGGTGAGGCTGACGTCTTCGACCGCATTCTGCCCGTCGAAGGTTTTGGTGAGGTTACGGATTTCCAGCAGAGGGGTGAAGACCTTCTGCGACTTGGCTTGAGGACGAGGGATGGCGTCGTTCAATCGGGGTGCTCTCCGGCGTAAAGCGGCACAAAACCACGGCGAGTGCCGTGGCCCAAAACAGCAGTGCAGGCGGGGAGCTCCCGCCTGCCGGTTTACCGACGATCGGGGGTATCCCCCCATCATCACTTCCCGCTTTTAACTTTAGTCCATGCGCGGGTAATGACACGATCCAGCTTCGGCGACTGCACGTTGAGCGTGAACAGCTTGGCGCGCAGATCGGCCGGCGGATAGACGTTCGGGTTCTCGCGCACCTCGGCCTTCACCAGCGGCGTGGAATCTTTCACCGCATTGGCGTAATAGACATAGTTGCTGATGCCCGCCATCACGTCAGGTTTCATCAGGAAGTTCAGGAACTGGTACGCGGCGTCTTTGTTCTTGGCGTCCGCCGGCATGGCGAACATGTCGAAGTAGGTCAGCGCCCCTTCTTTCGGGATCGCATAGGCCACGTTCACGCCGTTCTTCGCCTCTTTGGCGCGGTTGGCCGCCTGCATCACGTCGCCGGACCAGCCGATCGCCACGCAGATATCGCCGTTAGCCAAATCGTTGATGTACTGTGAAGAGTGGAAGTAACGAATGCTCGGCCGCAGCTTCAGCAGCAGATCGTTGGCCGCGCCGGTATAGTCAGCCGCATTGGTGCTGTTGGGATCCTTGCCCAGGTAGTGCAGCACGGTGGCGTAAACCTCGCTCGGCGCATCGAGGAAGGAGACGCCGCAGCTTTTCAGCTTCTCGAGGTTTTCCGGCTTGAGGATCAGATCCCAGCTGTCGACCGGCGCGTCTTTGCCTAATGCCGCCTTCACCTTGTCGACATTGTAGCCGATGCCGGTGGTCACCATCAGGTATGGGATGCCGTATTTGTTGTCTTTGTCATTATGTGCAACCAGCTTCAGCATCTCGGGATCGAGATTCTTGTAGTTGGGCATTTTGCTCTTGTCGAGCGGCTCGAAGATGCCGGCCTGCGACTGGCGCTCGAGGAAGTTGGATGAAGGAACCACCAGATCATAACCGGTGCTGCCCGCCATCAGTTTGCCTTCCAACACTTCGTTGGAGTCAAAGACGTCGTACACCACTTTGATGCCGGTTTCTTTCTGGAATTTGGCCAGGGTATCCGGCGCGATATAGTCGGACCAGTTATACACGTGCAGCGTTTTCTCTTCGGCTGACGCCGTGACGGACGCGGCCATCAACAGACCGGCAACCACACCCGATAACCACTTTTTACGTTGGGTGACCATCCGTAACTTCCTCCAAAACAGGGTAAATCATAGAATTGAACTTGTATCTGCAGCGATACAAAACCTTTCCTGATTGAGCGCAATCGTTGCAACCGCGAAATGAATGGCTATGCATATGATTGCATGCGCCTTTTTGCACTGCCCTGCTCGCGTGGTTACAAGGGAAATCGCAAGCCCTTTGCAGAATCAGCAGCATAGCCGCTGCCATCGCAACCCGCCAGCCCCCAGGGTAAAAAACGCCATTTATCGATTTTTTATGCAGTTTTTCTCTATGTGATACGCCATTAACGGCACAAAAGACGAGAAAGATCGGGCGGCAAAGGCCAAAGTGCAGAATATTTTATTGCGGAGGGGAATAACGGCAGCATGCCGCCGGAGCGACGGCATGCTTAAGGTACGGCGAGGATCAGTGCAGCATCGGCTGACGCACGGCGCCAGCGGGGATCTCTTCTTCGTCACCCATAAACAGCAGATCGTTCGCCCGCGCCTCGAGGATCACCATCGAGACCTGCTCTTCGCCCTGCTGCATGAAATGAGTGAACTGCTCGTAGGTGATGCCCACCGCCACGCTCAACGACTGGCAGACGATCAGCTTCGGCAGGTTGTCGTCCTGAATGTCGACAAAGGCCTTGATGGTCAGCGAACTGGCGTTGATCTGGCTCAGGTCCGCCACCAGCGGGATCAGCGCGGTCGGTTTCACCTCGGCCAGCGCGGAGAACAGGATGACGTTGTCCACCAGATCTATCTTGGCGTCGAACACGCCGTCGAAGTTCTGCATGTGCGGCAGGTGCAGCGCCTGGCAGGAATCGCACTCAAAGAAAGAAATGCCCGACTGATCCAGCCAGCGCCGCAACAGCGCCAAATCGGGGACAATGAGTGAATCCATAATAACCAGCCTCACAATATTCAAAACGCGAAAAGGCGCATAGCTTACGGAATATTCACCCGATACGCCACGATCAATGCGGCTTAATTCACTAATTAAGATATTGCTCGGCGGGAAAAGCGCGCCGACCGCCCCGTCAACCACCGGATTTCAGGCGGAACCCCGGCCGGCCGCGCTGCTCGATGTATTCGATCATCATGCCGGCAATGTCCAACCCGGTGGTGGTCTCCACCCCTTCCAGCCCCGGCGACGCGTTGACCTCCATCACCAGCGGGCCGCGCTCGGCGCGCAGGATATCCAACCCGGCGACGTCCAGCCCCAGCGTGTTCGCCGCTTTGACCGCAATCGCCCGCTCCCTGGCGGTGATGGTCACTTTGCGGGCGGTGCCGCCACGGTGCAGGTTGGAGCGAAACTCGCCGGGCTTCGCCTGCCGCTCGATGGCGGCCACCACCCGGCCGCCCACCACCAGGCAGCGCACGTCGCGCCCCTGCGCCTCGCGCACGTATTCCTGCACCAGGATATGGGCATTCAACCCGCGAAAGGCGTCGATCACGCTTTCCGCCGCCTGGCGGGTTTCCGCCAGCACCACCCCGATACCCTGCGTGCCTTCCACCAGCTTGACCACCAGCGGCGCGCCGCCGACCAGCTCGATCAGGTCGCCAGTGTCGTCCGGCGAATGGGCAAAGCCGGTGATCGGCAGATCGATACCCTGCCGCGCCAGCAGTTGCAGCGAACGCAGCTTATCGCGAGCGCGGGTAATGGCCACGGATTCGTTGAGCGGGTAACTGCCAAGCAGCTCGAACTGGCGCAGCACCGCGGTGCCGTAAAAGGTGATGGCGGAACCGATGCGCGGGATCACCGCGTCATAACGCTCCAACTGACGGCCGCGATAGTGAATGGTCGGCGCCGCCGGGTTGATGTTCATATAACAGGAAAGCGGATCGATGATATCGATGCTGTGCCCGCGATCTTCCGCCGCTTCACGCAGCCGCTTGCACGAATAGAGCGTTCCGTCGCGAGAAAGAATGGCAATTTTCACTCGTCACCCCAAAAGCCAACGCCTGCCCGGCAGGCGGGTTAGCGGCCGCGGCACTCAGGCGCGCGGATCGCGGTCCTGATTATCTTTCGATGCATCCGCATCTCGCGGTTTGCGGCGATCGTTTTCCGGCGGCAACCCGCCGCGCATCAGCGGGCCAAAGCCCTGCACCACGCGCCACACCAGAAATGCCGCCGCCGGCACCATCAACGCCACGCCGAGGAAAATCATGCCGACCGCCGCCTGCTGCGATGCCAGCCAGCCAGACAGCTGCAGGTGGCCGTGAATGCTGAGGTAGGCCAGCACCAACATCACGATACCCAGCCCTTCCAACACCAGCACCGGGCGCGGTAAGTCACCGAATGAACGCATATTTTTCTTCTCCAGAAGGTCTGCCCCCAGTGTAGTGAATTCCCGCCAACGGCGACAGCCCCGGCTGACTAATTGGTTACATGAATCAGATTAACAGGTAATTCCTGCTTTTTTTTCATGGCCTCAACGGGCATAGTAGGCGCCATCTGACGCAGGTAATGACTTTTTCGGTGACGGGATGTCGTTGCAATAGCGAACCATTTATTGAAAATCCAATTAAGGAGCGTTGCATGTTTGCAGTAATCTTCGGGCGTCCTGGCTGTCCTTATTGTGTCCGCGCTAAAGAACTGGCGGAAAAACTGACTGAAGAACGCGACGATTTCAACTTCCGTTACGTTGACATCCACGCGGAAGGCATCACCAAGGCCGATCTGGAAAAAACCGTCGGTAAACCGGTTGAAACCGTGCCGCAGATCTTCCTGGATGAGAAGCACATCGGCGGTTGCACCGATTTCGAAGCTTACGCCAAAGAACACCTGAACCTGTTCCAGTAAGTTTTTGAACGACAAAAAAGGCGCTTAACGCGCCTTTTTTTATTGCCGCTGCCGCCGGTGCAGCTGCTGCAGCGTCTGCAACAGGCCGAGGGCGAACAGCATCAGCATCGCGCCGAACACGCACCAGAACACCGCGCTGGTGGCATAAGCCAACTCCTGCCAGAATGAATAGGACGGCGTCAGCCAGAAGTGGCGGATCAGCAGACACAGCGGCAGCGCATACAGCGCGCCAAGCAACGGGCAAAGCAGCCGCTTGCGGCTCGACAGATAGCTGGCGATCGCACCGGGGACAACGAACAGCAGCAGGCCGGTTTCCCCGTGGTGCTCATGATCCGTGCTGCCGAACAGGCCGGTTTGCTGGCCGAGAAACACCAGGCTGAACAACAGAAAACAGCTGAGAATGCCCAGCCAATATCGATAACTCGTCATGCGAATTCTCCCCCGCCCAATTACCGCATCAATAGAAATCGGTCCGGCCACCCGTCAGGTGACGCTGAACCGAATTTTTTCCTTGGTCAAAAGAGAGTTAAATGCGCACGGCGGCGCAGGAAATCAGCTTTCTGTGCTGGCTGTCATCGGTCATAGCGTCTAGAATGAACGCCGCCGAACGATGGTTCGCTTCGCTTTCTGCTGGTGGTGATTTATGACGTCGTTTTAAGGCTGAATTTATCTCTTATAGTTATCTATATCAAGCACTTACTGGTAAACAATAAGTTATCCTCCGTGAACATAAACGTCGCTAGTTTGTTAAACGGTAACTACATTCTGTTACTGTTCGTGGTACTCGCACTGGGGCTGTGCCTCGGTAAACTCCGTCTGGGCTCCGTCCAACTCGGTAATTCCATTGGCGTTTTGGTGGTTTCCCTGCTGCTCGGCCAGCAACACTTCGCCATTAACACCGAGGCGCTGAATCTCGGCTTCATGCTGTTTATTTTCTGCGTCGGCGTAGAAGCCGGGCCCAACTTTTTCTCGATTTTCTTCCGCGACGGCAAAAACTACCTGATGCTGGCGTTGGTGATGGTCGGCTCGGCGATGGTGCTCGCCATCGGTCTCGGCAAGCTGTTCCACTGGGACATCGGCCTGACCGCCGGCATGCTGGCCGGCTCGATGACCTCCACGCCGGTGCTGGTGGGCGCCGGCGACACGCTACGCAACACCATCGTCAACGGCCCGGCGCTGCTGGCGGCGCAGGATCATCTGAGCCTCGGCTACGCCCTCACCTACCTGATCGGTCTGGTCAGCCTGATCTTCGGCGCGCGCTACCTGCCGAAGCTGCAACACCAGGACCTGTCCACCTCTGCCCAGCAGATCGCCCGCGAACGCGGCCTGGACACCGACAGCCAGCGCAAGGTCTACCTGCCGGTGATCCGCGCCTACCGCGTCGGCCCCGAGCTGGTGGCCTGGGCCGACGGCAAGAACCTGCGTGAACTGGGCATCTACCGCCAGACCGGCTGTTACATCGAACGCATCCGCCGCAACGGCATTTTGGCCAACCCGGACGGTGACGCGGTGCTGCAGGTGGGCGACGAGATCTCGCTGGTCGGCTACCCGGACGCCCACGCGCGGCTGGACCCGAGCTTCCGCAACGGCAAGGAAGTGTTCGATCGCGATCTGCTCGACATGCGCATCGTCACCGAAGAGATCGTGGTGAAGAACAGCAACGCGGTGAACAAACGCCTGAGCCAGCTAAAGCTGACCGACCACGGCTGCTTCCTCAACCGCGTGATCCGCAGCCAGATCGAAATGCCGATCGACGACAGCATCGTGCTCAACAAAGGCGACGTGTTGCAGGTGAGCGGCGACGCGCGCCGGGTGAAGAGCGTGGCGGAGAAAATTGGCTTTATCTCGATTCACAGCCAGGTGACCGATCTGCTGGCGTTCTGCGCCTTCTTCATCATCGGCCTTTTGATCGGCCAGATCACCATTCAGTTCAGCAACTTCTCGTTCGGCATCGGCAACGCCGCCGGCCTGCTGATGTCCGGCATCATGCTCGGCTTCCTGCGCGCCAACCACCCGACCTTCGGCTACATTCCGCAGGGCGCGCTGAACATGGTGAAAGAATTCGGCCTGATGGTGTTTATGGCGGGCGTAGGCCTGAGCGCCGGCGCCGGCATCGGCCACAGCCTGGGTGCGGTCGGCGGCCAGATGCTGATCGCCGGGCTTATCGTCAGTCTGGTGCCGGTGGTTATCTGCTTCCTGTTCGGCGCCTACGTGCTGCGCATGAACCGCGCCCTGCTGTTCGGCGCCATAATGGGCGCCCGCACCTGCGCGCCGGCGATGGAAATCATCAGCGATACCGCACGCAGCAACATCCCGGCATTGGGCTACGCCGGCACCTACGCCATCGCTAACGTGCTGTTAACGCTGGCGGGTTCACTCATCGTGGTGCTATGGCCAGGCATACTCGGCTGATCGATTAGCGGGAGAGATGGATCGGCGATAAAAATATTTTGATTTTTTTGTCGCCGGCCAGAACTTTCGTTGGGGGCCGCAGTCTGAATTAGTGCCACTGCTTTTCTTTGATGTCCCCATTTTGTGGAGCCCGATAATCCCGCCTTTTAGGTTCAAGATTATCGGGTTTTTTGTTGCCTTGAAAAAATATCCTTATAAAACAATGCCAAGAAAAACACATAACTACCCTGTGGCGACAAAGTGGCGACAGCCATTTTACGGGCATAAAAAAACCTGCTTTCGCAGGCTTCTTGTTAAATCCAAAGTGTTCCCTGATTGCTTCGCGTTGGGTGTGGCGGAACGATATCAACTTTGCCCGGTGAAACGATCTGCCGCTGAATAGATTCCAGCGTCACAAAAGTACAACTGCAGTTTATGTTTTGGCATTGATGATAACGCTCTTTAGTGTTCTCACTAAGAGATCCGATGGTGCTGCCGAACGGCGCCCGCCTGATGTTCCTCGGCACCAACGTGCGCACCGCGCAGAGCTACACCGGCAATCTGTATCTGGATGAGTATTTCTGGATACCGAAGTTTCAGGAGCTGCGCAGTCGCCAGCGGGATGTCGCTGCACAAGCGGTGGCGCACCACCTACTTTTCCACGCCGTCGAGTCTGGCGCACTCTGCTTATCCGTTCTGGCCAGGGGAACTGTTCAACAAGGGGCGCCGCAGCAAAGCCGATCACGTTCAGCTCGACCTCAGCCACAGCCACCTGTCAAAAGGCGTGCTGTGCGGTGATGGGCAATGGCGCCAGATTGTCACGGTTGAGGATGCGCTGACCGGCGGCTGTAACCTGTTCGACCTCGATCAGCTGTCGCTCGAATACAGCCCGGCAGAGTATCAGAACCTGCTGATGTGTGAATTTGTGGACGATACCGCGTCGGTATTCCCGTTCGCAGAGCTGCAAGGCTGCATGGTCGATACGCTGGAAGAATGGGAAGACTTCAACCCTTACGCCGTGCGGCCGTTCGGCTATCGCCCGGTGTGGATCGGCTACGACCCATCGGAAGCCAACGGCGGCGACAGCGCCGGGTGCGCGGTGATCGCGCCGCCAATGGTGGCCGGGGGCAAGTTCCGCGTGCTCGAGCGCCACCAGTGGCAGGGCATGAACTTTGCCGCTCAGGCCCAGAAGATTAAAGACCTTATCGAAAAATATTGCGTGGAGTACATCGGCATCGATGCGACCACCGTCGGCCAAGGTATTTTCCAACTGGTGCGCGAGTTCTTCCCGGCCGCGCGGGAAATCAAATACACCCCGGAAATCAAAACCGCCATGGTGCTGAAGGCAAAAGACACCATCGGGCGCGGCTGTCTGGAATACGACACCAGCCACACCGACATCACCGCCGCCTTTATGGCGATCCGCAAAACCATGACCGCCAGCGGCGCGCGCTCCACCTACACCGCCAGCCGCAGCGAAGATGCCAGCCACGCCGATGTCGCGTGGGCAATCATGCACGCCCTCTTAAACGAACCGCTGACCGCAGGCAGCGGCCACAGCAGCCCGAACATTTTGGAGTTTTACTGATGAGCAAGCGCAAAGGCCGCAAGGCATTTACCATCCCGGCACCAGCCCCGGCAGCAGAGCAGAAGCAGGATTTTGAGGCGTTCACCTTTGGCGAGCCGTCCGCTGTGCTGGATAAACGGGAAATTCTGGATTACATCGAGTGCACGACCAATGGCAAGTGGTACGAGCCGCCGATCAGCTTCGATGGGCTGGCACGCAGTGCGCGCGCCGCCGTGCATCACAGCTCGCCAATGTACGTTAAGCGCAATATTTTAGCGTCAACGTTTATCCCACACCAGCTGTTAAATCAGCAGGAGTTTAGCCGCTATGCGCTGGATTATCTGGTGTTCGGCAACGCCTATTTAGAAGAACGTCAAAACCGGCTCGGCACCCCGCTGCAGCTGAAATCCTCCCCGGCCAAGTACACACGGCGCGGTGTAGAGCGCGGGGCTTACTGGTTTGTGCAGGACTGGAAAGAGGCTCACAGCTTCAAGACCGACAGAGTTTTTCACCTGATTGAGCCGGACATCAATCAGGAACTGTACGGCCTGCCTGAGTACCTCAGCGCGCTTAACTCCGCTTGGCTGAATGAGTCAGCGACATTATTCCGTCGCCGATATTTTGAAAACGGCTGTCATGCCGGTTATATCCTGTATATGACAGATGCGGCACAAAGTACGACTGACGTTGACAGAATGCGCAAGGCCATGCAAACCACCAAAGGTCTGAACAACTTCCGTAACCTGTTTATGTACGCACCGAACGGAAAACCCGACGGAATTAAAATTGTGCCATTGTCAGAGGTCGCCACTAAAGACGACTTTTTCAACATCAAGAACGCCAGCCGCGACGATCTGCGGAGCGCAAACCGCGTACCACCGCAGATGATGGGGATTATCCCGAATAATACCGGCGGCTTCGGGGATGTGAAAAAGGCTGCTCAGGTGTTTGTACGCAACGAGTTAACACCGCTGCAAGAGCGCATGAAGGAAGTGAACGAATGGATCGGGCAAGAGGTGATTCGTTTCAATAATTATGAGTTGCCCTCAGATTGACAATCTGGCCGCCAGATTGGCGGCCTAACATTATTTTTTCCTTTTATTGGCATTATAGGTTTTCTTTGCGTTAGCCAAATATTTTTCATTCATCATCACTTTCTTAATAAACTCATCCACTAACTCATGAGAGTAATAGTGAAGTTCTGGATTTTCATTCTTATGATGATACTTATTGTTGCTTGACTTCCACCCATTCTTACATACAACAGCATCAAAACAGTTTCTATTTATTGATTTCAAGCCCGTTTTCTTATCCGTATTAACAAGGTGTTTATCAATAACTGCATAATCAAATCTTTCAAATAAAACCTTATTAATCTCTTCAATAATTCCACTTTGCAAGTACGGGTGGGTTCTCGCTCGATCTACTGGTTTTTCAATAATAAGAGCTTTTTTTAAGCCTTCGATGCCTTCATCTGCTTTAGCAAGTGTAATCGTCCTCCCATCTTCGTCAGATGTTGCGAATACAAGTTTAACATTTAGTGGTACAGCAAACTCTATATCATTATTACCATCAACATCAGCCTGTAAAGTAGTCGCAAGTTCAAGGATATCATCTGCAATGTTTCCATAGGTTGACTTCAAAACGGAAATCGGTGGTGATTTGAAATCACCTACTAGTGATATCATTCCTGTATGGTTGTTGTTTAAGAACGAAACCTCTGTGAACTTTTCAAAACAAGACGTATAGTTCAACACACCAGACTGAAATATCCTTGATGTTATCCCCTGTATTTCTGGCATGAGAAGGTGAACAGCCTGATCTCTAAAATATGTTATCTGCTCAATGTTTTTTCTGATTTTAGATTGAGCTGGGAAATTTTTATCCAAACAATCTCTGAGAGAAATCGTTTCTTTAAATCCTTTTTTATTTCCTTTTTTAAAAATACTATCCTCACCATCTTTTTCTATCAGCATAGCTTTAAGTAATTGTTCCCATGCGGTACAGAAACACATCACGAATGCATCCATTCTATTTTCTATTGATGGTCTATTATATAACTCTAAAGCCAACAACATATTATCTCTTGATTTAGATAATAATGCCTTAGCTAACTTCGATTGGCAGTTATGGCCAAGACCTCTTCGATGCTTGCTCTGCGAAAGTAACTTGGCAAATTCAACGGTAGTTATGTTTTGACAATTCGATGCCTCATATACATCAGTATCAATCTCACTTATAAAATCTGATAACTGCCCTTTCCCTAAATAGGTTTTAAATGTAGCATTTTTCCAGCCAGTTTCTAATAAAACATCTTCCTTAGTAAAACTAGCACCTTCGTTTTCTTTTTGTTTAAGGAACTCAAATAGTGCATCTAACGACTTTGTTATTTTCATTATTCTATCCTATTGCTGTGTTAATCTAACATAAGGTTAACCAAAAATATTTTTACTAATAGAATAACGCCTGAGTCAAACAAAGATCAAGTATATAAAGAAACAATTCCGGTGCTAATTATTTTTCATGGTATGGAATGGGCTCTTTAAGAGCCCATTTACTTGTTATGAGTGCTTTTCGATTACTAAATCAACGCCCTCATTCAGCAGCTCATTAATCGACTGCCCGGTGGCCAGTGCGGCAAGAGCCAACGCCTGATGGCGTTCCGGCGACAGGCGGGTGGTTACTTTCCCACTGTACGACTTGTAAGGCTCGATGCCGTCTTTTTGGCACTCATCGAGAAAGACCGCGAGTGAGATCGCGCCTTCTTTCTTCAGCTCGTCCACGCTGTAGGCGTAGAAGTCGGCGCCGCCGTTCAGCCCGACAAACTCGCCCCGGAACATTTCAATTTCTGGGTCAAAGTTGATGACGGCCGTATGGCCGCCAATTTTCAGTGTGTTATTCATCATGGTTTTATTCCTAAGCTATCCAACCAGATCCGAATGGAGTTAACCGCCCCCTTGTCAGTGGTGGGTCTGGGGTGTGGCCGGTGAAAGACTCTTTTTTCACCTTTCAACAGCACCGCGATCCTAGAACCTTCCCTTTCGTGAATCTTCGCCCCTAATGCGGTAAAAAGCGCCTCAATATCAGACCACTTTATAGAACCGTTGACAGGCCGGGCAAACACATCTGACAGCGTTTTTTGGTGTCGTTTGTTCATGGGTTTTATAGTATCACTTTATGACACCATTACAAGAATATTATAGTGTCATTATTGGATGATGTAATGCGGTGTGCTGAGAGCGCCATCATGGCGCTAAGACATCAAACCCCATCCTCTGCAAGTATTGTGATAAGTCGCCATGACGGGACGTTGGCGGCCATTTTGAAAAGGGTTCAACACGGCTTGCGCGCAATGCTATCCCCGCCTCGCCTGCACGCTTCATGTGTCGCTTTTAATGCAGTTGCATGATCCGGCGCGATCCACGCCAGTGTTGGCGCTGAGGGGGTAAAACTCACACCGGATCATCATGCAATTTCATGCATCTAATGCATGCATAGGATCTTTAGCCGTGTTAGTTCAGACTCGAACTGACAGCACACAATAGAAATGAACGCTCCGCACTGAGCGTGAAGTGCTCATTACGTTTAGTTTTTAACTATTATTACGGGTGATTCAACTCATGTTCAATACATAACTTCATCATAGGGATAAATCTATCACTGGATGATGAGAACACCTCGACGAATTTTGACTTGTAACTTTCAGGAACATGCCAATCTTCAGGGATGCTGTCTACGATAGATTGATAAAAATCAACAGATACCTCACAAATTCTATCCATCCATGAGTTATAACCTTCCGCAGAATTCAAATTCCCACGATGATATGGCGATGATTCGACAAATAATCCAGCATTAGTCCAGATCAGACCATCCTCCCCCCATACAGCATCACTATCATCTAAAAAGGCCACTCCAGCATCCATAAATAGCAGTTCGCCATTTAATAACTTGCAAGTATCATCTTTCACATCACTTATCTTCAGCCAATTATCAAATATAGATTTACCATATAGACTATCCACTTGTTTATCATTGAATTGATAGCCATCAGGTAACTCTTGTATGTCATGCATAAACTCATATGCGATAACATAAGAAAATGATATATTCAGCTCATTCTTTACATCCTCAGAAAGCTGAACAACATGGCCTTTTGGCCAGGGCAACCCTATTTTTTCGGCCAAATTAAAAGCCACAAGTTCATTAAACAACGCTCTTTCACCTTCGCCAGAATCGATGGAATATGGTTTCACAAACCAATCTTTACCTAGTTTATCAACGCCAACAAATGGATTAGAGTGATTCGTATATTCTTCCAACTTATTTTTAATGGATGTAATTGTTATCATGGCAACCTTAAATGAAACCTCATAAATATTATGAAAAATTATAATGTTATAATCAAGAGCAGCGCAAGCATTTTAGAACCATTAGTTGACTACTAACATGTCTGTTTATTTTGATTTTTGATGTCCCTTTCTTATACTGTTCTATCCTAGAAATTAGGCTGCGCTCTGTACTGTGACAGTATGCCAGCTAGAGTTTGAACCAATACAATTTTTAGCACAGAAAAAGATATGTATTGTGCTGATAACGCCCCACGTCAATCAGCCTGAAAACGTGGTCGGACTGGTGCTTGATGTAGTAATTCGCCTCTTCAGGCGTGAGGTGTGTGCCGAGCCGGTTTGCGGCGTGAATGAAATCAACGGTCTTTATGCGGCGACCCTTGCCGTTCTCGTTGAAGTTCAGCGCCTCCATAAACGCCCCGGCTAAGTTTAAATCTCGTCTCATACGTCACCTATGGATTAAGAGATCGCGGCAAGCTGCCTGATCACTTCTGCTTTTTCAGGGGCAATGCTGGTTTTCATCTCCCCCGCCAGTTCTGAAATCCATATCAGTGCAATGTCTTTGTCTTTCGCTTGGCTCTCATAACAAACCCCCAGACGGGCAATGAGTTCAATTCTTTCTAAAACAACCACTTCATCCACTGCTTGCACCCTTTCCCTCTGATGCTTAATTACTGTATTTATATACAGTAAATATCTATCAGATTTAATTGCGCAAGAAATTATTGGAAGCCCGCCCAATCGCTAACCGTCGGATAGTGCATTGAAATATCACCAAATTTGACTTTAGCGCCGCGCGCCAGTGCCTCAAGTTCCCAGCGCGTCGGCTCGATGCCGTGTAGTGCCAGCTCTGAGTAAATTTTGGATACACGATCGCGCTCGGCAGTGGTCAATCTGGCCGATGCAGCAGGCTCTATACGCTTAAATGGGTCAATTCCTCTTTGCTGCCTGTTTATCTGCGGGGCATTTGCCCGTAAACGCGTCATAACAGACCGTGCAACGGCCATATCATCCCAGTCAATTGGGGTGTCTGGATGGTGTTCCATCACCGCCACGGACTCTACAGGCTCCCCATCCTGCGCATTTTCGGCGCCACCGCTGCCGACCAACCCACAGTTATTGACAGGACTCCGAGGCGCGCCGGAGGCGCTTTTCAAAGTCAAAGGCTCAACGGCAACGGCTTTAGCGACGATGCGCCATTGCGTGGTGCGGGTTTCATAAACGCGATCGGCGCCGATGTGCGGGGCAAAAATCCCCGCAATTTTCTGCACTTCTTCGTCATAGGCGTTGCGCTCGTCGGCAACCCGGCGGGCTACACGCACAGTCTGATCGTCACGGGCAACGTTAGGGCCACCCTGCGCCAGAATGTAAGCGGCAAAGTCACCGGCATCAGCAGCAGCGCGCACCGCCTCAACGGTTTCGTCAAACTCATCGGCCAGACTGACAGAGCGGATCTTGCGGCACTCACGCCATGCGCCGCGCGACGGCAGGCCGATAAAGTGGAATTGAGGGATACGCCATGTTGACGCCCACGCGGTGACGGCGGCCGCCGTATCAGTCAACAGCTCGTCGGTTTCATGATCGCGTTCGCCGTCCAGCGCGTAGCCGTCGATGTTTTTTGCAATGTATTTGGCGATATAGCCCGCCGCACCGCCTTTGTTCAGGTGCTTGCAGTCAAAACGGTTTTTGGCGGCGCCGCGTCCGTCCCCATCTTCAGCCATGGCATAACGGCGCATGATGTCGATCACCTGCTGGCGTTGTTTTTTGGAGGTAAACAGCATCATATGCCAGTGCGGCGTCGCATCATGATGTGGTTCGACAACGCGCACGCCGTAGACCTGCAGGCTCGCATCTTTAAACGCAGTGCGGATCTTGCTAAACAGCTTCACAAGATTGCGCTGGCCGTCTTTTGGCGTGTACGCCTCTTCATCCCATTTCTGATTAAAATGCACCTTCGGGCTGTTCTTGCCGACGGCGCGCGTAGGGTGGTATTTGGATGGGGTGGTGAGGGTGATAAACATCCCTTTATCGCCACGGATAGCGGCGGCCTGCTCAACACCGGCGATCATCGCCATTAACTCCATTAGTGAGGAAATCGGTTTTTTTGTTGCCTGAAACGGCCCACATACCTGCTGTCGCTGCCTCGTCGTCAGGCATAAAGCATCCTATCTCTGAGCGTCGCTTACGCCAGCATCCCATCAATGTGCAGGTTTCAACATAGAAACGCTGCTTGTGGGTTCGCCACTGTTCAAAGAGATGGCGTCACAAACGGTACTTAACAACAGCACTCTCGTCGCTGTCGGCTGGGTGCTCTTTGGTGGCTCATCCCGTCATCTTCCTGTATGTGATCACGTCATGGTACTGCACCGGAGAAGACCAGCATTGTCCCCCATGAGAGCCGAGGCGAACTAATTCACCTGTTTTATTTTTTCTTTAATTTTAATTAGCTTTTTTATATACGCATTGCTCTTATCCCCTTTATCTATCTCCGCAGAAATCAGAGAGAGGAAGCTGTCATTAAAATCATCTTTGGCTAAGGGGTTAGCGCCATGAGCCAAAAGAACCTCAATGTGTTCTGGGCAACTGTTATACAGCGCATTAATTAATGGCGTTCTGTTCATAGCCCCTTTGATATTAACATCAGCTTTGTATGCAATTAATATCTTTAATGTTTCGGTGTTCGCCGCATCAAAACTTTCAAATATAATGGGTTGATTATGAACCTTATCTCTGGCATTTGGAGAGAGCCCGCCCTCTAACATAGCTTGTATCCAGACGCCTTTATCCGCTTTCATAACATATTCAGCCGGGCTACTTCTCCCTTCCGGCCTTGGCTGCAATGGGTCTGCTCCCGCCTTGACCAAATCCGTAATGAGCTTGAGCCGCTCTGGCGTGTTCTTGTCAAAGATAGCGTTATTGATCGCCCAGAATAGCAACGTCATATCCGCCTTAGCCGGCCGATTTAACGTTTCTTTGCTTACCGTCGGTAACATCGCATTCAGCTTCTGTCTCTCGCCTTCGTAGATAGTTTTGGCGATGGCCAGCTGCGTCCCTTCAAAATAATCTTGTGGCTGTAGATCCCTACCTTGTTCGCATCCCTGCATCATGAGCATCGACAGCAACATGATAATGATAAGAGCCCTGTGCCTCATGCCATCTCCATTTTAAGCGTAACCACGGTTCAACTTTGCTTTTTCACCGTATCAGCATCCCTCTATGCCCTTGAATACTGAGAACGGCTTATTTACTGACAGGGAGAGGTGGCCATTTCCCACCACGCTTAATTAGCTCGTCTTTGATGCGCTCAAGAGACGCTTTCGCCTCACTGCCGTCCGGACTTCTATTAATCAGCCGTTGCAGTTGATTGCCCATCGTCCAACCCGAGTTGCCTCTTATATCGCTATCGGCGCCTTTTTCTAATAGAAGAATGACGTGGTCATAGGAGTGATAATCTAAAGCATCGATGAGCAGCGTATCACCCAGTGAATTTCTTATATTTATATCAGCGCCATAATCCAACATGACCTCTAATGTCTCTGTATTTTTTGCAAAGATGCTATTGAATATAATGGGTTGATTATGAACCTTATCCTTAGCATTTGGAGAGAGCCCGCCCTCTAACATAGCCTGTATCCAGATGCCTTTATCCGCTTTCATAACAAATTCAGCGGGACTACCCGGCGTGTTAGATTGAGGCTGTAAAGGGTCTGCTCCGGCTTTTACCAAGTCAGTGATAATTTTCAGCCTTTCAGGTGTGGTTTTGTCATAGATGGCATTGTTTATTGCCCAAAACAATAAGGTCATTTCTTCCTTAGCTGGACGATTTAAGATCTCTTTGTTTACTGATGACAATAAGTTATCCAACTGCGGCCTGTCACCATCATAAATGGCTTTGGCAATGTCCAATTGCTGACCGTCAAAATAATCCTGTGGTTGTAAATCCATACCTTGTTTGCACCCCTGCATGATGAGCGTAGACACTAGCATCGTGATAATGAGTATGATTTTTTTCATATTCGACCCTTGATTGTGGCAATGTCATCGTCTTTCTCATTTTCAATGCATTGTATCGCCTGGTCTATACCGTGCTTATCCAGCAGTGAACCTGTTCCACCGGGAAGCGTATGCTTTACTCCCACGGCGTCAGGCGCCAACATGGACAACCGTTCTTTCGCCATCACCGCAGGCGGATAAAATTTGAGGTCTTTGGCATCCTCCCATAAATCAACCTCCTGCAGCTTGGTCAACAGCTCTCCTTTTACGCGATACGCCTGAATATTATCGGCGCTGCCTATTATAGAGCCGCCGTATTTTTCGACGGTTCCCGCATTCAGGCCTGCTGCATTAAACGTCCAAGCCGGTTTGCCGCTGGCCATAGAGGCCGCGGACGCCATACCTCCTCCTAATGAATGACCTGCAACGTCGATATTGGATACTTTTGAAATTTTATCGCCAATACCAACCGCTTTTTTGTAGTATTCAGAATTAAGTCCTATTCCTTGAGCACCGTTGTTTTTCCAGTCACTGAGATTTTTAACGCCTGACAAGTCCCCCCTTAATAAGGCTTTTTGGGCTGCGTGGCTTATCCCCTCCGGGAATTCTGGTGCGCGCGATCCGCGGAACACCACCGTCGGGTTCATCGCCTTACCAAAGACACTCTCGTCTGGCTGATAAACTCGGGCTAAAAAATCAGGATTCATTGGTTTGTCATAAAGCATGTTACTGCTCAAACCTAGCCGACCCAGCGCCCCATCATTGTTACTGATATCCTTCCAGCCTTCAGGGATGTCTATCGTGTCCTTGAGCGGGTTAGTGGTCTTATAGACATTCTCAGCCAACTTCGCCTTTTCGACCGCGACGTTGTTCTCCGCCAGGCGCTGTGCCGCCAGGCGCGCATCCGGGTAAATGCTGCGGTTGCCTCGCCCTATCAGGTACTGGCGTTCTTGCCAGCGTTCTGCCTTGGTCAGTGGACGGATGGCCTGCACCGTGGCGGCAACGGTTGCCACTGCGGTCGCGATGGCTTGTTGCAGAGGGGGATTCCGGGTCGTACTCTGCCTCGCCGGCAGCACCGTCGGTTTTGCCCGGTGGCCATAGCGGCTGACCATTTCTTCATAGCGGGCGATCACGCGCCCGGTAGGATAAAAGGCGGGAAGAGAGCTGCCTGGGTAGCGCTGTAATCGGCCTTCCGCGTCGACGTAAAAGGCATATTTCGTCGGCGTCCAGGTGCCCATTCCCTGATCAATCGCCAGCAAGCCGCCCCGGTTGATCTCATCGAGTACGCTGCGCTTCATAGCCACGTCCTCACGATAACCGGTGACGCCAATCCCGGATTGAGTATTGCGGGTAATAGGATACCGGCTGCTTATCGATATGCCGGCTGCGCCGCCGAACAAATAATGCCGTTCCAGCTCATGCCGCGCTGCTGTCGGGTTAAGTATCCTGGAAAAGCTTTCCGGCGCCGTGTGTTCAGAGGAGAAATGAATCAGTTTCATACGGTGCCTGCCCACTCGCAGGGTTCCGTGGTCGGCACAGGCGCACCATCATCAAGCAACTCGCCAGGTGTGCGGCTGTTACGGGGCTCGTCGAGCGTTAGCGAACGATAACGCATTGGATATCCTTATCTTCTGTGTCATTCCATTAATAGGGCATGCGCAAAATTATCACACTTCAGTAAAGATTTCTTTGCTCTATTTCTATACGCGCGCATCCTCTTCCATCCATGCAGCTGCGTGCTTCCTGTGCACTTGTGAAGAGGTATTGGCTTGCGTATTTCGTTGCCATGTCGCGCCTAAAAGCCACGTCCGAAAGCAATCAGTCGAGTGTCAAAGATGCGGGAATGATCAGGAGACAGGAAGGAGAAAGGCTCCGCCAACCGGGAATGGCCAGCGGAGCGGCATCAGGCGGCGGTTATTTCTGCTCAGCCTGGCTTACGGTGTCTTCGGCTTTCCAGATGCGGTATTTCACTTCCGCGTCTTTCGGCGCATACACCACGATCGGCAGGCGGCTGTTGTAGCGCTGCATCGCGGCGTCGCCCAGGTTAGCGGCGATGAATTTCTTGGTCTTGGTATTGTCCGGGCAGGCCATCATGGTCGAGGCCGGTTCAGACAGCTTCTCCAGCACCAGGTAGTCGTAACCCCAGCCGGACAGGGTTTTGGTCTCCAGCGTGCCGCCAATCATATGGCGGTTGCAGTCCACTTCCAGCGTCTTGCCGATCAGCAGTTCTACCTTGTAGTTCTCTTCGTGCTCTTGCTTCGGCAGGTAGATCACCTGGCGATTCATGCCCTTCTCGGCTTTCGGGTAAGGCGCGACTTTTTCCAGCGGCTGTTTGCTCATGTCTGCGTCATCGCCAGAGGTCGCCGCCATAGCGCCAGCGGAAACGGCCATCAGCAGGCCGGAAAATACAACGGATGCCTTGTTCATGTTTTATCCCTACACTTTGTCAAATAATCCGACTATAAACTAATACACTACCGCCAAGCCCGCCACAGGTTTAATCTTCTTTACAATATGTGATCAATAGTGACAATCGCCTGATATAAACCGTTAAGCGGAGCAATTAGCCAGCACACCCTCGGGTTAAGACGAGAAAAACAAGCGATTACCTTCGCACAAGCGGGTGTATCAGATAGGGTTTTCTTGCCGGCGGACTAAGGTTTTCTTAAGACAGAATTATTACAGTGACGTCATTCAATCCTGTCACCGAGCCTGCGCGTGAATCCAGAATCGTCATTAAATCAATCCTCAACGACACCGCAAATTAAGACAACCGCCCTTTACTCCCTGTCGACATCCTTTTACCGTTGGCAGGTTTTTGGCCTGCTGATCAGCGGTCTGGCGTTTCTGTGGCTCTCCCGCAACGAACAGCTGGATTGGGCGATCAGCAACTATTGGTACGATGCCGCCAGCGGGCATTTCCCGTGGCAAAACAATTATTGGCTGGATCTGATCAATCACCGCCTGTTGAAGCAGATAGTGATCGTAGGGGCGGTGCTGACGCTGTTTTGGGGCATCTATCGCCGCAGCGCGCGCCTGATCGTGACCATGCTGCTGATTGGCATCGGCCCGCTGGTGGTGGGCATTCTCAAAGCCACCAGCGCGCACTCCTGCCCGTGGGATCTGATTGAGTACGGCGGCAAAGCGATGTCCTTCCCGCTATTCGGCGCGGTACCGGCGCTGCCGGGCCCCGGCCGCTGTTTCCCCGGCGGGCACGCCTCGAGCGGTTTCGCGGTGATGGCGTTGTTTTTCCTGTTTTATCCGCAGCGTCCGCGCCTCGCCTGGTGGTGTTGGTGCGGCGGCATCGCGCTAGGCATGGTGATGGGCTTTGGTCAGATCATGCGCGGCGCACATTTTCTTACCCATAACCTATGGGCGGGTTGGTGGGTTTGGTTAAGCCAGTTGGCTATTTATTGGACGGTTAGCGGCTATTGGCGCCGCAAGACGAGGTAACGGTTATGGAGCAGCTAAACCATGTTCTTTTCGCCTGGATCAATGCGACCCCGGCGTCTCCCGAATGGATGATCGATTTCGCCACCTTTTTGGCGCGCGATCTTATCATTATCGTGCCGCTGCTGATCGTCGGCCTGTGGCTGTGGGGGCCGCAAAGCCAGCTGGTTTCACAGCGCGAAGTGGTGGCGAAAACCACGATCGCGCTGTTGTTCGCCATGCTTGCCGCCTCCGCTATCGGCGCGCTGCTGCCGCATGAGCGTCCGTTCGTCGCCGGCGTCGGCTATACCTTCCTGGCGCACGCGCCGGACAGCTCGTTCCCCAGCGATCACGGCACCGCCATCTTTACCTTTGCGCTGGCATTCCTGTTCTGGCACCGGGTCTGGTCCGGCGCGCTGCTGATGATTGTCGCCGCCGGCATCGCCTGGTCACGCGTTTACCTCGGCGTGCACTGGCCGCTGGATATGGTTGGCGGTTTCCTGCTCGGCCTGGTCGGCTGCCTGTTCGCGCAGCTGGTATGGAATCTGTTCGGCGATGTCCTCGCCGACAAGCTGTCGCGCCTGTATCGCTTCCTGTTTGCCTTCGCCATTCGCCGCGGCTGGGTGAAAGAGTAACCACACAACATGACAGGGGCGTTACCGCCCCTGCTTTCACACCACGCCGGTAGTCACACAGAACGTCCGCGTTTTTCCCGCTCCCAGCATCACTCCCTCACCCTCTGGCGCATTCGGGCGGCAGTTTGCCGGCTGGATAAAAGCCAGCAGCCGCCTGTTGCCCTGAACGGCGATGCGCCGGAAACCATAGTTGAATTGTTCGGTGGCAAAACGCGTCACATAACGCCGGCCCTGCGGCGCCAGCATAAAGAATTCGGCCTGATCCACGTAGCGCGTCAGATCGTCGGAGCACAACAGTTCCTGCCCGATCGTATCCCCTAATAAAGCCGGCGTCGGCAGGTTCTGGCGGAATACCGCATCAGGAATGCAGTCATAGTTGAGGCCGCAAACATAGCGCAGCGGCTGCGGCCGCTCGGCCTGATTGGTGACCTTCATCTCTATGGCGAACTGCGCGCTCTGGGCCGCCAGACGCAGCGCCGGGCCGATGCGCCAACGCCCGCCCGCCCGCTCCCCCTCGCCGTGCAACGTCAACTCATCGCCCGCCAGCTGGATCCACACGCGTTGCATCTGCAGCGGCTCACCGTCCTGATGCGGCCAGGCGGGATAGAACGCAGCGTCGTCAGCGCGCTTTCTGCCGGCGCCCCGCACGCTGCGGCGGCCCGACTTCAGCGAGTAACCGTCAAACTCAGCGTCCCAGATCGCGAGGCCCTGATACGGTAAAACCGTCAGCGCGCCACGGCAGTTCGCCAGCGTTAACATCGGCCCACGTTCTGCGCAGCGATGCGCGCTCACCGCAAAATCCGCATTGCGGAACAGTTCCTGCCGATGCGCCCCGAAAGCTTCAGGAGCCAGATCGATGTTGATCTTCATCTTTTTTCCCTCGACGTTTCGCCCGCGCAGGCCGCGAGCCACAAAATGTTATTTAAATAACAAATGAAACGCCTTTAAGCTATACCTATAACAGCATTATAGCGACGATCGGATCGACATTTTTTAAACAGCACTAGGTTTATCGGCATCGGAATGTTATTATTTTCACATTCCTCACTCCGTTTACTGTCTTAACCTCACTAAGGAACCGCGATGACCACCGAAAACATCGATTACGCCAGCTATGTCGACCACACCCTGCTGGCCATGGACGCCACCGAAATGCAGATCGCCAAACTGTGCGAAGAAGCACAGCAGCACAACTTTTATGCGGTATGCGTCAACTCCGGCTACGTGCCGCTGGCGGCCCAGCTGCTGCAAGAAAGCACCGTGAAAGTCTGCTCGGTGATCGGTTTCCCGCTGGGTGCCGGCCTGACCGTCGCCAAGGCCTTTGAAGCCAAAGCGGCGATCGCCGCCGGGGCGCAAGAGATCGATATGGTGATCAACGTCGGCTGGTTGAAAAGCGGCCTGCTGGACGAAGTGAAAGCCGATATCGCCGCCGTGCGCGAGGTTTGCGCGGCGATCCCGTTGAAGGTAATATTGGAAACCTGCCTGCTCAGCGATGCGCAGATCGTCCAGGTTTGTGAAATGTGTCGCGAACTCGATGTCGCCTTCGTGAAAACCTCCACCGGCTTCAGCACCGGCGGCGCTCGGGAAGAGCACGTCAAACTGATGCGTGAGACTGTGGGCAGCGAAATGGGCGTGAAAGCTTCCGGCGCCGTGCGCGATCGCGCCACCGCCGAGAAGATGATCAAAGCCGGCGCCACGCGCATCGGCACCAGCTCCGGCGTCGCCATCGTATCCGGCGCCCAGCCAGCGGCGGGCAGCTACTGATCGTCGGCTTGCCCTGACGGGCATGGCCATACACTCCGATGCGGGACAATACGGGCGGCTGATGCGGCCCGATATTGCCCCGCATTGTTGTGTTTAGCGCCGGAAATGCCGGCACGCCCCTTTACCTCTACTACCTGTGGGAAGACGGATCTATGGAAACGCGGCGCGAAGAACGTATCAACCGGTTAGTTCAGGCGTTAAAACGCGCTGACAAGATCCACCTGAAAGAAGCCGCCGCGCTGCTGGGGGTCTCGGAGATGACCATTCGCCGCGATCTGAGCGCCGAACCGGCGGCCGTGGTGTTGCTCGGCGGCTACGTGGTGACCGATCCGCGCAGCAACGGCGTGACCAACTACTTCGTTTCCGATCAAAAAGCCAAACAGGTCACGGAGAAACGGCGCATCGGCCTGCTGGCAGCGCCGCTGATCAATGAAAACGACACGGTGTTTTTTGACTGTGGCACCACCACCCCGGCGATCATCGACGCCATCGCCGACGAACTGACCTTCACCGCCGTGTGCCATTCGCTAAACACCTTCCTGGCGCTGCAGGACAAACCGAACTGCAGAGTGGTCCTGTGCGGCGGTGAGTTCAAGCCGAACAACTACATCTTTTCCAGCGTCAGCGGCCGTAACGAGCTCGATCATATCTGCCCGAATATCGCCTTTATCTCCGCCGCCGGCCTCAGTCTGCAGCACGGCGCCACCTGCTTCAACTTCGACGAACTGGAGATGAAGCATCGCGCGATGGCGATGGCGCAGCAAAAGATCCTGGTGGCAGACCACAGCAAATTCGGCAAAACCAAACCGGCCTGCATCGGCCCCCTGACACAATTCGATCGGGTGATCACCGACCGCCAACCGGCCGCCGACTTCCTGGCATTCTTCAACGACAACGCCATCGCTATCCGCTATTAATCCGCCTTCAGCGCCGTCATAACCGACGGCGCACCGTTTCGATATCCCTCTTTCCTCACCCAAAAATGAACAAATAATGCGCAATCAATTCGCGTTTTTCGCTTATCCGCACGCAACATCAGGTTAATAAAATGCAACAGCTCACCCGCGTGATTATTTTTTCGCAGGCTAAACACGCGGTCGGCTGGGTGAATTAACGGCTATTTATGGCTTTTATATGATAAATCGTACCAAAGGCCAGGAAGTTTAAATAAACGGCGGTTTACGCGATTGCAGCAAATCTCACCAATACCTGTTAGCTATCTGTTATTTATATGATGAATGGTTACGCATTTTTATCCGCTAACCACGTAAGTAATTTCCCTTCGTTACTAGCGGTTAATTTTAAATAAAAACCATTAAAAACAAAAACATAAATTCAATTTACCTTAAAAACATAATGTGATCCACATCACTAAAACTGCTTAATCCGGGTTTTTCGCTAGATCCAAAACCACGCATAAAATATATTGCTCGGCTTGCTGCTGAGCACAGCGCTTTATCCGGCTAATTATTGTACAAGCCGCATAATCGCAGAAAATTTTATGAGAGCGTTCTCAGCACAAAATCTTACACAAATGTGCAACAAATGCGCGAAAAATCGATAAAAAAGCAGATAACTGCACATATTACGCATTTGAGAGCAGGATCACGGTTGTTTCTACTGTAAATCGTTATCTTGCCGCCAACAAAAATCGACAGGCAATGACCTGTCGGCAGCGGTAACGACTTTTATCACCCGTGACGGTGGAAAGTCTTTAGTGAATTACCCGGCGCTGTGCCTTGGTAATGAACACAATAAACAACCAGGGGGACGCCAAAACATCCCCGCAAGCAACACCTGATTCTTACCGCAAGCGTTGCCTGAATAGGACGTTTGACGGTTTAACCTTAAGTTTTGCCTTTTAATTTTAAATTCGTGTTCACTTCGGAGATATTTATGGACACTACACAGACCGGCACAATTGCCTCTGCGGCCTCGGGCTCCAGCAGTACCTGGCGTAAAACGGATACCATGTGGATGTTGGGCCTGTACGGCACCGCCATCGGCGCAGGCGTCCTGTTCTTGCCCATCAACGCCGGCATCGGCGGTTTGATTCCTCTGATCATCATGGCCATCATCGCTTTCCCGATGACCTTCTTTGCCCACCGCGGCCTGTGCCGTTTCGTGCTGTCCGGCAAAAATCCCGGTGAAGACATCACCGCTGTAGTGGAAGAGCATTTCGGCATCACCGCCGGTAAACTGATTACCCTGCTGTACTTCTTCGCCATCTACCCGATTCTGTTGGTTTACAGCGTGGCGATCACCAATACCGTCGACAGCTTCATTACCCACCAGTTGGGCATGACGTCGCCGCCGCGCGCCATTCTGTCACTGATCCTGATCGTCGGTCTAATGACCATCGTGCGTTTCGGTGAGCAGGCCATCGTGAAAACCATGAGCATTCTGGTCTTCCCGTTCGTGGCGGTGCTGATGCTGCTGGCGGTATACCTGATCCCTAACTGGACCGGCGCCATCTTCGAAAACGTGTCGCTGTCCGGCAGCGGTACCGGCATGGGCCACGGCCTGATCATGACCCTGTGGCTGGCAATCCCGGTAATGGTGTTCTCCTTTAACCACTCGCCGATCATCTCCGCTTTCGCCGTCGCCAAACGCGAAGAGTACGGCGCAGACGCCGAGAAGAAATGCTCCCGCATTCTGGCTTATGCACACATCATGATGGTGCTGACCGTGATGTTCTTCGTGTTCAGCTGCGTGCTGAGCCTGACGCCGGAAAACCTGGCGGAAGCCAAGGCGCAGAACATCTCGATTCTGTCTTACCTGGCTAACCACTTTAACAACCCGATGATCGAGTACATCGCGCCGGTTATCGCCTTCGTCGCCATTACCAAATCGTTCCTGGGCCACTACCTCGGCGCTCGTGAAGGTTTCAACGGTCTGGTTGCCAAATCGATGAAGAGCCGTGGCAAAACCGTCAGCACCGCCAAGTTGAACCGCATGACCGCTATCTTCATGCTGGTGACCACCTGGATCGTCGCCACCCTGAACCCAAGCATCCTGGGCATGATTGAAACCCTGGGTGGCCCAATCATCGCCATGCTGCTGTTCCTGATGCCGATGTACGCCATTCGTAAAGTGCCTGCCATGCGCAAGTACAGCGGCCACATCAGCAACGTGTTCGTGGTTGTGATGGGTCTGATCGCCATCTCTGCTATCGTGTTCAGCCTGCTCGGCTAATCACGTCCGGCCGGCGCCGCTGTGCGCCGGCCCTCCCGCACTCCCCCATTTCCCGTATTCACCGCCTGAAACCTGAAGAAGGAGGCGAGACCATGGTCAGCGTTTTCGATATTTTCAAAATTGGCATCGGCCCATCCAGCTCCCACACCGTTGGCCCGATGAAAGCCGGCAAACAGTTCGTCGACGATCTGATCGCCCACCAGCAGCTGCAGGACACCACCCGCGTGGTGGTCGACGTCTACGGTTCGCTGTCGTTGACCGGTAAAGGCCACCACACCGACATCGCCATCATCATGGGCCTGGCCGGCAACCTGCCGCACGACGTGGACATCGACAGCATCCCGGTCTTTATTCGCGACGTGGAACAGCGCGGCCGCCTGCCGCTGGCCAACGGCCACCACGAGGTGGATTTCCCGCTGCACGGCGGCATGAATTTCCACAGCGACAACCTGCCGCTGCACGAAAACGGCATGCGCATCCGTGCCTTCGCCGGTGAACGCCTGCTGCACAGCAAAACCTATTACTCGATCGGCGGCGGTTTCATCGTCGACGAAGAACACTTCGGCCAGTCCGCCGAGGGCGCCACGCCGGTGCCCTACCCGTTCAAATCAGCGCACGATCTGCAGCAGCATTGCAAAGACACCGGGCTGTCGTTGTCCGGCCTGGTGATGCAGAACGAGCTGGCGCTGCGCAGCAAGGCGGACATCGACGCGCATTTCGCCGACGTCTGGCAGGTGATGAGCGCCGGTATCGAGCGCGGCATCAACACCGAAGGCCTGCTGCCTGGCCCGATGAAAGTGCCGCGCCGCGCCGCCGCGCTGCGACGCATTCTGGTGACCGGCGACAAGAACAATATCGATCCGATGAACGTGGTCGATTGGATCAACATGTTCGCGCTGGCGGTCAACGAAGAGAACGCCGCCGGTGGCCGCGTGGTCACCGCGCCGACCAACGGCGCGTGTGGCATTATCCCTGCGGTACTGGCCTACTACGACAAGTTCATCCGCCCGGTGAACGCCAACTCCTACACACGCTACTTCCTGGCGTCCGGCGTGATTGGCGCGCTGTACAAGATGAACGCCTCGATCTCCGGCGCCGAAGTGGGTTGCCAGGGGGAAGTGGGCGTGGCCTGTTCGATGGCGGCGGCCGGGTTGACCGAGCTGCTCGGCGGCAGCCCGGCGCAGGTGTGCATCGCGGCGGAGATCGCCATGGAGCACCATTTGGGACTGACCTGCGATCCGCTCGCCGGCCAGGTTCAGGTGCCGTGCATCGAACGCAACGCCATTTCCGCCGTTAAGGCGGTCAACGCCGCACGCATGGCGATGCGCCGGACCAGCGAACCGCGGGTTTGTCTGGATAAGGTGATCGAAACCATGTACGAGACCGGCAAAGACATGAACGCCAAATACCGCGAAACCTCACAGGGCGGGCTGGCGATCAAGGTCGTGGCCTGCAACTGATCGCCACGGCGAGGTACTTAAGGCGCCAGCCGGTGTGACTTGGCCGGCGCCGTTTCAATAGCGATCCTTTCCTGCCGCAACGCCGGGCTGAATACCCGCGCGAAGCCCCACAGCCCCGGGACGAGCGCTGTGCCGCAGCCAGCCGTAAAGTTCGGCATTACGCCGGAATCCCATTTTGCGCATGACGCTCATCTTGTGATTGCTGACCGTCTTCACGCTAATGTCCAGCATCCGGGCGATTTGCGTGACTCCCATCTCCCGCGTCATGCAGCGCATGATCTCTTGTTCGCGCAGCGTCAGGCCCCGGTGTTGGCATACGCAGCTCCTGCCACAGCGCAGTCTGCCCGGCCATTTGCTGCGCCGCTCCAGCTCGGCGCTCACCTGATACAGCGCCGAAACCAACGGCATATCGTGGTAGATGACGCCAGCCTCCAGCGAGCAGCGGTTACCGACGGTGCGTTTATGCCGTCCCTCCGGCGTTCGCAACGAGAAATACAGCGTTTTACGCCCCGCGGGCTGCGCCTCAGAGAGGTGACAAAAACAGCTTTGCACGCCGGGAGGAAAATAGCAGAACACCAAATCGGCTTCGTGAACCTGCCGCGCATCCACTAACAGCGTGCGCTTGCCGTAAGTGCTGAAATGCAGCGCCAGGGCCTCTTGCCAACCGGCGCTGAAGTATCGATTCTCATCAAATAGCGCGATTTTTATCATCGTGTTCATCCCTGTTCTCCCGCCGTGTCGGCTTCCCGTTTAACCGCCTGGACGCCCTTCGCCGGCGCCTGGCTGTTGTCGATGCGCAATTCATAAACCATGGTGGCGTTGGGCGGCACCTTCGGCGGGTAGCCGGTTTCACCGTAGGCCAGCGCCGGCGGCACGACCATCGTCAACGAGCCGTGGTTGTGCAGATGACCTATCGCCTCCCGGAACAGCGGCGGGTATTCGGACAGCGGTTGCGACAGCACCTTGCCGCTCAGATCCATATCCTGGATCACCGTGCCGTCGGTCAGCTTCTCTTTCACCACGACATCGACCACCGCCGTTGGCGCCAGCGCGCCCTCCCCGGCGTAATCCACCCGATACCAGAAGCCCATCGCCGACTGCTTTACGCCCTTTTGTTGACTGAACTGCGTCAGGTAATCGTCATCGCGCCGCCGCTGCTGGTTAACGCGTTTCTCACGCGCGGCCACGGCGGCGGCATCCGCCTGCGCCGTCAGCGTATTCAGTTCATCCGGCGGCAGCTGCAAACGCCCCGCCACGCTGTCGATAACGCCCGCCAACAGGCTGTCGCGGTCCACCGGTACGCCCCAGCTTTGACGCTCCGCCATCAACCCCTGAATATCCCGCCCCAGCGCACTGCCCGCCGCATAGGACAACCGTTTCCGTTCATCCTTCAACTGCTCCGGCGTCATCTCCCATTGCAGCCGCTTACGCAACGCCAGCAGGTCTTCGCGCGCCTGCTGAGTCGCCTTCTGCTCACCGGCCCGCTTCTGCTCGCTTTCTTCCAACGCGGCGCGCAGAGCGTGCAACGCCTCCTGGTGCTCGCGTTGACGTTGTGCAAGCGTCTGTGCCGATGCCTGCGCGGCAGACTCAAGTTCGGTGACGCGCCGTTCGGCCTGCGCCGCCGTCGTTCTGCTTTTGGCGGTTTCCTGCGTCGCCTGACGCAACAGCGCCTCGGCGCGCTGCGCGTCGGGCGAACCTCGCCAGGCAGCGCCCAGCCCGGCAATCCACTGTTGAAGCGTCGACGAGTCCGGCAACGCTGCGACGGGTGGCGCCGCTTTCTCCGCCCGCAGCGCAGTAAGTTCCTGGCGCAACATCGTCAGTTCCATTCGCTGGCGCGCCAGCTGTTGGTCACGCGTCAATAATTCCTGGCTCAGCGTAAAAGCTTTGGCCGATGAAGCAGGCTGGTGGGTGTCCGGCGGACGCTTTGCCGGCTCACGCTTTTTTTGCCCCGCCTCGCGGTCGGCGGGCGCCGCGTTTTCGCTCTTCGGCGCGGTGTTCTGCCGTTGATACTGCTCGGCAAACTGCAGCAGCGCCGGCACGCCGTCGTCCGCCTGCGCGACGCCGGTGAACAGCAGAGCCGCACAGCCCAGCAGGCGCAGCCTCATTTAACCTGCTCCCCGCGATCCGCCAGCCCGGTTAGCACCGCCTGATTCACCCCGGCGCACAGATAGTTGACCTTGTAGCGATACAGCGCATCCACCGTCTCCTGCGTGTCGCCGTTTACCCTGGCGCGCAGGTTGGCGTACTGCGAAGCGCCGCTCATCAGGCTGTCGAAGGCCTGTTTGTAGCGCTGATACTGTTTCTCGTCGATCGTGCGCAATGCACCCAGTTGCTGCTGGCACTGCTGCAGCTGCTCGGCCTCACGCTGCTTGCGCAAAGCCTCTTCTGACGGAGCTTGCACAGCCTGATTTTTGGTGTTCACGGCGGGCTTGCCCGACTTTTGGTTTTGACAGGCGGCGGCGCTCAACGCCAACAGGCACAGCAGGCCCATGCGCAGGGCGCGATTGAGGGGCTTTATCATCATTGCGTTTTTTGTCCTTGTAGACGCTTATTCGTATTCCAACGTAAAGGTGGCCACCGCGCTGAAGGTGCCGCGGCCGATGGACTTCGTTTGGATGGCCTCCGGCTCCCCCTGCACATAGGCCTGCAGCGTGAGCGTGGTGTTGCCGGCATTCAGGCGGAATTTATCGCTGGCGCGATTGAGCGGCAGCGCCTTGCCGGTGCTGTCCTCCAGCCCGATGCCGATCCCCGAGGCCAGGCTGCCGGCATCCAGCGCCAACAGGCCGGGCAGTTTGGCGTTCTCGGTGCCGGTAAACGTAATGGCCACCGTATTGCCCAGGCTGAGATCGCATTCAGTCAGGTGCAACGCGAAGGTTTGGCTGTGGGTGCGGGTGTTCAGGTACAGGTATTTGTCGACGATGGTGCCGAAATCCAGTTGGATGTCCTCATCCCCCGGTTGTATGACACACGGCTCGGCCACCAGCGTACCGTGAAAGCGCATGTTTTCCGCCGCAGCCGCCGGCTGCGCCATCATGCCGGCCAGCATGACCATGCCGGCTCCCAGCAGCGCGCTTCGGCGCCGGTTCGTCTCTGTCGCGCGCATGACGCCACTCCCTTTGGTTATGCTTGCGCCTACCAGGCGCAAGCGGCGTATTAGTCGTAATAAAGACGGAAATCGATCGCCGCGCGGTAAGCGCCGGCGCTCAGCGTCGCCGGGGTGCGCACCGGCGTCACCGTATACGTCAGGGTGTTTTGCCCCGGCGTCAGCAAGATCGGTTTGTTGCGCGCGCCGAGGCGGACCGGCAGGCCGCGGGCATCCGCCAACTGCAACCCCAATCCGGTGACGCCGGCCACCCTGACCAGACCCGGCGCGTCGTCATCCGTCGGCGCGGAAAACGCGACGGACACCGCAGGCTGGCTGCCGCTCCAGGCCAGAACCCCGGTCCAGGCGTCGCGGTTGCTCGCCGGCGCCCGCAGGCAGTCTTTCAGCGTCAGCTCGAAGGCGACCGGCGTGCCGCGATCGCCCGGACGCTGGAAGTGCGCCGTTCCGGTCTCGCCCAGCCAAACCTCCTGACGAGCGGTGGTCATTTCCAGGCTGCAGGCGCTTTCCGTTAACGCGCCGTAGACGTGGAGCGTGCCATTCGCGCCCTCCACGTCCCAGTTGTCCACCGCGCGGGCCGGCGGCATCAGCATCAGCATCGTGCCTGCCGTCAGCGGTACCATCAGCGCGGCCAACACCGTCAGGCCGATAGTGCGTCGCTGATGACGTTCATAGGCCTTTCCCAACAGCATGGGGATCTTTCGTTGCATGATTCGTTCACTCCGCTGTGTTCACTCTGTCTTCCCTGCTTGCGCGCGGATCGTCATTTGGCGACCGGTACGACCTGGCAGGCATTGCCGGCGCAGCGGAAGTTCAACTGCGGCCGACCACCGTAATCGTTGATGTACGCCAGCGACGGGCCGCTACCGAGGCTCGCGGCGGAGACGTTCAGCGGGGCGCTGGCCTTCGGCGCCACCATCAACGGTTCAAAGCCGGCGGCCCCTTTCCCGCCCTTGCCGGCGCTCGCCTCAACGATCGTCACGTAATAAGGGGTCGGGTTGTTCACCACGTACTTGTCGCCCTGCCGGGTCAGCGTCAGCTGCTCCTGCCACGGTGCGGCGTTCTTTTTCGGGGCGAGCGCCGCCGGGCGATAAAACATTTTGATGCGCGTCTGCAACGCTATCTGCAGCGTGTTCGGCTTATTACTGCGCGGCGGGATCTCGCGCAGATTGAAGTAATACAGCGTCTCCCTGTCCTGCGGCAGCTGACGTGCTGCCGGCAGCGACTGGATCTTCACCTGGCTCGGTTTGCCCGGCTCCACCCGCTGCACCGGCGGCAGCACGGTAAAAGGGTTTTGGATTTTGTTGCCGCGATCGTCTTCGATCCATCCCTGCGCCAGATAAGGTAACTGTTTGTTCTGGTTACTGATGTTGAGACTGACCGTTTTCAGGTCGCCGTCGAAAATCACACGCGTGCGATCCAGCGCGATAGCCGCATGAGCGGGCAGGCTGACCGCGCCGATCGTCAACGCGGCGGCGAGCGGGCCCACAAGGAAAACGGTCTTTCTGGTCATAGTCAGATTCATCATGTCTTCACGGTTCCAGTCGGCCGGAAGCGGGCGAGCCCGCCCCGGCGGTTTAGCGGCGGAGCGCACTCCGCCGGGTGTATGTCAGTTGGCGTTAGCCGCCGGTTTGTTACCGGTGAGAGGACGGCAAGGCAGCAGCAACGTGTTCATCAGCATTTCGGCCGGCAACGGCGCCGGCAGCTGGATTTCACACTGCGCCGCGCCGTTCCAGTGCACGCTCATGCGCTCGCCGGGGTTGAGGCCGGACAGGTAAACGCTGCCGCCGTCATTGATGATGCCGGTCTCCTGCTTACGGGCATTCAGCACCGTGGCGCCGAACGGCGGCTCGCTGCCGTCCGCCAGCTTGACGATCGCCATCGCCTTCTCGCCGGCAATCACTTCAAACTTGCGGTAGCCGATAGCCCCCTCGGTCAACGTGGCCTGCACCACCGAACGCGTCGCCTCGACGTTGTCGCTTAGGCTGTTGAGATCGATGCTGGCCTTATTGCGGTAGTAGCTGTTCACATCCGCCACCACCGCCTTGCCGTAACGGTTGGTCAGCACCGTACTGCCATAGCCACGTACCGGTACACCGGCGACGCCTTCGGTATCGAGCAGCAAGCGCGTGCCGCCCGGCGTATTGACGCGGTGCAGCACCGCTCCTTCCGCCGCCATCGTCAGGCCGCCCTGCGCGCCGATGCCGACGGCGCTGTACCGGCCGGCCTGGTAGCTGGCGTTGGCATTGATCTGCGCCATATCGCCCTGATGGCTGTAATACCCGCTGGCCGTCGCCCCACTGCGCGCGGCGCCTGCGCTGATCTGATAGTTGTTGTGTTCATCAACCCGGTTGTAGTACCCGACCCGATGGGCGTTCTCTTCGCGATCGAGCGTCATGTTGTAACTGAGCGTCCCGGCGCTGCCCCAGGGCAGCGACAGCGACAGGTACATCCCGTCGTCGTTGCGCTCGTTGTAACGGTTGCGATAGGCCGACAGCGAAACGCTGACGTTCTTGAAATCGCCGATATCGAAGTAGCGCGATACCATCAGGTTGTAACGATCGTTCGGCGCCCGATCCCAGTAGGTTTGGTGGCTGTAGTTGAGATAGGTGCTGAGCCCCAGATCGCGGAACTGTTTGTTGAAGGTGATGGTGTACATCTCCTTGCTCTTGCCGCTGCGTCCCCCTTCGTAACGCGCATCGAGGTAGTCCCCCATGCTCATAAAATCTTCCTGGGAGAAGCGGTAACCGGCAAAGGTGACCTGGCTGTCGTATTCATCGAAGTTCTTCGAATAGCTCAGCCGGTACGAACCGCCGGTCAGCGTGCCATCCTGCGGCAAACGCGCACGCGACTGCGTGGCATCGAACGACAGCGCCCCCAGCGCCATCAGATCGCGCCCGATCCCCAGCGACAGCGCGTTATAATCGCCGCCGGCGATGCCCCCACCGTACAACGACCAGCCGTTGCTGATCCCCCAGGAGAACTCGCCGGTGCCAAACATCGGCCCGCGCAGATGGTGCCCCCACTCCGACGGTTTGCCCGTCGCCAGCTTGTAACGCACCGTACCCGGGCGCGTCAGATAAGGGATGTTGGCGGTGTTCATCTTGAACTCCTGCACGCTGCCGTCTTGCTCTTCGACGCGCACGTCCAGCTCGCCGGAAACGGCGTCATTGATGTCCTGAATGCGGAACGGCCCCGCCGCCACCTGCGTTTCATACAGCACGCGCCCCTGCTGGCTGACCACCACCTTAGCGTTGGTTTTCGCCACGCCGGTCACTTCCGGCGCATAGCCGCGCAGGTTGGGCGGCAACATGCTGTCGTCGGATCGCAGACTGACACCGGTAAAGCGCAGACTGTCGAAAATGTCGGAGTTCAGGTAATCCTCACCCATCGTCAACCGCGAACGCAGCGCCGGGATCGCCCGGTAGGCGTAATAGCGGCTCCAGTCGAACTGTTTATCGGTAGGCTGAGAAGAACCGGTCTGATGGTTGAGGTTGGCCTGCCAGTCGGCGCGCAAACGCCAGGCGCCCAGGTTGGCGCCGCCGGTGCCGTTGCCGCTCAGGCTGTAACTGCTGCCGCCTTTCTGGTGTTTTTGCGTTTGGGCGTTAACGTTATAGTCAAACAGCAGCCCAGGAATACCGTCATCCCAGCGCGAAGGCGGGTCCCAGTTTTCCGAGCTGTATTCCAGATAGGCCTGAGGAATGTTGAGATACAACGAGGAGCTGGCAAGATCGCCGCGGGCTTCCATCCCCGCCAGACTCGAGGCGTCAAGGCAACGGCCGCCGTGCGTCCAGTTCAGCGTGCTTAACAGTTTTTCTTTCAGCCCCAGTTGGTTGACCAATTCCGGCGAAAGACAGGCTTCGCTGCCTTTAGGATCGTTCTCAGGTGCCAAAAACGTCACCGGCTGTTCCGGCAGGTCGTTCTTATTGACGTGCACCACCATGGTATAAACGCCCGGCATGATGTAGCCGCTGCGCGTAAATTGGCTCAGATCGATATTTTTACGATCGTTGATGTCTAATACGTCAGTATTGAATTGAATAACGTCGGCGGCATAGACCAACGCGATCGGATTTCCCAGAGAAAGGGCAACACAGAGCCCCAAAGCTTGAAGACGAAATAACTTCCCTGCCGGTGAAAGCATAATAAAAGTCCTTTCAATAACGAATTAACCGTCAGTACGAGAAAAAATCAAAAATAATCCAGCTTAAAACGCACTGTGGAAAAATACGCTCCCGCCTTCAACGGCTGATGATTCGGCATCAACGTCATGGAATAATTCAGCACTCTATTTCCCGGTATTATTCCTTCCATCGGTAAGGGTTTCCCTGGAATAACCGGCGTGCCGTTGCTGTCTTTTATCTTCAATGCGACGCCGCGCGCCTCGCCCTGTACGCCAAACAGAGCGCCTTCCGCATAACCATCAAACGTGACCTGAAAGAATTTCCAATCAGGTTTGTTTTCCGGCCGTTCCAAAATGCAGTTGACCAATTCAATACTGAAAGGTTTGGTCATCCCCTGGCCGTCACGAATGATCTGCCCGAGAGGAAGAGTGTCCATATCGATCGTCTGATCGCGGCTGCCGGCGGCAATGGCGCAGGCGGTGTCGATAATGGCGCCGTGCATGTTGACTTTGCCCCACCCCTGCGCGGCGGAAGTTGCATAGCCGGGCGCAAACGCCAACGACGCCAAAAGAACGGCACCCGCTCGATTCCTTGGTAAAAACATCGCGACATTCCTTTGACAGGGAGATTCACCAGGCATGTGGCGAGCCCCATGCCTGGTTGATTAAGCCTTCGGACTCACTTACTGATAAGCCAGGGTGAAATCGGCTACGGCGGTGAAGTCGCCCGGAACGATGGCGGCGGAAGCGCCTTCGCCCTGCAGGTAGGCGGCGAAATGCAGGGTGTTGTTGCCGGTGTTCAGAGTCTGCGCGGTAGTCGCTTCACCCAGTTTGATCGGCTGGCCGTTGTAAGAGATAGCTACGCCGGCGCCGCTGGCGGTGCCCGCGATGCCCAGCAGATCCTTATCGGTAGACGATGCTACGCCGCTAAAGGTGGTTTTAACGGTTTTCAGGGTGGTGATGTCGCACTGCTCCAGCTTGATTTCAAACGGACGCGGGTTGGATTTGCCGCCGTTTTTCAACGCCACGTTGGACACCTGGCCCAGATCTACGGTCTGATCGATCGACTCAGGCGCAATAGAGCATGGCGCATCAATAATAGAGCCCGTGAAGGTGACCTTACCGTGTCCCTGATCGGCTGCCTGTGCAAAAGAACTTGCGCCAAATGCAATCACTGCAGCCATCATGATTTTGTTAAGTTTCATAGAACCTATATTCCTTATAAGAAAAAATGCATATTCCAATCAAGAAAAAGAGCCACAGGAAACCTGCTCGCGCTTATATGTGCGCAGCCCTAATTCTTTAGCATCTTGCTAGTTGGTTAACTGCCAAACCCCAAAGGCACCGACAATAAAAAAGTCGATAACGGCAAGTCTGCAGCGGCCCGCCCATTAATGAATTCGCCCTATAAAAATAAACGAAATCACAACGAGCAGGGGCCAATACTTTCTAATCCGCCCTTCTTGTTCGGCGATGAATATTCTGGCAAATGCCTCTCAGCAAAAAAAGGCTTTTTTTGATCAAGGCGAACATTCGCAATTTATTTCCTAATTGAAGTTAATTTACTGTTATTTTTAGGCTCATAGATCGTAAAAAATACTTTTATAGAGCAATATCCTGTTTTTGCGAGATTCACAAGCAATCAGATCGCAAAGTGGCGCTTTGTGAATATAATAAACCAAAATTTTAGGTTTCTGCGTGACGCCACCCCTGCCTGAACATAGGTAAAAACGGGGCGGGCAACGCCTTTTTTTTCAATCCTGATAAATAGATAGGAATTTTCTTTGTTCGCGTTTTACCTCGTTGTTGGTAGGTGGCGAATGTTTGTTTTTTCTTAGGAATACGGCAATCGGAATACAGAGGAAGTGCTATGGAAGCGTTATCTCCGAAACAAAAGGAAATACGGCAATTGCAGCACGATCTGCTGCAAACATTATTCGCGCAATCGCCCCGTCAATGTCCCGTCGCCGGGCCGCCGCCACAGCAGCAGTGGCTCTCGACGCGGCAACTGGCCAATGCCGTCAACGTCGGTGTTTACCGGGCTCGACGGCTGTTATTGGATCTTGTCGCCCGACAAGAAGTGATTGTGACGGACGGCTCCATCAACAACTCGTTGAGGTGGTATCCCACCGCGTTGCTGGACGGTGGTGATAACAACGGCATACCCAACAAAGATGCATCTCACTCTCCTTTAACGGAATAAATAGGGCCAGCCGGCCTGATTGGCAATATTTCATTGCGGAGTAACGCCGCACACCATTTATATATATCGGGATATTATCGTGAGAAAAACAGCCCTGCTATTTTTACGTTGCTGCCTGGCACTCTCTTTCTTCCTGCTGCTTGGCAACGCCAACGCATTTACCTGCCGCACGTCCGATGGCGGACTGATTCCACCCGGGGGCTCGACCACGCCGGTTGACGTCCGGGTTCGCATCGGGCCGCAGCTTTCTTATGGCAAAAACGAAATCGTCAACGTCAGCCAGGTCACCTGTAAAAACGACGTCGCGAGCTGGTATGACTATCTCAAAACCGACAGTCCGGCGCTGTCGATGAACAGTGCGATTTTTGGCGCCATCGGCAGCGGTACCACCATCAACGGCAGCGACTATAACTCCCCGGTGCCTGCCGGCATCAGCGTACTCAGCCTCACCGGCTTGCAGACCCAGTCTGTCGCCATCCGGGTCTATATCGTGTTGAACCGTTTCCCAACGCCGGACATCAAGGTGAACAAGGGCGACGTCATCGGCCAAATCAACTTTATTCAGACCAACGATCAGCCGGGTTGTCCGCAGTGCGGCGTTTATCGCTGGCGCCTGATCGCCGACAACGACGCCTACTTCGTCACCACCAGTTGCACCATTAACAACGGCCAGCAGATTAATGTCGATTTTGGTCAGATCCGCCAGGACTTTCTGACTCAAAGCGCCAGCGATGCCCAGATCAAACAGGACAAAGCGCTCAGCTACCAATGCGACGACCAGAGTGCGACGCAGGATATTCTGATCCGCATGGTCAGCGACGCCAGCGGCTTCTCCAGCGATTTTATCAAGACCACCAATCCTAACGTCGGCGTGGCGATGGTGTATAACGGCGCGGTGGTGAAACCCAACAATGCCTTCAGAACACGCATCGTCAACGGTCTGGGTAACGATACCGTGACCTTTGTGCCGGTGAAGAACAATGTCCCTTACACCAGCATCGCCACCGGTCCGCTGTCGGGCTCGGCCACGCTGATCTTCAGCGCACCTTGAGACGGGAGCCAGAATGAACATGACGATAAAAACGGGCTGCGCCCTGCTGTTGGCGCTGGAATTGATTAGCTCGGCCGCTCAGGCCGCCGATCAGGGCACCAAAGTCAACATCACCGCCACCGTAGTGGCGCCTCCGCCTTGCGTGATCAACGACGGGCGCACCATCGATATCGACTTCGGCAAGGTCGGCATCAAGCGCATCGACGGCAACCGCTATATGCAACGCATCGATTACAGCATCAAATGCGAGTTTCTGGATAACAGCCGCCAGCTGAAAATGAAGATCATGGGCGGCGCGGCGGCCTTCGACGGCAGCGTGTTAACCAGCAGCGTCAATGGATTGGGCATCAAGCTGTTGGCCAACGGTAAGGCCTTCGCCATCAATACGCCGCTGGACATCGACTACGCCAATCCGCCGACGCTTGATGCGGTGCCGGTAAAAAACAGCGCCGTCACCCTGGCGGAAGGCGATTTCACCAGCGGCGCCACCATGCTGGTGGACTACTTTTAATCACCGCGCCGCAGAAACTCGCGAAAAAAAGCCGCAACGTCTCCGTTGCGGCTTGGTCGAGGATGGTGCGCCCGGGGCGCTCCTTACATCAGGCTATTCAGCCGAAGATCCCGCCGAACCACTGGCTCAGCTTCATCATCACCATATCCCAGATGCGGCTGAAGAAGTTGCCCTCTTTCACCTCTTGCATCACCACCAGCGGGTGCTGTTCGATGGTTTTGCCGTCCAGCTGGAAATCGATGGTGCCGACCACCTGGTTTTTCGCCAGCGGCGCTTCCAGCGTCGGTTGGGTCAGCTTGTAGCTGGCCTTCAGGTTTTTCATCTGCCCTTTCGGAATGGTGACCGAGGCGTCTTTCGCCACGCCAAGCGGCACTTCGCTGACGTCGCCGAACCACACTTTCTGGGTGACGAACGGTTTATCGGCCTTGATCGGCGTCGCGGTTTCATAGAAGCGGAAGCCCCAGGTCAGCAGCTTTTCGCTTTCGCTAAAGCGCACGCGATCGCTCGGCGCGCCTAAAACCACCGAGATCAGACGCATCGGTCCGTCGGTAGCGGACGCCACCAGGTTGTGGCCGGCGCCGCTGGTGTAACCGGTCTTGATACCGTCGACGTTCAGGTTGCTGCTCCACAGCAGACGGTTGCGGTTAATCTGGCGGATCTTGTTGAAGGTGAACTCTTTCTCTTTATGCAGCGCGTATTCGTCCGGCACGTCGCGGATCAGCGCCTGACTCAACAGCGCCATGTCACGCGCGGTGCTGTACTGCCCTTCCGCATCCAGGCCGTGCACCGTCAGGAAGTGGGTATTCTGCAGGCCCAGGGATTTGGCATAGTTGTTCATCAGGCCAACGAACGAATCCTGGCTGCCCGCCACGTAGTCTGCCAGCGCGATGCTGGCATCGTTACCCGACTGGATCACGATGCCCTTATTCAGTTCCAGCACCGGCACCTGATCGCCCGGCTTGATGAACATCAGCGAAGAGCCGCGCAGCGCCGGGTTACCGGGCGCCCAGGCGTCTTTGCCGACGGTGACCATGTCTTCCGGCTTGATCTTGCCGGCCTTGATCGCCTGGCCGATCACGTAGCTGGACATGATCTTGGTCAGGCTGGCGGGATCGAGACGGGTGTCGGCATTGCCTTCGGTCAGCACCTTGCCGCTGTTGTAGTCCATCAGAATGAAGGCCTTGGCGTCTACCTGCGGCGGCGCCGGCGGCTCAGCCGCGTGCACGGCCGGGGCAGCCAGCAACAGGATGCCTACGCTGAAGGTCAGTTTTTTCAGGGAAGTGGATAAGTTTTTTTTCATCATGACGTCGCCAGAGTGTCCATTCAAACCATTGAAATAGCGTTAACTTTCAAACATGTTCACGTTTTAAGCCAACCAGCGAGAGTGGCCCGGTGCGCGCATGCCGGCCGCAACCCCCTGCGGCGCCCATAGCGGGTAACACAACGCACCGAAAATGCCCTTGCTGTGAGTTTATGTGATTTATCTTATTTTTGCAGGGTTTAGCGTGAATTTTCAGCATTTTTACATAACTGTACGCAGCTCCCCGCTTATCGTTCAAAAAAGCATCGATACGCGCATTTTTGCACCCACCCACGGCTACACGGCCAAGCATCTGCACCGCTAAACATCTGCGCTTCCATACGTCCAAAAAAGATTAATATATTCCATAATGGCATATAGAACCGTTATTTGTTCTTTTTAAAGCGCTTATCCTCAGCGCTATCATCCGCACAACGACTTTTATACCGAATAATCCTGGAGATGAGTCATGGCGATCCCCCATTCCGTCATCGAGATGATTGGCAATACCCCGATGCTGGAACTGACCCAGTTCGATACCGGCCCATGCCGGCTGTTCGTCAAGCTGGAGAACCAAAACCCCGGCGGTTCGATCAAAGACCGCGTCGCGCTGTCGATGATCGAACAGGCCGAGCGCGACGGCAAACTGCAGCCGGGCGGCACCATCATCGAAGCCACCGCCGGCAATACCGGCCTGGGGTTGGCGCTGGTAGCGGCGCTGAAAGGCTATAAGCTGCTGCTGGTGGTGCCGGACAAGATGAGCCGCGAAAAGATCTTCCACCTGCGCGCACTGGGCGTGGAAGTGCTGCTGACCCGTTCGGACGTCGGCAAAGGGCACCCGGCTTACTATCAGGATTACGCCAAACGCCTCGCTGGAGAGATCCCCGGCGCCTTTTATATCGATCAGTTCAACAACCCGGCCAATCCGGCGGCCCATACGACCACTACCGCGCCCGAACTGTGGCAGCAGATGGAGCATGACGTGGACGCTATCGTCGTCGGTGTCGGCTCCGGCGGCACGCTGGGCGGGCTGAGCCGCTATTTCGCCGACGTTTCGCCGCAGACGGAATTTGTGCTCGCCGACCCTGCCGGCTCTATCCTGGCGGACTATCTCGACAACGGCCACATCGGCGAAGCGGGCAGTTGGTTAGTTGAGGGCATCGGCGAAGACTTCGTCCCACCGCTCAGCGACTTTGACCAGGTCCGCAACGCTTACCGCATCGGCGACGCGGAGGCCTTCACCACCGCGCGCGATCTGCTGCGCAAGGAAGGCGTGCTGGCGGGATCGTCCACCGGCACCCTGCTGGCCGCCGCTCTGCGTTACTGCCGCGCGCAAACCGAACCCAAGCGGGTCGTGACCTTCGTTTGCGACAGCGGCAACAAATACCTGTCTAAAATGTATAACGACCACTGGATGCTGGAGCAGGGCCTGCTGAGCAAACCGCAGCACGGCGATCTGCGCGATCTGATCGCCTATCGCCACGACGAAGGCGCCGCCGTTTCCGCCGCGCCGGACGACACGCTGGCGATCGTGCACGCCCGCATGCGGCTGTACGACATCTCGCAGCTACCGGTGCTGGAAGGCGATCGGGTGGTCGGATTGATCGATGAGTGGGATCTGCTGAACGCCGTCCAGGCCGACGCCGCCCACTTCAGCCTGCCGGCCGGCAGCGCGATGACCAAGCAGGTCCAGACGCTGCAAAAGGAAGCCGGCTACGACGAATTACAGGCCACCTTCAACCATGGCCACGTCGCGGTGGTGCTCGACGGCGAGCGCTTCCTCGGCCTGATTACCCGCACAGACGTGCTTAACGCCTGGCGCCAAAAATTACGTTAATAAGGACCCATTATGGCCAAGTTTGATACGTTGACCGTTCACGCCGGTTACACCCCGGACGCGACCGGCGCAGTGATGCCGGCGATTTACGCCACCTCCACCTACGCCCAACCGGCACCGGGCGAGCATACCGGCTACGAATACTCCCGCAGCGCCAACCCGACGCGCACAGCGCTGGAAAGCGCCATCGCCGAACTGGAAGGCGGCAGCCGCGGCTACGCCTTCGCCTCCGGTCTGGCGGCCTGCTCCACGGTGCTGGAGCTGCTCGATAAAGACAGCCACCTGATCGCGGTAGACGACCTGTACGGCGGCACCTATCGCCTGCTGGAAAAAGTGCGCAGCCGCACCGCCGGCCTGCGCGTGACTTACGTGTCGCCGGCGGATCTCGCCGGGCTGGAACAGGCGATCGAACCGGATACCAAAATGATCTGGGTCGAAACGCCGACCAACCCGCTGCTCAAGCTGGCGGATCTGAGCGCCATCGCCGCGATCGCCAAAAAGCATCAGCTCATCAGCGTGGCGGACAACACCTTCGCCTCGCCGTATCTGCAACGTCCGCTGGATCTAGGTTTTGACGTGGTGGTGCACTCCGCCACCAAATACCTCAACGGCCACTCCGACGTGGTGGCGGGCGTCGCGGCGGTGGGGGATAACCCGGCGCTGGCGGAACAGCTCGGCTTCCTGCAAAACGCGGTCGGCGGCATTCTCGATCCGTTCAGCAGCTTCCTGACGCTGCGCGGCATTCGCACCCTGGCCCTGCGCATGCAGCGCCACAGCGACAGCGCGCTGCGCATCGCCCAGTGGCTGGAGAGCCAGCCGCAGGTGGAAAACGTCTACTATCCCGGCCTGCCGAGCCATCCGCAGCATGAGCTGGCGGCACGCCAGATGACGCGCTTCGGCGGCATGATCTCGGTACGGCTGAAAGGCGACGACGCCTATGCGCGTCGGGTCATCCAGCGTTCGCGCCTGTTCACCCTGGCAGAAAGCCTGGGCGGCGTGGAAAGCCTGATTAGCCAGCCGTTCAGCATGACGCACGCCTCCATTCCGCTGGAACAGCGCCTGGCAACCGGCATCACGCCGCAGCTGGTGCGCCTGTCGGTAGGGATTGAGGATGTGGAAGATCTGATCGCCGATCTGCAGCAGGCGCTGGCGGAATAATCGCCTGAATCAATCGCCATCAGCCCGGCCGGCGCGCCGGGCTTTTTTGTGCCTGATGTTCAGACGCCGATGACGTCCCGATAAAAGCGCTGTGCCACATCGGGGTGGGAACGGATGCGACCTTTCAGGTAGTTATACCCCACGTCGCGCAGCAGCGGGTTGAGCGGATCGCTGGCCGGGCCCCGAGCCTGCGCCGCCAACGGCGGCGGCAGTTGATACAGCGGCACCACCGCGTCCAGCCGTGCGCCGAGGAAGAACGCGATCGACAACCTGTCGCGCCCTGCCGGCGGCGTCTCCACCCGGTGCACCGTGGCGCGCAGATAGCCGTTGGTCGCCAGCTCCAGCAGCTCGCCGATGTTCACCACGAAAGTGTCTTCACGCGGCTGCGCGTCTATCCACCGCCCTTCGCTCACCTCCACCTGCAGCCCTTTTTGCGCGTCCTGCAGCAGGAAGCTGAGAAACCCGGAGTCCTTGTGTGCGCCAACGCCCTGTGCGCTGCCGGTAGCCTCCCGCCCCGGATAGCGGATCAGTTTGATGTGCTCGTTGGGCTTCTCGCCGTACAAGCGATCGAACGCCTGCTCCGGCAGCGACAGCGCCAAAGCGAAAGCGCGCAGCAGCCGCAGCGACATGGCGGTCATCGCCTGTTGCCACTGCAGCAGCAGCGGTTTCAACGTCGGTAGCGCTGCCGGCCACTGGTTTGGCCCCTGCAGGCGCGCCCAGCGTGGCGTGTCGTCAGACAACGTCAGCGCCGGGCATTCGGCGCCGATATCGAACTGCTCGCGCCAGTCAGGCTGCCCGCGCGTGAGCTCCGCCGCCGCCCGGTTGTAACCGCGAAAGTGCGGCGAATGCACCATCTGCACCGCCAGCTTGTCGGCTTCCGGCAGGGCGAAAAATTGCCGCGCGGCGTGCTGCAGTCGCGCATTCAACGCGCCGTCTACGCCGTGCCCACACAGATAGAAAAAACCGACGTCGCGGGCCGCCGCGCGCAAATCGTCGAGAAAGGCGCGCCGCTGGCGCGCATCACCGTCAAGCTGCGAAAGATCCAGCAGCGGCAGCGTCTTCAGCGTCGTCAGATGCGTCATCATGCGGTTCCTCTTCTTCCCCGATCACGATCGGGCTGCCATACAGACGAATAATCAACATTGTCACTCCCCAGCGGGTAGCTGCATTTGCCCCATAGTTATCACCGCGCTCGCCGGAGCGGCCAATATTGTTGCGTTCTAAGTTATGCAAACGTTCAACAAACTGTCGCAAAACCGTCATCAATGTTTCTTATGCTCTGCGCAATTTCGCCGACGCCGCTGGCTGGCGATGGGCGCTATCCGCTATCCTGTAAACGACCTCATACCCTGCCTGCCGGAGAAATACTGATGGATTTAGCCTTATTCGACCTGGATGAAACCCTGATTGACGATGACAGCGCCAGCCTGTGGATCCGCTGGCTGGTCGGCCAGGGCTTCGCGCCGGCGGAGCTGGAACTGCAGGAGCAGCAGCTGATGCAGCTCTATTATCAGGGCAAGCTGTCGATGGAGGACTACATGCAGGCCACGCTGGCGCCGCTGACCGGCCTGAGCGTGCAAACCGTGGCCGGCTGGGTGCAACGCTACATTCGCCGCGATATCCTGCCGCGCGTCTATCCCGCCGCCCGTGAGCGCCTGCAGTGGCACCGCGAACGCGGCGACTGCATCCTGGTGATCTCCGCCACCGGCGAGCACCTGGTGGCGCCGATCGCCGAACAGCTCGGCGCCGACGATGCGCTGGCGATCGGCGTGGAAATCAGCGACGGTCGCTTCACCGGTCACACCTACGGCACCATGACCTACCAACAGGGCAAGGTGATCCGCCTGCAGCACTGGCTTGCGCAGCATCCGCACCTGAAGTTCGAGCACAGCCACGGCTACAGCGACTCTCTCAACGACAAGGCGATGCTGCAATTCGTCGACAGCGCCACGGTGATCAACCCCGACAGCGAGTTGAGCGCGCTAGCGGCGGAGCACGGCTGGGAAGTGTGCCGCTGGGAGCGTTGATCGGCAGACAAAAAATGCCCTGCGGTGTGACAAAAAGCGCATTGTGGCGTAGGTATTAAGGGTCTTTAATCCGCTAACGGAGTTATCCCATGCTGACCATTTGGGGTCGTGAGAATTCGAACAACGTCAGGAAGGTGCTGTGGTGCGCCGCCGAACTGGGGCTGAGCTATACCCACATCAACGCCGGCGGCGCGTTCGGCAAGGTCAACGAAGAGAGTTACCGCGCGCTGAACCCGAACGGCCTGGTGCCGCTGCTGCAGGACGATGACTTCGTGCTGTGGGAGTCCAACACTATCGTGCGCTACCTGGCGGCGAAATTCGGCGACGCGACGTTCTATCCGCAAGATCTGCAGGCGCGCGCCGCCGCCGAGAAATGGATGGACTGGACCACCTCAACCATCGTTCCGGCCTTCACCATCGTCTTTTGGGGCCTGATCCGCACCGCGCCGGAGCTGCGCGACATGGCGAAAATAGAAGCGGCGATCGCCACGCTGGAAAAACACTTCGATATCATTGAACAGACGTTGGCGCACCAGCCTTACCTCTCCGGCGACGCGTTCGGCTTCGGCGATATCCCGCTCGGCAGCTTCGCCTACGGCTGGTTCGAGATGCCGATCGCCCGCCGCCCACGGCCGAACATGGAGCGCTGGTATCAGCAACTGCGCGCTCGCCCGGCCTATCAGCGCGGCGTGATGAGCGAGCTCACCTGATGCGTGCGGGGCGTTACGACGCCCCGACCTTCAGCAGCTTGCCGTCCCGTTCGTCCGTCAACAGATACAGGTAGCCATCCGGCCCGCTGCGCACCTCACGAATGCGTTCGCCGCGATCGCCCAGCAGCCGCTCTTCCGCCACCACTTTGTCACCCTCCAGCGTCAGGCGAATCAGTTCCTTTTGCGCCAGCGCGCCGATGAACAGCGAGTGACGCCAGGCAGGGAAGCGCTGCCCGTCATAGAACGCCATGCCGCTGAGGCCGGGCGAGACTCGCCAATAGTGCAGCGGTTGTTCGGTGCCGGGCACCCGCTCTCCTTTCGCCTCCGGGATCGGCTGGCCGGAATAGTTGATGCCGTAGGTGGCCAGCGGCCAGCCGTAGTTTTTACCCGGCAGCGGGATGTTGAGCTCATCGCCGCCGCGCGGGCCGTGCTCGTGTTCCCAGATCGCGCCGCTCCGCGGGTTCAATGCCAGCCCTTGCGGATTGCGGTGGCCGTAAGACCAGACCTCCGGGCGTTTACCTGCCTGGCCGACCCAGGGATTATCTGGTGGTATCGCGCCCTCGGCGGTCAGCCGCACCAGCTTGCCCTGCAGTTTGTCGGTTTCCTGCGCCGTCGGCCGCTGGTTGTTTTCACCCAGCGCGATAAACAGGTAGCCTTGCCTGTCGAACGCCAGCTTGCCGCCGAAGTGATTGCCGACCGACAGCTTGGGCTGCTGACGGAAGATCACCTTAAAGTTCTCCAGCCGCGCGCCATCGTCGCTCAGGCGGCCATAGCCGACCGCCGTGCCGGCTTTGCCGCCCTCGCCCGGTTCGGCGAAGCTGAGATACACCCGGCGGCTGGCAGCGAAATCGGGCGCCGGCAGCACCTCCAGCAGGCCGCCCTGCCCTTCGGCGTAGACCTGCGGCACACCGGCGATCGGCGGCGACAGCCCTTTATCCTGCTGCCACAGCCGCAGCCGGCCGGGCCGTTCGGTGATAAGCAGGCCTTGTTCCGCCGGCAAGAAGGCCAGCGACCAAGGGTGTTCCAGGCCGTCCTGCAATTGGCTGACCGTCGGCGCGGCGTGCGCCAGGCCGCTGCACAGCAGCAAACCGGCCAGCAGAGTCAATCGGGGCATGGCGTCCTCCTGAAGATAAAATGACCCGTTTAGTGTAGTCTACTCAGCGGATGTGGTCGTTTGCATTACATTTCAATAGGTTGCCTTTTGGCCGTGGTGTGCTTAAGTTAACGCATCACCCAGGAGGAAAAATGGACATTACCGTTACCGACGCGATTGACGAACAAACCCTCGATGCGATCAGGCATGGGCTGCGCGCTTACAACCTGCCGCATATCGACGCCAGCCACCGCAAGCCGCTCAGCGTCTATGCGCGCGACGAAGCCGGTACGGTGATCGGCGGCCTGACCGCCGAAACCTGGGGCAACTGGCTGAGCGTCGAGTGGCTGTGGGTGGCGGACTCCCAGCGCGGCAGCGGCCTCGGCGGCCGGTTGATGCGAGCCGCCGAACGCGAGGCGCAGGCGCGCGGCTGCCGCTACGCTCGCCTCGACACCTTCAGCTTCCAGGCGCGGCCGTTCTACGAAAAGCTCGGCTATCAGCTGCAAATGACGCTGAAAGATTATCCGGTGGAACATGAGTGTTATTTTCTCACCAAAACCCTGACTGATTAATGGATGGACGGATGGACAGCAAAAGCATGGTGGTGAACTGTGTGGCGTACAAAGCCGGCCAACGGCTGGGCGAAGTGACCATCGACGATATCAGTGAGGTGGTCAAACAGCCGGACACCTTCGTCTGGCTGGGGCTGCGGCAGCCGGAGCCGGCGTTTATGCGCAAGGTGCAGGAGGAGTTTGGCCTGCACGATCTGGCGATAGAAGACGCGCTGTGCGCGCATCAGCGGCCGAAGCTGGAAACCTACGGCGACTCGCTGTTCATCGTGGTGAAAACCGCGCAGTGGGGCGAACACGACGAAATCGAATACGGCGAAACCCACTTCTTCGTCGGCAAAAACTTTCTGGTGACGGTGCGCCACGGCGCCTCGCCCAGCTACGCGCCGATCCGCGCCAAGGCGGAAGAGAACCACAAGCAGATGTGCCGCGGGCCGGGCTTCGCCCTCTATTCGGTGTTGGACTTCGTGGTGGACAACTACCGCAGCGTGGTGACGCGCTTCGAGAGCACCATCGAGAACATCGAAGCCAACATGTTCCAGTCGGAGTTCGATCAGGCGGCGATCGAGAACGTCTATACCCTGCGCCGCCACCTGTTGGCGCTGCGCAACGCCGCGCTGCCGATGGATGAAATCTGCAATCAGCTGATCCGCCTGCACGAAGAGGTGATCCCGAAGGAGCTGCGCGCCTACGTGCGCGACGTGCAGGATCACGCGCATCAGGTGGTCAGCAACATCGACGACATGCGCGAAATGCTGACCAACGCCATGCACGTCAACCTGGCGCTGGTGACGGTCAAACAGAACGAAGTGGTGAAACGGCTGGCGGGCTGGGGGGCGATTTTGGCCATCCCGACGGTGGTCTTCAGCCTGTACGGCATGAACTTCGCCGATATGCCGGAGCTGAAGTTCCCGTGGGCCTACCACGCCACGCTGGGAGTGACCGCCGTCGGCTGCATTTTCCTGTATCAGAAGCTGAAGAAATCGGGCTGGCTGTAGTGCCCAAACGGCGGCTTTTCCCGCCGGCAAAGACGCTCTGCGGGGCAGCCGGGTCCACCGACCGCCCCGCCGCTTCAATACAGCATCGGCCGCCGATCGCGATGCACGTGATTGTGGCGGCCAATGTGCTTGTCATCGGCTGTGCCGAGATCCATCGATGCCAGCACCATGCCTTCGCCCTCCAGGCTCTGCGTCAACGGATAGCCATCGGCGTCGACGATCACCGATCCGCCGATCCACGCAACGCCGCGCTCCGTTTCGCAGCGATCGCACACCGCGATGAACAGCCGATTGACGGCGGCGTTGGCCTGCGCCTTCACCATCTCCGCCGGCCGTTCACCCTGCGGGCGCGGCGCCAACGGCCAGTTGACCGGCGCGCACAGCAGTTGAGCACCGGCCAACGCCGGCAGCCGCACCCACTCAGGGAATTCGAGATCGTAACAGATCATCACCGCCAAGCGGCCAAAGTGGGTCTCGACGACCGGCGGTGGCCGATCGCCGGCGGTAAAGATCGTGCTCTCTTCATGCCACAGGTGGGCCTTGCGATAAATCGCCCTCACCCCCTGCGCATCGATCAATGCCGCGCTGTTGGCCACCTCGCCATCAGGCAGGCGCTCGCAGAAACCGGCGACGATCGCCACATCCAGCTCACTCGCCAGGGCACACCACAGGCTGAGGCTGGGCCCATCTTCGGCTTCGGCCAACGCCCGCGCCTCCGCCTTGTCGCGCAGCACATAGCCGCTGTTCACCAACTCCGGCAACACGATGACGTTGGCGCCGTGCTGCGCCGCCCGGCGGATAGCCTGGGCGGACAGCGCCCGATTGTGCTCCGCTTCCCCTACCCGCAACGCTAACTGGCAGCATGCGACGCTGATTTTTTCCTTCACTCCGGTTCTCCTTCCAATAACCCCTCGCAGCGCAACGCCACCCGCCGTTCGGCTTCAAGATCGAGCTTACGGCACATTACGACATAAACGCTCCCGGCCACCAGCAGGCCGATCAGAAAAGCGATATCCGCGCCGCCCAGTAAAACAGCAAAGGGACCGGTGTAAAAGCCCAACGTCATGAACGGCACCATCGCCAGCAGACCGACCGCGTAAGCCGTCAGACCGGAGCCGCCCCAGCGGCCGTAGATCCCCGACGGGTTGAAGATTTCACCTATCGCGTAATGCCCGCCGCGCACCACGTAAAAGTCCATCAGGTTCACCGCCGTCCAGGGCACCAGAAAATACAGCATCAGCAGTACGAAGGTATTGAAGCTGGCGAGATAGCTCGCCGGGATGGCCAACGCCACCGCAAACACCGTCATAGCGACGACGCCAATGCCGGCCATGCGTAATTTCAACGTTGGCGTCACTTTACGGAACGCGTCAATCGCACTGAGGCTGGTCAGCATTGCGCCATAACAGTTGACCGCCATGATACCGACCAGCGAGGGCACGGCGATCAGCACGGCCAACGTGCCAAACCCAGGATAGATGCCATTCCCCACCGCCTGTACGCTGCCGATCGCATCGGGGGCCGGTAAGGCTGAAGCCAGAAACGCGCCCAGCGACATCAGCCAAAGCGCCGATCCGGCCGCCCCCAGGTAAGTCCAAAAGATCACGTTGGCCGACGGCGTTTCATGCGGTAAATAACGCGAGTAGTCGGAAACGTACACTGCGTAGCTGATTTGATAGCCGGCGGCGGCCGACAGCTGAATCAAAAAGGCCGCCCACGAAAAATGCCCAGCGCCGACGACGGCGTCCATCCGCAGCGACAACACGGCGCCGACCGTCAGCACGCCGAACACTGCCATCATCACATAGGTCAGCCAGCGCTGCACCGCATGCAGCATGTCGTGGCCGACGATCGCCAACAGCACGGCCACCGCGATCAGCAACGCATACCAAGGCAGACGGTGGCCCGGCAACACCGTGTTGATCGCATCGGTCGCGAGAATAACGTTGAACACGTTGAAACCGATGTAAACAAACACCACGGCGGCAAAGGGAACGATGGCGCCACGCAGGCCGAATTGGGCCCGTGACTGGATCATCTGCGGCAGCCCCATGCGCGGCCCCTGATTGGCATGACACGCCATGAAGAACGTGCCGACCCCCACGCCGACGGCAATGGCCAGCATCGAATAAAGCGCGCCCAACCCCAACGCCGGGCCGGTGAAACCGACCACCATCGTCGTCAAAACGAAATTACCGGTAAACCAAAATGGCGCCTGATGCCAAACCTTGCCATGCCGCTCGTGACGGGGCACATAGTCTATCGAGCGCACTTCAATTTTTGGGCGTGACGCCACATTGCGATTGTTCATGTCCCACCTCGTCGTTTCAACGCTCGGTTTGCGGCTGCAGCTGCGCTGCCGAGCGGCTCAACAGGCTGCCCAACACGAAGGCGACGCCGCCGCCCAGCAGACCGCCGTAGATCGGGCTGTTGGCATCGATGCCGTGCCAGATCATCAGCCCCACCACACACAGGCTGCCGGTCAGCATGCTGGCAATCGCGCCGGCGCTGGTGGCGCGCGGCCAGAAGATCGCCCCCACCAACGGGATCAACATGCCCCCCACCAACAGGTTGTAAGCCAGCGTCAGCGCCGCCAGCACGTCGCGCACCACAAACGCCAGCCCCAGCATGACCACGCCCATGAAAAGCGTGGTGAAGCGCCCGGCGGCCAGCCCGCCGGAAGGTTTGCGGCGGATGGCCGGCAATACGTCCTCCAGCGCGATGGTGGAAGACGCCAGCAGGCAGGCGCTGGCGGTAGACATCAGCGCCGCCAACGCCGCGGCGGCCACCAGCCCGCTGACGCCGACCGGCAACACCGCCTGCGCGATAGCGGCGAAGGCGCCGTCGGTGTTGCTGAGCGACGGCAGCACGATCTTGCCGGCCATGCCGATCAGCGCGCCGGTCACGCCGTACAGCACGCAATAGACGCCCGCGCCCAGCCCGGCGAAGCGCGCCACGTTGGCGCTGCGGGCGGTGAACACCCGCTGCCAGATGTCCTGGCCGATCAGAATGCCGAAGAAGTAGATCAGGAAGAACACCAGAATGGTGTCCAGCCCGATCGACGACAGCTGGTAGTAACCGGCGGGCAGCAGGCTGGTGAACGCCTCCCAGCCGCCGGCCTTGACGATGCTCATCGGTATCAGCACCAGCATCATGCCGACGGTCATGATGATGAACTGAATGATGTCGGTCAGCGTCAGCGACCACATGCCCCCCAGCGTTGAATACAGCACCACCAGCCCGCCGCCAAGCAGGATAGACGCGCTGAACGACAGGCCGAACATCACCTGCATCACGCTGCCGATGGCGATGATCGAGGTCACCGCCACCATCAGGTCATACGCCAGCATGATCGCGCCGCTGGTGACCCGCGCGGCCGGGTGATAACGCCGCGACAGCACCTGGCTGACGGTATACAGCTTCAGTTTGAGCAGCGGCTTGGCCAGCGCCAGGCTCAACACCACGATGCCCAGCCCGAGCGCGCCGCACAGCCAGACACCGGAGATGCCGTAGGTGTAGCCGAGCTTGACGCTGCCGATGGTCGACGCGCCGCCGAGCACCACCGCCGACAGCGTGCCCAGATACAGCCCCGGCCCCAGGTTGCGCCCGGCCACCAGATACGCCTCTTTGGAATTGGCGCGGTGAATGCCCATCCATCCCACCGCGCCTATCACCAGAAAGTAAATCACCACAACCAGCAGATCGAGATTCATGGGTACCTCCACTCCGTTGTTATTGTTATCAGGGGGCCCGACGCAACCGCTCCGCCGGTAGGGTCAGTACGCCGGCCTCAGCGGGCCGGCAGCACGCACAACATTTCAAACAGCAGGTTGGCGGCCAGCAGCGCCGTGTTACCGGAGCGATCGTAAGGCGGCGACACTTCCACCACATCGCCGCCCACCAGGTTCAGCCCGCGGCAACCGCGCACGATCTCCAGCCCCTGCCAAACCGACAGCCCGCCGACCTCCGGCGTGCCGGTGCCCGGCGCGAAGGCCGGATCCAACCCGTCAATATCGAAGCTGAGGTAAACCGGCGCATCGCCTATCTGTTCGCGGATCTCCGCCATCAGCGGCGTCAGCGACCGATGCCAGCAGGCCTCGGCCGGCACCATGCGGAAGCCTTGGCGCCGTGACCAATCGAAGTCATCCGCCGCATAGCCGCTACCGCGCAGGCCAATCTGCACCACCTTTTCGGGCGCCAGCAGCCCCTCCTCAAACGCGCGGCGGAAGGTGGTGCCGTGCGCCAGCTGTTCGCCGAACATCTCCTCATTGGTATCGGAATGCGCATCGACGTGGATCAGCCCGACCGGGCCATGTCGGCGGGCGACGGCGCGCAGCACCGGCAGCGTCAGGGTGTGATCGCCGCCGAGCGTCAACGGCATGCAGCCGTGTGCCAGGATCTCGTGATAAGCCGCCTCGATGCGCTGCACGCTGTCCGCCAGGCTGTAAGGGTTGATGGCGACATCCCCCAGATCGGCCACCTGCAGCCGTTCGAACGGGGCGGAACCGGTGCCCATGTTGTAGGGACGGATCATCACCGATTCCTGGCGGATCTGGCGCGGGCCATAGCGGGTGCCACTGCGGTTGGAGGTGCCGATATCCAGCGGAATGCCGACAAAGGCGGCGTCCAGACCGTGCGCCTGTTCGGCGGCGGGCAGGCGCATCATGGTGGGAATACCGGCAAAGCGCGGCATGTCGTTACCGCTTTGGGGTTGGTTCAGCATGGCGTATCCTTGTCTTGATCTGCGATGAATTGAAACATTTGAGCAACATTCGCAGACTACCCCGTTGGCCGCCTCGGCTACCATTCCCGCTTTTGCATGTAAACATCGGAAAACGCGATGCAACTAACCTATTGAAGTATTGATTTTTATTTCAAATTCATGCCATAAGGAAGACCATATCTTCAGCGCCGCACCTATTTCTTCGATGTTAAAAATGGGTTAACCGGCCGACGTTCTGCGGAGGGGGCGATGCTCACCAACCTAAGCGATATCGATCTGAAACTGCTGCGGGTGTTCGTCGCGGTGGCGGAAGCCCAGGGCGTCAGCGCCGCACAGGAAGCGCTGTTGATGAACCAATCCACCATCAGCACCCACCTGGCCTCGCTGGAAACCCGGCTGGGTTTTCGCCTGTGTCAACGCGGCCGCTCCGGCTTCCGGCTGACGCCCAAGGGCGAACGCATGCTGATCGCCTGCCGCTCGCTGTTCAACGCCGCCCGCGACTTCACCCGGGTCAGCCAGTCGCTGAACGGCCTGCTGACCGGCGATCTGCAGATCGGTCTGGTGGATAATCTGGTTTCGCTGCCGGGCAATCCGTTCAGTCAGGCCATCCAACACTTCCAACGCCGACATCAGGACGTGCAATTGCAGTGCCGCATCTGTTCGCCGAACGAGATTGAACAAGGGTTGCTGCACCGGCAGCTCGATCTGGGCATCGGCTACTTCGGCCAGCAGCTGGAGGCGTTGCGTTATCAGCCGTGGCTGGAGGAGACGCAGGCGATCTACTGCAGTAGGGATCACCCGCTGTTCGCGGTAGAAGAACCGGGGCGCGAGCAGATTGAAAACGCGCGCTGGGTCAAGCGCGGCTACCTGCTGGCACAGCAGCTGTGCCCGATCGCGCCGCCGCATCTGGCCGCGGTGGCCCACCATATGGAAAGCGTCGCCCATCTGGTGCTGAGCGGCACCTGTCTCGGCTATTTGCCCACCCACTACGCGGCGCGTTGGGTGGAACAGGGGCTGCTTCGGCAGTTGGGCGGTACGGCGCTCTCATACCGCGCCACGCTCAGCCTGGTCAGCCGCCCCGTCCAGCCCGACGAGGCGCTGAACGCGCTGCTGGAGGATTTGGCGCGCGCCGCACGCCCATCACCTCATCGCTGAGAGGCCAGCGCCCGATTCATGGCAAACAGCGTGCCGGTTAAAGACAGGACGAGTAATCCGATGATGGCCCAGGCGAAAGAGGGCGCCCCGCCCTTGTCGAGCAACATGCCGCCGACCGCGCCACCGGCTGCCACGGCGGTATTCCAGCCCGTCGTATACATGGACTGCGCCACGTCGGCCGCGCGACCGGAAAGGCGTGACAATGCCGTCTGCGTGAGGGTGGCGAAACCGCCGAAAGCCAAGCCCCAACAAGCCACGGAGAGATAGACCATCGGGATCATCCGTCCCCCACTCCCCAGCAGCACGGCAGCGAGAGCAAATATGACGATACTCATCACCGTAAGAGATTGGACTCGCCGATCGACCAGCATCCCGGCGACGCCCAATCCGGCAATCGCGCCCAGCCCGAAGATAAACAGAACGATATCAACCCGCTCGGACAACCCCGACGGCTTGAGAAAAGGCTCCAGGTAGATATACAGAATGTTATGGGCAACGATAAAGGTGAACACCACGAACAGCACGGCGCGGATCCCCCGTTGCAAGAATACGCCGCTCAGAGACGGCCGATGCGCCTTAGCCTGGCCGGGGAAATCCGGCACGATGGCGATGATCCACACCACGAGCACCAGCGCCATCAACGTCATCAGACCAAAGGCGCCCTGCCAGCCGATGGCTCGGCCAAGCAACGTGCCGAGCGGTACGCCAAGCACCAACGCCAAAGTGGCGCCGGCGCCGGAGATCGCAATAGCGCGGCCGCCAAGGTGGGCCGGTGACATGCGCACCGCATAACCGGCCAGCAAGGACCAAACGATACCGCCGAAAACGCCGGCGAAGAAACGCGTCGCCAATGAGACGTGATAATCGTTCGACAGCGCCGTGACGAGGTTAACGATGGCAAAACCGCCGATCGCACTCAAGAGCAAGGGGCGGCGCCGCATGCCCTGCGTCAATGCGGTGAGCGGAATAGCGGCGACCAACGCGCCCACCGCATAGGCGGTGATGAACTGCCCCGCCAGGCTTTCAGATACGTTCAAATCGCCCGCGATCGAAGACAGCACGCCCGCCGGCATGATCTCGGTCAGCAGCGTGATGAAAGCGGCCATTGCCAACGCCAGCAGGCCGCCCAGCGGCAACCGATCGATGCGCTCGGCAGGCGCAGATATCGTCGTTTGATTCATTAATCACTCCCCATTCAAAGATGTTTCCGCCCATCGCGGATGACGTTTGCATCATGCTGCCCACTCGCTGATAAAAGAAAAACAGGCTAAAGTGAACAACACTAATGACATAAAGCTCATCAATAGAATGGAAGCCTATGGAAAGTCTGGGTTCTCTCGACGTTTTCGTGCGGGTCAGTGAAAGCCGCAGTTTCACGGCGGCCGGGCAACAGCTGGGGATCTCCGCCTCGGCGGTCAGCAAGACCATCGCCCGGCTGGAGGAACGGCTCAGCGTGCGCCTGTTTCACCGTTCTACCCGCACGGTCAACCTGACACCGGAAGGGGCCTTGTTTCTGGAAAGGTGCCGACGCATTTTGAGTGAGGTGAAAGAGGCGGAAGCCGAACTGTTGCAAACGCGGGGAACACCTCAGGGCAAGCTGCGCATCAGTCTCCCGTCGCTGGGCACGCTTTTCATGCCAAAACTGGGGGACTTCAAGCGCCGCTATCCTGAGATCGAGCTGGATATTGATTATTCGGATCGGCTGGTTGACGTGATTGAGGAAGGTTTCGATGCCGTTATCCGCAGCGGAACCCCGAGCGATTCACGGCTGGTTGCCCGCCGGCTGGGTACCTGCCGCAAGGTTTTCGTTGGCGCACCGGGTTATTTCAGCAAAGTGGGTATGCCGCGCAAGCCCGAGGATCTGACAAGCCATGCCCGTTTGCATTATCGCTTTCCCAGCACCGGCAAACTGGATGTCTGGCCGCTGGGAGACAAGACGGAGATGATCCCCGAACGGCCGGCCAGCATGGTGACAAATACCCTCGATCCGCAGGTATGCTTCGCCGAACAAGGGCTGGGCATCGCTTATTTGCCGGAGATCGCCGTGCGCAGACAGCTGGAACAGGGCAGCCTGGTGACGGTTTTGGATGACTACGACCGCGAGAACATGGTTTTTCATGTCCTCTGGCCGTCGGGCCGCCACCTGTCAGTCAAAATCAGGCTGTTCGTCGACTTTGTGACGAGCCACCTTTTCCCGCTTTAAACAACGTATGCCGCCTTAACTGACCGGCATACGCGCCGGATCGGGATACTGGTACTCAAAACCCAGCTCGTTGCAGATGCGGTTGCCGTCCACCAGCCGCTCATCCTGATCCGCTTCGTCGGCGAACTGCGGCGGCGCCAGGTGCAGCTGTTCGGCCAGCACAGGATAAAATTCGCGTTTGGCCGGATGATGCGGCGCGCACAGGTTGTACACGTGACCGCCCCTCGGCAGCTTCAGCAGCAGTTGGATGGCGGCGATGACGTCGTCCTGGTGCACCAAATTCACCCCCTGCGACCCGCCCTTCACGTCGAGTTTGCCCGCCAGGAAGCGGCCGGGGTGACGATCGGCGCCCACCAGCCCCGCCAGCCGCAGAATGTCCACCGAGGTGTTCGGCAATTCATGCAGCCAGCGCTCCAGCTCGGCCAACACCCAGCCCGACGGCGAGACCGGCCGCAGCGGCGATTCTTCGCGCAGCGTGCCGGCGGTTTCGCCGTACACCGAGGTGGAACTGGTAAAGATCACCCGCGGCACGCCAAAGGCCATCGCGCTGTCCACCAGCATGCGCACCGCATTGAAATAGTTCTCGCTGCCTTCGACGGTACGGCGAGCGGGCAGCGTCACCACCAGCGCATCCACGCGCAGCAGCGATTCCAGATCGTCCGGATCGCACACCAGCTCCGGCGTCAGCTCCAGTTGATAGCATTCAATGCCGCTCATGCGCGCGGCCTCGACGCCGTCCGGCGTGGTTTTGCTGCCGACCACATCATACCCGCGGCCCATCAGCGATAACGCCAACGGCATGCCCAGCCAACCTAAACCAATAATGGCTACCTTTTTCATCCTCTTCCTCTCCTGAAGATCGCAGCGCCCTGCCCCTAAGGCTACGCCACTGTACACGGCGATACAATCTGCCCGGCTTAAGGTTAGGTAAAGCCGTGTGTGGCTAATAACTCAACCTGTTTCAATAAATTAAATTTATGACGTTAAAAAAGGGTTGCACGGTGGACAGCGGATAGTTTAGCTTAATTGGCATACGGTTTTTACCGGCTTTTGATTAGAGAAAAACACCATGACACGCGTTCAGTTCAACCACCATCATCACCATCACCCTGACTAGTCTTTCAGGCGATGTGTGCTGGAAGACGGTTTGTTAATCTTCCAGTGGCGCGCAGAACGCAAGAGAGAGCCCTCGGAAGATTTCTTCCGAGGGTTTTTTTTTGGCTCCGGACAGACAGAAAAGAAAGTTTTTTACAATAAATTCATAAAATTACAGATTAAACAGAGGTTACCATGCTGGACAAGACACGTTTACGGATCGCAATGCAGAAGTCGGGCCGCCTGAGCGATGAATCCCAGGAACTGCTGGCACGCTGCGGCATCAAGATCAACCTGCAGCAGCAGCGTCTGATCGCCTTCGCCGAAAACATGCCGATCGATATCCTGCGCGTGCGCGACGACGACATCCCGGGCCTGGTGATGGACGGCGTGGTCGATCTCGGCATCATCGGCGAGAACGTGCTGGAAGAAGAGCTGCTCAGCCGCCGCGCCCAGGGTGAAGACCCGCGTTACTTCACCCTGCGCCGCCTCGATTTCGGCGGCTGCCGCCTGTCGCTGGCCACCCCGCTCGACGCCGAATACGCCGGCCCGCAAAGCCTGCAGGACGCCCGCATCGCCACCTCTTATCCGCACCTGCTGAAGCAATACCTCGACAAACAAGGCGTGCGCTTCAAATCTTGCCTGCTGAACGGCTCGGTGGAAGTCGCGCCGCGCGCCGGCCTGGCCGACGCCATCTGCGATCTGGTCTCTACCGGCGCCACGCTGGAGGCCAACGGCCTGCGCGAAGTGGAGGTGATCTACCGCTCCAAAGCTTGCTTGATCCAGCGCGACGGCGAAATGCCTGAAGCCAAACAGCAGCTGATTGACCGCCTGATGACCCGCATTCAGGGCGTGATCCAGGCGCGCGAATCCAAATACATCATGCTGCACGCGCCGAGCGAGAAGCTGGACGAGATCGTCGCGCTGCTGCCGGGCGCCGAACGCCCGACCATTCTGCCGCTGGCCGGCGCGCAGAATCGCGTGGCGATGCACATGGTCAGCAGCGAAACCCTGTTCTGGGAAACCATGGAAAAACTCAAAGCGCTCGGCGCCAGCTCGATTCTGGTGCTGCCGATTGAAAAGATGATGGAGTAACGCCATGTCGACCTTCAACACGCCGATCGATTGGGCAACGTGCAGCGCCGAACGCCAGGCCGAGCTGCTGATGCGCCCAGCGATTGCCGCCTCCGACAGCATCACCCGCACGGTGGGTGAGATCCTCGACAACGTGAAGGCCAATGGCGATCGGGCGCTGCGCGACTACAGCGCCCGTTTCGACAAGGCGGAAGTCTCGGCGCTGCGCGTCAGCGCCGAGCAGATCGCCGCCGCCGCCGCGCGGTTGGGTGATGACATCAAACAGGCGATGGCGGTGGCCGTCGCCAACGTGGAAACCTTCCACAACGCGCAGCGACTGCCGCCGGTGGACGTCGAAACGCAACCGGGCGTGCGCTGCCAACAGGTGACCCGCCCAATCGACTCGGTGGGCCTGTATATTCCCGGCGGATCGGCGCCGCTGTTCTCCACCGTGCTGATGCTGGCGACGCCGGCGCGCATCGCCGGTTGCCGCCGGGTGGTGCTGTGCTCGCCGCCGCCGATCGCCGATGAGATCCTGTATGCGGCGCAGCTGTGCGGCGTGCAGGAAGTGTTTCAGGTTGGGGGCGCGCAGGCGATCGCCGCCCTGGCGTTCGGCACCGAAAGCGTGCCGCGCGTGGCGAAGATCTTCGGGCCGGGCAACGCCTTCGTGACCGAAGCCAAGCGGCAGGTCAGCCAGCGCCTCGACGGCGCGGCCATCGACATGCCGGCCGGCCCTTCGGAAGTGCTGGTGATCGCCGACGCCGGCGCCACCCCGGCGTTCGTCGCTTCCGATCTGCTGTCGCAGGCCGAACACGGCCCGGATTCGCAGGTGATCCTGCTGACGCCGGACGCGGCGATGGCGCAGGCGGTGGCCGAAGCGGTGGAAAGCCAGCTGGCCGAGCTGCCGCGCGCCGACACCGCACGCCAGGCGCTGGCGAGCAGCCGCCTGATCGTAGCGCGCGATCTGACTGAGTGCGTGGCGATCAGCAACCGCTACGGCCCGGAGCACCTGATTATTCAGACCCGTAATGCGCGCGAACTGGTGGACAGCATCACCAGCGCCGGTTCGGTGTTCCTCGGCGACTGGTCGCCGGAGTCCGCCGGCGATTACGCCTCCGGCACCAACCACGTGCTGCCGACCTACGGCTACACCGCCACCTGCTCCAGCCTCGGGCTGGCCGATTTTCAAAAACGCATGACGGTGCAGGAGCTGACGCCGCAGGGCTTCAGCAACCTGGCCGCCACCATCGAGACGCTGGCTGCCGCCGAGCAGCTGATCGCCCACAAGAACGCCGTGACTCTGCGCGTCGCCGCCCTGAAGGAGCAAGCATGAGCATCGAAAAACTGGCGCGCGCCAACGTTCGCGAGCTGACCCCTTATCAATCGGCGCGCCGCCTCGGCGGTAAGGGCGACGTGTGGCTGAACGCCAACGAATACCCGATCGCACCGGAATTCCAGCTGACCGCGCAAACCTTCAACCGCTATCCGGAGTGCCAGCCGGCGCAGGTGATCGAACGCTACGCCGCCTATGCCGGGGTCAAGAAAGAGCAGGTGCTGGTCAGCCGCGGCGCCGATGAAGGCATCGAGCTGCTGATCCGCGCCTTCTGCGAGCCGGGTAAAGACGCCATTCTGTTCTGCCCGCCGACCTACGGCATGTACGCCGTCAGCGCCGAAACCTTCGGCGTGGAGCGCCGCACCGTGGCCGCCAAAGAGGACTGGCAGCTGGATCTGCCAGCTATCGCGGACAGCCTGGACAACGTAAAGCTGATCTACGTCTGCAGCCCGAACAACCCAACCGGCAACCTGATCGATCCTGACTCTCTGCGCAGCCTGCTGGAGTTGGCCAAAGGCAAGGCGATCGTCGCGGTGGACGAAGCCTATATCGAGTTTTGCCCGCAGGCCACGGTGGCCGGCTGGCTGAGCGACTATCCGCACCTGGCTATCCTGCGCACGCTGTCGAAGGCCTTTGCGCTGGCTGGCCTGCGCTGCGGCTTTACGCTCGCCAATGAAGATCTGATTGCCCTGCTGCTGAAGGTGATCGCGCCTTACCCGCTTTCGACGCCGGTGGCGGATATCGCCGCGCAGGCGCTGAGCGAAGAAGGTATCCGCACCATGCGCCAGCGCGTCACCGATATCGCCGCCACCCGCAGCTGGCTGCAGCAACAGCTGGAGAAATGCGCCTGCGTCGAGCAGGTTTTCGCCAGCGACAGCAATTACCTGTTGGCCCGCTTCACCGCCTCAAGTAATGTGTTTAAAAGCTTGTGGGATCAGGGCATTATCTTACGAGACCAAAACAAACAGCCCGGGTTGTCCGGCTGCCTGCGCATCACCATAGGCACCCGCGACGAATGTCAACGCGTGGTGGACGCCTTGTCCGCCCTGCCCGGCGCCAACCCGACTCGCCAGGAGCCAATGTGAGCCAAAAAATCCTCTTTATCGATCGTGACGGCACGCTGATCGCCGAGCCACCGGAAGATTTCCAGGTTGACCGCCTGGACAAGCTGGCGCTCGAGCCAGACGTGATCCCTTCCCTGCTGGCGCTGCAACAGGCGGGGTATCAGCTGGTGATGATCACCAATCAGGATGGGCTCGGCACCGCCAGTTTCCCGCAGGAAACCTTCGATCCGCCGCACAACCTGATGATGCAGATCCTCAGCTCGCAGGGCATTCAGTTCGCTGATGTGCTGATCTGCCCGCACCTGCCGGCGGACAACTGCGACTGCCGCAAGCCGAAGACCGCGCTGGTGAAAGGTTACCTTGAACCCGGCGTGCTCGATACCGCGCACAGCTACGTGATCGGCGATCGGCCGACCGATGTGCAGCTGGCGGAAAACATGGGCATCCAGGGGCTGCGTTACCAGCGCGGCGTGCTGGGCTGGAAAGAGATCGTGCGCCAGCTGACCCTGCGTGACCGTCATGCGCGGGTTAACCGCGTGACCAAAGAGACGCAGATCGACGTCAACGTCTGGCTGGATCGCGAAGGCGGCAGCAAGATCAAAACCGGCGTCGGCTTCTTCGATCACATGCTGGATCAGATCGCCACCCACGGTGGCTTCCGCATGGAGATCGACGTCAAAGGCGACCTGTATATCGACGATCACCACACCGTAGAGGACACCGGCCTGGCGCTGGGTGAAGCCCTGAACAAGGCGCTGGGCGACAAGCGCGGTATCGCCCGCTTCGGCTTCGTGCTGCCGATGGACGAGTGCCTGGCGCGCTGCGCGCTGGATATCTCCGGCCGCCCGCACCTGGAGTACAAAGCCGAGTTCAACTATCAGCGCGTCGGCGATCTCAGCACCGAAATGGTCGAGCACTTCTTCCGTTCGCTCTCTTACACCATGGGCTGCACGCTGCACCTGAAGACCAAGGGCAAAAACGACCACCACCGGGTCGAGAGCCTGTTCAAAGTGTTTGGCCGCACGCTGCGCCAGGCGATCCGCGTCGAAGGCAATACCCTGCCGAGCTCGAAAGGAGTGCTGTGATGAACGTGGTGATTTTGGATACCGGCTGCGCCAACCTGGCCTCCGTCACCTACGCGGTGCGGCGCCTGGGCTATCAGCCGGAAGTGAGCCGCGATCCGGAGATCGTGCTGCGCGCCGACAAGCTGTTCCTGCCGGGCGTCGGCACCGCACAGGCGGCGATGGATCAACTGCGCGAACGCGATCTGATCGAACTGATCAAAGCCTGCTCTCAACCGGTGCTGGGCATCTGTCTCGGCATGCAGCTGTTGGCGGCCAGCAGCGAAGAGAACGGCGGCGTGACGACGCTCGGCCTCATCGATACGCCAGTAAAGCAGATGACCGACTTCGGCCTGCCACTGCCGCACATGGGTTGGAACCAGGTGTCCGCGCAAGCGGGCCACCATCTGTTCCGCGGCATCGATGACGGCGCCTACTTCTATTTCGTACACAGCTATGCGATGCCGATATGCCCCAGCACCATCGCCCAGGCGAACTACGGCGAGCCCTTCACCGCCGCCGTGCAAAAAGACAACTTCTTCGGCGTGCAGTTTCATCCAGAACGATCTGGAGCGGCCGGCGCGCAACTGTTGAAAAACTTTCTGGAGATGTAGGCAGCATGATTATTCCGGCTTTGGATTTGATCGACGGCAACGTGGTGCGCTTGCATCAGGGCGATTACGGCCAGCAGCGCGACTACGGCAACGATCCGCTGCTGCGTCTGCAGGACTATCAACAACAGGGCGCGCAGGTACTGCACCTGGTCGATTTGACCGGCGCCAAGGATCCGGCCGCACGCCAGATCCCGCTGCTGCGCAAGCTGTTGGCGGGGGTTAACGTGCCGGTGCAGGTCGGCGGCGGCATCCGCAACGAGCAAGACGTCAGCGCCCTGCTGGAGGCCGGCGCCACACGCGTGGTGATCGGCTCTACCGCGGTGAAACAACCGCAGTTGGTGCAGAGCTGGTTCGAGCGCTACGGCGCCGACGCGCTGGTGCTGGCGCTGGACGTGCGTATCGACCCGCAGGGCGTGAAACGCGTGGCCATCAGCGGCTGGCAGGAAGATTCCGACGCCACGCTGGAACAGGTGGTGGAGCAGTTCCTGCCCTACGGGCTCAAGCACGTGCTGTGCACCGATATTTCGCGCGACGGTACGCTGGCCGGTTCCAACGTGGCGCTGTATCAGGCGATCAGCCGCCGCTATCCGCAGGTGGCCTTCCAGGCCTCGGGCGGCATCGGCAATCTGGACGACATCGCCCAGCTGCGTGGCAGCGGCGTTGCCGGCGTGATCGTAGGGCGCGCCCTGCTGGAAGGTAAATTTAGCGTTGAGGAGGCGATCGCATGCTGGCAAAACGGATAATCCCGTGCCTGGATGTTAAAGACGGGCAAGTGGTAAAAGGCGTGCAGTTCCGCAACCACGAAATCATCGGCGACATCGTGCCGCTGGCGCAGCGCTATGCGCAAGAAGGTGCGGACGAGCTGGTGTTTTACGATATCACTGCCTCGAGCGACGGCCGGGTGGTGGACAAAAGCTGGGTATCGCGCGTGGCGGAGGTGATTGATATTCCGTTCTGCGTCGCCGGCGGCATTAAAAGCGCCGAGGATGCCAGCCAGATCCTGTCTTTCGGCGCCGACAAGATTTCGGTCAACTCGCCGGCGCTGGCCGATCCTGAGTTGATTAGCCGCCTGGCGGAACGCTTCGGCGTGCAGTGCATCGTGGTAGGCATCGACACCTGGTTCGACAGTGAAACCGGCAAGTATCACGTCAACCAATATACCGGCGACGAGAGCCGCACCCGCATCACCCAGTGGGAAACCCTCGACTGGGTACAGGAAGTGCAGCGCCGCGGCGCCGGTGAGATCGTGCTGAACATGATGAACCAGGACGGCGTGCGCAACGGTTACGATCTGCAGCAGCTGCGCCGGGTGCGCGAGGCCTGCAAGGTGCCGCTGATCGCCTCCGGCGGCGCGGGCACCATGGAGCATTTCCTGGAAGCGTTCCGCGATGCGGACGTCGACGGCGCGCTGGCGGCGTCGGTGTTCCACAAACAAATCATCAATATCGGCGAACTGAAAAGGTTCCTGGTCGAACAAGGCGTGGAGATTCGCGTGTGCTGACAGAACAACAGAGAAACCAGCTGGACTGGGAAAAAACCGACGGCCTGATGCCGGCCATCGTGCAGCACGCCGTATCCGGCGAAGTGCTGATGCTGGGTTACATGACGCCGGAAGCGCTGGCGACCACCGAGCAGAGCGGTAACGTCACCTTCTTCTCGCGCACCAAGCAACGCCTGTGGACCAAAGGCGAAAGTTCCGGCCACTTCCTCAAGGTGGTCAGCATCACGCCGGACTGCGATAACGACACGCTGCTGGTATTGGCCAACCCGATCGGCCCGACCTGCCACCTCGGCAACAGCAGCTGCTTCCACCCGGCCGCCAGCGACTGGACGTTCCTCTATCAGCTGGAGCAGCTGTTGGCGGAGCGCAAGCACGCCAGCCCGGACAGCTCGTACACCGCCAGCCTGTACGCCAGCGGCACCAAGCGCATCGCGCAGAAGGTCGGGGAAGAAGGTGTGGAAACCGCGCTGGCCGCCACGGTCAACGATCGCGAAGAGCTGACCAACGAAGCCTCGGACCTGATCTATCACCTGCTGGTGCTGCTGCAGGACCAGGATCTGGATCTGAGCGCGGTGATCGGCCGGCTGCGCGAAAGGCATCAGAAAAAAGCGTGACGTTAAATCACGCGCAATAAAAAGCCGCCGGGCGTTAACCTCGGCGGCTTTTTTTATCGTTCAACGAGCGGGCTTATTCCATCCATTCGGTATGGAACACGCCTTCCTTGTCGATACGTTTGTAGGTGTGCGCACCGAAGTAGTCGCGCTGCGCCTGGATCAGGTTCGCCGGCAGTACCGCAGAACGGTAGCTGTCGTAGTAGGCGATCGCGGCGGAGAAGGTTGGCGTAGGGATACCGTTCTGCACGGCGTAAGCCACCACGTCACGCAGCGCCTGCTGGTACTCGTCAGCGATTTGCTTGAAGTATGGCGCCAGCAGCAGGTTGGCGATATCGGCATCCGCCGCGTAAGCGTCGGTGATCTTCTGCAGGAACTGGGCGCGGATGATGCAGCCGGCGCGGAAGATCTTGGCGATTTCGCCGTAGTGCAGATCCCAGTTATTTTCTTTAGAAGCGGCTTTCAGCTGTGAGAAGCCCTGTGCGTAGGACACGATCTTACCCAGATACAGCGCGCGACGCACTTTCTCGATGAATTCGGCTTTGTCGCCGCTGAACGGCGCCACTTTCGGGCCAGTCAGCACTTTAGACGCGGCAACGCGCTGGTCCTTCAGCGAGGACAGGTAGCGTGCGAACACCGACTCGGTGATCAGCGACAGCGGTTCGCCCAGATCCAGCGAGCTCTGGCTGGTCCACTTGCCGGTGCCTTTGTTGGCGGCTTCGTCCAGGATCACATCGACCAGGTATTTACCCTCTTCGTCTTTCTTGGTGAAGATGTCTTTGGTGATGTCGATCAGGTAGCTGTTCAGTTCGCCCTTGTTCCATTCGGCGAAGGTTTCGGCCAGCTGCTCGTTGCTCAGGTTCAGCGCCTGCTTCAGCAGGGAATAGGCTTCGGCAATCAGCTGCATGTCGCCGTATTCGATGCCGTTGTGCACCATCTTCACATAGTGGCCGGCACCGTCAGCGCCGATATAAGTCACGCAAGGCTCGCCTTCCGCGACCGCAGCGATTTTCTCCAGGATCGGTGCCACCAGCTCGTAAGCTTCTTTCTGGCCGCCAGGCATGATGGAAGGCCCTTTCAGCGCGCCCTCTTCACCGCCGGAAACGCCGGTGCCGATGAAATTAAAGCCCTGGTCGGACAGTTCGCGGTTACGACGGATGGTGTCCTGATAGTAGGTGTTGCCGCCATCGATCAGGATATCGCCCTTGTCCAGGTGCGGAGTCAACGAGGCAATGGTTTTATCCGTCGCTTCGCCCGCTTTCACCATCAGCAGGATGCGGCGCGGTTTTTCCAGCGATTCGACAAACTCTTCTACGGTGTAATACGGCGCCAGATTCTTGCCCGGGTTCTCAGCGATCACTTCGTCAGTTTTGTCGCCAGAACGGTTGAAAATGGAAACGGTGTAACCACGGCTCTCGATGTTCAGCGCGAGGTTGCGGCCCATTACCGCCATGCCGACAACGCCGATTTGTTGCTTGGACATTTAGGAACTCCTGTCTGAGGATGACCCTGCCGGCAACGTCGGCCAGCAGGTTTTGTGATGTGGCACACATGTTAACTCAGGATTGAGCCGCGTGGGTAGTGATTGGTGCGATAGGTCACATAACTCGTCTAAATTTTCAGTAACCTGCCAGACCATTCAATCGGGCTTATTATGCCTTCCCAGCAGGGATTCGTAGATTTTCGCGTATGCCTCGACCATTTGTTTGGAGGTGAACATCTCTTCGTAGCGTTCATACGCCTTATTACCGAATGTCTCCGCCAACTTGGGGTTCTCCCAAAGCTTATCCATTGCCTTTCTCAATGCCGAAGGATCCGATGGAGGGATCACCAGTCCCGTCTGATCATTGACGTTGATAAAGGTAGTCCCTGTCCCTATTTCACTTGAAATCATGGGTTTTCGGTACATGGCACCTTCCAGTAGCGAAATGCCAAACGCTTCCGAGCGTAAATGTGACGGAAATACAATACCATAGCTCAGCGTCAGTAGTGCCGATTTATCCTCATCCGGCAATGCGCCAAGAAAATGAACGTTTTTCAGTCCCAAGTTCTGAGCCTGCTCACGCAATTCACTTTCGATCGGCCCGGCCCCTACAATCACGATAGGATAGTTTGCACCGATAGCCGCCTCTAGCAGTATATGTAACCCTTTATAATAGCGTAACGTGCCAATAAATAAGAAAAATGGTTGGCCGAGCTGACGCTGCCATTTTTCCAAGCGGCTCGGTTCTGGCACCGGATATGTCTCTTTATCCAGACCTATCGGAATCACAGAGACTTTATTTTTGAACGTTTCCAATACGTCACTGGTGGCCACATAGTTCGGTGATGTTGCTACGATGCAATCTATTTTACGCAAGAACAGGTGCATCAGTGGCTTATATAACCTAAGAAGGTTTTTTTGCCTGATAATATCAGAGTGATAACTAACCACTGTCGGCTTATTCACTCCCGAGAGGAAGTGTACAAGATCCATGTATGGCCATGGGAAATGATAGTGGATGATATCCGCTTGCTCGCTGAGCTCTTTAAATTTCTTTATGACGCGAAATGAAAATGGGTTAGATGCAATGCTGAAATCTTGTCTGACTTTATGAGCTGTATGCTGTGAAATAGTTTCGCAACTATCCTTATCTGCAGGCGTTACGGACAAAACATCCGTCGATATACCCTTCTCTACACCACCTTCAGCGAGTTGGTATATCACTTGCTCAATGCCGCCAAATGAGTCAGGATAATAGGTTTTATAAAAATGGAGTACTTTAATCATTATTAGTCAATTTTTGATAAACGTTTAAAGTTTGGCTAGTGCAATTTTTCCAGGAAAACGTTGCTGCATGTGACAAACCTAATGCAATTGCATCCTTTCTCCACGCTTCATCTGTCAGCCCTCTGATAATAAGCTGCGTTAATAAGCTGACATCCTCAGGAGAGTGAGTTAATGCCGCATCACCTGCGATTTCCGGCAAAGATGAACTGTTGGAACAAATCACCGGAGTTCCCGAGCTCATCGCTTCCAATACCGGAAGCCCAAAGCCTTCATAGTGTGATGGGAAAACAAACAGCCTGGCTGCAGAGTACAATAATGGCAATTCTTCTGCAGCCGCAAATCCCAGATACTTAAGCCATCCCTCACGCTGTCCTCGCTCTATTTCCTGCATAATGTCATCATTGCGCCATCCCTTATAGCCGGAGAGGACTAATGGATAACGGGCACGCAATCCGTCAGGTAGTTTTCTATAAGCATGAATAAGGGAAAGAATATTCTTCCTCGGCTCAATGGTACCAACGAATAAGGTGAAGGCTTTATAGCTTAAATCAAATTTTTTTAAAACCCCAGATACGTGTTCTACCTGACGAGGGTAAAAATCAGGCGAGCTTGCCAGATGAACCGTGTGGATTTTCTCAATTGGATAATCGAAATATTCATGAATCTCTTTACGAATATAGTTCGAGACCGTGATGAGACCATTCGCCCTCGACAATGCTTTCATCATTTCTTTCTTGGTATAACGATTCCTTTTAGGATCGAAACAGTGCTCCCATTTAAAAGGAGAAAGATCATGAAACGTTGCCACTGCAGGGCCGTCAAAAGGAGGGAGGAAATAATTAGGTCCATGAAAAAGGCAACGTTCGTAGCCACGCAGCGCCTTCTTTTTTAGTTGTGGCATAAGCAATCTGTAGGTCTCAATAGCCAATGAATTGCTCTGCACAATTTTTTTCAACCAGTGACTACTATCAGATGTATTTTTTGCCGTAGGTATGTTAGATAAAAAACGGGTACCGGAGAAAAAATTTAGTTCTTCAATTTCGTTGTGGCTTTGCAAGCCTTTTGCCAACTCATAGGTATAACGCCCTATGCCAGTCAACGGGAACTTGATAGGCTCAACGGAAAGAATTATTTTCATCTAAAGTCACATTCCATAGAATATCTATGCTTTCAACATAGTAGATTCAATGCAGTAGTAGAAATCACACCTACTGCATTGAATAAGGCTATAGCTAGAGGAGGTTATTTGAAATGTTTTGCTCTTAACAAGCCCGCACACATGTTTTCTAGCCGTCTGGCAACGGCATGATAATCATGCTGCTCGCACCACGCATCAGCACGTCGTTGCGTTTCAACTGCACTCGAAGAGTTTTTAACAATCTCAGAAATAATATCTGCAATACCTTCAGCAACATCCACTACGGAGGTTCCCTTCAATTTGAAGACAGCGTCACCAAGATCATCAAAAATAGCGAGCGGCGTCACTGCCACAGGTTTATGCGTCGCCATGCCGTAGCGAACGGCACCACTGGCCGATTCGCCGGTATTTTGATACGCGAAAACCAGCAGATCGGCGTCAGAGAGCAGACGTAAGCTTTCTTTATCATCAAGAAAATCGTTATGCATCTCTACCAGATCTTCAACCTTCAAATTAGCCGCAGTCTCTTTAAGCTCACGAACCAAAGCGGTGGATTCACTGACGGGGTATTCCGCATTGACCAACCTTAGTCGAATAGGGTTCCCCGCTTTTTTCAAATAGGCCACGGCTTCGATAAGTTCCTTCAACCCTTTATGCGGCAGGCAAAAACCATAGCTGGCAACCAAAGGCGGCAGATTGCGATGAGCAGTCGATGCCAGAGCGGGATAGTTAATCACGCCATGTGGGAACAGAGTTACATTATTGACTAGTCCAAGCAACTTCAGGCGGTTGATATCAGCAATAGAATGAACCAGCAAACGGTCACACATTTTCAACGCGTCAGTCATTTCTGATAAACGGAAATTCCAATACGGCTCTTTTTCGATCGGATCAACCGTCGAATGCATGGCCATAACGATAACCCGTCCCGCCTGGTGATGCCTTTTGATAAAGGCCGATAACTCGCGGTGGTTAAAGAATCCATAGTTAAACTGGATGACCAAGGTGTTCAGATTCAGGGTTTCAATTTGAGTATCTAAAGCATCAAGGTAATTGTCTTCTTTTCCAACAACCCAACTCCTCAGAACGTTACCTTCGTCCGCATGTACCAGATCATTTGCTGTCGGTGCAAAAATCACAATTTGGTCGCTGGGCATGTCAGCTACCAAATGTTGGGAATAGGTGGCGATGCCGCATTTGGTATTCCACGTCGAGAGCCAGCCAATGCGGGGTTCCACTTGAGCGACGTCAAAATGCTTACGCAATTCGCCTACCGCAGCCTTTGATCGCTGCGCAACCGAGCTCCAGGTAAACTGACTAAGTATCAGTTCACGCCCTTTTGCTGCCATTGCCGATAGTTGCTTTTTGTCAGTCGCCGCCGCCTGCGCCATCGCCTCGGCCAGTTTATCAATATCGGCATGCACCCATGATGAAGAAAACAGGCCAAAATGGGTCTTCGCGCGTTCAAAACGATAATCAACCAGCCATGAATTTTCCTGCGTGCAAAAATCAAGCTGCCCGCTCCAACCAGTGGTGATAGCGGGTAAACCGCTCAACATCGCCTCCGCAATCGGCAAACCAAATCCTTCAGCACAGCTTGCCGCCACCAAGACATCACACTGTTCATAGAGCGCTTTCAGCTCTTGTTCCGGCATATCTTGCTCGATAATAATGACATGGGGATAATTGACGTGCCGCTTCTGAGCTTGCGTTAGCCATGCCTGAATTTCATTGTGCGGGTTAGGGAAAGTTTTGATGACCAGGGAAACATCATCCTCTCCGGTAAAAGCGGCGCCATAGGCCGCCAGCATCGCCTGAACCCCCTTCCGCGGGAAGCACGAAGAAACATGCAGGAATTTGAATGCCTTGGCGTTCAGTTGCGGAGGATTGGCTGACTGAATCCGCTCCCAGTGCTCGCAACCATTCCCGACATTAAAAACGGGAACTTTAGTACCATTATCAATCAATACTTTGCGCACATGTTCTGAAGTGCAAAGGATCGCATCCAATTCACGGTTGAAATTATTGATCCAACCTTGTGGAAAGCCACTTTCTTCCCATGCATAGCAATGCAAAAGCTTCACATCCGCAGCCATGTTGCTGACACGTGGCGGATAGATATTGCGGCTCAATACATTAACCTGCTGCTCACTCCGCTGCTGCAAACGCGAATGGAATGCCTTCAAATCCGCATTACTTTCATCACTCAGGAAGGTTTCATTTGGAGCAAAGTCGCCAGGCCCTTCCGTTGAATGCAGCAGAACGTCAACATTGTCGCGACTGAGTGCTCGCGCGAATTCTCGATTTACCAAAGCCAGGCTATAGGAGCTGTCAAAAGGTCCTTCAACGCGCCAAGAGAGAGACTCTAGCGCAATGCCTTGCAACTCGAGTCTTTTGGCATTTCTATCCATCGCCTCAGCGGTTGACCGCAGATCGTTATCCGAAGGCTCTTCACGACATTTGATCGAGGAAACGGCGGAGATCAATTGCGATGACGTTACCGATTCAAACTCCACATCTCCGGCCTCAGCAACTAACCGCTCAAAACGAGACAAGGCGATAGTTCCCGCCTTATCCCACGAAAACTTGGCGGATTGCTCCAAAGCGTGTTTCTTTAATTGAGCGAGGAAAACGTCATCGCTTAAAGCCTGTTGAAGCTTGTCTCTTATTGACTCAACAGAATAGGGATCAAACAGCGCATCGGCATAACCGATCACTTCCGGGATACTGGTGACGTTAGAACCGATTGTCGCCGCACCGCACGTCATGGCCTCCAGAATCGGTAATCCAAAGCCTTCATGCAACGAAGCAAAGACAAACAACTTGGCCAACTGATAAAACACGACCAGATCCTGTTCCGATACATATCCAGTCAGAACCATCTCGTCATCACGCAGTTGTTGATTACGCGCGATGGAATGCAGATAACTGCGATCGCTGTCCGATAGCTTACTAACGATAACCAGTTGATTTTTTTCACGCAATTCAGGCGTTAATTTGCTGTAAGCCTCAATCAACCTCTTGAAGTTTTTACGGGAGTCAAAACCGCCAGGAGCATAAAGTACGACATCACGGGTAATGCCATATTTCTCTTTTAATTCAGAAAAATTATTAGCGGAAATCTCGCTGATATCAAAATGTTCTTCGGTCGCAGCCGAAATCGTGCACACTTTGCTTTCGGGAATATCCAACCACTCAATCACCTCCGAAGAAGTATAGTCCGAGTTGGTCAGAAGCAGATCCGCGTTCTTCAACCAATTGATTTTCTTTAAATAATAATCTTTATAAACGTCATCTTGCAGGTAAACATCCGCTTGTACCAAAGGGATTAGATCGTGATGCAACACCGCCACTTTAGTTTTTGGCGTTAATTTAGCGATCGACGTCACCGCATTATCTACATGCCCTTCGAACAAACTGGTTATAAAAACGACATCAGGTTTAAGATTATGTAAGAAGGCTTCACGCACATATTCTGCACACTCACTGCGCCAAGCATTGTTTCTATCCATCGCTCTGACAGGGCCAGGCGCATACCAGATAACGATATTTTCGGCCGGCACTAAGCGAGCAAATTGCGCTTTAAGTTCAGCGATGGTTTCGGGAAACAGCGCAGACAAAGCAATAAAAATTTCGTGTTGACTGTTATTACGGATGATTGCCTTTGCAATCGAAAGAGTATAACGGCCAATACCCCGAAAACGGCTTTCCGTTTGTGCTCCTTGCAGGTCAATAACAATACGCATTATGAATCCCCGTGTTTCTTATTATTTATTCTCTTTAGCTGCTCATATATATCGATAGCTCTGCTCGTCATATTTTCCTTATACACAACATGACGTTCATTCGCCATAAGATCGGCGTGATAGTCAGGCGCGGAAATTAAAACCCGTCTGAAAACAGATTGCAGAAATCGGTAAGCACCCAGCTTTCTAGCGCTGGAAAGAATGAATGCTTTGAATTTAGGATGTTCATGGAATAAAGCCAGAGCCGTATTTATTCCCTTTCTCAAAACCTTTTTGGCTGCTTTGCGAGCTCGAGTTTTAACGCCTTGCTCACGCACCGCTTTAAATTGATATGAAACCCAACGCAATGGGGAGGTCACACGCCAGGAATTGCTGGTATGCGCATCAAAAAGCTGTTGTTGCAGACTCTGATTGTTAGCATGCACGTCAATGAGCTGCTGCTGTAGGCTTTGATTATTAGCATGTACAGCCATCAGCTCTTGATGTGACTTGTCCAATTGGTGCTGAAAACGCTCCAATTGGTTACTCACTTCGTGGAACTTCACTGTCTGCGCACGCAACGCCGTGTTCATTCGCTTAAACTCGTTATTCAAGCGTAGGTCATAGCGATCGCTTAAGCCGTCGAGAGTAACCCCATATTCTTTATCAAAATAGGCGTCCAACTCACCGACAATCGATACCTCACCCTCTTTTTGGGCAATCATGCTATAGTCTGGGCTGACACCTTTCAACACATCGACCAAATATACCGATGTCTCTTCGTCTCTCAGTGCCGCTTTTTCCTGCAAACGCAGTATTTTAGTTCTCAGAAAACCGTAATAGTTCGGAATGAATTCGAGCAACGCTGGAGGCAGCGGATGGTTGTGCGTCGGATCCATATAAAAAGAACAGGTTCCAACGCTTACATTTTCGGGGTTTGGCGTCTCAAGAATCAGCAAACCACCGGGTTTAAGCACCCGCAACGCCTCTTTCACCAAAGACTGTAAAAACTCGAAGGGCAGATGTTCTGCGATATGAAAACCGGTGATGGCCAGTAGACTGCCGTCCTCCTGCTGCTGGAGGAAATCCAGGCAGTCCATTTTCTTCACGTTCAGCCCAACCTGCAAAGCACGCTCGAGCATACCATCATCGAGATCAACCCCGATGGCAGGAATAGCATTATCTCGTAAGATCTCGAGCCATTCTCCACGCCCACAGCCAACATCGACAACTTCAGCTGAAGGGTAAATTTTTGCCAACGCCATAATAAAAGGAAGATATACAGATAAGCGTTGTTTGATATCTTGCACGCTCCCCCGATGTTTTTCCTCAAAAACGCGATAAAAATTACCACTCATTCAAAAATCTCCAACTTAGGGGGCAACCAAGCTACTCCAATAAAATCTTTCTCGTTTGAATTAACAACGTTGAAAACAACCGCCAGATCGCGCCATTCGTAATTTTTTCCAACATGAGTTCCTGCCGTATGTAACGCTACGGCAACCGAGTAAGACCCAACCCCCAAATTGGCAGAGAACAAAAATGAAAAGGTTCTCGATTCATTCTCTTTCAAATCGAATAATGGCTGTTTCAGGTGATGAGTATTGGTACCAAAAACCGGCTGTCCCAATCGGTCTTTAATCAAATATCCCACGACAAGTTCAGGAACAGCCTCATTGACATGCACCTTCACCTGAAGGTTGACAGGTTGCCCTACCGCTACCACCTCAATACTTTCACCTTCGGTACTAAGAAGACTAATATCGGTAATAGTTGCCTCGCCTGAGCCAGAGAGCGTCTGCAATTTTCCATTATTTTCAACCTGACGAATCGACACATTTTGCTTATCAGCGAGTAGGGCATTATAGTAATCCATTACTGCTTCAGGCTCACCCTCCATTTCTACTCTGCCTTTGTTAAGCAAAATAGCTCTATCACATATGCTTTGGATCGCTTGTTTGTCATGTGACACTAGCAAGAGGGTGGTTCCTAGCTTGCGAAACTCACGTATCCGCTCGAAACTCTTATGCTGAAAATAAGCGTCACCAACAGATAAGGCCTCATCAACAATCAAAATATCCGGGCGAATCGCTGTTGCAACGCTAAATGCCAATCGAACTTGCATACCGCTTGAGTAAACACGAACCGGTTGATCGATATAATCACCGATCTCAGCGAACGCCTCGATTTCCGGCATAAGTTCCGTAATTTTTTCGACGGACATACCCAGCAGTTGCCCTGACATATAAACGTTTTGGCGCCCGGTAAAATCCGAGTGAAAGCCCATGCCGAGCTCCAATAATGCCGCAACTCGACCGTCGAGAGCAATTTCGCCGCAGGTTGGTTTCGCTGTGCCAGTAATCAATTTCAGTAATGTACTTTTACCGGCGCCGTTAATACCAATAATGCCTAACGCCTCACCAGGCTCAACATGAAAACTGATGTTCTGCAGGATCCATTTTAGTTTATGTTTGACGGTATTAAATGGCGAAATCCACTCAAGCAGACGCCCTGTCTTAGAGGCATACTGTTTGTATGCCTTGCCAACATTATGTACTTTTATGTAACTCATTATAACTCGTCCACCATATCTGCAGCGTGTTTCCTGAATAATCTCATACCAAACGCACAGAAAATTATGGCCAGAACCAATACTGGCCATAATGAGTACCAGTTAGGTTGCTGTTGGTATGCAAATATTGACTGGTATGCTTGCATAACTCGGGCCATTGGATTGTACATCAGCGATGTTCTGGCCCATTCAGGTAGCGAATTTAATACATAAACGATGGGTGTGAACCAGAACCAGAATTGCAATAATACGCCAACAAACTGCCCAACGTCCCGGAAGAAAACGTTCATCACGCCCAATGTCATACCCAGACCGACGGTGAACAGAACTTGCAGAGCCAAAACGGGTAAGACGGAGAAGAATAAAACCCCGGGAAAGTTTCCGGTAAAAACAAGAAAAATTAAAAACAGGCTAAATATAATGGCGAAGTTTAAAATCGCAGACGCGGTCACAATGACCGGCAAGCAAATTTTTGGGAAACTGAGCTTTTTTATTAAGTTAGCATTAGTAATGAAGACACTTTGGCTTTTATCAAGAATTTCAGTAAATAATCCCCACGTCAGCACCCCAGAGCAAAGATAAATACTATAGGCAAAAGGACCTGAATTATCAGGCATCCGTGCCTTCATCACTTCTGAGAATACCAGTGTATATACCAAAATCATCGCTAACGGCTGCAATACCAGCCATAAAGCTCCCAACATGCTGGTTTGGTAACGGGACTGAAAGTCCCGCTTAATACTGCTCCAAATAAAACCCCGGTAACCATAGATGGCTAATAACATTTCTTTCATCGTTATTCTCCGCCTAAGAGCGCCAGAATCTCTTTAGTTTTTTTCTGCATCAATTCAACATCCCCTTTTGACTCAACATTCAAACGTACAACAGGTTCAGTATTCGATGTCCGCAGATTAAAACGCCATTCATTGAATTCAAGGCTGATACCATCTGTCATGTCAAAAGCCACGGCATCATCTTTGTAAACGCCTAAAACACGCTCAATGGCAGCTTTAGCATCAGGCAATTTGCGATTAATCTCACCAGATGCTGGATACGCTTCCATACGATCCTTCACTAGCTGACTCAACACACTGCCTTTAACTGAAAGTAAACCCGCTACCAATAGCCATGGAATCATACCGCTGTCACAATAAGCGAAATCACGGAAGTAATGGTGCGCACTCATCTCGCCACCATAGATAGCATCTTCTTTGCGCATGCGCTCCTTGATAAAGGCATGCCCCGTTTTGGACATAACAGGGATGCCACCAGCTTGGGTAACGATATCGATGGTATTCCATGACAGACGAGGATCATGAATAATCTTGGAGCCAGGGTTGGCTTGCAGGAAAGCTTCTGCCAATAGGCCAACGATATAGTAGCCCTCGATGAAAGCGCCCTTCTCATCAAACAGGAAACAACGATCGAAATCACCGTCAAAAGCAATTCCCATATCCGCCTGATGCTCAAGCACGGCTTTTGCTGTGTCATCCCGACATTCAGGTAATAACGGGTTAGGGATACCGTTAGGGAAATTCCCATCAGGTTGATGATGAACCTTTACAAAGGTAACGGGAATATTTTCTTGCTGGAAACGTCGCTCTATTTCGTCGATAACATGGCCTGCAGCACCATTTCCAGAGTTAATGACCAATTTCATTGGCTTCAATGCTGTTGCATCAATATACTTCAGCAAATGATCTACATAATCGGTGAGAATGGATATTTGTTGATAACTACCACGTTTATCCTTCACTACCGCAGGAAACGTATTTTCTTCCGCTAATTTTTTAATCGCAAATAAACCGGTATCACCACTAATCGGCTGAGCATTTGCTTTAACCAGTTTCATACCATTATAATTCATTGGATTGTGGCTAGCAGTAACTTCAATGCCGCCATCCATATTCAAATGGAAAGTGGCAAAATAGACTTCTTCAGTGCCACTCATACCAATGTCATATACGTCAACACCAGCATCCTGCAATCCGTTGGCGAGAGCCACTTTAAGGGACTCGCTGGTCAGCCGTACATCGCCACCTACGATAACGCGCTGAGGTTTCAGGTATTCGCCATAAGCTCGGCCGATACGATAGGCAATATCCTCATTCAGCTCTTCACCTAGTTGACCACGGATATCATACGCTTTAAAACAAGTTAAGGCACTCATTAAAACCTCAAAAATTAGCAACGACCGTAATGATCTTTAATACGGATAATGTCATCATCACCTAAATAAGAGCCTGACTGAATCTCAATCAGCTCCAAAGGAATATTTCCGGGATTTTCTAAACGGTGGACAACCCCAATTGGAATGAATGTCGACTGATTTTCTGTAAGTAAGAACGTTTTATCCCCCGTTGTTACTTTAGCCGTACCAGAAAGAACCACCCAGTGTTCCGTGCGGTGATGGTGCATTTGCAGAGAAAATGCTTCCCCGGGATTAACGGTGATACGATTGACATTAAAACGCTTTTCAGCAACCAAAATATCGCAAATACCCCATGGTCGATAAACCTCGCGGTGTCTTCGATATTCACTCCGCTTATGTTTTTTTAGATACTCAACAACTTTTTTAACGTCCTGAACTTTCGACTTATCAACCACGAGAACGGCATCTTTAGTGTTAACAATAACCAGATTATCTACGCCAACAGCCGCAACTAATTTTTCATCAGTATTGATATAGCAATCACGGGTATTATGCAGGAAAGTGTCGCCGGTCAATGCATTACCAGCCCCATCTTTCTGGCTGACTTCCCATAATGCAGACCATGAGCCGACATCACTCCAACCTGCATCCAGCGGGATCATGACCGCATCTTGTGTTTTTTCCATTACCGCATAATCGACCGACTCGTCTGGGCAACTCGCAAAGGCGTCGCGATTGACATTGATAAAGTTTTTGTCACATTCGGTATCATCCAGCGAGCGGCGACAGGCAGCCAGGATATCGGGACGGAATGCCTCCAGTTCCTCCAGGTAACGCTTGGCACGGAACATGAACATACCACTGTTCCAAAAATATTCACCGGAGTCGACATAGGTCTGAGCGGTTGCGAGGTCAGGTTTCTCAACAAAACGTTTTACGTTAGCGGCCACCGCTTTATCATCGCAGCACTCTCCGCGCTGGATGTAACCATAACCAGTTTCTGGACCTGTCGGCACAATACCAAACGTAACCAGACTTTTTTCCGCTGCGTAAGGCAATGCTGCTTCGATCGCCTGGTGGAAAACATTCACATCCTTGATGATATGGTCTGCTGCCAATACCAGCATGATAGGATCGTTACCTGCTGCGGTAGCATTCAATGCAGCCAGAGCAATCGCTGGCGCAGTATTTCTGCCAATGGGCTCCAGGATAATGTTGTGTGACAACATATCAATTTGACGCAGCTGTTCAGCCACCATAAAACGGTGGTCTTCGTTGCAGATTACAACAGGCTCACCGATCTCCACGCCATCGAGTCGTTTCAACGTTTCCTGAAGCATTGAATTTACGCTGTGCAAGCGCAAAAACTGCTTAGGGTGGAGTTCTCGTGACATCGGCCATAAACGGCTACCAGTACCGCCTGCCATAATTACAGGTAATAACATTTTTTGTCCTTATGACGCTAAAAATATATAAAGCTTTAAATACAATATGTTAAGTTAGGTCACACCAATACATAACGTTCAATCATCGCGCTTACTATTGCCTTATGCAGTGCTTAGATGAAGGCCAAACAGCAACGAAGGGCATTTCGCTGGCAGTGATAATACAGGAAATTACTCAACCTCTCACGGTGACGAAGGCCTGCAAAAATCACGCTACCGCCCTTGGCTCAACAGCTACCAACCGACTGATCTTGCTTTTGAATTTTATCCATGGCCAAAACTCGCCACACTGTTGTACCTCGCATATGGCACGAAAAGCCATACTCGTGTCCCCCCTTGTCAGGTATAGGGGACGGATATAATAAATATTTTTGCTGCGTATGCTACCACCTTAACCATCAAAACACCTGTAGATTATCCGCTTTTTCAGGCTTATCTGAGATGAACGCTCACTCAGCACCCGAAAAGGGCTTAACCCGTGTAACAATCGCGATCGCATTGTTAAATACGTTATAATATTTAAAGAATGTGTATCCTGGTGGGATGCATGATTGCGATCGCAAACCGCAATCATGATCTAACAAAGAGAGGGAGCTTATCTGTAAGGTATTACTTTTGGTAACCTTGTGGATTAGTGCGCTGCCAATTCCAAGTATCGCGCATCATATCATCAATGCCTCGGCTGACTTTCCATCCCAGCTCCTGATAAGCCAGATCGGCATTGGCCCAGAAAGCAGGCAGGTCGCCATCGCGACGTGGCAAGATCTGATAAGGGATCGTTACGCCTGACGCTTTCTCAAACGCCTGAACCATCGCCAGCACCGAATGCCCTACGCCAGCCCCAAGGTTATAGGCCTTAAATCCATTGATCTTTGGCAGATGATCCATCGCCTTCAGGTGGCCTTCGGCCAGGTCCATGACATGGATGTAATCGCGTTCTCCCGTTCCATCGTTTGTCGGATAATCCCCACCGAAAATACCCAGCTTCTCCAGCTTGCCGATAGCCACTTGTGAGATGTACGGCAGCAGGTTATTGGGAATGCCATTGGGATCTTCACCAATCAAACCGGACTCGTGAGCACCTACCGGATTAAAATAACGCAAGGCGATAATCGAGAACTGAGGCTCTGCTTTAGCGAAATCTTGCAGGATCTGCTCCACCATCAACTTTGATGTCCCATAAGGGCTGGTTGTCCCGCCGATCGGTGTCGTCTCTACATAAGGTACCGGCGAATTGGCACCATAGACAGTGGCAGAAGAGCTAAAGATAAAGTCGTGCACGCCGGCACGACGCATAGCATCCAACAACACCAGCGTGCCGGTAACGTTATTCTGATAATACTCCAGCGGCTTGCGCGTTGACTCCCCTACCGCCTTAAGACCGGCGAAATGGATCACGGCAGTGATCTCATGAGCGCCAAAGATGCGCTGCAGGCATTCGGCATCCTGAACGTCTCCCTGATGGAACTCTGCGGCTTTCCCCGACAGTTTCTCCACCCGCTGCAATGACTCCGCAGATGAGTTGGACAAATTATCCAACACCACGACGTCCTCGCCACGCTCCAGGAGCGATAGCACGGTGTGTGATCCGATGTAACCAGCACCACCGGTAACTAAAATTGCCATATCCCCCCCCTTATACTTCGCAACATTCTTGATTCGACAAAAACGCCCTCATCGATACAGAGCGCATCATACAACCCTCTGGGCGTACCATGAAGAGAGAGCGGTAAAACCGCTCTCATCCTAGACTATTCAATGTATTAAGCGTTAAATTTGTGCACCGAGCAACGCCAAAATCTCGTTGGTCTTCGCTTGCATCAGCGCAACATCGGCGCGCGATTCGACATTAAGACGCACCACAGGTTCCGTATTGGAGGAACGCAGGTTGAAACGCCAGTTTGCGAACGACATGCTGATGCCATCGGTATAGTCTACCTCATCCGCTTGCGCCAAATAGTATTGCTTGACGCTTTCAATGGACACGGCCGGCTGTGCCAGTTTGATATTGATCTCACCGGAAGACGGGTAGGCGGCAATGCGATCCTGTACCAGTTGCCCCAAAGTTTGTCCTTTCACACTGACCAGTTCGGCAACCAACAGCCACGGGATCATGCCGCTGTCACAATAAGCAAAATCACGGAAATAGTGGTGGGCGCTCATCTCACCGCCATAAATGGCGTCTTCCGCACGCATGCGTTCCTTAATGAAAGCATGGCCGGTTTTCGACATCACGGGCACGCCACCCGCATCGGTGACCACATCGACGGTATTCCAACTCAGACGCGGGTCGTGGATGATCTTCGCTCCCGGCTGTTTCTGCAGGAAGGCTTCCGCCAGCAAGCCGACGATGTAATAACCCTCAATGAAATCGCCTTTTTCATCGAACAGGAAGCAGCGATCGAAATCGCCGTCGAACGCGATCCCCATATCAGCGCCATGCTCACGCACCGCATCGGCGGTATCCGCGCGACATTCAGGCAGCAAAGGGTTGGGAATACCGTTAGGGAAAGCCCCGTCCGGCTGGTGATGCACCTTGATAAACTCCAACGGCACGCCCCGCGCCTTGAGTTGCGCCTCGATGGCATCAATCACATGCCCTGCCGCACCGTTGCCCGAGTTGAACACCAGCTTCAACGGCTTGAAGTTTTTCACGTCTACATAGGACAGTATGTGCTCTACATAAGCCCCCAATACGTCCTGGCGGACATAGCTACCGCGCGTTGCTGCCGGCGCCTGAAAGTGATTTTTCTCCGCCAGTTCTTGAATCGCTCGTAGCCCGGTATCGCCGCTGATTGGGCGAGAGCCTTCGCGCACCAACTTCATGCCATTGTAATCGATAGGATTATGGCTGGCGGTCACTTCCACGCCACCATCGGTTTTTAAATAGGTTGTGGCGAAATAGATTTCTTCGGTACCGGTTAAACCGATGTCTATCACATCAGTGCCAGAATCCTGTAAACCTTTCGCCAGCGCCAGTTTCAGGCTTTCACTGGTCAACCGCACATCGCAGCCCAACACGATCCGTTTGGGCTTCAAAAACTCGCCATAGGCACGTCCAATACGATACACGATGTCCTCATTCAGCTCTTCGCCCAGCTTTCCCCGGATGTCATAAGCTTTAAAACACGTCAATTTTTGCATTACCAAACCCTGTTAAACTCTGCCATAGCGATCTTGCAAACGCTCAATATCATCTTCTTCCAGATAGCGCCCCGACCTGACCTCGATCATTTCCAAATCGATTTTTCCCGGGTTTTCTAGCGTATGGACACTGCCCGCAGGAATGAAGGTAGACTGATTTTCCGACAAGAAGAACTCTTGATCATCAACGTTAACTCTTGCTGTCCCACTCACAACGATCCAATGTTCGGCACGGTGGAGATGGCGTTGCACCGACAACCCCTCCCCTGGCCGCACAATGATTTTCTTCACCTGGAAGTGCGTGCCGCTGTCGATGTCGCAAATCTTGCCCCAGGGACGATATGCGGTGGAATGCTGGCGAAAATGATGAAGATTGCGCTTTTTAAGCTCATCAACCACTTTCTTCACATCCTGCACTTTGTCCTTGTGAGCGATCAGCAAGGCGTCAGTGGTGTTGACCACGATCAGGTTTTCCAACCCAATGGTCGCCACCAACGCGGACTCAGAGGAAATGTAGTTGTCATTGGAATCGATCGAGATAATGTCGCCCACATTGACATTGCCCAAATGATCTTTCTTAGAAACGTCCCACAGCGAGGACCAAGAACCAACGTCACTCCAGCCAGCATCAATGGGAATCACTACAGCATCACGCGTTTTTTCCATCACCGCATAGTCGATGGAGTCGCTCGGACAGTGTTTGAAGATCGCTTGTTCAACCCGAATAAAGTTCATGTCGCGTTGGCTTTTAACCACAGCCTGTTGGGTTGTGTTAAAGATGTCTGGGCTAAACTGCTGCAACTCTTGCAAAAACTTGGCGGTTTTGAACATGAACATACCGCTGTTCCAGCTATATTCACCGCTGGCGAGGTATTCTATCGCTTTCTCCAAACGTGGTTTTTCCACGAATGAATCAACCTTAAAGCAATCATGAGACAAGTGACTGCCGCGTTTAATGTAACCGTACCCGGTTTCCGGGTGCTCCGGAATAATGCCAAACGTGACCAGCTGATTGTTGACCGCAAAAGAGATTGCCGTCTGAATCGCCGCGTGGAAATTCTCTACTTTCGTGATCAGATGGTCTGCAGCCAGCACCAAGAGCATGCTGTCTTCGTCTTCTTCGGCAGCGAGATGAGCTGCCAACGCCACTGCCGGCGCGGTATTGCGCCCTACGGGCTCTAAAATGATATTGGTCGCTAATTGTCCGATTTCACGCAATTGCTCGGCAACCAAAAAACGATGTTCCTCATTGCAAATGACCAAAGGAGCGGCAATTTCAATACCGCCCAGCCCCGACAAGCGCTGTAACGTCTGTTGCAGCAGGCTCATCCCACTGTCATCAATAGAAAGAAACTGTTTAGGGAACGATTCTCGCGACATCGGCCACAGACGGCTCCCAGCACCGCCGGCCATAACCACAGGGATTAATTTGGACATTATCTACCCTTTACTCCGCCATCTTTCCTAAACGAAGACGCTACACGTCACTGACGTCATCATTCTAAAATTCATACGATCATCAACCCATCGCCGCGTTTTTGCTAAAAGTATCAATTCCTCTAACCTACTGCCCTTTACAGGAATGATGTTCAGAAATAAACCCGACGAGTAAAAAACAGGAGGAACAACCAGTCGATAACATAACGTATTAACGAAAAAAGAGCAGCATAGAGCTGCTCTTTCAGATTAATGCTCATAGTGAATATATTGCTAACGACTGCGGGCAAAATACTGCGCCACGCGCAGCACATCCTTCTCGTCCAACGTCCCTGAGTCGCTCAGCAAGGTAATCCAGGACTTGATGTAGGCGTACTTGGCGGAGGCCAGATCGCGCTGAGCGCTATAGAGCTGCTGTTCGGCGTTGAGCACGTCAACGTTGACACGTTGCCCGGCCAGCACGCTTTGCCGGGTCGCCGTCACCTGCGTGGTGGCAGACTGTACCGCCAGCTCATAGGCCGCCACCTTGGCGCGGCTGCTGATGCACAGATTGTACTGCTTGCGCAGATCGTTGAGCGTGGTGCCCGTCTGCGCATCCATTTCATACATCGCCTGGCCATAGCGCGCCGCCGCCTGCCGGGTCGACGCCGAAACGCCGCCGCCGGAATAAATAGGCATACTGACCTGCACGCCGATACTGTCGGTACGGTATTTCTGGTTAACCGTGTTATCGCTGCTGGAATCGTTTTCCGAATGCGAAGCATACAGCTGAACCTGCGGCATAAAGCCCGCCCGATTCCTTTCGACGTCATACTTAGCGGCATCCACGCCATGACGCGAGGCGGCTAGCACCGGGTTGTTCTCCAGCGCGATCTTTTGCCACTCTTCAAATTTGGACGGGATCAGCGGCGCCACCTTAAACTTGCCCGGCCGCAAAACCTGCAATTCATCCAGTTGGTTCAGCGGTATGCCGATAATCACTTCCAATTCGCGCTGGGCGGCATCCAGCGCATCGCGCGCTTCGATTACCTGCGCTTCGGCCAGGCTGTAGCGCGCCTGGGTTTCCGATACGTCGGTAATGGTGCCTTCACCGGCGCTCATCAGGCGATCGTTCAAGGTCAACTGTTCCTTGTAAGCCGCCTTTTGCGCTTCGGCCAACGCGATTTGATCCTTGGAATAGGCCACTTCGACATAGGCGTTAATCACCCTAACAGCAAGATCCAGCAACTTACTGCGATAGCGCTCGTCCGACATCATCGTCTGCGCTACGCCGGCTTTGTAACGCGCGTACGCTTCATAATCGAACAGCGGCTGTGTCAGCGTGATCGAACTGGAATAACTACGATATTGTTGCCGCCGGGTGACCTCCGAAACATTGCCGAAAAAGTCGCTCTGCGGGTATTTTTGCGTTTGCCAGTTACGCGGCGAATTCTGGTAGTTCAACGACACCTTCGGCAGCAGCCCCGCCCTGCCGATGTTTTCGTTCTCATCTCCCGCTTCTTTCTCTTTTATAGCCGCCCGGAAGGTCGGGTCCTTTTCTAATGCCAGCGAATATGCGTCTAAAATCCCTATCGAATAAACCGGCGCAGATATCGCAAACAAAAGGGTGCCGATAACCAGACCGGCAGCCTGTCGTTTTGATTGAATCAAAATTATTCCTCGGTTAATGAAGTATGAGCGCGATCCAAAATAGGTTTAAACAGATAACTCAGCAGCGAGCGCGACCCCGTTTTCACGAACACCTCTACCGGCATCCCCGGCTTGATGTCCTCGCCACTGAGCATCTTCATACCCTCCGGTGAGACCGTAACCTGCATCTGGTAGTAAGGCTCACCGTTGGCTTTGTCGACCAGACGGTCGGCGGAAACCAATGTGACCGTTCCTGGAATTTTCGGGGTTTTGTTTTGGTTGAAGGCGGTAAACATCAGATCCACCGGCAACCCGTTGTACACCTTATCGATCAGGTCGACTTTCAGGCGAGAATCCACCACCAGCGTCGCCTGGCTGGGTACAACGTCCATCAGGTGGTCACCCGCTCCCACGACGCCCCCCTGAGTGAAGATATTCAATCCGACCACGGTGCCGTCCACCGGTGAGGTGATGGCGGTGTTGCCCAGATCGAAATCGGCCATTTGCAGCTTATTGCGAAACTCACTGGCGTCCATTTGGGTTTGTGCCAGTTGCGTTCTGACCTCGCGTTGATAGTCGGCGAAACGTTGATCGATACGCTGCTGAGATTCTTGCAGCTGCTTTTGCAATTGGCCAATCCGCCCGACAGTTTCATCGATGCTGCTATTCACTTCGGCGAATTGACGCTGAACTTCCAGATAGCGATTGCGTGGCAGGTAGCCGTCCGCAGCCAGTTGCTTCATGCTGTTCATCTGTTCACGCAGGCTGGAAAGTTGGATCTGCTTGTTGACGCGTGAATCCTGTAGGCCTTTCAATTGGAAACGAATCCCGTCCATCGACTGCTTATAACCGTCAATTTCACTTTGCAGCCCCTGGCGGCGGGAAGCGAACAGCTGCGTTTGCAACGCGATAATTTCAGCCACACGCGGCTGATCCTTGATCTGGGTAAAAATGGGAGAAAAAGTGACGCTACTCAGACCATCGCGTTCGGCGAGTAAACGCCCTTCGGTGGCCAGCGTGGTGTAGTACTGGTCGCGCAGGGAATCGACCTGCGCCTGTGCCTGCACCTGGCTCAACTGCACCAGGACTTCACCGGCTTTCACCTTGTCGCCCTCTTTCACCGCGATATTTTTGATGATGCCGCTGGCCGGTGCCTGCACCGTTTTGCGGTTGCCGGAAACGGTTACCGATCCCGGTGATGCCACCCCTTTATCCAGGGGCGCGAACGCTGCCCAAGCCAAAAATCCGAACAGACCAATTCCCACCACCAGCCAGCCCATCCGGGTAAACCGCCGTTCATCCTGTGGGATCTCTTCAATATACGAGTCTTGCGGCTCGCCAATGTGCGTCGACATACCAACTCCTTTAAACTGCGGACGGCAATAAAGCCATCAAGCAATTCACGGCTTAATTAATTTGCGTTTTTGGGATATTGCCTTCATCTGGCTCAGAATTTACCGCCCTCACCGCTTGCTGAGGCTGTTGCGTCTGCGCTTTTTGCGCATTGGCTAACGCCTGAAGCACTTGTTGAGTCGGGCCGAACGCGTTGACGTTGCCATTCACCAAGAGCAACAGCTTGCTGGTCATCGACAGCAAATTGGTGCGATGAGTAATCAGAACCACCGTTTTATTACGTTGCTTGAGGAACATAATGGCCTGGTTCAACGCTTTCTCGCCCGCATCATCCAGATTGGAGTTAGGCTCATCCAAAACCACCAGCGAAGGGTCGCCGTACAGTGCGCGCGCCAGGCCGATACGCTGTTTCTGCCCACCGGACAGCCCAGCGCCACCGTTGCCGAGCACCGAATCATAGCCGTTCGGGAAACGCAGGATCAGTTCGTGCACACCGGCCAACTTAGCGGCTTCAATGACCTTCTCTGAGTCGATCTCGTTAAAGCGAGCGATATTCTCGGCGATAGTCCCGGCAAACAGCTCAATGTCCTGCGGCAGATAGCCGATATACGGCCCCAACTCATCCTTGTTCCACTGATAGATGTCAGCATTATCCAACCGAACAATCCCTTCACTGACCGGCCAAATGCCGACCAGCAAACGAGCCAGCGTCGATTTCCCCGATGCGCTCGGGCCAATGATCCCCAGCACGTCACCAGGCTGGATGGCAAAACTCACGTTATGCAATACCGCATCGCCTTTGGATCCCGGCGGCGTGGCGGTGACGCCTTCTACGGCAAGCACCCCTTCCGGACGCGGCAAGGACATACCGGTACCACGTTGCGGGTGCGTTTCCAGCAGCTTGACCAACCGGCCATAAGAAAGCTTCGCCGCGCTGTAGCTCTTCCAGACGTTAATAACCTGCTCAATCGGCGCCAGCGTTCGCCCCATCAGAATGGAGCCTGCAATCATCATACCGGGCGTGATGTGCCCATCGATAGCCAGCCACCCCCCCAGCCCCAACACCAGTGATTGCAGCGACATGCGCACAAACTTGGTGATCGACGTGACCCGCGATGCGCGTTCGCTGGCGATGCGTTGGCTGTTCAAGAATCGCTGGTGCAGACCGAACCACCGGCGTTTCAGGTTAGGCAACATCCCTAAAGCCTCGATCACTTCGGCATTTCGCAGATTGGTGCTGGCCAACGTACCGGACATAATCGACAGCTTGCTGGCTTCCGCCAGCGGCTTTTTCGACACCATTTCGTTGATCACCGCCAATGCGATCAACAACAGTGCACCGACCAGGGCGAACAGCCCCAACCAAGGGTTAAAGAGGAATATCACCAACAGATAGATCGGAAACCACGGTGCATCAAAGAAGGCGAACAGCGCGCTGCCGGTGAGGAATTGGCGCAGATTGGTCAAGTCACTCAGCATCTGGCCGGCGTCAGAAGAACCGTTTTTCAGATTCGCCTCGTAGGCCGCAGTGTAGACTCGCGTGTTGAGACGCATATCCAGCTGACTGCCGATACGGATCACCACCATGCTGCGCACGTATTCCAACAGCGACATCATGCCGAACATGCCCAGCATGATCAGCGTCAGCATCAACAGCGTGATTTCATTACGCGAAGGAAGCACCCGGTCGTAAACCTGGAGCATATAGATAGAAGGAACAAGCATTAATAAATTAATAAATGCGGTAAATATGCCAACGGTCCAAAAAACCTTACTGCGAGTCCGTATAACATCCGCAATTTCATTGCGCGGTATAAATTGATTCACTTTCTGCCCTTACATCATGTGCACTGTCAGTCAAAATCCGCATTGGACTCTTATAAGGAAAATCCTAAAAAGGGAAAAATAAAATAAATCCTAAAGAACCCCCACCCCAGACATGCTCGAGACTGCAGATACTTTTTCTAACTATAGGTAGAGAAAGCGGATATCAGCAAGGCCGTAAGCAAAAAAAATCGCCTCACGAACTACAGAAAAAAACAAATGAAAACAGTGAGGTAAATAGTAGACAGGGCAACGCGAGTTTAGTACGAAAGGGAATAAATTAGAGATAATGACGTAGTTCACAATTTTCAAAGAATACGGGGTGTTTACACACCCCGTATTATTGATTGACTAACAGTTTCAATGGGCATTATAACCCACTGGAATTCATACTTACGCGTAGTGCAGAGTATCCACCAATTGCTGGTGGTTTTGCCCTGTCAGGTATACCACGGTATCGTTGAGGTCCAGCGTGTGGTTATCGTTGTTGTCGATAATTACATACGAGCTTGCAGTGTTACCGCCACCGCTGAATACAACGGATGCCACACCCACTTTCGCCGTCAGCGAGTTGCTGCTATCCAGACCCAAGATACCACCCAACAGGCCGATAACGCCGTTGGTCAAACCGCCCACCAGTGTCCCCAACAACGCATCCAACGTGTCGGCAGAGCGCGTACCGTAGTTCGCTACCGCAGTGCCGCTGGCGTCATCGGAAATAGTCAGGCCGCCATGGTTCACGTCGACAATCGAGTCCTTGAGGCTATTAAAGTCCTTGATGGTCACACCCGCCTGCGTGTTACTCGCCTTGATGTCATAGGTGTTGGCACCTGCGCCACCGGTCAGCGTGGTGTTGCCAATCACGCCCAGGGTATCGGCAGCACTGGAGCCTTCTACGGTCATCTGGTAACCGTTCAGGCCCAACGCCGTCAACACCGGCGCCAACAGGTTGGTGGTAATGACGCTCAGCGGCAGAATGTTCAGCAATTGAACGATGATACCGTCACCGGTACCGCCATGGCTGGAGTCGAGATTCAGCCCCCCGGTGTTGGTGGACGCATTGATATCACGCACGTTGCTGAAACCGCTGCCCAACGTCAGATCCAGCGCGTGATCACCGGTCACGTTGATGGTCTGAACCTGCGCATTGGTGCCGGCCAGTGACAGAATGTTGTCAAAGCTGCCGGTACCGCCTGAGGCCACGTTCACCGTGGTCAGAGCGGTGCCCAACAAGGCGCTGCTGCTGCTGTTAAGGGTAATGGCGCCGGCATTCACATTGGAAGAACTCACCGCATCAAAGTTGATATTGAAATGATCGGTGGCGTTCTGCACGAAGGTGAAGTTCAGCGTACTGGCGGAAGTCGCGTCCCCTTTCACTTCCAACTGCGCGGCGTTGCCGCCGGCGGCGTTAATGACGTTGACGTTAGCCAGACCGGAGATCACAAAACCTTGTGAGCCCAGGTTGGTGGCCGCCGCGTTCTGCGTAACCGTGCCGCCCGTGGTGCCTTCCACCGTAGATGTGCCGTTGGTCAGGCCAAAGTCAAAGGTGTGGGTCGGCGTTGTGACGCTGGTGGTGGTCGGTGAACCGATTAGCGGAGTCGTAATCAGCGTACCGACGGACTTGCCGATATAGCCGGTCAGGTCAATTTTCTCAAAGTTCGAGAAGTTGTTGGCGTTGCTGGTCACGGTACTGGTGCGAACGCCCAGGGCGTTTTGGTTGGTTACTACAGTTTTGGTGATGAAGTTGGCGGAGATGGAGTCCGTACCCGCACCACCATCAGCCTTAACCGTGTTCGCGACAGTGTTCGCCCCACCGGAAACCCCGTTGCCCACCCAGTGCAGGCTGTCGTTGCCGGCGCCGAGGTTGAACTGTGCGGTACCGGTCGCGATGTTGGCCGTCGATGTGACAACTACGTCATCCGCACCCGAACTGGCGTTCAGGATGACGTTGCCGTTATTCACGGTGATATCTACACCTGGATTAACACCATTGTCAGACAAGTTGACCGTTGCTGCGCTGGTGCCGTTGATAGTCAGATTCGCCAGATGGTCGGCGAACTTCAGGTTCACGGTGCTGGCGGCATTGGCGTTCAGTTGAACATTCGTCAGTACCGCTGTTTCGGCGTTGCTGATTTGATGAGAAATACCGGTGTTCACAGTACCCGTAGCGTTACCACCGGCGGCTGTAGTCGTCAGGCTAGCCGCGGTTTTGTACAACAGGCTGGTACCGATATCAAACTCAAATGCGTGCTGCTGAGTGACAGTAATCGCGTCAGTAGCCGTTGAAGTCCGCAGGTCATTAATGATGGCTTGGGTAATAACCGATTTATCAGTCCCCAAAGCACTGTAAAGCGCCAGCTGAGCCGGCGTAGCTGCAGTACCGTGAACAGCGGTGTAAACATGTTGGATAAAGTTATCACCAGTCAGCTGTGCGCCTTTCCGCTGGAATTCATCAGAAGCTAATGCACTGGTAATAAACTTAGTATATGCCGCGCCAGATGCCAGATACTTGCTCCAGCTATCCAAACCTACGGCGTCAATGCCGCGCTCCGGCACGGCCAGGAACACAGCAGCAGCCTGTTCCTGGTAATTCAAGCCAGGTAAGCTGCCAGCAGTGTAAGCAGTTGTTGCCAGTGTAAACGCCTGTTTAGCGGCGGCATCAGAGCTGCTGACACTGCCACGCAACGAGTTGATGAAATCAACAATAACATCACCACGCGTTGCTCCGCCTTGCAGTTCCGTCAAGTAAGTATTTAACTCGGTGCTATCTGGCGGCCGTTTAAAACCTTGAGTAAAGAGCTTGGTAATAAAATCCTGATTACTCAAAGTGTTAATATAACTGCGCTCATTAACAAAACTCTGAGCGGCGACGGAGAATGTTCTGGAACCATCATTAATTGCCGCCCCCCAATAGTTGACACCCGCAGCTGATTGCACGGACCCAAGAACATAGTAGATCGCTAATACATCAGAAGCGCCATTACCGGCCGCGGCTGCAGTATTCGCCGAAGGATACAATACGGCATCGATTTTATTATCAAATGCAGTTTGTTGAGAAAGTATGGTTGAATCAAAGCCATTGTAATTTAAGAGATCACTGACTAAACCGCCAACGATATTTGCCGCGGGCTGCCCTCCAGCAAGCAAAGCAGCTAAAACACCGGCGCTAGGTGCTGAGCCATAAACGTTGGTATATATCGCACTCACAATATCGCTAGTACTCTTCCCGCTATATAACGCCTGACCTGCACTGGAAGAGAGAATCTGAGCGACATATTGCGCTGAAGTTCCACCATTTTCAATAAGTTGCCCGGCACTATCGAACGTCGCCGCGGATGCTGCTTTACCAAGAACAGCATAGTAAAGCGCAGCACCAGTCTGCTGTGAGACAAGAGATGACATGTGTATTCTCCTAGAGAAGCCATTCAAAAAACGTTACAGACAGCAATTTGCCGCTGAAGAACAAAGCAAGAACAAGCAAAACAAAAATGCATGAAAATCAATGATTCGTCAGTTTCAATACTCCTATGGTTAAAGCAGTAGATACATACAAAGAAAGTATCTAAATTCAATGATGTCAAGATTAGAAAGAAAATATAAAAATAATCCTAATAGCGCAGATTGATACTAATCTTTCCTGCATTTAGTTAACGAGTGATTGCTTAGCTAACATTAGGAATAACCTTAGTTACTTTCGCGCTTGAAAGCGTAAAAATACCTGTAAAACCAATCTATTATTTTCACACTGACCTCAGCGAGATAAGACGATGACGTTCATGAAACTGCCCCCCTTCTCTCTCAAATTTATACTCGGCACACTTCTTGCTACCCTGCCTCTGAAAATCGGTTATGCCTTCGAGATTGGCATTAACACACACCTACGCTGGTATCCAGAAGAGCAAGATCATTATTTGAACTTGATAAGTAACTATGGTTTTAATTCCTTTCGTGATGATTACCTTTGGGGGTTAGTTGAACAACAGAAAGGCACCTATCAACCTGTAGATAAACTTATACGTGTAGATAAGTCTCTCTTAGTTGCAAATAAAAACTATGGTATGAACCCCATTGCCGTTCTAGCCTATGGCAATGATCTCTATGATAAAAGTGGATATGCCAGCAACGATGAATCTATCGCAGCTTATGCAAATTATGCATACTGGACAGCAAAAAGATTTAAAGGAAAGGTCAAGTATTATGAGATCTGGAATGAGTGGAGTGTTGGCACCGGCACGCATAATAAATCACCAGCCCCTCCTCCAGCTCAGGTCTACTACAAACTCATCAAGCAGGCCTCTATAGCGATAAAGAGGGCAGACCCCGGAGCTATCGTGCTTGCAGGCTCCTTCGATCCTTTAGGAAACGATGGATTAAAATGGTCCGATGACTTGATAAAGCTGGGCATGCTCAATTATATAGATGGGATATCAATACATCCGTATAGCTTTAAATCCAGTGATAAATCGCTGACTACCCCGGAAGGAAACATTGAAAAAATCGATGGGTATCAAGAAGAATTGAAGAGGCTCGTAGGCAAAGAGGTCCCTATTTACATCACTGAAATTGGCGTACCAACCAATGCGGGGAAATTTGGGTACAGCGAGGACTATGTAGCCCAATATGTTGTCAAATATACTCTTCTTGCAAAGGCCAGGGGATATATAAAAGGAGTTTGGTGGTATGACTTAAGCGATGATGGTGATAACAACCAAAATATAGAGCATAGATTTGGATTGCTCAGGAAAAATGGGAGTAAAAAGCCAAGCATGGAGTCATACGAGAAAATTGCCGATTTAATAAAAAATTACTCAGTAAAAAATTACAATGTGACAACCGATGGTAAAGTGAATTTAATCTTTAGCAATGGAAAAAAAGAAGCCAGGGTTAGTTGGAAAAAGAATGATACGCAGGAGGGAAGGAATTCCACAACGGGAAGAATAATGTCGCTCATGACGAGTAGTAAACCATCTTCGCAGAAAATTACGGCTCTCGTAATTGAAGACCCAACACAAAAAAGTCAACCAGCGGTTAGCGCAGACACGCCAGTGATAACATTCGGCAACGAGTAAATCCGCATTAAACAAATGAAAAATCACCTCATTTGGACTCCTTTGGAGGTGGTTTAAAGCCGAAAAAAAAGCGAGACGACAAACACAGTCTCGCTTTTATCATTTTTAAAATAGTACCGTTATACTATCGTATAACGCCCTGCATTGAGCATGTCGGAAAATAATCTCTCGGACTTTATTGATGGTGAAACAATATAGGTAAACTTAGCAGCCATAGCTAACGGGATATCATCATAATGATCAGTAAAGAAAAGATCTGGTTCCTCAGAAAATTGCTCCCGCACGAATTTAAGCTTCACTACATTTAATGTTTCGACAAATTCACCTGAGTGGCAAAAATGTGCACATATAGTGACATCAAAATCATTAACTTCCTGAGAGAAAGAGGACACATAAATATCCGGCGCTGCAGTTGCCAAGCACTTAGTCGAATTATCACCTAGAACGAGCAAATCCTTTCGGAGAGAATGGCGGGCCAACCATTTTCCGTACTTCTTACCGACATAGGGCCAAAACTTGGTGCGTTGCTGAATCGCTAATAAAGCCACCTTAAATCCAACGCGATCCATTCTCCCAATTTTCCTGCATATGGCGAATTTAATAATAGAAAATAAAAAATACCATCTAAGGAAAAAAATAGAGATGAAAAAAGACAGAACAACCCATACTTTAAAAGTGTTAAATGGCACAAGTGTGCCATCAAGATCATATACGGATTTCAACCTTTTCTCCTAACATCACTAGCCCAAGGATAACGAATAAGATAGCCCTTATAAAGATAAAAATCTGGAATAAAAGCAGGCTCGTCAAATGTGACATTTAACGCAGCAGTTTTAACGACCGAATCCGATGAAAGAAACGGTTGGAGAAAATTGATGCAATCAATAAACGTACCACCACTATCAACGGCATCATCAACAATTAGAATTCTCTTACCTTTTCGCAGGTGTTCCAAGTCGCCGGAGATATGCGCCACAGCTCCTACTGACAATATTCTTCCGGATTTTCTGAACTTACGTTCGTTGAATTTTATTTCCGCTATTCTCAATAAGTCATTTATCGGCCTTGGGAGGAAAGGCAAAAAAGAAGCCATTCTGAACTTGGACTTCTTCTTAGTAGAATTTCGCTGCCTTTTTATTATAACAAGCGGAACATTAATTTTTTTCCCAATTTCCTCAGCGACATAGCGTCCACCAGTGGCAACACCAATAATAACATCAGGGGAAAATTCTTTAATTATTTCTTTAGACAACCGATCACATAACGAATCGAAATCTTTGCCGATAGCCGTAATAACTTTCATATCAAAACTTTCCTATGATATTTTCATAAACAGAGTAAGTCTCCGTTGCGCATCGCTGCCAACTGAAAGTATCAGCTCTTCTTAGACCTTTTTCTGACAAAGAGGCACGTAACTGAGCATCATTAAAAACATTCTCCATAGCACTAACTAACTGAGAAAGGTCATTTGGATTAACCAATAATGCTGCATCACCAGCTATTTCCGGGCAGGAACCTGCGGTAGAGGTGATGACAGGAGCCCCGCAAGACATCGCTTCTAGAATAGGCAAACCAAATCCCTCGGCAAAACTTGGAAATACCAGGCAAAGCGTGTTGTTATACAAATGAACAAGGTCCTCATTCGAGACACCTCGAAGGACTTTTATTTTATCCGGGTTATTAAATATTTTATTTTCCAAGGCAGGATTAGGAAATGCCGGATCGAACCCTCCAACCAAAACTAACTGCACATCAGCATCGGCAAGTCTCTCGAATGCAGCAATAACACTATCAATATTCTTAATCGCGGCAAACCGCCCGACAAAAAGAAAATATGGCTTAGTCACACCCAGACTAGCGATTACATCATTAGATTTTACTTTATCTTTCACGTGGAACTGCTTGCTCGCAGCTTCGTGCACAACCGTAATTTTATTTTCATTAACACCGAAGTTATTGATTATCTCATCTTTCGTATAATGAGAAACTGCAATTATATGATCTGCTTTTTGTAAACTAGCCGGCGTGAAAATTTCCAATCCTTTAGTCAACTTAGGATTGAAGTACTGTTTGTGCGTACGGAACATGACATCATGAACAGTCACAACATGTTTCGTACTTCTGGTTGTAACCAAGGGCGATAAATAATTTGTATGCAAGAGATCGCATTTATTGCGCCATTCAGCAAGTGCAAATCCGCCGAGAAGGTTCATAGGCGTCCAACCTGATATCAACTTCTTTATTTCTACACGATTATCATTTAAGAAAGGTTGCCCAGCCTGCTTAGTTAAAACAATGGCAGGATCGTCCGCCAGAAGCAATAACTTATCATCGCGATTTATGCACGAAATCAAGTTATTCGCCAATTCTATTGTGTACGTTCCAGTCCCTTGACTAACCTTTTGCATAAATCGGCTATCGAGTGCGATTCTCATTATCCATTCCCATAAAATAAACTATTATAAAGTTAGTATGCGCCATCACGCTTTAATACAACACCTATAGTTTTAAATAGAATCGCAATGTCATTCCAAAGCGCCCAATTCTTAACGTACCATGCATCAAAATACACGCGCGTGTCATAATCAATATCATTACGGCCACTGACCTGCCACAATCCTGTCATTCCTGGCTTCGCCATGAAGTAGTAATCGACATCACCTGCATAACGTTCCAATTCTTTTTCAATAACCGGTCTTGGGCCAACTAGACTCATTTCACCACGAAGTACATTCCACAATTGAGGTAACTCATCCAGGCTTGTCTTTCTAATAAAAGCGCCAATCTTTGTAATACGTGGGTCGTTTTTCAATTTAAAGTCTTTATTCCATTCTTCTCTGGCCTCAGGATCTCGCTCCAATAAATCTGCAAGTACTTCCTGAGAATTTAGAACCATCGATCTGAACTTTAAGCATTTAAATTTCTTTCCATTGTGCCCCACTCTCTCATGCCCATAAATAGGACGACCACCATCTCTTGAAACTTTGTAAGTCAAGAAAATCAACACGGGAGAAAGTGCAACCAAAATAAGAGATGAGCCAATAATATCAAATGTGCGCTTAATGAAGCGTGATGAGCGCTTGGCTAAATTATTGCTTACCCGCAGAATCATTACTTCATGACTAAAAATAAATGACATATCGGTGCCATAAAGAGGAACACCACGAAGAGTTGGGATAACAGAAACCGACCGACAATTATGCTTAGCCAGATCTTTCAACCACCAATCACGTAGCGCATGTTGTTCAAATTCAAGTGCGACGATAAATTGCGTACTCTCAACATTGACACAACGCCACAGCTCTTCTTCCGAATTAATGACCGGGATGCCAAAATAATTATCTTCGCATGGTTTATCCGTACACACAAAGGCAACAACTTCAAATCCAAGAACTTCTTCACTTTGCAATGCTGCATAGGCTTCAAAGGCATTTCTTCCCGAGCCAATGATTATGGTTTGTTTTTTCCACAATCCCATCTTGTTAAGGATTTTTTTTGTTAATGCTCTCCCCAACGGAACTAAAATAATTATCAACATCCATGATAACACCCAAACTGAACGAGAAAAGTTCCACTTAGAAAATGCAACTAGAGCTAAATCAAGAACAGCAAAAATAACTAGCGTTCTGAGAACTTCCTTGAGCTCAAACCAAAATGGCTTTCTATATGTGTAGTGTCTAAGCCTTGTCCAGAACCAAAGAACACACACTACAGATATAACAAACTGCGCAACAGAACGAATAAAAAACTCATCCTGAGGTATATAATTATTTAACCCATCAAATAATTTGTAAAGAATGAAATACGAAAGATAGACCGATATGTTAAAAAAGAAAATATCTGACAATGCTAGCATTAGTTTTGTCGTAAAATCGCCAAAAAAAACATTTGTTTTTTTCATTATGCATCCCGAATACTATTTTATAAAATTCAACACGTTATAGAGACAGGTAATTACCGAGCAGCGAGTAAAATTAATTTCATATGAATTAGATAAGCTAGATATTTATTTTATAACTTCACGATAAAGTGAACTTACTTTCTGTGTCATAAAACAGCTTTTGAAGTTTTTACTGTAATTATCATAACTTCTTTCGCTCATCGTTTTCCAAAAATCCAAATTTTTATCGCAAATAACGGTAGAAAAACCTTTTATATCCCCATAATCAACTAAAAAACCTGTGACACCATTTATAATAATTTCTGGCAGTGAACCTCGCTCAAAAGCCAGAACGGGTAAACCGTAACTTTGCGCCTCTACGGCAACAAGGCCGAAGGCCTCCCAACGACTTGGCATCAGTAAGACTGTTGCATGGAAAAAATAAGGTGCAATATCTTCATACTTCAACCAGCCTATGTACGTTATTTTTTCACCATATACAGGAAGACTCTTGTACTCTATAACATAGTCTCCGATCACAGTGATATGTATATCCTCATTCTGAGAAAGCAAATTGGTTATATTTAGAACGTGATCAAAACCTTTCTGGTGATCCGTCCGTCCAACAAAGAGAATATTCTTTTTATTCGCGTATTTATAAGGGCTTTTTTGCGTTACTATCAAAGGATCTTGAACACCATTATAGATAATGACTAAACGCTCTGGATTAAGCCCCCATTTTATGGCTTCCCTATATTCATATTCACTGACACAAATAGTTTTATCCGTCACTTTCTCTAGCATGCGCTCAATAAATGCGTAGACTCGCTTTTTATAAACAGGAATATCCATTAAGAAAGCAAAGGCATGCGGACAGTAAATCACTTTGGGGTGATAAAAAACAAATATTATAGGCAAAGCCAAACGGCATAAAAAGCCAGCAAAACTACTGTGTAAATGAATTACATCCGGTTTTTTATTTAAAACCACTCGCAGAAAACAAAACAGAAGCAAAAATAATGACATAGTATTTCTTCCAGTTCTATTGAATGGAGAAAGCACATGTTCTCTAACACCAACCAGTTCAGATAACTGTTGTCTCGGAACAATGCATAATACCTCATCTTCAGTATCTTGCTGTTCCATAACCAGTTGTCGCATGATTGTCGCAACACCACCCTTTATTGTTTCGGCGACATGCAATATTTTCACTAATCACTCCAGGGCTTATCTTTTGCGTAGCCTTCAAGTATATTATTTATTTTATTAGCCGACGCCAACCAATTAAATCGCTTAGCGTTTTCAAAACCTCGTTTAATCAGTGAATCCCTTAAACCACCATCATGGTATAGTTTCTCTATCTGTGAAATTAAACTTTCAGAACAAGTTGGTGAAAAATAAAGCGCACTGTCGTTCAACACTTCCGGCATTGATGCTGTATTAGATGCAATAACAGGACAACCGCAAGATTGAGCCTCAAGCAATGGAATTCCGAAACCTTCATAGAGGGATGGGAAAACGAAAGCAAAGGCTCCTGAATAAAGCACTGCCAGTTCCTCATCAGTAACTCGGCCATAGTACTTTATATATGAATTATTACTCACTGTAGAATAGGTAACTGTTGAAAAATTTCTATTCGATGCACCGACAATTTTTAACTCCAAACCTAAACTCTTATTTATTTTTTCAAAACTATCAATTATCAGTTTAAAATTCTTATGAACGCTTGGAGAAGATACACATAGAATATATGGATTGTCTGGCTCAGTAATTTTGCGTGGAAAAAAAACCTCAGTAGCTGCATTATTGACAACATCAATATTCTCAATTCCGTAGGCCCGCTCTATTTCATTTCGAGAAAAATCACTGACAGTAATGATTTTTTTCCCCCTTTTTAAAAGCCACGGTGAAAAAATTCTATAAAAAAATCTAAAACCTAGTGAGTAACTTTTGGGATAAACTCGATAAGTTATATCATGATGAACAATGATATTATTAAAGAACCCTATTGGAGCGGTATTACAAAAACTTAAAAGCACATTTCCATTTCGCACCATAAAGAGAAATAACTCCGTTTGCTCCCATAACTGTCCGGATAGGCACCCGATTCTCTTTATATTAAACGCCTTAGTAATCTCATTATCTGGCGTAGTTTTAGGGCAAAGCACAACAATATCATCTCGGATCTTAATCAAATTAAGTAAGATTTGAATAGCAAAGCGTTGAACGCCTGTCACCTCTTGCGTTAAAAAACGGCCATTAACATAGATCACAATCGTTAACTCACTTTTGTATAAACTGGATTAGCACTGCCCTCCTCATCGGAGTATTCTTCCGGTTTAAGTGAAACTAAAAGCGCAGTTATTATTATCGGGAATATATAACCAGGATAGTTGGTAAATGGATTGTTATAGGCAAAGTTTGTTAGCAATGATATCAACCAGTACAAATAGACACCGTGTGGTAATACGGTAGATGTCTTCTTATACAAACTAACCAACAGTAAAAAAGCACCGCAAACAAATACCAGTACACCAACAAATCCATAATTTGAGAGAAGGTAAATGTACAAACTGTCTAGCGGAATCGCCGTTGTATTATCTTCAACCCCAACCATACCACTACCGTTCACAGCATAACCAGAGCCAAAGTAAATAGAGTAGGCTGAATCTAACACTTGCTCAATATAAAGAATACGCAAGAAAATACTGTTTTCGGCGTATGTATTTTCCTTTGAAGAAAACACTTCATATATAAATGTGTTAGTAACGGAAAGGAAAAAAACAATGGAAACAACAACAGTAATCCAAGTAATGAATCTCAACGCTCTCTGATTCGAGACAAGTCTATTAATAATCATATAAAGAACATAAATTACCATCATCACGAAAGCTGTTTTTGATGTAGAGCAAAGAATGCCTGCGATCATTAAGAATGTAAATAGCGTTCTCCTCTTGGCTGAAACAAATGAGGCAAGAGCGAGGCCAAAGAAAAGATATTCACTGAGGCTGAAAGGTGTTGTCAATAAACCCAGAGCTCTTAAATAACCATCTGTAGTGCGTAAAACAAGGCCATTGTCTTTACCAAACGCGGTTAACATCGGGCCAGGATTGAACCCCAGAACCTGGAAAATAAGCTCTGCCGAGAAAAACTCAGCAATAGTGGCTAACGCATTAATCGAACAAAAAATAATATAAAACTTAATAAAAACAGATACTATTTCTTTTTTCTCTTCAGTGCTAAACATACTAGCTAACGCTGCGATCAATATTGCCGAAATTGCGAAGAGTTCAACTCGAAACTGTATAGCAATCCTTGTCATATCAAATTTTGAAAAGAGTAAGGTCGCCAAAATATATGAAAGGATAAAAAAACAAATCGCTAAAAGCGTTAGCATCAATGTGGTGAACTGCCTACCTGCCTTATATCCATTTGCAACAAAAAAGAAAATCATCAACAACGGAAATACTATCGAGAAGAAATCTTTATAGAGCAAGATCAAACGAGTAGTATTATAAGCAAAAATTGTAACCAGCCCATTTAATGAAGCTAATGCCAGGTACGTCAGAATAAAAAATATAAATATCTTTGAGGTTGATGTGTTCATTTTAGTTATTGTAAACCTCTACATATCGTTTCGCGATATTATCAATATCAAAACTCTCCACGACGCTGCGTTCTTTGTGTGTGCGTGTATCTTCAACTTTGAAAGAGTTTAGCGGCCTAACATTACTACTCATGGCTGCTATTTCTGAAATCCCCCCCATGAAATTAGTATAGACAATCTTCCCAGAAAGTGCACACTCCGCAACTGAACGCCCAAATGGTTCATTCCATTTTGTTGGCAGTATAACTGCATCAACATTTGCCATAAATTCTTCTACCGCAATAAAACCAAGCAGTTCAACATTTGATTTTTCCGCCAAAATTTTCATGGCATTACCTTCATCGCCATTAAACCTACCTGCCGCATAAAACTTGACATCTGCCCTATTCTTATATTCATCTGCAAGGCGACAGTATTCATCGAATCCTTTATCGCTAGTAAGGCGACCTATAAATCCGACTCTAAAAGTTGAACTTTCTCTATCTTCAAAGCGAAGCGGTTCTATCGGATTATAGATAACCGAACATCTATCTTCATTAAAAAATCCGTTTGTAGTATGCAAATCAGAAATATAACGACTGATTCCAACAAAACTGAAAACGGCTTTGCTCTTCCACTTTTTAAAAAATGAGAAAAACCTCACACTCAATTCTGACGTACTCATCACCTTGCCATGTTTGAACAAGGTCGAGTTAGGATGAAAGAGATAGTAATCTCTCGCGGTATGAACCAGTTTCACCTTACACTCTTTCACCGCATCCCACGCAGAAATTGAAAAACCGCCCAGATTATTAGTATGCACAACGTCTGGAAGAAAGTTTTTTATTTCCTCTTTCACCGCATGCTTCATTGAGAAATTGTACTGATCTTTTGCATGCCATACTATTTTCTTCCATGGCGACACATTCTCTCCGCCATATGGCCAATAGACATTACTGAGAGGCAAATAAGTGACCATTACATTATTAATGGTTTTACATTCTCGTTCGGATTTGTTATGCAATGTAACAACACTTACTGTATGCCCCATATTAGCGAGTTTTTCAGCTAATAACTGCACAGATACCTCTGCGCCTCCAACCTTATAAGGATGATAAAGTGTATTGATCATCATTATCTTCATTTCTTATACACCTTAAATATTCTATATAAACATTTGACTGTCGTCTGAATGGTAATCAAAAATCATTCAAAATGAAGAAAAATTTAAAAAAACAAATCGAATGTATTTATAAATGCATATATTTGCCGATTACATCCATTTTTCTTATTACAAATAGCAAATATATGAACATATGCCATACCGGTTTCCCGGTATGGCACTGATGTGTTGCTAACAACTATGCTTTATCGTTTGAACGATACTCATATTGATAGTAGCCATAATCACCATAGTAGCTGCTGGCCCGTTTCTCAACAGCATTCAGAATAACGCCTTTAACATCGATGCCATTTTGATTAAAGCGACGAATACTCACCTCTATTTCTTTGACCGTGTTGGATGCGAAACGTGCGATCATCAGACTAGTCCCCGCCCTGTGCCCTATAATAGCGGCATCAGTAACTGCTAGAATAGGTGGCGTATCAATCATCACGATATCATAATTCTTACTCGCCCAATCAATCAGCTCATTGAAACGTGCCCCCATGAGCAACTCTGAAGGATTTGGCGGTATCTGTCCACGTGGAATAAAATCCAGGTTTTCAATTTCTGTTTTGCGGACACTGTTAGCCATCGTGGTCTGAGCAGATAAGATATCAGATAAACCATTATGCCAATCGGTATTCAACAATGAGTGTGAATAGCCCTTACGCATATCAGCATCAATGACTAAAACACGTTGCCCAGCCTGAGCAATGACCGCGGCCAAGTTGATGCTGACGAAAGTTTTACCAATATTTGGGCTTGCACCACAGACCATCAGAACATTATTTTTAGCTTCGAGCATAGCGAAATGCAAACTGGTTCTTAAGCTTCGTACTGCCTCGATCGCCAAATCCGCAGGGTTCCCAACGGCCAACAACGTTTTTGAACGCGTGTTGGTTTTTTTATTGCCGCGCATCAACATCTCTATGTCTTTTTTCTGTTGCCACTCAGACAACGGAATACTTGCATAAACGTTGATGCCTTGGTCTTCCAGCTGTTCTGGGCTTTCAATACCTCGATGCAGAACGCTTTTCAGCAGTACTACGGCAACGGAAGCGATCCCGCCAAGCAACGTAAAGATGATAACGATTAACGTCTTCTTCGGCTTAACCGGTTTCGGTTGAGTGACAGCGGTATCAATGATTCTGACATTACCCACGGTGCTCGCTTTCGTTATCGAAAGCTCTTGTTGACGGTTGAGCAACTGCATGTAAATTTCTTTACCAGCATCAACATCACGAGTTAAGCGCAAGATCTCCTGCTGTGTTTGCGGCATCTTACTGACTCGCTGGTTTAACTTATCTTTTTCCTTTTGCAGGGTTGCTCTTTTTTCCAATAAAGCACGATAAGCAGGGTGCTCTTTTGTGTATAATTTCGAAATTTCAGACTCTTTGAAAGTCAACTCATTTAGCTGAGCCTCAACCCCGACAATAGTATCAAGAACAGACTTTGCTTCCAAAGACAGATCAACAGAATCGTTCGCTTGGCGGAAACTGTTTAATTTGTCTTCAGCCGTATTTAAAGAATCGCGAACCTGCGGTAATTGTTCCTTCAAAAAAGCAAGGCTTTTGGCCGCTTCTTCTGATTTTCGCTCAACATTTTGGATCAAGTAATTATTGCTGATACTTTCAATAATTCTTTTGATTAGAACAGGATCATCCCCCATCAGGGTGAGTGAAAGAACCCCCGTGTCCTTACCTTTGTCTTCTACTGTAAGATCGTCAAGAAGTTGTACCGTTGCTGCCAGCGTTGTGAGCTTTTTGACATTAAACACTGTTCCTGGCTTCGCTGAGATTTCGCTAACCAACATAGAAACGCCGCTTGCATTCTCCAAGCGCCCAACTTTGCCTTGAAAGATTTTATCTTTATCTACGGTAACGACGTAGTTTTGATCATCAATAACTTCCAGCTCGATAGCACTCTCGACTAGAGGCTCAGCTACAGTGAGCCTGGATAAGGCAACCTGCCCCGGTTTATTACCCATGAGCCTTGCCCAACCGCGGCCAAAAATCGGAAAATATTTCTGAGTGACGACAGTATCTAAATGGAGATCTTCGACAGTTTTCCCCACGATCATGCGAGAGGAAATCAGTTCAATCTCTGTAGATGATGCTGGCAAAGAGTTAGGCAACATTTGGGACAGGTTACTTACCAGCATGTTACCTTCATTTTGCTCGACCTGAACAGTTGCATCAGCCTGGTATATAGGTGTCGCAAAAAGACTATATATAATGCCGATGACGGCAAATAATGATGTAATGCTAACAATTAACCATTTGTGATCGACTAGCGTCCCTAACAGCCGTCCAAAATCGATCTCGTCATTTTCCTTACTTGCCAAGGAACTCGTTCGGTTTTTATCAATCATTGTAATCTCTGTTTAGCGATTTAATGCTAGCGCCCACTTCTGAGCACCTTCAGCTAGTAGGCTATAGACGAATTCAAAAGCCTCAGAACTTTTGCGATAAGGATCTGGGATATCTTGTTGACCCAGCCAATGGGCAAATAGCATTGTTTTGCCTCTGACTTCAGGGGCTAGCCTGCAGACAGCATCAACATGTCCCTTTTCCATGACTAATATCAGATCATATTCACGGCACAATGCAGCTGTCAGCTGTTGTGCTTGGTGATTATCCAATGATAAATCATGCTTTCTAGCCACTTCTGCAGCCTGAGCATCAGCAGGCTTGCCAACCAAGGCAGAAATCCCGGCAGAGGCAATTTTCTTATGTGGCAGTTTTTCCTTCAACAGCCGTTCTCCTGTAGGAGAACGGCATATGTTGCCGACGCAAACGACCAGAATAGAATCAAACATCATCTTTTACCTTAACTACCAATTATGAATACGCTGTGTACCTTCGGTCAGGTTGTTGAAACCAACGATAGTCGGTAACAATTGGCTGACGACGCGGTTCCAACGAGCAATCGGTACGGTAGTTACGTATACAATGTCATATGGCTGAAGGTGAAACTCAGTCCCCATTACCATCGCAGTAGCATCAGACGCATTAAGTTGGTAGATATTGGCCAGCTTTTTACCTTCCATACCACGTAATGGTCTAATGACAAACACCCCCGTCGCATCGGCAAAGTTCTGATCCATTCCTTCAGCATTACCTAATGCTTCCGTTAGTGTCATACCGCTGCGATCCATTTTCAACGTAGTCTGTTTTTTCACTTCCCCCATAACGAAAACTTTTAAATCGTCATTACGGGGAATGTAGAGGATGTCGCCCGGATAAAGTAGGTGGTTTTGCGTCAAATCCCCCCTTTGCATCAAGGCTTGCAAGGAGATTCGCTGTTCTTTTCCATTATGTGTCAGAATGACATTACGCCAGTCTGCATTTTCTGAAAGCCCGCCAGCCGCATTGATTGCATCCATCACAGTAAGGGGAACGTTCGTGATCGGTTGCTGTCCCGACTTTGCTACTTCCCCCGTCACATACGCTTTTTGAGAGCGGAAAGCGGCGATACTCACATCAACCTGTGGGCTTTCGATGTATTGCGCCAATCGTCCTGCGATCTCATTTCTGACTTGGCTCATCGTTTTACCGGCAACTTTTATCTTACCGATATACGGATAAAAAATTGTACCGTCCGAATTCACCCAATTACCCGTATCGCTGGCACTGCGATATTGCCCCGCCGGTGTAGTCAGTTCAGGGTGATCCCAGACAGTCACCATTAACACGTCGCCGATACCAATCCGGTATTCGTAATTTTGCAATTCACGCTCTAATGACGAGTTTGGTTGCGCGACAACGGGTTTAGGTCTCATTTTCTCAACCAAACCAGGCGTCATTGGATAGACATTAACCAGATTGTCGATATCGAAATCACTATCTTGCTGTTTTACAACCTCTTTCCCACTAGTTGAAAGGTGAGAACCAGGCACGATTGTACAACCGCTGATTACACTGATCGATACCAAGAGCGGTATCAGTTTCCACTGTTTATTTGCCATCGAATTATCATCACTATCAAAGTAAAAAGTTTGCTGTACTGAGCCCTCCCGGCCAACCCTGGCACAGGCCGTTGTACTCGGAAAAGAATTTGTCGATGGGTTTCAATACTGATTAAACTTTCATTGAGCCCACGTTGAATCCCAATACGCTATGCTGGAAATGGCCTAAAAGCATTATTACACAATTACCTCGCAATAGCGCACGATTACCTCAATACGCACAGAGAGAGGTGATTTTGGAAAGCGCTATGCCTGGGCACAACGTTCCAGCCAAACGTATTTATAATGAAAGCCGTTCTGCCCATTCACGGAAAGCTTTGCCTTGAGTTGGGTGACGCAACCCATAAGTGACAAAAGCGCGAAGGTAACCCAGTTTTTCACCGCAGTTGAACGATTCACCCACCAGCTCTGTCGCCTCGACCGGTTTGCGTTTCAACAATTCTGCAATCGCATCGGTCAGTTGAATACGCCCCCAGGCTCCCGGTTCCGTGGTCTCCAGCAGCGGCCAAATATCGGCAGACAAGACATAGCGCCCTACCGCAGAGTAGTTGGACTCCAACTTGGTTTCCGGTGCCGGTTTTTCAATAATCGATGTGATACGGGCACTTTCGCCAGGTTTCAGATTGCAGGCCTCACACTCAACCACGGAATAATCATGCAGCACGTGTTCGTCTGCCTTTTGCACCAAAACCTGGCTCAGACCGGTCTGCTCAAAGCGCGCAATCATGTGTGACAGGTTGTCTTTCTTCAAATCGGCCTTTGCGTCATCCAGCAAGATGTCCGGCAACAGAACAACAAATGGCGAATCACCGACCAACGGTTTAGCGCAGAGAACGGCATGTCCCAGTCCTTTTGGTTGCCCCTGGCGAATGTGCATCAGCGTCACGCCTTTTGGCGTTATCGACTGCACTTCATCCAACAGCTGCCGCTTCACACGGGCCTCCAGCATCGCCTCCAGCTCGAATGAGGTATCGAAATGGTTTTCGATGGCGTTCTTGGAAGAATGCGTCACCAGGATGATCTCTTTGATCCCTGCCGCGACGCATTCGTTGACAATGTATTGAATCAACGGTTTATCAACGATTGGCAACATCTCTTTCGGAATCGCTTTGGTCGCCGGCAGCATGCGCATGCCCAATCCGGCAACGGGAATAACCGCTTTCAACTTCGTCATGGTAAACCTCATTCATTCTCGTGTTCGCTCTCAGCCGCGGTGGCGACAACCTGTTACTTTCCCAACGTCTGCTTCAACCAGTGGCTGAAATTCTCACCTTCCGAACCGTGACGCAGACCATATTGCACAAACGCCTTCATATAACCAAGCTTGTCACCGCAATCATGGGATTTACCGCTCATATGGAACGCTTCCACCGTTTGCTCTTTCATCAACATCGCGATCGCGTCGGTCAGTTGAATCTCGTCGCCTGCGCCAGGAGCGGTCTTTTCAAGCAGCGGCCAAATTTCTGCTGAAAGTACATACCGGCCGACAACCGCTAAATTGGAAGGTGCATCCTCACGGGCCGGCTTCTCAACCACCGCCGTCATCGGTGCGCTTTCTCCAGCAGCTATCGTCGCGCCTGCGCAATCTACCACACCATATTTGGACACATCTTGTTCCGGCACCGGTTCAACCATGATTTGGCTATAACCCGTATCATCAAAACGTTGAATCATTTTAGCCAGATTTTCTTTACGCAAATCCGCCGTAGAATCATCCAATAAAACATCGGGTAACAGCACAACGAAAGGAGAATCACCCACCATTGGTTTGGCGCAAAGCACCGCATGCCCCAACCCTTTCGCCTGTCCCTGACGCACCTGCATCACGGTAACATCCGGCGGACAAATACTTTGCACTTCACTCAGGAGCTGACGCTTTACGCGCGCTTCGAGCATGGCCTCCAGCTCAAAAGAAGTGTCAAAATGGTTTTCAATCGCGTTTTTCGATGAATGCGTGACCAATACGATATCTTTAATCCCCGCCGCGACGCATTCAGCAACAATGTACTGGATTAAGGGCTTATCGACCACGGGCAACATTTCTTTAGGAATAGCCTTGGTCGCTGGCAACATACGGGTTCCCAAGCCCGCAACGGGGATCACTGCCTTAAGTCTTGTTTGCATTTTCATTCCAATTCATCGTAGCGCTGCACTCACCTGTGCAGCGTGAACAAGGGGATTCAATCAGGCACGCTACCGCCCTTGGCTTGCAGCTACCAAAGTACTGTATTGACGCATCCAACCACGTCATTGTATGAGCCAGTAATTTTTATGCAAAACGGCACTCATTCTTCGTTTGAACTGTCATGCTGTTCACAAAAAAATAAAAAAATCGGTGCCTTTATAACCAAACGATGCTAGTTACTGCCGTTATATGACTAAGATTCTTATACTAATGCCTAAGTGATACAAGCCTTAGATCCCCCCAGTCAGCCGTTTTCAGAATAAGACTACTCATGCCACATACCGATAAGAATCATAGTTGAAGAAAATTGTTTTAATATTTTGATTTAAATATATTTAATAAGACGTTTCTTTTCTGAGCGCATGGCATCCCGGCAGATATTTGCTCCCTCGGCCCTTGATTCCTTGGGCCACTCGGCGCCGATCGATGTTTACGGCAATACGCCTGTGCTGATCCACGTCCTCCCGATTAAAGTTGAATTTTGCCGCCTCAACGCCCATCATTCCCGTGCGGCATAAGCCGTAGAACTTACAGGTGAAATTGGGCGTATGGAATGGATCGCTGATCCAACAATTTGGGCCGGCCTGGCCACTTTGGTCGTGCTGGAAATCGTGCTGGGTATAGACAACCTTGTCTTCATCGCCATTCTGGCGGACAAACTACCGAAACAACAACGAGATAAGGCCCGTGTCGTCGGTCTGTTGCTGGCGCTGGTCATGCGTCTGGCTCTGCTCGCCTCCATATCGTGGCTGGCGACGCTGACCAAACCGATGTTCATCGTCGCGGAGCACCCCTTCAGCGGCCGCGATCTGATCATGCTGGTCGGCGGGATATTCCTGCTGTTCAAAGCCACCATGGAGCTCAATGAGCGGCTGGAAGGCAAGGATGAAGAGCAGCATGGCGCGCGCAAAGGCGCACGTTTCTGGCCGGTCGTGGCGCAGATCGTGGTGCTGGACGCCGTCTTCTCGCTCGACTCGGTGATCACCGCGGTCGGCATGGTCGATCATCTGGCAGTGATGATGATCGCGGTCTGCATCGCCATCGGTCTGATGCTGCTGGCCAGCAAGCCGTTGACACGCTTCGTCAACGCTCACCCGACTATCGTTATCCTGTGCCTGAGCTTCCTGCTGATGATTGGCTTTAGCCTGGTGGCGGAGGGCTTCGGCTATCATATTCCGAAAGGCTACCTCTACGCAGCGATCGGCTTCTCGGTAATGATCGAGGCGCTGAACCAGCTGGCGCAGTTCAACCGCCGTCGCTTCCTGTCAAAAGTGCGGCCACTGCGCGAACGCACCGCCGAGGCGGTGTTGCGTATGCTGAGCGGCAAACATGAAGAAGCAGAAGTCGACAGCCACTCCGCCAACCTGCTGGCCGATAGCGACAGCGAAAGCGGCGAGATCTTCAATCAGCAGGAACGACGCATGATCGAACGCGTACTCGGCATGGCGCAGCGCACGGTCAGCAGCATCATGACCTCGCGTCACGACGTCGAATACCTTGAGCTAAACGATCCGCAGGAGAAGCTGACGCAGTTGCTGGAGCGTAATCAGCACACGCGCATCGTGGTGGTGGAAAGCAGCGCCAGCGACGAACCGCTGGGCGTCATCCATACTATCGACGTCCTCAAACAGCAGTTGGCACAAGCGCCGCTGGATCTGCGCGCGCTGATACGCCAACCGCTGATCTTCCCGGAGCAGCTCACGCTGTTAAGCGCCCTGGAACAATTCCGTCAGGCGCAGACGCACTTTGCCTTTGTGGTTGATGAGTTCGGCTCCGTCGAAGGCATCGTCACCCTGACGGACGTGATGGAAACCATCGCCGGTAACCTGCCGGAGGCCGGTGAAGAGGTGGACGCACGCCACGACATTCAGCAAAACGAGGACGGCAGCTGGATCGCCAACGGCTATATGCCGCTGGAAGATCTGGTGCTGTACCTGCCGATGCCGCTGGAAGAAAAGCGCGAATACCACACGCTGGCGGGGCTGCTGATGGAGCACAGCCAGCGTGTGCCGCAAGAAGGCGAGCAAATCAGAATCGGTGACTACCTGTTCGAACCGTTGGAGGTCAACAGCCACCGTATCCTGAAGGTGAAGATCACCCCGCCGCCTCCACCGGAGGACTACGAGGTTTAGCATTGAGGCCGGGCATCCCCCGGCCTTTCTTTTACTGGGGAACCAGCAGCTCCGTCGCCACGATCACCACCACCAGCCCGACAATCACCGGCACCGAAGTGCGTTTTACCACGTCGAACGGCGAGATTTTCGCCATGCCGGAAACCGCTACCACCACACCGGAGACCGGTGACAGCGTGCGGCCGAGGTTAGACGCCTGCAGCATCGGGATCACCAGATAGGCCGGATTCACGCCCATCTGCGCCGCCAGTTTCGGGATCAGTTCGACAAACGCATAGAACGGCGCATTGCCGGAACCGGTGGTCATGGCCGCCAGCATGGTGATCACCACCAGCACCAGCATCATGATCAAACCGCCGGTGCCAAACGACTGCGCAAGGCCAATCAGCCCGCTGATAAAGCCGACGGTACTCAGCCCCTGCGCGAAGACACCCGCGGCCACCAGCAACATCACCACGCTGGCAAAAGCGTCCGCCATGCCGCGATAGGCTACCTCCAGGCCGCTGAACACCTGTTTGGCACTGAAGCTGCGCACAAACTCGATCACGGCCGCCAGCAGCATGCACCCTACCAGCACGGTAATGATGTGCAGCTCCGGCCCCCATTTTCCGTCGAAGATCAGCACGCCAAGGATCGGCGTAAACGGCAATATCGCGTAGAACCCCGGCGCATGCGTTTTGATTTCGCTGACGTCCATGATGTGATGCTGTTCATTGTTCTTTTTGTCGAGGTAGCGCTGCCAGAAAAAGTGCGCCACGGCCATACAGACGATGGCGGCAATCGAGATAGGCAGCGTGGTTTTGAACGCAAAGTCCACCAGCGGCATCTCCGCCGCCTTGGCTGCCAGCACCACGTCGCCGGAGGTCGGTGCCAGAATAATCGCCGCCGGCGAAGCGCAAATGGCCGCCGCCGCCCCGCGGCTAATGCCGACGTTCACCATCAATGGGAACAGCGTCGCCATCAGCAATACGCCGAGGCCGGTGGCGGAAGAGACCGCCAATGACATCAGGCAAGCGACAAAGTATGCCGCCACCATCAGCAGATAAGGCGAGTTGATCATCTGCAACGGGCGCGAGGCCAGCTTGACCACCACGTCGTTAGCGCCGATATGCGTCATGTACGCGGCAAAGCCGCACAGCATCATGATCATCATGCCCAGATCGCCGCCACGGCTCATCAGCAAAATCTTGACGTATTCGATCATGTCGGTCGCGCGCCAGCCGGTTGAGGTGGCGCCGGACGGCAACAGCGTTTTCCCCATCAGGGCACTGATGCCGAGCAGCAGCAGCCCCCCCACCAACAAAACGCCGGTAGCGGAATATCCCTTGATGATGTAACGGCCCACGCCCGCCGCGACTGCGGCGCCAATAAGAAGCTCTATCATGTTTCCTCAACTCGTCATGTTTTCGCGCTCAGGCGCATAGTCATAGCAGAACAGCCCTTACTCTGCACAAACTGCGCGCGAGCCTTCATGACCTTCATCAAGGTAACGGAGAGAAATTACCGCGGGAATCTCGATATTGACGCGGGCCACAATGTGGCCCGCGTCGTAGGGATTACAGTTTGTCGAGCAGCTTCTTCAGATCCTGGCCTTCGCGCGAATCCTTGTTCTTTTCAGCCCACTTGTTCAACGCATCCTTGGCCCGATCCTGCAGCGTTTTTCGCAGCACTTGATCGACTTGCAGTTGATAATTCAGCTGTTGCCAAGGCCCGTAAACCCGCAGCGGAATCGGCGTTTTTTGCAGTTGTTCGATCAGCTCACCGCGCCCTTGCCATCCGCCGGTGACTCGCACGTTAAGCGCCATATCGCACTGCTTGCCCGGCATATCGATGCTGCCGGCGCCGGTCAGCGCCAGCAAAGGAGAATCCGCCGTCAGACCGCTGAGCTTGACCGTGCCTTGATTCAGGCTGGCCTGCGCAGAGACGCTTTTGACCTCGGTATAGCGCTGATAGCTGTCTTGCCCGCGCACGCTGTTATCGTTGCGCGCCACCGCCTGTTGGATCAGTTGCTGAATGTTCAGGCCGTGCAACTGCGCATCCTGCATCGCCAGCTGCGCCGTACCGCGCCAGCGGTGCTCAAATGACTGTGAAGAAAGACGATCGCCGGTCAGATCCCCTTTCATGCTGAATTTGCCGGTCAGCATCTGCGGCATGTCGAAGGCTTTGAGCACCGTGCCGAGTTCAACCTGGTTCAACGTCGGCTGCACGCTGATCACCGGTTTATTACCGCGCGCGTCCAGCGAGCCCGGCAAGGAGAAATCACCGCCGGCCAATTGCCCGACAAGTTTATGCAGCGTCAGTAGGCCGCGTTGATTATCCGCCGCGACGGCTAACTGGGTAACGTTCATACCGCGGTAGGTCAACTGCGCCGCCTGCAGATTCAACTGTGCATTGAAATTGCGCAGCGCTTCCAGGTTCTGCTGCCGATCGTCAACCTGGCTGGCGATCACCGGCGCGGCGGTCACGGCGGACTGCTCGGCGGTATTAGTGCTAGATTTCCAACCGGAAAGCGCGTCGAGATCGAGATTAGCCGAATTCAGATTCACCACATAGCCAGGCACCGTCCCGAGGCTGGCGCTGATATCGCCGGCCAATTGGCTGTTATTGGCACTGACGTTCAGTTGGCTGATGGCAATCTGCGCTGGCGTCTGCTGATAGACCACCTGTGCATTGCCCTCTCCCTGAATACCGCCATTAAGAATATCCGCGCCCACCAGTTGGTAATTGAACTGAGTCACTTTGGCGCCGATCTGGCGTGGGAACTGCTGTAGATCGACATCGGCCGCCATGCTGAAGGTCAGGTCACGCTGATCGCGGTTAACCCGACTGGAAAGTTCCAGCTGCGCCTGCCGTTTCTCCGTTTGTTGCAGAGTGAGATTGATATCCCGGACATTGATTTGCTCGTTGTCGGCGCGCTGCCAAACCAGCAGGCTGTCCACGACCCGTAGGTTGTCGATATCGAACTTCCAGGCCGCGTCTGCCGCGTCAGTACCGCTACCGGCGGGTGCGATCGGGGCGTCCACCTGAGAGTGCTCTTCACTGTCGGGCGTGAGGCGAATGACGGCATTTTTCAGCATCACCTGTTTAACAAACAGCTGATGCGACAATAGAGGCAATAGTTTGACATCGAGGCGCATGTTTTCCGCGCTCACTACCGGCGCCTTGGCACCCGGCGCGGTCAGCGTCATGCGCCCGGCCAGAATGCTGAGCTGTGGCCAGATATGCCAACGTAGGTCGCCTTCGAGCGTCAGTTGGTAGCCGCTCTTCTGTTCGACCTTTTTGACCATGTAACCGCGAAAATCATTCGGATTGACCAGCAGTACCAGCGCGGACATCCCCGCCACCACGACCACCAATAAAATCGCCAATGTCGTCAGTAATCTTCTCATGCCACCCTCTTGTCAGCGCCACACCGACGGTGCATCCCGCGCCGTTAGTCCTTGTCGATTCGACTGGCTACTGCGCCCTGCTGATCGCGATATTTTGCGTCCTGCCGGCTGTTATAAGGCCGGGCCGCCGGGCCGGACAACGGCTCAAAGCTCAAGGCGCCAATCAGCATCCCCGGCCGCAGCGCCAGCGGCAACTTGCCGGAGTTGTAAAACTCCAGCACGATGCGCCCATGCCAGCCCGGATCGATACGGTGCGCAGTGACGTGTACCATCAGCCCCAGGCGCGCCAGAGAAGAACGGCCGTCGAGCCACCCCACGAGATCGTCCGGCAACGTCACGGATTCGAACGTCACCGCCAGGGCCAGCTCGCCGGGATGAAGGAAGAACGCCTCGCCTTCCGGCAGGACAATCTCGTCGCTCATCACGCGATCCAACGCGGCGCTGACTTCGTCTTTCGGTCCGCTAAGATCGATAAAAGGCGCGGTATGGCCACTGAACACGCGGAACTGATTGCCCAAGCGGACATCTACTGTGGCCCCGTTGATGCGTTCGAGCGGCGGGCGCGGGGAAATCACCAGTTTCTCGCTATCCAGCCAGGCTTCTATATCGCGGTCACACAGTCTCATGTCTCTCTTCTCCATCAAAACGCATAACTAAACAAAAATTGCCACACAACGGGCGAAAGGTCTACGCCGGGGTGCAAATAGTTGGCCGCCGGCCGGAAATGCACATTTCCGGCCATTAAGGGGCATTATTCAAAGAATTGGCTGATTTTGGCTTTCAGAATATCGATCGCGATGCGGTTTTTGCCACCGCGCGGGACGATGATATCGGCGTATTGTTTGGAAGGTTCGATAAATTGCAGGAACATCGGGCGCACGGTCTTCTGGTATTGCGCCATCACCGAATCCATCGAGCGGCCGCGCTCGTTGACGTCGCGCTTCATGCGGCGCATCAGGCAGATATCCAATGGCGTGTCGACAAAGATCGAGAAGTTCATTTCCTGGCGCAGGCGGATATCCGTCAGCAGCAAGATCCCTTCCAGAATAATGACTTTTTTAGGTTCCAGGTGGACAGTTTCTTTCTTGCGCGTGTGTTCGGTGTAGCTGTACAGCGGCAGCTCGATCGCCTTACCGGCCTTCAGCATCTGCAGATGCTGGAACAGCAGGTTGTGATCCATGGCGCTCGGGTGGTCGTAGTTGGTTTTGACCCGTTCTTCCATGGTCAGGTGAGTCTGGTCTTTATAGTAACTGTCTTCTGGAATAACGCCGATGTGCTCATCGCCGACCTGCTCGCGGAGTTCGCGGTACAACGTGCTGGCGATAAGGCTTTTTCCGGAGGCAGATGCGCCAGCTATACCAATAATGACGCACTGATGCGGATTGTCAGTCATAAAATTAAAGACCTGATTTCATAGTGTGAAGGGGGGAACTAAAACGCGACAATTATAGGGAGTCGCCGGGGTTTGCGCCACTGTATATTGCGCAACGGCGGGCGAATTCGGGCTGTCACGCCACGAGCAAGCGGCATTTTAAGAATCTCACGCCTAGGGCAACGCGCCGTAACGGGTTACACTCCACGGCGCTGACTTTTGCTCCCCGCCCCCTTTCATCGGAGATTGATGTGCTGGATTGGTATTTTCTGACTTTTTTCGGCGACAGCATGCTGCTGCTGCCCTGCGCGCTGATTCTGTTTTTGTTGCTGATCGCGTCTCCCGCCACTCGCGCGGCAGGCTGGCAATGGGCGCTGATCTTCGGTTTCACCGGCGGGCTGGTCTGCCTGTCCAAACTGGCCTTTATGGGCTGGGGCATTGGTAGCGCAAGTTATGACTTCACCGGATTCAGCGGCCATTCAGCCCTCGCGGCAAGCATCTGGCCGCCATTGCTTTGGACGTTGACCGGTCGCTTTTCCCACCCCATACGTAGCATCGCTTTACTGACCGGGTGGATATTACCTTTCGCCATCGGCGTTTCGCGGCTGGAAATTCGCGTGCACTCGGTATCCGAGGTGATCAGCGGGCTGATTTTAGGCTACCTGGCCAGCGCACTGTTCCTGTGGTTGCAGCGGAGCAAAACGCGCCCGCATCTCTCTTGGCCGTACTTCGCCATCGCGCTGGCCTTGCCATTGGCGCTGATGGGACAGCGGCAGCCGGCTCCCACCCAGGGATTGCTGGAGCATATCGCCAAAACGCTGGCACAGATCGAACGTCCTTATACCCGGGCAGATTTGCACAACCCTGCCCGTATCCTATAAAAAAACCCGGCGTTTAAGCCGGGTTCTTGCATTGCGATAGGCTGATTACAGCGCGCGGAACGCAATCTCTGTCGGGATCGCCTCGCCCTGCCAATACATCTGCGCAGCCACACGGCCGGCCAATTGACGATACATGTCGGCGAATTCGCTGTCCGGTCGGCTGATCACCGTCGGCGTACCGCGATCCAGATCTTCACGCAGCGAAATATGCAACGGCATCTGCCCCAGCAGACGACTGTTGTATTTCTGCACCAGCTTCTCGGCGCCGCCGGTGCCGAAGATCGGCTCATGGTGACCGCAGTTGCTGCAGATGTGCACGCTCATGTTCTCCACGATGCCCAACACCGGCACATGCACTTTCTCGAACATCACAATGCCCTTGGCGGCATCCAGCAAAGCGATATCCTGCGGGGTGGTAACCACCAGTGCGCCGGTCACCGGAATGTTCTGCGACAGCGTCAGCTGAATGTCGCCGGTACCCGGCGGCATGTCCAGCACCAGATAATCCAGATCCGGCCACAGCGTATCCTGCAACAGCTGCATCAGCGCCTTACTGGCCATCGGTCCGCGCCACACCATAGCATTGTCGTCGGTCACCAGATAGCCGATAGAGTTGGTCGCCAGGCCGTGCGCCATGATTGGTGCCATATGTTGACCGTCCGGCGAAGTCGGCCGCTCGTGTTCGGTGCCCAGCATATTGGGGATCGACGGGCCGTATATGTCGGCGTCCAGAATGCCGACCTTGGCCCCTTCGGCGACCAGCGCCAGCGCCAGGTTGACGGCGGTGGTGGATTTCCCCACCCCGCCTTTACCGGAGCTGACGGCGATGATATTGCGCACGCCTTTGATACCGGCCTGGCCGTTGGCACGCTTCAGCGTCGTGATATCGTGTTTCAGCTTCCAATCGATGGCGCTGGCGCCGGTCACGCGCAGCAGCTCGGGGCCAACGCTTGCCTGCAGCGCTTCAAAGCCGCTCAGCCAGGCAAACGGCATCGTCAGTTCGATATGCAGCACATCGTCCAGCAACGCGCAGTGATGGATAGCCTTCAATGCGGTCAGGTTGTTTTTCAACGTCGGGTGTTCAAAGGCGGCCAGTACACCGGTCACCAGGGCGCGCAGAACTTCGGGGTTGGTCTGCTCAGGGGATTTTGCGTTCATCCCGGCTCCTTGATTTTGAATGGGTAGCTTCCGGCTAAGCATATCAGAACTGCCCGGCGGCTGGCGCGTATAACCTGCAAGAAACCGCCCTAGCAGCGAAGGGCGCGATCGGTTAACATCGAAGGCCCTTTTATTCATTACAGAAAGCAAGTTCTCACTATGGCTCAAGTCGCGAAAAAATTATTGGTGACGTGCGCGCTACCGTACGCAAATGGTTCCATCCATCTCGGCCACATGCTCGAGCACATCCAGGCGGATATCTGGGTGCGTTACCAACGAATGCGCGGCCACGAAGTGCATTTCATTTGCGCGGACGACGCGCACGGCACGCCGATCATGCTGAAAGCGCAGCAGCTGGGCGTAAAACCGGAAGAAATGATCGCGGAGATGAGCCAGGAGCACCAACAGGATTTCGCCGGCTTTGGCATCAGCTATGACAACTATCACTCGACCCATAGCGATGAAAACCGTGAGCTGTCCACCCTGATTTACAGCCGCCTGAAAGAAAACGGTTTTATCAAGAACCGCACCATTTCTCAGCTGTACGATCCGGAGAAAGGTATGTTCCTGCCGGACCGTTTCGTGAAGGGCACCTGCCCGAAATGCAAATCGCCGGACCAATACGGCGACAACTGCGAAGTGTGTGGCGCCACCTACAGCCCGACGGAACTGATCGATCCGAAGTCCGTGGTTTCCGGCGCGACGCCGGTAATGCGCGACTCCGAGCACTTCTTCTTCGATCTGCCGGCCTTCAGCGAAATGCTGCAGGCGTGGACGCGCTCCGGCGCGCTGCAAGAGCAAGTGGCGAACAAGATGCAGGAGTGGTTCGAATCCGGCCTGCAGCAGTGGGACATCTCCCGCGATGCGCCTTACTTCGGCTTCGAAATCCCGGATGCGCCGGGCAAATACTTCTACGTCTGGCTGGACGCACCGATCGGCTACATGGGTTCCTTCAAGAACCTGTGCGACAAACGCGGCGATCTGGACTTCGACGAGTTCTGGCGCAAAGACGCCACCACCGAGCTCTATCACTTCATCGGCAAGGACATCGTCTACTTCCACAGCCTGTTCTGGCCGGCGATGCTGGAAGGCAGCAACTTCCGCAAACCGACCAACCTGTTCGTGCACGGTTACGTGACGGTGAACGGCGCCAAGATGTCCAAGTCGCGCGGCACCTTCATCAAGGCCGGCACCTACCTGCAGCACCTCGACGCCGACTGCCTGCGCTATTACTACGCCGCCAAGCTCTCTTCACGCATTGATGACATCGATCTCAATCTGGAAGACTTCGTGCAGCGCGTGAATGCCGACATTGTCAACAAGGTGGTGAACCTCGCTTCGCGCAACGCCGGCTTTATCAACAAGCGCTTCGGCGGCAAGCTGGCCGACAGCCTGGCCGATCCGGCGTTGTACCAGACCTTCGTCGACGCGGCGCAGAGCATCGCCGAAGCTTATGCCAGCCGCGAGTTCAGCCGCGCGATCCGCGAAATCATGGCGCTGGCCGATCTGGCCAACCGTTACGTGGATGAGCAGGCACCTTGGGTGGTGGCGAAGGAAGAAGGCCGCGACGCCGATCTGCAGGCCATCTGCTCGATGGGCATCAACCTGTTCCGCGTGCTGATGACTTACCTGAAGCCGGTACTGCCTTCACTGACCGAACGCGCCGAAGCGTTCCTCAACGCCGAGCTGAGCTGGGACGCAATCCCGCAACCGCTGCTGGGCCACCAGGTGAACGCATTCAAAGCGCTGTTCAACCGTATCGATCTGGATAAGGTCAGCGAGATGGTCAACGCCTCGAAGGAAGACATGGCCGCCGCCAAACCGGTGACCGGTCCATTGGCCGATGATCCTATTCAGGAAACCATCACCTTCGACGACTTCGCCAAAGTAGACATGCGCATCGCTCTGATCAAGAGCGCCGACTTTGTCGAAGGCTCCGACAAGCTGCTGAAACTACAGCTGGATCTGGGCGGCGAACTGCGCCAGATCTTCTCCGGCATTCGCTCCGCTTACCCGGATCCGAAAGCGCTGGAAGGCCGTCTGACCATCATGGTCGCCAACCTGGCGCCGCGCAAAATGCGTTTCGGCGTTTCGGAAGGCATGGTGATGGCGGCGGGCCCTGGCGGGAAAGAGATCTTCCTGCTGAGCCCGGACAGCGGCGCGCAGCCTGGTATGCAGGTCAAATAACCGCACCGGTGCGTAACATCGAGGGTCGAGCTTGCTCGGCCCTTTTTTAATGTCTCAAACCCGACGTTATAAGCAGTAAGAAAAAGTCATAACCGCTCTGATTCCCTCGCCTGCCGCATCTCGCTATGATGCTCCGCAACAACAAATAGACGTCCAGACAGAAAGACTGCTATAACAGACCTTCACCGGGATCGTATCCCTGCTTTTTGGAGCCTATAATAATGAAAAACGTCAAGACTTCGCTGCTCGCCCTCAGCCTGCTGGCTGCCCTGCCGCTGCAGGCAGCGGAAAACGCCGCCGTGCCAGCTGCCATCGCTCAGCATCAGGGGCCGGTGCGCATCGCGGTGATCCGCAACCTCGGTTCCGACGACAACACCACGCAATTTTTGGCGGGCGCCATTCAGGAAGGGCGCAAGCTGGGCTTCAAGGTGGATACCTTCCTTAGCAACGGCGACGACGCGCGCTTCCAGGACTTCGTCAACCAGGCTATCAGCCAGAAATATGACGGCATCATTCTCTCGCAGGGGCGAGCCCCCTATTCCACCGAGCTGGTCAAACGCATCGCGGCGGCCGGCATCGCCGTCGCGGCGTTCGATACCGACGTCAGCGGCAGCGTTCCCGGCGTCACCGTCTCGCAGCAGGACGACGCTTCGCTGGCCAATGCCTCCTTCGGCCAGCTGGTGAAGGATTTCAACGGCCAGGCCAACATCATCAAACTCTGGGTGGCCGGCTTCCCACCAATGGAACGCCGCCAGGCCGCCTATCAGCAGCTGCTGAAACAGCATCCGGGCATTCACGAGCTGGAATCGATTGGCGCGGTTTCATCCGACGTGCAGGGCGATACCGCCAACAAGGTGGGCGCGGTGCTGGCGAAATACCCGAAAGGCAAGATCGACGCCATCTGGGGCACCTGGGACGCCTTCACTCAGGGCGCTTACAAAGCGTTGAAAGAGAACGGCCGCACCGAGATCAAGCTGTACAGCATCGATATCTCCAACCAGGACTTGCAGCTGATGCGCGAAGCCGGCAGCCCGTGGCAGGTCAGCGTGGCGGTGGATCCGAAGCTTATCGGCGCAGTCAACGTGCGCCTGGTGGCCAACAAGATCGCCGGGGAAAGCACGTCGGACAGCTATCAGTTCAAAGCGACGGTCATTCCGCAGGCGCTGCTGCTGGCGCAGCCGGGGCCGGTCAACGTCGCCGGGCTGGCGAAGATCATCCCCGGCTGGGGCAGCAGCAGCGACTTCGTGCAACCGTGGTTCGCCACGCTGCAGGCCGAACACGGTAAATAATGCTGTTTTTGACGAGGCTGCCGACGCAGCCTCTGTTTTTAAACTAATTTTCGGCTTCCCCCTTCCGTCCTCGCCAAAATACGCTATGTTATCTGCATCGCCCAATAACTGTATGCATAAACAGGCTTCGAATGAAGGGATTCCCCTCGCTGATTAACATGCTGCTGGCCAGTTCGCTGGTGTTGACCATCGGCCGCGGCGTGACGCTGCCGTTCATTACCATCTACCTCACCGAGCATTTCCATCTGCTGCCGAAGAGCGTGGGCGTGATCCTGGGCGTCAGCCTGACCCTCGGCATCCTTGCCAGCCTGTACGGCGGCTATCTAGTGGACAAATTCAGCAAGAACCGCCTGATCCTGCTGTCGATTGTATTGTTTGCGCTGAGCTTCTTCGCCATTCCCTGGATCCCGCGCCCCGGCGGCGTGATCGTGGTGCTGGCCATCTTGCATACCTGTTATTCGGTGCTGAGCATCACCATTAAGGCCTGCTTCGCCGACGGGTTGCCGGTTGAGCAGCGCATCAAGGCTTTTTCAATCAACTACACGCTGGTCAACGTCGGCTGGGCGATCGGTTCTGCGCTCGGCGTCCTGGTAGCCGGGCTTAGCCCGCTGCTGCCGTTTTACCTGTCGGGCGGGTTGGCGCTGGCGACGGTGGCGGCGCTAAGCCTGCGCTTGCGCGGTCGGCAACAGCGCGCAACGCCAGCCGCCGCACCGGCCGCGCTCCCCAACTTCCGCCAGACGCTGACTATCCTGCGGAGCGATCGGCGACTTATCTACTTCACCCTCGGCAGCACCCTGGGCGCCGTGGTGTTCGGTCAGTTCACCGGCTATCTGTCGCAGTATCTGATCACCGTCTCCAGCGCCGAGTTCGCCTACAAAATCATCGGGCTGGTGATGATCGTCAACGCCAGCATCGTTATCGCCCTGCAATACCTGCTCAGCCGCGGTATGCGCCAGGAAAACATGCTGCGCTGGCTGGTGCTGGGCACGCTGTTTTTCATCGTCGGGCTGCTCGGTTTCATGGCGGCCGGCCAGGCGGTCTGGCTGTGGCTGGCGGCGATGGCGGTGTTTACCCTCGGCGAAATCATCGTGATCCCGGTGGAATACATGTTCATCGACTTTATCGCGCCCCCGCACCTGAAAGGCAGCTACTATGGAGTACAGAATCTCAGCGCGCTGGGCGGTGCCATCAACCCGGTACTGTGCGGAGTGCTGCTCAGCTATGCCGCGCCGCCGCTGATGTTCGTGATGCTGGTCGGCGCCGCGCTGCTCAGCCTGCTGTTTTTCTTCCTCGGCCACCGGCTGGCAGAACACGCGGCGGCAGCGGCCGAAGACACGCGCTGAACCCGCGCGTGGCAGCCATTGCGGGCTGTCAACCCGCCGATCGGGTATGGCACCCATAGCGATAATTCATGGTGCGATCTGTGGCATGGCTCACAGTTTAATTGTATGATGAATGCAGCAATTAAACGGGGAAAGACAATGGCCAACGTGCTCACACTGTGCTGGAAATACCTGAGAGCCCTGCTCCTCATCTACCTGTGTCTGTTCGTCGGCAATGCAGTGGCGGCGCTGCTGCCGTTCGCCATTCCCGGCAGCATTCTCGGCATGCTGCTGCTGTTCGCCCTGCTCTCGACCCAGATTATGCCGGCCAAATGGGTTAAACCCGGCTGCCATTTGCTGATCCGCTATATGGTGCTGCTGTTCGTGCCTATCGGCGTCGGGGTGATGAAATACTACGATCAGATCGTCGCGCATCTGGGCCCGCTGGTCATCTCTTGCCTCATCAGCACGCTGATGGTGCTGGTGGTGGTCGGCTATACCTCACACTATTTTCACCGCGAGCGCCGCATCGCCGGTAAGCCCGACGACACGGAGGGCAACCCATGATCCATGAAATCTGGTGGTCGCTGCCGCTGACGCTGGCGGTCTATTTCGCCGCGCGCTGGCTGGCGCGCAAGCTGAACATGCCGCTGCTCAATCCGCTGCTGGTTTCCATGGCGGTGATCATCCCGCTGCTGCTGCTCACCGGCATCCCCTATGAGCGCTACTTTCAGGGCAGCAAAATCCTCAACGATCTGCTGCAGCCGGCGGTTGTCGCACTGGCCTTCCCGCTGTATGAACAGCTGCACCAGATCCGCGCGCGCTGGAAGTCGATTATCGCGGTGTGCTTCATCGGAAGCCTGACCGCCATGATCAGCGGCGGCGCCATCGCCCTGTGGCTGGGCGCCACGCCGGAAATCGCCGCCTCTATCCTGCCGAAATCGGTCACTACGCCAATCGCCATGGCCGTCGCGGACTCGCTCGGCGGTATTCCGGCGATCAGCGCAGTCTGCGTCATTTTCGTCGGTATCCTCGGCGCCGTGTTCGGCCATACGCTGTTCAACCTGTTGAAAATCACCACCCACTCTGCGCGCGGCCTGGCGATGGGCACCGCATCCCACGCGCTGGGCACCGCACGCTGCGCGGAGATGGACTACCAGGAAGGCGCATTCGGCTCGCTGGCGCTGGTGATCTGCGGCATCATCACCTCACTGCTGGCGCCGTTCCTGTTCCCGGTGCTGCTGCATCTGTTCGGCTGAATACGGCGAAACTTGCGATACATCTCGCATTTATTTATTTCATTGCATTAATTTCACCAATTAAGAGACATTAGTCACACTTTAATGTCTCTGGCCTGCCTAGAATGTTACCCCGTTAACTCGTAGAGAGACCTTCTATGCATCCGCGTTTTCACACCGCTTTCAGCGCACTGCCCGCGACACTGCAATCCGCCCTGCGGCCCTATCTGGACGCGCCTGACTTTCCGGCGATGTTCACGGCCGAGCAAGCGGCGGCGATCCGCACAGGTTGCGGGCTGGACGATGATGCGCTGGCATTCGCGCTGCTGCCGCTGGCGGCGGCCTGCTCGTTAACCCCGATATCGCATTTCCACGTCGGCGCCATCGCGCGCGGGCAAAGTGGCAACCTCTATTTCGGCGCCAATATGGAATTCAGCGGCGCACCGCTGCAGCAAACCGTGCATGCGGAACAGTGCGCGGTTACCCATGCCTGGCTGCGCGGTGAATCGGCGCTGGCCTCGGTCACCGTCAATTACACGCCGTGCGGTCATTGCCGCCAGTTTATGAATGAGCTGAACAGCGGCGGCGAACTGCAGATCCGTCTGCCGGGCCGCGCGCCGGCTACGCTGGCGGACTATCTGCCGGACGCCTTCGGCCCGAAAGATCTGGATATCGCTTCGCTGCTGATGGACAAGGTCGATCACGGTCACCAGCTGGCGCTGGACGACGCACTGACACAGGCGGCACTGGCGGCGGCCAATCAGAGTCACGCACCGTACAGCAACGCCCACAGCGGCGTGGCGCTGGAAACGACAGACGGCATTATCTATGCCGGCCGTTATGCGGAAAACGCCGCCTTCAACCCTAGCCTGCCGCCGCTGCAGGCCGCGCTGATCCTGCTGAACCTCTCCGGCGGCGATTGCCTGAACATTCGCCGCGCCGTACTGGTCGAGCCGCAGGAGGCGATCCTCAGCCAGTGGGACGCCACCCGCGCCACCCTGGCGGCGCTAGGCTGCCAGAACGTCAGCCGCGCCACTTTCTAAGCGCACCACGGCGGGGCCATCCGGTTCCGCCGTTAACAGCCCCGCCCGCCAAATACAATGCCCCGACGCCGCAAGAAACACTTTCTTTAGTTAAAAAATCATTTGATTGTCGATAATTACGCCAACCTGGTTCATCATCTGGCAACAAATGCTGTACATCTTCTCTTTATCTCTTAGGATCGTCGGCAATAAAGTTATCTGATACGTGAAGAGTAAAACTGATGGAACTAGAATACGAAAGCAAACGCCCGCTCTATATCCCTTACGCCGGCCCGATTCTGCTGGAATTTCCGCTGCTGAACAAAGGCAGCGCTTTCACCGAGGAAGAACGTAGCCACTTCAACCTGCACGGCCTGCTGCCGGAGGCGGTGGAAACCATCGAAGAACAGGTGGAACGCGCCTACCGTCAGTATCAGGATTTCAAGAACGATAACGACAAGCACATCTACCTGCGCAACATCCAGGACACCAACGAAACCCTGTTCTACCGCCTGCTGGACTCGCACCTGAGCGAGATGATGCCGATCATTTACACCCCGACCGTCGGCGAGGCCTGCGAACACTTCTCCGATATCTATCGCCGCGCGCGCGGGCTGTTCATCTCCTACCCGAACCGCGATCGCATCGATGACATGCTGCAAAACGCCACCAAGCAGAACGTCAAGGTGATCGTGGTCACCGACGGCGAGCGTATCCTCGGCCTGGGCGACCAGGGCATCGGCGGCATGGGCATTCCCATCGGCAAGCTGTCGCTGTATACCGCCTGCGGCGGCATCAGCCCGGCCTATACCCTGCCGGTGGTGCTGGACGTCGGCACCAACAACCCGCAGCGCCTCAACGATCCGCTGTACATGGGCTGGCGCCATCCGCGCATCTCCGGCGAGGAGTACCACGCCTTCGTCGAAGAGTTTATTCAGGCGGTCAAACGCCGCTGGCCGAACGTACTGCTGCAGTTCGAAGACTTCGCACAGAACAACGCCACCCCGTTGTTGAACCGCTATCGCGACGAGATCTGCTGCTTCAACGATGACATTCAGGGCACTGCCGCGGTGACCCTCGGCAGCCTGATCGCCGCCAGCCGCGCCGCCGGCAGCCAGCTGCGCGATCAGACCGTCACCTTCCTCGGTGCCGGTTCCGCCGGCTGTGGCATCGCCGAGCAGATCATCGCGCAGATGAAGTCCGAAGGGTTGAGCGAAGACGAAGCGCGCGCCCGCGTATTCATGGTCGACCGCTTCGGCCTGCTGACCGACAAACTGCCGAACCTGCTCGATTTCCAGAGCAAGCTGGTACAGAAGAGCGACAACCTGACCGGTTGGGAAACCGCCAGCGACGCCATCTCGCTGCTGGACGTGGTGCGCAACGCCAAGCCGACCATTCTGATCGGCGTTTCCGGCCAGCCGGGGCTGTTTACCGAAGAGCTGATCCGCGAAATGCACAAGCACTGCGAACGCCCTATCGTGATGCCGCTATCCAACCCGACCTCGCGCGTGGAAGCCCGCCCAGAAGACATCATCAACTGGACCGACGGCGCCGCCCTGGTCGCGACCGGCAGCCCGTTCGCACCGGTGAGCTATAAAGAGCAGCTGTACCCGATCGCCCAGTGCAACAACTCCTACATCTTCCCGGGGATTGGCCTCGGCGTGCTGGCCTCCGGCGCCACCCGCGTCACCGACGCTATGCTGATGGCCGCCAGCCGCGCGCTGGCGGACTGTTCGCCGCTGGCCACCGACGGCCACGGCGCACTGCTGCCGAATATCGACGATATTCAGGGCGTGTCGAAGTGCATCGCCATGGAAGTGGGTAAAGCGGCGCAGCTGCAGGGTGTGGCGATCGTTACCTCCGAAGACGCGCTGTCGAAAGCCATCGAGCACAACTTCTGGCGGCCGCAGTACCGCAGCTACAAGCGCACTTCGTTCTGATTGACGCGCTGAAATGACCCAGCCCGGCTCCGCCGGGCTTTTTTGTGCGGCAAAACCGCCGAAAAATGCGGCGTTGCGCGTGCTTCAGGCGGTTCGCGTCTTGCGTCGATCGGTCAGGTAAAGTAGCCTTGATCCATCTTTTTCAGCCCGGCGCGCGTAAGGCAACAACATGTGGAAACGCCTGATCATCAGCCTGTTCATCATCATTGCGGTGTTGATGGGTTCGGCTATTGCGCTCGATCGCTGGATCAGCTGGAAAACCGCGCCTTACGTCTACGACGAACTGCAGGAGCTGCCGCACCGCCAGGTTGGCGTGGTGCTCGGCACGGCCAAGTATTACCGCACTGGGGTGATCAACCAGTACTACCGTTACCGCATTCAAGGGGCGATCAACGCCTATAACAGCGGCAAGGTGAAATACCTGCTGCTGAGCGGCGACAATGCCCAGCAAAGCTACAACGAACCAATGACCATGCGTCGCGATCTGATCGCCGCCGGCGTGGCGCCGAGCGATATCGTGCTGGACTACGCCGGCTTCCGCACTCTAGACTCCATCGTGCGCACCCGCAAAGTGTTCGACACCAACGATTTCATCATCATCACCCAGCGCTTCCACTGCGAGCGCGCGCTGTTCATCGCCTTGCACATGGGCATTCAGGCGCAGTGCTACGCGGTGCCGTCGCCGAAGGACATGATGACGGTGCGCGCCCGCGAGATCTTCGCTCGCCTGGGTGCGCTGACCGATCTGTACATCCTCAAGCGCGAGCCGCGCTTCCTCGGCCCGCTGATCCCGATCTCCGCCATGCACACCGTGCCGGAAGACGCCCAGGGTTATCCCGCCGTGTCACCGGAACAGTTGGTGGAACTGGAGCACAAGCTGAAAGAAGAGAAACAGAAAGCCAAACAGCCTTAATCATCCGGCAGAGGGTTTTACACGCGTCCCCAGCAATACGCTAAAAGGGCGTATTATCCGAGAAATACGCAGTGTTAACGAATACCGGATGATTTGCGTAAAGCACTCTCTACGTACGTTGACAGCTTATTGCGACATAGAAAGCGGCGATGCCCTTCTGCCTCCGCCGAATGAACTATTCAAACGATCCAGTTCAATGAAAAGGACCATCAAATCATTGCTGTCCAGTCCAATCAGGGCGAGTTCCTGTACCAGTGATTGCAAGAGCAATTGTTTGCGGGCATCAGGGGAACCAGAGGAAAGCATGGCTTCAATCAACACGAAGTTAGCGCTGCGGGGGGATTCCAGATCGGGATAAGTGGGGTCCACATATAAATCGTCTTCCCCAAGACTGATAAAGCGCTGGAATTGATCGTTCGCAGGATAGCCGGTTTTTACTACCGCCGCGTGAATAGCTGATGAAATTCTTTTCTTATCAAGCGTATTACGACTTTTCAGCGTAATGGTAAATACAGGCATAGTTTGCTCCCTGAGAACGGTAGATAAAAGCAGTTTACTGGCTTCATGTCATGTGGGTAGCCCGAAAACTGTGTCACGCTGTAACCAACCCAACCTCAAGATCGGGCAATTCCCTTACCCGAAACAACCCAGCCAGCCATTGCCAAATAATGCCTTACTGTTTTGCTGCGCCCTGCCTCCTAGAATGCAACAAGGCCGGCAATAGGCCGGCCTTGTTGTCTGTACTGCGGTAAACCTACTTCTTCTTGGCGTATTTCAACGAGTCCAACGCCACGGCGAAGATGATGATGCTGCCCTTGATGATGTATTGCCAGTACGGGTTGATGCCGATATAGGTCAGGCCGTAGTTGATGACGGTAAAGATGATCACCCCGGTCACCACGCCCCACACCGTACCCACCCCGCCGGCAAATGAGACCCCCCCCACCACGCAGGCGGCGATGGCGTCCAGCTCATACATAAAGCCGAGGTTATTGGTGGCGCTGCCGATGCGCCCCGCTTCCAGCAAGCCGCCGAAGGCGTAGAACACGCCGGACAGCGCATAGATCATGATCAGGTTCAACGGCACGTTGACGCCGGACACCTTAGCCGCTTCCGGGTTGCCGCCGATGGCGAAGATGTTCTTGCCGAAGCGGGTCTTGGTCCACAGGATCCAGACGAATATGATGGCGATCAGCGCGTAAAAGGTAATGTACGACAGCTTAAAGTCGCCGAAGCGCAAGAAGCCCTGGGCAAAGGTGGAAAACTTCGGATCGAAACCCGCGACCGGCGACGCGCCGACCGAATCGTAATACAGCGAGTTGATGCCGTAGACGATGATCATGGTGCCCAAGGTGGTGATGAACGGCGTCACGTTGAGATAGGCGATAATCAGGCCGTTAACCAGGCCGATCACCGCGCCGACCGCACACACCAGCAAGATGACCAGGGGAATCGACCAGGTTTCCATGTGCGGGAATACCTTGTTGACGTTATCCATCGACTGCAGCAGCGTGGCCGCCACCACCGCCGCCAGCCCCACCTGCCGCCCGGCGGACAGGTCGGTGCCCTGAGTCACGATCAATCCCGCCACGCCCAGCGCGATGATGATGCGCACCGAAGACTGCGTCAGGATGTTGCTCAGGTTCATCAGGCTAAGGAAGGTAGGATCCTGAATGATGATGATGGCCAACAGCACCAGCAACACCACGTAAATGCCGCCTTCCTTGAAATAGGTAAATAAGGTTTTTTTATTTAGCGCGTTCATAATTCCGATCCTTAAAGGTGCAGGGAGGCGAGACGTAAGATTTCATTTTGCGAGGTCTGTTTGGTGTTAACGATGCCCGCAACCTGACCGTTGCTCATCACCAAAATACGGTCGGTGATCCCCAAAAGCTCCGGCATTTCGGACGAGACGATAATGATCCCCTTGCCCTTCTTCGCCAGTTCGGTCATCAGCTGATAAATCTCGAACTTGGCGCCCACGTCGATGCCGCGCGTCGGTTCATCCAGCATCAGGATCTCCGGCTGCGTCAGCAGCCAGCGGCCGATGATCACCTTCTGCTGGTTGCCGCCGGACAGCGAGCCGATATGGGTGTGATGCCCCGGCGTTTTCACCCGCATGGCGTCGATCACCCACTGGGTGTCGCTCTTCATCCGCGCGTTATCCAGCAGGCCGAGCTTGTTTTTATAATTGCGGATATTGGAGATCAACGAGTTGAAACCCACATCGAGGTAAGCGTAAATCCCGGTGGATCGGCGCTCTTCGGTCACCAACGCAAACCCGTGGTTGATCGCTTCGTTGGCACTGTGGTTGTCGATCGCCTTGCCGTGCAGCTTGATAGTGCCCGCCACCTTTTCACGAATGCCGAACAGCGTCTCGACGATGTCGGTGCGCTTGGCGCCCACCAGCCCGGCGATGCCGAGGATCTCGCCCTGGTGCAGATCGAAGGAAACATCGCGGATCGAAGGCTGGCGCAGCGATGTCAGGTTCTTCACCTCAAGGATCACCTCACCCGGCGTGTTCTGCCTGTCCGGGAAGCGCTGGCTCAGCGAGCGGCCGACCATCATGGCGATGATCTTGTCCATATCCAGCCCTTCCAGCGGCTGGGTGGCGATCCACTGGCCGTCGCGCAGCACCGTTATCTCGTCGCACAGCTGGAAGATCTCTTCCATCTTGTGCGAGATATAGACGATGCCGCAGCCGCGTTCTTTCAGCTTGCGGATGATGGTGAACAGATGATTGACCTCTTTCTCCGTCAGCGAAGAGGTCGGTTCATCCATGATGACGATCTTGGCGTCGTAGGAAAACGCCTTGGCGATCTCGATCATCTGCATCTGCGACACCGACAGGTTGCCCACCTTTTCGCGCGGGTTGATGTCGATATCCAGCTCGTCAAAGATCGCCTGGGTGTCTTTGAACATCTTGTCCTGATCGACGAACAGGCCTTTGGTCGGATAGCGCCCCAGCCACATGTTGTCCATCACGGTGCGTTGCAGCACCAGGTTCAGCTCCTGATGCACCATCGAAACGCCGTGTTCCAACGCTTCCTTCGAGCTCTTGAAATCGATTTCCCTGCCCTGAAACACAATGCTGCCGCTGTCTTTTTTATAAATGCCGAACAGGCATTTCAGCAACGTCGATTTCCCCGCCCCGTTCTCCCCCATCAGGGCGTGAATCGAGTGCGGACGGACGCGTAAATTGACATTGTCCAAAGCTTTGACGCCGGGAAATGACTTACAGATATCCGTCATTTCCAGCAAAAATTCGCGTGAGCTATCGGCCATAAATACACCTGGCTTAACGATCTTGCAGTCGTAAACATCCCCGCCGGCGGTATCCCTGGTGTTGGCGCCGCAGGCGGGGTCTTAGCGGGATCTCAATTCTTATTTAACGAACTGAGACAGGTTGTCTTTATCTACGCCGACGTAAGGGATACGCACGACTTTATTTTCGACTTTATATTGGGTGCCTTCGGTGGCCGGTTTGCCTGCCGCCAGGTTTTTCGCGAGCTCGAAGGTGGCTTTCGCCTGGTTGTCGGCGTCGTTCAGCACCGTGCCCGCCATCGCGCCGGATTTCACCAGCGCCAGCGCTTCAGGCAGCGCATCGACGCCGAACACCGGGATACTGGTCTTGTTGTGCGCTTTCAGCGCTTCCACCGCGCCCATCGCCATGGCGTCGTTGTTGGCGATCACCACTTCAATCTTGTTGGCATTCGGGCCGGAGAGCCAGGCGTCCATCTTGTCTTTCGCCTGCGCGGTATCCCACATCGCGGTATCCATCTGCAGCTGCTGGGTCTTGATGCCTTTTTCGTTCAGCGTTTTCACCACGTAGGTAGTGCGCGCTTCGGCATCCGGGTGGCCCGGTTCGCCCTTCAGCAGCACGAACTGGATCTGGCCGTCTTTGTTCAGATCCCAGGCCGGGTTGGCTTGCCAGTGTTTGGCGATCAGCTCGCCCTGGATCACGCCGGATTCTTTGGAGTCGGTGCCGACGTAATACGCCTTGTCATAGCTGTCCAATGCTTTGCGGGAAGGCTCTTTGTTGTAGAACACCACCGGGATATCGTTTGCGCGCGCCTTATCGATAACCACCGGCGCCGCGGCCGGGTCGACCAGGTTGATCGCCAGCGCTTTCACGCCCTTGGCCAGCAGCACGTCGATCTGATCGTTCTGTTTGGATTGGTCGTTCTGCGAGTCATTCATCAGCAAGGTGACGTCCGGCGAAGCCTTGGCATCTTTCTCGATCGCCTTGCGCACCACCGACATGAAGTTGTCGTCGTATTTGTAAATCGTGACGCCAATACGGGTATCAGCATGGGCTGCGGCGCCAAACATCATGGCTGCGGCCATGGCGGCCAGGGTGAAAACCTTCTTATTCATTGTCAGTCTCCGGTTCTGTGTAGGGTATTACTCGTCTTTGAGCCAATGGTCACCGGCAGTGCGCACACCCCAGGCCAGGCGATTTCCACTCAACACCTGTCGTCCGTGGATCTTGTTATTTCCGAGAAATGCTGTGTCAGCGCGAGATAAAGGTTGCAGCGGCAAGGGCCTTTGCGCCGGAAAACGCCTAGAGCATAGACGGCGTGATGTTAATATTCTGTGAATTTTCTCACAGATTGAAAACGGTTACACAGGATTAAATCGTCAGAGAGTGACCGTCGCCTCACTTTGCCAGGGGGCGACAGAATGGCGCCGCACCAGCGTCGGCATGAACAGATGAGCGGCCTGCGGCTCCGCCAGGCCTGCTGCGCCCTGCAATGCTAGCTCGGTGGCCAGCGTGGCCATCGAAACGATCGGGTAACGCACCGTGGTGAGTTTGGGGCTGGTGTAACGCGCGATGGGAATGTCGTCGAAGCCGATCAGCGAGAAATGCTGCGGTACCGTGATACCGTTTTCTTTCAGCACCGCCATGGCGCCGGCGGCCATGGCGTCGTTGTAAGCGAACACCGCGCTCAGCTGTAGATTACGCCCCAGCAGTTCCACCATCGCCGCCTCGCCGCCCTGCAGATCCGGCGAACCGTACGCGCGCCAGTTGTCCGGCGTGGCCAGCCCGGCGGCGGCCATCGCCTGCGCATAGCCCCGCTGGCGTAGCGGCCCGTCTTCGATCGGGTGATTGGAGCCCAGGTAGCCGATGCGCCGATGGCCCTGCGACAGCAAAAGACGCATTGCCATTTCCGCGCCGCAGACGTTATCCAGCCCGACGCAGCGTGGCTCATAGCCGGGGATAATCCGATTGATCAGCACCATGCCCGGCACCTGCTCCAGAAAGCCGATCAGCTCGGCGTCGCTCAGGGCTTTGGCGTGAACAATCAGGGCATTACAGCGCTGACGGATCAGCACTTCGATCGCATGGCGCTCTTTGTCCGCCTGATGATAGCTGTTGCCGATCAGCAGGTATTTGTGGTGTTTCTGCGCCACCGTGTCAACCGCTTTCACCAGCGCGCCGAAGAACGGATCGGAGACGTCCATCACCACCACGCCCAGGGTATCGCTGCTTTGGGTCGCCAGCGCCTGCGCGTTGGCGTTGGGGCGATAGCCCAGATCCGCCACCGCCTGCAGCACCTGCTCGCGCGTCTCCTTGCTGGTCAGCGCGCTGTGGTTCAACACGCGGGAGACGGTCGCCACGGAGACCCCGGCGCGTTTCGCCACGTCGCGAATGGTGATCGGATGAACTGGAGGCATGCGGGATCCTGAAATCGGGGTAGTGACCGGTGGCGCTATCCTACCCCGATTGGCCCGCTGCTCGCGTGAATTACGTCACAGGAAAGAAAACGTTTACATACATTTTTTTAACCTGCCGATCGGCACTCATTTCAGCGTTTTGGGCTCCGCTTCGCCGGCGGCCAGCTGCGTCAGCTTGCGCCACAGCCACTCCATCGGCCCCTGAGCGAAATAACGCAGCCACAATACGGAAAACGCCAGGTTGGCCAGCCAGACCAGCGGCACGAACGCCAACAGCTGCAGCCGGTCGAACTGCTCATAGAGACCGAAGCGATAAAACAACGTGGTGCAGATCAGCGTTTGCAGCAGGTAGTTGCTCAGCGCGATGCGCCCCACCTGGCTCAGCCAGTGGGCGATGCGCAGGCGCGACAGTGCGGGCCAGAAACCGTAACACAGCGCCAGATAGCCCATCGCCTGCAGCGGGGCGCCCAGCTCACGCGGCACCTGCAGCAGGAAACCGCTCCAGCGATAGTCCCACTGCACCTGCCATTGCAGCGCCACCGCCGGCAGCTGGATCAGCACCGAAAGCGGCAGCAGCCACGCCGCCTGCCTCAGGTAATAGCCGGATGAGTAGCTGCCGCGCAGCCAGCCGCTGCGCATCAGCCCGGCGCCGAACAGCATCAGCCCCGCCAGCTCCCAGCCATACTGCGCGCCGATGGCCAGCAGGCTGGACGAGAGCAGATCGGCGCGGCTGCGCCAGGCTTCGAAACCGCCCTGCAGCTTCCAGAACTTCTCGTACTGCAACTCCGCCACGCCCGGCTGCCAGAAGCTGCCCGGTTCACCGTGCGAGATAAAACCGAGCAGCAGCAGCACCGCCACGCCGATCAGGTAGAGCACCACGCCGGTTTTCAGCAGTTGGAAAGTTTCTTTGGCCTCGCGGATCATGCGCCAGCACACCAGGCCGATCAGCCCGTAGGCCAGCAGAATATCGCCGTCCCACAGGAAGATGGCGTGCGCGAGGCCGAACAGCACCAACCACGACAGCCGCGCGCGGATCCAGCTTTTGCCGCGCCGCAGCAGCATTTGCAACCCGGCGCCGAACAACAGCGCGAACATCGCCAGGAACTTGGCCTGGGCGAAGAGATCCAGCAGCGCCCAGGTCCAGGCATCGCGCGACGACGGCATCCCCAAATAGGCCGGGTTGAGATAGGCGGCCTTCGGCAAGCCGAAGGCGCTGATGTTCAGCAATAAGATGCCGAGGATGGCGATGCCGCGCACGCAGTCCAGCGTAGCGATGCGCGGCAGAGGATGACTGTTCATTTTTTATCGCTGTCTTCCGCTCATGAAAAAGGCGCCCGCAGGCGCCTGTTATGCTATTGCGAGTCGCCCCGCAACGCCATCACCCCTGGTGATGACGCACCGCGCGCAGGAACTCCTGGCGGGTATTCTGGCTGGACTTGAACAGCCCCCCCAACGAGGTGGTGGTGGTGGCGCTGGTCGCGTCGCGAATGCCGCGCGCCTTGACACAATAATGGACCGCGTCGATCGATACCGCCACGTTATTGGTACCGAGCAGGGTCTGCAGCGCGACCAGGATCTGCTGGGTCAGACGCTCTTGCACCTGCGGACGCTGGGAGAAGAACTGCACGATGCGGTTGATCTTCGACAGACCGATCACCGAGTCTTTCGGGATATAGGCCACGGTAGCCTTGCCGTCGATGGTGACGAAGTGGTGCTCGCAGGTGCTGGTCAGCGTGATATCGCGCACCGTCACCATCTCATCCACTTTCATCTTGTTCTCGATGACGGTGATTTTCGGGAAGTTGGCGTAGTCCAGCCCGGAGAAGATCTCGTCGACATACATTTTGGCGATGCGATGCGGCGTTTCCGCCAGGCTGTCGTCAGACAGATCGAGATTCAGCAGCTGCATGATTTCAGTCATGTGCTCTTTGATACGACGCTTGCGCGTTTCGCGATCCAGCACTTCCCCGCGCAGCGGTGTCTCCAGACCACGCTCTTCCAGTGCCGCATGCACCAGCGCGGCTTCTTTACTTAATGATGTCATGTATTTGTTCTCCTGCGGACGGAACCCGCCGGCGGCCTGGTAGGGCGTGCGGCCGGCGAATTGCTTGCTCTCGTGACGGCAGAGTTTTCGTGATGGATAACGTGAACCCGGTCAAGATTTTGCCCCACTGTAGATGAGAGCGCGGCGATTATCCAGTGATTGTGCTTCATCCGCAGGTGAAATATTCGCATTTAGCACAATCAGGCCGGCTGCGGGATCCCGCTTTTTTTGTATGGATTTTAATCAGCGCATCGCCGTTTTTTGCGCCAATCGCCGCGCCGGGGTATTCACTACCAGCGCACCGGCCACCAACAGCGCCGCCACCGCCACGTACAGCGCCGGCTCCAGCCGATGAGTCATGGCGGTCGACAGCGCCGACAGCATCGGCCCGACCAGTTGGCCGATCGCATAACCGGTGGTCAGCAATCCAGCCATGTAGCGCGCATGGCGCGGCGCCAGTTCACGGCCGTGCTGAAGGGCGAGCTGCACCACGCAGAGGAAGCCGCCGCCGGTCAGCACCGCCCCGAGCGCCAGGCCGGCCACGCCCGGCACCGCTTCGGCGCTCAGCACGCCCAACGCCTGTATCCACAGCGTGATCGCCAACCGGGTCTGGGTAGTTAGCCGATGGCGGGTCAGAATGCCGATGACAATCCCCAGCACCGCCGCACCGCCGAACACCGGCCAGACAAACTGCGCGAACAGGCTGGCGGGAAAGCGCGCCGCCGCCATCTGCGACAAAAAGGTCGCCGGCAGGATGTAGCCGAAGCCGGCCAGGCTGTAGCTCCACACCAGGCGTTTGAGCGCCGGCGTCAGCAGCAGCGGCTCCGGGGCCACGTCCTGGCGATGCAGCTCGCCGCTGCGCGGCAGAAAGGCGCTAATCCCCCCGACCAGCACCAGCGCCAGCCCGCCATACACCAGCCAGGCCTGCGCCGCCGTCAGCCCCAGCGCGTTGATGCCCACCGCAAGCATGCCGCTAAGGAAGATGCCGGCGCCCGGCCCGGCGAATACCGCCGCGCTCAGCGCCGGCCGGCCGTAGTGCGCCAACCGCTCGTTGGTCCAGGCCGCCACCAGCACCATCGCCCAGCCGCTGGCCCAGCCGATGACGAAGCGCAGCGCGCCGTGCGTCCATGCATCCTGCGCCAGCGCCGACAGCAGCGTCAGCGCCATCGCGCCCCATACGCCCAGCCACAGGCGCCGCTCGACGTGGCGCGTGGCGCGCATCGCGTCGTAGGCGCCGCACAGGTAGCCCAAATAGTTGATCGCCGCCACCAGCCCGGCGCCGGTGAGGCTGAACTGATGTTCCGCGATCATCAGCGGCACCTGCGGGGTGAAAGCGAAGCGGCCAATGCCCATTGCGACGATCAGCGCGGCAAAACCGCTCAAGGCAATACGTAAAGCCATACCGGTATCCAAAAGGTTAAAAGAAAGTTGCCAGTATCATGCCGCAGTATTAAACTCACAAAAACTGAATAATAGTTATCAAGTTCATCACGAAACGAGAATATTATGGATCTGACCCAGCTTCGCATGTTCTGCTGCGTAGCGGAAACCGGCTCGGTCGCCCGCGCCGCCGAGCAGCTGCACCGCGTGCCGTCGAACCTGACCACCCGGCTGCGCCAGCTTGAGCAGGAGCTGGGCGCCGATCTGTTTATCCGCGAAAAACAGCGCCTGCGCCTGTCGCCGATGGGCCATAACTTTCTGTGCTACGCCAACCGCATCCTGGCGCTGAGCGACGAGGCGATGAGCATCACCCATGCCGGTGAACCGGCGGGCAACTTCGCCCTCGGCTCGATGGAGAGCACCGCCGCCACCCGCCTGCCCTCGCTGCTGGCGGCTTACCACCAGCGTTTCTCGCAGGTGTCTCTGTCGCTGACTACCGGCACCTCCGGCGAAATCGCCGATCGGGTGCGCGCCGGCACGCTGGCGGCGGCGCTGGTCGATGGCCCGGTACCTTATGACGAGCTGAACGGCTGCATCGCCTATCCTGAACATATGGTAGTGATCTCCTGTCTCGATCACGCGCCGATCCACAGCGCCAAAGACGCCAACGGCGAAACGCTGTTCGCCTTTCGCGCCAGCTGCTCCTATCGCCTGCGGCTGGAGGCCTGGTTCAAGCGCGAAGGCGCGCGGCCAGGGCAAATTATGGAGATCCAGTCCTATCACGCCATGCTGGCCTGCGTCGCCAGCGGCGCCGGGCTGGCGATGATCCCGCATTCGGTGCTCAGCCTGCTGCCGGGCCATGAGCGGGTCCGGGTTCACACCCTGCCGCCGGACGTGGCCGACACCGCCACCTGGCTGCTGTGGCGCCGCGACGCGTTCGGGCCGAACGTGCGCGCGCTGAAAGAATTGATTATTGAACAGACGGAAATCGCCGCTGTTGATGAAAGCACCCCCAACGATTTATCAGACGTTATCGATATCGCCTGATTTAAAAGAAAGCCACTGAGGAGACTATGATGGAGATGATCAAAACCCGCGCCGCCGTTGCCTGGGGCCCGAACCAGCCGCTGAAGATCGAAGAAGTCGAGCTGATGCCACCGCAAAAAGGCGAAGTGCTGGTGCGGATCGTCGCTACCGGCGTTTGTCACACCGACGCCTACACCCTGTCCGGCAAAGATCCGGAAGGCGTGTTCCCGGCAATCCTCGGCCACGAGGGCGGCGGCGTGGTGGAAGCGGTCGGTGAAGGCGTCACCAGCGTGGCGGTCGGTGACCACGTGATCCCGCTCTACACCCCGGAGTGCGGCGAGTGCAAATTCTGTAAATCCGGCAAGACCAACCTGTGCCAGGCGATCCGCGCCACCCAGGGTAAAGGCCTGATGCCGGACGGCACCACCCGCTTCTTCAAGGACGGCAAGCCGATCTTCCACTACATGGGCACTTCCACCTTCTCCGAATACACCGTGGTGCCGGAGATTTCACTGGCGAAAATCAACAAGGAAGCGCCGCTGGAAGAAGTGTGCCTGCTGGGCTGTGGCGTCACCACCGGCATGGGCGCGGTGATGAACACCGCCAAAGTGCAGCCGGGCGACACCGTGGCGATCTTCGGCCTGGGCGGCATCGGCCTGTCGGCGATCATCGGCGCGCAGATGGCCGGCGCGGGCCGCATCATCGGCATCGACATCAACACCAGCAAGTTCGATCTGGCGCGCAAGCTGGGCGCTACCGATCTGATCAACCCGAAAGACTATGACAAACCGATTCAGGAGGTGATCGTCGAGCTGACCGACGGCGGCGTCGACTTCTCCTTCGAGTGCATCGGCAACGTCAACGTGATGCGTTCCGCGCTGGAGTGCTGCCACAAGGGCTGGGGTGAATCGGTGATCATCGGCGTCGCGGGCGCCGGCGAAGAAATCTCGACCCGGCCGTTCCAGCTGGTCACCGGCCGCGTCTGGCGCGGCTCGGCATTCGGCGGCGTCAAGGGCCGTTCGCAGCTGCCGGGCATCGTCGAGCGCTATCTGGACGGCGAATTCGCGCTGAACGACTTTATCACCCACACCATGGGGCTGGAGCAGATCAACGAAGCGTTCGATTTGATGCACGAAGGCAAATCGATCCGTTCCGTCATCCACTTCGACAAATAAGCCAGGAGGCAGAGATGACGCTGTCATTGGAACTTCTCGAAGAGCACCGCATGTTCGGCGGCTGGCAACAGCGTTATCGCCACGCGGCGCAGAGCCTGAATTGCAACATGACATTCAGCATCTACCTGCCGCCGCCGCGCGATGACAACCCGCCGCCGGTGCTGTACTGGCTGTCGGGGCTGACCTGCAACGACGAGAACTTCACGTTGAAAGCCGGCGCGCAGCGCATCGCCGCCGAGCTGGGCCTGGTGCTGGTGATGCCGGATACCAGCCCGCGCGGTGACGAGGTGCCGAACGACGAAGGTTACGATCTGGGCCAGGGCGCCGGGTTCTACCTGAACGCCACTCAGGCGCCGTGGGATCGCCACTTCCGCATGTACGACTACATCAGCGCCGAACTGCCGGCGCTGATCGAACAGCACTTCAGCGTCAGCGATCGTCAGTCGATCTTCGGCCACTCGATGGGCGGCCACGGCGCGCTGATGATGGCATTTCGCAATCCGCAGCGCTTCCGCTCGGTATCGGCGTTCGCGCCGATCGTCAACCCGTGCCAGGTGCCGTGGGGCCGCAAGGCGTTCACCGCCTATCTGGGCAGCGACGAGAGCCAGTGGCTGCAGTACGACAGCTGCCATCTGCTGGCCAGCGGCGCGGAAAAAATGCCGGTCCTGATCGACCAGGGCGATGACGACCAGTTCCTGGCCGATCAGCTGCAGCCGGCGCGGCTGGCCGAGCTGGCGCGCCAGCGCGACTGGCCGCTGACGCTGCGCATTCAGCCGGGGTACGATCACAGCTACTTCACCATCGCCACCTTCGTGGAAGATCACCTGCGCTTCCACGCCGAGCACCTGTTCCGCTAATAAAAAAATCCGGGCGGTTATTAACCCGTCCGGATTTATTCAAAAGCCATCAATCAGAAAATCGATAGCGGCTTTAATTTGATTCCTGTGCTCATTGACATTACCAACGGCCTTCCCAATCTGCGAAATACGTACGGCAGCCATCTCATGCGTCATAACAAGAAACTTTTCGCCGTTGACCTCAATCTCCGGGCATAAACGTGCAGAAATTTTAACCCTGACGTTATCCAAAGCATAGAGGGGGATCATTAACCGGGTCGAGAGGACATCAATAAGATCGCTTTGAACGTCCAGTAAGTAGGGATAGGCTGATGCCGGATACGTATTGTCATATACGGTAAATTGCATATTTAAAATGTCCGATATTCATCAGACAACAAACCATTTTCTTCAGTGATACGATTAAGTTCTTCTAACGCCGCGCGATTTTGCTCGCGCCACTGTTGAATCTCAATATCCCTGACGCGGACGCTCAATGCGTCCGTCAATACGGATGACACATTGACGCCCAGGGATTTTGCGCGCTGGAAAAGATCGCGATCGATGGTTACGTTGACTGTCTTTTTCGTCACATTGCTATTTGCCATATCCATACCTCATCCCTGTAATATACACGGGTCAAATTTTCATCAATTATACTCGTAAAACAGGGGTATGCCAATTCAGCGATGCCCTCACCCCTTCAATTTGGGATCGAGCGCGTCGCGCAATCCGTCGCCCAACAGGTTGAACGCCAGCACGGTGATGAATATCGCCAGGCTGGGGAAGATCGCCACGTGCGGCGCGATCACCATATCGGCGCGCGCTTCGTTGAGCATCGCCCCCCACTCCGGCGTCGGCGGCTGGGCGCCCAGGCCCAAAAACGACAGACTGGCGGCGGTGATGATCGAGGTGCCGATGCGCAGGGTGAAATAGACCACGATCGAAGACAGGGTGCCTGGCAGGATGTGCCGCAGGATGATGGTCCAGTCCGAGGCGCCGATGCTGCGCGCCGACTCGATATAGGTCAGGTGCTTCAGCACCAGCGTATTGCCGCGCACCAGGCGGGCGAAGGCCGGAATGCTAAAGATCGCCACCGCGACGATCACGTTGGCCATGCCGCTGCCCATGATCGCCACCACGCCGATCGCCAGCAAAATGCCGGGAAACGCGAACAGCACGTCGCAGACGCGCATGGTGAGGCGATCCCACCAGCCTTCATAGTAACCGGCCAGCAGCCCCAGCAGGGTGCCGATCGCCCCGCCCGCCAGCACCGAGAACACCCCGGCCGCCAGCGAAATGCGCGCGCCCATCAGGATGCGGCTGAAAATATCGCGTCCGAGGGAATCCACCCCCAGCCAGTGCATCAGCGAAGGCCCTTCGTTCAGTCGGTCGTAATCGAAATAGTTTTCCGCATCGAACGGCGCCAGATAAGGCGCCAGCAGCGCCGCCGCAATCAGCAGCAGCACCAACAGGCCGGCGACCAGCGCCGCCCGCTGGCGGCGAAAACGCCGCCAAAACTCGCCCCACGGCGTGCGTACCGCGTTGGGGTCGATAAGCGGCATCGCCTTCAGTGCGGCGTTACGCCGCCAATGCTTAATCATGCCGCCTCCTCATTGGTAACGAATCGCCGGGTTGATCGCCGCGTACAACATATCCACCAGCAGGTTGATCAGGATGAACTCCAGCGAGAACAGCAGCACCTCGGCCTGGATCACCGGGTAATCGCGCATCTCCACCGAGTCCACCAGCAAGCGCCCCAGCCCCGGCCAGTTGAACACCTTCTCCACCACGATCGAACCGCCGAGCAGGAAGCCGAACTGCAGCCCCATCATGGTCACTACCGGGATCATCGCGTTGCGCAGGCCGTGTTTCATCACCACCACGCTTTCCCGCACGCCCTTGGCGCGCGCGGTGCGCATGTAGTCCTCCTGCAACACCTCGACGAACGAAGCGCGGGTAAAACGCGCCATCACCGCCGCCACCGCCGCCCCCAAGGTGATAGAAGGCAGAATGTAGTGCCGCCAGCTGTCGGCGCCCACCGTCGGCAGCCACCCCAGCTCGACCGAGAACACCTGCATCAGCAGCATGCCGAGCGCAAAGGCCGGGAACGAGATCCCCGATACCGCCAGCGTCATGCCGAGACGATCCGGCCAACGGTTACGCCACACCGCCGACACCACGCCGATCGCCAGGCCGAACGCTACCGCCCACAGCATGCTGGCGACGGTCAGCCAGAAGGTCGGCATAAAGCGCGAGGCGATCTCTTCGCTCACCGGGCGCTTGGACACCATCGAGATGCCGAAGTCGCCCCGCAGCGCGTTGACGAAAAAGTGCGCGAACTGCTGCGGCAGCGGCTTATCCAACCCCAGATCCTTGCGCACCAGCTGCACCACCGCCTCGTCGGCCTCCGGCCCCGCCGCCAGCCGCGCCGGATCGCCCGGCAGCAGGTGGACGAACAGGAACACCAGCACCGCCACGATCAGCAGCGTCGGGATCAGACCCAGCAGTCGTTTCAGAAAATAATTGAGCATCTCATTCCTTCCCCCACCTGCCGCCGTCTGGCCGCAGGCGGGGATGGGCGCCTTATTTCAGATCGGCGTTATCAAAGTTGAACGAGGTATCCGGCATCACGTAGAAGCCGCTCAGCTGTTTGCTGTTGGCCGACAACAGACGTTCGGTCGCCAGGAAGATCCAGGGCGCGTCGGCCCAGATGCGATCCTGTGCGTCCTGATACAGTTTCTGCTTCTCGGCGCGATCGGTGGTCGCCAGCGCGTCGGTCAGATCCTTGTCCACCTGCGGGTTGCTGTAGAACGCGGTGTTGAACTGCTTCGGCGGCGCCGCCTGGGTGGAGAACAGCGGCGACAGCGCCCAGTCCGCTTCCCCGGTCGAGGCCGACCAGCCGGTGTAGAACAGCCGCACGCCGGTGTCTTTCACCCCGACGCTCTCCACCTGCGCCGCGCGCTGCCCGGCATCCATCGCCGTCACCGTCACTTTCACCCCCACCTGCGCCAGCTGCTGTTGGGTGAACTGCAGCACTTTCTGCGCGGTGCTGTGGTTGTGGGACGACCACAGCGTGGTGGTGAAGCCGTTCGGGTAGCCGGCCTCTTTCAACAGCTCGCGCGCCTTGGCCGGATCGTACGGCCACGGCTTGTAGCGGGCGGCGAAATCGATGGCCGGCGGCACCGGCCCTTCCGCCGGCACCGCATAACCGGCGAACGCCACCTTGATCAGCGCGTCCTTGTTAATCGCGTAGTTGAGCGCCTGGCGCACCTTCGGGTTGTCGAACGGCTTTTGAGTGACGTTCATGCTGATGTAACGCTGCAGGATCGACGGCGCAGCCACCACGTCCAGCTTGGCGTTGCCCTCCAGCACCTTGGCCTGCTCGTAAGGGATCGGGAAGGCGAAGGTCGCCTCGCCGGTCTGCAGCATCGCCGCGCGGGTGTTGTTATCCACCACCGGGCGCCAGGTGATGCTGTCGAGCTTCGGCAGCCCCGGCTGCCAGTAGCCGTCGAACTTCTTCACCTTGACGAAATCGGTCTGGTTCCAGGTCACGAACTGATACGGCCCGGTGCCGACCGGGTGGAAACCGATCTCTTTGCCGTATTGCTTCAGCGCCGCCGGGGAGATGATCGCCGCCGCCGGGTGCGCCAGATTGTTGACGAACGCCGAGAACGGCGCCTTCAGCACGATCTTCACCGTATTGGCGTCCACCGCCTCGGTTTTGTCGATCATCTTGAACAGGTTGTAGCGCTTGAGGTGGCTGTCCGGGTTACTGGCGCGATCGAGGTTGGCCTTCACCGCCTCGGCGTTGAACGCGGTGCCGTCGTGGAATTTAATGCCCTGACGCAGTTTGACGGTATAGGTCAGGCCGTCTTTGCTGACCTCATAGCTGTCCGCCAGCACGTTCACCAGCTTCATGTCCTTGTCGAAGCCGAACAACCCCTGATAGAAAGACTTGGCCACCGCCTGCGACAGCGTGTCGTTGGCGTCGTAAGGATCAAGAGTGGTGAAATTGGACGCCACGGCAATCACCGCGTCCTTCGCCGCCCAAACCGGGCCGGTTCCCGCCGCCAGCAGTATGGCGGCCAACAGCGCATTGCGTTTGAATGTGTGCTTCATGTCGCTTGTCTCTCCTGAGGTCTTTAAAAAGCACCGGCGATCGGGTGGCGGGCGACAAAGTGCCCGGCGCCAACCTGCACCAGCGGTGCGGTAACGGGTTCATCGCCCAGTGCGCGCACTGGGCTCGGGATCTCATCGGCCGGCAGCGGCTGCCGTTTGTGGGCATGAGCGGGATCGGCTACCGGCACCGCCGCCATCAACTTGCGGGTATAGGGGTGCTGCGGATTGTCGAATACCGCCTGCCGCGGGCCGATCTCGACAATTTGCCCGAGGTACATCACCGCCACCCGGTGGCTGATACGCTCCACCACCGCCATGTCGTGTGAAATGAACAGAAAAGCGATGCCGAACTCACGCTGCAGATCGAGCAGCAGATTGACGATCTGCGCCTGAATCGACACGTCCAGCGCCGAGACCGCTTCATCGGCGATCACCACTTTCGGGTTCAGCGCCAGCGCGCGCGCGATGCAGATGCGTTGGCGCTGGCCGCCGGAAAATTCGTGCGGATATCGGCGCGCATGCTCCGGCTGCAGACCGACGCGTTCCAGCAGCCAGGCCACCCGCCGTTCCGCCTCACGGCCGCGCATCACGTTGTGCACCAACAGCGGCTCCATGATGGAGAAACCGACCGTCAGGCGCGGATCGAGCGAGGCGTAAGGATCTTGAAAGATGAACTGAATATCGCGCCGCAGATGCTGCAGCGCCGACCCCTTCAATTGGTCTATCCGCCGCCCGGCGAAGGTGATGGTGCCGCTCTGGCTGTCCACCAGCTTCAGCAAAGCGCGCCCGGTGGTGGACTTACCGCAGCCGGACTCGCCCACCAGCCCCAGCGTCTCGCCAGGGTAAAGATCGAAACTGACGTTTTCTACCGCGTGCACCCGGCGAGTGACCCGATTGAACAACCCGCCGCGCAGATCAAAACGCGTGACCAGATGCTCCACCCGCAGGATCGGCGCAGCGTCTGGCGGCACGGTATCCTGCGGCGCCGTATCCCCCTCGCCATCCGCCAGCGGAAACTTCGCCGGCAGCGGCCGATCGGCCATCTCCCCCAGCTTCGGCACCGCCGCCAGCAGCGCCCGGGTATAGGCCTGTTGCGGCGCGGCGAATAATTCACGCACTCGATTCTGTTCCACCTGCTCGCCGCGGCGCATCACCAGCACCCGGTCGGCTATCTCTGCCACCACGCCCATGTCGTGAGTGATGAAGATCACCCCCATCTGCATCTCCTGTTGCAGCACGCGGATCAGCTGCAGGATCTGCGCCTGAATGGTGACGTCGAGGGCGGTAGTGGGTTCATCGGCAATCAGCAACGCCGGCTTGCAAGAGAGCGCCATAGCGATCATCACCCGCTGGCGCATGCCGCCGGAAAGCTGATGCGGGTAGCGCCCCAGCACCTCTTTGGCCTCCGGAATGCGCACCAGATCGAGCATGCGCAGCGCCTCCTGACGCGCGCTGCGGTGGTCCATGCCCTGATGCAGGCGCAGCGATTCGGCGATCTGCTCGCCGACCGGAAATACCGGGTTGAGCGAGGTCATCGGCTCCTGGAAGATCATCGCCATGTCGGCGCCGCGCACCGTGCGCAGCGTGCTCTGCGAGGCATGCGCCAGCTCGAGCAACGCGCCGTCGCGCCGGCGCAGCGTCATGGCGCCGCTGACGATGCGCCCACCGCCCTGCTCCACCAGCCGCATCAGTCCCAGTGAAGTCACCGATTTGCCAGAGCCGGACTCACCGACGATCGCCAGCGTCTCGCCGCGATCGAGATCGAACGACAGGTTGCGCACCGCTTCCACGGCGCCGTCCGCTTGAGGAAAACGGATGCTCAGATCGCGCACCGTCAGCACCCGCTGCGGCGGCAATGACAACCCGTCGCCGGCGGGCCGGAATGAAACGTCGGTCATACACCCTCCCGGTGAACGCTTAGCGATAAATCCCGACGGACGGCGCATCGCCGACATAACCAAAACCGCGATACATCCCCTCGCAGTTAAACGGCAGCGCGATATTGCCGTGGCGATCGACGGCGATCATGCCGCCGCTGCCACCCAGTGCAGGCAGCTTCTCCATGACCACCCGATCGCTGGCCGCCTGCAGGCTGAGGCCGCCGTATTCGATCAGGGCGGAGACGTCATAGGCCGCCACGCCGCGCATGAAGATCTCGCCGGTGCCGGTGCTGGAGACCGCCACGGTGGCGTTGTTGGCATAGCAACCGGCGCCGATAATCGGCGTGTCGCCCACTCGCCCTGCCTGCTTGTTGGTCATGCCGCCGGTGGAGGTGGCGACGGCAAGGTTGCCCAGCGCATCCAGCGCCACCGCGCCGACGGTGCCGAATTTGCGATCGGGATCGAGCGGATCGCCGGCCCGTGCCGCGCCGTCGTGATCGAGCAATACCCGGCCCTGCTCCGCCTGGGCGCGGTGCAGCTGATCAAAGCGTTCTTGGGTAAAGAAGAAGTCGGGAGTAACCATTTCCAGGCCGTGGGCGGCGGCAAACTTCTCGGCGCCTTCGGCGGCAAACAGCACGTGTTCGCTGTTTTCCAGCACCGCGCGCGCCGCCAGCACCGGGTTGCGGATATGGCTGACGCCAGCGACAGCGCCGGCGTCGCAGGTGCGGCCGTCCATCACGCAGGCGTCCAGCTCGTGGGTGCCCTGATGGGTAAACACCGAGCCTTTGCCGGCGTTGAACAGCGGGCACTCCTCCAGCAGCCGCACCGCTTCGGTCACCGCGTCCAGCGCGCTGCCGCCCTGTGCCAATACCGCCTGCCCGGCGGCCACGATCTCGGACAGCGCCTGGATATACTGCCGTTCTTTTTCCGCACTCAGCGCCGCCCGGGTAATTGCGCCCGCGCCGCCATGAATGGCAATCACTGGTTTGCTCATTTGCCTGACACCCTGTGTTAATCCCGCCGTTGCGCAGCGAATAAGCTGAGCGCGGTATCATTATTATTCAGTCTTTTTCGACTCTATTTAGTCCTACAGTGGAAGTACAGCATAACGTCCACGTCCCGCTTTTAGCGTAGCGCGCTTAGACCATTTCGCACCTTGAAATAGCTTATTGGAATAAAAACAGCAGGTTATAAAAAGCAGTAAACCGCTGATAGTGCGGCTGGGATTATTGGTAATTTCGCGAGAGGAAATAGCGGTAGAGCGTAATGAAATAAACGTTCGCGCTGAGTCACGCTTATTGCGGCGCCCGGCCTGCTGTTTTTACCCGGCCGGGCGCAGATAATCCAACGATTAAAAACCCGAGCCGGGCTGCCGTAAAAAGGCCTCTTCTTCCGGCGTGCTGGTGCGCCCCAATATCGCATTGCGATGCGGGTAGCGGCCGAAACGATCGATGATCGCCTTATGCCGCAGCTCGAACTCCAACTGGTCACCGTTATTGAGCTCGGTATACAGCACCAGCGCCTGCTGGTGGATCAGCGGCGATTCCGAATGCATGAACGGTAGATAGAGAAAACCTCGCTGCTCGCGGCTCAGCCGTTCGCACTCCCCGCTGCGGATCGCCTCCTGCGCCAGGACCAGCGCCATGCCGTCGCAGGCGAACGACTGCGGCGTGCCGCGAAACAGGTTGCGGCTGAACTGATCGAGCACGATCACCTCCGCCAGGCGCCCTTCGATGGTGTCGCGCCAGTGCGCCAGCTCTCCCGCCGCCGCCGCCCGCCAGATTTCGCCAAAACGGCTGTGCAGCAGACGATCGAAATCGTCGTCCTTTTTGAACCACATCACCGGTTCGATCTCGTCGAACCAGAACTCGATAACCTGTTTATGCATCATGATTCTCCTCTGTTTTACCCAGTTTATACCCGTTCGCGCTTCCGGCGCAGTGCGAAAGATGGCGGGCATAACCCGTTCTCCCCCCCGGAGTTCTCTGCCATAATACCCGCACTTTGTCGCTATCAATGCGCACCCTGATTACGGAGTTCCCCTTATGGATCATTGCCATACTTCCGATCTCATCTCCCTGGAGCAAGCGCTGGAAAAAATGCTCGGGCAGATCGCCCCGCTGCAGCAGACCGAATCCGTCGCCCTGACCGCCGCCGCCGGCCGCATCACCGCCGCCCCGGTGGTCTCGCCGCTCGACGTGCCGCCGTTCGCTAACTCGGCGATGGACGGCTATGCGGTGCGCCTCGCCGATCTGGCGGCCAATGCGCCGCTGCCGGTCGCCGGGAAAGCCTTCGCCGGCACGCCGTTCGACGGCCAATGGCCGGCCAACAGCTGCGTGCGCATCATGACCGGCGCGCCGATCCCGGCCGGGGCGGACGCGGTGGTCATGCAGGAACAGGCCGAAGTGAGCGACCAGGGCGTGCGTTTTACCGCCCCGGTAGAAGCCGGCCAGAATATCCGTTTGGCGGGTGAAGACATTCGCCAAGGCGCCAGCGTGTTGCCGGCCGGCGTGAAGCTGGGCGCCGCGCAGCTGCCGCTGCTGGCCTCGCTCGGGGTCGCCGAAGTGCAGGTGATGCGTAAGCTGAAGGTCGCGGTGTTCTCCACCGGCGACGAACTGCAGCCGGTCGGCCAGCCGCTGCAGGCGGGCCAGATCTATGATACCAACCGCTTCGCGGTACGCCTGATGCTGGAGCAACTGGGCTGCGACGTGCTCGATCTCGGCATTATCCGCGACGATCGCGATGCGCTGCGCGCCGCCTTCGAACAAGCGGACAGCCAGGCCGACGTGGTGATCAGCAGCGGCGGCGTCTCGGTCGGCGAGGCCGACTATACCAAACAGATGCTGGACGAGCTGGGCCAGGTCAGCTTCTGGAAGCTGGCGATCAAACCCGGCAAACCGTTCGCCTTCGGCAAACTGGGCCACGCCTGGTTCTGCGGCCTGCCGGGCAACCCGGTTTCCGCCGCCCTGACCTTCTACCAACTGGTGCAACCGCTGCTGGCGAAGCTGGCCGGTCACAGTGACTGGCGCCTGCCGCCGCGCCTGCGCGCGCGGGCGCTAACCCCGCTGAAGAAATCGCCGGGCCGCCTCGATTTTCAGCGCGGCGTGTTCAGCAGCAACGCCGCGGGTGAACTGGAGGTCAGCACTACCGGCCACCAGGGCTCGCACATCTTCAGCTCCTACAGCCAGGGCAACTGTTTCATCGTGCTGGAACGCGAACGCGGTTCGGTGGCGGTAGGCGAAACGGTGGAGATCGAGCCGTTCAACGCCCTGCTGAGGAGCTGAACATGCTGCCGGAATTGACCGACGCCGAAGCGCTGCGCTACAACCGCCAGATCGTGCTGCGCGGCTTTGACTTCGACGGCCAGGAGAAGCTGAAGGCCGCCCGCGTGCTGATCGCCGGGCTGGGCGGGCTGGGCTGCGCCGCCGCGCCATATCTGGCGGCGGCCGGCGTCGGCCATCTGGTGCTGGTGGATTTCGACACCGTCTCGCTCTCCAACCTGCAGCGCCAGATCCTGCACCGCGACGATCGCATCGGCCAGAGCAAAGTCGCCTCCGCCAGGCAGGAACTGAGCGCCATCAATCCGCATATTCGCATCGACGCCATCGACGGCCGTCTGGAAGATGACGCGATCGCGGCAGAGATCGCCGCCTGCGATCTGGTGCTCGACTGCACCGACAACGTGGCGGCGCGCGACGCCCTGAATCGCCTGTGCCACGCACAGCGCAAGCCGCTGGTTTCCGGCGCGGCGATCCGTATGGAAGGCCAGCTCAGCGTATTCACCTATCAGCCGGGCGAGCCCTGCTACCGCTGCCTGAGCCGGCTGTTCGGCGACAGCGCCCTCACCTGCGTCGAAGCGGGCGTGATGGCCCCGCTGGTCGGTACTATCGGTACCCTGCAGGCGATGGAAGCCATCAAGCTGCTGGCCGACTATGGTCAGCCGCTGCGCGGCAAGCTGTTGATGTTCGATGCGATGAGCATGCAGTTCCGCGAGATGAAGCTGCCGAAGGATCCACACTGCGAAGTGTGCGGCGGGGCGTGACGGATAAAAAAAGGGCGGGATAATTCCCGCCCTGATGCGTTACCGCGAGGGTTACACGATGCCCTGGCTGCGCAGATAGTCTTCGTAGTTGCCGGTAAAGTCGATCACCTTGTTCGGGGTGATTTCCAGAATCCGGGTCGCCAGCGAGCTGACGAACTCACGGTCGTGGGAGACGAAGATCAGCGTGCCTTCGTACATCTCCAGCGCCATGTTCAGCGATTCGATGGATTCCATATCCAGGTGGTTGGTCGGTTCGTCCATCACCAGAATATTCGGGCGCTGCATCATCAGCTTGCCGAACAGCATGCGGCCCTTCTCACCACCGGATAGCACCTTCACGCGCTTCTTGATGTCGTCCTGGCTGAACAGCAAACGGCCCAGCACACTGCGCACCGCCTGCTCGTCGTCTTTTTCCTGCTTCCACTGGCTCATCCAGTCGAACACAGTCAGGGTGTCGTCGAACTCGTATTCGTGATCCTGCGCGTAATAACCGATACGGGCATTTTCCGACCACTTCACGGTGCCGCTGTCCGGCTGCGCGTCGCCCACCAGCGTTTTCAGCAGGGTGGTTTTACCGATGCCGTTGGCACCCAGCACCGCGACCTTCTCGCCCACTTCCACCATCAGGTTCAGCTTGTTGAACAGCGGGCCTTCGTCGAAGCCCTTGGTGAGCGCTTCCACTTCCAATGCGTTACGGAACAGCTTTTTGTCCTGCTCGAAACGGATGAACGGGTTCTGGCGGCTGGAGGCTTTCACCTCTTCCAGCTGGATCTTGTCGATCTGGCGGGCGCGCGAGGTGGCCTGCTTGGATTTGGAGGCGTTGGCGCTAAAGCGGCTGACGAACGATTGCAGCTCGCTGATCTGCGCTTTCTTCTTAGCGTTGTCCGCCATCAAACGCTCACGCGCCTGGGTGGCGGCGGTCATGTATTCGTCGTAGTTGCCCGGGTAGACGCGCAGCTCGCCGTAGTCCAGATCCGCCATGTGGGTGCAGACCATGTTCAGGAAGTGACGGTCGTGCGAGATGATGATCATGGTGCTGTTGCGTTCGTTCAGCACCTGCTCCAGCCAACGAATGGTGTCGATGTCCAGGTTGTTGGTTGGTTCGTCGAGCAACAGGATTTCCGGATCGGAGAACAGCGCCTGCGCCAGCAACACGCGCAGCTTGAAGCCCGGCGCGATTTCGCTCATCGGGCCATAGTGCTGTTCCACCGGAATGCCCACGCCAAGCAGCAGTTCGCCGGCACGCGCTTCGGCGGTATAACCGTCCATTTCGCCGTAGGCCACTTCCAGGTCGGCTACTTTATAGCCGTCTTCTTCGCTCATCTCCGCCAATGCGTAGATGCGGTCGCGCTCTTCCTTCACCGCCCACAGTTCGGTGTGACCCATGATCACGGTGTCCAGCACGCTGTACTGCTCGAAGGCGAACTGATCCTGACGCAGTTTACCCAGGCGCTCGTTCGGATCGAGGAACACGTTGCCGCCGCTCGGCACCAGATCGCCGCCGAGGATTTTCATAAAGGTGGACTTGCCGCAGCCGTTGGCGCCGATCAGGCCGTAACGGTTGCCGCCGCCGAATTTAACAGAGATGTTTTCAAACAACGGCTTACTGCCGAACTGCATGGTGATGTTGTTAGTGCTTAACACAGCGCTCGCTCTTTATACATAGGGAATGTGATTTGGCGCGCATTATGCCACAACGGGGTGCAGAGATCGCGGGAAGTTTCGGTGACATTTTGAGCGTCAGGCTGGTGCCGTTTGCCGGTGGGCATTGGCTTGCGTACAAAAAGTCTGCTAGATTCGGCGGTTCATATTGAAAAGGATTTCTATGAAAAGCGTAAAGCAGATAGCCAACGACATGGCGGATGCCGTAAACATTGACAGCAATTTAGTGCGCGGGTTTGCACAAGGTTTTATCAGCGTACCGGTCGATTTCTACTACCTGGGCTACGACTATATTGATACTGAAAACAGATGGTTAAACTCGCAAGATAAAGAGCGATTTATCAGACTCAATCAAGTCAGGCCTGGCCAATAAAGCAAGCATCGAGAAAGTGGCTCATATCTTCATCGAAAACTTCGCCAGTAAGGTCAAGTTTGAAGATGTTAAGGACATGACCATAAGAACATCAGGCAAACTCATCGGCAAATTCGCCTTTAATCAGTTAGCCACCGCAAACATGGGATATATATTCTCTAAACAAATCATCCCACGGCTTGTCTCCGGTGTTGCCGTTGGCTCAATTCTCACCGCTGGGGTAAGCATATCGCGCTCTGTCTATACATCACGCGACTTGAGGGCAAGAAACTCACGGATGTATGATCAACTCAGACGCCTGGGAAACCTCGATCTGCTGTACTTTCTGTTAGAAAACAAAGTCCGACCATTCGAGGATGCCGTCTCGGTTTGGGAAAGAGATCGAAAGAAATTCAGCCAAATTTGTCAGTACTTTTTTGCAAAGGTTAACGTATGAAGAACTTTATGCTGGCGGCTTTATCCAGAATTATTCAGGGCATTGGGTGCGGCGTTGTGGCCCTCTCGCTGTTAGCCATTGTCTGGTTCATGTTTTATTCCGACGATAGTTTTAAGTATCTGTGGGTTGCGACCTCCATAGCTGGAATTTTCTTAGGGTATTTCATTTTCAGGTTTGCGGTTAAAAAAATACACGACGGAAGCCCTGATTAAATAACATTGTGTTCAATTGAGCAGCAGATCACTCAGTCCAAAGAAACTCGCGTCAATTATTACATAGTTTGTCCTAATACCGACGCTCAGCGCAGCTGCTTCTCCAGCCACGCGCGCATATCCGCCACCACCCGCGTCATTTCACTCTCGCCATTTTCGCGCCGCATCACATGGTCTAAAGCCGGATAATTCAGGTAAGTGATATTCGTTTTGCCGTCGGCCCGCAGCTCGGCGATCATTTTCCCGACCGCTCCCGGCGAAACGGCGCGATCCTGGTCACCCTGCACGATCAGCACCGGCGTCTTGATGCTGCGCAGGGTGGCAAGCTGATCGATGTTCAGCATGCCATGCCACCAGGCATAGCCATGATCGCTGGCGTTCAGGGGGAACGGCGGCGCCGTCAGCACCTGCTGTAAAAATGCGTTCAGCCCGGCTTTCTCTTCTTTTGGCGCGTCGGCCACGCTGTGGCGCACATCGTCAATAAACCAGCGTCCGCCGCCGCTGAACGCCAGGGTGGCGTCAACCAGGCCCGAGGAGGCCGTCACCAGATTGGCGATCACCGCCCCTTCGCTGCCCCCCAGCACCGCGACCTTTTGATAGCCGTTGCGCGCACTCACCGCCTGCAGCACCTGGGTGACATCGCTCACCCGCCGCTGCGGCGTATCATGCTGCACGAAAGCGTCCGGGCAATCCTGCCGCGGCACCTCTTCGCGGTACGGCAAGGTGTCGTCGATGCCGTATTTCTCCACCGTCAGCAGGTCTGCGGCGGGTAACACCTGCCGCATCGGCGTGACCAGGCGGATATGCCGCACGCTGTTGCAATCCGAACCTTGCAGGATCACCAACAGCGCCGCCGACGATTGCCCGGGCACCGCAGCGTCCAGATAGTAATGAATACTCGAACCATCCTCCCGCGGCAGCGTCAGCGCTGCAGATTGCGCCATCGCCAGCCCGCTCCACAGCGCCAATACGCTCAGCATGCCTGTCGCCACTCTCATCACTTGCTCCTCTTCCCTGTTGCGTTCGGTTAATTCGTCTTTTCTGGTCTACGCTTCATGCCAATCACGTTTCTGACAGGGAAGCCTTACCGTGCCACACCTCTATAACACCGCACTGCTGATCGGCGCCGCGCTGAGCACCATCGCCGCCCTGCTGCATATTTGGGTGATCGCCGCCGGGCCGCGCGGCTATCGGCTGTGCGGCGCCGGCGATCGCTTCATTAAGGCGGCGGAAGCGGGTAAAAAGTTCCCGGCCGTCGTCACCGCCGGTATCGCGCTGGTTCTGTTTATTTGGGCGCTGTACGCGCTGTCCGGCGCGGGCCTGATCGCGCCGCTGCCGCTGCTGCGGCCCGCGCTGTTTATCATCACCTTTATCTACCTGCTGCGCGGCGTCGCCGGCCCTTTCGCCCTGCGTGATACTGGCCGCAGCCAGCGTTTTATCGTCGTCAGCTCGCTGATTTGCCTCGGCTTCGGGCTGGTGCATCTGCTGGGGATGACGCAGCGCTGGAGTGCGTTGGCGTAACGCCCTGTTGCTGCAAAACGGCGATAAACGCCTGCGCGGCGGCGCTGCGGTAAGCGCCTTTGCGCTGCAGCCATACCGCCTGTCGCACCGGCATGGCGTTGGCCAACGCCACTTTTTTCAACTGCCGGTTCTCGCGCGCAATGGCGGCTGGCAGCAGCGTGGCAAGCTGCCCGCGCCGCACGATCTCGACGATGGCGCCCAGCGCATTGGCCTCCACCGCCACCTGCGGCCGAAATCCCAACTGTGTGCAGTAGCGATCGATAAACTGCCGCGTGGCGAAGTCGCCACTCAGCAAAGCCAGCGGCAGATGTTGCCACTCCGCCAGCCTCAGCGGACGGCGATGCGCCGCCAGGGGATGATCGGCGCCGACCATCAGCTCCAGCGTCTCGCTGAACAACGGCGTGGCTTCTACCTCCGCCGACTGCGCCATCTCGAAGGCGATCCCCAGGTCCAGCCGATCCTGCGCCAGCAGCGCCTCGATCCGCTCTTGCGCCATCTCCTCAATGCTCAGGGTAATCCCCGGGTAGCGGCGATAGAACGCATCGATCGTCGGCCCCACCAGATAGGCGGTGAAGGTTGGCGTCATCGCCAGCCGCAAATGGCCGCGCGCCAGCGTCGCCACGTCATGGATCGCCCGCGCGCCGGCGTCCAAATCCTGCAGCGCCAGCCGCGCATAGCGCATCCACGCCTCACCGGCGTCGGTCAGGCGCACGGCTCTGCCACTGCGATCGAACAACGGCGCTCCCAGTGCGTCTTCCAACTGCTTGATCTGCTGGGACAACGTCGGTTGCGAGACGTGCAACGCTTCGGCGGCGCGGGTGAAGTTGCCCTGTTCGGCAACGGCCAGAAAATAACGGATGTGTCGCAGCAGCATAGCGCCCCAGCTATTAGTAAAACCTATAGCCAGCATTATAAATGGGTCTTAGACCCTATAGCCAGAAGCGTTCATCATGCCGCCATCGCATAACGACACCCAATGGAGAAACGGATGAAAGAGGTGATTGAAGGCTTCCTGAAGTTCCAGCGCGAAGCCTTTGTTGAACGCACGGCGCTGTTTCAGCAGTTGGCGACCCGCCAAAACCCGCGCACCCTGTTTATCTCATGTTCCGACAGCCGCCTGGTGCCGGAGCTGGTCACCCAGCGCGAGCCGGGCGATCTGTTCGTGATCCGCAACGCCGGTAACATCGTGCCTTCTTTTGGCCCCGAACCCGGCGGGGTGACCGCCTCGGTCGAGTACGCCGTCGCTGCGCTGGGCGTAGAAGACATCGTGATCTGCGGCCATTCCGACTGCGGCGCGATGACCGCCATCGCCACCTGCCAGTGTCTGGATCACCTGCCGACGGTCGCCGGCTGGCTGCGTTACGCCGATTCCGCCAAGGCGGTCAACCAGGCTTATCCGCACGCCTCCGACGCAGCCCGGGTCGCATCGATGGTGCGCGAAAACGTCATCGCCCAGCTCAACAACATCAAAACGCACCCTTCCGTCGCCCTGGCGCTGGATCAGGGCCGCCTGGCGCTGCACGGCTGGGTCTATGACATCGCCAGCGGCGCTATCGAGGCGCTGGACGGCGAAACCCGCCGCTTCGTGCCGCTCGCCACCCATCCCGAGGTGACCGCCACCCCGGCGATCGCCCGTTTTTAAGCCCACAAAAGGAGTCAACATGACACACTCTCTGCACAACGCCGCCCCGCGCGAAGCGCTCACCGACACCATCATGGCCGCCAAGATCCGCCATAATCTGACGTTCGAAGCGCTGGCCGAGGGCACCGGTCTCAGCCTGGCGTTTGTCACCGCCGCCCTGCTGGGGCAGCATGCGCTGCCGGAACCGGCGGCGCGCACGGTAGCGGCCAAGCTGGGGCTGGACGAAGAAGCGGTGCTGCTGCTGCAAACCATCCCGCTGCGCGGCAGCATTCCCGGCGGCGTGCCAACCGATCCGACCATTTATCGCTTCTATGAAATGCTGCAGGTTTACGGTTCCACGCTGAAAGCGCTGGTGCACGAGCAGTTTGGCGACGGCATCATCAGCGCCATCAACTTCAAGCTGGATATCAAGAAGGTCGCCGATCCGGACGGCGGCGAACGCGCGGTGATCACCCTGGACGGCAAATACCTGCCAACCAAGCCTTTCTAATTGGCCTTTCGCCGGCGGCCCGCGCTGCCGGCAAATTGACAGCCAACCGGCCATTGGCTACATTAACTGCGCTTAAACGCCGCCCTGGCGTTTTTCACTGCCCGAGGCCTGTATGTTGGAGATTGTAACCACCCGATAGTCGCTTCCTTGCCGTATGGCGAGGGACTCTGACGTATCCGACGCGCGTTTGCGCGGGGATGCGCGTATCTGGGGTTATTACAGGATCTCCCAACATGAACATTTCCAAAGCGGAACAACGCGTGCTGCACGTGTTGGCCAAAGGCGGCTATATCGCCTTCACCCGCAACGACGCCGGTCGCGTCACCCACGTCGAATGCTACACCCGCGAAGGGCTCGGCCTGGCCGACTGCTCGCTGGCCGTCTTCACCAAGCTCAAAACCAAACGCCTGATCCTCTCTCGCCAGGGGCGCCCTTATCGCGTCACCTTTGCCGGGCTCAAGGCCGTGCGGGCGCAGCTGGATAACCGTTAATCATCGATACCGGCCGGGCAGGCAGCCCGGTCGGCACAGCCTTATTTAATCAGGATACAACCATGAACATCACGTTACGCCACGAAACGCCGGCCGACGTCGGCGCCATCGCCACCCTGACCGCCGCCGCATTCTTGCATGCCGAGCACAGCAGCCACACCGAGCAGTTTATCGTCAATGCGCTGCGCGCGGCGGGAGCTCTCACCCTGTCGCTGGTCGCCGAGCAAAATGGCACACCGATCGGGCACGCGTCCATCTCGCCGGTCGTACTCAGCAACGGCGCCGCCGGGTGGTACGGGCTGGCGCCGGTGTCGGTGCTGCCGGCCTGTCAGAACCAGGGGATCGGCAGCCGGCTGATCCGCCGGCTGCTGGCCGAGCTGCAGGAACGCGGCGCCGCAGGCTGCGTAGTGCTGGGCGATCCGAACTATTACGGCCGTTTCGGCTTCCAGGCGCAGTGCGCGCTGGCCCTGCCGGGCGTGCCGCAAGACTACTTCCGCGCCATCGCCTTCCAGGGCGCGCTGCCGTGCGCGGAGGTCACCTTCCACAACGCGTTTAACGCCGAAGCCTAACCCTGTTGCCGGCGCCGTCATGGCGCCGGTTTTCAGTCCCGTTCGCCATAACGCAAGACGGTCATCCCTTCCTCTTCCGCCGGGGGAACAAAGTACTGCGCCAGGCGCTCAAACTCCGCTTCGCTCAGGGCAAACGGGTGCTCGCCGCGCGCATTTCTCAGCGTTATCCGGCTCAGGCACTGCGCATGGCTGACATCGAGAAAGTGCAGGCAGTGTGCGACGCCGGCCTCCTCCGCCAAGGCTTTGGCCCAGCGCCGCCTGTCCGGCGTATTCATCGGAAAATCGAGCGCCACGGACCAACCGCCGCGCAGCAGCTGAACGAGGTGCCCGCCCAGCGCCCGCCGCAACCGGTCGGAACAGCGCGCGTAGTCTTGCAGACTGGCCATCTCCTGTTCATACAGCGTCGCCAGCCACGCATCTTCGCTCAGCAACAGCGTTTGCGGTTGTTGCGCCAAACTCTGCGCCAGCGTCGATTTGCCTGCGCCGGCCTTGCCGCACATCAGGTGTAAAACTGCAGGGTAGGTTTGCATGACGTTCTCCGGTCGTTGCCGGAAGGGGATAAAAAAACCCGCCTGCCGGCGGGTTTTTATTGGCGACACACGCGCTATCCCACCCTCTGGAGAAGGGTGATAATAATTTGCGCGAATGGGCGGTAGGATTTTTTCATAGCTAATGAATATGACAACCGTGCACCGTTGTCAATTCGCCGTCATCAATCCCTGTTCTCGCACAAACTCGGTGAATAAACTCACTTTCTGCTGCACATGCCGGCGCGTCGGGTAAACCGCGAAGACCTGATGCACGTCGGCAATCTGTTCAGGGAACAGCTGCACCAGTCTGCCGGCAGCAATCTCGGGATCCGCCACAAACGACGGCAGCGAACCGATGCCCAGTCCCGCCACCAGCATATCTCGCAGCATCAGGCTGTTGTTGGCGATCAGCCGGGGAGTGAACGTCACGCTCAGGCTCTCCTCGCCGGCGGTGAACTGCCACTGCCCCGGTTTTTCCGCCAGGGAATAGGCCAGACAGCTGTGCCGCGGCAATTCATTGGGCGTTTGCGGCACGCCGTGCTGCGCCAAATAGCCGGGCGCGGCGCAAATTCGCTGGTGCACGTCACCCAGCGCCCGGGCGCTGAGGGAAGAATCCGGCAGTCGGCGGCGAATGCGCAAGGAAATATCGAAACCGGCCGCCACCACGTCCAATACCCTGTCGTCCAGCGTCAGTTCCACCTGCAGCTGCGGATAACGTTGCATAAACGGCGGCAGCAGCGGCGACAGCACCGTCAGGCCGAACGAGAGCGGCGCATTGACCCGCAGCGTGCCGGAGACCTGCTGCGCGCTGGCGGCAACCGTCTGCTCCAGCGCGTCGAACTCGCCAAGCAACCGGCAGGCTTCCTGGTAATAGAGCTGCCCGGCTTCGGTCAGGCTCATGCTGCGGGTGGTGCGCACCAGCAACAGCGTCCCCAACCGACTTTCCAACTGCTTAATCTGCTTGCTCAACGCCGCCGGCGTGATCGCCAGATCCTCCGCCGCCTTATAGAAACTGTTGCGCTCAACCACGCGGCGAAAGGCGCGCATCGTCAGTAGCACGTCCATATTACGTCCTTCAGGTTAATTATTAATTCAATAAACCATAGATTATTAACCAAATAAATATCAGTAGACTTCATTCAACCGCTTCCCTGAGTGGGACGTGAATTTAATCTACTGATAATCATGGAGTTAATAATGAAAAAGACCCTAATCGCCCTGATGCTCGGCCTGAGCGCCGCCACCGCCCCCGTCGCCGCGCTGGCGCAATCCCCCGCCGCCGATAGCCGCCAGGCGGGTTATGTGCAACCGCTGACCGCCGACAACAGCCTGTTGCTGCTGGTCGATCTGCAGGACATGTTCGGCATGACCATTTCCTCTATCGATCAAACCAACCTGGTGAATAACGCCGCCGGCATCGCCAAGGCCGCCAAGGTGTTCAACGTGCCGACCATTCTGGCCTCGGCCAACGCCAAAAGCTTCGCCGGGCCGGTATTCCAGCAGGTGACGCAGGCACGCCCGGATCTGCAGGTGTACGATCGCACCGCCATCAACGTCTGGCAGGATCGGCGCGTGGTGGATCTGATCAAACAATCCGGCCGCAAGAAAATCATCATCGGCGGGCTGTGGACCGCCAGCTGCGTGATGCTGCCGGCGCTGTCCGCTCTGGGCGAGGGGTATGAGGTCTACATATTGTCGGACGTCACCGGCGACATTACGCCAGATAGTCAAAACAACGCCATGCAGCGCCTGGTACAAGCAGGCGCCACCCCTATCAACTGGGTGGCGTTGATGCTGGAATGGCAGCAGGACTGGAGCCGCAAGGCCACGGCGGGGGGCGTATTGCAGATCGCCCGCGACCACGGCGCCGCCTGGGGAATGGGCGCCCGCTACGCCGGGGCGATGAAGGTGGGCAGCGAAGCGAAATAAACGGGTGAAAGCCCGCCGTCAGCGGGCTTTTTTCAGGTGCGGTGATAGCAACGGCTATCCTGCGGCGCCTGGTCGCGTCTCTCCAGCCCGTAATCCCGCACCACCTCCGCCACCCGCAACCGGTACTGCGCCAGCACCTCGCCACGGCCGCGCGCCTGTGCCGCGCGATGCTGCTCGAGATTGCGCCACTGCTGCACCGCCGCCTCGTCGCGCCAGAAGGAGAGCGACAGCAGGCGCGCAGGATCGGCCAGGCTTTGAAAGCGCTCGATGGAAATGAATCCGTCGATCTGCGCCAGCAGCGGCTTCAGCTCCGCCGCCAGCGCCAGATAGGTATCACGCTGCCCATCAGCGGCCTGCAGTTCAAAAATCACGGCGATCATTATCGTCTCCTCTCACGGTAAAATTCCGGTACGCGCGCATGGTAAGAATGGCGCCACCGCACCGATTCCAACGCCCGCTCATCAATATCCAGCGAACGCAGACGCACTGCACCAGAGTGCGATAACCACAGGTTAGCGATGGACGCGCAGTCATACTTCGTCTAACCTCGAAGTATGCATAACATCGACATTGAAGATCGTTTAGCGGCGCTGAGCGCCGCCATCGCCGACCGCACCCGGGCGCGCATGCTGTGCCTGTTGATGGACGGGCGCGCCTACACCGCCACCGAGCTCAGCGCGGCGGTCGAGGTTGCCCCGTCCACCGCCAGCGCGCATCTGGCGAAACTGCTGGAGCAGCGGCTGATCGCCTGCGTCAAACAGGGGCGCTACCGCTATTTCCGGCTGGCCGGGCAACCGGTGGCCGACGCGCTGGAAGGCCTGATGGCGCTGGCGGGCGTACCGCGCCCGTCGGTGAAAAGCAGCACGCCCACCACGCTGCAATATGCTCGCACCTGCTACGACCATATGGCGGGCGAGGTAGCGGTGAAGCTGCACGATCGGCTGCATGCGCTGAACTGGCTGGCCGGTGAAGAAGACTACCGATTAAGCGACGCCGGTCAGGCCGCGCTGACGCGGCTGGGCGTCGATTGCTCTCCCGCGCCCACTCGCCGCCGCTTCGCCTGCGGCTGTCTGGACTGGAGCAAGCGCCGATCTCACCTCGGCGGCGCGCTGGGCGCCGCGCTGTTGGCCGCCTTTATCCAACGCGGCTGGATCCTTCGCCGGCTCGACAGCCGCGAGCTGCAGCTGACCCCCGCCGGTAAAAAAGCGCTGGCCGCACATTTTGACCTCACGGTGTAACCCGGCGACAGGGTAGTTTTACTGCAATACTCTAGGGGTACGCTTAAGCGACCCCGCCAACCCGAGGAGTTTCCATGCTCGATTCCACCCAATTCCCGATCGTCAAACGCTGGCCGGCTCAGCATCCGGAATGGCTGCAGCTCTACTCTCTGCCGACGCCGAACGGCGTCAAAGTCTCCATCATGCTGGAAGAGATCGGCCTGCCTTATGAAGCGCACCTAATCGACATCGGCAACAACGAAACCTGGACGCCGGAATTCCTGGCGCTGAATCCGAACGGCAAGATCCCGGCGATCATCGATCCCGACGGCCCCGGCGGCCGGCCGCTGCCGCTGTTCGAATCCGGCGCCATTCTGCTCTACCTGGCGGAAAAGAGCGGCCGCTTCCTGCCGCAGGATCCAGCCCAGCGTTATGAAACCATTCAGTGGGTGTTCTTCCAGATGGCCGCCGTCGGCCCGATGTTCGGCCAGCTCGGTTTCTTCCATAAATTCGCCGGGCGCGAATATGAAGACAAGCGGCCGCTGGAGCGTTACAAAAACGAATCGAAACGCCTGCTTGGTGTGTTGGAAACGCGCCTGGAGGGCCGTGACTGGATCATGGGCGCAGACTACACCATCGCCGATATCTCGCTGCTGGGCTGGGTGCGTAACCTGATCGGCTTCTATGAGGCGCGCGATCTGGTGGAGTTCGACAGCTTCCCGCGCGTCGCGCAGTGGCTGGAGCGCGGTTTAGCGCGGCCGGCGGTGCAGCGTGGGCTCGCTATCCCGGCGCGCGCGGCCTGATCGTCACACGGGATGGCCATCGGACCGTCCCGTCTTTCATTGTCATAAAATTGTCATCCCCCTGCTCTACTCTCCTTTCATAACAATTTGATGTTATTTACATTGTTGTATTACGACAAGGAGCTTACCCATGCAACCTGCTGTATCCCTGATCGCCGGCGCCGTGCTGTCCGCCCTGCTCTGTTCCTCCACCATCGCGGCGGAAACCTCGGCCAATGCCGATGGCCTGACCGAGCGCGCCGCGCGCGGTACCCTCACCGAGCCGGGCGGCGCCCGTCGCCTGGCCGGCGATCAGACCGCCGCGCTGAAGGCGTCGCTGTCGGACAAAACGGTGAAAAACGTGATCCTGCTGATCGGCGACGGCATGGGGGATTCCGAGATCACCGCCGCGCGCAACTACGCTGAAGGCGCAGGCGGTTACTTCAAGGGCATCGACGCCCTGCCGCTGACCGGGCAATACACCCACTACTCGCTGGACAAGAAAACCCACAAGCCGGATTACGTGACCGACTCCGCCGCCTCGGCCACCGCCTGGGCCACCGGGGTGAAAACCTATAACGGTGCGCTCGGCGTGGACGTGAACGGCAAAGACCAGCCAACGCTGCTGGAGATCGCCAAGGCGGCCGGCAAGGCCACCGGCAACGTCTCCACCGCCGAACTGCAGGACGCCACGCCGGCGGCGCTGGTGTCGCACGTCACCTCGCGCAAATGCTACGGCCCGGAAGAAACCAGCGAGAAATGTGCCGCTAACGCGCTGGAAAACGGCGGCCGCGGCTCGATCACCGAGCAACTGCTGAAAACCCGTGCCGACGTCACGCTGGGAGGCGGTGCGAAGTCCTTCAACCAGCTGGCGAAAAGCGGCGAATGGCAAGGAAAATCGCTGAAGGACCAGGCGGCGGCACAGGGTTATCAGTGGGTGAGCAACGCAGATGAACTGCAGGCCGTTACCCTGGCCAATCAGCAAAAACCGCTGCTGGGCCTGTTCGCCGACGGCAACATGCCGGTGCGCTGGCTGGGGCCGAAAGCCAGCTATCACGGCAACCTCGACAAGCCGGCGGTAACCTGTGAAAACAACCCGGCGCGCACCGCGGCCACGCCAACGCTGGCGGCGATGACCGACAAAGCGATCGCGCTGCTGAAAGACAACCCGAACGGCTTCTTCCTGCAGGTCGAGGGGGCGTCGATCGATAAGCAGGATCACGCCGCCAATCCGTGCGGGCAGATTGGTGAAACCGTCGATCTGGACGAAGCGGTGCAAAAAGCGCTGGCCTTCGCTCGCGCCGACGGCAACACGCTGGTGATCGTCACCGCCGACCACGCGCACTCCAGCCAGATCGTCGCCGCCGACGCCAAAGCGCCGGGCCTGACCCAGATACTGACCACCAAAGACGGTGCGCCGATGACCCTCAGCTACGGCAACTCGGAAGAAGAATCGCAGGGGCATACCGGCACTCAGTTGCGCGTCGCGGCCTACGGCCCGCACGCCGCCAACGTGGTGGGATTGACCGATCAGACCGATCTGTTCTTCACCATGCGCGATGCGATGGGCATCAAGTAACCGCCAGCTGAACGATGGCCGCTCGCAACGACGGCCATTTATTATTGGTTACCGATAGGTATTTGCAATTTAACCGCAATTATTGTGTGATAATGAAATAATGTTTAATTGCGCGACAATTAACCCCTGAAAATAACGCGGTTATACGGCCTTTCTTCCCTCTCTGTTTATTCCTGCGACAGCAACCGCCCTATTTTTGCTTATATTCATTTTTTTTAGTTACAAAAGTAGTTTTTAACATTCTCGCAAACAATAATACCCCGCCAGTAACGTGAACCGATCAATTTGCATCCGGACGGCCTGCAATAGTTCACTTTTCGTTAAATACCCTATTAACAAAAAGGCATTATCGCTGCCTATCGGCTCACGCCGGGCGGTCGGCTTCATTATTTTCCAGGGTAACTCCCGCTAAATTCTTTCACCTGCAATGAGTAGAATTTACACACAAGAGATTTAATTCAATGAGAAAATTACTCGTCCTGATTTTCAGTCTCAGCCTGTTTAGCGTTACGCAGCAGGCGGCGGCTGAAGAGAAGAATAAAACCGTCGACGTAGTGTTGATCGGCGGCGGCATCATGAGCGCCACCTTGGGTACCTATCTGCATGAGCTGGAGCCGACCTGGACCATCGACATGTACGAGCGCATGAACGGCGTGGCGGAAGAGAGCTCCAACGGCTGGAACAACGCCGGTACCGGCCACTCCGCCTTTAGCGAAATGAACTACACGCCGGAAAAAGCCGATGGCACCATCGACATCAGCAAGGCGGTGAAGGTCAACGAGTCTTTCGAAATCTCTCGCCAATTCTGGTCTTATCAGGTGAAAAACGCTGTCCTGAAAGATCCGAAATCCTTCATTAACAGCGTGCCGCACATGAGCTTCGTGTGGGGTGACGACAACGTCAACTTCCTGCGTAAACGCTACGCGGCGCTGCAGCACAGCACCCTGTTCCGCGGCATGGAATATTCCGAAGACCCTGCGCAAATCAAGCAGTGGGCGCCGCTGGTGATGAACGGCCGCGATCCGGCGCAGAAAATCGCCGCGACCCGCATGCCGCTGGGTACCGACGTCAACTTCGGCGTGATCACCCACCAGTTGGTTGACGCGCTGAGCGCCAGCGACAAGTTCAAGCTGAACCTGAGCCACGAAGTGCGCGACATTAAGCGCAACGCCGACCAAACCTGGAGCGTGACCGTTGCCGATCTGAACCGCGACGGTAAAGAAACCACCGTTAACGCCAAGTTCGTGTTCATCGGCGCAGGCGGCGCGTCCCTGACCCTGCTGCAGAAATCCGGCATCCCAGAAGCCGACGGCTACGGCGGCTTCCCGGTCGGCGGCCAGTTCCTGGTCACTACCAACCCGGCGATCGCCAACCAGCACCTGGCCAAAGTGTATGGCCTGGCCAGCGTAGGTTCGCCGCCGATGTCCGTGCCGCACCTGGATACCCGCATGCTGGACGGCAAGCGCGTGCTGCTGTTCGGGCCGTTCGCCACCTTCTCCAGCAAGTTCCTGAAGAACGGTTCGCTGTTCGATCTGATGCACTCGCTGAGCACCTCGAACCTGATGCCGATGACCCACGTCGGTCTGGATAACTTCGATCTGGTGAAATACCTGGTCGGCCAGCTGATGATGAACGACGACGATCGCTTCGCCGCGTTGAAAGAGTACTTCCCGGACGCCAAGCAGGCAGACTGGAAGCTGTGGACCGCAGGCCAGCGCGTACAGATCATCAAGAAAGACGCGGATAAAGGCGGCGTGCTGCAGTTCGGCACCGAAGTCGTCAGCTCTGAAGACGGCAGCATCGCCGCTCTGCTGGGTGCTTCGCCGGGCGCTTCTACCGCTGCGCCGATCATGCTGCATCTGATGGAAACCGTGTTCAAAGACAAAGTGGCGACGCCGGAATGGCAGAGCAAGCTGAAAGAGATCATTCCGTCTTACGGCCACAAGCTGAACGGCGATATCGAGATGACCAACAAGATCCGCGGTTACACCAGCAGCGTGCTGGGTCTGAACTACATTGAAGTGAAACCGGAAACTAACTGATTTTCCATCGCTTCCTCCTGATAAGGCCGCTTTATGCGGCCTTTCTTTTATCCCCCTGCCGTTCAAAGAGCATTTTTGGCCACCTTTTTACCCCCGGTTTACCCTTGCGTAACGGCGCACTCACGCCTATTATCAAAGTATATTCTTGGATAATTAAGCTAAGTCACTGTGACCTGAATGTCGTTTTTGCGGGAGAACTAAAACCATGGATCGCGTCAATATCATTCACGATTTACTAGACTGGATTGAAACTCATCTGGACCAACCGCTGCTGCTGGATAACGTCGCCGCCAAGTCGGGCTACTCCAAATGGCACCTGCAGCGCATGTTCCGCAGCACCACCGGCCACGCGCTCGGCAGCTATATCCGCGAGCGGCGCCTGTCGCAGGCGGCGCAGGCGCTGCGCTCCACCCCGCGTCCGATCCTGGATATCGCCCTGCAATACCATTTCGATTCTCAGCCTTCGTTCTCACGCGCCTTCAAGAAACAGTTCGGTAAAACCCCGGCGGTGTATCGCCGTACCACCCGCTGGGATGTTGCGGAGTGGCCGGCACAGCCGATAGAGGCGCAGGCTGAATCGCACCATGATGCCCCCACGCTGCCACGCTGGTACGCCGGCAAACCGCCGGAAGGCGTTTGCACCAGTTGGATGGGGCTGCGTTAATCGATAACGCAAAAAAGCCAATGGATAAAACCCATTGGCTTTTTCGTCGGAACGCGACTTAGTTGTACTCGATGGTAAAGGTGGCGGTCGACTTGATATTGCCGCCTTTAATCGTCGAACCGGTGCGATAGTAGCGTGCCTTCAGCGGCAGCGTTAAGGTATTGGCCTGGTTGGGAATGGTACGTCCGGCATTGACCGCATCGCCATTTTTGATCGGCTGGGTCGTATTGCCGGTCAACAGCTGGACGGCAACACCGGATGCTGTGTTGGCGCCAGGCTCGGATTTGATCACCCCAGGTGCATTGGAAGCATCCTGCGTATAGTCAAAACGCACATTGACGATCCCTTGTCCCGCACTGCCTGGCAACAGATCCTCACCAACGCCGCCAACGCAATTGATATTGATATCAAATGCTTTTTCACCCTGCGTTGAACCTACGCCGCCAAACGAGGCTGCAGTGACAGTATCCAGATTAACCACCTTGTTCTTGGAACCGCTGTCCACGTTGCAAGTCGACGTCACGATCGTCAGGCTGTTGGCATCGACGATCGATTCCAGCATCGGCAACCCCTGACCGGAACCATCCATATAGTAAGTCGTGTACTTGCCTGGGACCAGTTGGCCGGTGCCGGTTTGCGCGGCGGTTTTCACAATGTCGATCTTAAAGTAACCGCCATTCAGGTTGACGGTTGTATTACCCCGTAATGCCAACGTGTGGGGATAATAAGTACTTATTGTCCCCGCTTCACGGTATAAACGAATCCCGATACCTGGAATATTGGTGCTCCATACATTGCTGAAGCTCGTCCGGCTGCCCTGGAGGATCTGCCCAATCGCGCTACCGCCGTTATAACAACGACCATAACCGGAGACCGGGTTAATCGCGAACTGACCGGTGACCAAGGTGTCTCCAACCTGGCTGCTTGGCGTAACCAGCACGCGCCCAAGCTTCATGTTGATCACCTGCGCCTTGTAACCATTATTAACGTAACAGGCGGCGTAAGCGCTCTGGCCGCCCGCCATCAGCAGTCCGAGCAGCATCAGGCATTTCGCTGGCGCTTTATTCAGCGGTGGAACACGCGTAAACTTTATCATTTGCAACTCGCTTCAATAATTTCGTAGTCAGGATTATTGCTTTGCGCCTTGGCGCTATAGCTGACAGAGCACTGCTGCGTTGGCTGTGTGCCCCACTTAATCTGCAACAAACCTTTCTTAGCTTCGGTACGCAAGTAGATGCGACTGCCCTGCCCAACAATGCCGACCACCTGATTACGGGTATCCAGCACTTCAGCGCCAAACGGCAGCGCGTTGCCATCAGGGCCGAGCGCATGAATGATCAATGCCTGGCCTTTCGTTGTTTTGAATTCCAACCGGGCAACCGCGCCGGCATATGGCGCAACCTGTTGGCTGCTGCTTTCCAATTCAACATCGCGTGACATGCCGCTCGGATCGAGCGTTACGCTCGTCATGCGATATGGTGCAACATAAGGAACCACAGCATAACCGTTGTCATCGATACGAACGCCTGGCGAGTTGGTCACAATCGCGCCAGCGGCGTCTGGCGCTTCCACCAGCACCATGGTCTGTCCGCGTTGCGGTGTCAGCGTGACGCCGCCGCTATGGGCAACCACGCTGCCCGATGCACCGATCGACGACTGACGGTAATCTTTACCATAGCTGTAGGACCCGTTCATCGTGGCGAAACGGCTACGGTATTCACCGCTCACGCTGCTGTTGGTGCCGCCTGAACGATCGTTGGCTAAGGTAGCGCTATAGCTGATGTTGTTGTCTTCGCCGGTTGAACCATTCATGCCCACACGGCTGCTGTCGTAACCGTTGTCGGTGTAGCCCAGTGAACTGTTCAGGCTCAGGGTTTGCGAACCGACGCTGAATGGAATCGACAGTGTCAGGTAATAACGAGTCTCATCTCGGTTATACATATCCGAGGTGCGCATGGCGGAAAGGCCATAGGTCACGCGACCATAATAGTTGTTATAGCCCACCTGGTACTGCTTGGTGCTCCCGCCACGGTTCCAGTAGTCGCGTACCGAACCGGTGATGTACAAGGAACCGTAATTGTCGCCCAGCCCTTGGTTCAGCGTCAGCTGGTATTCGCTACGCTGGCGGTTAACCGCATCTGCGCTTAAACCCTTGCGCTCATTGTCACGGGAGTAAACGGCATCCTGCAAAGAGAGGTAGCCGGAAGTCGAATAGCGATAAGCAGCGATCGTGAAGTTGGTGTTGGTTTCGGTCATCAACTTGCTATAGCTGAGCTTATAGCTCTGGCCTGATTGGTCGCCCTGCTTCAAGCGGGTATTGGACTGCGTGACGTCCAGCGCAAATGCGCCAACCGGTGTCGCGACCGCGCTGCCCACCAGCACTGCACCATAGCCATCGCTGACGATCCCGCCTGTGTATCCCGTAAGAATGTTGGTAAAACCGCGCTGATAAGTCGCCTGGAACATGTCGGGTTCCTTGCTTAAATTATCATCGCGTACTCGACCCGCAGTGATGGCATAACGCTGAATACCTGGACGAAGCATCTGCGCTACCGAAGCATAGGGAACGCTGAACTGGCGTTTGCTGCCGTCGGCCTCGTTAATGGTGACATTCAGATCGCCGCCGTAACCCGTAGGGTAGAGATCGTTGATGATGAACTCGCCCGGAGCGACGGTAGTTTGGTAGATCAGCTGGTTATTCTGACGTACTTCCACCAGGGCGTTGCTTTGCGCGACCCCACGCACAACCGGCGCATACCCGTTCAATGAATCAGGCAGCATGCGATCGTCCGTGGCGATCTGCACGCCGCGAAAACCGATGGAGTTGAAGAAATCACCGCTGGTGTAACTGTCGCCCAACGTCAGCATGCCGCGGATAGACGGCATTGCCCGCTGCGCGTAAGTCGCGGTGTTTTGCCAATGGGTGCTGTCGTTAGAACGCCAGTTCACGTTGGAATCGTGACGCAGCTGCCAACCCGCCACGTTTAACCCGGCATTCAACGTTAAATATGCATTAGTTGAATCGGAGTTGCTGCCGTTGGCAGAGCTGTGGGTATTGAACGCATTGAAATTATACGACAGGCTGCCGGCGGTAATACCGCGATCCCAGAAGCGCGGATCGACATAACCGCGAGCGCTGCGGCGCAGCGCCGCCTGAGGGATGCTGATATCCATGCGCAGCGTACTGGTGTCCAAGCGGTAATAGGCTTCCGGTACCCATTGAGTCAGCGTTTTGCACGTCTCGGTATTAACGGCAGGATCCCCGCTCATTGTGGCGGTATCCACACCGAACTCATCCAACGACAGTAAGCTAAAACAGGTATCGGCGCTGTTTTTCCCCGGCACGTTTTTAAAGTCGATACTTTTTTTGCCTTTCCACTCGCCGTTCACATACACGTCGAGCGAATATTTTCCCGCCAAGATCGGGTTACCATCACGGAAGCGTGAAAGATCCACGCCCTGCGCTTCCCCAATCAGGAAGCTGCTGTTAAAAGTCGCTTCAACCGGTGCTGCCGGCTTTTTGCTATCGGCAACCCCCTCCGCCCAAGACGTCGCAGGGGCCGCCAGACAGAGCGCGCTACCGGTTAACAGCAGAATCGATTTATAATTGGACAGCGCCATTTTAACAGCTGCAGAGATAGGTAACTCTTTCATATAAAGCATTCCTTTACCAAATTAAGCTCGCCCTCTGAAATAAATTGCTCTGGGCCTGAGGCTCTGTTCCAAGAGTTACTTTTGCTTATTCTTAGTACGGGACACGCGTCCGCCAAAATCATTAATAGTGGTGTAGGCAATGTCAGCAATGCGCGCGCTGTCGCCGGAGAACGACAATGTCTTTTCCTGTCCGGGTGCCAGCATGTCGCCGTGCGGGGCCAACGGCACACGTTTTTGGTTCACGACAGCATTAATCTCGGTAAATGACACATAGTACGGCGTTGGGTTTTTCACGCTGACGCCCCCAGCGCTGAAGCTCCACTGCAGTTTTTCCGGCGCATCATTCGCTTCTCCCGCCAGACCGGTCGGCCGATACAGCAGTTTTACGCGGGTACGGAATGCCACCTGTAAAAAGTTTTCAGGTGCGCCATTGTTTGCCCCGGTTGGTGCTGGCGGGATCTCCAGTACGTTCAACCAAAACAAGGATTCTTTGTCTTGCGGCAAACTCGCCGTGGTCAATGAAACGCGCAGCGCTTGGCCGGTAGCCGGTTCAACACGGCTGATTGGCGGTGAAACGATAAATGGCGCTTTGCTGTTTTCTGGTGTGGTTTTTGCGTCGCCTTCATCAATCCAAGACTGAATAAGTGCCGGTGAAGCACCATTATTTGATAATTGGACGGTAACTTCCCGTTGCTTTCCCGGATAAATAATACGAGTACCGTTAATAATGACACTGGAAAAAACGCTGCTACTGAAAAGCATGGCGCTCAGCAATATGCTGTATTTTTTAAATGAGTTCTTCATTATCTTATCGCTACGGTAAGGGAAAACGGTGGGGGCATAACTCCCCCACCCGAATAAGAATATTACTTAAAGAAATATTACTTACTGGTAAATGATGGTGTACTGAACGCTAGAAGTCACATCACCAGCGCCGGCAGCGTTGGTAGCGTAATATTCAGCGTAGTAGTTCAGGTCAGCAGAGTCGCCTTCGTTAGCAACGGTAACCCACTGGGAGTTATTCTGCGCACCATTAGCACCAGCAGCCAGGATAGGCAGGAATTGGTTGTTGCTGCCCAGAAGCTGGATCTGCACGTTAGTTGCAGCATCAGTCTGCGCCTGGTTGTTCAGACGGCCAGTATTGAAATCAACAGTAGCGCCCGGTTCGAAATAAGTAGCTACCTGGCCTTTAGAGCATTTGGTCAGGTTGATCGCGAACGGAGTACGGCCAGCAGTTGCGCTCTGAGTTGCCAGAGTAGAAGCAGAAACAGTTGGCAGAGTTACGGTGAAATCTTTACCGCCTGGTGTGCTGATAGTACAAGTTTGGTCAGTCACTTTACCGTTGAAAGTAATAGTCCCGTCAGCAGCTTGAGCAGAGAAAGAAGAAATAGTAGCAGTGCTTACAGCCAATGCCAATACAGCAGACAGTTTAGAGATTTTCATATTTAGACTCTCGATGAATTAATACGCTTATAAAGTACATTCAGCGATGCTACTCCTTGTCAGGAATGAAGCCCGATGAATCCATTGCCGGACGAAATATAGACTAAGCATATTCTTAATGTTAAATCGTTTAAAACATTCATAAGGCCCCTCTTGATAGGAATAAACTATCGGCGGATACCTATCGATCGATGTTGACGATTCATATGAATAGGAATAATCTGTGTTTGGGAAAGCTTCAGAGTTCAAGATTTTGCATTAAGGCCTGAAAATCAGAATATTATCCCAAATATTTACATTTAGTAACATATTGCGACGTTTGGAATTTGGCACGAATTACGCGTTCAATGGTCTGTCGACACGCTTCGGCCATCCTGACGTTTTAAATAAGAAATTTACCAATAAACTTGGAGTAACTTTCTTTTTAAGCATTTAAAATCAACAAGTTAAATATCAATCCAAGGATTGGGAAATGAGCGGTTCTTTCAGAGAGAAAAATAACGGCATTAATTATGTTTTTCAGCCAATGTTCGCGAAATCGGGACAATTGCTGGCCGTTGAATGTCTGTCTCGCTTTACGTTTAATAGCGAATACGCCCATTTTTCTCCTGAACAGTTCTTTCGTCACGCCGACAGCGCAACCCGGATTGAGATTTTGATGGATCAGATCAATCTGATCGATAAATACAAACACTGGTTTCATGAAAACCAAGTGATAGCCACTTTGAATGTTGACGATTATTCCCTGCAATCGCTGGCGAATACTCACTTTGCCGAAAGAATTAATGCCCTGCGCTGTATTCATTTTGAGATCAGCGAGAATTCAACCCGGCTGGTGAAAGATCGCGTGCACGGCGATCCGTCATTGAATAGTTATTCATTTTGGCTCGATGATTTTGGTTCTGGCTATGCGGGTTTTTCCGCGTTGTACAACAGCCAGTTCCGCTTCGTTAAGCTCGACCGTTTTCTGCTTTGGGACTTCATGAAAAAGTCCGGCGGCGAGGGCTTGATGCGCGCGTTACTGCGCTTTTTTTACCTTAATCATTACAAGGTAATTATCGAAGGAGTTGAAACTCCCGAACACAAGAAATGGCTGGATGAAATGCCATATTACGCACTGCAGGGAAAGCTGTGGAAGGAATCCAGCATCAAGGATTTGAACTCGCTTCTTACAGCTGAATACTTTTAACTCGGTATTGGTGTTTGCCCTATGTCTAAAAACAACGTTCTTGTGATTAGTGAGTGTAAGTACAGCTATGTTGGCCTGTCGGTGCTGCTAAAGAAACACTACGGCGCGTACGATATCCGCCTGTTTTCCGATTTCATGCACGGCGGCGCCAAAGCAGAGAAGATCACCAAGCACGATATTGCGCTGATTTTCACCTCGCAAAACCTGGAACAGAGCGTCAACGTGATCGAAAGCCTGGTGTCCCTGCATCAGCAGTACAACAGCAAGACGCGCCTGCTGGTGTTTTATGACGACGAGCGGGTAGTGAAACTGTTGTCGATCCTGGGGATTTCCGTCGAGTTGGTCTCCACCCGCATTCCGCTTTATTCGCTGCAGGAAAAAATCCAGCGGCTGCTGGAAAGCAAGGAACCGGGCGGTATCCGGGTGCAGAAAACCCGCGAGCTCAGTCCGGCGGAAAGCGACGTGATCTTCAACCTGCTGCGTGGCGACAGCCTGCTGCACATTGCGGAAAAGCGCGGCACGCACCCGAAAACCATCTTCTCGCAGAAATACAGCGCGATGAAAAAACTGCGGCTGCGCAGCATGAGCACCATCTTCGTCGCCGGCAAATAAATACCCAGGCTTGTTGCGCGGTTCGCCGCGCGGCAACCCGCCCCCCTTCCGTCACGTTAAATTAATGTAACAACTGGCGACAAAGCAGCAACAGACACACAACATCCCCTCCTGTTGGTTACGATTTGCACACGGATTATCCGTGAGTCATGTTGTGTGGATTAAAATAAACATCAGGAGATGTTATGAAGTCGTCCTTATTCAGCCGCTATACCTGCTTTGTGCTGAGCATCTTGCTCACCCTGGTTTTCTTGATCATGATGCACAATCATCCGTGGTTCTGGCTGCCGGCCCTGGCCTGCGGTTGCCTGATGGTGCTGGGTATCTACGATCTCACGCAGCAACGCCACGCCATTTGCCGCAACTACCCGATCATCGGCCGCTTGCGCTTCTTCTTCGAGTTCATCCGCCCGGAACTGCGCCAGTATTTCCTCGAGCAGGACAATGAAGAGATCCCGTTTTCGCGCACCCAGCGCACGCTGGTGTATCGCCGGGCGAAAAACGAGATGGGCGACAAGCCGTTCGGCACCCTGCTGGATGTGTACCAAACCGGCTATGAGTGCATCGGCCATTCCATGCGGCCGGTGGAAGCCGCCGATCCGACCAGTTTTCGCGTCACCATCGGCGGCGCCGACTGCCGCCAGCCCTACTCCGCGTCAATCTTCAACATTTCGGCGATGAGCTTCGGCGCGCTCTCCGCCAACGCCATCCGCGCGCTCAACCTCGGCGCGGCCAAAGGCAACTTCTACCACGACACCGGCGAGGGCAGCATCAGCCGCTATCACCGCGAAAACAACGGCGATCTGGTGTGGGAGCTGGGCAGCGGCTATTTCGGCTGCCGCACCGCCGACGGCCATTTCGATCCGCGCCGCTTTGCCGAACAGGCGCAAAGCCCGCAGGTGAAAATGATTGAAATCAAGCTCAGCCAGGGCGCTAAACCCGGCCACGGCGGCATTCTGCCGGCGAAGAAGGTGGATGCGGAAATCGCCGCCACCCGCGGCGTGCCGGAAGGCGTCGATTGCATCTCGCCGGCTTCACACAGCGCCTTCACCACCCCGCTGGAAATGATGCATTTCATCCAGCAGCTGCGCGAGCTGTCAGGCGGCAAACCGGTCGGTTTCAAGCTGTGCATCGGCCACCCGTGGGAGTTCGTCGCCATCGTCAAGGCGATGCTGCACACCCGCATTCTGCCGGACTTTATCGTGGTGGACGGCAAGGAAGGCGGCACCGGCGCCGCGCCGCTCGAACTCTCCAACTATATGGGTATGCCGCTGCGCGAAGGGCTACTGTTCGTGCATAACACGCTGGTGGGCTGCGGCCTGCGCGACCAAATCAAGATTGGCGCCAGCGGCAAGATCATCAGCGCCTTTGACATCGCCAGCGTACTGGTGCTCGGCGCCGACTGGGTGAACTCGGCGCGCGGCTTTATGTTCGCCGTCGGCTGCATCCAGTCGCAAAGCTGCCACACCAACCACTGCCCGACCGGCGTCGCGACGCAAGATCCGCTGCGTCAGAAGGCGTTGGTGGTGCCGAACAAGGCGGAGCGCGTCTATCACTTCCATCAAAATACGGTGAAAGCGCTGGCGGACATGCTGGCGGCGGCCGGCGTCAGCCGCCCGGAGCAGCTGACCTCGCACCATATGCTGCGCCGCATCACGCCGACCGAAATCAAGGTGTATGCCGATATCTATTACTACCTGGAGCCGGGCGCGCTGCTGCAGCCGGAGATCAAAAGCGAGTTCTACGCCCGCATGTGGCGCATGGCGACGCCCAACAGTTTCGATCAGGCGATCTCGCTGCCGGCGGCATGATGGGATAAGGGATAAAAAGAGAGTTGCCCCCTCGCCTTGGGGAAGAGCATATGGAGAGGGGTTGCTTGCTACGGCGGCCCTCCCCCTCAACGGCGAGAGGGCGTGTCGGTTACTGCTTGCGCACCGGCGCATCGCCGGCGACGTAGTAGTCGGCGGTGCTGCGCGGCAACGGCGCGCGCTGTCGAATGCGGTCGGCGATCTTTTCGGCGATCATGATGGTGGTGGCGTTCAGGTTGCCGGTAATGATCAGCGGCATAATCGACGCATCCACCACCCGCAATCCTTCCATGCCGTGCACCCGGCCCTGGCCGTCGACCACAGCCATCTCATCCTCGCCCATCTTGCACGAGCAGGACGGGTGGAAGGCGGTTTCGGCGTGCTCGCGCACAAAGGCGTCCAGCTGTTCGTCGGTCTGCACGTCCGGCCCTGGGCTTATCTCGCGGCCACGGTATTCGTCCAGGGCCGGCTGCGCCATGATTTCGCGCGTGATGCGGATAGCGTCGCGGAACTCCTGCCAATCCTGTTCAGTCGCCATGTAGTTGAACAGAATGCTCGGGTGCTGACGCGGATCTTTCGATTTCACCTGCACCCGGCCGCGGCTCGGCGAACGCATCGAGCCGACGTGCGCCTGGAAGCCGTGCTCTTTCACCGCGTTGCTGCCGTTATAGTTAATCGCCACCGGCAGGAAGTGATACTGAATGTTCGGCCAGGCGAACTCTGCGCGGCTGCGGATGAAGCCGCCGGCCTCGAACTGGTTGCTGGCGCCGACGCCGGTGCCGTTGAACAGCCACTCCGCACCGATCTTCGGCTGGTTAAACCATTGCAGCGCCGGGTACAGCGACACCGGTTTCTTGCAGGCGTATTGCAGGTACATCTCCAGGTGGTCCTGCAGGTTTTCCCCGACGCCCGGCAGATCGTGCACCACGTTGATGTCCAGGCTTTTCAGCAGCGCCGCCGGGCCGACGCCCGAACGCTGCAGAATTTGCGGCGAGGCGATGGCGCCGGCGCACAGCAGCACTTCGCGGCGCGCTGTGGCGTGAGTCAGCTGATTGCTGTCGCCCTGCAAATACTTGACGCCCACCGCACGCTTGCCGTCGAACACGATATGGTCGGTCAGCGCATGGGTGACGATTTTCAGGTTCGGCCGCGAACGCGCCTGATCCAGATAACCGCGGGCGGTGCTGGCGCGGCGCCCTTTCGGGGTCACGGTGCGATCCATCGGGCCGAAGCCTTCCTGCTGGTAACCGTTCAGATCGTCGGTGCGCGGATAGCCCGCCTGCACGCCGGCTTCCACCATGGCGTGGAACAGTTCGTTGTTACCGGCCTTCGGCGTGGTGACGCTCACCGGGCCATCGCCGCCGTGGTAATCGTTCGGGCCGATATCGCGCGTTTCCGCCTTGCGGAAATACGGCAGGCAGTCCAGATAGGTCCAGTCTTCCAGACCCGGCGCCTTGGCCCAGTTGTCGAAATCCATCGCGTTGCCGCGAATATAACACATGCCGTTGATCAGGGACGAACCGCCCAGCCCTTTGCCGCGGCCGCATTCCATCCGGCGGTTGTTCATGTGCGGCTCAGGATCGGTTTCATACGCCCAGTTATAGCGGCGGCCCTGCAGCGGAAACGCCAGCGCGGCCGGCATCTGAGTACGGAAATCCATCCGGTAATCCGGGCCGCCGGCTTCCAGCAGCAGCACGCTGACGTCGGCGTCCTCGGTCAATCGGGTGGCTAACACGTTGCCGGCGGAACCGGCACCGATAATGATGTAGTCAAATTCCATTCATTATCTCCTTACTTTATAGGCCTGCACGATGCGAAAACGCGAAGCGCTGATCCGAAGCAGGCGGTGTATTTGGCTCTCGAGGAGTGTCGGCCGCAGCCAACGCGGCTGCGGCTCGAAAGGCGACGGGAAGATCAGAATACCGAGGCGTATTCGCCCAGCTCGACCTGCACCGATTTGATCTGGGTGTAGTGCTCCAGCGTGGTCAGGCCGTTTTCGCGGCCGACGCCGGACTGCTTATAGCCGCCGACCGGCATTTCCGCCGCCGACTCGCCCCAGGTGTTGATCCAGCAAATGCCGGCTTCCAACTGATGAATCACGCGGTGTGCGCGGGCCAGATCGTGGGTCACCACGCCCGCGGCCAGGCCGAAGGTGGTGTCGTTGGCGCGGCGCACCACTTCCTCTTCGCTCTGGTAGCTGAGAATGCTCATCACCGGCCCGAAGATCTCCTCACGCACGATTTCCATGTCGTCGCGGCAGTCGCTGAATACCGTCGGCGCCACATAAGCGCCCTTGCCGAATTCGCCATGGGTGACGCGTTCGCCGCCGCACAGCAGGCGCGCGCCGCTGTTCTTACCGCTTTCGATAAAGCGCAGCACCGACTCCATGTGCGCGAAGCTGACCAGCGGCCCGAAGTTGGTCTGCGGATCGGTCGGATCGCCGAGGCGAATGCGCTTCACGCGTTCGAGGATCTTCGCCTCAAACTGCGCCTGCAGCGCCGCCGGCACAAAGACGCGGGTGCCGTTGGTGCACACCTGGCCGGAGCTGTAGAAGTTGGCCATCATGGCGATATCGGCGGCGCGATCCAGATCGGCGTCGTCGAAGATAATCAGCGGCGACTTGCCGCCCAGCTCCATGGTGACTTCCTTCAGCGTCGAACCCGACGCGTTGGCCATCACCTTCTTGCCGGTTTTCACCCCGCCGGTGAAAGAGACTTTGGCGATGCCCGGATGGTCGGTCAGGTACTGCCCCACCTCCGCACCGCTGCCGGTCACCACGTTGAATACGCCGTCCGGCAGGCCGGCTTCGGTGTAGATTTCCGCCAGCTTCAACGCCGTCAACGACGTAACTTCACTCGGCTTGAAGATCATCGCGTTGCCCGCCGCCAGCGCCGGCGCGGACTTCCACAGCGCGATTTGAATCGGGTAGTTCCAGGCGCCGATGCCGGCCACCACGCCCAGCGGTTCGCGGCGGGTGTAAACGAACGAAGTGTCGCGCAGCGGGATCTGTTCGCCTTCAATGGCCGGGATCAGGCCGGCGTAGTACTCCAGCACGTCGGCGCCGGTGACGATGTCCACCGCGGTGGTTTCCGACATCGCTTTACCGGTATCCAGCGTTTCCAGCGCCGCCAGCTCATCGTTGCGCTCGCGCAGAATATCCACCGCGCGACGCAGGATGCGCGAACGCGCCATCGCCGTCATCGCCGCCCACACCTTCTGCCCGCTGGCCGCGCTGGCCACCGCACGATCGACGTCTTCAGCGCCGGCGGACTGGACTTCAGCCAGAACTTCGCCGTTCGCCGGGTTAATGGCGTTGAAGGTTTTTCCAGCGGTGCTGTCTACATAGGCGCCATGAATATAGAGCTTCTGCAAGCCAAAACGGGACATAGGATCTCCTTGGGTTATCCTCCGGGCGGCGTTTGCCCCCGGAGTTGGAACGTGATGTATTCGGTCGTGAGCGCCAACGCCTGCGACTGATTGAACGCCGAGCCGCGCAGCGCGCTGCGCAGCCACAGCCCATCGATCAGTGCCGCCAGCCCCTTGGCCGCCAACCGCGCCTGCGGCTGCGGCATAACGCGGCGAAACTCGGCGCACAGGTTGGAATAAAGCCGGCGGCCGTTCACCTGTTGCAGCCGGTTGAGCTGCGGCTGGTGCAGGCTGCTGGCCCAAAAGGCCAGCCAGGTCTTCATCGCCGCGCTGTTGATCTGGCTGTCGTCGAAGTTGCCGGCGACGATCGCCTGCAGCCGCGCCGCCGGGCTGTTATCGGTCAGTGCCTGCAACCGCAGCTTCACCGCCTCGCCCAGATGGCTGATCAGATAGCGCATCGTGGCTTCCAGCAGGCCGTTCTTGTCCTTGAAATAATGGCTGATGATGCCGTTGGAAACGCCGGCCCGCCGCGCGATCTGCGCGATGGTGGCGTCATGCATTCCCACTTCGTTTACCGCGGCGAGCGTGGCATCAATCAACTGCTGCCTTCTGATTGGCTGCATTCCTACCTTTGGCATATTTCGACTCTCACAAAACCGACTTCGGCCTTATCTCAGCGGGCAAATTTCACTGCCGTTTCGCCCGTGATTCAGGTCATCATGAGGACTATTAAACTTTTTTTTGATTGAACGTTCAATAAAAATTGCATATATTTTATTGCCGCCTGGTTAAAAATTTGTACTATCTGGTTGTGGAACTGGCTGATTTTTGTGAGGTAATTAACGAATCTGACCAAAATCAGTGGCTGTAAGCGGTTCCCACCACGAAGCGCTCCGGTGCTTCAGCAACAGGCGAAAGCGGCGTTTTTCAGGCCATTCCCATGGGGATGGTCGCCGCCTTCATTCGCCCGTTTTCCGGCGGCGCCAACGCGCCCCGAAATGCGGAGCGGCACGATTTTACTCAGTTCAGAGGATGACGATGACAACACGCGAAACCTCCTCCAAACCGCAGCAGGACCGCCTCAACCCTGTGGTTTTCTTCACCTCGGCGGGGCTGATCCTGGCCTTCTCGCTGATGACCATCTTTTTCACCGACTTCTCCGGGCAGTGGATCACCCGCACGCTGAATTGGGTGTCGACCACCTTCGGTTGGTACTACCTGCTGGCGGCGACGCTGTACATCGTGTTCGTGGTGTTTATCGCCGCCTCGCGCTTCGGTTCCATCAAGCTCGGGCCGGAACAGTCCAAACCGGAGTTCAGCCTGATGAGTTGGGCGGCGATGCTGTTCGCCGCCGGCATCGGCATCGACCTGATGTTCTTCTCGGTCGCCGAGCCGGTGACCCAGTACATGATGCCGCCGGAAGGCGACGCGCAAACGCTGGAGGCCGCGCGCCAGGCGATGGTCTGGACGCTGTTCCACTACGGCCTGACCGGCTGGTCGATGTATGCGCTGATGGGCATCGCCCTCGGCTACTTCAGCTATCGCTACAATCTGCCGCTAACCATCCGCTCGGCGCTGTACCCGATCTTCGGTAAGCGCATCAACGGCCCGATCGGCCACAGCGTGGACATCGCCGCGGTGCTCGGCACCATCTTCGGCATCGCCACCACGCTGGGCATTGGCGTGGTGCAGCTCAACTACGGCCTCAAGGTGCTGTTCGAGATCCCGGAAAACCTGACGGTGCAGGGCTCGCTGATCCTGCTGTCGGTGATCATGGCCACCATCTCGGTCACCTCGGGGGTCAACAAGGGCATCCGCATCCTGTCCGAGCTGAACGTGCTGCTGGCGCTGGGCCTGATCCTGTTCGTGCTGTTCTTCGGCGACACCGAGTTCCTGCTCAACGCGCTGGTGCTCAACGTCGGCGATTACGTCAACCGCTTTATGGGCATGACGCTCAACAGCTTCGCCTTCGATCGGCCGGTGGAGTGGATGAACAACTGGACGCTGTTCTTCTGGGCCTGGTGGGTGGCGTGGTCGCCGTTCGTCGGCCTGTTCCTGGCGCGCATCTCGCGCGGGCGCACCATTCGTCAGTTCGTGGTCGGCACGCTGATCATACCGTTCGTGTTTACCCTGCTGTGGCTGTCTATCTTCGGCAACAGCGCGCTGTACCAGATCATCCACGGCAACGCCGAGTTTGCTCAGGAAGTGATGCAGTTCCCGGAACGCGGCTTCTACAGCCTGCTGGCGCAATACCCCGGCTTCACCTTCAGCGCCTCGGTGGCCACCATCACCGGCCTGCTGTTCTACGTCACCTCGGCAGACTCTGGCTCGCTGGTGCTGGGTAACTTCACCTCGCGCCTGGCCGATATCAATAATGATGCACCGAACTGGCTGCGGATTTTCTGGTCGGTGGCCATCGGCCTGCTGACCATCGGCATGCTGATGACCGACGGCGTACCGGCGCTGCAGAAAACCACGGTGATCATGGGCCTGCCGTTCAGCTTCGTGATCTTCTTCGTGATGGCCGGGCTGTATAAATCGCTGCGGGTGGAAGACTACCGCAAGGCCAGCGCGCTCAGCACCCTGGCGCCGGTGCCGGTCTCCAGCCACGATGTGCTCAATTGGAAACAGCGTCTGTCGCGGGTGATGAACTACCCGGGCACGCAGTACACGCAGAAAATGCTGGATAAGGTTTGCCGCCCGGCGATGCAGGACGTGGCGCGCGAGCTAGAGTTGCGCGGCGCGAAAGTGGAGTTCAGCGAAGTGCCGCCGACCGAAGACGAGCGCCTGAACCACCTGGAACTGCTGGTGCACCTGGGCGAGGAACAGAACTTCATCTATCAGATCTGGCCGATGCGCTACTCGGTGCCGGGCTTCACCTACCGCGCCCGCTCCGGTAAATCGCACTACTACCGGCTGGAAACCTTCCTGATGGAAGGCACCCAGGGCAACGACCTGATGGACTACAGCAAGGAACAGGTGATTGGTGACATTCTCGACCAGTACGAGAAGCACCTGAACTTCCTGCACATTCATCGCGAGGCGCCGGGGGGCACCCTGACCTTCCCGGATATGTGATGGCCGAGAAATAACCACAGGGCGTAGCCAGGCTACGCCCTTTTTTATGCCTGCTCGGCCGGTAAATCGGCCTTCAGCAGCACCAGGGAACCGGCCAGCAACACCAGATCCTTAATTAAAAAACTGGTGGCCCCGGCCATGGCGGGAAAACCGCCGGCGGAGGGCTCCCAGGCACCCGGCGTGGAAAAGATCAGCGTCAGCGTGGTCAGGTAGGTCACCGTCGATCCGATCGCCCCCAGCAAACCCAGCCGCCGCGACCAGAACCCCGCCAGCAACAGTAAACCGAAGCTCCATTCGGCGACGCCCAATGCATAACTGGCGCCGCGAATGCCGAACGCCTGATGCATCCAGCTCAGCAGCGGGCTGTTACCGATCAGAGGCACTAACCCCTGCGCTTCGTAATCAAACCATTTAGCGTAGCCGAAGGCGGCGAAGATCACCACCAACGCCGCACGCATAAAGATAACGTCCCCGTTCGAGCGCCGAAAGCGCCGCAGCCATGTCGCCAGCATCATCCTCTCTCCTTATGTTGCCCGCGGCCGCCGCGGTTTGCCGCTTGCGACCGCGGGATGCGGCGGCTTACTGCCCCATCGCGTCCTTTTTCATTTCGTCTTTCTTCATGCCGTCTTTGGCCATACCGTCTTTCGCCATGCCATCCTTTTTCATGGCGTCTTTCCCCATCTTGTCTTTCTTCATGCAGTCATTGCCCATGCACTCTTTCTTCATCCCATCTTTCGCCATGCCGTCGTGCGACATCTGGCTCATGCCGTCCTTTTTCATCGCGTCTTTGCTCATGCCGTCCGCGGCGTTGGCGCCGGCCACACCCAGCATCAGCGCGCTGCACATCATCATTGCGAATAACTTTTTCATGGTATTTCCTTCCGTCATGTCAAAGGCACCGGAGTGCCGGAGAATGGCCGGCGGCCGCCTCAGCTGCCGCCAAACCAGTTGTAACCCTGATCTTCCCAGTAACCGCCCGGGAAGCGGTTGGTGACCTCGATCACCTGAATGTGCTTCGGATTCTTGTAGCCCAGCTTGGTCGGCATGCGCAGCTTCATCGGATAGCCGTACTTGCGCGGCAAGATCTGGCCGTCGTAGGTCAGCGCGATAATCGTCTGCGGATGCAGCGCGGTGGCCATGTCGATGCTGGTGTAGTAGTCATCGGCGCATTTAAAGCTGACGTAGCGGGCGCTCAGATCCGCGCCGATCGCCTTGAGAAAGGTGGCGAACGGCACACCGCCCCACTTGCCGATGGCGCTCCAACCCTCAACGCAAATATGGCGCGTCACCTGGCTGACCTGCGCCATCCGATGCAGCTGCGGCAGGCTCCAGGCGCGCTTGTCCTGCACCAACCCCGCCACTTCCAGCCGATAGTCGTCGCCGTTGATGTCCGGCGCGTCCTCCTCGGCGTAAAAGGCGTTGAACGGGAACGGCCGGGTGATCATCGATTCCGGGTAGACCGGCGCCAGGCGATCGCCGTTGAACAGCCAGCCCTGCACCCGATCATTGAGGCGCGACATGCGGCTTAGCGCCTGCTCGACGTTGGCGTTGTCGCTGAGATCGCAGCCGGTGAGCATGGCGATGCCGCCCAGCGTCAGACCATTGCGCAAAAAGCGGCGGCGCGAAGGCGCGCTCAACAGCCGCTGCGCTTCTTTGACGATCGCCTGCCCTTCGCCGATCGTCATGATCTGTTTATCCTTTTTCATCGTGAACTCCTTAACGTCCGCGCAGCATAGCCAGCAGCGTCCGCGGCACCAGCGCCACCATCACCAGGTGGATCGCGACGAAGGCCACCAGCGCCGACATGGCGAAAAAGTGGATATAACGCGCCGCCTCATAGCCACCGAGCAGCGTGCGCAGCAGCGGAAACTGCACCGATTTCCACAGCACCAGCCCGGACAGCGCGCTCAGCACGCCGAGGATCATCACCGACAGATAGGCCACGCGCTGCACCATGTTGTAGTGGCGCAGATCGGCATGCTGCAGCCTGCCGCGCAGCGCCGCGCCTATATCGGCGAGAAACTGTTTCGGACTGAGCGGCCAATACTTGCGTTTGAAGCGCCCGCTGGTGAGGTTCAGCAGCAGGTAGCACAGCCCGTTGATGCCAAACAGCCACATGCCGGCAAAGTGCCACTGCAGAGCGCCGCCCAACCAGCCCCCGAGCGTCAGCTCGTTGAAAAAGCTGAAGTTGAACAGCGGCGAAGCGTTGTAGATGCGCCAGCCGCTGGTCACCATGATCAGCATCGCCAGCGCATTCAGCCAATGCGTCAACCGCAGCCACAGCGGATGTACGGTCTGTCGTTGTTCCGGAGTGAGAGTGAGGCTCATAACGATTCCTGCCAGCTAACGATGCGATGAGTCGAGTATTCCCCGGATTTGTTCCCCAAGACCTCACGCAAAGTTAAATAAAATGTGATAACTCCACCGGTGGGGGTTGTGTAGACTTCAGAGAGGATCGGGCAATCAGCGGTAATGAGAATGGACAAGCCAAAACGAATTTTGATCGTCGAGGACGACGGCGACATCGCCGAGCTGCTGCAGCTGCATCTGCGTGACGAGGGTTACGCCATCAGCCACGCCGCCGACGGCAATCAGGGCATGGCGATGCTGGAACAGGGCGGCTGGGATGCCCTCATCCTCGATCTGATGCTGCCGGGCGTGGACGGATTGGAGATTTGCCGCCGGGCGCGCACCATGACGCGCTACACGCCGATCATCATCACCAGCGCGCGCTCCAGCGAGGTGCACCGCGTGCTGGGGCTGGAGCTGGGCGCCGATGACTATCTGGCCAAACCCTTCTCCATGCTGGAGCTGGTGGCACGAGTCAAGGCGCTGTTTCGCCGCCAGGAGGCCATGAGCCGTAACCTGCGCATGGACGCCGGCGTGCTCAGCTTCAACGATCTGACCATCGACCCCATCGCCCGCGAGGTGCACCTGCACCAACAACCGGTCGAGCTGACGCCGCGCGAATTCGACCTGCTGTACTTTTTCGCCCGCCACCCGGGCCAGGTGTTCTCGCGCCTCAGCCTGTTGAATCAGGTCTGGGGCTATCAGCACGAAGGGTATGAGCACACCGTCAACACCCATATCAACCGGCTGCGCATCAAGATCGAGCGCAACCCGGCGGAACCCGAGCGCATCCTCACGGTGTGGGGCATGGGCTATAAATTCGCGGCCACGCCGCATGAGTGAGCCATGAAAAACCTTACGTTAGCGCAACGCCTCACGCTGATCTTCACGCTGCTGATCGTCATCGGCTGCGCCTTTTCCGGCTGGATGCAGGTACGCAGCAGCACCCAGTACAGCCAGGCAGTGATCCAGCGCCTGTCAGGCAACCTGGCGCAGCATATCGCCGACAGCAATCCGCTGCTGGGAGTGAACGGGCCGGATCCGCAGGCGGTGCATACCCTATTCGACCAGCTGATGGCGGTGAACCCCAGCGTGGAGGTTTACCTGCTCGACAAACAGGGCGCGATTATCGGCAATGCCGCGCCGGCCGGGCATCTGAAGCGGCAGCGGGTCGCGCTGGCGCCGCTGCAGGCGCTGCTCGATGGCGCGCAGATGCCGATGTATGGCGACGATCCGCGCAGCGCGGACGGGCGCAAGGTGTTCAGCGTCGCGCCGCTGAAGGTCGACGGCCGGGTCGAAGGCTATCTGTACGTGGTCTTGCTCGGCGAAGAGTACACGGCGCTGGCCAGCAACGCCCAGTTCAACTCGGCGGTCAGGATGGCGCTGTGGACTTCTGGGTTGATGGTGCTGTTCAGCCTGCTGGCCGGCGGTTTCGCGTTTTATTGGGTAACGCGCCCGATCCGTCGCCTGACCCGGCAGGTCAGCGCGCTGGACAGCGGCGGCATCGAAGCGGTGCAGGCCTACGCGGCGCTGCCGGCGGTACGGGCCGGGCGCGACGAAGTCAGCCAGCTGCAACAGGCCTTCCACCGCATGGCGCAGCGCCTGGCCGAACAGTGGCAAACGCTGGCGCAGCAGGATCGGCTGCGGCGTGAATTCATCGCCAACGTCTCGCACGATCTGCGCACCCCGCTCACTTCGCTGCATGGCTATCTGGAGACGCTGTCGGTTAAGGCTGCCACCCTGAGCGAAGCCGATCGGCGGCGCTATCTGGAGATCGCGCTGGCGCAAAGCCGCAAGGTGGGCAAGCTGGCGCAGGAGCTGTTCGAGCTGGCTCGATTAGAGTATGGCGTGGTGAAGCCGCAGAAAGAGCCCTTCTCCCTCAGCGAGCTGTTGCAGGACGTGTTCCAGAAGTTCGAGCTGGCGGCAGAGGCGCGCAACCAGCGGCTGCACGCCGACATCGCTCCCGGCATTCCGCCGGTGTTCGCCGATCTCAGCATGATTGAGCGGGTGCTGACCAACCTGCTGGACAACGCCATTCGCCATACGCCGCCCGGCGGCGACATCGGCGTGCGCCTGTGGCGGCAGGAAGACCAGGTAATGGTGCAGGTCAGCGACAACGGCCCCGGCATTCCGCAGACGCTGCGCGCCGATCTGTTCGTGCGCCCGTCTGTCCTGAGCGGCGCCCGGCGCCCTTCCGGCGGACTGGGGTTGATGATCGTGCGGCGTATTCTGCAGCTGCACGACAGCGATATTCAGCTGATCGAACAAGCGCAAAGCGGCGCCTGCTTCCGCTTCGCCATTCCGCCGCGTTAACACGACACAACGGTTATTGTGCGATCGGGAACCGCAGGCTGAAGAGGATGCTGGCGACAGGCGCGCGCCCGATACATTCGGCGCGCACCTCACCGCCGTGCAGCGTCATGATGGCGCGCACGATAGACAGCCCCAGCCCACTGGCATGATTGCCGGCGCTGCGTGCGGGATCGGCGCGATAGAAACGATCGAACAGTTTTTCCAACTGTGCCGGCGCGATCGGCGGCCCCTGATTGATGACCTGCACCCACCAGGCATCGACGCGCCGTTCAGCCCGCAGGACGATCAGGCTGTTTTCGTCGGCATAACGCACCGCGTTGGCCACCAGGTTGCTCAGCGCCCGCTGGAACAACATCGCGTCCGCCTCCAGCGCGCCTTCCCCTTCGCAGCTCAACGCAATGCCGCGTTCCTCCGCCAGCCCTTCGAAATAATCCGCCACCCGCCGCAGCTCGGTCGCCACATCCAGGCGGCTGTAGTTCAGCGCAGACTGCGCTTCGCCGGCGCGCGCCAGAAACAGGATATTTTCCACCATGCGGGAAATGCGCTCCAGCTCATCCATATTGTTCGACAGCAGGGTTTCGTACTCCTCCACGCTGCGGGGCTGGTAAAGCGCCACCTGGCACTGGCCCATCAACGCCCCTACCGGCGTGCGGATCTCATGGGCCAGATCGGCGGAAAATTGCGTCAGCCGCTGATAGCCTTCATTCAACCGATCGAGCATCGCATTGAACGAACGGGTCAGCTGCTGCAACTCCTTCGGCGCCCCCTGCTCGCTGAGGCGTGTCGACAGCGTATTGGGCGCAATCTGCGACGCCTGCGCCGCCATGCGCCATAACGGCTTCAATCCCCGCCGCATGACCCCATAGCCCAGCAGCGCAATCAGCAGGAAAGCCACCGCGACCGCCGCGACGATGCGCCACAGGTAACGCGCCAGCATCTTCTGCTCGTTGGCCATCACATGCGCGGCGGAGATCTGCAACAGGCTGCCGTCTTCCAGACGCACCATCGCCGAAGCGGCGCGCAGCGGCACCCCCTGCGCCGTTTCTCCGCCACGCACGGCGGCCAGCGTCTGCGCCTGTTCAGGCGGCGTCGGCGCGATCGACGGCAGGGCCACCCTGGCGGGGTTCACGTTGATGAGCGGTTTTTGCCCCGGGATTTGGAAAATCAGCACGTCCTGTTCATTGCCCAGCATGTTTTCAAACAGGCCGTTATTGGCGGTCAGGCGCGCCAAAGGAAAGCGCTGCCCCAGTAAATGGCGGAAATACTCTACGCGCCCGGTCACCTGCAGATCGCTGCGCAGCGTCATTTCCTGGCGCATGGCGCTAAACAGATACCCGCCTGTCCCGCTCACCACCAACGCGGCCACCAGCGCGAACAGCGTAGCGGTGCGCAGCGTCAGCGACACCGGCCGACGTGACGTGCGCCCGCTCACGAGCGTGGCTCGCAGACATAGCCGATGCCGCGCACGCTGTGGATCAGCTTGACGTCGAACGGCCGGTCGATTTTGGCGCGCAGGCGTTTGATCGCCACGTCAACCACATTGGTGTCGCTGTCAAAATTCATGTCCCACACCTGAGAGGCGATCTGCGTACGCGACAGCACTTCGCCCTCGCGCCGCACCAGCAGGTGCAGCAGCATGAATTCCTTGTTGGTCAACGGGATCACCTGATCCTGGCGCACCGCCCGGCGGCGCAGCACGTCCAGCTGCAGATCGGCGATAGCATAATGATCGGCTTCGCGCGCCGGCCCGCGGCGCAGCAAGGTGCGTAAGCGCAGCACCAGCTCGGTGAACGAGAACGGCTTGATAAGATAGTCGTCCGCGCCCAGCTCCAGACCGTGAATGCGATCCTGTACGCCATCGCGGGCGGTGAGAAACAGGATTGGCACGTCGCTTTTCTTGCGTAATACCTCGATGATCTGCCAACCGTCCAGCCCCGGCAGCATCACATCGAGCACGATCGCATCGTAGTCCTGCTCCAACGCGCGAAACAGCCCGTCGGTGCCGGTGCGCGCCAAATCGACGCCGTAGCCCGCTTCCCCCAGCCCTTTCTTCAGGTAATCCCCTGTGCCGATATCGTCTTCAACTACCAGTATTCGCATGCTTGCCACCTCGTTACGCCTGCAAAAATACTAGCAGCTTCGGCAGACAAACTTGATGACATTAATGTCATCAAACGGCCATGGCGCTGACCCAGTAGGTCAACCATGCTTAACCGGCAAACTCATTTCAGGAGAACGTTATGATTACCCGTCATCGTATAGCCGGTTTACTGTTGTCCACGTTACTGCTTTCCAGCGGATTGGCCGCCGCCCAACCGCCGGGCAAGGTGATTGCGCCGCTGCGCGGCACCATCACGCAGGTTGCCGACGGCAATCTGCAGCTAACCGACCGCAAGGGCGAGACACTCAGCGTCAAGCTGAACGATCAGACCAAAGTGCTCAGCGTTTCCAAAGCCACGCTGGACGATATCAAACCGGACAGCTTTATCGGCACCGCCGCCGTGCCGCAGCCGGACGGCACGCTCAAAGCGCTGGAAGTGCACGTGTTCGCCGCCAGCCTGCGCGGCACCGGCGAAGGGCACTCGGCCTGGGAATCCGCCGACGGCAAAGTGGACACCATGACCAACGGCACCGTCGGTAAACTGGTGAAATCCAACGGCCGCACCCTGACCGTCACCTACGGCAACCAGCAGAAAACCGTCGTCGTGCCGGAAGACGTGCCGATCGTGACGCTGGATCCGGGCGATCTGAGCCTGCTGAAACCGGGCGTGCACATCGTGCTGTTCTCCGCCGCCGACGATAAGGGCGAACGCATCGCCACCCGCATTTCCGCCGGCAAAGACGGCACTGTGCCGCCGATGTAACCGGAGGGAAGCCATGAAGACCAACGCGTCGCCGCCGGTGCATCGCTGGCCGGTTCGAATCACTCATTGGATCAACCTGTTCGCCATGGTGTGCATGTTCATGAGCGGTTGGGAAATCTACAACGCCTCGCCGCTGTTCGATTTCCGCTTTCCGCCGCAGATGACGCTGGGCGGTTGGCTGGGCGGCGCGATTGGTTGGCATTTGGCGGTGATGTGGCTATTGGCGCTCAACGCCGTCTGCTATCTGTTGTGGAGCCTGTTCAGCGGCCATTTTCGCCGCGATCTGTTGCCGCTTCGCCTCGGCGCGCTGCGGCAGGATATCTGGCTGGCGTTGACGCTGCGCCTGCGCCACCGGCATGGCCGCTATAACGCCATTCAGAAACTGATGTACCTCGGCGTACTGGCGCTGGGGCTATTACTGGTGCTGTCCGGCCTGGCGATTTGGAAGCCGGTTCAGCTGCAGGGATTAGTCGCCCTGTTTGGCGGCTTCGATTTCGCGCGCTACGTGCATTTCTTCGCCATGGCCGGCATTGGCCTGTTTGTGGCGATCCACGTCTTTATGGTGGCTGTCGTGCCCAAAACCCTGTGGGCGATGATAACGGGTGGCAAACATGAATGAGAAAAAACCGCGGGCAGCCGCGCCAAAACTGGAACCGGACCAAAAAAAGCAGTTGGTCAATCTGCAGCGCCGCCTGATGTTGCGCTCCGGGCTGACACTGGGCGGCATCGCCATGCTCACCGGTTGCAACCTGCAAGACGGCGATCGGGTGGATAAGGTGCTGTGGGCTATGTCGCGCTGGAACGACCGGGTGCAGGCCTGGCTGTTCAGCGGCCAGCGGCTGGCGCAAACTTACCGGCCGGACCAGATCACCCACCCTTTCCCCTTCAACGCGTTTTACCCGGAATACAACGTCCCCGAGATCGATCTCGCCGGCTACCGGCTTGAGGTCGCGGGGAAGGTGGAGAAAAAAGCCCCCTGGACGCTGGAACAGCTGCAGCGGCTGCCGCAGCAAAGCCAGATCACGCGTCTGATCTGCATTGAGGGCTGGAGCGCCATTGGTCAATGGGGAGGCGTGCCGCTGCGCACCTTTCTGCAGCACGTCGGCGCGGATCTGAATGCCGGTTACGTCGGCTTCAAATGCGCCGATCGTTACTACGCCAGCCTCGACATGGCCACCGCGCTGCACCCGCAGACCATCTTGGCGCTGGATTTCGGCGGCAAGGCGCTGCCGGCTGACTATGGCTACCCGTTGCGGCTGCGCGTGCCGACCAAACTGGGGTTCAAAAACGCCAAACATATCGCCGCGATCTTCGTCAGCGACGTCAATCCAGGCGGGTATTGGGAAGATCAGGGCTACAACTGGTTCAGCGGCATTTAGTTTTGCGCGGTGCTGCGCACAACTTTCATCGGCGGCTGGAGGATCGTCTCCGCCGCGGTTAATAATCTGTTCGTCACAAAGGGGATAACTATAGGAAAAATAATAGTAAAAAGGATTTTATCATGGATATTGATGTGAGGGAGATCAATGCGCGACCTGTCACGGAGGATTGGTTTTCAGCGTACCGCTCAGGCCAGCGCTAGCCAGAATTTACGGCTCGCTCTTGAAAAAACACGCGCATCGCGTACATTATTTGTACAACCAAGCGCTTATTGAGGACGGATTATATGTCATCGAAATCCCGCCTGTTAACGGCAGAATCCCACCCAATCCCTATGAGCATGAAGGAACGGCACCAAAAAGAGATGCAAGCCTTCCACGAAGAATGGGCTGAACAAAGGCGCCGCGAATGGCGTGAACGCGGCGGCGTTGAAGCCAGTGAACCGCCCGCACGTAGCATCGATACCGAACTTTCATCCTGATTCCGGTTCGTCCTTATTCTTCTTCTCCCGCCGTCAGCAATGCAATCCCCGCTTGCTCAATGGCCTCCCGCGCGGCGGCGGGCAACCCCTCGTCGGTAATGACAGCGTCAAAGGCAGCAATCGGCAGCGCCAGGTAGGTCGCGACCTTGCCGTATTTGGACGTATCGCTGAGCAGAATGCGGCGGCGGCTGGCCTCGACGATGGCCTTCTTCACCATCACCTTGTCTTCGTTCGGCGTCGACAGGCCGCGCATGCTCCACGAAGAGGCGGAGATAAACGCCAGATCGATAAACAGACCGCGCAGCGCCTGCGCCGCCGCTTCGCCAACGCAGGAACGGTTTTCCCGGCACACGGTGCCGCCGGTGTGGATGATTCGGCACTGGCTATGCTCTATCAGGAACCCGGCGATGACAAAGTCGTTGGTCACCACCGTCAAATCTTCACGTTCACCGATCTGTTTCGCCAGCGCCAGCGTGGTGGTACCGGCATCCAGATAAATACAGCTGTTGGCGGGAATTTGCCGCGCCGCCAGCCGGCCAATGGCGATTTTCTGCCGGCTGAACATCCCTTCTTTGGCCTGGTGCGAAGGTTCGCTTGCCACCCGCTCAGGCGCCTGCACGCCGCCCGAGACCGACTGCACCGCGCCCTGTTCCTCCAGCTTTTGCAAATCGCGGCGGATCGTCATGTGCGACACCCCCAGCCGTTCGGTCAGCTCGGCAATGCTGACGACGCCGCGTTCGGATACCAGCGCAAGAATTTGTTGATGGCGTTCTACAGGTATCACGGTTCCCTCTCGTTGCTGCGGTGATAATAATTGTGATTTTACGTCAATTTTCGTTCGCCGATAGCCCTAATTTTTCGCGGCGTGACGGCGAGCGCAGTTAGGTCAGGTAAACATAATCTTATTTAAAAACATAATAGTAATGTTGATACGGACCAGAAATCACCCGAAAAATTCGTTTCACACATTGTTAATTATTGTGATATCGATCGCGGATAAACGGCCACTAAGCGCTTACATTTAACACAACAAAACAAATTATCACTAAAATTAACAGGAGTGCAGTATGACACACCCAGGGAATTATGCCGTTTGCGTCATCGGGCTGGGGGCGATGGGCATGGGCGCGGCGCGCTCGTGCCTCCGCGCCGGATTGACCACCTACGGGGCGGACCTGAATCCGCAGGCACTGGCGGCGCTGCAACAGGCCGGCGCTAAGCAAACGTCCTCCAGCGCGTGCGACTTCGCCGCCGAGTTGGACGCCGTGCTGCTGCTGGTGGTGAACGCCGCCCAGGTGAAGCAGATCCTGTTCGGCGAACAAGGCCTGGCGCCAAAGCTCAAGCCAGGCACCGCGGTGATGGTCTGTTCGACCATTTCCGCCGATGACGCCAAACAGATCGAGCAACGGCTGCTGGACTACGGGCTGCCGATGCTGGATGCGCCGGTTTCCGGCGGAGCGGCCAAGGCAGAGGAAGGCCAGATGACGGTGATGGCCGCCGGCGCAGACGCCACCTTCGCGCGCCTGCAACCCGTGCTGGACGCCATCGCCGGCAAGGTTTACCGCATCGGCGAAACGATCGGCCTTGGCGCGACGGTAAAAATCATCCACCAGCTGTTGGCTGGCGTACACATCGCCGCCGGCGCGGAAGCCATGGCGCTGGCCGCCCGCGCCGGCATCCCGCTGGACGTGATGTACGACGTGGTCACCCACGCCGCCGGCAACTCCTGGATGTTCGAAAATCGCATGCGCCACGTGGTCGACGGCGACTATACGCCCAAATCGGCGGTGGATATCTTCGTCAAGGATCTGGGGCTGGTGGCGGATACCGCCAAGGCACTGCATTTCCCGCTGCCGCTGGCCTCCACCGCCTTCACCATGTTTACCGCCGCCAGCAACGCCGGCTACGGTAAAGAAGACGACAGTGCGGTAATCAAAATCTTTGCCGGCATCGATTTGCCGCAAAAAAAGGAGGCGCTCTGATGCTGCTTGGCGTAATCGCGGATGACTTTACCGGCGCGACCGACATCGCCAGTTTTCTGGTGCAAAATGGCCTGCCGACGGTGCAGCTGAATGGCGTGCCGCAAGACGAAACGCAAATAAACGCACAGGCGGCGGTCATTAGCCTGAAATCGCGTTCCTGCCCGGCAGAGCAGGCGATCGAACAGTCGTTGCAGGCGCTGGCCTGGCTGCAAGAACAGGACTGCCGTCAGTTCTACTTCAAGTACTGCTCCACCTTCGACAGCACCGCACAGGGCAATATCGGCCCGGTGACCGATGCTCTGCTCGCCGCGCTGGGAGAAAATTTCACGGTTGTCTCACCGGCGTTGCCGGTAAACGGCCGCACGGTCTATCAGGGCCACCTGTTTGTCGGGGAACAGCTGTTGTCTGAATCCGGCATGCGTCATCACCCGGTCACGCCAATGACTGACAGCAACCTGCTTCGCCTGATGGAATCCCAGGCCACCGGACGCTGTGGGCTGGTGACGGCGGCAGAAATGGATCGCGGCGCCGAGGCGGTCAGCGAGAAGCTGCAGCAATTGGCGCAGGACGGCGTGCGCTACGCAGTGCTGGATACGCTCAACGAACGGCATCTGCTCACCCAGGGTGAAGCGTTGAAAACGATGAAGCTGGTGACCGGCGGTTCGGGCCTGGCGATCGGCCTGGCGCGTCAATGGGCGCAGAATGGCGAACGTTCGGCAGAGGCGGCCGGTGCGCCGCAGGGGGAAAAAGCGGCGGTGCTGTCGGGCTCGTGTTCTGTGATGACCAACCGGCAGGTGGCGCACTACCGTGAACGCGCGGCGGCGCAGGCCATCGATATCGGCCGCTGTCTCGATCCGCAGGCGCGAGCGGCCTACGCCGCCGAGTTGGCGCATTGGGCGCAGCGCCATACCGGGGAAGCGCTTGCCCCGCTGATCTACGCCACTGCATCGCCGGAGTCGCTGCAGCAAACGCAACAACGGCATGGCGCCGCCGCCAGCGAAGCGGTAGAAGCCTTGTTCGCCGAACTGGTGGTGCAACTGCATCAGTTGGGGTTCAGCCGCTTTATCGTCGCCGGCGGCGAAACCTCCGGCGTGGTCACGCAGGCGCTGGGCATTCGCGGCTTCCATATCGGCCCCAGCATTTCCCCCGGCGTTCCCTGGGTGCGCGCCAGCGATCGGGCCATTTCCCTGGCGTTGAAATCAGGCAATTTTGGCGATGAAGCCTTCTTCTCACGCGCGCAAACGGAGTTCCCGGTATGAGCATGACGATTGAACAGCAGGCGCGTGAAGAGATGGTGCGCCTGGGCGCCTCGTTTTTCCAACGCGGCTACGCCACCGGCTCTGCCGGCAACCTCTCGCTGTTGCTGCCGGACGGCGCGCTGCTGGCGACGCCGACCGGCTCCTGTCTCGGCGAGTTACAGGCCGACCGCCTGTCTAAAGTGAGCCTGAACGGCGACTGGCTCTCCGGCGACAAGCCGTCGAAAGAGATCAGCTTTCATCGGGCGCTCTATCTGAACAACCCGGAATGCAAAGCGGTCGTGCACTTGCATTGCACCTACCTCACGGCGCTCTCTTGCCTGCAGGGGCTGGACGCCGACAACGCCATCAAACCGTTCACCCCCTATGTGGTGATGCGCGTCGGCAAGGTGCCGGTGGTGCCTTACTACCGGCCCGGCGACGAAAGGCTGGCACAGGATCTGGCCCGCCTGGCGCCGACCCACCGTGCCTTTTTGCTGGCCAACCACGGGCCGGTAGTGACCGGTAAAGACCTGCGAGCGGCGGCGGACAATGCCGAAGAGATGGAAGATGCGGCGCGACTGATCTTCACCCTCGGCGATCGTCCGATCCGCTATTTGACCGATGATGAAATTGCCGAATTACGGAGCTGAACCATGCCTAAATTTGCCGCCAATTTGTCGATGATGTTTACCGAGGTGCCATTCCTCGATCGCTTCGCCGCCGCTGCCGCACAGGGCTTCAACGCGGTGGAATTCCTGTTCCCTTACGAGCATCCCGCGGAGCTGTTGGCCGAGAAGCTGCGCGAACACGGCCTGCAACAAGTGCTGTTCAACACCGCGCCCGGTGATGCCGCCACCGGTGAGTGGGGGCTGGCGGCGCTGCCGGGCCGCGAGCGGGATGCGCGCGCCGATATCGATCGCGCGCTGGCCTACGCCATCGCCCTTTCCTGCCCCTGCGTGCACCTGATGGCCGGCGTAGTGCCCGCAGGCGCTGATCGACAGCGTTATCTCGACACCTTTATCGCCAATGCGCGCTATGCCGCCGACGCCTTCGCCCCGCACGGCGTCAAGGTGCTGATCGAAGCGCTCAGCCCGCCGGTCAAGCCCGACTACCTGTTCGCCAGTCAACATCAGGCGGCGGAAGCGGTGGCGGCGATCGAAAGACCGAACGTGTTCATTCAGTTCGACTTTTTCCACGCGCAGTTGGTGGACGGCAATATCAGCGGGCTGCTGGAGACGCTGGCCGGGCGCTACGCGCATATCCAGATAGCCTCGGTGCCGGATCGCCATGAGCCTGACGAGGGCGAACTGAATTACCCGTGGCTGTTCGACAAGCTGGATGCGCTCGGCTATCAGGGCTGGATCGGTTGCGAATACCGCCCGCGCGGCGACACCGCCGCCGGGCTCGGCTGGCTGAAGCCTTACCGCTAAAGCCGCACGCCGACACCAGGAAATCGATTTTATAACAATGAAACGCACCCGTATCGCCACGCGGCGATCGCGGTGCCCAACGCTTACCCAACGAAAGGCTTTTTTCATGTCTACCTCTCTGCTGTTGCTGATTGCCGTACTCGGCGTGGTGCTGCTGTTATTGATGGTGATTAAGGCGAAGGTGCAGCCCTTTGTCGCGCTGTTGGTGGTCAGTCTGCTGGTGGCGTTGGCCAGCGGCATTCCGACCGGTGAAGTGATGAAAGTAATGACCGCCGGGATGGGCGGCGTGCTCGGCTCGGTGACCATCATCATCGGTCTGGGGGCGATGCTCGGGCGCATGATCGAACACTCAGGCGGCGCCGAGTCGCTGGCGCAGCGCTTCAGCCAGGGGCTGGGGCCGAAACATACCGTCGCCGCGCTGACCCTCGCTGCATTTATCCTCGGCATTCCGGTGTTCTTCGACGTCGGCTTTATCATTCTGGCGCCGATTATTTACGGCTTCGCCAAGGTCGCCAAAGTGTCACCGCTGAAGTTCGGCCTGCCGATGGCCGGCGTGATGTTGACGGTACACGTCGCGCTACCGCCACACCCCGGCCCGGTCGCCGCCGCCGGCTTGCTCAACGCCGACATCGGTTGGCTGACCATCATCGGCCTCGCGATCTGTATCCCGGTCGGCGTGATCGGCTATTTCGCCGCCAACTACCTCAACCGCAAAACCTATCCATTATCGATAGAGGTGCTGGAACAGCTGCAGCTGGCGGCGCCGGAGCCGCGTCCGGAAGGGCAAGCGCCCCTCAGCGATCGCATCAACCCGCCTGGCGCCGGCCTGGTGGCGGCGCTGATCGTCATCCCGATCGCCATCATCATGCTCGGCACCGTCTCCGCCACGCTGTTGCCGGCAGGTTCGGCGCTGCGCGATGCGCTGTCTCTGCTGGGCTCGCCGGCGGTGGCGCTGATGATAGCCCTGCTGCTGGCCTTCTATTTCCTGGCGCTGCGCCGCGGCTGGAGCCTGCAACACGCCAGCGACGTGATGGGCGCCGCGCTGCCGACCGCCGCGGTGGTGATCCTGGTGACTGGCGCGGGCGGCGTGTTCGGCAAGGTGCTGGTGGAATCCGGCGTCGGCAAGGCGCTGGCCGAAGTACTGACGGCCATCGGCCTGCCGCTGGTACCCGCCGCCTTTATCATTTCGCTGGCGCTGCGCGCTTCACAGGGTTCCGCCACCGTGGCGATCCTGACCACCGGTGGCCTGTTGTCGGAAGCGGTCAGCGGGCTGAATCAGCTGCAGTTGGTGCTGGTGACGTTGGCGACCTGTTTTGGCGGGCTGGGGCTTTCCCACGTCAACGACTCCGGTTTTTGGATCGTCACGCGCTATTTGGGGCTGTCGGTGGCCGATGGCCTGAAGACCTGGACGGTGCTGACCACCCTGCTCGGTCTGAGCGGCTTTCTGTTCACCTGGCTATTGTGGCTGGCGGTGTGATTTCTCTGGCATACTGAACGCCGTTGTTTTTCATCGCCTTTCACCCTGTGCAGGAGCAGCAACATGACCGTAATCAACACCGCGCCAACGCTTGTCACCGAACGCCTGCGGCTGGACGCACACACGCTGGACGACTTCGACTCGCTGGCCGCTCTGTGGGCCGATCCGCTGGTGGTACGCTATATCGGCGGCACCCCGCGCGACCGAGAAGACTCCTGGGGGCGCCTGATGCGCTACGTCGGCCACTGGGCGCTGTTGGGGTACGGGTATTGGGCGGTGCGTGACAAACAGAGCGGCGAGTATCTCGGCAGCATCGGCTTCTCCGACTTCCTGCGCGACATCACCCCAGCGCTCGATGCGCCGGAGATGGGCTGGACGCTGGTGAGTTCGGCGCACGGCAAAGGCTATGCCACCGAGGCGCTGCGGGCGGCGCTGGCCTGGGGGAAAACGCACCTGCCGGGGGAAAAAACCGTCTGCATCATCTCGCCTGAAAACCAGGCTTCGCTGGCGTTGGCGAAAAAGGTCGGCTTCAGCGAAAGCCACCGCAGCGAGTATCACCAGAGCCCGATCGTGGTGATGCATTGCCCGCTTTGAATGCCTAAGCGCGTTGCACCACCAACGCCGTCTGAATGAAGTTGTCCCGCAGCGCGTCGGTGCGCTGCGGATCCCAGGCGATACCGACCTGCCACTCCGTCTCCTCGCCGCTCAGCGGTAAAATGTCGATGCCGGCCGGCGCGATATGCGTGATGCTGTGCGGCAGCAGCGCGACGCCGACGCCGGCGGCGACCAGCGCCAACAACGTTTGGATATCACCGGCCTGCTGCACCACGTTCGGCGTCAACCGGTGAGCGGCGATAAACCGCAGCGACTGATCGCTCAGCCCGCGCCCGCGTTTCGGCGTCAATTGCAACAGCGGCAGCAGATTGAAACGCGCCATCAGATCGTCGGTGCGCAGCGCCAGCGCGCCCGGCGCAGCCAGCACCAACCGATCGCTCAACAACGCGACGCCGCACAGCGGCGTATTGACCGGCAAGCGCACGAACCCCGCCTGCAACTCTCCCTGCAGCAACAGCTGATACTGCCGTTCGGACGGCAAGTCTTCCAGGCCGATCGCCACCTCGGGAAACCGTTGGCGAAAGGCGGCCACCAGCTGCGGCGCCAGATGAAAGCTGGAAAGGCCAAATCCCAGCGACAGCCGCCCCGCTTCCCCGAGCGCCACCCGCCGAGCGCGCTGCTGAAACTGCTGGTACTGCGCCACCAGCACCTGCGCCTCCGGGTAGAGCCGCTGCCCGCCGGCGGTGAGCACCGCCCCCTGTCGGCCACGCTCGAACAATCGAACGCCGAGCTGGGTTTCCAGCGCCTGAATTTGCTTGCTCAGCGCCGGTTGGCTGATGCATAGCCGGCTCGCCGCCTGACGATAGTTGCCCTGTTCGGCCAGCGCCACCAGGGCGCGCAGTTGTTTTATATCCATTCCATTAAGTTATCGAATAGGGAATTTAATTGATTATACAGTAATCAATTCGCCTGCTGTAATCAACGCAGACCCTAACCGGAGAGACACCATGACCATCTCATTACGCGCCGCCACGGTGCAATTCCAGCATCGCGCCAACGATAAAAATTACAACCTGTCGACCATGGAGCGCTTTATCGCTCAGGCGGCCGAGCAGCAGGTACAGCTGCTGGCCTTCCCGGAAATGTGCGTCACCGGCTATTGGCACGTGCGCCATCTGTCCGACGCCGAAGTGCGGGCGCTGGCGGAACCGATCGTGAGCAGCCCCTCGCTGGCGCGCATTCGCCCGCTGGCTGAGCGTTACAACATGGCGATTGGCGTCGGGCTGATCGAGCTGGGCGATGATGGCCGGTGTTACAACGCCTATGCCGTTTGTCTGCCGGACGGCGAACTGCATGTGCACCGCAAACTGCACGCCTTCGAGCACCCGGCTATCGCCAGCGGCGACCGCTATACGGTGTTCGATACCCCCTGGGGCGTACGCGTGGGCGTATTGATCTGCTGGGACAACAATCTGGTGGAGAATGTGCGCGCAACGGCGCTGCTGGGCGCGGACGTGCTGATCGCCCCGCACCAGACCGGCGGCACCCATTCGCGCAGCCCGCACGGCATGAAGCCGATCCCGCAGGCGCTGTGGCAGCGGCGGGTGGAAGATCCGCAGGCGATAGAAGCCGCCTTTCGCGGCGAACACGGCCGCGGCTGGCTAATGCGCTGGCTGCCGTCGCGCGCTCACGACAACGGGCTGTTCTTGCTGTTCAGCAACGGCGTGGGCCGCGATGACGATGAAATACGCACCGGCAACGCGATGATCCTCGATCCTTACGGCCGCATCGTAGCGGAGACCTGGGCGGCGGAAGACCGGCTGGTCAGCGCCGATCTCGATCTGACGCTGATCCCGCTCAGCACCGGCCGCCGCTGGATTTACGGACGCCGCCCCGAGCTGTACGGGTTGTTGACCGAACCGCAAGGCTATGAACGCGATGCCCGCAGCGCGCGCTTTTCGACACAGCCGACGGGGCGCGGCAGCCGATAACAGATAAAAAAAATCCGCCCGGAGGCGGATTTTTTATCGGTGCGACAAAAGCTGCCGCAGGTTCATGCCCTCAGGCACGAACACACTTAGAAGCGGTAGCCTACGCCAACGTTCCAGGTGCCAACGTCAACGCTACGAATGCGGTTCTGCTCGTAACCGACATCCAGGGCAACGTTCTCGATTGGGTTGAACTGCAGACCGGCACCGTAGGTGAAGCCGTAGTCAGCGGTATCGTGACGAGAAGTACCGTTCTGAGCGTTGGTAGTGAATTTACCGTAACCCAGGCCAACCAGACCGTAGATGCTCGCCCAGTCATTGATGCGGTATGCTGGACCGGCAGAGATAGAGTTGTACTGAGCTTTGTTGTAGAAACCGTCCTGAGAACCGTCCTTTTCCAGGTGGGTAAAGGAACCGATTACGCCCAGTGGGTTGTTGTCGAACTCGTAACGGTATTTCAGGTTGAAACCGTCGGCCTTGTTAGCAACGCCTTGGAAATCACCCTGCGCATAGCCAGCGGATACGGTGCTCTGACCAGCGAATGCGGTACCTGCGCTAACTGCTAATACGCAAGCTGCTACTGCGGAAAGACATGCAATTTTTTTCATAACCACCTCAAACGCGTTTTATTATTAAGTACATCCATTTGTTCATGCTTTGAAAATATAACAAAAATTAGCGTGAAACTCTGCCTTGAAATGAGTGTCTAATGCTTTATATCGTGTAACAGAAGATTTCAAGAACAGTGTATCTGCTTCTTTTCGCTCTATTTTCGGCCATATTCTACGGCTTTCTGTGACAAAAATCACCAATTTAATATCCAGATAATTCTTAAGAAAAAGCGCACTTTTTGACCAAATTCACCCCATCTCATCCGAGGATCGGTGGATTTCACCGCGATGCGCGCTTTTCTCAGACAGATTTTCGCCATTTCATTTACACTGCTCGCATCCCCGTTTCGACCGTTTTCTCAAGGCTGAGGAACGGCGCATAAAAGGCCCGTTAAGGATGTCGTTATCTACTTCCGGCAGAGCGCCCTCCGCGCTGCTGCCTATCTGTCTGTTAATCATCGCCATGGTGTCTATCCAGAGCGGTGCCTCGTTGGCCAAAAGCCTGTTCCCGATCGTGGGTGCGGAAGGCATTACGACGCTGCGTCTTTTCATCGGCACCCTGATTCTGTTCATTATCTTCCGCCCATGGCGTATGCGCATCGCCGCCGGTAGCCGCTTGCCGCTACTGATTTACGGCCTGTCGCTCGGCGCGATGAATTACCTGTTCTACCTGTCGCTGCGCACCGTGCCGCTCGGCATCGCCGTGGCGCTGGAGTTTACCGGCCCGCTCGCGGTGGCCATGTTCTCCTCGCGGCGGCCGATCGACTTCCTCTGGGTGGCATTGGCGATCGCCGGATTATGGTTCCTGCTGCCGCTCGGCCACGGCGTGGGCGGGATAGACCCCTTCGGTGCCGCCTGCGCGCTTGGCGCCGGCGCCTGCTGGGCGGTCTATATCATCTTCGGCCAGAAGGCCGGCGGCGATCACGGCCCCGGCACGGTGGCGCTCGGCTCGCTGATCGCCGCGTTGGTGTTCTGCCCGATCGGCGCCTGGCAAACCGGCAGCGTGCTGTTCAACGTTGAGATTCTGCCGATAGCCCTGGCGGTAGCCATCCTCTCCACCGCGCTGCCTTATTCGCTGGAGATCATCGCGCTGCCCAAAATTCCGGCACGCACCTTCGGCACCTTGATGAGCCTGGAACCGGCGATGGCGGCGTTATCCGGCATGTTGTTCCTCGGCGAACACCTGAGCGGCGTGCAATGGCTGGCGCTGGCGGCGATCATCGCCGCCTCCATGGGCTCCGCCCTCACCATTCGCCCCAAACCTCGCCTCGAAAGCCTTTCCTGATCGCCCGACCCGCCTGCAGACCGCAACGTCGGAATGCAGGCGGGTTAACTGTTTTCCTCGTGACAAGTCGGCATACTTCCCCTTAGCCTGTATCGCAGGCTCTTTGGACTTTCGCTCACATGGAGAATAACAGTGATTCACAACAGCCTGTTCAACCCACGCTTCGGCCGCGGACTCGCGCCGGCGCTGGTTTCAACCCTGACCGAGTTGCGCCGATGCGACCTGCCCGAACTGGCGCTGGGGCATCACCCGATCGACGGCGACAACATCTTTATGGACGTGATGACGCTGACCACCGCGCCGGCGGCGGAAAAGCGCGCCGAAATGCATCAGGAATACATCGCGCTGCATCTGCTGATCACCGGTGAAGAACGAATCGAATACGGCCTGGCGGGCAACGGGCATCGTGAACACCCCCACGCGGAAAATAGCGATCTGCTGCTGCTGGACATTAAACGTCACCCGCAAACGCTGCACATGACGCACGGTATGTTCGCGATCTTTTTCCAGATGGAACCGCACAAGACCGGCTGCCTATGGCAGCGCCCGCAGCACATTAAGAAAGCGGTGGTGAGGATCCATCACCGCCTGCTGCTGTGACCCTGCGGCAGCGCCCGTAGAAAATCGGCGGCCTGGCGGGGAGAGCGCAAGCGCTTGAAATGGCGCCCTACATCGGTACGGGCCATCTCCGCCAGGTATTTTCGCCGGTTCTTCGAGTAAGTGCGGATCGTCCACAACACGATCGACTCACGGCTGAAGAAAGAACGGCGGAAACTTTCACGATTGCCGGTGCCCGGCCACAGCTCACGTTTGCTGGCCGCGCGTCGGCACGCCCGGCGCACGGCCTGCCACAGCGTGCGGCAGAAGCCGTAGTCCAACCACAGGATATAATCGACTTCGCGCCACTTAATCGGTTGCGTGCGGCTGTAGTTGCCGTCCAGCACCCAGCCTCCTCCCGCTTCGGCCAGCGTCTGCTCTAACCGCGCCAGGAACGCGTCATCGGGCGTACCCTGCCACTCGGGCCGCCAATACAGGCTGTCCATCTCGATATAGGGAACGTCAAGCCGTTCCGCCAGTTGACGCGCCAGGGTGCTTTTACCGCTGCCGCTGGTGCCGACGACGTTAATTTTCATCACTCGTCAATAAAAACTGGGATAATTCCCTTACTTTAACCGCATCAATTACGGCTATCAATCTGAATAGGCTTACAATTAACAGCACGATAACAATATGGATATTTAGTCGAATCAGCCTATCCGCAGAAAATAAGATAACAGGGATAAATCGTCACTAACCAAAACAATAACAAAAAATAAAAATAGCAATTAAATTCATTGTATTACATAGAAACACAAACCAAATTAAAATATTGACATTAGACCAAGCCTATTTGTGCAATAGCCATTTTCGTACGGCAAAAATAAATACCCCTGCTATAATTGATCCCGTAACGAAATAGGACAACGACTAATCAAGAGGATATCTGATATGAGTACCGCTAAACTGGTGAAAACGAAATCTTCTGATCTGCTGTATACCCGTAACGATCTGGACGAAAAAGTCAAACTGGCCGCCATCAAGGCGCTGAACCATCAGGTCGTGCAATTTATCGATCTTTCGTTGATCACCAAACAGGCGCACTGGAACATGCGCGGCGCGAACTTCATCGCGGTTCATGAAATGCTGGACGGCTTCCGTACCGCCATCATCGAGCATCAGGACACCTTCGCCGAGCGCGTAGTGCAACTGGGCGGCGTGGCGCTGGGCACCGTACAGGTCGTTAACGATCAGACGCCGCTGAAAAGCTATCCGACCAATATCCACAGCGTGCAAGAACACCTGAAAGCGCTGGCCGATCGCTACGGCGCGGTGGCGAATGACATCCGTAAGGCCATTACTGAAGTGGAAGATGAAGACACCGCCGACATGTTCACCGCCGCATCGCGCGATCTGGACAAGTTCCTGTGGTTCATCGAATCCAATATCGAATAACGCCGCAACGCGTTGCAGACCGCCCGTCGTGCCGGGCAGAACAGGCTGGGCTTCGCCCGGCCTGTTTTCTTTTGCGCGGTCGTTGAATTGTGCAAAAAACGGCCCATATTAAACGGTAGGGTTCCCTTGTTAGGAGGTGATGATGGCCAGCGGCTGGGCGGCAGACGGCGCCGTACAAGATCAGATTGACTCCACCATCGACGATGCGGTGCAGCGTGCGCGTGATGCGCTCGGGCATGGCGAGAGCGAACGCTATTGCCAGGAATGCGGAGAACCGATCCCCGAGGCGCGCCGCAAGGCGTTAACAGGCGTGCGTTTTTGTCTCGCCTGCCAGGCAGAACAAGACAAAAAACACGCGGCCAATAGCCTGTACAACCGGCGCGGCAGCAAAGACAGCCAGTTGCGTTAGCATTATCTGCTCCCCTTTTTCTCCTCTCGCGGCCCCCGCTTGCACCGTCGGTGCATCATGAAAGTTAGAGTTAGTTATCAATATTGAAGCAAAAACGTTAAAGAACGGTTGTTTCACAGCCAAAATTTGGTTAATGATAGCCCCGTGCACCAAGATAATTCTTACGCACCATTTCGGTGCCTCATTGTGGTGCACAACCATAACAATTCGCCTTTTCGGCACAACATCACGAAGTAACTCTTTGTTTTTATAGTAGTTGAAAACATGGCACGATTTTTTCATGGCACCAACTGCAATATAAAAAATGGGTAATCCGCAACCTGTACAGGAATTCCTCTCATGAAGTCGATTTTTAAAGTCTCCCTGGCCGCACTCTCTCTGGCCTTTGCCGTAAGTTCCCACGCAGCAGACAAACTGGTGGTTGCCACCGACACCGCTTTCGTTCCTTTTGAGTTCAAACAAGGCGACAAATACGTCGGCTTCGACATCGATCTGTGGGCGGCTGTCGCCAAAGAGCTGAAGCTGGACTACACCCTGAAACCGATGGACTTCGGCGGCATCATTCCGGCGCTGCAGACCAAAAACGTCGATCTGGCGCTGGCCGGCATCACCATCACCGATGAGCGCAAGAAAGCTATCGACTTCTCCGACGGCTACTACAAGAGCGGCCTGCTGGTGATGGTCAATGCCGACAACAACAGCGTGAAAAGCATCGACGATCTAAATGGTAAAGTGGTGGCGGTGAAGAGCGGCACCGGTTCGGTGGATTACGCCAAGCAGCACATCAAAACCAAGGATCTGCGTCAGTTCCCTAACATCGACAACGCCTACATGGAGCTGGGCACCAAGCGCGCCGATGCGGTGCTGCACGACACGCCAAACATCCTATACTTCATCAAGACGGCCGGCGCCGGCAAGTTCAAAACCGTCGGCGATTCGCTGGAAGCGCAGCAGTATGGCATCGCCTTCCCTAAAGGCAGCGACGAGCTGCGCGAGAAGGTGAACGGCGCGCTGAAAACCCTGCGCGAGAACGGCACCTATAACGAAATCTACAAGAAGTGGTTCGGTACCGAACCTAAGTAAGCTGTGAATTTGGCAAGCTATTAACTTAAGCACAGGGGGTCGCTTAACCCCCTGCGCTTCGTTGTATCTGATACCCACGTTTGGGATCACCGGGAGAAATATCATGCAGTTCGACTGGAGCGCCATCTGGCCCGCCATTCCTATCTTGTTAGAGGGCGCCAAAATGACCCTGTGGATTTCGGTCCTCGGTCTGATTGGCGGCCTGATCATCGGCCTCGTCGCCGGCTTTGCCCGCACCTACGGCGGATGGATCGCCAACCACATCGCGTTGGTGTTTATCGAAGTGATCCGCGGCACGCCGATCGTGGTGCAGGTGATGTTCATCTACTTCGCCCTGCCGATGGCATTTAGCGACTTGCGTATCGATCCGTTCACCGCGGCAGTGGTGACCATCATGATCAACTCCGGCGCCTACATCGCGGAAATCACCCGCGGCGCGGTGCTGTCGATTCATAACGGTTTCCGCGAAGCCGGCCTGGCGCTCGGCCTGTCGCGCCGCGAAACCATCCGCTACGTCATTATGCCGCTGGCGCTGCGTCGCATGCTGCCGCCGCTGGGCAACCAGTGGATCATCAGCATCAAAGACACCTCGCTGTTCATCGTGATCGGCGTGGCGGAGCTGACCCGTCAGGGTCAGGAAATTATTGCCGGTAACTTCCGCGCGCTGGAAATCTGGAGCGCCGTGGCGGTTATCTACCTGATTATTACCCTGGTGCTGAGCTTCGTGCTGCGTCGTCTGGAAAGAAGGATGAAAATCCTGTGATTGAATTTAAAAACGTCTCCAAGCATTTTGGCCAAACCCAGGTGCTGCACAACATCGATTTGAAGATCGACAAAGGCGAAGTGGTGGTGATCATCGGGCCATCCGGCTCTGGCAAATCCACCCTGCTGCGCTGCATCAACAAGCTGGAAGAGGTGACCAGCGGCGATCTGATCGTCGATGGCCTAAAAGCCAACGATCCGAAAGTGGACGATCGGTTGATCCGCCAGGAAGCCGGCATGGTATTCCAGCAGTTCTACCTATTCCCGCACCTGACGGCGCTGGAAAACGTCGCCTTTGGCCCGATCCGCGTGCGCGGCGCGAAGAAGTCCGATGCGGAAAAGCTGGCGCGCGAGCTGCTGGCTAAGGTCGGTTTGGCGGAGCGCGCCCACCACTACCCGTCCGAACTGTCGGGCGGCCAGCAGCAGCGCGTGGCCATTGCGCGCGCGCTGGCGGTGAAGCCGAAAATGATGCTGTTCGACGAGCCGACCTCTGCGCTCGATCCGGAGCTGCGCCACGAAGTGCTGAAGGTGATGCAGGATCTGGCCGAGGAAGGCATGACGATGGTCATCGTCACCCACGAAGTCGGCTTTGCCGAAAAAGTGGCGTCGCGCCTGATCTTTATCGATAAGGGCCGGATTGCCGAAGACGGCAACCCGCACGACCTGATCAACCATCCGCCAAGCCCGCGTCTGCAGGAGTTCCTGCAGCACGTTTCCTGATCCTGGCGGTTTAACGGCGGGCGCGCCACGCGCCCGCCGCTTTCATTCCGCACGCGTTCCCACGCCCCATCGCGTTTCCTTTCCTACTATATTCATTGTTTTCATCGTATTGCTCTGACATCCGCCGATCACAGAACGCCAAAGAGAGGAACAATGCCGCCAAACGCATACTCCCGACGAGGTTCTCATCTGCGAGAACACCTGCTTTTCCTGCTGCTGTTGCTGACCCTGAGCGTCTTCGCACCACCGGCGCTGGCGCAAAACGCGCCGCCTGCGCCCGCCGACAAGAGCGAGCAGCAGAAGGCCGCCTACGCCGCGCTGGCCGATCTGCTGCAAGACGACAAAGCGCGCGCGGAACTCATCAATCACCTGAAACAGACCGCCGGCGACGCCCCCGCCGCAGCGCCGGCAACGTCGGAGGAATCGACGCCAGCCACGCTGAGCGACAGCCTGAACTCACTGGCGCAGGAAGGCATCGGCACCTTTAACCAGAAGCTCGGCGCGCTGCAAAAGCTGATCGACTCCGGCCCGAAGCGCGTTTTCAATCCCGCCGGCTTTTTCCGCGCGCTGGGCTACTTTCTGCTGACGGTGGCGGTCACCTTTGCGCTGTTCCACCTGATCCGGCGGTTGATCGCGCCGCTGTACAAACGCATGGGCAGTTGGGGGCACAATGCGCGGCTGCAGCGCGGCCCGTGGTATAAGCGCCCCGCCGCCATTCTCGGCGCTTTCGCCGTCGATCTGCTGGTGCTGCTGCTGGCGCTGGCGGCGGGCAATCTGTTCGCCCGCCACGTCCACGCCGACAGCGCCACCATTCTGCGGCTGCAGACCCTGTTTCTCAGCGCCTTCGCGGTGATTGAATTTTTCAAGGCGGTGCTGCGGCTGATTTTCGCCCCTAACTTCGACTACCTGCGTCCCTTCCCCTTCAGCGACCAGAGCGCACGCTACTGGAACACGCGCCTCGCCTGGCTCAGCGGGCTGATCGGCTACGGTCTGATGGTGGTAGTGCCGGTGGTGGCGGTACAAATAAGCTACCCGGCCGCCGCCGCCGTCAACCTGGTGGTGATGCTGGCGCTGACGCTGTACGCCATTTGGCTGATCCTGCACAACCGCAAACCGATACAGCAACAGATCAACCTGCTGGCCGAACGGTCGATGGCGTTTTTCAGCGTGATCCTGCGCGGCCTGGGGCATATCTGGCACCTGCTGGCGATCGCCTATTTTCTGGTGTTGTTCGTGCTGTCCCAGTTCGACATCGGCAACAGCCTGCGCTTTATGATGAGCGCCACGGTGAAAAGCCTGCTGGTGGTCGGCGTCGGCGCCCTGCTGTCCGGCATGCTGACCCGCTGGATCTTCCGCCGCATTTCGCTGCCGACCGACGTCAATCTGCGCTATCCGATGCTCGAGCGGCGCATCAACTCCTACATCCCCAACGGGTTGAAGATACTGCGGGTGATGGTGGTGCTGGCGGTGACGCTGTTTCTGCTCGACGCCTGGCACCTGATCAACCTGTACCAGTGGGCGGGCAGCGAAAATGGCCAGCGGACGCTCGGCGGGCTGGTGCATATCCTGCTGATCCTGCTGATTGCCGTCTTCAGCTGGACGCTGATGGCCAGCATCATCGAACACCGCCTGGCGCTGGAACTGAACAACGGCGTGCGGCCGAGCGCGCGTGAACGCACGTTGCTGACGCTGTTTCGCAACGTGCTGGCTATCGTGATCAGCACCATTACCGTGATGATCGTACTGTCGCAGGTCGGGCTGAACATCGCGCCGCTGCTGGCGGGCGCCGGCGCGCTGGGGCTGGCCATCAGCTTCGGCGCCCAGACGCTGGTGAAAGACGTGATCACCGGCGTGTTCATCCAGTTTGAAAACGGCATGAACACCGGCGAATATGTCACCGTCAGCGGCATCACCGGCACCGTGGAGCGCATGACCATCCGCTCGATCGGCCTGCGCGACGACTACGGCGTCTATCACATCGTGCCGTACTCTTCGATCACCACGCTGGCCAACTATGCGCGTGAGTTCGGGGTGTATCGCGCCAACTACACCGTCAGCCGCGACGAGGACATCGATCGGGTCAATGAGGTGCTGCATCAGGCCATCGCGGCGCTGAAGCAGGATGAACAGGTGAAGCATTTCCTGATTGGCGAGCCGGTCTTCAACGGCGTGGTGGCGCTGGGAGACCGCTCGTTCACCACCCGCGTGACGGTGCGCACGCAGGCGCTGAAACAGTGGGTGGTGCAATACGCCCTCGACCGGCTGGTGAAAATCCATTTCGATCGGGCAGGTATCGGCATGCCGCAACAGGCGATGCAGATCTCCCGCGCGCCGCAGCCGCACGAAGAACAGGCGCCGCCCGCGGCGATCTGAGGTTAGCGCCCGCGCCCGCAGGGCTGAGCGGCCAGGAAGGCCGCCACGTCCTGTCGGTAGGCATCGTATTGCACCGAGCGCGGCGCAAACAGGCCCACCACGTTGATCAGCCACGGATGGCGCGCGAACAGCGGTTTGATCATCACGTGGTCGGCTTCGTCGATGCGCGTCACCGTCAACAGCGAGGCCGGGACCGTTTGCCGATAAACGCGCTCGGTTTCGTCCGCGTCCACGTTGACGTCACGCCCGCCCAGTATCAGGTGTACCGGCGTGTTGAAATTTCGTAATCCCGCCGTCGCATCGCTGGCCATGTTGGCGCGAATAAAGCGCCAGCGGTCGGCGCTCAATGCGGCGGTGGCGCCATACTCACGGCGGTACTGCGCGTAGCCGTCCGGTTGTTCGAGCAGCGTTTGAATGTGGCGCCAGTGCGCCTCGCGCGCGGCGATCGACGCTTCATTGTCCCCTGCCGCCACCATCGCTGCCCGGGTGTTATAACGCCCTTGCCGCAGCCAGTTGATCGCCGGCGCCAACGCCAGCGTGAAGGCGATGTCGGGGCGCAAACGCGCCACCTCCGGCATCACCCACCCCGCCTGGCTGGTGCCCCAGAGCCCCACGCAGCGCGCATCGAAGCGCCCGTCCCGCCGGGCCCAGTCGATGATATCGGCGGTTTCCCGTGCGCGATCCGCCATGGTCTGATGCAGCCAGTTGCCGCCGGAGCCGCCAACGCCCGGCTTATCGAAGGATAAAACCGCATAGCCCTGCTGCGCCATCGCCTCCCAAATGCCGTAATAGCCTTCGTCGCGGCTGGCGTTAGCCGGCCCATCGCCGTGCACGAACACCACGATACCGGGCTTGATCGGCGCATGCTGCGGCAACACCAGCGTGCCGGTCAACCGGTTGCCGCCGGCGGTCACCACGACCGGTTCGGTGACAAAGCGAAAGTCGTTGACGTAAATCACCCAGCCAAACGCCGCCAAAACCAGCGCCACGAGGCACAGCCCTATTTTGCGCACGTCGCCTCCCCGTTGCGTTTCTCCATCAATATCCAATCGGCCTGGCCGAACAGTAAGCCCAGCGAGGCGTAATGCTCTTCGCGCCGCACCTGAAAGCCGCAGCGCCGGTACAGACGCTGCGCATCCACGTTGCGCCGGCTGACGTGCAGGCTCAGACGCCGGCCTGTGCCTTGTTCGGCGGCGTAGTCGTTCATCCACTGCAGCAGCCGCCTGCCCACCCCTTTACCGCGCTGGTTCTCGGCCACCGCCAGGTAAGAGAGATACAGCTCACCGGCCGCCGGAGTGTGCTGCAGCACCGCAATTTGCAGATACATGCGCCAAACGTTCAGCCAGCCATAGCGGCGGCACAGCCGCCAAATCGGCAAGGTGCGCGGACGCAGCCCGACGTTGTTCTCGCCAGCGGCCGCATTGAGCGCAAAGGCCGCCACCACCTGTTCATCTTGCTTCACCACGAAGCTGCGCTCCCGGCTGCCGCTTTGCTGCCAACTCCACAGCCGATAGAACAGACGCCACTGAAGGCGGGCGCTGAGACGGCGCGCGCGCTGAAACTTGTCGCTGAACGCGGCGTAGATCAGCGCCGCCGTTTGCAGGCGATCAGCGTCGCGATAAGGATCAATATGCAACATATCAACCTCGTCTAGGGTTGGCGGTAGAGCAGCTGCTCCAACAGCCGCACCGGCGCGGTCTCCTCCGGCGCAGGCGACGCAAAGATCGCCTGCCGCCAGGCCTGGCTTTCGATCACGTCCAGCACCAGCTGCGCGAGCGGTAACGGCGCTATCGCCGCTGCGATCTCACCGGTTTGCTGAGCCTCGGCGATCGTCGTCGCCAGCGCCTCAATCAGTTGCCGCTGGTTGGCGCTGAACGGCTCGGCCAACGCCGGGTTGCGTGCCACCTCCGCCACGATCTCCGCCGACAGTTGCACATTGGCCGGCTCGGCGACAAAGGCGTGATAGGCGGTGAAAAAGGCCGACAGCGCCTGTTTCGGCCGCGTTCTGTCGGCCCGCAATCCGGCGGCGAACTCGGCGAATATGCCGTTTTCCAGCAGCGCAATTTCGCCGATCAACGCCTCCTTGCCGGAAAAATGGTTATAGAGGTTGCCGACGCTGACGCCCGCTGCCTGCGCGATATCTCGCATGCTGGTCTGGTGAAATCCCTTATGGGTAAAGCTGTGCAGCGCGGCCTCGACAATCTTTTCTCGATTTCCCATCGTCAGCTCCCGAAACGGTGAAGGGGCGCCTGGCGCCACAAATTGACATCAACAAATGAACGAACGTTCGTTCATTTTCAAGTCTAGCATAGACCGATAAAATTGAACCGCAGCTCAACGGCGCAGGAATCGGTAGGAAGAGGCAAACGCCGCCCCGCTTTTAGGGGCGGCGCCCGGCACACTCAGTGCAGCGCGTCGCCCTGCTTCACTGACGTAAATGCTTGCATCAGCTTCACGACGTCGTGCATGCCGATGTTGACCTGGTTGATCACTTCTCCGGCGTCATGGGTCAATGCCACGCCGCCGCCAGCCTGTTCCACACAGGTCGCCATGCCGGCGATCGCCGCCGCTACGCCCTGCTGGATAGACTTGGTCATGCGTTCGATCTCGGTCGCCGCCTTGCGCGACTGCTCCGCCAGCGTGCGCACTTCGTTGGCCACCACGGCAAAACCGCGCCCGTGCTCACCGGCGTGGGCGGCTTCGATGGAGGCGTTAATCGCCAGCAGGTTGGTTTGGGAGGCGATTTTACGAATGGCTTCGACGATGGTGCCGATCTGCTGAGAGCACTTACCGAGCTCGGTGACCACGTCCGACGTTTCGCGCGCCGCCGCTTCGACCTGCTGCATGCCCTTCACCGCCTGCTGTACGATGACCGCACCCTGCGCCGCCTGCCGATCGGTGTCAAGCGACAGATGATGCGCGTTACGCACCATCTCTTCTTCGTGCTGCTGCTGTTGCATCAGCCGGGTGATGTCCTGGGCAATCTTCACCACTTTCACCACCTGGCCGTCGTTGTCGAGGATCGGGTTATAGCTGGCCTCCAGCCATACCCGTTCACCGCGCCGGTTGACGCGCTCAAAACGCCCGGTGATGAACTCGCCGCGCGCCAGGCGCTGCCAATGCCGCCGATAATCGTCGGAAGCGGCGAACTCCGGCGGGCACAGCACCGCATGCGACTGCCCACACGCCTCTTCCAGCCGATAGCCCATTAGCGCCAACATATTGTCGTTGGCGCTGACAATGGTGCCCTGCGGCGTGAAAGAAATCATCGCCATCGAGCGATTCAACGCCGCCAGCAGGCTGCGGTGTTCCTGCGCCTGCGTCACTCGCTCGGTCACTTCGCTGGCGATCTTGACGATTTCCACCACCTTACCCTGTTTATTCAGCACCGGCGCATAGGTGCCCTGCAGCCACACCGCCTCGCCGTTTTTCGCGATGCGCTTTATGGTGTCCGTGATGGGTTGGCCTTTATTCAGCGTCTCCCAATGTTTGCGATATAACGGGCTGGCGACATAGTTCGGATCGCAGAAAATACGGTGATGCTGACCTATCACGTCATCGCGTTGAAATCCCAGCGTGCTGAGGAAAAGATCGTTGGCGCGCAAGACCGTGCCGTCGAGCGAAAATACGATCATCGGAACGGCGTGTTCTATCGCGCTCAGCTCGGCGCCTTTGTGGGTAGTTAACTGACTGAATCGTAACAGCATAAGGTGTAGTCCTTGTGGCAGATGATGGCGCTTTTCTTATTTTTCCTGGCCACATGCCGCGCCCACACGCAGACGTGCCATCGCGGAAGGAACGGGCAGCGCCGCTCCTTCTGGTTATTGCTCTTAACCGGATTAAATTTATTTATTCAGTAAAGTAATTATTCGAATTTAAATAAACCAACAACCTAAGATTTTTATTATGAAAACTGTATTGAGAATAACGTAAGTGATGAAAATTGAAAGGTAAAATGCGGATTTTTGTCGGCGCCGGCAGGATAACCGGCGCCGGGAAGATTAACGCCAGCGTTCGGCTGCCCAGGCGGCCTGTTGCTCGGCGTCGTGGAAGGTCCAGGCGACGAAGCGGCTGATCTTCTGCCCTTGCGCCATCTCGATGGTGCGCACCTCGGCCGCGCCCGCCACCTTCAGCGCATGATAAATGGCCGGCAGCGTGGTGTTTTTCGAGATGAGCGAAGTGAACCACAGGCAGTTGTTGGCCTTGCTGACGCTCTCTTCCACCATCTTGCGCACAAAGGCTTCTTCGCCGCCTTCGCACCACAGCTCGTTGTTCTTGCCGCCGAAGTTTTGCACCGGCTTGTCGGCCACTTCCCCTTTGCCCAATTTATGCAGCTTGCGGCGGGTGCTGGCGCGCGCTTCCTGCTCGGACGCGTGGAACGGCGGGTTGCACAGGGTGGCGTCGAATTTCTCGGCCGCGCCGATGATGCCGCTAAAAATCAGCTCAGGCTGTTTTTGCAGCCGCAGACGCACGCTATTGCGCAGTGTCGGGTTCATCTCGACGATCATCTTGGCCGCGTTGAGCGACACCGGATCGATTTCAGACCCGGTGAAACGCCAGCCGTATTCGCGCAGGCCGACGATCGGGTAGATGCAGTTGGCGCCGACGCCGACGTCGAGGATCGCCACGCCTTTGCCGCGCGGGATCTCGCCGCCGTTGCTGGTCGCCAGCAGATCCGCCAGGTGGTGCAGATAGTCGGCGCGGCCGGGGATCGGCGGGCACAGGTAATCAGCCGGAATATCCCAGTGTTCGATGCCGTAAAAGTGTTGCAGCAACGCACGGTTGAGCATTTTCACCGCCGCCGGATCGGCGAAATCCACCGAGACATCGCCCCAGGCGTTCGGTTTTACGAACGGCGCCAGCGCCGGGCAGCTGGCGATCAGCGCCGGGAAGTCGTAGCGCGAACGATGACGGTTGCGCGGATGCAGGCCGCTTTTCTGCTGCGGGAAGGTTTTCTTTTTTTCCACCGTGACGGGCTCTCTTGAAGGGATTTCCGGCGCGTAAGATAACACATCCGGCCCGCAATGGCGCAGCGGCGGGAAACCCGGCACAATGAAAGCTTCATCGATTGCCACAGGGGCCCCCATGAGCCGTGAATCTCGTTACTATTATGAACCCGCCGCCGGCCACGGCCTGCCGCACGATCCGCTGAACGCCATCGTCGGCCCGCGCCCCATCGGCTGGATCTCTTCCCGCAGCGCCGCTGGCTTGCGTAATCTGGCGCCCTACAGCTTTTTCAACTGCTTCAACTACCGCCCACCGATCATCGGTTTCGCCAGCACCGGCTGGAAAGACAGCGTGGCGAATATCGTGGAAACCGGCGAGTTCGTTTGGAACCTGGCGACGCGCCCGCTGGCTGAAGCGATGAACAACAGTTCCATCACCCTGCCGCGCGGTGAGGACGAATTCGCCTTCGCCGGCGTCACGCCGCTGCCCGGGCGCCGGGTCAAAGCCGAGCGCGTGGCCGAAAGCCCGGTGAACTTCGAATGCCGCCTGACCCAATGCATCCAACTGCAAACCGCCGCCGGGGAACAGGTGGAGACCTGGCTAGTGTTGGGCGAAGTGGTGGCGGTACATCTCGATCCGGCGCTGCTGGATGAACACGGCGTTTACCAGACCGCCGCCGCCGAACCTATCCTGCGCGCCGGCGGCCCGACCGCCTACTACGGCATTTCCGAACAGCACCGTTTCGATCTGACGCGCCCGTCACGCTGATCGTTTCCCCCGTTTATGCAGAAGATAAACGGGGGAATTAATAATCAAAAATTCTGAATAAAACTATCAACACTCTCCGATTTCATCCCGCCTGTCACTGCGCAATAATCTTCCCATCGAAAGGCAAACCCTTTCTCCCTAATTCACTTTGACAGGAATGACGAACATGAAAACCATCAAAACTTTTGCTGCTGCTATTGCTCTGGCCACCGTTTCTTTCACCACTTTTGCCGCTGAACACGTCAGCGCCCAGGATGCCGCCCAATTCGAAAAAGCCGGCGTGATCGTCGCCAGCGGCGCAACCGACCTGAGCAGCCTGACCTCTCAGCTGGCCGCCAAAGCCGATGCCGTAGGCGCCAAGGCTTTCACCATCACCTCTACCAGCGGCAATAACCTGATGCACGCCACCGCGGTTATCTACAAATAATCGCCGCCCCAGACGTCAAAAAGCCCGCCGGATATCATCCCGGCGGGCTTTTTTTATGTTCGCGTACGTCAGCGCTGAATGGGTACGACAGCAATTTTCCTATCGTCCGCTTTGTCAGCAACCCACGCGTCAACGACCCGGAAAATACCGTCGCCAACAGGCAGAAACCCTTTATTTAATGGGGTTTGCAGGCAGTTAAGCACACATTTTTTTACCACCCCATTGCTGGACTAACGGGAGAGGATGATTATCATGTTACGCAGACTACAGATGCAGAGAGCGTTGTATGCAACATATCATTGAAGGTTTCCTCAGTTTCCAGAAAGAGATTTTCCCGCAGCGTAAGGAACTCTTTCGCAGCCTGGCCTCCAGCCAAAATCCTAAAGCGCTTTTCATCTCCTGTTCTGACAGCCGTCTGGTGCCCGAGCTGGTGACGCAGCAAGAACCTGGGCAGCTTTTCGTTATCCGTAACGCCGGTAACATCGTCCCTTCCTTTGGCCCGGAGCCGGGTGGGGTTTCTGCGACTATCGAATACGCGGTGGTGGCGCTGGGCGTGACTGATATCGTGATTTGTGGCCACTCAAACTGTGGCGCCATGAAGGCTATCGCATCCTGTCAGTGCCTCGATCCCATGCCTGCCGTTGCCCACTGGCTGCACTACGCGGATGCGGCCAAAGCGGTGGTCGAGAAGAAAACCTGGGATAGCGAAACAGACAAAGTGAACGCTATGGTCGAAGAGAACGTTATTGCTCAGCTAAATAATATCAAAACCCACCCTTCTGTGGCGGTGGGTCTGCGCAACAGTGGGCTGCGCCTACACGGCTGGGTATACGACATCGAAAGCGGCGAAATTCGCACGCTGGATAGAAACACCAAGAGCTTCGTGTCTCTGGCCGATAATCCCGACGTCTATTTCGAATAAAATAACGCCCGGTTTTTATCATTAAATAAAATCCACGCCGCGGCGTGGATTTTATTGTCAGCCTTAAGGCAAGCGCGCCTCTATCGCCGCAGCGAAGTCGCGGCACATCCGCTCGTCACCCTCGGCGTTGTCCGCCAATACCCTCTCGCCATCCACCACCCGGATGTGCGCCTGCAAATCGAAATCTGCCGGCGGCTGCGGGCGCTTGGCCGCGGCGGCCATCGTCTGCTGCGCCTCATGCCACGCCTGTGCCACTGTCTGGTTGCAGGCCTGCGCCAGATAGTCAGGATTAAACCCTTCGCCGGTCAGGCTGCGCAGCGTGTCGTCATGGCTGACGCTGTTGCCCGGCAACCAGTAGTGTTGCGCCAGATCCGGGCCAATGGCCGGGTTGTCCGTCAGGTAACCGTCGCGCTGCAGGAAGAAGTGACGGGTTTGCTCTACCGCCATCATCGCCAGCAGATAGCCCTGGTAGGAACAGGCGGATTCTAGCGACAGCAGGTGCGGGATCGCCAACGTCGGGCGCGGGCTGCCGCTGATGCCGAGGATCTTTTGCTCGACCTCGCGCGCCAGCGCGGTAATGGCTTCCGGCGTGCGCTGCTCGTCATCCCACTGGTACAGCGCCCACTCGAAGTACGGCACCAGCAGGATGTGGCGTTCGTTGAACGCACGCATCGGCTGGCGCGCCGCGATGCCGGCCTCGATCAGCGCATCAGGCACCGCTTCGCCGGCGGCGTTTTTCGCATAGCGTTTCAGCCAGTCGGCGTCGTCCAGCAGGCTGTCGCAGAACATCGACTGGGTTTCGGCATAGGCCATCGAGGTCGGTGGGAACTCCTGCGAGAAGCACGGCGCATTCTGGCGAATGTTGGCGAAGTGCGCCGCGTGGCCGCCCTCGTGGAACAGGGTGTTGAGCCCGTAAGCGCCGCTGCCCACCTGCCCCGGCTGCGCCAGGCTGGTGAAGTTGATGCGCGCCGGCACCCATTCCCCCTGGCGCACAAACGGCGGCACCGGGCCGTGCATAAAGCCGTTCTCATACTTGCCTTTGCGCACCAGCAGATCGAGGTTCATCTCGGCGCCGCCAAAGCCGATGTGCAGGCGTTTGAAGCTGTCGACCCAGCGTTCCAGCGAACGAGAAAACGGGAAGTAAGGATCCAGTTGACGGGTGACGTCGCCGGCGCTGGCGAAGCGGACGTTCCACGGCTCCAGCGCCTGGCCGCCCTTGTCGGCCGCCAGCTGTTGCAGGCTGCGCGCGTTGGCCTCGCGGGTTTCCCGCTCGAAACGATCCAGAATGGCGAACAGCTGCTCCGGCGTCATGCGCTCGGTTTTGTTCACCTTGTAGTCGAAATAGTTGCGATAGCCCATCTGGCGCGCAAAGCGGTTGCGCAGGCCAATCAGCTCCGGCAGGCCGTTATGCAGCAGCCATTGCTCCAGGTCGCGCAGCGCCTGCTGCGAGCTGCGGCGGTAGTCTTCGTTCGGGTTGGTCGCCTGGTTGGTCAGCAGCTCGCCGAGCGAGGCCGCCACCCGCTGGCCGTCGGCGTTCAGGTGTGTGACCTGATAGCCCTTGCGGCGCGAGTAGAGATCGGACTCGGCGTGAATGATCTGATCCAACAGCGCCTGCGCCTGCGGATCTTCAATGGCGTTACAGTCGAAGAAACGCAGCCAGCCTTGCAGGCCGTGGATCAGCGCATCGCGCTGCGCCTCCTGCGGCAGCGTTTCCAATCCGGCCAGCAGATTGCGGATCTCGGCCAGCCGGCGCGGTTCGGCGATAAAGCGCTTATAGGCGCTTTCCGCGGCGGAAAAGCGCGCCGACACGCCTTCATCGCCGGTGCCCATGTAGTTTTGCCAGAACAGCTCTTCTTTGGCGCGGTGAACGTCGAGGTAATCCTGGTTCAATTGATTGAAGTAATCGAGAGCCTGTTGCATAACCGTCCTTCTCAGCCGATGAGGAAATATCCCAGTATAGTCGCGCTTAGGCCTGACGCAGGCGCTGCAGCCCCTGCTCGAGCGTCTCGCTCTCGCCGGCGGCCACCAAGCAACAGGCGACCTGCCGCTGGATGGCCTGCGGGATCGCCACCTCGCCCGCCAGGCAGCGCTCGGTCCAGCGTGCGGTGGTTTCCGCGTCTTTCGCCGCCGGCAATGCCGGCGTTTCATCCTGCAAGGTGCGCTCCAGCAATACGTGCTGTTCGCCGCCGACGATGTGGTGAATTTGCGGGCAGCGCAGCGGGTTGGCGTAGGCTTCACCTTCGGTGCCGTGCATCAGCAGCCCGCGGGCGCCGATTTGGCGGAAAAACGATGCCACCCGGCCAACATACTCCGGGTGAGAGACGCTGGCGAGGCGCAGCGCATCCTGTTCGCCGAACGGCGTCGCCAGCTTGGCCAGCGTATGGGCGCTGTTGCGCACCCCCATGCGCCAACGCAATCCGAGCTGCCGCGCCAACGGCGCCGACAACGTGGAAACCGGCATGAATACCGCCTCGCCGTTATCGAGACGCCGCTGGGCGTGAGCAGCCTGTTCCGACCACGGCAGCCCCAGAGCGCGGAAAATCTCGGCGCTGGTCACGCGGGTGCTGTCGTCCAGCACGCCGTGCACCACCACCGGCAGGCCCACTTTCGCCAGCAGCAGCGCCAGCAGCGGCGTCAGGTTGGCCTGCTTGCGCGCGCCGTTGTAGCTCGGCAGCACCACCGGCAATGGCCGCCCCTGCGGCGCCTGCAGCGGCAACACCTGCTGCTGCATCGCCTGATAGAAGCCCAGCATCTCCTCTTCGGCTTCGCCCTTGATGCGCAGTGCGATCAGAATGCCGCCCAGCTCCAGCTCGGGGACCTCCCCGGCCAGCATCGCCTGATACAGCTCAAAGGCGGTCTGCCGGTCCAGGTCGCGCGCATGATTTTTGCCGCGGCCTATTTCTTTGATAATTTTGGTGTAATCCATCCGAAGGTTCCCTCAGCTCACTCTTCGGTTAGCATACCCTATCCGCGCCGCCGCTCAACCTCCGCCGCCAGTCGCCGCTGCGCGTCATCGCCCTCGCGCAGCCCGGCGATCACCCCGCCGGCATCGTCGGCGCTGCGGTTCTGGCTCATTTTCCATTTGCCTTCGCGCCGGGTAACGGCGATCTCGATACCGACGATGCCTTTAAGCTGTGCGGCGATATAGTTGGCCGGCGCGTCGTCGAGCCGCCAGGGCGCCGGGCGGCGCCCTTCCTGTTGTGCCGTCAGGTCGATCAGCTGGCGGCGCAGCCAGGCCGGATCGTCCGTCACCGTCGGCACGCCATACAGCTGCACCATGCTGTAGTTCCAGGTCGGCACCACTTTGCCGGTCTGGCACTTGCTCGGGTACCAGCCGGGCGACACATAGCCCTCCACGCCCTGAAAAATCACCAGGCATTCCGCCGCGTGCTGCAGCCGTCGCCAGTGAGCGTTGGCGCGCGACAGGTGCGCCCGCAGCCGGATCTGCCCCTGTTCGACATCGGCCAGAAACGGCAGCGGATCGGCCGTTAATCCCTGCTCGCCGTGGCTGACCAATAGCCCCAACGGGTGGGCGCGCACCAGCGCCAGTTGGGCATCCAGATTGTCTTCGCGAAATGTGGCGGGTTGAAACATCAGTGTGGCTCCTTATCGCTCTCTCATGATGACAACAGTAAAGCACCCGCCGGCGGCCTACTTAAGATCCGCTTTCTGAGTATTTCGAGTGATCCGGTTTAACAACAGCAGGGCGATGCCCATCGCCAACAGATTAAATACCATGGCGCCGGCAAAGGCCTGGGCATAGCGCTCCGCTGCGCCGCCGCTCGCCAACAGCGGTACAAAAGCGACGCCGCTGACCACGATGCCCAGCGCGCCCCCCACCTGCTGCACGGTGGCAACCAGACCCGCCGCCATGCCCGCCTGCCGCTCCGGCGCCAAACCCAGCACCAGATTCAGCAGCGGCGTCATGCTCAGCGCCTGACCGAATCCCAGCACCACTAACCCCGGCAGCAGCCGCAGAGGGTGCGCCAGCGCCTCACCCCACAGCGCCTGCGCCATCAATAGCGCCAACCCGGCGGCGTAAATCGCCACGCCCACGCTCAGTACGCCATTGCCCCAACGCAGCGCCAGCCGGGGCGCCAGCATCGACGCCAGCATAAAGGCCGCGCTGGCCGGGGCGAACAGGCTGCCCGCCTGAAAAGGCGTCAGCCCCGCCCCCGCCTGCAGCAGCAGTGCGAAACACAAGAAAAACGAGGAGGCGGTGGCATAAATCGCCAGCACCACCGCCATGCCCGGCGCGAAGCCCGCCTGACGGAACAGCGCCGGATCGAGCACCGCATCATCACCGCGCTGCGCCAGACGGCGCTCCCAACGCAGAAAGCCCCACAGCGTCAGCATCGCTAACGCCAACATCGGCGCTATCCACCACGGCCAGCCGCGCGCCGGCCCCTCCAGCAACGGCAGCAACAACAGCGACAGGCCGGTCGCCGCCAGCCACAGGCCAACGCCGTCCAGCCGCTGCGCCTGCGCCACGCGCGATTCGGGAATGCGCCGCGCCGCCCACAGCGCCAGTGCGCCGATCGGCAAATTGATCAAAAAGATCATGCGCCAGCCGCTGCCGAACAGGTTAGCCTCGATGATAAATCCGCCGAGGATCTGGCCGAAGATCGCCGCCAATCCCAGCGTCATGCCCAGCCAAGCGAAGGCGCGTCGCCGCTGTTGCGGCGCGTACAGCACCCGCATCAAGGCGTAAATTTGCGGGAACAACAGCGCCGCCGTCGCCCCCTGCAGAATACGCGCGGCGATCAGCAGGCCGAGCGATCCCGCCAGCCCGCACAGCAGGGAGCTCAACGTGAATCCCAGCATGCCGAGGCTGAACAAGCGCCGACGCCCGAAGCGATCGCCCAGACGCCCACCGGCGATCAACAGCACCCCAAACGCCAGCTCGTAACCGGCGACGATCAAACCGACCCCGGCGAAATCGGCGGCGAACTGCCGCTGGATCACCGGCGCCGCCACGTTGACCACGAACAGATCGAACACCGTGACGAACCCGCCTAACAGCAGCACCGGCAGGCCGGGCAGCCCTCGCCGCTCACCAGATAATGAATGTTCCATACCACCTCCAGAGATTATGATGGCCGCAGTATGGAACAAGGTTTAAACTGTTACTATATAGCCATTTATACTATTACTGACAGCAACAGGACGGCCGACATGCCCCCACGCACCCTCGAACGCACCCGCCACGAACTGGGGGATTTTCTGCGGCAAAAACGAGAACAACTGTCGCCAGAGGCGGTCGGCTTGCCGAGCGGCAGCCGCCGCCGCACGCCGGGATTGCGGCGCGAGGAGGTGGCGGCGCTGGCCGGCGTCGGCCTCACCTGGTACACCTGGCTGGAGCAAGGCAGGGAAATCAATGCGTCGGTGACGTTTTTGGAAAATCTGGCGCGGGTGCTGCAGCTCGACGCCGCCGGCCGCTACCACCTGTTCTTGTTGGCGCATCAGCGCCCGCCGGTGCCGGTTGGGCATCAGTGGTGCCAGGTTTCGCCGTTGGTGCGGCGCCTGCTGGACGATTTGACGCTGCGGCCGGCCTACGTCATGAACCTGAGTTGGGACATCATCGCCTGGAATCCGGCGGCGCAGCGGCTGTTCGCCATCGGCGATCGCCCGGCGCAAGAACGCAACATGTTGTGGATGCTGTTTGCCGATCCGCAGCTCAATGCGCGCCTGCTGGAGTGGCGGGCGCAGGCGCCGCAAATCCTGGCCAGCTTCCGCCGCGACTACGCCCGTGCGCCGGAGGATGAGGTGATGCGCCAACGGGTACAGGCGCTGGAGCAGGTATCGCCGCAATTCCGCCAGCTCTGGCGGCAGCATGACATTCACGGACGTTGCCAGGGGCGGCGCAGCTTCATCGTCCCGGCAATCGGCCCGGTCACCTTTGACCACGCCTCTTTCATCGTCGACGAAGAGAACCACCTGCGGTTGGTGATGTACAGCGCGCTGCAGGACGAACCGGCCAGCGCGGCGTTTGAAGCGCTGCTGCGCGAGGGTTAGCGGCGGCTGTCGAAAATGAGTTTGCAGGCCAGCCCGGCGAATACGCCGCTCAGCAGGTAGTTCGGCCAGCGGGCGCTGAAGCGGCGGCCGGCGAAGCGGCTTTTCATGCCGCTGACCGCCAGGATCACCCCGCCGTTAATCAGCAACCCCACCAGATTCAGCACCGTCGCCAGCGCCAGCATCTGTACCACCACCGAGCCGGCACGCGGATCGATAAACTGCGGGAACAGCGCCAGCACGAACAGCGCCATTTTCGGGTTGAGGATGTTGGTGAACAGTCCCTGCCGGAAAATTCGCGCCGTCGGCACGGCCTGCAACCCGGCAGAAGCCTGCAGACTGCTGCCGGATCGCAGCGTTTTCCACGCCAGGTAGAGCAGATAGGCGGCGCCCAACATTCTCACCGCGTCGTAAGCCAGCGGCACCGCGACGAACAGTTGCGACAACCCCAGCGCCGCCGCCAGCGCGTGGCAGTATGTGCCGAGCTGAATGCCCGCCAGCGAAGCGAAACCGGCGCGCCGCCCCTGGCTGACGCTGCGCGAAGCGATCAGCAGCATATCCGGGCCGGGGGTCAGCGCCAGCGCCACACAGGCACCGGAAAACAACAACAACGTTGCGGCATCAATCATGAATCACCTGATAAGAAGACGGACGGGGATGGAGCGTCCATCATAGCGACGCCGACGTGGCTTGTCAGCGCCGCTCACCTCAGATCACCCACAAATCGAGATACTCGTTGACCGGCATCTGCGCCAGCCGCTGGCGGTCCAGCGACACCTCGAGAATGCGCTGCTGCTGCAGGGCTGGGAACTGGCGCGCCAGGTTGATTTTGAACTTCTCGATCAGCAGCGGGATGCCCTCTTCGCGCCGCCGCGCATGGCCGATAGGATACTCCACCGCCACCTCATCCAGACGGCTGCCGTCGGCGAACTCCACCGTCAGCGCATTGGCGATCGAGCGCTTTTCCGGATCGTGATAATCGCGCGTGAAAGCGGGATCTTCATGGCAGTGGATCTTGCTACGCAATGCGTCGATACGCGGATCTTCGGCCACCCGGTCTTCGTAATCCGCCGCCGTCAGCCGGCCGAACAGCAACGGGATCGCCACCATATACTGAATGCAGTGATCGCGATCCGCCGGGTTATCCAGCGGCCCCTGCTTGTCGATAATGCGCAGGCAAGCCTCGTGGGTGCGGATGCTCACCCTGGCGATGTCGGCGGCGGTTTTGCCGGCGGCCTGCATCTGGCGGTGCAGCGTCATGGCCGCCTCCACGGCGGTCTGGGCATGGAACTCCGCCGGGAACGAAATTTTAAACAGCACGTTCTCCATCACATACGCGCCGTACGGCCGCTGGAAGCGGAAAGGTTTGCCGTTAAACGAGACGTCGTAGAATCCCCAGGTCGGTGCCGTCAGCGCCGAGGGGTAGCCCATTTCGCCGGTGGCGGCCATCAGCGCCAACCGCACCGCGCGGGCGGTCGCATCCCCCGCTGCCCAGGATTTGCGGGTGCCGGCGTTCGGCGCGTGGCGATAGGTACGCAGCGACTGCCCGTCCACCCACGCCAGCGACACCGCGTTCAGGATCGCCTCGCGGCTCAGGCCGAGCAACTGCGCCACCACCGCGGTGGACGCCACCTTCACCAGCAGCACGTGATCCAACCCTACCCGGTTGAAGGCGTTTTCCAGCGCCAGGCAGCCCTGGATCTCATGCGCCTTGATCATGGCGATCAGCACCTGCCGCATGGTCAGCGGCGCTTTGCCCGCCGCCACCGCCTGGCGAGAGAGCCAATCGGCCACCGCCAGGATCCCGCCCAGGTTATCCGACGGGTGGCCCCACTCCGCCGCCAGCCAGGTGTCGTTGAAGTCGAGCCAGCGGATCATGGCGCCGATATTGAACGCCGCCTGCACCGGATCCAGCTGGAAACGGGTGCCGGGCACCCGGCTGCCGTTCAGCACCTCGGCGCCCGGCACCACCGGCCCCATCAGTTTCTTGCAGGCCGGGTAGCTCAGCGCCTCCAGCCCGCAGCCGAGGGTGTCGAGCAGGCAATAGTGAGCGGTGCGGTACGCCGCCGGGCTATCGACGGCCTCTTTCATCACATAATCGACGATATCGACCATTTCGCGATCGAACGGCGGACGGCGGGTATTGGCAGACTCAAGCATCATGATTTCCAAAGGCTCCAGAGTGAAAACGACACGATAACGACCGGCGCTCAGCGCTGATCCAGCGGTACGAACGCCCGCGCTTCCGGCCCGGTATAGTTGGCGGACGGGCGAATGATTTTGTTGTCCTGCCGTTGCTCGATGATGTGCGCCGACCAGCCGCTGACGCGCGCCATGACAAACAGAGGCGTGAACATTTCAGTGGGCACCCCCAGCTGGTGGTAAGACACCGCCGAGAACCAGTCGAGGTTGGGGAACATCTTTTTGGTGTCACGCATCACGCTTTCCAGCCGATCGGCGATGTCATACAGCTTCATCGCGCCCGCTTCCTGCGACAGGCGCAGCGCGATCTCTTTGATCACCTGATGGCGCGGATCGGAGACGGTGTACACCGGGTGCCCAAAGCCAATCACCACCTCTTTGTTGTCGATGCGGCGGCGAATGTCGGCTTCCGCTTCGTCCGGCGTTTCATAGCGTTGCTGGATCTCCAGCGACACCTCGTTGGCGCCGCCGTGCTTCGGCCCGCGCAGCGCGCCAATGGCGCCGACGATCGCCGAATAGACGTCGGATCCGGTGCCGGCGATCACCCGGCCGGCGAAGGTCGAGGCGTTGAACTCATGCTCGGCGTACAGGATCAATGACGCGTGCATCGCCTGCTCCCAGCTGGCAGAAGGCGCCTCGCCGTGCAGCAGGTGCAGAAAGTGGCCGCCGATGGAATCGTCGTCGGTCTCCGGCTGAATGCGCTCGCCGTTGTGGCTGTAGTGATACCAGTAGAGCAGCATCGATCCCAACGACGCCAGCAGCCGATCGGCAATGTCGCGCGCGCCGGCCGCGCCGTGCTGCTCTTTTTCCGGCAGCGTGCAGCCAAGGGCCGAAACGCCGGTGCGCATCACGTCCATCGGATGCGAAGCCGCCGGCAGCGCCTCCAGCACCGTGCGCACGCTGGCGGGCAGGCCGCGCAGCGCTTTGAGACGGTGTTTATAGGCCTGCAGCTCGTCGCGGTTGGGCAACTTGCCGTGGATCAGCAGATGGGCGACCTCTTCAAACTCGCAGTGGCGCGCGAGATCGAGGATATCGTAACCGCGGTAGTGCAGATCGTTGCCGCTGCGCCCTACGGAACACAGCGCGGTATTTCCGGCGGGCACGCCGGATAACGCCACGGATTTTTTCGGCTTAACGCCAGTCGGGCTTTGCGGGGGGATCGCTTGGCTCATACTGTCCTCATTTGGCTTCTGCGTGAATGGCGCTTATTCGTCGCGCTGGCGAGCGAACAAAGCGTCGAGTTTCTCTTCGAACAAATAGTAGTTGATGCTTTCGTACAGCTCGTTGCGGGTCTGCATGGTGTCGATGACGCTTTTCTGCGTGCCCTCCTCGCGCAGGGCGCGGTACACCCGCTCCGCCGCCCGGTTCATCGCCCGAAAGGCCGACAGCGGATACAGCGCCATATCCACCCGAGCGCTGCGCAGCTCGTCGGTGGTGAACAGCGGCGTCGCGCCGAATTCGGTGATGTTGGCGAGGATCGGCACCTGCGTCGCTTCGGCGAAACGGCGGTACATGCCCAGTTCGGTGATCGCTTCCGGGAACAGCATGTCGGCCCCGGCCGCCACGTAAGCCTGAGCGCGCTCGATGGCCGCTTCCAGCCCCTCCACCGCCAGCGCGTCGGTGCGCGCCATGATCACGAAGTCCGGATCGCTGCGCGCATCTACCGCCGCCTTGATGCGATCCACCATCTCTTCGGTGGAGACGATGGCCTTATTGGGCCGATGGCCGCAGCGCTTGGCGCCGACCTGATCTTCGATATGCAGCGCCGCCGCCCCGGCCTTGCTCACCGAGCGCACCGTGCGGGCGACATTGAACGCCGAAGCGCCGAAACCGCTGTCGACATCCACCAGCAGCGGCAGCGGGCAGACGTCGGTGATGCGGCGAATATCGGTCAACACATCGTCCAGCGTCGAAATGCCCAGGTCCGGCAATCCCAGCGAACCGGCCGCCACACCGCCGCCGGAAAGATAGATGGCCTGGAATCCGGCCCGCTGAGCCAGCAAGGCATGGTTGGCGTTGATCGCGCCGGCGATTTGCAGGGGTTTTTCTTTACTCAGGGCCTGACGAAAGGCGAGCCCGGGTGAGCGCAGCGTCATGACGTTTTCTCCGATTAGCCAGATGAAACAGACAGAGCAAGGAGCGGGCCAGGTTTCACTTCGGTGAGGGGAAAAATTAAAAACGATAAAAATAAGTGAGTTACAACATATTCAGCGCCATTGGCCTGGCAAAGGGATAAAAAACGTTTCAGTTAACGTTTCAATCGTTGTTTCACACAGTAAATTTGAAACATAACTGAAACCGGGCTACACCTAATGCAGCCACTTCCATTCGGTAACCCACCATGAGCGATCACATCACGACATCCCGCGCGCCGGACAAACCGGTGATCTGGACCGTCTCCATCACCCGCCTGTTCGATCTGTTCCGGGACATCAGCCTCGAGTTCGACCATCTGGCGACCATCACCCCGATCCGTCTCGGCTTCGAGGAGGCGGTGCAGCACATCCGCGCACGCCTGGCGACCGAACCGTGCGACGCCATCATCGCCGCCGGCTCCAACGGCGCCTACCTGAAAAGTCGCCTGTCGGTGCCGGTCATCCTGGTCAAGCCCGGCGGCTTCGACCTGCTGCAGGCGCTGAGCAAGGCGCGCAGAACCGCCGATCGGATCGGCGTCATCACCTATAAAACGCCTTTGCCCGCACTGATGGAGTTCCAGCAAACCTTCGATCTGCCGCTGGAACAGCGCAGTTACGTCACCGAAGAGGACGCCCGCGGCCAGATCGCCGAGCTGAAAGCCGCCGGTATTCAGGCGGTGGTCGGCGCCGGCCTCATCAGCGATCTGGCGGAAGAGGCCGGGCTCACCGCCATTTTTCTCTATTCCGCCGCCACCCTGCGCGCCGCCTTCAGCGATGCGCTGGACGTAACGCGCCTGATGCTGAGCGGCGGCAAACGCGGCGGCGATTACGCCGCACGCGATACCCTGCAGCCACGCTATGGGCTGGGCGATTTGCAGGGCGACTCCCCGCAGATGGAGCAGACCCGGCGCACCATCATGCTGTACGCCCGCTCGCCGGCGGCGGTATTAATTGAAGGAGAAACCGGCACTGGCAAAGAGCTGGCGGCGCAGGCAATCCACCGCGAATACTTTTCCCGGCGCGGCGCACCGTCCAGGGGGGCGACGCCGCCGTTCGTCGCCATCAACTGCGGCGCCATCGCCGAATCGCTGCTGGAGGCGGAACTGTTCGGCTATGAGGAAGGCGCCTTCACCGGATCACGGCGCGGCGGCCGACGCGGGCTGCTGGAAACCGCCAACGGCGGCACTCTGTTTCTGGATGAGATCGGCGAAATGCCGCTGCACCTGCAAACGCGACTGCTGCGCGCGCTGGAAGAGAAAACTATCACCCGGGTGGGCGGGCAACAGCCGGTAACGGTCGACTTTCGCGTCATCAGCGCCACCCACACCCGCCTGGAGCAGGCGATTCAACGGGGCGGTTTTCGCGCCGATCTGTTTTATCGCCTGAGCGCCCTGCGGCTGCAGCTGCCGCCATTGCGGGCGCGCGGCGACGATATTGCGATGCTGGCGGAACACTTTCTGAAACAGTCGCTGGCGGCGCTCGATGTGCCGCTGACGGAGCCGCTGCGCACCGCCCTGGCCGGCTGTTACGCCGCGCTAAGCCATTACGCCTGGCCCGGCAACCTGCGCGAACTACGCAACATGATGGAACGGGTAGCGCTGATGCTGAGCACCGGCGCAGCGCCGAGCGGTGAAACGCTGCAGTGGCTGTTGCCGGAGCTGGCGGCGGTCACGCCGCCCGAGACGCAGGCGGCGCCCATCTCCGCCCACGAAGCCCTGGCGCGGTGCGGGGGCGACCACGCCGCCGCCGCCCGGTTGCTCGGGATCAGCCGCACCACCTTATGGCGCCGGCTGAAAAAACCGAACTGAGCATCAGCCGGCGCGCCGGCCGTCCGAGGCCGGCAGCAGTCGCGCTCGCCGATCGCCCAGCAGGTTCATGCCCGCCGCCGCCAGCAGGATGATCGCCGCGCCCAGCAGCTGCCACGCCGACAGGCGGTGGCCAAACGCCAGGCGATCCACCAACATGGCGGCGATCGGGTAGATAAACGACAGCGAGCCGATCAGGTTGGTGGGCAGCTTCTGCAGCGCACCGTACATCAACACGTACATCAGGCCGGTGTGCAGCACGCCGAGCGTCGCCAGCATCCCCCACTGCCCAACGCTAGCCGAAACATGGAAATCCACCAGCGGCAACAGCATCACCGCCCCTACCGTCACCTGGATCAGCGCAATGAGATGCGGCGGCGTGCCCTTCAGCCGCTTGGCCGCCAGCGCCATCAGGGCGTAGAAAAACGCCGCGCCGAGCGCCAGCGCGATGCCCGCCAGATAATGGCTCTGCTCCCCCGCCTGCCGCGGCTGCGCCAGCACCACCAGCATCATGCCGCCGAACGCCAGCCCCAGCCACAGCAGCTTGCGGGCAGTCAGCCGTTCCCCCAAAAACAGCGCCCCCAGCCCCACCAGCATAAACGGCTGGGTGTTATACACCGCGGTGGCGATGGAAATAGAGGCATAGGAATAGGCGGCAAACAGCAGCAGCCAGTTGATCACCAGCGCGACGCCGCCGGCGATCGCCAGCAGCAGCGTGGCGCGCGTCAGCGCATCGCGTCGCAGCTGCCCCAGTACGCCGCACACCGCCAGCAGCACCAGCGCGCCTACCGCGCAGCGCCAAAACACCACGTTGATAACCGGCTGGCCGGACATCAACACAAACCAGCCGATAGAGCCGGAAATCAACATCGCCGCCGCCATCTCCAGCGATCCGCGTTTTATCTCTGCATTCATTCTGCATTCCTCGAAGCTTGCCCAGAGACATAGCTTGCGGCTTCGCGGGGCGGCTTTCCATAGCATAAAAAAGGCAGATATGCTTAACTGCCTTTTTCTCGCAGCTATAATAAAGAAAATACCTAACGGAGGCGTTATGGATGATATCGATCGCCAAATCCTGACCATTCTGGCGGAAGATGCGCGTGCATCGTTGAAGACGCTGAGCGCGCAGGTGGGGCTGTCGTCGCCGAGCACGTCGGAAAGACTGCGGCGGCTGGAGGAAAGCGGCGTGATCCAGGGTTATACCCTGAACGTCAATCTGCAGGCGGTAGGCTATGCCTTCGAGTCGCTGGTGCGCATCAAGCCGCTGCCGGGCATGCTGAAGAAGGTCGAGCAGCTGATTCAGGCGATCCCGGAAGTGGTCGAATGCGATAAGGTGACCGGCGAAGACTGCTTTATCGTGCGGCTGGTGGCGCACTCGATGGAACAGCTCGACCATACCCTCGATCGGCTGGCCGAGCATGCGCAGAGCAACACCTCGATCGTGAAAACCACGCCGGTCAAGCGCCGCCTGCCGCCGCTGCTCTGATCAACGCCGCCGTTTGCGGGCGAACGGGTTGCCGCGCTTCTTCTCTTTTTTGGCCGCGTCGGCGGCGGATTTCAGCGCCGCCAGATGCGCCTTGTCGGCCTCCGGCACCGCGCGCTGCTCAATCGGGAACACCGGCAGCGATGCCAACAGCCGCGAACCGTAGTTTTTGGTCAACAGCCGGCGATCGTAGATCACGATCTCGCCGTAGCATTGGTTACTGCGGATCAGTCGGCCGACCTGCTGGATCAGGTTGAACGAGGCGCTCGGCAGGCTCTGCACTTCGAACGGATAGCGCTTCAGTGATTTCAGCCACTCGCCTTCGGTGATGATCACCGGGCTGTCGATCGGCGGGAACGCGATTTTGTGAATATGCACCTGGGTCAGCAGTTCGCCTTTCAGATCCAGCCCTTCGGCGAACGATTGCAGCCCCACCAGCACGCTGGCGACGCCCTTCTCCACCCGCTTGCGGTGCTCTTCCACCAGCCGGTAGCGCGGCTGGTCGCCCTGCACCAGCAGCATCAGCCGCAGATCGGTCACGTAGCTGAGGAAAGTCTGCATCGCCCGGTGGCTGCTGAACAGGATCAGCATGCCTTTGTGTTTGCCGCTCGCCTGCTCGGCGCGGAAAAACCGCGCCATCTCCTCGAGGTGCTCCGCCTCGTTGGCGAGCGCCGGTTCATAGCGCATCTGCGGAATGACAATCTTGCCCTGTTCGACGTGATTGAACGGCGAAGAGAGCGTTTCGAAGCGATCGCCGGCCTTCTCGCTCAGCCCGCTCATCTCCTGCAAACGCGCGAAGCTGTTCAGTGAACGCAGCGTGGCCGAGGTGACCACCACGTGCGGCACCTTGCGCCACAGCAGCTTCTCCAGCTGGTCGCTGACGCGGATGCCGACGCAGTGCAAATACAGATGGGTAACGTTATCGCGCAGCTCGCGCGTGACCCATTTGGAGATCGGCGCGTTGGACGACTTGTCGAGCGCCGCCAGCCGCCACAGCTTGCTCATCGCCTCCAGATAGCCCAGCGTGCGGCTCATCTGAATGATCGCGCGATGCAGACGCACGATGTCGTGCTTGCCGGTCTGCTCGGTAAGATCGTTAAGCACGAACTCCGCCAGCCCGCGTAATGCATCGGTCAGTTTAAACAGCCGTGCGCAGCTCTCCACCATCTCCGCAGGCAGCTCGCCCATTTCAAAACGGTGCTCGGCCGCCACGCTATCGCCGGGCAGGTAGGCGCTGACCTGATGCTCGAAGATCTGCACCAGCTCGCGCAGCTCCTCGCAATGGTTTTTCAGCCGTTCGCTGTTGGCCAGCCCCGGCGGATTCTTCGGCCGGTACTGCGTCATGCACTGCTCGACCTGGCGCACGATCATGTCCAACTGCAGGTTGGTCGACAGCGCGGTGATTTCCCCGTCGATCTCCAGCGCGTCGCGCGCCACCTCAGGCAAATGATGGCCTTCGTCCAGCACCAGCAGCAGCTCTTTCGGGTTCGGCAGCACCGATTCCGTCTCCAGCGCCGCCATCACCAGCGCGTGATTGGCCACCACCACGTCGGCGCTCTCGATCTCTTTGCGGGCAATATAGAACGGGCATTCGCGAATGTAGTGGCAGTTGCGCCCCAGGCAGTTGGCCTTGTCGGTGCTCAGCTTGGCCCACAGCGGATCGTCGATGCTCTGCTGATAGTGATCGCGCAGCCCGTCCCACTCGAAGCGAGCCAACGCCTTGGTCAGTTTCTGGCACAGCGCCTGCTCTTCGCCGCTGGACGGCGCCAGTTCGTCGTCGAGGAACAGCGTCAGATCGCCCTGTTGACTGACGTCGGTGCTCATCGCCGCCAGGTTACGCGGGCAGACGTAACGCCCGCGGCCAAAGGCACCGGTAAATTTCAGATCGGGGATAATCTTCTTCAGCAGCGGCAAATCTTTGCTGTAGATCTGGTCCTGTAGCGCCACGTTGGCGGTGCTCACCACCAGCGGCTTGCTCTCCGCCCGCCCGACGGCGATGCCCGGGATCAGATAAGACAGCGTTTTACCGACGCCGGTCGGCGCCTCGATCGCCAGATGGCGCGGGTAGTCACCGGCCAACGTCTTCGCCACCTCGGCGATCATCTGACGCTGGGGCGCGCGGGAAATGAAATCCGGTATTTGCTGCTGCAGGGCTTTGTACCACTGGCCAATCTGATCTTTAACTGCGGAGGAGAGCGCCATTCAACTCTTATCTAAACGAAATGATAGCGCTATTGTCCCACAGACCGCCGGCGACGTCAGCCCGAGTTACGCCTGCGGCTCGATCATCGAGACGCGACCACCGCCGAACGACCACTCGTCCAACTGGGTGGTGGCGATCACCACCATCACATCCTCGGGGTTCAGCCGCAGCTTTTCCATCAGCAACGCCGCCAGCCGTCGGTAGAAACGCCGCTTGGTGTCGCTGTCGCGCGGCCGCCCGGCGGTGATGTAAAACAGCACGAAATCCGCGCTGCGCGGCCCGCCGAGATAGTCGCGATCGTAGATAAGCTCACCGGGGCGGTATTGATCGATCACCTGAAATTTGTCCGTCGGCGGCACCTCGAACGCCTCTACCAGCGCCTGATGCAGGCTGTCGGACAAGGTTTGCAGGTAGTCAGCGGATTTGCCCTGATGCAGGGCGATGCGGCTAAACGGCATGGGGCGCCTCCGGTTCCAGCTCGCGCAGGCGCGCCACGGCCGATGCCGCTGCAGGCCAGCCGGCGTAGAACGCCAGATGGGTGATGAGCTCGGCCAGTTGCTGACGCGCCACGCCGTTGCGCTGCGCCAGCTGCAGGTGAAACGGCAGCTGTTCCACGCGGTTGAGCGCCACCAGCGCGGCGACGGTGATCAGGCTGCGCTCGCGCGGGCTCAGCTCTGGCCGCTGCCAGACATCGTCAAACAATATGTTGTCGCTGAGCTGCGCCAGCTTGGGGGCAATATCGCCGAACGCCTGTTGCCCGGCCTGGGATTCTGATGGCATCACACTCTCCTGTCAGTTGCGGATAGCCTTACGCTACCCGCCGCCGCAGCGAGTGAAAATCGGGATTTTCGGCAGTCTCGATTCAGAAAAACGGGAGGGTTCCCCGCCGGGCGGCGGGGAGGTTTCACGATTCCAGTGGGGCAACGCCGTCGAAATGGGCGCTCAGCAACGCATTCAGCTCCGGCCGCTGCTCTACCCGTTCGGCGATGGCGTACAGCCGCGGGCAGTGCTGCCGGAACCATGCGCGGCCCGGCCGCCAGTTGCACATCACCGCCACGTACAGATCCAACGCGCTGAAGCTCTTGCCGAGAAACCACGGGCCCGCTGCGCCGGCGGCGGCGTTCAGCTGCTGCAATAAACGCTCGCGATAATCCATCACCGCATTTTTCAGCTGCTCCGCCCCCGCCGCCTGCAGCTGCCAGCGCTGCGGATGGTCGGCATAGGTGAAGGTGGGGTAAATCTCCGCGTTAATGAACAGCAGCCAGCGCAGAAAACGCGGCAACAGCGGCGAGCCGGCGGGCGGCGCCAGTTCAGCATGCGGTGCGCGATCGTGCAGCAGCAGGATAATCGCCGCGCTCTCCGTCATCACTTCGTCATTGGGCAACACCAAGGTAGGCACCTGGCCCAGCGGGTTTAGCGCCAGCAGGCGATCGCGCTCCGGGCCGTCCTGCGTGTAGTCCACCTCCTCATAGCCCCAGGGGAACGCGGTCAATGCCAACGCGGCGGCCACGATCGTCGAACCGCAACCCTGCGTGCCGAACAAAGTATAAGTATCGTGCATGATTCCTCCCGCAGCGGAACAAGGTATCGATAACTGTAGACCAGCCGCCGACCGTCGGCTGAAGAAAAAATTCACCCTTTGCGCGACTTTTTTAATCGTTCGACATGAAAATGAATTTTTTGTCATAAATGGATCACATTACTACGGTAAAAATTCTCCGCCGCCAACAATCAGGCGGCACAGTGAAACAGCAATGCAACTGATGATAAGCGTCTTTCAATCGAATAAAGCAGGGTAACCCATGAAACGTAATCTTCTGGCCGTTATTATTCCGGCACTTTTACTTGCGCAAGCGGCACAGGCAGCAGAAATCTACAATAAAGACGGCAACAAGCTCGATTTTTACGGCCGTGTAAAAGCCCTGCATTATTTCTCCGATGATGCCGGCAACGACGGTGATAAAACTTACGTCCGCATCGGCTTTAAAGGCGCGACTCAGATTAACGATATGCTGACCGGCTACGGCCAGTGGGAATATCAGATCGCCGCCAACCATACTGAATCCGACGGCACTAAAGACACTAAAACGCGTCTGGGCTTCGCCGGTCTGAAATATAAGGATCTCGGCTCCTTCGACTACGGCCGCAACTACGGCATCATTTACGACGTCGGCGCCTGGACGGATATGATCCCTGAATTCGGCGACGATGCTTATATCAAGACCGACAACTTCATGAACGGCCGCACCAACGGCGTCGCCACCTACCGTAATAACAACTTCTTCGGTCTGGTTGACGGCCTGAAATTTGCCGTGCAGTACCAGGGCAAGAACGAAAACGACGGCCGCTCCGCCAGCAAGGCGAACGGCGACGGTTGGGGCCTCTCCTCCAGCTACGAAATCATCGACGGTCTGAGCGTGGGTGCCGCCTATGCCTCTTCCAACCGCACCGCCACGCAAAAAGCGGGCACCTTCGGTAAAGGCGACAAGGCCGATATCTGGGCCGGTGGTCTGAAATACGACAACAACAACGTCTACCTGGCCGCGACTTATTCGCAGAGCCGCAATATTGCGCCTATTTCCGGCACCGCCACCATCAATAACAATTCGACTTCCGTTAGCGGCTTCGCCAATAAAGCGGAAGGGATTGAATTGGTCGCGCAATATCAGTTCGACTTCGGTCTGCGCCCATCGCTGGGTTACGTTCAGCAGAAAGGCAAAGATATTGAAGGCATCGGCGATGTCGATCTGGTTAAATATTTCGACGTGGCGGCGACCTATTACTTCAACAAAAACATGTCCACTTATGTCGAATATAAAATCAACCAGCTCGATGACGACAACAAGCTGGGCCTGAAAAACGACGACGTCGTTGTTCTCGCCCTGACCTACCAGTTCTGATGTGATGAATGAATAACCACCACTGCAAACTTTAGCGTCACTTGATACCCAGAGTTTTATTTCGCCGGGCGGCTGCGTCCGGCTTTTTTGTTTTTATTTTCCCCGCCAACGAATCCCCCCGCTTGCCTTGCAAAACAAACGGGTCTACATGTATAGCTTTCCCCCGAGCGGAATCAGCCATGCACAACGACGGACGCTTCGACTTCCACAACGCCGTGCGCTACAGCAGCGACGAGCTGGCCAATATCCTCACCCACTGTTTTGAAAACTACATTGTACGCTTCGTGCTCGACGGGCCGGCCTTCGCCGCCCGCTTCGGCGCCGAAGACCTCAGCCTGAACGACAGCCTGATCGTCACCCATCGCCAGGAACCGGTGGCGGTGGCGCTGATCGCCCGTCGCGGCCGACACAGCCGGGTCGCGGCCTTTTCCATACGCCCCGAGATGCGCGGTCAGGGGCTGGGTAAGGCGCTGATGCAGCGGGTGGTGGCGGATGCCCGTCAGCGCGGCGACCATCGGCTGTCGCTGGAAGTGATCGAAGGCAACGAAGCCGCGCTGGCGCTGTACCATCGCGCCGGGCTGCGCATCGTGCGCACCCTGACCGGCCACCAGGCGCCGGCGGAAGTGCCGCCAGGCACGGCGGTGCTGCAGGCGGTCGATCCGTTGACCGTCAGCCATCGCCTGACGGCGGAAGGCGCCACCGACCTGCCCTGGCTGATTGCCCCCGAATCGCTGTTCAAGCTGCCGGGCACACCGCGAGCCTATACGCTCAATCGTCAGGCCTACGCCGTGGTGATGCCCGGCGCCGAGCACTGCTGGCTGCGCCTGATCTACGTGCCCCCGCAGCACCGCGGTCAGGGGCATGCCCGCGCCTTGCTAGCCGCCCTGCAAGCGCAGTTCGCCCCTTTGCCGCTGACCGCCAACGTCTTTGTGCCCGAGGTGGCCGCCCCCTTCTTTACGCATCTTGGCTGGCGTCAGGAGCCCCTGCGCCAGTTCGAGATGGATATGCTGCTGGACAGCCCACAAGACTAAAACCGAGAGAGAGAACGATGGCAGGAAAACAGGCAAGGAAACTCACCCTTGGCGCGGCAGTTGGCGTCGCGCTGCTGACGCTGGCCGGTTGCGCGCAGCCGCCGCATACCGACGCTCAGGCCCAGCAGCGGCTGGCGGATCAGTCGGTGCTGGCGGTGAACTGGTTCCAACAGTCCGGTGAATACCAGGCGCTGGCGCATCAAGCGTTCAACAGCGCGCAGCGCGCCTTCGATCAGGCCAAGGCCGCACCGGGCCGCAAAAAGGCGGTGGTGGTCGATCTGGATGAAACCCTGCTGGACAACAGCGCCTACTCCGGCTGGCAGGCGCAGCAGGGCCAGCCGTACGACGGTACCACCTGGGCCCAGTGGACGCAGGCCGAACAGGCCGGCGCGGTGCCGGGTGCCGTGTCGTTCGCCCGCTACGTTAACGCTCATCAGGGAACAATGTTCTACGTCTCGAACCGCAAGCAGAGCGAATACGCTGCCACGGTGGCCAACATGCAGAAGCTCGGCTTCACCGGCATGTCGGAAAAGACCGTCTTGCTCAGTACCGACACTTCCAATAAGCAGGCGCGCTTCGACGCCATCAAACAAGCCGGCTATGACATCGTGGTGTACGCGGGCGACAACCTGAACGACTTCGGCGCCGCGACTTATCACCAGGATAATGCGCAGCGCCGGGCGTTCGTCAGCGAGAACCAGAACAAGTTCGGCACCGAATTCATCGTGCTGCCCAACCCGCTGTACGGCGATTGGGAAAGCGGGCTGGCCCGCGACTACAACAAGCTGACGCCACAGCAGAAGCTGCAGGTGCGCCAACAGGCGATCAAAGCCTGGCACGGGCGCTAAGCCTCACAGCAGTTTGTACATATAGCAGGTGGCCTCCAACGCCCCGCCATCGCTGGCGCGGGCGTATTGCGGGATATCGCCCGCCGCCTCGAACCCCAATTGACGGTACAATCCCTGCGCCGCGCTGCCGCTCAGGGTGTCCAGCACCAACAGGCTGCGCCGATGACGCGCCGCCAGCGCCTGCACTTCCTGCATCAACAGCCGGGCGATGCCCTGCCGCCGCGCCTGCGGATGCACCATCAGCTTGACCACTTCCGCCCGGTGACGGCCGTTGTCCGGCATCGCCAACAGCAGTTGCACGGTGCCGACCGGCCGACCGTTCTCGAGCGCCACCAGCATCGCACGCTCTCCCCGCACCAGGGCCGGCAGCAGCCCCAGCCAAAACGCCTGCGCCTGTTCCAACGTAAAGGGCATGACAAAACCGATGCTGGCGCCGTGCGCCACGCTGGCGTGCAGCATCTCGGCCAACTCGGCCATGGCACTTTGCGCCGCATCGGCGTCCCACTGTTGCAATTCAATCATGGCTATGGCCTGCAGATAACGAGCGTGTAATGGGCCGGCTCATCGCCGGGGACATGGAAACGGGAGGCGCCGAACAGGCGGTAGCGCAGGCAGTCGCCGGGCGACAGCCGGAAAACGCGCCCTTCCAGGGTCAATTCCAGCTGCCCGGACAACAGCCAGAGGTGATGCTCCAGCGCTGGAATCGACGGCAGGTCGTAATCGATCTGCGCGCCGGCATCCAGCCGGGCTTCGATAAACTCGGCCTTATACAATGCGCCGGGCGGGGAAACGGAGCGACGGTGAAAACCGCTGGCCCGATCGACCCACACCGGCTGTTGCGGCGGCCGCAGCAGCTCCGGCGGTTCGTCTTCGATTTCGCTCAGCAGGCGCGACATGGTCAACCCGTAGGCGGCGCACAGCCGGTTCAGCAGCGACGCCGTCGGGCTGGTTTCGGCGCGCTCCACCCGCGAGAGCGTCGCCCGGCTAAGGCCGGTGCGCTGCGCCAACTCCTCCAGCGACCACGCCCGCTGCTGGCGCAAATCCGCCAGCCGCTGCGCCAACCTCAGGTCGGCCGTCTCCAAACCATTATCCACCGCTCATACCTCGCCTAAAAAATCTCATAAAAGAGAAATAATCTCAAATTAGAGATATGGCAAGCGAATTTTAAAAAATGCCGCGCAGCGCGATGAAAATCAGCATGCTCAGCAACACCACCGCCAGCATATTGCGTAGAAAGAACGCCAGTATCACCGCAAACACCGCCCCCCACAGGTAAGGGTTATCCGGCGCGGCGCGCAGCTGGTCGCCGCTGAAGGCGACAATCGGCCCGCAGATCGCCGTCAGCACCGCCGGCACGGAAAAGCTCAGCAGGGTTTTAACGCGCGGCGACAGACGCAGCGGCAACCCGGGCGCCAGAAAACAGTAGCGGTTGAAAAACACCACCAGCCCCATCAAAACGATCGTCAGCCAGATCATCGGCGCCCCCCGCTGCACAGCAGCCCGACCAGCATCGCCGCCACGGTGGCGATCACCAATGCGCCCGGCGTCTGGAAATGGTGCAACACGATGGAAAGCAGCAGCGCGGTCAGCACGCAGGCCAACACCGGCAGGCTGCGCACCAGCGGCACCACGATGGCGATAAAGGTGGCGGCGATGGAGAAATCCAACCCGTAACCGTCCAGATCGCCGGCGCTGCCGGCGGCCACGATGCCAAGCAGCGTGGAGAGAAACCAGCACAGGTAAAAGGTCAGCCCGGCGCCCAGCGCATACCAGCGGTTGAAACGCGCCGGCGTCTGTTCGCCGGTCAGCGCGAACAGTTCATCGGTGAGCAAGAATCCCAGCGCCAGCCGCCAGCGCAACGGCAGCGGCGCGATACGCTCCCGCAGCCGCAGCGCGTAAAGAAAATGCTGGGCGGTGACGAAAAAGGTCGACAGCAGGATCGCCAGCAGCCCGGCGCTGCCCTTGATCATGCCCATCGCCACCAGCTGCGACGCTCCGGCGAACACGATGGCCGACATGCCCAGCCCCTGCGCCGGCGTCAGGCCACTTTGCAGGGCCATCGAGCCCGCCAGTACTCCCCACGGCACCACCGCCAGGCACAGCGGCAAGATAGCCACCCCGCCCTGCAGCGCGGGGCGCAGGCGGGCGGAGGGCGGCGTGATGAGGGGGATTGAATCAGTCATGGGCTTCTCCTTGAGTTGAAGAAGCCAGCTTACGGCGCAGGCGTACACGGGTATTGCACCCGATTGCCCGGCTATTTCAGCGATTTGACGTAGTCGCCCGGCGTGACGCCCATCGACTTGCGAAAATGGCGGTGGAAATGGCTTTGATCGTGAAAGCCGCAGCTCAACGCACTGTCCAGCACGCTGTTGCCGGCCTTCAGCATGCCGCGCGCCTTGCGCAGCCGCGCCTGAATTTGATAGGCGTGCGGCGGCAGGCCGGTGGCCTGCTGAAACTGCCGCAGCAGGTAATAAGGACTGAGCGCCACGCGATCCGCCAGCTCCAGCAGCGAAATGTCCGCCTCGGGGAAATCGTCGAGAAAGGCTTTCACCCGCGCCACTTGGCTTTGCGCCCGGCTCTGCGGCGCAGGATCGATACGGCTTTTGCCGTGCCGCAGCATCAGCCAGGTCAGCGCCGAGAACACCATGGTCTCCTTCATCAGCCGGTTCTCATCGCTGCGCAGCAGGCTGAACGCCATGCGCAACTGGCCAGCCAGGCCGACGTCGTGCACCACCGGGTTGGGAAAATAAGGCGTCGCGCCGGCGCCGGTTTTCAGATCGCGCGATAAAAAGGCCAGTAGCTCCGGCGCCGGGTACATCGCCTGATACGACCAGCCCTCTTCGGTGGCGGAACTGCCAGTATGAATATCGTCGGCGTTGACCAGAATGATGCTGCCCAGCGGCGCCACGTGTTCGCCGCCGGTGCGGTAGAAGCGCTGGGCGCCATCGTCGATGACGCCCACGCAGAAGCCTTCATGGCTGTGGCGCGAGAAGGTTTGGCGGCGGTAGGTGGCCTGCAGCACTTCCAGCCCGCCAAGATCGTCGACGTGCATAAAATGAGCCTGCTCCCGGGATGCTTTGCGCGCTATGCCTTCCGCCTTCATCTTGCCTACCTCCGCTGAATGAGAGGCATTCTAGCACTCGCGCGAGGGCGGGTTTTGTACAAAATTGCCCGTCTCGGCCCCCGGCGGCGCGATCGCCGCGCAGCGCCAGGCGCTGAATACCGCCAGCAGCGGCGCCAGCGCGAACGCCAGGAACAGCCAACGCGCCGCCGATGCCGCGCCCGTCGCGCCACCCGGATCGTTCAGCCCCGCCAGGTTGGCGATCATCCCGGCCAGCGCCGCACCGAATGCGGTGGCGAACAGCTGCACCGTGGTAATTGAAGCGCCGGCGATATCTTTGTCCGCTTCAGGCGCCACCTGCAAAATGCGCGTCAGCAGGTGCGGCCAACCGAAGCCGATGCCGAATCCCACCAGCAACAGCGCAATGACGATCGGCGCCAACGCCTGCCAGTGGCCGCCGGACGGCATCGGCATCAGGATCGCCAGCGCCAGCAAGCCCACCAGCACGAACAGCGGCCCGCTGACGATCGCCCGGCGAATGCCCGCTCCGCGCCAGCCGGAGCTGAGGATCTCGGACAACGTCCAACCGGCGGCCATAGCGGCGGCGATATAGCCGGAGATCAGCGGCGACTGGCCGTGCAGCAGCTGCAGGAAATAAGGCACGAAGATTTCGCTGGTCATGCCTATCACCAGCAACGCGGTCGTGATGTACAACGCCGCCAGCGATGAGCCGCGCCGCAGTGCGCCGTGCGGCAACAGGCGGGCGCGCGAGTGCGCTTCGCGCTTCAGCAACCAGGCCATCAGCACCAGCGAGAGCGCGATGCCCGCCAGGTTGATCCAGGCACTGTGCGCCAGGCTGCCGGCGGACACCACCAGCACCGCCACGGTCAGCAACAGCAGCTGTGCGGTCGGCAACGGTGCGGCCGCCTGCTGCGCTTTGCCCTTGGGCAGGATCAGGAAGGTAAACGCGGCGTACAGCGCCATGATCGGCAGCAGAATGCCGAAGGCCCAGCGCCAGGCGTTCAGTTCGGCGAAAATACCGCCTACCGCCGGCCCCACCAGGGTGGCGATGCCCCACATCGCCGAGATGAGCGCCATGGCGCGCGGCCACAGCCGCTGCTCGAATACCAGATTGATCATCGCGTAGGAGAGCGCAAAGATCAGCCCGCCACCAAAGCCCTGCACCGTGCGGCCGATCAGCATCACCGGCATGCTCGGCGCCAGCGCGCACAGCGCCGCCCCGGCGATGAAGAACAGCGAAGCCACCAGATAGGCGCTGCGCGCACCGTAGCCGCTGAGCAAGCGGGCCGACAGCGCGGAGCCGAGGATAGACGCCACCACGAACAGCGTGGTGTTCCAGGCATAGAGATCCAGCCCGCCGATATCCTGCACCACCGAGGGCAAGATGGTGGTGGCGACCAGAATATTGATGGCATGCAGCGCCACGCCGAGCGAGAGCGCGATCGCACTGGCCGCATTTTTGCCAGAGAAAAGGTCGCTCCAGCGGCTATCGTCATGGGTTATCACGGTTGTCGTCCTGTTTTCAGAGGAATGGCATTGAGTTGATCATAAGATTGCGTTAAATTTAACAAGAGTTATCTTGGAATAAGTTAGGGCGAGGCGGAGAAATATGTCAAGAATAAACTTGGAAAATAGCGGAAAGACCGCACAATCGGTCAGTGACCGCTTGCTGACGCTATTGAAAACCCGCGGCCCGCAGCAAGCTTCTGACGCAGGAAAGGTGCTCGGCACCACCGGTGAGGCGGCCCGCCAGCAGTTCGTCAAGCTGGCGAAAGAGGGGCTGGTCGAAGCGGTGGCGGAAACGCGCGGCGTAGGCCGCCCGGTACAGCTGTGGCATTTGACCTCGGCCGGCAATGCGCGCTTTCCCGATACCCATGCGGACCTGACGGTTCAGCTGCTGCGCACCGTGCGCGACAAGCTGGGCGAACAGGCGCTCGACGTGCTGATCGAAACCCGCGAGCAGGAAAACCGCATCAACTACAAGCAGGCGATGATTGGCGCCGCCGATCTGCAGGAGCGCGTGGCGCGCCTGACCGAGATCCGCTGTCGCGAAGGGTATATGGCCGAATGGCGCCAGGAGGAGGACGGTGCCTATCTGCTGGTGGAAAACCACTGCCCGATTTGCGCCGCTGCCACCGTCTGCCAGGGCTTCTGCCGGGCGGAGCTGAGTATCTTCACCGAAGTGCTGCAGGCGCAGGTGGAGCGCGCCGAACACATTCTGGCCGGCTCGCGCCGCTGCGCCTACCGGATTTCGCTCCTGTAACACCGGGTTTTGCCCACGTTTTCAACCGGTACAGATTATTCTGCTTGTGCACCCCACACCTTCCCTTCTAAGGTTGAATTAACGAACATTCAGGCAAACAGCGGGCCTCGCGCCCGCTTGGCAAATCCGTCGGCGCTAAGCGCGCAGCGGCAGAGTAACCCCACGGGAGTTGAACGATGAAGAAGCCGCATGCCGGATTCTGGCTGGCGACGCTGGGACTGGGCGTTTGCTGGCTGCTGGCGCTGCTGACTCGCGATCGGCTCAACGGCCTACTGCTGGCCGGGGCGGCGCTGGCGCTGATCTTTACCCCTGCCACCCGCCGTAAGGGCGCGGCTCTGGCTGCCCTGGGCGGTATCGGCATGGATGGGCTATGGAGCTACAGCGGCGTGCTGCACTACAGCGGGCAACACGGCCTGCCGCTCTGGACCCTCGCGCTGTGGATCGGCTTCGGCTGCTGGTGGTATTGGCTGCTGGACGTGGTCAGAGCGGCGCCCTGGCCGCTGGCGGTGCTGGGCGCCGCCGTCGGTCCTTTCGCCTACGCCGTCTCCTGGAAGCTGGGCGTGTTACTGCCCGGCGTGCCGCCGGAGTTCATGCTGCTGTTGCTGGCCGTCGGCTGGTCGATTTACCTGCCGGCCGTCAGTTGGCTGCAGTGGAAGCGGCGGAACAGCTGAACGGCTTGCGGCAGTCGGGAAAAATAATGCCGAAAGCCATTGCTTATCGGTTGCCCAATCGGGTTTACTGAGCGTTCTAATAATAATCATCCCTGCAAAAACACATCCCTATGCTTAGCCAACAAAGCCGTAGCGTCCTGCCGTTGATCGGGGCGTTGTTCACGTTATATATCGTTTGGGGTTCCACCTATTTCGTCATTCGCCTCGGCGTCGCGCAGTGGCCGCCGCTGATGATGGCCGGGATTCGCTTTCTGATTGCCGGCATCGTGCTGTTCAGTTTCCTGGCCTGGCGCGGCCACGCGCTGCCGACGCCGAAGCAGTGGCTGGCCGCCGGCGCCATTGGCATTCTGTTGCTGGCGGTAGGCAACGGCCTGGTGACGGTGGCGGAACACCAACATGTGCCGTCCGGCATCGCCGCGGTGATGGTGGCGACGGTGCCGCTGTTCACCCTCTGCTTCAGCCTGCTGTGGGGCATGCGCAACACCAAACTGGAATGGGCCGGTATTGCGCTCGGGTTAGTGGGCATCGTGCTGCTCAACACCGGCAACAACCTGGTGGGCAACCCGACCGGCGCGCTGTTGATCTTGCTGGCGTCGGCCAGTTGGGCCTTTGGCTCGGTATTGGGATCGCGCATCTCGCTGCCGGCCGGGCCGATGGCCGGCGCGGCGGAGATGCTGGTCGCCGGCGTGGTGTTATTGGTCGCCAGCCGGCTGAGCGGCGAGCACCTGGCTCAGATGCCGAGCACCGGCGGCTTTCTGGTGCTCGGCTACTTGATTGTCTTCGGCTCGATGCTGGCGATCAGCGCCTATATGTTCTTGTTGAAGAATGTGCGACCGGCGGTCGCCACCAGCTATGCCTACGTCAACCCGGTGGTGGCGGTGCTGCTCGGCATCGGCTTTGCCGGCGAATCGCTGGCGCCGCGCGAGTGGCTGGCGCTGGTGATCATCGTGGCGGCGGTGGTGCTGGTGACGCTGGGAAAATACCTGTTCGCCCGCCCGGCCAACGTACAGGCCATCGACTGCGAACGGCGGTGATCACAAAGGGCGGTCTGCGGGCCGCCGTTAAAAACGATTCTTGTTTCACCCGGCGAAGGGGCTATAATTCCCGCTGTTCCAAGCAACCTGCGAAATTATTTCTATGCTGAAAAAAGCGTTCCTCATCGTCATCGCCCTGTGCGCCTTCGGTTCTCTGGGTGGCGTATTCCTCGCCGGGTTGAACATCTACACCCGTTCCACCACCCCGCATGAAGAAAGCGCGCCTGCCGGGGATAGCGCCGCCACGCCGGCGCAAACCGAAACCCTTCAGGCCAAGTGATCGTCCATCCAACGCTGACAGCGCTGCTGTAAAAAGCGCTGCAGCTGCCTGACGCGTTCCGACACCTGCGAGCGATGCGGGCAAACCAGATTGATCGGCACCGCGTCGCTGCGCCATTCCGGCAACAGCTGCACCAGCCGCCCGGCGCGAATGTCGGCCACCACGTCGATCGCCGACTTGCGCACCACCCCGTGGCCAGCCAGCGCCCAGCGCCGCGCCACCTCGCCGTCATCGGTAAAATAGCTGCCGTTCAACGGCACTTCGATCAGTTCCTCACCGCGCCATAGCCGCCATTCCACCTGTCGTTTGCCGCTGGGCTGATACACCAGAATGCTGTGCCGAACCAGATCGGCCGGCGTTTGCGGCGCGCCATGCCGCCGCAGGTAATCGGGGCTGGCGCAGATCAGCCGCCGGTGCTGCGGCAAAATGGGCAGCGCCACCAGCGAAGAGTCGGCCAACGGCCCGAAACGGAGCGCCACGTCCACCGGTTCGCGAAACAGATCGGCCTGCCGATCGTTGATCAGGAGCTGCAGCTGAATATGCGGGTGCTGCAGGCGGAACTCATCCAGCCAGCAGAGCAGCAAATTGCGGCCAAAATCCGACGGCGCGGAAATCTGCAGTACCCCGGACAACCCCTGATGCTTCTCGCGGATCGCCTGCTCTCCTTCGGCCAACGCGCCCAGCGCCAGGCGCGCGCTGTCGAGATAGCGGGCGCCCTCCTCCGTCAACCTCAGACTGCGGGTGGAACGCACCAGCAGCCGCGCGCCCAGCTGCTGCTCCAGCCTTTTCACCGCGATGCTGGCCGCCGCCGGCGTCATGTCCAGCGCGCGCGCCGCGGCGGAAAAACTGCCGCCGTCCACCGTGCGGACAAACACCTCGAGATCGACAAATGAGGTCATGTATTTCCCCTCTTTTTAGCCCAATCAATTATTAATATTAATTTACAAGTGTTTGCTATTAGGCGGGCTTTTTTCCTCATTTTCAATCAGGAAAGATAGATCCCGTTGAAACTTACCTAAAAAGAGGCCTTAACATGACGATTCCCGACTCCCCCCTGAAACGACAAAAGCTGGTGATCCTGGGCGGCACCAGCGGCATTGGCGCCGCGGTGGCCTACGCGGCGGCGGCGCGCGGCGCTGAAGTGGTGCTGGCTTCACGTCGCCTTCCCCACGCCGGGGAGAAAAACGACGCGCTGCATCTGATGCAGGCCGACCTGACCGATGAAGCATCACTGCATGCGCTGTTTGCCGCCGTCGGCGCTTTCGACCATCTGGTGATCACCGCCGGGCCGTTGGTGGACGCGAAACCGCTGGCGGAAACTGCCTTTGAGCAGGCGCAGGCCGACTTCAACGTCAAATTCTGGGGCAGTTTGCGCGCGGTGCAGGCGGCGCTGCCGACGCTGGCGCCGCAGGGCTCCATCACCCTGACCTCCGGCCAACTGTCGCGTAAATACCTTGGCGGTCAGTTGATCAAAACCGGCATCAACGCCGCGCTGGAAGCGGTCGGCAAACAGTTGGCGAAGGAGCTGGCGCCGCGGCGGGTGAACGTAGTCAGCCCCGGCATCACCGCCACCGAAGCCTACGACGGCATGAGCGCCGCGCAGCGTCAGGCGCTGTTCGAGCGCGTAAGCGGCAGCCTGCCGGTCGGCCGGATCGGCCAGGCGGCCGACGTCGCGGCGGGTTACCTGCTGGCGATGGAGAACGGTTTCGTCACCGGCAGCGTGATCGACATCGACGGCGGCGGCCTGCTGTAACGGCGGCTAGAGCGCCGTCACGCCCTGCGCGGCGGCCTGCTGTTCCAGCACGGTGATAATCTGGTAGGCCGAACGCGGCACCAGGCTGAAATCGCCGATCAGCAGGCGGTCGCTGACCGCCTCATCCAGCATCGCTCGGGCGCCGGCGCGCAGGATGTCCACCTGTTCCGGCGGCGTGCCGGCTGCGGTGATCAGCGGCAAACCGGGCACCGCCGCCGTGCGGCCGATGATTTTCAGCCCCTCCAGCGCCTGTGGCTGCGCGCGGCGCAGCAGTTCCATGCTGATGGAATCGATGGCGGCGATATCCGCCTGCCCGCTGCGGATCAGCTTCAGCGACTGGTAATGCGCCCCGGAGGCGATAGCCGCACCAAAGAATTTCCCGTCCTGCGCCAGCGGCGCGATCAGCGCGCGCAAGCCGTTGTAGCCGGACTGGGAATCGGTGCTGTTATACGCCACCGTCCGGCCGCGAAAATCCGCCAGCCGTTCGCCGGAGTCGCCCGCGCGCACCACCAGCCAGCTGCGGTAATTTGGCCCGTCGCACCCTTCCACCCGATAATGATAGGTTCCGATCAGCTGCACCTGCGGCAGGCTGCTGACCAACGGATAACCGCAGGTTTGGCTGAGCAAGAGATCCTCGCGCCGCCAATGCTGCGCCAGATCGTCCGGCCAGCTAAGCCGTTCCGGCGCCGCCGGCAACCCCAGCCGCAGCAGCTTGCCGCGCAAGACCTGCCAGAAGGATTCGGCCTGCTCCCGGCCAACGCCGTACATCGGTAGAGACACCTGCATCATTTCCCCCTTACCCCGCCGGAGTGGTCGCCAGCGTCTGCTGGCGCCAGGCGGTGAGATAACGCACCCAACGTTCGAACAGCATATCGGTGATAATAGCCAACAACGCCACGACCGCCGCGCCCTGGATCACATAGGCGGTGTTAAACCCGCTCAGGCCGATGATGATCGGCGAGCCGAGCGTCTTGGTGCCGACGGTGGAAGCGATGGCCGCCGTACCGATGTTAATGATCACCGACGTGCGGATCCCGGCGACAATCACCGGCGCCGCCAGCGGCAGTTCAACCCGCCACAGAATTTGCCAGGCGCTCATCCCCACGCCGCGGGCGATCTCGCGCGTGGCGGGCGGTACCGATTCGATGCCCGCCAGCGTGCCCTGCAGGATCGGCAGCAGGCCGTACAGCACCAACGCAATGATCGCCGGCTGCTCGCTGAAGCCCATCACCGGCACCGCTACCGCCAGCACCGCCACCGGCGGGAAGGTCTGCCCCACCGCCACTACCGTTTCCACCAGCGAACGAAACTCCCGGCCGCTGCGTCGGGTCACAGCGACGCCCGCCGCCACGCCGATTACCACCGCGATCAGGCTGGAGATCGCCACCAGCGACAGGTGCGCCCCCACCAGCGCGATAAAGCTGTCCTGCTGATAAATGGGCCGCTCCAAATCAGGGAACCAGGCGGCGAACAGGCCGCGCAGATGATCCATGTCGAACACCAGTGCCAACAGCAGCGCCAGCGTCCAGGGCAGCGGATCGCGCAGCAGGCGCCCGATGCGCCCGCTCATGACAGCGCCTGCCCGGCGATCAGATCGTTGAAATGCAACACCCCCAACGCTTCGCCCCGTTCATCCACCACCGGCAGGCAGTCGCTGCCGCGCGCCACGAACACCGACAGCGCCTCGCGTAGGCTCATGGCGGCGGCGATCGGCTCGCCCCCAGCGACGCCGGGCCGCACCCGCTCCGCCACCGTACCCAGCGACAGCAGCTTGATGCCGCGATCGCTGCGCCCGAAGAAATCGCGCACGAAATCGTTGGCCGGGGCGGTCAACAGCGTCAGCGGCGTGCCCTGTTGCACCACCCGCCCCTGATCGAGCAGCACCAGGCGATCCGCCAGGCTCAACGCCTCGTCGATGTCGTGCGTCACCAGCACAATGGTGCGGCCCGAGATCTGATGAATACGGGCGATCTCCGCCTGCAGCGCCGCGCGGGTGACCGGATCCAACGCGCCGAACGGTTCGTCCATCAACAACACCTCGGGATCGGCGGCGAGCGCGCGCGCCACTCCGACCCGCTGCTGCTGCCCGCCGGAAAGCTGGTGCGGGTAGCGACGGCGAAACAGATCCGGCTCCAGATGCAACAGCTCCAGCAACTCGGTAACCCGATCGCGGATGCGCGCACGCGGCCATTTCAGCAGTTGCGGCACGGTGGCGATGTTCTCCTCCACCGTCCAGTGCGGGAACAGGCCGATCGACTGGATCGCATAGCCCATGCGTCGCCGCAGATCCTGCGGTTTGAACGACTGGATCTCTTCGCCGGCAAAGAGGATCTTGCCCCGATCGTGTTCGATCAGGCGATTGATCATTTTTAACGTCGTGGACTTGCCAGAACCCGAGGTGCCAATCAACACGGTGAATTCGCCCTCGGCGATGTGCAGCGTGAGATCGTCGACCGCCGGCTTGCCCTGAAAAATTTTGCTGACTTGCTCAAAGTGAATCATCGGCGCGATACGTCCAGGATTGAAACCCAAAATTTAAACAGCGAATCGACGATGACCGCCATCATGACCACCGGGATCACCCCCAGCAAAACCAGATCCAGCGCGCTGCTGAGCAGCCCCTGGAACACGATGGCGCCAAAGCCGCCGGCGCCAATCAGCGCCGCTACCACCGCCATGCCGACGGTTTGCACCGCCAGGATGCGCACGCCGGTCAGGAACAGCGGCAACGCCAACGGCAGCTGCACGCGCAGGAAAATCTGCCCGCGCGTCAACCCCATGCCGGTGGCGGATTCGATCACCCCGGCCGGCACGCTCTGCAGCCCCGCCACCACGCTGCGCACCAGCGGCAACAGCGCGTACAGCACCAGCGCCACGATCGCCGGCGCCATGCCGATGCCGCTGACGCCGTGCTCCGCCAGCCAGGGCACCGCCGCCGCCAGCCCCGCCAGCGGCGCAATCAGCAGGCCGAACAGCGCGATGGAAGGCACGGTCTGGATAATGTTCAGCGCGGAAAAAATCGGCCTCTGCCAGCGCTCGGAGCGAAAACACAGCACCCCGAGCGGCACGCCGATCGCCAGCGCCGGGGCCATCGTCGCCAGCAGAATGGTCAGGTGCTGCAACAGCGCGGCGTCAAACACCTCCTGACGATTGTGGTACTCCTTCAGCAGCGACAGCTGATCGAGCTGATGCCCGAACAGCAGCAGCGCCGGCGGCACCAGCACCAGCGCGTTGCCCAGCATGCGCCACAGGTGCGACGCGGTGAGGCGCGCCATGGCGTCGGCCGCGATCAGCAGGCTCAGCGCCATCGTCAGCCAGCAGCCGCTGCCCCAAGAGGTGCGCGCCAGGCGCGACCCCTCCTGCGCCAGGCGTTCGGCGGCCTGCCCACTGATCCAGAAGGCCAGCGTCAACACCCCGCAGGCGGCCAGCGCCGCCAGCAGCGCCCGCCCCCGCGTCGGCGGCAACAGGCTGAGGCTCGCCAATGCCGCCAGCGGCAACAGCAGCCACAGCGCCGGGCCGTGCAGCAGGGAGAACAAGGAGAGGCTTTTGCCCGACAACAGGCGATTGGGGGCATAACTGAGGAACGGCAGGCCGAACGCGGCCAGCAGCAACAGCATGAACAGCGTCAACAAGACGCGATGTTTTACGGCGATAGTCAAAGAAACGCTCCGGCTCCCTCGGTTAACCCCCTCTCCCGACGGCAGAGGGGGCACCTCGGCATTATCCCTTAACAAACCCTTTCTCTTTCAGGTAAGCGGCCGCCACCTGTTTGGCGTCCTGGCCTTCCACGGCGATCTGGGCGTTGAGTTTTTGCAGCGTCGGCCCGTCCAGCGAGGCGAACACCGGCTTCAGCAGCTCAGGTAGATTGGCGTGCGCTTTCAGCGCCGCTTCGCGCACGATCGGCGCCGGCGCGTAGATCGGCTGTACGCCTTTCGGGTCCGCCAAGGTCTGCAACCCCAGCGCCGCTACCGGGCCATCGGTGCCGTAGGCCATCGCCGCGTTGACGCCGGAGGTCTGCTCCGCCGCCGCCTTGATGGTCACCGCCGTATCACCGCCGGCCAGGGACAGCAGCTGATCCTGATTCAGTTTGAAACCGTAGGCACTCTGGAACGCCGGCAGCGCATCCGGCCGTTCGATAAATTCCGCCGAGGCCGCCAGCTTGAACTTGCCGCCACCGTTGATCCACTTGCCGAGATCCGACAGCGTTTTCAGATGATTGGCCTCCGCCACGTCCTGGCGAATAGCGATGGTCCAGGTGTTGTTGGCCGGCGCCGCGTCCAGCCAGACGATTTTGTTTTTGTCGTAGTCGAGCTGTTTCACTTTCTCGAAGCCGGCCTGGGCGTTCTTCCACGCCGGATCTTTCTCATCGGAGAAGAAAAACGCGCCGTTGCCGGTGTACTCCGGGTAGATGTCGATCTCACCGGAGGTGATGGCGCCGCGCAGCACCTTGGTGGTGCCGAGCTGCAGCTTGTTGGTGGTCTTGATGCCGTTGGCTTCCAGCACCTGCACGATGATGTTGCCGAGCAGCGAACCTTCGGTATCGATCTTGGAGCCGACGCGCACCGAGTCGGCCGCCTGCGCCAGGCCGCCGGTGGCCAGCAGGGCCAGCGCGACGGCAAAGGAACGTCCGCGTGATAAGGTGATTGCCATACTTTTCCTCTGGTTATATGTTTTCCGGCTCATGGGCCAGTTAGGTTGGAAAATCCTGAGAAACGCGCTTCCAGCGCGCAATAAATTTTTCCGTCGGCAGGACATCGCCTTCCCCCTGCGGTTCATCGGCGTGCAACGGATGCACGCCAACGTCGATCGGCGTCAGGGCGTAATCGCGCAGCCACTCGCCGTAGCCTTGCGTGACAAATCCCTGACTGCGCCGCTGATACGCCTCGCGCTCCGCCAGATAGACGTCGCGTAAACCATACCAGGGCAGGCCGGGCAGATCGTGATGCACTAAATGGTAGTTCAAATTGAGAAACAACAGCCGCCACGGCCAGCCCGCCTCATTAATAATAGAACGTGCCTGCGGTGCGTCCACGGCGCGATGCTCAAAAAACGATCTCACCTTGGTCAGCGCCAGCGCCGGGTAGCTGATGGCCAACAGATAAAACGCCGTACCGATACCCTGCGTCTGCAGCCAGTGCAGCAGCACCGCCAACAGCGACAGGTGCACCAACCACCTCGCCCAGGCGCGCCGCTCCCCTCCGGCGAGCGCTTTCACCGCCCCGGCCAGGGTCGCGGCGATATCCAGCGCCGGGCCGAGGAGCACCCGGCCGATCAGCGTATTGCGCACGGCGGCCAACAGCGGCAACAGGCGGGGATAACGCCGCCACTGCGCGGCGCTGAAGTAATAGCTTTCGGGATCTTCGTGCGGATCGGTCAGGTGGTCGTTGCGGTGGTGGCGCAGATGCGAATCGCGATACAGCCCATAGGGATACCACACCGCCAGCGGCAACAGGCCGAACAGCTGATTGACGCGCGGCCAGCGCGTCGGGTGGCCGTGGATCAGCTCGTGTTGCAACGACAGGTACCAGGTGGTCAGGAGGATCAGCAGCGGTGCGCCAAGCCACGGGCCCAGCGCCTGCCAAGAATACGCCACGCCGAACCAGCCGCCGTACACCGCCGCCATGATCCCCCAGGTGGGCAGCTCCAGCCGCCAATGCCGGCGCCGATAAAGCTGCCTGATTCGTTCGCGCTGTTCGGGGTGCAAATAGTGGGCGTGGGACATGCTGCGGCTCGCGGTAAGAGATTTTCTCTCAGTATCCGTGAGCCGTTGCGGCGTTCAAAATAACGAAAATGGCAAAGCTAAGTGAAAATTCAGCGGGTTGCGTACGCGGCATGCGGCTCACACGCCACCGGGAAATTCACCGAGTTGGCGATAAAGCACAGGTGATGCGCCTTCTCGTGAAGCTGTTGCGCCAGCTGCAGATCGTCGCCATCGCGCACCGTGACCTGCGGCCGCAGCGTCACCGAGGTGAAAAAGCCGCCGCGCGCGGCGTCTTCGCGCATCACGCCCACGGCATCGTCCTGATAGGCCAGCACCGAAATCCCCGAGGTGGCGCACAGATGCAGGTACCATAATTTGTGGCAAGCGCTGAGCGATGCCACCAGCAAATCCTCCGGATTCCAGCGCGTCGCGTCACCGCGGAAGGCCGGATCGGCTGAGCCGGCGATATCTGCCTTGCCCACGGCGCCGATCAGGTGATCGCGTCCATAAGCGCGATAATCTTCCGTGCCTGCGCCCAGATTCCCCTGCCAGGTCACCGAGACCTGATAATGATGCTCGCCTTTCATGTCTTTTGCTCCCGTTGGCCGGCCAATGAAAAATTGTCTGGGTGCATGCCCGGAGAACACTATTGGCGGAAAAGCGTGAATACGCAAACGGCGAAACGAGAAAAAACGGGCCGCGCAGGCGGCCCGTCGGTCACATCCCTTCAGGGAACGAAATCGAGCACCACGGCGTTGAACAACGCGTATTCAGTGGCGCTGGCCATCGGCGGAAACTGCGCGCGCTGCACCGCCGCGTTGGCCGCCGCGCACAGCGGCGCATCGCCTCTTACGATCTTGCTGCTCGCCAGTTTCCCGTCCGGCCGCAGCCGTATGCTGATGGTGCAGCGTTGGCCGCGCGCGTGCTCCGGCAAACGCAGCTCGCGGCTCACCGCGTTATGCACCCGCACCGGATAGCTGAGCGGCGCCGCAACCGGCGCCTCGGCCTGCGGCGACGGCAAGGGGGTGCCGGCCTGACGCCCGGCACCCGCGCCGCAGCCGCTCAACAACAACAGCGCCAACAGGCCTAGTGTCTTTTTCATTCCCGATGTCCTTATTGGGGATTAATCTTTATCGAGCGCCCTTACTGCGCCGCTGGGTAAGCCTCACCGTCATCCGCGTAACGCTGCAGGCGCTCGCGCCACCACTTGGCCGCCAGGCCGCTGGCGCTTTCACGCCAGCCGAAATAGGCAGCGTCGCTGCAGCGCTCAGATTCAACGCGTTTCGCCACCAGTTCGCCGCTGTTCAGGTAAGGTTCCGCCAGAGAACGCGGCAGATAGCCACAGCCCAGCCCGGCCAACTGCGCCTGCAGTTTGGCGTCAAAGCCGAAGACCGTCAGCGTATCCTGTTCTTCCAGCAGGTTCAGGCTCTGCGGCGCGTTGACGCGCGAGGTATCGCGCACCACCACCGCCCGGTGCTGACGGATCTCATCCTTCGGCAACGGTTCCGGCAGCGCCGCCAGCGGATGCTGCGGCGCGACGGCGAACACGTAATCCAGCTGCCCCAGGCGGCTGAACGCATAGCCCACCCGCGACGGCGGCTCGCAAATGGCGCCGATGATAATGTCGGCGCAGCCGTAAACCAGCGACTCCCAGGAACCGGCCAGCACCTCGTGGCTGAAACGCAGCCGGGTATGGTGATGCTGCCGATAGAACTCGTCGATCAGCGGCAACAGGCGGGCAAACGGGAAGGAGGCGTCGATCCCAAGCGTGATCTCGCTTTCCCAGCCGTTCTCCACGTAGCGCGCCTGCTGTTCCAGATCCTGCGCCGCGCGCAGCAGCACCCGCCCTTTTTCCAGCATCAGCTTGCCGGTATCGGTGAACTTCGCCCGATGGCCGGAGCGATCGAGCAGGGTGATGTCAAGATCGTTCTCGAGCTTTTGCACCATATAGCTCAGTGCCGAAGGGGTTTTAAACAGTGCGGCGGCCGCGGCGGCGAAAGATCCGTGCCGGTCCAGCGCGTCCAAAATCAGCAGCGCTTCCAGGTTTAATCTCATGCTTTCTCCCGTGTATAAAAAAACTCAACAAGTCGGCAAAAATTCTGCGGTATCTTTGAAATCGCCCTCTGCCTACCATGGGTTTTATCGGCGTTACACTCATCAGATGTTCAACCGAAATATCACTGGGAAGGTAAATTATGTCCAAGTTTCAACTGCTTGATAAAGACAACTCCGCACTGATTTTTATCGATCATCAACCACAAATGGCCTTCGGCGTGGCTAATATTGATCGTCAGCAACTGAAAAACAACGTTGTTGGTTTGGCGAAGGCAGGCAAAATTTTCAACGTCCCCACCCTTTTCACCTCGGTCGAAACCGAAAGCTTCAGCGGCTATATCTGGCCGGAACTGCTGGCGGTACACCCTGAAATCACCCCGATTGAACGTACCTCGATGAACTCCTGGGAAGACGCGGCCTTCGTTAAAGCCGTGGAAGCCACCGGCCGCAAAAAGCTGGTGATCTCCGCGCTCTGGACCGAAGTCTGCCTGACCTTCCCAGCGCTGATGGCGCTGGAAGCCGGCTATGAAGTGTATGTAGTGACCGACACCTCCGGCGGCACCTCCGTCGATGCGCACGAACGCTCGATCGATCGCATGGTGCAGGCCGGCGCCGTACCGGTGACCTGGCAACAGGTGCTGCTGGAGTACCAACGCGACTGGGCACGCAAAGACACCTACGACGCGGTGATGGCGCTGGTGCGCGAACACAGCGGCGCGTACGGCATGGGCGTCGACTACGCTTACACCATGGTGCACCACGCACCGGCCCGCACGGTGAAATAATTCCCCTTGCCCCGGCCCCGCGCCGGGGTATTTTCAGGAGTCGGTTTTATGGCCCATCCGCAGCATGTCACGCTGGTGATCACCCACCGTTTGGCGCCGGGGAACGAGCAGGCCTATGAGGCCTGGCTGAACCGCATCATGCCGGACGCCGCGGGCTTCACCGGCCATCTGGGCGTCAACGTCATCCGCCCATCCGACAGCGAACAGGCCTATACGGTGCTGGTCCGCTTCGACAATGTCGACAATCTCTACCGCTGGCTCAACTCGCCGCTGCGCAAGCAATACATCGAAGAAGTCACTCCGTTGTTGCTGGAGAACGACCATATCGAGATCCGCCCCGGCGCGGAGTTCTGGTTTACCCCACCCAACCCCAACGTGCGCCAGCCGCCCCAGTGGAAGCAGTTCATCATCACCCTGCTGGTGATCTTCCCTTCCACCAATCTGGTGCCCTGGTTTTGGGGGCTGGCGCTGCCGCAGCTGGACGGCACGCTGCTCGGCCATTTTCTCAATGACGCCACCGTGGTCGCCCTGGTGGTGTACCTGTGGATGCCCATCGTGACTCGCGTCTTTCATCAATGGCTGATCCGCCGCTAGGCGGTTCGCCGGGAGAATGTTATGAACCACCACGCTTCATTGATCATCACCAACGGAAAGTTTCACACCGTCGATCGCCAAAATCCTACCGCACAGGCGGTCGCCATCCGCGACGGCAAGTTTCTGGTGGTCGGCAGCGAAGGCGAAGTCATGCAGCACGCCGGGCCGGAAACCCAGGTGATCGATCTGCACGGCCACACCGCCATTCCGGGCCTGAACGACTCGCACCTGCACCTGATCCGCGGCGGCCTGAACTACAACCTGGAGCTGCGCTGGGAAGGCGTGCCTTCGCTGGCCGACGCGCTGCGCATGTTGAAAGAGCAGGCGCTGCGCACGCCGAGCCCGCAATGGGTGCGGGTGGTCGGCGGCTGGACCGAATTCCAGTTTGCCGAACGCCGCATGCCAACGCTGGACGAAATCAACCAGGCGGCGCCGGACACGCCGGTATTTATTCTGCATCTCTACGATCGCGCGCTGCTCAACCGCGCGGCGCTGAAGGTAGTCGGCTACACCAAAGACACGCCGAACCCACCGGGCGGCGAGATCCAGCGCGACGCCAACGGCAACCCGACCGGCATGCTGATCGCCAAACCCAACGCCATGATCCTGTACGCCACGCTGGCGAAAGGGCCGAAGCTGCCGCTGGAACAGCAGGTCAACTCCACCCGCCAGTTCATGCGTGAGCTGAACCGCCTCGGCCTCACCAGCGCCATCGACGCCGGCGGCGGTTTCCAGAACTACCCGGAGGATTATCAGGTGATCGCCGAGCTGCACGAGAAAAAGCAGCTGACCATCCGCATCGCCTATAACCTGTTCACCCAGCGGCCGAAGCAGGAACTGGAAGACTTCGAGCTGTGGACTGATATGCTCAAGCCAGGCCAGGGCACCGATTTCTATCGCCACAACGGCGCCGGCGAGATGCTGGTGTTTTCCGCCGCCGACTTCGAAGACTTCCTGCAGCCGCGCCCGGATCTGCCGCCGGGCACCGAAGACGAGCTGGAGCGGGTGGTGCGCCATTTGGTCGAGCACCGCTGGCCGTTCCGCCTGCACGCCACCTATGACGAGTCCATCAGCCGCATGCTGGACGTGTTCGAGAAGGTGAACCGCGACATTCCGTTCAACGGGCTGCACTGGCTATTCGACCACGCCGAAACCATTACCGAACGCAATATCGAACGGGTCAAGGCGCTGGGCGGCGGCATTGCGGTGCAGCATCGCATGGCGTTCCAGGGCGAATATTTCGCCGATCGCTACGGCATCGAAGCCACCAAACATACGCCGCCGGTAGCGAAAATGCTGGCGGCTGAGCTGCCGGTCGGGCTGGGCACCGACGCCACCCGCGTCGCCAGCTACAACCCGTGGACGGCGCTGTACTGGCTGGTCTCCGGCCGCACCGTCGGCGGCATGGCGATGTACGACGACAGCGCCCGTCTGGATCGCGAAACGGCGCTGATGCTGTGGACGCAAGGGAGCGCCTGGTTCTCCACCGAACAGGGCAAGAAAGGCCAGATCAAGGTCGGTCAGTTGGCGGATATGGCGGTGCTGTCGCAGGACTATTTCAGCGTGCCGGAAGAGCAGATCAAAGGCATCGAGTCGGTGATGACGGTGGTGGATGGCAAAGTGGTCTACGCCGCTGGCAGCTTCTCGCCGCTGGCGCCACCGCCGCTGCCGGTGCTGCCGGAGTGGTCACCGGTCACCCAAGTGCCGGGCCACTACCGCTCCGCGCCGCCGTCGGCGGCAGCTCGCGTCGGGGTCGTGAGCCAGGCGCACCAATGCTGCGGCCCGTGCGGCGTACACGCGCATCAGCATGACATTGCGCGCCGCTCCAGCATCCCGGTGTCGGACGAGAATGCCTTCTGGGGCGCGTTCGGCTGTTCGTGCTTCTCGTTCTAAGTTGCCAGCCCAGCAACTTATTACGTAACTAGCTTAATAAGATACTAAGTTAGTAAAGTAGCAAAATTAATGGCGCTGTCCGCGGAGAGCGCCATTTTATTGTCAATCGCGGTTGATCTCCAGCCAGCACCGCTGCTCGGCGGAGGCGGCTATCGCATCAAGCACGCAAGACACCTTCCAGCCTTCTTCAAAGTCCGGCCACATGCGATCGCCCGCGGCGATGCCGTTGACCAGATCGCGGATCTCCACCGTCTTCTGATCGTTAAAACCAATGCCGTGCCCGGCGCTGATGCAAAACGCCGCATAGTCCGGGTGCTTCGGCCCCACCAGCAGCGTCTTGAACCCCTGCCGCTCCACCGGTTCATCGTGCCGATACAGCTTCAGCTCCGCCATCCGTTCCTGGGTATAGCTCAGCGTGCCTTTAGTGCCGGTGACCACATAGGTCAGCCCCATCTTGCGCCCGCAGGCGATGCGCGACGTTTCGATCGTGCCCATCGCCCCGCCGGCGAAACGCAGCAGTGCACTGGCCTGATCTTCGTTTTCCACCGGCAGCAGGCGCGCCGGGTCTTTCGGGTCCGGGCGCTGCTTGATCACGGTCTGCATATCGCCAGAGACCGCCACGATATCGCCCACCAGGTAGTGCGCCATGTTGACGATGTGCGCCGCCAGATCCCCCAACGCGCCCAGCCCGGCGCTGGCGCGGCGGCAGTGCCAGTCGATCGGCGTGCGCGGGTCGGCCAGATAATCCTCATTGTGGGTGCCGTAAAAATGCACCACCTCGCCGATTTCGCCGTTGGCGATGATCTCGCGCGCCAGCTGGCTGGTCGGGTTCTTCATGTAGTTGAAACCCACCAGCGTTTTCACCCCCTTGGCGCGGGCGGCCTGCACCATCTCCGCCGCGTCGGCGGCGTCCAGCGCCAGCGGTTTTTCCGAATACACGTGCTTGCCGTGGTGGATCGCCGCCAGCGCCATCTCTTTGTGTAAGAAGTTGGGGGCGCAGATATCCACCACGTCGATCGCCGGATCGGCCACCAGCTGCCGCCAGTCGCCGGTCGAACGCGCAAAGCCGAATTCGGCCGCGCGCTGCGCCGCCAGCTCGGGCGTCACCTCCGCCAGCATCTCCAGCACCAGATCCCCTTTAAGGGGAAAGACCGTGGGGGCCTGCGCATAGGCGATAGCGTGACAACGCCCGATATAGCCGGTGCCGATTAACCCAACGCGTACCTGTTTCATCATTTTCTCCCGTGACCGAAATTCTGTGTAGAACCAGGCGCGGCTCAATGAAACGCGCCGATTGATAACGGGTTTATATGGAATATAAATTTCAATAACAAGCACGCGGGAAAATAAAGTTCATATTCGTGATGCCGTTCATGAAACGTTGACGGGATGATGCAATGAGGAAAGCCCGGACGCGGCTGGTCATATCCGGACGGGATAAAATGAACCATTTATTTCATATTACGGCAAACCGTTGGCACCGTGTTGCACGTAGCCAGGGCGTTGCAGCAGGCGCTGCTGATAGGCCGCCAGCGCCGCATAATTCGGCCGCTCGAACGGCGTCATCAGCCAGCGGTTCAGCGACAGCCCCAGCACCACGTCCGCCAGCGTGAAGGTAGCGCCGGCGGCATAAGGGCCGTGCTGCGCCAAATGCCTGTCCAGCAGCCCCATCAGCCGATTCCACTCGCGTTCGGCGGCGGCCAGGCTGGCGGCATCCTGATAATCCGCATGCCCACGTACCCGCGACATGAACACATAGCGCCAGGCGCCGTTCAGATCGGTGGCCTGCCAGTCCATCCACATCTCCACCGCCGCGCGCGCGCCGGGTTCCTGCGGCAGCAGATCGCGGCGCCCTTCCCGCCCCACCAGATAGCGGCAAATGGTGTTCGACTCCCACAGCACCCGCTCGCCGTCAATCAGCACCGGCACCAGGCCGTTGGGATTCAGCGCCAGAAACGCCGGCTCCTGCGTGGAGCGAAAGCCGCTGCCCCAGTCTTCCCGTTCCAGCGTCAGCCCCAGCTCCTGACAGGTCCATAACACTTTGCGCACGTTGATTGATGAAGCCTTGCCCAAGACTCTCAGCATCGGTTTTCCTCTTATCTATTCTTTCCAGAAAGGTTTACATCCTTCACGCAGCGCTTCTGCACGCGACAAACCAATATCGATCAGCCGCGCATCGTCCAGCAATAATAATTCTTTTCGCGTCCTGTAGCGTTGCAGATACAGACGCCAGCGTGACCCACCGAATGAGCGCCGCCGCGGCGCGCCAGTAAACAGAGCCATCTTGTTATTCTCCCTGATGTTTTCGCGTTGCAGTCATCATGCTCGCCGAGAGAAAAACAATACAGATTCACGCTGGCGCTATTTTTTTCATACAGCTGCACCAAAAAACCCACTGAATGGTTTACTTTGAAAGCATCTGTACCGGTTTTTTAATTCTTACCGCCGATGAGAGGCCTCTGTATGACACGCTACGCCACGCTGGCCGCCATTCTCAGCCAACGCATTCAGCAAGGGTTGTATCCGGCCGGCCATCGCCTGCCTTCGGTGCGCGCATTGAGCCAGGAGCACGGCGTCAGCATCAGCACGGTGCAGCAAGCCTACCGGCTGCTCGAGGAACAGCGCCTGGTGGAAGCGCGGCCGAAGTCGGGCTACTTCGTGCATACGCGGCGCGCGCAGGCCGAGCTGCCCGCTATGACGGCGCCGGTGCAGCGGCCGGTGGACATTTCGCAATGGGAGCAGGTGCTGGAGCTGGTGCGCAACCGGCCGCGCGAAGGCCTGATCCAACTGGGGCGCGGCATGCCGGACGTCGCCGAGCCGACGATGAAACCGCTGATTGTCGCCCTGCGCAACGCCGCCCGCCACGGCGACCTGCGCAGCCTTTATTACGACAGCATTCAGGGCGTGACCGCGCTGCGTGAACAGGTCGCTCGTCTGCTGCTGGATTCCGGCTGCCATATCGGTGCCGATCAGTTGCTGATCACCACCGGTTGCCAGGAAGCGATCTCCGCCGGGCTGCGCGCCGTTTGCCAACCCGGCGACATCGTGGCGGTCGATTCCCCCTGCTTCCACGGCACCATGCAAACGCTGAAGGGATTGGGCATCAAAGCGCTGGAAATCCCCACCGATCCGCTCACCGGCGTCAGCCTGGCCGCGCTGGAGATGGCCCTTGAACAGTGGCCGATCAAGGCCATTCTGCTGACGCCCAACTGCAACAACCCGCTGGGCTACATCATGCCCGACGCCCATAAACAGCGGCTGCTGACGCTGGCGCAACGCCACGATGCGGCGATCATCGAGGATGACGTTTACGGCGACATCGCCTATCACTACCCGCGGCCGCGCACCATCAAGTCGTTCGACGACGACGGCCGCGTGCTGCTGTGTAGCTCGTTTTCCAAAACGCTGGCGCCGGGGCTGCGCGTGGGCTGGATCGCGCCCGGCCGCTATCTGGAGCGGGTGCTACACATGAAGTTCATCGGCTCCGGCGCCACCGCCACCCAGCCGCAGCTGGCGATCGCCGAATTTATCCGCAGCGGGCACTATCTGCAGCACCTGCGGCGCATGCGCGCCCGCTATCAACAAAACCGCGATCGCATGACCGATCTGATCCTGAAACACTTCCCGGTCGGCACCCGCGTCAGCCGGCCGCGCGGCGGTTTTATGCTGTGGATCGAATTGGACGAGGCGTTCGATACCCTGCGGCTAAACCGCCATCTCGAGCAGCAAGGCGTACAAATCGCCGTCGGCAGCATTTTTTCCGCCGCCGGCAAGTACCGCAACTGTCTGCGCATCAACTATGCGCCGACGCTGACGACGGAGATCGAACAGGCGGTACAACGGGTCGGCGCCACCATCCAGGCGCTGATGCCGGCCGGCAGTTTGGCGCAATCAGATTAAATCTTGACGCGATCGGATTATCGGCGCACGGACAGGCTGTTTTAGAGTAATGCCTTCTCTTACCACTGGCAGGCAACAACCATGAGCAGCGATCAAATTCCGGTTTCCAACGCGTTGGCGGTGCGCCTCGCGGCGCAAGGCGTCGATCTCGAACGGGTCGGTCAGTTAGCCGGCTTGCCCGCCGGGCTGCTCAGCGAGCGGCGCGTAAAAGTGCGGTTGACCACCCACCAGTTCTTCGCCGTCTGGCGCGCCCTCGCCCAACTGAGCGACGATCCCGCCTTTGGTCTGCGGCTGGGCGGCGACGTCGCGCCGGAGCATTACGATATCGCGTCAGTCGCCGCACTGCACTCCGCCACGATGGGCGAGGCCCTGCGTAAAGTCGCGCGCTACAAACGGTTGGTGTGCCCGGAAGAACTGATGCTGGAGGAAGATGGCGACAGCGTTCGGCTGCATACGCGTTGGACGATGATCGAGGACCATACGCCGGAATTGCTGATAGACACCATGTTCGCCTCTATCACCACCCTGTGCCGCCGTGGCACCGGTTTACCGCTGCAGCCCAAGGCGCTTGAGGTGACCCGCCGTCGCGATCCCCACTCACCGCTGCTGCGCCACTTCGGCTGCCCGGTGCGATTCGACGCGCCGCTGGACGTGCTGGTATTTGACCGTGCGCTGATGCAGCAGCCGCTCATCACCCACGACCAGGACATGCTGGCGCTGCTGCTGCCGGAGCTGGAGGCCGAGTTGGCCGAAGCGCGCGCCGAGCAAGACTTGCCCACACAGGTGATGACGATCCTCGGCCGCAGCATGCGCGGCCAGCGCCCCAGCGTCAACAGCGTGGCCGCGGAGCTCTATCTCAGCCCGCGCACGCTGCAGCGCCGTCTGCAACGGCACGGCTACAGCTACCAGCAGCTGCTGGACAAAACTCGCCATCGTACCGCCTGCCGCTTGTTGGCGGATACCGATCTCGAGCCGGGCGAAATCGCCTTTGTGCTGGGATTCGAAGAGCTGAACTCGTTCAGCCGCGCCTTTATTCAGTGGGAAGCGCTGACGCCCAGCCGCTGGCGCACTCAGCGTGCAGCCGACCATCGGGAGGACAGAGCATGAAAGTGATTATCTTCGGCGCCAGCGGCATGGTGGGCCAGGGCGCGCTGCGAGAATGCCTGCGCGATCCGCGGGTCAGCGAAGTGCTCAGCATCGGCCGGCGCCCGTTGGCGCAGAGCCACGCCAAACTGCGCCAGCTCTCCCTGCCCGACCTGCGTGACCTGTCGGCGCTGGAGCCGCAGCTCGCCGGCTACGACGCCTGTTTCTTCTGTCTGGGGATTTCGTCCGCCGGCCTGAGCGAAGCCGAGTATCGCTCGGTAACTTACGACCTGACGCTGGCCGCGGCTCGCCCGTTGGCGACGCTGAACCCGACGATGGTCTTCATCTACGTTTCCGGCGTCGGCACCGACAGCAGCGAACGCGGCCGCAGCATGTGGGCCAGGGTCAAGGGCGCCACCGAAAACGCGCTGCTGGCGCTGCCGTTCCACGCGGTGATGTTCCGCCCCGGCGCCATTGTGCCGCTGCACGGCATTCGCTCCAAAGTCCGTACATACGATCTGATTTATCGGCTGTTCAAACCGCTGTGGCTCGGCGCATTGCGGCTGTTTCCCTCGCAGGTGAGCAGCACCGAACGAATCGGGCTGGCGATGCTGGCGGTGGCGCGCCGGGAAACCGCCTTGCGCATCCTGGAGCCGCCGCAGATCAATCAACTGGCGACGCGCTGAAATACCGTCATCCACCGCGCCGCCGCCAATACGCCGCCACCCGGCGGCGCAGATGCTCGATGCCCTGCGGATGCTCAATAAACTGCGCCACCGGCATCATCCGCCAGCGCTGGCCTTCGTCGCCAAAGCGAATGGCGGCGATCTGCGCCGGGGCGATCTCGCCGGCCATAAACCAGGTCGGCGGGGAGCCGGGCAGAACGCCATCGTAGCGCCGCCGCCAGACAACCTGACATTCCGCGATCGTCACGCCGAACTCTTCCTGCGTTTCCCGCTGCACGCACTGCAGCGGCGTTTCGCCGTTTTCCCGCCCGCCGCCAGGCAGATCCCATTGACCGGGCCATGGAATGCCCGGCTTGTCGTCCCGTTGGTAAACCAGCAAGCGATCGTCGCACAGCAGCGCGATCTTGGCCCCGCCAAACGCCTCGTCCGTCATGATTTCTCCGCTCCCGGCCCATCGCCTTTGACCGAACATCATACTTCATCCCCGCGCGGCCTGGTGTATAGTGAAAATCCGTTTTCACAACAGGCGAACAATAACGATGAACTCTCCGTTTCTGGTGACTCCCCAATGGCTTGCGCAACATATCAACGATGAAAATCTGGTGGTGATCGACGTTCGGATGTCGCCGGTGGGGCTAACGCCGAAAAAGGACATGCTTGCCGAGTTCGAACGCGGCCATATCCCCGGCGCGGTCTATTTTGATATCGACGACGTGGCGGACAAAAACACCGCGCTGCCGCACATGCTGCCGACGGCGGCGGAGTTTGGCGCGGCGGTGGGCAAGCTGGGCATCAGCGAGCGCGATACCCTGGTGATTTACGACGAGGGTAACCAGTTCTCCGCGCCGCGCGGCTGGTGGACCTTCCGCAATTTCGGCGCCCAGCATGTTTACGTACTGGACGAAGGGCTGAACGGCTGGACCGCGCAAGGCCAAGCGCTGGCAACCGGCCCGGCGCAGCCTGAACCGCAGACGTTCAACGCCCGGTTCAACGCCGACGCGGTGGTGGATATGCGGCAAGTGGAACAGGCGTTAGGCACGCCGGTGCAAATTCTCGACGCGCGCGCCGCGCCGCGTTTCCATGCCGAAGCGCCGGAGCCGCGTCCCGGCCTGCACCGCGGCCACATTCCGGGCAGCATCAACATTCCGTACGGCGAGCTGCTGGAGAACGGCCGTTTCAAATCGCTGGAGGCACTGCGCCAAACCTTCAGCGACAAGGGGGTGGACATCGATGGCCCGATCATCACCAGCTGCGGCTCCGGCGTGACGGCGGCGGTGCTGGCGTTTGGCTTGTTGTCGCTCGGCGCGCCGCAGGTCAAGCTGTATGACGGTGCCTGGAGCGAATGGGGCCAGCTGAGCGGCAAGCAGCCAATCGCCCAAGATTAGGTTTCGATCCGCTCGACCACGATCTGCGCCAGCCGCTGCACGGCGGCCGAAGGCTGATCCTCGGCGCGGTGCAGCACCACGCCGAGTTGGCCAAGAGCGGGCAGCAGATCGGGGGCCAGCGGTGACAGGCCGGGCGGTAAGCCCGCCGCCGTGCGCACCGTGACGCCCAACCCGGCGCTCACCGCCGCCCAAACGCCATTCAGGCTGCGGCTGGTAAAGGCGATGCGCCAGGGAATACCGGCGCGATCCAGCGCCTGCGTCGCCGCGCTGCGCATCAGACAGGGCGCGTCGAACATCACCAACGGCAAGGGCTCATCCCCTTCTCGCCACGGCGCCAGCGCGAAGCCGGGCGAGGCGATCCAGTGCAGCTGCCGCTGCCCCAGCGCCTGATGAAACGGCGTGCTCAAACCGCCATCCCACGCCAGCGACAGATCCAGCTGGCCTTTCAGCACCCAGTCGATCAGCTCGGCATTGCGGGCGATGCGCGCCTCGATGCGCACCTTCGGATTGGCGCGCGCGAAGCTGCCCAACACCTGCGGCAGAAACGTCTCGCCGAAATCCTCCTGCAACCCCAGCCGCACCGTGCCCTGCAGATCCAACCCGCGCACCGCGGCGGCGGCTTCGTCATTGAGCTCCAGCAGACGGCGCGCGTAGCCGAGCAGGGTTTCCCCCGCCTCGGTCATCACCATGCCGCGCCCAGCCTTGCGCAGGATCGGCGCGCCGACCTGCTGTTCCAGCTTTTTCAGGTGGGCGCTGACCGCCGACGTCGAACGCCCCAGCCGTTCAGCCGCCTTGGCGAAGCTGCCCAGCTCGACGCCGGTGACGAAGCTGCGCAAATCCTCGAGATCGAACGTTATTCGCCCCATGCTGACCGTCCTGATTTTTTGAACCATCAATCAAAATAATACCGATTTTACTGATAAAGATGGCGTGTCACGCTCTCCGGGTCAATGTCTTTCCGGAGAATCCTTATGCTCGCGATGCAATACCGTTTCACCCTGCCCGCCGATTACGACATGGCGATCGTCCGCCGCCGCATCGCCGATGTCGGCCATCGGCTCGACGCCTGCCCGCAGCTGATCGTCAAAGCGTATCTGTACGCACAGCGCAGCGAAGGCAGCGCCGAGAATCTCTACGCCCCCTTCTACCTGTGGAACAGCAGCGTCGGCATGAGCGACTTCCTGACCGGCGAAGGTTTCAGGGGCCTCAGCCAGGCGTTCGGCTGGCCGCGCGTCAATCACTGGCTGCCGTGGCTGACACATTTCGATCGTCCTCATTTGGCCGAGGCCGCCTGGGCGACCTGTCAGGAGCAGATTATCGCCCCCTACAGCGATCTGCCTGCGCTGCGGCGGCAACAGCAGGCGGCACCCGGCGCGCTGGCCTCCATCGTGGCGTTCGATCCCGCCGAGTGGCGATTAGTGCGGCTGGATGTCTGGCGTGCCCCCCCGCAGGCACGGCCGCAAAACCGCCAACTGTTCCGCGTCGGCCATCTGTCTGCCCCCTTTGACCACACTGCGCCGCGGGTTGACAGCCAAACTTGATATTGATAATCATTATCAACATTAAACATTCACTTGCGGCTCGCGGGATGCGGGCCGCTCTCCGGGGTCAACCGCCATGTCGTCATCACCGATCACACCTTACGCCACCACCTGCTGCATCGTGGGGGGCGGCCCCGCCGGGCTGATGCTCGGCTATCTGCTGGCGCGGGCGGGGATCGACGTGACGGTGCTGGAGAAGCACGCCGATTTCCTGCGCGATTTTCGCGGTGACACCATTCACCCGTCGACGCTGGAAGTCATGCATCAACTGGGCCTGCTCGACGAACTGCTGACGCTGCCGCATCAGCGCGCGGAATCTCTGCACGCCGAAGTCGCCGGACGCGACATCAAGCTGGCGGATTTCACCCGCCTGCCGACGCGCTGCAAATTTATCGCCTTTATGCCGCAGTGGGAGTTCCTCAACTTTTTGGCCCAGCAGGCCGCCGCCTTCCCCAACTTCAGGCTGCTGACCTCAACGCAGGTTCACCAGCTGCTGTACGACCGCGGCCATGTGTGCGGCGTGCTGGCCGACACGCCGGAAGGCCCGATCCGCGTGCGCAGCCAGTTGGTGATCGGCAGCGACGGCCGCAACTCGGTGGTGCGCGAACAGGCGGCGCTCAGCAGCCGATCCTTCGGCGCGCCGCGCGACGTATTGTGGATGAAGCTCAGCAAGCAGCCGGGCGATCCGGCCTGGTCGATGGGCCACACCGGGCCGAAACAGAACTTCATCATGATCGATCGCGGCGACTACTGGCAGTGCGGTTATTCGATCGACAAAGGCAGCTTCGATGCGATCCGCCACAGCGGGCTGGAGAAATTTTTACTGCACCTCGCCGAGGTGGCGCCATTCCAGGACGATCGCCTGCAGGAGATCGTCGAGTGGGATCAGGTCAAACTGCTGAGCATTCGCATCGATCGTCTGGATCGCTGGGCCAAACCGGGGGTGCTGTGCATCGGCGACGCCGCGCACGCCATGTCGCCGATCGGCGGTGTGGGCGTCAACCTGGCGATTCAGGACGCGGTGGCCGCCGCCAACGCCCTGATCCCGCCGCTGCGCCAGCATCGGCTGCAGCTGAAGCATCTGCTGAGCGTGCAGCGCCGGCGCGAATTCCCCACTCGCGCCATCCAGTTTTTGCAGATCAAAATGAGCCAGCGCAAGCCGGGCGAACGCCGCGCGGCGGGCGGCTCGCGCTTGATCGCCCGCGTCGGCAACAGCCGCTGGCTGCCGCGCCTGTTCGGCCGCATCATCGGCCTGGGTTTTCGCCGTGAAACACCGCGGCATCTGTCCAACGAAACCTGCCCGCCGGAATAGCATTGGTGATTTTTTCATCGCGCCGTATAATGGTTAAATCGAACGATTTAATTAACTGGAGCGATTAAATGTACGCACTCACCGCGAACGAGGCCAAAACCCAATTCGGCGATTTGCTGCTCAAGGCGCAGCGTGAACCGGTGCAAATCAATCGCAACGGCAAACCGGTCGCCGTCGTCATGTCTGTAGAAGATTACCAGGCGCTGGAAGATCTCAAATTAAGCGCACTGCAGCAAAAAATCGCGCAGGCTACCGCCGAGGAAGACGCCGGTAAAGCGGTAGACGGCGATGCCTTCTTCAACCGTCTGCTCACCGATGAAACAGACTGAGATGCCCGCGTTTCGCCTCACCCCGCAGGCCCAACAAGATCTGCTGGCTATTCGTCATTTCACCATCGAGCACTGGGGCCAAGCGCAATCTCGCCGCTATCTTGAGCAGTTGAGAGAGGTCATGCATCATTTGGCAGATATGCCGGAAGCGGGTAAAGCTCACTTCCACGATCTGGGCGAAGAGATACGCAGTTTTCCTTACGCCAGCCATAGGATCTACTACCGCAACCGCCCTGCCGGCATCACCGTTCTCGCCATTCTGCATCAGGCGATGGTGCCTCACCGGCATCTGGAACAACGGCTGTAATTTTTCTTACTCAAAGGGGCACTGATGTTCACCGTTCGTCAGGCATTGCTGGAAGATTTAACGCAAGTGCGCGATATCGGCATCCGCACCTACCGCGCCCACTTCGGTGAGCTGTGGCACTACCCGCACGAGCTGGAGGCCTTTTTGGCCGAGGATTTTTCCGTCTCCGCGCTGGAACAGACGCTGCGCGATCCCGACGTGTGCTGGCTGTTGGCCTATGAGAATGACGCCCTCGTCGGCTATGCGCGGCTCAACGTCGACAGCCTGCTGGCGCCAACGCAAACCCGTGGCGCAGAGCTGCAGAAAATCTATTTCCTGCCGGGCCATGCCGGCAATGGCTATGGCCAGCGCCTGTTCGAACAGGTGCAACAGCGGGCCATCGAGCGCCGGCAAAAGACGCTGTGGCTGGAGGTGCTGCAACGCAACACCGGCGCCCAACGCTTTTATCAGCGCCAGGGATTGAGCATTTGTGGCGAGACCTGCTACACCAGCGCCCAGGGCTCGATAGGCATCTGGTATATGAGCAAGGCGCTGTAACCGCGCCCCGCTCCGCCGTCGTTAGCGCGGCTCCCGCTGCAGCATCAGGAACAGCAAGGCAAACGCATTGGGCGCCAGGTAGATCAGCGCCCCCAGCTGCACCGCCAGCGGATCCTTCTTGGCCTGCCAGGCCATAAACCAGTCGCCGGCGACCACCATAAAACCGACGCCCCACACCGCAATTGCGCAAAGCGCCCCCAGCATCGCCCAGGCTTTGCCCTTGGCGAAGGCGGCGTAAGGGCCTTTCAATCGCCCGATCATCAGCACCACGCCCGCGGCCGCGAATAGGCCGGCCAGCGTTTCCAGCGTGGTGATGACCGCCAACCCCAACATGCAGGCCCAGTCGGCGCGGATCGCGCGCCACATCAGCCCCGGCGTTTGATAAGTATCCTGCATGGCAAGCAGCGGCCCCACCGCATTGCGCGCGGTGCCGGCGAAATCCGCCGTATTGTTCAACAGGCTGAACAGCCCCCACAGAGCCGGAAACAGAGACAGGACGATGCAACCGAGGCGTGACACAGTGATTTCGTTCATGGTTATCCTTAATGAATAAACGGGTGGCTCCCGTCCTCATGACGGGACCGCTATTGAGATCCTGATAGTTTGACGTGCACAATGTAAGAACTAATCTTACAATGACGCAGCATAGCCGAAAGTGAGGAGGAACAATGGGCAGAACACTAACGGTAGATCTGGGTGACGAACTGCGTAGCTTCGTCGAAGACCTGGTGGCCAGCGGCGATTACCGAACGCCCAGCGAAGTCATCCGCGAATCCGTGCGCACTTTGCGCGAACGTACCGCCGCCTCAAAACTGGAAGAGCTTAGGCGCTTGATCGCCGAAGGAGAGAACAGCGGCGAAGCCGTCGAATGGGATCGTGATGTGTTCATGGAAAGAATACGGAGCAAAGCAAAAGGATGCGCAGGAGAGTAACCGTTCGTCCAAAAGCGTTGGACGATATGGAAGAGATCTATTTTTACGGGTTGGCGCACTTTGGCTTGCAGGTGGCCGAAGATTATCTGCGCCGCCTGCATCAGGCTTTCGATAACCTTAGCCACCACCAACTCGGCAGAAACATCGATGCAATCGGCCCCGGCCTATGGGGATTGCCCGTCGCCAACCACCTGATTTATTTTCGACAGCACAGGCGGGAGGTGAATATCATCAGAGTGCTGCATCATTCCCGCGATCCGCTCAGCCAATCCTTTTTCAGCTGACCCAACGTTAAATCGCCACCAGCCCGCGGACGCCGTCCTGTTCCATAGCGCTGCCGGCGCCACGCTGCACGATGCTGCCGCGCGACATCACCAGATAGCTGTCCGCCAGGTCGGCGGCGAAGTCATAGAACTGCTCCACCAGCAGGATCGCCATATCGCCCCGCGACGCCAGCTGTTTGATCACCGCACCGATCTCCTTGATCACCGAAGGCTGGATCCCTTCCGTCGGCTCGTCGAGGATCAACAGCTGCGGCCGGCAGGCCAGCGCCCGGCCGATCGCCAGCTGCTGTTGCTGCCCGCCGGAAAGATCGCCGCCGCGCCGATCCTTCATTTGCCGCAGCACCGGAAACAGTTCATAGATCGGATCCGGCACCGCGCGCGCGTCGGCGCCGGAAAAACGCGCCAGCCCCATCAGCAGATTTTCCTCCACCGTCAGGCGCGGGAAAATCTCCCGCCCCTGCGGCACATAGGCGATGCCCGCCTGCACCCGCTGATGCGGCTTTTTACCGGTGATGGTTTCGCCCCGCCAACGGACGCTGCCGCTGCGCGCCGGGATCAGCCCCATCAGGCATTTCAGCAGCGTGGTCTTGCCCACGCCATTGCGCCCCAGCAGGCAGGTCACCTCGCCGATGCGCGCCTCGAACGACAGGCCGCGCAGAATGTGGCTGCCGCCGTAATACTGATTCAATTCCTCTACCTGCAGCATGATTACGCCTCCTCAGCGCCCCAGATATACCTCAATCACCCGTTCATCGGCCTGCACCTGCGCCAGCGATCCTTCCGCCAGCACCTGTCCCTGATGCAGCACCGTCACGCGATCGGCAATGGTTTCCACAAACCCCATGTCGTGCTCCACCACCATCAGCGAATGCTTGCCCGCCAGCTCGCGGAACAGTTCGGCGGTGTAGTCGGTTTCAGCGTCGGTCATGCCGGCCGCCGGCTCGTCGAGCAACAGCAGGTGCGGTTCCTGCACCAGCAGCATGCCGATCTCGAGAAACTGTTTCTGCCCGTGGGACAGCAGCCCGGCAGGCCGGTGGCGCTCATGCCCCAGCCGCAGGGTCTTCAGCATCTCGTCGATGCGGTCGCGCTGTTCGCTGCTTAAACGGGCGCGCAGGCAGGCCCACACCGACTTGCGGGTTTTCTGGGCGATCTCCAGATTTTCGAACACCGTCAGCGCCTCGAACACCGTCGGTTTTTGAAACTTGCGGCCGATGCCGGCGTGGGCGATCTGCATCGGCGCCAGCCGGGTCAGATCGACGGTCTGGTCGTAAAACACCCTGCCGCTGTCCGGCCGGGTTTTGCCGGTGATCACATCCATCAGCGTGGTCTTGCCGGCGCCGTTGGGGCCGATCACGCAGCGCAGTTCGCCGACGCCAATGCGCAGCGACAGATCGGTCAGCGCGCGAAAACCGTCGAAGCTGACGTTGACGTTATCGAGCTGCAGCACCGGATCGGTTTGCTGCCGGTATTTGTCCGCCGGCAGCGGATGGGTAAACAGTTCGTCGGTCACTTGCATCGCCTTCATGAGGATTTCCTCCGCCGCAGCAGGCCAATCACTCCTTTCGGGAGAAACAGCGTGACGACGATAAACATCAGGCCGAGAAAAAACTGCCAGTATTCGGGAATGGCCATGGTGAACCAGCTCTTGGCGCCGTTGACGATGCCGGCGCCGAGCAGCGGCCCCACCAGGGTGCCGCGCCCGCCGAGGGCGACCCAAATGGCGGCCTCGATCGAGTTGGTCGGCGACATTTCGCCGGGGTTGATGATGCCGACCTGCGGCACATAGAGCGCGCCGGCCAGCCCGCACAGCACCGCCGACAGCGTCCAGACGAACAGCTTGAAGCCCTTCGGATCGTAGCCGCAGAAGGTCAGGCGGTTTTCCGCATCGCGCACCGCGGTCAGCACCCGGCCGAACTTGCTGCGCGCCAGCGCAAAGCCGATGGCCAGGCTGGCGGCCAGCAGCAGCACCGTCGCCAGGAACAGCGCCACCCGCGTGCCGGCGGCGGTGATGGGAAAGCCGAGCAGCGTGGTGAAACCGGTAAAGCCGTTATTGCCGCCGAAACCGGTCTCGTTGCGAAAGAACAGCAGCATGCCGGCATAGGTCAGCGCCTGGGTCATGATCGAGAAGTACACCCCTTTGATTTTCGAGCGAAAGGCGAAGTAGCCGAACAGGAAAGCCAACAGGCCCGGCACCAGCACGATCAGGCACAGCGCCCAGGCGAAATGCTGGGTGCCGCTCCAGAACCACGGCAGCTCGTTCCAGGAGAGGAACGCCATAAACGCCGGCAGCCCGTCGCCCGCCGCCTGCCGCATCAGGTACATGCCCATGGCGTAGCCGCCGAGCGCGAAGAACAGCCCGTGGCCGAGCGACAGCAGCCCGGCATAGCCCCACACCAGATCGAGCGCCACCGCCACCACCGCGTAGCACAGGATCTTGCCCGCCAGCGTCAGGGTATAGGTGGACACCGCCAGCGGATGATCCGCCGGCAACAACGTCATGAACGGCATGACCAGCAGCGCCAGCAACGCCAGCCCGCCGATGCTCAACGCCAGCCGGGGCGCTTTCTGCACGCCGGTTACGGTCAATGGTTGGCTCATCAGTCAATCACCCTGCCCTTAAGGGCGAACAGCCCCTGCGGACGCTTTTGAATAAACAGAACGATCAGCACCAGGATCAGGATCTTGCCCAACACGGCGCCGATCTGCGGCTCGAGGATCTTGTTGACGATGCCGAGGCCGAAGGCCGCCGCCACCGTCCCCGCCAGCTGGCCGACGCCGCCGAGCACCACCACCAGGAACGAGTCGATAATGTAACCTTGCCCCAGCTCCGGCCCGACGTTGCCCAACTGCGACAGCGCCACCCCGCCAAGCCCGGCGATGCCGGATCCCAACCCGAAGGCCAGCATGTCCACCCGCCCGGTGGGCACGCCGCAGCAGGCCGCCATCGCGCGGTTTTGCGTCACCGCGCGCACGTTCATGCCGAGCCGGGTTTTGTTCAGCAGCAGCCAGGTCAACGCCAGCACCAGCAGCACGAACGCGATCACCGCGATACGGTTCCACGGCAACACCAGGTTCGGCAACAGCTGCACGCCGCCCGACAGCCACGCCGGGTTGGCGACCTCGACGTTCTGCGCGCCGAACAGCACCCGCACCAGTTGGATCAGCACCAGGCTGATGCCCCAGGTGGCCAGCAGGGTTTCCAGCGGCCGGCCGTACAGGTGGCGGATCACCGTGCGCTCCAGCAGCATGCCGATCCCGGCGGTGATGGCGAACGCCACCGGCAGCGCCGCCAGCGGGTAGAGCGCCAGCCACTGCGGCGCAAATTGCTGAAACAACCCCTGCACCAGATAGGCGGAATAGGCGCCGAGCATCAGCATTTCGCCGTGCGCCATATTGATGACGCCGAGCAGGCCGTAGGTGATCGCCAGACCAAGCGCCGCCAACAGCAGGATCGAGCCGAGCGACAGGCCGCTGAACGCCTGGCCGAGCAGATCGCCGATCATCAGGCGGTGCTGCACGCGCTGCAGGCTGCGCTGCGCCTCGGCGCGCACCGCGGCGTCCGGCTCATTGGCCGCGTCGGTCAAGGCTTGCAGCCGCGCGCGGGTTTCCGGCTCGCCCGATTCCCCCAGCAGCCGCACCGCATTGAAACGCACCTGCGGGCTGGCGTCGGCCAATTGCAGGTTCGCCAGCGCAATGCTCAGCGCGTCGCGTACCTGCGGGTCTTTCTCCTGCGCCAGCCGCCGGGTCAACAGCGGCAACTGCTCGCCCTGCGCCTCGCGCTGCAGCGCGGTCGCCGCCTGCAGCCGCACCGCCGCGTCCGCGCTGACCAACCGCTGCGCCGACAATGCGTTGGCGATCAGAATGCGTAGCCGGTTGTTCAGCCACACCTTCTTCGGCTCGCCAACCGGGGCCGCCTCACCTTCAAGCGGCAGATAGCGGTCGCCCTGGCGGATAAAGGCGCGTTTCGCCCCGTCGATCGCCACGGTTTCCTGCTGCAGCCCCTGCAGCAACGGCAGGCGCGCGGCGTCCGGCTCGGCCGCCCACGCCTGCAGCAGTTTAGCCTGCTGCGCGCGAGTGGCCGCCGCGAACTCATCGGCCGGCCCGGCCTGCGCCAGCAGGGGCCAGGCGCACAACAGCCACAGCCCGGCGCGCAGAGAGGATAAAAACGGAGATTGCATCAGCTGCCTCTTCTGTTGGGCCGGCGCGCGTCGAGCCGCGCCGGCGCTGAGTGACGTTACTTGCCGCCTTTCACCGGGTAATCCGGTTTTTTGTCGTTGCCGGCAATATACGGACTCCACGGCTGCGCGCGCACCGGCGCCTCGGTCTGCCACACCACGTTGAACTGGCCGTTGCCCTCGATCTCGCCGATCATCACCGGTTTGTGCAGGTGGTGATTGGTCTTGTCCATGGTCAGCGTGAAGCCCGACGGCGCGGCGAAGGTTTGCCCGGCCATCGCCGCGCGCACCTTATCGACGTCGGTAGTGCCGGCTTTTTCCACCGCCTGCGCCCACATGTGGAGGCCGACGTAGGTGGCTTCCATCGGATCGTTGGTCACCGCGGTGGCGTAATTCGGCAGATTGTGCGCCTTGGCGTAGGCTTTCCACTGGCTGACAAACTGTTTGTTGGTCGGGTTATCCAGCGATTCGAAGTAGTTCCAGGCCGCCAGGTTGCCCACCAGCGGTTTGGTGTCGATGCCGCGCAGCTCTTCCTCGCCGACCGAGAAGGCGATCACCGGCACGTCGGTGGCCTTGACGCCCTGGTTGGCGAGTTCTTTGTAGAACGGCACGTTGGAATCGCCGTTGATGGTGGAGATCACCGCGGTGTTGCCGCCGGCGGCGAATTTCTTGATGTTGGCGACGATGGTCTGGTAATCGCTGTAGCCGAACGGCGTATAGACCTCTTCGATATCCTTGTCCTGCACGCCTTTGCTGTGCAGGAAGGCGCGCAGGATCTTGTTGGTGGTGCGTGGATAGACGTAATCGGTGCCCAACAGGAAGAAGCGCTTGGCGCCGCCACCGTCCTCGCTCAGCAGGTATTCCACCGCCGGGATCGCCTGCTGGTTCGGCGCCGCGCCGGTGTAGAACACGTTCGGCGACATCTCTTCGCCTTCGTATTGCACCGGATAGAACAGCAGGCCGTTCAGCTCCTCAAACACCGGCAGCACCGACTTGCGCGACACCGAAGTCCAGCAGCCAAACACCGCCGCCACCTTGTCCTGGCTCAGCAACTGGCGCGTCTTTTCGGCGAACAGCGGCCAGTTGGAGGCCGGATCCACCACCACCGGCTCCAGCTTTTTGCCGAGCACCCCACCTTTGGCGTTGATCTCGTCGATGGTCATCAGCGCCACATCCTTCAGCGGCGTCTCGGAAATCGCCATGGTGCCAGAGAGCGAACTCAGAATACCGACCTTGATGGTGTCGGCGGCCTGCGCGCTCCAGGCCAGGCCCATGCCGACAGCGGCGGCGGACAGCGCAAAAGCTTTGATAAAACGACGACGTTGCATAGTTCAAACTCCTGATGTGTGTGAAATCAAAATCGTTACGCCGAGCGCGCAGGCTGCTGAGCCCGCGCCTGGTGCAACATGTGCAGCGTTATTTTTCGCACTTCTGCCTTGCTGACGGCGATGTGCTCGCCGAGCAGCGTTTGCGCCTCCCCGCTTTGCCGCCGCAGGATCGCCTGCAAAATGGCGGCGTGCCCGCGGTAGGTGGCGTCCACCCGCGCCTGCTGGGTGAAATCCAGCCGGCGAATGATGCGGATCTTTTCGGTCAGCTCGCGGTGGATGCGCGCCATTTCGCCGTTGCCCGCCGCAGCCACCAACACCTGATGAAACTGCTCATCGTGCTGCGACACCGCCTTGCCGTCCGCCAGGCGCGGCGCTTTGGTCCAAAAACGGCTCAGCGCCGCCAGCGCGTCCGGCGTTTCCCCGGCCGGGCGTTCGCACAGCCGTTTCACCGCCTCTTGTTCCAGCACGATGCGCAGGTCGTACAGCTCTTCGAAGTAGGCGAAGTCGAACGGCCGCACCTGCCAGCCGCTGCGAAACAGCACCTCGACATAGCCTTCGCGCTCCAGCCGAAACAGCGCCTGACGCACCGGCGTGCGGCTGGCCGCCATGCGCTGCGCCACGTCGCTTTCGCTGAAGCGATCGCCCGGCAGCAGGCGAAACTCGAAGATGTCGGCCTTGAGCTGCAGATAAATGCGCTCCGCCAGCCCCTCCGGGCGCGCCTTGTGCTCTCCGTTGGTGATTTGCATCATCGCTCCTCCGTTCAGACCGCCTTTTCCAGCCACAGCAGGGCGTCGCCCGGCCCGACCGGCCGCCCCTGCCGGCAGCTGATGCGTTTAACGATCCCAGCGCGCGGCGCGGTGACCGCCAGCTCCATTTTCATCGCCTCGACCACGATCAGTGGCTGCCCGGCCGCCACCGCCTGCCCCGGTTCCACCAGGATCTTCCACACGCTGCCGTTCAGATCGGCGCTGACCAGATCGCCGTCGATGGCGTCTTCTTCCTCCGGCGGCAACAGCTGCGCCTCGGCCTCGTCGTCATCGCTGCGCCAGCGCGCCACTTCGGCGCTGAACGCCTGCCGCTGGCGATGCTGGAAGTCGGCGATCGCCTCGGCGTTGTCGGCCAGGAAACGGGTGTAGGCGGCGAAGTCAAACTCGCTCTCTTCGATGCGCACCTGTATGCGCCCTTCACGGAACGCTTCGCGCTGCTCGTCCAACTCTTGCTCGCTGACCGGATAGAAGCGCACCTGATCGAAGAAGCGCAGCAGCCAGGGTTCACCGGCGGTGAACTGCGGGTTTTTGAGAAACTTGTTCCAGATCGGCAGCGTGCGCCCGACCAACTGGTAACCGCCCGGCGAGTCCATGCCGTAGATGCACATGTACATGCCGCCGATGCCGACCGTCCCTTCGGCGGTGTGGGTGCGCGCCGGGTTATATTTGGAGCTCAGCAGGCGATGGCGCGGATCGAGCGGCACCGCGCAGGGCGCGCCGAGGTAGACGTCGCCCAGCCCGAGGATCAGGTAGCTGGCGTCGAACAGAATGTCGCGCACCTGCTCGCGTCGGCTCAGGCCATTGATGCGCTGAATGAAATCGACGTTGTTCGGCAGCCAGGGCGCCGAGGCGCGCACCGTCTGTTGATAGCGATCCACCGCCCCCAGCGTGGCCGAATCTTCGAACGCCATCGGCAGCCACACGGTGCGCGTCGGCACCTTCAGGCGGCTGACGTCCCCCAGCGCCCGTTCACGCGCCAGCAGGCGCTGCAGCAAGTCGGCCTGGCTAATCTGCCGGCTGTCGTAGCGGATCTGCAGTGAACGCACGCCCGGCGCCAGCTCCGCCACGCCCGGTATCACCTCCTCCCGCAGCGACTGCATCAGCAGATGAATGCGCAGCCGCAGCGCCAGATCGAGCACGTTGTCGCCGTACTCCATCAGGATGTAGCCGTCCCCCGCCTGGCGATACGCCACCGCCGGGCGCCCGTCCGCCGCCGGCAGCGCCGCCAGCACCGCGGCGGAAACGGTCTCCGCCGGGGCCAGATCCGGCGGCGGCAGGGTGATGGCCTTCACCGCCGCCAGCGCTTCGATGCTGCCGAGCTGCGCCTGCTCCAGCGACTGCGCCTGCCGGAAGCCGATCGGATGGAAACGGATGCGGTCGCCCGGCTTCACCTGCCCCACTTTCCACAGCTCGGCCTTGGCGATGGTCACCGGGCAGACGAAGCCGCCAAGGCTGGGCCCGTCGCGGGTCAGGATCACCGGGAAGTCGCCGGTGAAGTTGATGGCGCCGATGGCGTACTCGCAATCGTGCACGTTGGAAGGATGCAAACCGGCCTCGCCGCCGTCCTCCCGCGCCCACTCGGGCTTCGGCCCCGCCAGGCGCACCCCGAGGCGGTTGGAGTTGTAATGCACCTGCCAGTCGGTGGCAAAAAAGGCCTCTATCGATTCAGCGGTGAAAAAGTCCGGCGCGCCGTGCGGCCCGTACAGCACGCCGATGTGCCACTGGTCGCCGTAGTGCGGGATCAGGCTGTCGTCCATCGCCTGCGGCGCGGCGATCGGCGCCGGCGTAGTGCTGGCCGCCAGCGCCGGTTGGGCGATCGCCAACATGTCCGCCACGCGCAAGGTGCGCCCGGCGTGGCCGCCGAACTGGCCCAGCGCGAAGGTGGAGCGGCTGCCGAGATACACCGGCACGTCAAAGCCGTTACGTACCGCCAGATAGGTGCGGCAGCCTTGCGTGGCGCGCCCCAGCGTCAATACCTGCCCGGCCCGCACCGCGATCGGCCGCCAATACGCAACCGCTTCACCGTCCAGATCGGCCGGGCAGCTCGCGCCCGTCAGCGCGAGGGTGGCGTCGCAGTGAAAGCGCAGCGTCGGCCCCTGCAGGGTAAACTCCAACCCGGCGGCCGCCGGGTGGTTGCCGACGATGCGGTTGGCCAGCCGAAACGCGAAGTCGTCCATCGGGCCGGACGGCGGCACGCCGATGTCCCAATAGCCGAGGCGGCCGGGATAATCCTGCACGCTGCTGTAGGTGCCGGGTTGCAGCACTTCGAGGCAGTGCGGCTGGAAACGCACATCGTCCAGCAGGCGCGTCCAGACGTCGCCGCGCTGAAATTGCGGCGTGGCGATCACCTGCCGCAGATAGTCGAGGTTGGTGGCGATGCCGTGCAAACGGGTCGCCGCCAGCGCCACGCGCAATTTTTCCAGCGCCTGCGCCCGATCGGCGCCGTGCACGATCAGCTTGGCGATCATCGGGTCGTAAAACGCCGACACTTCGCTGCCGGTCGCCACCCAACCGTCGAGGCGCACGTCGTCAGGGAAATGCACCTCGGTCAGCACGCCGGGGCTAGGCTGGAAGTTTTTCAGCGGATCTTCGGCGTAGAGGCGCACTTCGATCGCCGCGCCCTGCGGCGCGCGCTGCAACGCCGCCCAATCCAGCGCGTCGCCCGCCGCCACCTGCAGCATGCATGCGATCAGATCCAGGCCGGTGACCATTTCTGTAACCGGGTGCTCGACCTGTAAGCGGGTGTTCACTTCCAGGAAATAAAACTCGTCGCGCGCGGCGTCATAGATAAACTCTACGGTGCCGGCGCTGCGGTAATTCACCGACTCGCCCAGCGCCACCGCCGCCCGATGCAGCGCCTGGCGAGTCGCCGCCGGCAGGTGCGGCGCCGGCGTTTCCTCCACCACCTTTTGGTTGCGCCGCTGCAGCGAACAGTCGCGCTCGCCGAGCGCCGCCACCCGCCCCTGGCCATCGCCGAAAATCTGCACCTCGACGTGGCGCGCCCGATCGACAAAGCGTTCGATAAAGGCGCCGGCGTCGCGGAAGAATTGCTCTCCCAGCCGTTTGACGCTGTCGTACGCGTCGCGCAGCGCCGCCTCGTCGTCACAGCGCGTCAGGCCGATGCCGCCGCCGCCGGCGGTGCTTTTCAGCATCACCGGGTAGCCGATGCGCGCGGCGGCCGAGACCGCCTGCTCAACGCTCTCCAGCAAGCCGGTGCCCGGCGTCATCGGCACCCCGGCCAACGCCGCCAGCTCGCGCGCCCGGTGCTTGAGGCCGAACTCGCGGATCTGCGCCGCCGTCGGGCCGATAAAGGCGATGCCCGCCGCTTCGCAGGCATCGGCAAACTCGGCGCTCTCGGACAAAAAGCCGTAGCCGGGGTAGATCGCCTGCGCGCCGGTGGCCGCTGCCGCCGCGAGGATCTTGTCGATGCGCAGGTAGCTGTCGGCGGCCTTGTCGCCGCCAAGCGCCACCGCCCTGTCGGCCTCGGCGACGTGCGGCGCATTGCGGTCGGCGTCGGAATAGACCGCCACGCTGGTTACGCCCAGGCGTTTCAGGGTGCGAATGGCGCGGCAGGCGATTTCGCCGCGGTTAGCGATCAGTACGGTAGTAAACATGTTCATGCCCCCTTAACGCTGGCGAGATAGTCGCGCCAGCCGCCAAACTCAGTGATATCCGTCGCGTCTTCCAGCGCCCAGGCTTCGCAGATAAACCCCTTCACCCGCCGGCCGTCCGCCAGCAGCAGCGTGCCGATGCCCAATGGCGCCGGGATTTCCGCCACAAACTCGCCGAAACGGGCCAGCGGGATGTCCCACAGCTCAACGCGGATCGCCGCCCCCTGCGCCGCGCGCGCCAGCCCCGGCTTCGGCGGCTCGGTATCGGCCAGCGCATACAGGCGATAGCAGGGGGCGGTAGCGGTTTGCTCCACCTGCACCGCGTCGCGCTGTGTCAGCTGGACGTTGAGCGGCATGCCGCTAAGGTGAGCGCCCACTACCGCCAGACGCACGTGCCCTGTGGACGGCGCAGGCACAGGCTGCGGCGGCAATGCCCGGCCGATAGCGCCGAGCGGCAAGGCGCTTTGCCGTTGCCAGCGCAGGCCAAACGCCGCCAACGCCCGGTCATGCCAGGCGGGCGCAATCAGGGTGATGCCCGCCGGTAGACCGTCTTCGCGCAGCGGCCCCGGCAGCGCCAGCGCGCTCAGATCGGCCAGGTTGGTGAAATTGGTGTAAGTGCCGAATTGCGAGTTGAACAGCACCGGCTCCTGCGCCATCTCCGCCAGGGTGCGGATAGTGGGCGCGGTCGGCACCACCAGCGCGTCGAACGGCGCCAGCCGCTGGGCGATTTGCCGCGCCAGCTCGGCACGCAGGTATTCCGCCTTATAGGCGTCGCAGGCGCTGTAGCCGAGGCCGTTGCCGACGATGCCGCGCACCACCGGATCGATGGCCTGCGGGCTCGCTTCCAGCACCTGCTCAATGGCTACCGTGCGCTCCGCCACCCAGGGGCCGTAATACAGCTGTTCCGCCAGAGTGCGAAACGGCGCGAAATCGAGGGGTTCCAGCGTGGCGCCGCCCGCCTGCAGCTGCGCCAGCGCACGGTGAAACGCCCGTTCGGCCTGAACGTCGCCGAAAAACTCCAGCTGGGCGGGAACGGCGAAACGCGGCGCGGCGGAGATATCCGCCGGCGCGGTATGCGGATCGGGGCGGGAATACGGATCTGCTTCGTCAAAGCCGCTCGCCAACTCCGCCACCTGCGCCGCATCGGCCACGGTCAGCGCGAAGACCGACACCGTATCGTTCAACCGGCAGGCCGGCACCACGCCGCGGTTGGACAACCGCCCTTTGGTCGGCTTCAGCCCGACGATGTTGTTGAACCCGGCGGGCACGCGCCCCGAACCGGCGGTGTCGGTGCCCAGCGCGAACGGCACCAGGCCGCGCGCCACCACCGAGGCGGAGCCGGAGCTGGAACCGCCGCTGACGTAGCGGCTGTCGAAGCTGTTGACCACCGCGCCATACGGTGAGCGAGTGCCCACCAACCCGGTAGCGAACTGGTCGAGGTTGGTTTTACCGAGGGCGATCGCCCCAGCGGCGCGCAGGTGGGCGACCACGGTGGCGTCCGCCGCGGCCTGATAGGTGAACGCCGGGCAGGCGGCGCTGGTCGGCCAGCCGCCGACGTCGATATTGTCTTTGATGGCGAAGGGCACGCCGAACAGCGGCAGGCGGCTGAGATCGCCAGCGACCGCCTCGAGCCTCTGTGCCAGCTGCCGATACTGCTGCTCGCGCTGCGCCGGCGTAGCGAGATACAGCCAGGCGTTATCGTCTGGGTTCAGCCCGGCGACCAGCGTTTCGATCGTCGCACTGACGCAGGCAAGGCGCTCGCCCGCCGGGCGAGTTTGGTAATGGTGCTGCCATTCACTGAGGGTAAAACCGCACGTTACAACAGGTTCGCTCATCGGCTGAATTCCATCTGGTACACAAGATGGGATTCAACAGAGCAACCGGCGTGCCAATTTTTAATCTCATGATTTCAATAAATTATAATTAAAACTTATGACAGCGACGACGAACGGGCTGCACCAGCGGCGCGCAGCGGAAGAACAAAAAGAGTGCAATAAGGGGATGATGCAGAGGAAAATCGGGGCGACGACACTCGCCGCCCCGGAGGCCGATGTGGCTCAGTCGTTGATGCGTTTCAAACCGACCGGCGTAATGCAGTAGGTCTGCTGCTTGCCCTTCTCCGCCAGCCGCACATGCTGCATTTCGTTGACGATCGCCAAGCGGTTGTCCGGCTCTTCATGCCGCAGATGGATCACCTCACCGCCGTAGCCTGACAGCGGCAGCACCCAGGTTTTAGCCGATTGATTTTGGCTGCCGATGACGTCGTAGCTGAGCAAGGTGTTGCCGTCCGCATCCGTCACGCTGAGGAAGGCGTAGCTGTCGGTAAAGTAGTGGTGAGCAATCCCCGCCGCCAGCGTCACGGTCACGGTTTTCTTCACCAGATCGACGGCGCAGGTCAGAAACTGGCGATCGCCGATCCCTTTGCACGCCACGGTAAACGCATTGCCGACGTTAGCGCCCGGCGGCGTATTGTCGGCCGGCAGGCAATCCCGATAGGTCGCCAACAGTGGCTCACGTTGCGGCTCGGCAAAGGCGCCGATCGCCAGATAGATATCATCCTTGAACGACGACGACGGCGCATAGTAAGCCGGCAGCAGACGGCGTAAACGCTGCGCCGCCTGCTCCAGGCGCGTCAGCAGCGCTTGCTCGGGATCGCCGGACAGCGCCGGGTTTTTCAGCCCGCTGGTTTCGATACGCAGCACGTTGGTTTTGTTTTTGTTATCGATGACGCCGGCCGCCGCCGGATTCAAACGCACCCGGCTCGGCTCCACATGATAAATCTCGATGTCATCACCCTCGGCAAACGGCAGCTCGTCATGACTTAACGTAGCCTGAGTGCCCTGAACCTCTTTGCTGAAGCGCACCGCACCCTGCCGATCGCGCAGCGTCACCCGGGCATAGGTTTCACCCGGGAAGTAGGCGTGCGGCGTGGTGCTGGTCACGTCAACCACCACCGCCCCTTTGGCACGATCGACGACCACGGTGGCGAAGACCGCATCGCTCAGGCCCAACAAGTTGATCTCCTGCGACACGATCGGCGAAGCGGCTTTGCGCTCGAAGCGAAGCGTCACCGCGCTTTTCCCCTGTTTCACCGTCAGGTAACCCGCCGTCGGCCGGTATTTGCGATCTTTACCGGTCGGCAACCGCAGGGTGTAGACGCCGATCGGCAACCCAGCCAGGGCCAGGGTCGGCGCGTCGATACGGACCTTGTGGGCATAGCGCGCCCCTTCCATCAGGACAAGATCCTCACCGTAGATCTGCGCAAAGTCATCGATATCCAGACTCAGGGTGACATCGCCTTTCAGGCCGCTCGCCTTGAGCTGACAGGAATCGACCAGGCGCAGGGAGGAATCCAGCTTCAGCTGTGCCTGCACCGCCGGCAAACTCTGCGCATCCACCAGTTGATACAGCGGGTACACCGCCTTGGCGTGGCTGAACGCGTTGAGGTCGCGCTGCGTTTGGGTGATCACGCCGCCGGTCAGCTCGACGAATGGCGTCACGTCGATTTGCTCGCCGGCCGCGGCGAAGCTTGCCGACAGCAGATCCAGCAAGGCATGTTCGGACGGCACGAAGCCCGCCGTGTTGCAGCTTTGACGATACCGCTGATTAAAGTGCGTGAAGGCGTTCTTGCCTGCCTTGTCAACCATCAGCATCGCGAAGAACAGCTTGGAGCGCAGATCCCACTGGTTGAGCGGCGTGCCCTGAGCGATCAGATCGACGATTTTCTTCTCGACGCCGGCCGCGTTGCCGTAGTTATACAGCCACCCTTCCTGGTATTTGCGCTCTCCCAGCATCACGTCCTGATAGCAAGCGGCGTAAATATTGTTCCACATCTCACCGGTGGAGAAATATTTGTCGCCCATAAAGTGCCCCTGATAGCCGTGCGCGATCTCATGCAGGCTGCCCCAGTTGCTGTCTTTCGGCGTCAGCCAGAAGCTGCTGACCGAGCTGCTGGTTTCCGCCGTCCAGCGGCCGCCGTAATACGCGGCGCCGGCGCCGTGTTTATCGGCCTTCATAAAGTAGCGGTTGCGAATATTGCGATCGGACTCATGTTCAGCCTCGAACGAGACGCCGGTCAGCGCATTGTAGAAGGTGAAAATGCGGTCGTAGTAGGCGATCAGCCCGTCGATGTTTTTCGCTTCGCCCAGCGACTTCAGCGCCGGTTTACTGATTTTCGGCACCAGCAACACGGCGTATTCCGCATCGATCAGGGCAAACTCGGCGTCCCGATCGTCCCAGCGGGCGAAGAATGTGGCTTCGTTTTCGCCACGCCGATAAACCGGCAGCGCTTTCGCCGTGTCCGGATACTCGAACTCCAGCGCCGGTTCGCCCTGCCCGTACGGCGTATCGATAAACGGCACCGAGACGGCATTGACCTGGGCCTCGACCCAGCTCGCGCCGACGCTGAATTCAGCCTCCGTTTTGCTGTCGTCATTCAGCAAGCGCAGCGTGAGCTTGCCGGTAAACGCCGCGTTGGTCTGCCGCACTCGCAGCACCTGCCCGGCGGCGAGAATGATGCCCAGGTGCTGGCGATCGTGATCGATACCTTTGCTCATGCCTGCCGCATCCAGCCAGACCGGCCGAGTCAACGTGTAAAGTGATTGGGTTTTCGTGATGGTTGGCATCCTGCTTTCCTCATGGTTTGGGTGATTGAATTGACCATGAGAAAGTAACCGGACGGGCGGCACGCCCTCCATCGATGACGGGTGGCTGAGGGCCAGTACAACAACGGCGAGCGGGAGAGCGGCAATAAAAAAGGCGCAACCTTGCGATTGCGCCTGATGTTCGGTGAACGCTGCGCGTTACTCGCCGCGAACGCGCTGCGCCAGCCCTTTGAGGAAGTAGCGCAGCATCTGATCGCCGCACGGGCGGTAGTTCTTGGTACCCTCTTTGCGGAACAGCGCGCTCAGCTCCGGCTTGGAGATGCGGAAGTCCACCGCGGTGAAGATCTGGTGCATGTCGGTGTCTTTCAGCTCGAACGCCACGCGCAGCTTTTTCAGCACCAGGTTATTGGTGATCGGCAGCTCAACCGCCGGCGCCGGGAACTTGTCGTCCTTGCCGCGCTTGAAGAACACCAGGCCGTTGAGGAAGTGCGCCATCACTTCGTCCGGGCACTTTTCGTAGCCCGGCTCGCCTTCTTTGATCACGTAAGCGTCCATCGCCGACACCGCCACCTCGAAATCGTCCAGTTTGATAATCTCGACCATTTTGGCGTTATTAATGCTCAGCATATAGCGCACGCTGCGCAGCACGTCGTTGTTCATCATGGGATTGCATTGCCTTTACTTGTCTAACGGGGACGTGCGCATTGTAAAAAAATGCCCCATACCCAAAATAATTGGAGTTGCATCGCGGCGGCAAATTTGTAAGCCCCCCGGAGCATAGTTAACTATGTGACCGGGGCGCGCAAATGCAGCCAACAAAGAGGCAGCTCCAAGTATGACGGGTATGGCCGCACACCTTGAATGTGCGGCAGTATAGGGATCGGCAAGGGGTTTCTCAATCGATTTGGCTTTTTTGCTGATACAGCGGGATGTCTTCGCCGATGATGTACTTGTTGCGCAGCATCGACGAGACCTTGTCCATGATCATCACCACCACCACCAGGATCAGGGTGATGAACATCACCACGTCCCAGTTCCACAGCCGCATATTCTCCGCATACACCAGGCCGATGCCGCCGGCGCCGACGAAGCCCAGCACCGCCGCTGAGCGGGTGTTGGACTCGATCTGGTACAGGCTGAGCGCCAGGAAGGTGGGGAACGACTGGGTGAAGATGCCGTAGCGGTGCTTCTGCAACCCGTTGGCGCCCACCGCCGTCAGGCCGCGGCTGGGGGACTTGTCCACCGCCTCATGGCCTTCGGCGTACAGTTTGCCCAGCAGCCCGACGTCCTGCATCACGATAGCCAACACCCCGGCCAGCGGCCCCATGCCGACGGCGCGCACGAAGATCAGCCCCCAGATCGCCATGTCGATGCCGCGCAGCACGTCCAGCAAGCGGCGCACCAGCACGGAGATCGGCCGCAGCAGCGGCGTCGACATCACGTTGCGCGCGGCGAAGAACGACAGCGGCAGCGCGATCAGCGACGCGGTGATGGTGCCGGCGAACACAATGGCGATGGTGATGCCGATCTGCTGGAAGTAGTACATGAACGGCCAGTTGGCGAAGTCGTGCCAGACGAACATGCGCAGGAAATAGCGCCCCAGCTGCTGGCAGCCGTTGATAAACTGCGGCCAGCTAATGCCGAAGACCAGGAAGAAGAACACATAGTACAGCACGATCGCCAGCGCGATCAGGCCGACGGTGCGCAGGTAGCGCCCCTGCTGCGCGAAGATCGCCGGATGCTGCTGTTTCAACTGGCGCAGCGTTTCCGCCGATGCCGGAGTGCCCGCTATCATTTTGCCCCCTCCACCACACGCTTGCGCAGCTCGCCCGACACGTAGTCGAGCACGGAAACCACCACGATGATCAGCAGCAGCGTCATGCTGACCTGATCGTAACGGTCGAGTTTAATGTTGGTCATCAGCTCCTGGCCGATGCCGCCCGCCCCCACCAGCCCCAAAATGGTCGACTGACGAAAGTTGATCTCCAGCCGCATGAAGCTGTAGGAGAGAAACACCGGCTTCACCTGCGGCCACAGGCCAAAGCGCATGCGCTGCAGCGGCGTGGCGCCGCAGGCCGCCAGCCCGCGCACCGGCTTGTTGGAGGCGGTTTCGATCGATTCGTAGAACAGCTTGGTCAGGCTGCCGATGGTGTGCAGCGCCAGCGCCAGGAAGCCGGGAATGGCGCCGATGCCGAACGCCATCACGAACATCACCGCCCACGCCAGCTCCGGCATGGTGCGCAAGAACGCCACCAGCGTGCGGATTGCCAGCCGCACCGAGGCCGGGGTATAGGTATTGCCGGCCGCCAGAAACGCCAGCACGGTCGCCACCAGCACCGAAAAAATGGTCGCCGCCAGCGCTAGCTGCAGGGTCTCCCAGATCAGCGGCAGCTGGATGTTCAGGCGGTAACCCCAATAGGCCAGCGAACCTTCGGTGCGCCCATCGGCGAACAGCAGGTGCCAGTGCAGCGTCGGCACGGTTTCGACCAGGTAGTCGAAGAAGTGCGGAATAGACACCCAGACGGTGTGCAGGTTGAACTCGGCGAGGTTGCCGGCGCCCAGGTACAGCACCACCAGCCCGAGCGACCACAGCAGCGCTTCGCGTTTTTGCTTGCTGCGGATCCGTTGGTAATAGTGTGCGAAATCGGTATTCAAAGCAGGTCTTCCATCTTGATGGAACAAGGGGTTCAGCACGCTGAACCCCTTCATTCGGACGGCCGAGGCAGCCGGGAATTAACGGTCGCCTTTGGTCAGCTCGCGCTTCATATCGATGATGGTCTGGTATTCCGCCAGGGTAGTGTCGCCGATGTGCTGTTTGCCGCCCATCGCTTTGATAAAGCACTGGTGATCGTCTTTATCCAGCTTCTTGATGGCGGTGACCACTTTGGCTTTGAAGTCGGCCGGCAGCGAGTTGCTCACCAGGATCGGGCCGTTCGGGATCAGCGGCGACTGCCAGATGATGCGGATCTGTTTCATCAGGTCCGGGTGATCCATGCGGATCATGCGGGTGAACGCGCCGCTGGTGTAGCCGGTGTTGTAGTCGCCGATCATCGACGCCCAGGTCACCGCGCCTTCGAACTGGCCGTTCAGCACGCCAAGGATATCCTGCTCGTGGCCGCCGGAGAAGGTGACGCTGGAGAAGGTGTTGTTGTATTTGTTGTCGACCGTGCCGCCGAACAGCTTTTTAAACGCCTGATTCGGGATCAGGAAGCCGGAGGTGGAATCCGGATCGGCGAAGCCGATGGCCTTGCCCTTCAGATCTTCCAGTTTCTGGTACGGGCTGCCGGCCTTCACCACCACCACCGAGTGGTAGCCGCGCGACTGGTCGACGTCGTCGACCGCGATGCCGACGATGTCCACCGCTTTCGGATCCTTGATGTAGACCGAAGCGAACGATGACGGCGACATGCTCAGCACCAGGTCAATCTTGCCGCCCAGCAGGCCCTGGATCACACCGGAATAGTCGGACGAGTTGCGCAGCTTGGTATCGACATTCAGTTCCTTGTCCAGGAACTGCTTCACGCACTGGTTATCGCCGATCTGCTGGGTGGCGTTCTGGCCGCCGAGAATGCCCAGGTTCAGCTCTTTCGGCGCATCCGCTGCGGCAGCATTAAATACCATCATCGCGCCGGCCATCAGGGTGGTCAGACTCAATACTTTTTTCATTAGGTGTGCCTTGTGTGTAAAGGTAAAGGGTAAAGGTCAAAAGTGCTTCAATGGATCTGATTGGCTTCTTCGCCATACAGCTGGTGCAGGATCCGTTCGTTCAGTTGCGAAGGATGCCCGTCAAACACGATCTTCCCGTGGGCGATGCCGATCACCCGCGAGCAATACTCTTTCACCAGTTCGACCGAGTGCAGGTTCACCATCACCGCGATGCCGTCTTCGCTGATTTTCTGCAGCGCGTCCATGATGCGGCGGGTGTTTTTCGGATCGAGCGACGCGACCGGCTCATCGGCCAGCAGGATTTGCGGGTTTTGCATCAGCGCGCGGCAGATGGCGACGCGCTGCATCTGGCCGCCGGAGAGGTGCTCGGCGCGCTGCAGCGCGTGCGGCAGCATGTTGAGCCACTGCAACAGCTCGATGGCGCGAGCGCGGTCGGCGTCATCGAACAGTTTGAAGAAGGATTTCAGGGTGGAGGTGTGGCTCAGGCGCCCCAGCAGCACGTTGGTCATCACGTCCAGCCGCGGCACCAGGCAGAAGTCCTGGAAGATCATGCCGCAGCGCGCGCGCCATTGGCGCATCTGGCGGCCGGCAAGCTGGGCGATATCCTGCGCTACGCCATCGTCTTCGAAGTGCAGCATCTCGCCGCAGCTGGAAGGAATGGTGCCGTTGAGGGTATGCAGCAGCGTGGACTTGCCTGCGCCGGAGCGGCCGATCACCGCCACGAACTCGCCGGCGTGCAGATCGAAATTGATGTCATCCAGCACGCGCTGCTGCGCTTTATAGGCCTTGCCGAGTCCCTTTACCGATAATACTTTGCGGGATGCGGCGGCGTGCTGCCCTGGAAAATCGTGCTGTGCCAATTTTAACAGTGCCTGAGCCATATGATTTCTCTGGTTTCAGTGGCTAATCATTATGGGCACCTATTAACGGATAAGTTTATGACAGTGGGATGATCGTTTTATGGCCGGGGCGTGACGCGTGCCGCCCCGGCGTGCGCATCATTCCAGGCTAAAGAAGTCCAGCCCCAGCGCCATCTTGACCTGCTGCAGCGTCTGCTGGCTGACCTGATGCGCGCGGCGGGTGCCGTGCTGCAGGATACGCGTTAGCTCGCCTTTATCGGCAATGAATTCGGCGCGGCGGGTGCGGATCGGCTCGAGCAGGCTCTGCAGGCAATCCTCCAGCAGCCGTTTGATTTTCACGTCCCCCAACCCGCCGCGCCGATAGTGCGCCTTCAGCTCCGCCACCAGTGCGGCGTCTTCGCAGAAGGCGTCCAGATAGGTGAACACCATGTTGCCCTCCACCCGGCCGGGATCGCTGACGTTGAGATGGCCAGGATCGGTGAACATGCTCATCACCGCCTTGTGAACCTCGTCGGCTCCGGCGCCAAGCGGGATGGCGTTGCCGCGCGATTTCGACATCTTGCCCTGCCCGTCCAGCCCCGGCAGACGCCCGACGTTGCTCAACAGCGGCTGACACTCCGTTAATATCGGTTGGCCAACGATGTGGTTGAAGCGCCGCACGATCTCGTTGGTTTGCTCCAGCATCGGCAGCTGATCCTCGCCGACCGGCACGTGGGTGGCGCCGAAGGCGGTGATGTCCGCCGCCTGGCTGACCGGATAGATCAGAAAACCGGCCGGCAGGCTGCGGGCGAAATCCTTCTCGGCGATTTCGTTTTTCACCGTCGGGTTGCGTTCCAGCCGCGCCACGCTGACCAGATTGAGGTAGTACATCGTCAGCTCGGCCAACGCCGGCAGCGCCGACTGCAGGCAGATCGTGGTCTTGTGCGGATCGATGCCGACCGCCAGATAGTCGGCCACGACATTGAGCACGTTGGCGCTGATTTTTTGCGGGTTGTTGCCGTTGTCGGTCAGGCCCTGCAGATCCGCCACCATCACCGTTTGGTTATGCTGGTGCTGCAGTTCGACGCGTTGGCGCAGCGAGCCGACAAAGTGACCTAAATGCAGTGGGCCGGTAGCGCGATCGCCGGTAAGAATGGTGTAGCTCATGACAGTGCTCCTGAAGGTCTGTAGACCGCCGGATCAACGCCACAAAAGATAATGCCGCCAAACCGGCGGCATTAAAAAGAGATGTGAATACTCGTGCCGCCTCAGAAGAGGCGCCACCATGACTGATTGTGGGTGGAGTGCATCGATATATTCATGCCATCAAGGTATACCCGCAGCGGCAATGCGTCAATAGCCCGCCGCCGGCGCGTAAGAAGGCGTTACACTCCGGCATTTGCGTTCCTGGCCCGGCGCGCTAGGGTAAAACCTTCAACCTGAAAAAGGAGCGCATGATGAAGATCGGATTTGCCGGACTGGGTGGGATGGGCAGCGCCATGGCAACTAACCTGGTGCAGGCGGGCTTCGCGTTGACGGTATGGAACCGCTCGCCGCAGGCGGCGCAGCCGCTGGTAAACGCCGGCGCGCGGCAGGCCGAACGGCCAGAACAGTTGGCCGATGCCGACGTGCTGATCACCATGCTGGCCGACGATGCCGCCACGCAACAGGTGGTGGTGGACAGCGGATTGCTGCAGCGGATGAAACCGGGCGCGCTGCATATCAATATGGCGACCATCTCGGTCGAGCTAGCCAAACGCCTGACGACGCTGCATGCGGAACACGGCATCGGCTATCTCGCCGCACCGGTGCTGGGGCGGATCGACGTGGCCGCCGCCGGCAAGCTGAATATTCTGGCAGCCGGCGATAGCGAACGGCTGAAGCAAGCGCAGCCGCTGTTCGATGCCCTCGGCCAGAAAACCTGGCACTTCGGCGCCGACCCGGCGCAGGCCAACGTGGTCAAAATCGCCACCAACTTTACGCTGGCCAGCGCCATTGAAGCGATGGCGGAAGGCAGCGCGCTGGTGCGCAACTACGGCGTTTCCGGCGCCGACTACCTGCAGATGCTGAGCAGCACCGTCTTCGCCGCCCCGGCTTACCAGGGCTATGGTGCGCTGATCGCCGCCGAGAAGTATTCACCCGCCGGATTCCGGCTGGCGCTGGGGCTGAAGGACGTCGGGCTGGCGCTGGCCGCCGGCGCCGACAGCCATACGCCGATGCCGTTCGCCGGAGTGCTGAAGGACAACTTCCTCGACGCGATGGCGCAAGGGGATGCGGATCTGGACTGGGCCGCGCTGGCCAAGGTGGCGGCGCGGCGGGCGGGCCTGAAATAACGAACGGGGGCGCTGGCCCCCGTTTTCCGTTCTCAGAACACGATGTCCGCTGCGGGCACGGCGCGGATCGGCACGCCGAAGCTGTCGATATTCGACAGCGTCTCGTTATGGTGGGTACGGATCAGCAGGCCGTCGGCATAGGATTTGTCGTGGCAGGTGTGGGCATCCGCTGCCAGCGTCACCGGATAGCCGTGCGCCGCGGCGCTGCGCACCGTGGAATCGATGCAAAACGGCGTGGAGTAACCGCAAACCACCAACTGCGATACGCCGTTGGCGATCAGCAACGCGCCAAGCGAAGTGCGCAGGAACGAGTCCGGCGTGGTTTTATCCACCCGATGGTCGCTTGGCGCCACCTTCAGCGCCGCGAGCACTTGCCAGGCGGCGCTGCCGTGCGGCAGCTCGTCGTCCGGCGTATGGTGCTGAATGATGACAACCGGCACGCCCGCCCGGCGGGCGCGCTCGCTCAGCTGATTAATGCGCGTAACGGTGCCCGTGGCATCCGCCGGCGGCGGCGTAAACAATCCTTCCTGCACATCGATAATCAACAGCGCGGTGGTCATGGCGGCTCCCGAAGATTAAGCCGCGTCAGCACACCGGCTGGCGCGGGCGGAAAATATGATCGACGCCCTGCTCACGCAACCGGTTCACCAGATCGTGCCCGCCGTTCGGCGTGGCGTGCGCCAGCTGGCGCTCGGCGGTAAACACCGGGCTGGCCCAAAACAGGTTCACCGGGTCGCCGTACTGCTGCGGCAGAGTCAGGTGCGCGTGATGCGGGTAGAAGGACGACGATAAAATATAGCCCTCGTAGCCCAGCGGCGCCACGTCCGACTCCAGCGTATGCCCTTCGCCGATCCAGGTCAGCCGCGCCCAAGGCGCGTGCGCGAAACCGGCCAGCGCGCTGGCCATCTGCACCGCGTTGTCTTCGGTCATGTATTGGCTGTCGATGGCGATCGCCATCTCCATGCGGCGATAGCGCGAAGCCTCGTCGTTGAACAGAATCTCCACCCACGGCATCGGCCGAATGCTGACGCCCATGGTGAGGAAGTAATAGATGCCGTCGCGCTCATGCTGGGTGATGGCCATCGGCGGCCACTTGCCCTGATCGATGGCGTAGTATTTTACCGAAGGGCCGAAATGCGGCTCATAGCGCGCCTGAAAATCGCGCTGCATCTTCGGCCACGGGTTGCCCTCTTCACGCTGCCAGCTGCGCCAAAACTGGCGGGTGCTTTCCGCCTGCGCATATTGCGTGTTGGTCGAGGCCGAGCCGAGCGGATAGGCCAACGGGCTCTCCTTGATGCAGCTGGCCGAATAGCACACCGAATGGTCGATATACAGGCTCCAACCGGGGATCACCGCCAGCAGCTGGCCGTAATACCACAGGGCCGCACCGTCGTCGCTTTCGCTCCACACCACCATCAACCCTTCCGGGTTCAGCGGCGCTTCCCCTTCCAGGTTGCGGCAAAATTCCGCCGCCAGCATCGGCGGCTGCCCCTGCTCCAGCGCGGCGCGATCTTCCTGCAGCGGCGCGGCGGCCAGATTGCGCAGCCAACAGGCGCGCACCTGATAGCGATCGCTGTAGGCTTCGGCGGGATAGATATAAAAATAGGCTGCCCGGTGATCTTGCTGAACCACCGCGACCAGCGTCTGGTTCTCATTGCTGACTTCAGCAAGTACGTATGACTCGTTCATATCACCTCAATAGGGTCAGGGCGCGGCAGAATCGGCTGCGCGCAAAAAATGGAATGTGGCTTTGCCCCCAAGTGTAAAACGCATTACTGGCCGGATCACCCGTAAAAGTCTCAAAAACGGCCGTAAACGAAGATAAACAAAGGTTAATTATAGCGGCTGCGGCTCATGACGGCTGAGTGATGCGCCGCACCGCGCGCTGATAGGAACCGTTGCGCATCGACGCGCCCAGCACTTTGCCGAGGCCTGCAGCCCCCGTTCGCACCAACCGCCGCCGCAACGCGCCCGGATGAAAGCCGAACTGCCGCTGCGCCCAATCGGGCAACAGATCGATGCCCGCCTGCATCACCACCCCGCCGAGCGGGCGCGCCAATGCGCTAGGTGCCGGCGCTTTCAGCAGAATGCGCGCCACCTCTAGCGTGCGTTCATCGCAGACCAGCTGCGGCCGCATCGCCTGCAGGTACTCTTCGACCTCCGCGCAGGACTGAGGAATGGCGGTCGCCCCCAGCGCGGCGGCCACGCGCGCCGCTTCGCGGTAGTATTGATCCTGCAAATCGCGGGAAAGATGCGGGTTACGGTAGCGCAGGTGGCTGGCCAGAAAACGGCTGCTCTCCGCCACGTGCACCCAGGTGAGCAGCGCCGGATCGCTGGCGGCATAAGGCGTGCCGTCGCTGCCGACGCCGGTCACCCGCAGATGGATGGCTTTGACTTTGGCGATCAGCCGCTCCGCCTCGGCGGTCGGGCCGAAGGTGGTGACCGACACGAACTGGCTGGTGCGGCGCAGGCGGCCAATCATATCGTCGCGGAAGTTGGAGTGATCCCATACGCCGGCCAGCGCCAACGGGTGCAGCATTTGCAACAGCAAGGCGCTGACGCCGCCGCACAGCATCGGGGTGAAATCGCGGTGTACCTGCCAGATGACCGACTGCGGGCCGAACAGCCCCGGATCGCCGGGCGGATTCTCAAAATCGACGCCGCCGAGCGCCAACCCGGTCAGGCTGAGCACCTGTTTTTCTATCGCTGCGCGTACCGCTTCCATCCTGCCGCCCTCTTGCTCATTCAGCGGCCAGTGTATCACGCGGCGAGCGCCTCATTGCGCCCTGCGGCGGTTGAAAGCATTAACTTACTGAATTACAGTTGTTATACCGCTTGCAACTAGGCGGGCCTATTCGATCCACTGCAGAGGCGCTTTGCAGGGCGTTAACCCACGTTAATTCGGCACTAACCCCACAAAACCTCTATCTAGTTTCTTTTCCTTCAACTTAGATAGCAGAGAGTTCGATGATTACCATCAGAGCACGCGCGGCGGAAGACAACGCGCAATTGGCAGATATCTGGCTGCGTTCGGTGCGCGCCACTCACCACTTTTTAACCGAAGACAACATCGCACAGCTGTTCCCGCTGGTGCTGAACGATTACCTGCCGGCGGTCAACGTTTGGGTGGCCGAAGAGCGGCCGGGGCATCCCTGCGGCTTTATCGGTCTGAACGGCAACAAGGTGGAGATGCTGTTTATCGACGCCGATCAGCGCGGCAAAGGGGTGGGCAAAGCGCTGCTGACCCACGCGGAAACGCTGCACGATGAGCTGCAGCTGGACGTGAACGAGCAAAATCCGCAGGCCAGCGGCTTCTACCGCCACTACGGTTTTGTCATCACCGGCCGCTCGCCGCTCGACGGCCAGGGCAACCCGTTCCCGCTGCTGCACATGAAGCTGGAAAAACGCTAGCCCTCCACCGGCCGCCCAGCGGCCGGTTTTCTCCCCCCCATGGCGCCCGCCGTTTAATATATCAAATCAGAATAAGTAATAGATTTTACATTCTTCCTGTCACTATCAACCCTCGGTAGGATTGCCCGGTATTCACCCGCAACAGAGGTTCCGTCCGCCACTTCCCGCCGGGTCGTGCCCCGCCGAAAAGCCGAACGATCCCTGTCCGGCGCAACGCGCTCCGGACGGAATGCTGTGATGTATCGATAAGGATCCGCTTCGTTATGATCGTTCTTTCGAACGTTTGCAAAACTTTTGACAGCGCACAGGGCCGCGTCGTGGCGGTAGACGACGTCAGTCTGGCGGTGGACGCCGGGCAAATTTACGGCATCATCGGCTACAGCGGCGCGGGCAAAAGCACGCTGATCCGCCTGCTCAACGGCCTGGAAACGCCCACCAGCGGCCGCATTGACGTGGGCGGTTTCGATATTGCCCGCGCCAAAGGCAGCCATCTGCGCCAGGCACGCCTGAAAATCAGCATGGTGTTCCAGCACTTCAACCTGCTGTGGTCGCGCACCGTCAGCCAGAATATCGCTTTTTCCATGCAGATCGCCGGCGTGCCCAAGGCGCAGATTGCGCCGCGCGTGGCGGAACTGATCGCGCTGGTCGGCCTGCAGGGGCGCGAAAACGCCTATCCGTCGCAGCTCAGCGGCGGCCAGAAACAGCGCGTCGGCATCGCCCGCGCGCTGGCCAATAACCCGAGCGTGCTGCTGTGCGACGAAGCCACCTCGGCGCTCGATCCGCAAACCACCGACGCCATTCTCGACCTGCTGCTGGACATCAATCGCCAGCTGAAATTGACCATCGTGCTGATCACCCACGAGATGCACGTGGTGCGCAAAATCTGCCACCGCGTGGCGGTAATGGAAAACGGCCGCATCGTCGAAGAAGGCCCGGTGCTTGACGTGTTCACCCGGCCACAACAGCCGATCACCCGGCAATTCGTCAAACAGGTGTCGCAGTATGCGGACACGGAAGAGAGCTTCAATCCACTGCTCACCGCTCATCTGCCGGGGGCGATTTTCAAGCTGACCTTCGTGGGCGTGCAAACCCATCAGGCGGTGATCTCCGAAGTGATCCGGCGCTACGCCCTGACCGTCAACATTCTGCACGGCAAGATCAGCCACACCCTCAACGGTTCGTTCGGCGAACTGTACATTCACGCCGAAGGCAACGAACAACAAGTCGCCGACATGCTCAGCCTGCTGCACGAAAGAGATATCGCCGTCGAGGTTATCCAACATGATTGAATCCCTGTTCCCCCACCTGCGCCTGGACCAACTGTGGGACGCCACCTGGGAAACGCTGTACATGACCGGCATCGCCGGTTTGGCCACGCTGGTGCTGGGCATCGTGCTCGGCGTGCTGCTGTTTTTAACCTCGAAGGGCCAGTTGCTGCAGAACCGGGCGGTCTACTCGCTGATCTCCGTACTGGTCAACGTCTTCCGCTCCATTCCGTTCATCATTCTGATCGTGCTGCTGATCCCGTTCACCAAGTCGCTGATCGGCACCATTCTCGGTGCGGACGCCGCCCTGCCGGCGCTGATCGTCGGCGCCGCGCCGTTCTACGCCCGGCTGGTGGAGATCGCGCTGCGCGAGGTCGATAAAGGGGTAATCGAAGCGGCGCGCTCGATGGGCGCCAAAAACCGCACCCTGATTTTCCGCGTATTGCTGCCGGAGAGCTCGCCGGCGCTGGTTTCCGGCATCACCGTCACCCTGATCGCACTGGTGAGCTACACCGCGATGGCCGGGGTGATCGGCGCCGGTGGCCTGGGCAACCTGGCCTATCTGGAAGGCTTCCAACGCAACCACAGTGACGTGACGCTGGTGGCGACGCTGACGATCCTGCTGATCGTTTTCGTCATTCAGTTCATTGGCGACACCCTGACAAGAACGCTCGATAAACGTTAATTAACCAAGGAAAACGATGATGAAAAAGCACCTACTGATGTTGGCTTTCGCCTCTGTCGCCACCCTCGCCTCTTACGGCGCCGCCGCGGCGACCAAGCTGGTGGTCGGCGCCTCCAACGTGCCGCACGCCGAGATCCTCGAACAGGCCAAACCGATACTGGCGAAGGAAGGCATCGATCTGCAGATCAAGCGCTTCCAGGATTACATTCTGCCGAACACCGCCTTGGCCAGCCACGACATCGACGCCAACTACTTCCAGCACGTGCCTTACCTGAACTCGGTGCTGAAAGACCACGCCGACGACAAGAGCTACGACTTCGTCAGCGCCGGCGCGATCCATATTGAGCCTATCGGCATCTACTCGAAGAAGTACAAGAGCCTGAAAGATCTGCCGGAAAACGGCAAAATCATCATGCGCGACGCGGTGGCGGAAGAAGGCCGCATTCTGTCAATCTTTGAACAGCAAGGCGTGATCAAGCTGAAGCCAGGGGTGAGCAAGGTGGATGCACGCATCGCCGACGTGGTGGAAAACCCGAAACACCTGAAGTTCCAGGCGAACGTTGAAGGCGCGCTGCTGCCGCAGATGTACAACAACAACGAAGGTGACGCCGTGGTGATCAACGCCAACTACGCCATCGACGCCGGGCTGAATCCGACCAAGGATCCGATCGCGGTCGAAAGCGGCGAAAACAACCCGTACGCCAACATCATCACCGTGCACAAAGCCGACGTGAACAAGCCGGAGATCGTGGCGCTGGTGAAGGTGCTGCACTCCAAGCCGATTCAGGACTTTATCCGCGAGAAATACCAGGGCGCGGTGATCCCGGTCAACCAGTAGTAGGTTATACGGCCCGGTGAAAACCGGGCCTGTTGTTACACCTTATTGCCAATCTGGCTGAGCCGCGGCCACACCAGCATCAGCGCCTCCAGCAACCGCAACAGATCGCTCCGGCTTGCCCCTTCTCGCGCCTGCACCGACATGCCTTCAATGGTGCAAATGACGTATTTCGCCAGCAGCGCAGTATCGGTTTTCGCCAGCAATTCGCCCTGCTGCACCTTGCGATCGAAGCAGACTTTCAGCGCCGCTTCCTGGGCATGATGTTTTTTGCGCAGCATCTGGGCGACGTCGTCGGAAGCGGACGACAGTGCCGCGGAGGCGCACACCATAAAACAGCCTGACGGCGTATCGGGGTCGGTAAACACTTCGACGGAAGAGCGCACGTAGGCCTCGACGATCTCGGCCACCGGCACATCCTGTTCCAACAGCTGGTTGGTGCAGGTGGTGTATTTTTGCAGATAGCGTTCCACCGCCGCGCGGAACATCCCCTCTTTGTTGCCGAATTCCGCATACAGCGTCGGCGCCTTGGCGCCGGTCACTTCCACCAGATCGGCCAGCGAGGTGGCTTCATAACCGTGCCGCCAGAACAGATCGAGCGCGCTTTCCAGCGCCCGGTCGCGATCAAATTGTTTTGGTCTGCCACGGCTTTTCTTGCCGCAGACCGCTTCATTGATGCTCATCGTTCCTCTCCTATCCCGCTCCACGGCAGGCTTAGCACAAATAACTTAACGATCATTATAAAAAAATATTGCGCGCTCGTCGAGAACCGATTAGCATTTAGTTATCGATCGTTAAGATAATTTAACGAAGCAGATTAAAACCCTCTATTGACCGTTATCAGAAAGGAATTAACATCATGAAAAATTTGAAATTAACCTTAGCAGCTCTCACTCTAGCCAGCGTTTCCTTCGGCAGCTTCGCCGCCGATTTAGTCCAGAACCAACCGGCAGATCAACAGAAAGTGGGCGTCATCACCGTCAGCGGCGCATCCGATCTGACCTCGCTGGAAAGCAGCCTGGCCGCTAAAGCCGATCAGGCAGGCGCAAAATCCTTCCGCATCATCGGCGCCGGCGGTAACAACCAGCTGCATGGCACTGCAGAAATCTATCAATAACAAAGCATTAATCCTGTGGACTGCATACCCTTATTGCTCACAGCGCCAGGGCGTAAAAAAAATTAATTAACGAGCATTAAAAAATACTTGCAATCCGTCAAACCGGCATCTAACATTAAATTATCGATCGTTAATCAATTTAACGACCTTACAAAACAAACATCGTAAAGAACAAAGATAGGAAATAAGACCATGAAAAACCTGAAAATGACCATCGCAGCCATCGCACTGGCCTCCGTCTCCTTCGGCAGCTTCGCCGCCGATCTGGTTAACGCACAACCCGCCGACCTGCAAAAAGCCGGCGTCGTCACCGTCAGCGGCGCGTCCGACCTGAGCAGCCTGGAAAACAAACTGGCGGCCAAAGCCGACGCGGCGGGCGCCAAATCCTTCCAGATCATCGCCACCACCGGTGACAACAAGCTGCACGGTACCGCGATCATCTATAATTAATGGCCAGATAGGCAATCGTGCAAAAGGGCGGCTCAGGCCGCCTTTTGTTTGTTTTGACGCCAACGTTCTGTTGTAAGCTGTAGCGACCTTTTCTTGCTGAGCCGAGCAACGCCATGACTCCCCTGCTGTTTCACAAATATCACGGCCTGGGCAACGACTACCTGGTCTGCCACCGTTCGGTCGCCGATCGTCTGAGCCAGGAACAGATCCGCCTGTTGTGCCACCCGCATTACGGCATTGGTTCCGACGGCCTGCTGATCGACAGCGGTGACGCCGTCAATCCCACCCTGCGCATCATCAACCCGGACGGCTCCGAAGCGGAGAAAAGCGGCAACGGCCTGCGTATCTACGCGCGCTATCTGTTTGACAACGAGCGCGTAGGGCATCAGCCGTTTCTGGTGCACACCGCCGGCGGCGACGTGCGTTGCCAGGTGGCGGAAGACGCGCATCAGATAACCGTGGAGATGGGGCGCGCCAATTTCAGCCCGGCGGCGCTGCCGGCCTTGATCGATCTGCCGGAGGCGCTGAACTATCCGCTGCCCCTGAAGGAGGAGACGTTAAGCGTTTCGCTGGTGTCGATGGGCAACCCGCACTGCGTGGTGCCGGTGGAAAAACTGGATCTGGCGCAGGTGCATCGGCTGGGACCGCAGATTGAGCGCCATCCGCTGTTCCCGAAACGCACCAATGTACAACTGGTGGAAGTGGTCGATCGCCAGACGCTGCGCATCGGCATCTGGGAGCGCGGCGCCGGCTTTACCCTCGCCTCCGGCAGCAGCAGCTGCGCCGCCGCCAGCGTGATGCGCAAGTTGGGACGAGTCGGCGATCGGGTTAGCGTGCGGATGCCGGGCGGCGAACTGCAGATCGCCTTCAGCGGCGATTTTCAGGTCAGCATGCGCGGGCCGGTGCATAAAATCGCCACCCTGACTCTGGACGAAGATTGTTTTGCCGGCGGTGCGGGGCTGTTTACGGGATCCACCCCAGCAGCCGGAACCACAGATAATCCAACGGCACCAGCAGTGCGAAGCTAAGCGCGGCCAACAGCAGGCACAGCTTTAGGCCTTCGCGTGCCGGCACTTTGCCCATCCCCATCGCCACCACGATCGGCGAGGCCTGATACGGCAACAGCGGTGTGGCATAACCGATCACCTGGGTCATCAACACCGTCAGCAGCGGCAGGCCGCTGCCCGCGGACAGCGCCTGCGCCAGCGGGGTAAACAGCGCCGGCACGCCGTTGGCGGTCACCACGAAATTCAACAGCGCGGTGATCCCCACCAGCGAACCGAATGCGGTAAACGGCTTGCCGTGCAGATCCGGCATCATCGCCAGCAGCGCGCCACCCAACCGATCGCCGAGCCCCGAGTGGCTGACCAATGCGGTCAGCCCCAGGATCCCCGCCACGTAAATGCAGGTGCGCACGTTAACGCCGGCGGCGAACTGTTCGCCGTTGAGAAAACCGATGCGCGGCAGCAGGCAGACGCAGGCCGCTGCCAACCCTATCCAGGCCGGGGCGATGCCGTGCCAGCTGTCGGTCATCCACAGCAACACCGTCATGCCCAACAGCGCGATCAGTCGCCACTCGGCGGCACTGAGCGGCGTTTGCCCCGCCTCGGCCACCACCGGTTGCGGCCGCGCCCGGAACAGGCCGCAGATGCACAACGTCAACAATGCGCCTTTGGCCACCCCGAGCACCGGGGCATGCAACAGCAGATAAGAGAGATAGGCGAAGTGGCTGCCGTAGGCGCTTTCCGCTGCGCCGCTCATCACCAGGTTGGGCACGTTGGCCGGCAAAATGCTGGCGGAGAGCTGGAAGGTGCCGAACCCCACCGCCAGCGCCAAACCGATGCGGCCGCGCGAGCCTTCCGCCAGACCTGCGCGATCGGCCAACGCCATGACGATCGGCATCAGCAGCGTAATCCGCCCCATGTTCGAGGGCATGACAAACGCCAACGCGTAGCTTATCGCCACCACGCCGCCCACCAGGCGCGGCCAGGAACCGGCCAGATGCGGCAAGAGCCGGTTGGCCAGGCGATCCGCCAAGCCGGTGCTGCGGATGGCGCTGCCCAACACGAAACCGCTGAGCACCAGCCAGAATGCGGAGGACGCGAAACCGGAAAAGGTCACCGCAGCGGGCGCCAGCTGCAATACCATCACCGCCGCAAAGAACAGCAGCGCGACCAAATACTCCGGCAAGCGGGCGCTGGCCCATAGCGCGATGACCACCAGCGTGACCAGCGCGGACAGCGCCATGGGATCCCCCAACATAGTTTCCTCCCTGATAAAACGTTGTGATTGTTATCAAACGGTTAACAGGGTGACACAAGGCGCGGGCGTTAACCTTGAAACCGCTCACATATCGTCGTTCTGCAGGTTTTTCAGCATGCACACATTACAGCCGTGGTGGCCGGTATTGCCGCGCCGTTCCGTCAACAGTGTGAAACCCAGCGCGTAATACAGCCCAATCGCCTCTTTCAACTGTTCGGTGGTTTCCAGATAGCAATAGCGATACCCTGCCGCCCGCGCCGCCTTCAGCGCCTGCACCACCATATAGCGCGCCATGCCCAACCCACGCACACCGGGTTTGAAGAACAGTTTTTGCAGTTCGCAATAGCCGGGCTCTTCGCCGGCCAGCGGCGCCATGCCGACGCCCCCCACCACCTGCCCGTCCCGCTCCAGCACCCAGTAGCGGCCGCCGTTGTCGTGATACAGGCCGGTCAGCCGATCGAGATCCGGATCGTGCAGGCTGACCCCTTCCATCTTGTCCATGCCGTACTCGCGAAACACGTCGCGAATGATCGCCGCCATCGCCGCATCGTCGCGCGCGGCGATCGGCCGCACCCGCAGGTTGGCGTCGCGCTGTTTGCGCGCGCTGCGCAGCGCCGCGGTCATCTTTTTCATCGCCGCAGTGGTGCTCGCCAGCTCATCGTCATCCAACTGCGCCAGCGCCGCCTGCATAAAACCGTCGGCGTCGCTCTCGATGCCGGCCAGCGCCTTGCCGCCCTTTTTACTCAGCCGATGCAGGTTGTGCCGCTTGTCATCCGGATGATCCACCGTTTCTATCACGCCGGCGGCGACCAGGCTGCGCAGCGCCCGGCTGGCGCTGGCCTTGTCGATGCAAAGCCGGGCCGCCAGCTCGGTGACGCCCAGCGGCTGCTCGCTGACTTCGATCATCAGATGGATCTGCAGCGGCGAAAAGCACGAGCCGTTGCTCTGCTTGTTCAACATGCCGAATTCTCTGACCAAACTGCGCGCCAATGCCCTGAAATCCCTGATGTTCACAATTGATATCCCCAATTAGCTACCGATAAAAAATGAGATTTAGTTGATAGTGTTACCTAATTCTCACTACCTTAACGGATCATCAAGCCGCCATGAACCCCGGTATAACAGAGGAGCTGATGCAAAACGTTACATCACCCAAAACAGTAAACTAATTAATTCAAAAAAATTAGAATAAAAATTCATTAATTTAATGTTTATAAAACAATAAACCAGTTAAAGAACATACAATCGTGAAAAAATCTGAGGGTAAAAGAGAAAATCGATATCAATCCATTGTATTACAATAGGTTACAACAATGTTAATAGCGACATTAATGCCGATATCTTGTTGTAATTTGTTACATATTCATGGCAGGATCGCGGCGTTTCTATAACGGCGACAGCGCTCGTTATATCAACGTCGGGCGCGGGTTGCTCCCGCGCTGTTTTATGCTCATGGAGAGATTGCACACCAATGAAAAAATCACTCGCCGTCTGTTCCGTCGCCCTTTCCGTCACTTTGCTGGCAGGCTGCGCGACCGAATCCTCCCGCTCTTTGGAAGTGCCGAAAGTGGCTTCCTACAACACCACTTATCAGGGCCCACGCAGCCCTATCGCCGTCGGTAAATTCGACAACCGCTCCAGCTACATGAATGGCATCTTCTCCGATGGCGTCGATCGGCTGGGCAATCAGTCCAAGACTATCCTGATCACGCATTTGCAGCAGACTGGCCGTTTCAACGTGCTGGATCGCGCCAACATGGAAGAGCTGAAAACTGAAGCCGGCATTAAAGGGAAAGCACAAACGCTGAAAGGCGCCAACTATGTGATTACCGGCGATGTCACCGAATTCGGCCGCAAAGAAGTCGGCGATCATCAGCTGTGGGGCATTTTGGGCCGTGGTAAATCACAGGTCGCTTACGCCAAAGTCAATCTGAACGTGGTGAACGTACAGACCTCAGAAGTCGTCTATTCCTCTCAGGGCGCCGGTGAATACGAACTGTCCAATCGCGAAATTATCGGTTTCGGGGGCACCGCCAGCTACGACTCCACCCTTAACGGCAAGGTACTGGATCTGGCCGTGCGTGAAGCCGTCAATAACCTGGTTACCGGTATCGAAAACGGCGCATGGCGCCCTGCTAACTAACGGACTAGAAGCAGAAAGATGATAACTAAAAAAATGGGCGGGGCGCTGTTTGCAGTGACCCTGCTGGCCGGCTGCGCCGCGCCGAAAACGCTTTACAATTGGGATGGCTACCAAACTTCTCTCTATCAATACTACCAGCAGGAGGGGCAAAGCCCTGAGCAGCAAATCGCTACGCTGAAAGAGATCGTCGAGAAATCCCGCGCCAAGGATAAAGCCGTACCGCCGGGGCTGCATGCGCAACTGGGGCTGCTGTACAACAAAACCGGCAACGACGGACAAGCCATGAGTGAATTCAACACGGAAAAAACGCTGTTCCCGGAATCGGCACCGTTTATGAATTTCCTGATGGCCAAGGATAAGGGGAGCTTTAAATGAAGCGTGTACTCACTTTCCTCAGCGTTGCCGCCACCCTGTTGCTGAGCGGCTGTGCCAAGCAAACGCCTTATGACTATGCGGCATTCCATGAGAGCAAGCCGAAGTCGATCCTGGTCTTGCCGCCGGTTAATCAGTCGCCGGATGTCAAAGCTAGCCACAGCGTGCTCGCCAGTGCAACCTTACCGCTGGCCGAGGCCGGTTACTATGTGCTGCCGGTCGCTGTAGTGGAGGAAACCTTCCTGCAAAACGGTCTAACCAACGCCAACGACATCCGCGCCGTCAGTCCGAAAAAACTGCACCAGATTTTCGGCGCCGACACCGTGCTGTACCTGGATGTCACGCAATACGGTACCAGCTACATGGTGATCAGCAGTGAAACTCGCGTTACCGTAGCCGCTCGCCTGGTTGACCTGCGCAACGGCAAACAGCTGTGGGCCGGTACCGCCACCGCATCCAGCAACGAAGGCAACAACAATTCCGGTGGCCTGCTGGGCATGGTGATCAGCGCCGCGATTTCACAAATCGCGGATACCATCAGCGACAAAGGGTTCGACATTGGCGCCATCGCCAACACTCGCCTCCTGTCGGCAACAGGTCAGAACGGCGCCATTCTTTATGGCCCGCGCTCGCCTCATTACGCCAGCCAGCGTTAAGCAGTCTCTCGGGCGGCCTTCTCGGGCCGCCTATGTCAAACTTGTCCCTTTTGCCAAAAGTAGCCCATGCTTTAACTGCTCCTTTCCTTCTGGCTAACCGGGACGCTGGCTCATGACGAAAAAAACCACCCTGCTGCAATTCTTCCACTGGTACTACCCCGACGGCGGCAAACTGTGGCAGGAGGCCGCCGAGCGCGCCCTGCACCTTGCCGAACTGGGCATCACCGATCTGTGGCTGCCCCCCGCCTGCAAGGGCGCTTCCGGCGGCTACTCCGTCGGCTACGACACCTACGATCTGTTCGATCTGGGCGAATTTGACCAGAAAGGCAGCGTGGCCACCAAATACGGCGACAAGGCGGCGCTGGAACATGCCGCCACTACGCTGCGCGAACACGGCGTGGGGGTGATCTACGACGTGGTGTTCAACCACAAGCTCGGCGCGGACGAAAAAGAACGGGTACACGTGTTCAAGGTGGACGCCAACAACCGCAACGACATCGACGACCAGGGCTTCGACGCGCTGGCCTACACCCGCTTCACCTTTCCCGGCCGCCAGGGCGTGCATTCCGAGTTTATCTGGGATTACAAATGCTTCAGCGGCGTCGATTACGTTGAGCAGCCGGACGACAAAGGGGTGTTTAAAATCGCCAACGACTACGGCGACGACGGCTGGAACGATCAGGTCGACGACGAGAAAGGCAACTATGACTATCTGATGGGTGCCGACGTGGAGTTCCGCAATACCGCCGTGACGGAGGAGCTCAAATACTGGGCGCGCTGGCTGCTGGACACGCTGCCGTGCGACGGCTTCCGCCTCGACGCCGCCAAACACATCCCCGCCTGGTTTTTCAAAGAGTGGGCGGATCACGTGCGCGACAGCGCGCAGCGCGATCTGTTTATCGTTGCCGAATACTGGTCGCACGACCTCGGCGCGCTGCAACAATACATCGAGTTGGTGGACGGCAAGGTGATGCTGTTCGACGTGGCGCTGCACCTGAAGTTTCATCAGGCATCGAAACAGGGCGACGGCTTCGACATGGCGCAGATCTTCACCGATACCCTGACCGCCGCCGATCCGGCCCACGCGGTGACGCTGGTCGCCAACCACGATACCCAGCCGCTGCAATCGCTGGAAGCGCCGGTGGAACCCTGGTTCAAACCGCTGGCCTACGCGCTGATCCTGCTGCGTGAACAGGGCGTGCCCTGCGTGTTTTACCCCGATCTGTATGGCGCCAGCTACCGCGACAAAGGGCGCGACGGCGGCGAGTACCAGATTGACATGCCGGCGATCCCGGGGTTGGAGAAGCTGATCGCCGCCCGCCAGCGCTTCGCCAACGGCCCGCAAACCGACTACTTCGACGACAGCCACTGCGTGGCCTTCAGCCGCGCCGGCACCGCCGAGGCCCCCGGCTGCGTGGTGGTACTGACCAACGGCAGCGAGAGCGGCAAGACGGTCACGTTGGGCGCCGATTTGGCGTACACCGCCTGGCGCGATTTCCTCGGTAACCGCCAGGAGGAAATCACCACCGACGACCAGGGCAACGCCCATTTCCCGGTCAACGCCGGCAGCGTCAGCGTCTGGGTGCCGACAGGCAGCCTGTGAACGCCCGCCGCCGTGCAATGATGCCGCGGCGGCAAAACTAATGTTTGCCTTTCGGGTCTAACTTACGCTATCAACTGCGCAAGCCATTCACACCGGAGCCTAAATAGGGTACAAGGCTGCATGAAAATTCCAAAACGACTCCAGCCGCTGGTAGATGACGGGTTAATCGACGATGTCATCCGCCGGTTGAAAAGCGGCAAAGAAGCCGACGTGTTTATCGTGCGCTGCGGCGATGAGATCCGCTGCGCCAAAGTGTACAAAGAGGCCGAGAAGCGCAACTTCAAGCAGGCCGTTCACTATCAGGAAGGGCGCAAGGTGCGCAACAGCCGCGACGCGCGCGCCATGAGCAAAGGCTCCAAATTCGGCCGCCAGCAGCAGGAAGAAGCCTGGCAAAACACCGAAGTGGACGCGCTGTATCTGCTGGCCAAGGCCGGGGTGCGGGTGCCGCAGCCGGATATCTGCCTGGACGGCGTGCTGCTGATGGAGCTAATTACCGACGAAGAAGGTCTGGTGGCGCCGCGCCTGAGCGATGTCATCCTGACGCCGGAACAGGCGCGGGCCGATCACGCCCTGATGATGAACTACGCGGTGCGCATGCTGTGCGCCGGGCTGGTGCACGGCGATCTGTCGGAATTCAATGTGCTGATGGATAAAGACGGGCCGGTGATCATCGATCTGCCGCAGGTGGTGGACGCCGCCGCCAACAACCACGCCAAAAGCATGTTCGAGCGCGATATCAACAATTTGGCGGAATATTATGGCCAATTCGCGCCGGAACTGCGCGACAGCCAATACGCCAAAGAGATTTGGGCGCTGTATCAGGAAGGCAATCTGACGCCGGACAGCGCCCTCAGCGGCCGGTTCAGCGAAATCCAGAAGCGCGCCGATGTCGGCTCGGTGCTGGAAGAGATCCAGGCCGCCAGCGAGGAACACCAGCGCCGCATCATGGCGCGCAACGCGGAAGAGTAACGCGCCGCGCTATTCGACGCGAAACACGTCCGGCCGCTGCGGCGTCGCGGCCTCGTGATAAATATCCCCCAGATAGCCGGCGATCTCCTCTTCGCGCAGATCGGCCGGCAGCACGATATCGTGGCTGGGGGCATACTTGCGCTCCGGCAGCGTCACGCGGAACAGCCGCCACTCATCCCCGATGCGCTTCACGCCCAGCAGACGGCCGAACACGTTAAAAATCATCATCCGCCATTCCCCCTCTCGTCGCTTTCAGGCTATAACACTGTGATGCCACCGCAGTGAAAAGGAAAGCGTATGAGTGAAAAAACGCCGCAGTTCTGGCGCGATCCGCAGTTGCCGTTCGTCGAAGCCCGCGCCATCGCGGATGGCCGCCAGGCGTGTTACAGCCTGCACAGCCACGAATTCTTTTCCATCGGTGCCATCACCGGCGGCGTCAGCACCTATGTCAACGGCGAGCGGCGCATGCAGGTTAGCGCCGGCGATCTGGTTGTCATCAACCCGCAGCAGGCGCATGCCTGTAATCCGATCGCCGACCGCCGTTGGTCATACATCATGTTCTATCTCGATCTCGCCTGGATCGGCGCGCTGCAGCAGGAGCTGCTCGGGGGCGAAGGCGAGCGTTTTGTTCCCTTCAGCCAGCCGCACAGCCGCGATCCGGCGCTGTTCCACGGCCTGAATCGGCTTTATGCGCTGCTGACGGATCCGCTGTGCAGCGCGCTGGAAAAACAGATCGCCATGGTGGAGTATTTCAGCGCCCTGCAGCTCGGGCTGGGCAGCGGCCGCCAGCCGGAGACACCGCCGCATGCCCGGCTGGAAGCGGCGGCGGCGTTTATCGACGCGCACTGCACCCGGCCGCTGACGCTGGACGATATTTGCCGCGCCGCCGCGCTCTCGCCCTCTTACCTGATCCGCGCCTTCCGCCAGCGTTACGGCATGACGCCGCACGCTTATCTGGTCAATCGCCGCGTGCAGCACGGCCATCGGCTATTGAAAAGCGGCCTGCCGATCGCCGCGGCCGCCAGCGAAAGCGGCTTTGCCGATCAGGCGCACTTTCAGCGCACCTTCAAACAGCTGCTGGCCGCCACGCCCGGCCAGTATCAAAAACCCTCCGCCAACAGATAGCAGGCGCTGGCCGCCAGCAACGCCGCCATCACGCGGTTGAAACGCTGTACGTTGCGCGCCTGCCTGAGCAGGCCGCGCAGCATCGCACCGACATAGGCCCAGCAGGCCACTGAGGCATAGCAAATCACGAAGTAGAGCCCGGCGAATTGCCACAGCAGCCGGATGTCGCCGTCGCCGACAAAAGCGCCGAGGCTGGCCACCGACGCCAACCATGCCTTGGGATTCAGCCATTGCATCAGCGCGCCGTACCAACAGGAAGGCGCCTGCGCCGCGCCGTTGCCCAGCCTGCCGTCGTCAAACGCCAGCCGGTAGGCCATAAACAGCAGGAAGGCCACGCCGGCCCACTGAATCAAGCGGGTCAGCGCCGGCCACAGGATCAGCAGCTGGTGCATGCCCAATCCCAGCAGTAACAGCAACAGGGTAAACCCCAGCGTGGCGCCGAATACGTGACGCTGGGTCGCGCCAAAGCCGAATTGCGCCCCGGCGCTCAATGCGACGATGTTGACCGGGCCGGGGGTGATGGAGGCCGCCAGCGCGAACGCGGCCATGGAAAGGTAGATATTCATGATGGGCACCTGAGAAAATATTCACAGGTGCCAGAGTGCCGGGCCGCGCCGACAACGTATTGAACAGAATTGCCCTGTTCGATTTAGCGCACGGCGACGGCCCGGCGGCGCGGCAGCCCAAAGGTGTTGACCGCCATGCCGGCCAGCACCAGCAATGCGCCGCCGAACTGCGCCGGCGACAGCGCTTCGTCCAGCAGCAGCCAGGCGGCGAACAGCCCGACCAACGGTACCAGCAGCGTCAACGGCGCGACGCGCCAGGTTTCGTAGCGCCCCAGCAGGCTGCCCCACACAGAATAACCGAACAGCGTGGCGGCGAACGCCAGATAGGCAATCGCCAGCCAGGTGCCGACCTGCACATGGCTCAGGCTGGCGAGCACCACCTGCGGGCCGTCGAACAGCCAGCTGCAGGCCAGGAACGGCACGACCGGGATCGGCGCGCTCCACACCACCAGCGACAAAATGTTGCGCTGCGGGAAACCGGCCAGGATCTTCTTGTTGGTCAGGTTGCCCAGCGCCCAGGAAAACGCCGCCGCCAGGGTCAGCAGCAGGCCCGCCAGGGGGACCGCGCCGCTGCCCGGCTTATGCAGGCTGGCCTGCGCCAGCACCAGCATGCCGCCGCTGGCGATAGCAATGCCGACGAAATGGTTGACGCGCAGCTTTTCGCCCATCAGCACGACACCCAACAGCAGGGTGAAGAACACCTGCGCCTGCAGCACCAGCGAGGCCAGCCCCGCCGGCATGCCCACCTTGATGGCGACGAACAAAAACGCGAACTGCGCGAAACTCATGGTCATGCCGTACAGCAACAGCCATTTCCACGGGATCGTCGGGCGCGGAATAAAGAAGATCGCCGGCAACGCCACCAGCAAAAAGCGCATCCCAGCCAGCAGAAACGGGGGCATGCCCTGTAAACCGAACTTGATGACGACGAAATTCACACCCCAGATCACCACCACCAACAGCGCCAACAGCCGATCGCGCAATGTCATCCTCGCCCCGCTTATCCCATTGAAAATTCGCTTTACCTTGCAGATTACAACCAAACCGGGGACATGGACACCGGCAAACGCCGGCGCTTATTCCGGCATCAGGCCGATAAAGGTGGTTTTCTTGCGCGGGCCGGTCATCAGCGCTTCCAGCTTCTCCACGCACTGCAGGTAATGCGGGGTCTGCTTATGCGCCGCCACCGCCTGCTCGTCGCGATAGGCTTCGTAGATGTAAAACCGCGTCGGAATATGCTCATCCTGCAGCACGTCGAAGCGCAGGTTGCCCGGCTCTTCGATCGCCCCCAGATGATTGGCGCGGAAAACGTCGATAAATTCGTCGATTTTGTCCTGTTTAACGTTGATCTCTACCAATGTGACGTGCATGACAGCTCCTTGTTTGAACGGCGCGCCGTAGCATGGCGCTTTCCAACCATAGGTTCATTCCCGTCGATTGCCCTGCCGCAACGGCAATTTTGCCGCCTGGCTCACAAATCGCACCGGCGATGCCCACCCCACCCCCGGCGAGGGAAGACGGCGGCATCTATAGTTAACACTCCTCCCCCTGAGAGCATAGGCTATGGATAACTACTTGATGGCGCTGGATGCAGGAACAGGCAGCATTCGCGCCGTGATCTTCGATTTGGCGGGTAACCAGATCGCGCACGGCCAGGCGGAGTGGCAACACCTGGCGGTGCCGGGCGTACCCGGCTCAATGGAGTTTGACCTCAACCGCAACTGGCAGCTGGCCTGCCAGTGCATCCGCCAGGCAATGCAACGCGCTGGATTGAGCGCTCAGGCGATCCGCGCGGTGGCCTGCTGCTCGATGCGCGAAGGCATCGTTCTGTACGATCGCAACGGCGTGCCGATCTGGGCCTGTGCCAACGTCGATGCGCGCGCCAGCCATGAGGTCAGTGAACTGAAAGAGCTGCACAACCACGGCTTCGAACGCGAGGTGTATCAATACTCCGGCCAGACGCTGGCGCTGAGCGCCATGCCGCGCCTGCTATGGCTGGCGCACCACCGCCCGGACATCTATCGCCAGGCGGCGACGCTGACCATGATCAGCGACTGGCTGGCCAACATGCTGAGCGGTGAACTGGCGGTCGATCCTTCCAACGCCGGCACCACCGGCATGCTGGATCTGACCAGCCGCGACTGGCGGCCGGCGTTGCTCGACTTGGCCGGGCTGCGCGCCGATATTCTGTCGCCGGTGAAAGAGACCGGCAGCGTGCTGGGGCGCGTCACCGAGCAGGCGGCGCAGGAGAGCGGGCTGCTGCGCGGCACCCCGGTGGTGATGGGCGGCGGCGACGTGCAGCTCGGCAGCCTGGGGCTCGGCATCGTGCGCGCCGGGCAGACGGCGGTGCTCGGCGGCACCTTCTGGCAGCAAATCGTCAACCTGCCGGAGCCGGCCATCGATCCGGAGATGAACATCCGCATCAACCCCCACGTCATTCCCGGCATGGCGCAGGCGGAATCCATCAGCTTCTTTACCGGCCTGACCATGCGCTGGTTCCGCGACGCCTTCTGCGCGGAAGAAAAATTGCTGGCGGAGCGGCTGGGGATCGACGCCTACAGCCTGCTGGAAGAGATGGCGGCCAGAGTGCCGCCGGGCGCCTACGGCGTGATGCCGATTTTCTCCGACGCCATGCATTTCAAAACCTGGTATCACGCGGCGCCGTCGTTCATCAACATGTCGATCGACCCGGAGCGCTGCAACAAACAGACGCTGTTCCGCGCGCTGGAGGAGAATGCCGCCATCGTCTCCGCCTGCAATCTGGAACAGATCGCCGCCTTCTCCGGCGTGCAGGCCCGTTCGCTGGTGTTCGCCGGCGGCGGCGCCAAGGGCAAGCTGTGGAGCCAGATCCTCAGTGACGTCACCGGGCTGACGGTGCGGGTACCGGTGGTGAAAGAGGCCACCGCGCTGGGCTGCGCGATCGCCGCCGGCGTCGGCGCCGGGTTATACGAGTCGCTGGCCGAAACCGGCGAGCGATTGGTGCGCTGGGAGCGCGAGCATCAGCCGGACATGACCCACCACGCGCTGTATCAGGAACAGAAAGAAACCTGGCGGCGGGTCTACGCCGATCAGCTGACGCTGGTGGACAACGGCCTGACCACCTCGCTGTGGAAAGCGCCGGGGCTATAAGCGCCACGCGGCATTCGGTCATAACCTTATGCCGTTTTATTCCTTTCTCTTAGGCGCGGCGCGAGCCGCGTTTTCACTCGCCGCCGCGATTGTTTCCCTTCAGAAACAGTGTAACCACCGCAGATGGATTTATCTGCGCCTTCGGCCTGCCGTAGATTGTGACTTTGATCACGCCGCGCCCCGAGCGCGGCCTGCGCATTCACCTGAGACGAGCGGCATTATGCTGAATAATAAAGATAACTCTGCATTATCCCCGTGGCCGGCGATCTTCTCGCTGACGGTCGCCTGTTTTGTCATGGTCACCACCGAGTTCTTGCCGATCGGCCTGCTGACCAACATCGCCCCTTCACTTGGCGTCAGCACCGGCACCGCCGGGCTGATGGTCACCATGCCCGGCATCGTAGCTGCGGTGGCCGCTCCCGCATTGAGCCTGATTTCCGGCCGTCTGGATCGGCGTTTACTGATGCTGGGGCTGTCGCTGCTGCTGATGGTGTCCAACCTGGTGGCGGCGCTGGCCGTCAACTTCCCGATGATGCTGCTGGGCCGCGTGCTGCTGGGCATCTGCGTCGGCGGTTTCTGGTCGTTCGCCGCCAACTACGGCCGCCATCTGGTGCCGGAAGCCAGCCAGGGCCGCGCCACCGCGCTGATCCTCAGCGGCATCTCGGTCGGCGCGGTGTGCGGCGTGCCGGCCGGGGCGCTGATCGGCGATCTGTTCGGCTGGCGCGCCGCCTTCTTCGGCGGTGCGGCATTGGCGGTCGGCGTGCTGTTGGCGCAGCTGCGTTTGCTGACCTCGGTACCACCGTCCCGGCCGGTCACACCGCGCGATCTGGTACTGCCGCTGCGCCTGCCGATGGCGCGCATCGGCCTGATCGCCATCGTGCTGTTGTTCATCGGCCACTTCGCCGCCTACACCTACCTGCGGCCCCTGCTGCAGCAGGTGTTCGTCCTCAGCCCATCGGCTATCTCACTGCAGCTGTTGGCCTATGGCGCCATCGGCCTGCTGGGCACCTTCCTCGGCGAGCGTCTGGGGGAATACAGCCTGCGCGCCACCTTTATTCTGATCGCCGCCATGCTGGCGGGCATTTTAATCGTTTCGCCGCTGCTCAGCGGCCTCGCCGGCGCCACGCTGATGGTGCTGGTATGGGGGCTGGCCTTTGGCGCCGTGCCGGTCTGCGCCACCAACTGGATGTTCGCCGCCGTGCCGCAGGCGCCGGAAGCCGGCCAGGCGCTGTTGGTGTGCGTCATCCAGATCGCGCTGGCTTCCGGCGCCCTGCTGGGCGGCGAGGTGGTGGACTGGCAGGGCGTCAGCAGCGCCATGCTGTTCGGCGGTGCGCTGATCCTTTCCGCCACGCTGGTATTCGGCCTCAGCTTGCGCTCCGGCGCGATTGGCGCTAAACAGTGTTAATCATTATCTATCTGCAGAAACATGCCCCGGCCGTCGCCGGGGCATGGCGTTGAGAACCTATGGACCATCATTTGCTCGCTATCCGGGTATTTAACCGCGTGGTGGAAACCGGCGGCTTTACCCGCGCCGCCGAGTCGCTGGGCATGCCGAAAGCGACGGTCACCAAGCTGATCCAGAATCTGGAGGATCACCTGCAGACCAAGCTGTTCCAGCGCACCACCCGCAGCGTGTCGGTCACCCGCGAAGGTGAATGCTATTACCAGAATACGGTGAAATGGCTGGCGGATTTGGAGCAGATGGAAGGCTGCCTGACCGAATCGCAAAGCTCTCCGCAGGGCGTGCTGCGTATCGACACCGGCGGTGGCACCGCACGTCGCTTACTGCTGCCGGCACTGCCCGACTTTCTGGCACGCTATCCGCAGATACAGATCGATCTGAGCGTCGGCGACCGCGTGATCGATCTGATCAGCGACAGCACCGACTGCGTGATCCGCAGCGGTCCGTTGGCCGACTCCAGCCTGATCGCCCGGCGCCTGTTCGATTTGGACTGGGTCAGCTGCGCCACCCCAGCCTACCTGGCGCTTCACGGTACGCCGCGCCACCCGTGCGATCTGGAACAGGGTTTTCCGATGGTGCACTATCGCCACCCGCTTAACGACCGCATCCACCCGCAGCGCTATGCCGAACACGGCAAAGAGATCGCCATTCAACAGCGTTCCCCGGTCAGCATCAATGAAGGCAACGCGCTGCTGGCGGCGAGCCTGGCCGGATTGGGCATCATCCAGATCTATCGGTTTATGGCGCAGCCGCACCTCGACAGCGGCGAGCTGGTCAGTCTGCTGCACGATTGGCAGCCGCCGCCGGAGCAAATGTACGTGGTCTACCCGTCCAATCGCCACCTCAGCGGCAAGCTGCGGGCGTTTATCGACTGGGCGGTGGAGACGTTTGACAACGGCAAGATGAGCCGCACGTTGTAGCCGCACGCAGTGTGGTATTATTTGCCGCATAGCGATTCACGACGGACAACCACCATGGCCTATATCCCCAAAAACTATGCGAAGCTGGAAACCGGCTACCGCGAAAAAGCGCTGAAACTGTTCCCCTGGGTGTGCGGGCGCTGCTCACGCGAATTCGTTTATTCCAACCTGCGCGAACTGACGGTGCACCATATCGATCACGATCACAGCAACAACCCCGAAGACGGTAGCAACTGGGAAATGCTGTGCCTGTATTGTCACGACCACGAGCACTCGAAATACACCGAGGCCGATCAATACGGTTCAACGGTGGTGGCCGGTGAAGACGCTCAGAAAGATATCGGCGTCGCCACCCACAACCCGTTCGCCAACCTGAAGGCGATGATGAAGAAGTAACGCCATCGACAGCTTAATGAGCCACTAACTTATTAAGCTGTTAAATTAACAAAAACTCTCTTCCGTTCCGCCACTTCCCAGAGAATTCCTACTTACCCACCCGGCCGATTCACCGCAAAATAAGCTGCGCAGTTAACAACATACTGGCTTGGCAAGCCGCCGCAGTTGGTGCATATTGTTCGCGAGTTGTTCTTGTTAACCTGTTTGATTATCAACCTAATAAGCATATTAACTTAATAAGTTATCAGCTTAATAACTTGAGAGATGGCAGCATGATTGTCCTGATTGGCTCGCAAAAAGGCGGCGTCGGCAAGTCGACGAAAGCGGTGAACATCGCCGGGTATCTGATTCTTAAGCAAGGCAAGACGGCGATCATCGTCGATGCCGACGACCAGAAATCGATCATGACCTGGTACAACGACCGTCAGAACGTCGAGGGGCTGCCGCACATTCCGGTGGTGGCCGCGTCGGGTAAAATCAAGGAAACGCTGCTGGAGCTCGATCGCCATTACGACTACGTGATCGTCGACACCGCCGGCCGCGACAGCGCCGAACTGCGCTCCGGCCTGCTGGCCGCCGATCTGTTCCTCTCGCCGCTGCGCCCTTCGCAGATGGATCTCGACACCATTGGCTATCTGTCGGAGATGTTCTCCACCGCGCAGGAATACAACGAGAAGGTCAAAGGCTACATCGTATTGAACATGTGCCCGACCAATATCTTCATTAATGAAGCCAACGAAGCGGCGCAGGTGCTGAGCGAATACCCGGAGTTCACCCTGGTGAGCAACCGCCTGTGCGACCGCAAGATTTACCGTGACGCCTGGGGTGAAGCCATCACCGTGCACGAGGCGAACAACGAAAAGGCGCAGAGCGAAATTGAATGCCTGGTGAAAGAGGTGATCCTGTGAAAAAACGCACCCCCACCCACCGCATGTCGGAAGACGAATTCATCAACAGCGCCACCTCGCACACGCTGCCGGTCGCGGCGCCCGCGCCAGAAGCCAAACCGGCCGGCCGCAAGCGCACCTATAAGGCGATCTCCGTCAGCCTGACGGACAACCACATTGAGGCTATCGATGAAGTGATCGTGCAGGCGGCGCGCAACGGCATCGTGCGCATCACCCGTTCCGACATCATCAAACTGGCGATCGACGGATTGGCGGAGAAAAGCGAAGCGCAACTGCTGGCGCTGCTGAAAAAGCTCTGACCTCAGGACAACCGCCGGCTGGCCAAACCGGCGGCTGCCGTTACACCGACGAGAACTCGCGTGGGAACGGCATAGTACGATAGGTTTTGCCGGTGGCCTTATGCAGCGCGCTGGCTATCGCCGGGGCGACCACCGCAGTCGATACTTCCCCGCATCCCTGCGGTGCACGCGCGCTATCGAGCACCACGACCTCCACCTTGGGCATTTCGGCGATCGCGAGCAGCGGATAGCGATCGAAATTCCCTTCCACCACGCCGCCCCGTTCAAAATGCAGCTCGCTGTGCAGACAGGTGGTCAGCGCAAAGCCGATGCCGCCCTCTACGTTGGCACGCACCAGGTTCGGGTTTATCACCTTGCCACAGTCAATCGCACATACCGCGCGCAGCACCCGTAGTCGCCCCCCCTGGATGGCGATTTCAACCACCAAACCGACGTAGGTGGTGAAAGCGTTATTGCGGCCGACCCAAATATTGCACGCCATACCGCGATAAACGCCCGACGGCGGTTCATGCTGCCAACCGGCCGCCGCCGCGGTGGCGTCCAGGACGCGCAACGCTTCCGGGCTGTCCTGCAACAGATGCCGCCGATACGAATATTCGTCCCGGTTGGCCTTATGGCTGAGTTCGCTGATAAAGCTTTCCAAAAAGAACAGGCTGGCGACGCTGCCGACACCGCGCAGATAGCTCAGGGAGATCGGCTGATCGACGATGCCGGCCTCCACCTTCAGGTGTGGGATGCGATACGGCGTGCTGTAAACGCACTCCACCATACTTTCATCCCATCCCCCGGCCTCGTTGACCGTTTCGCGCCGCATTTGCCAGAAGAGAGACTGCCCGGCATAGCGCGCCCACAGCGCCTGCGGATAGTCGTTTTCATCCAACAGCGCCCGATAATGGCTGATACAGGCCGGACGATAGTATTCATGCCGCATGTCGATCTCGCGCGGATAGATCACTTTGACCGGTTTCCCCACCACCCGGGAGGCGGCGGTAGCATGCATCACGGCATCCGGCAGATATTTGCGCCCAAAGCTGCCCCCCAGATAGGTCGTATTCACCACCACATCCGTCGGCTTCAGCCCGAACATTTTCGCCAGAACGTTGCGTACCATGTCCTGGCCCTGGAAAGGGCCCCAGGTTTCGATACGGCCCTCGCCGTAATGGCTGGTGGCATTGCAAGGCTCCAGGGTGGCGTGCGCCACATAAGGTGCGCTGTAACGCGCTTCATGCAAGCGTGAACCTTGTTCAGCGCCACGAATCAACGCAGGCGCCTCGCCGCGATCGACCGCCGGCACCAGCGTATCGCCATCCAGCATCGCCAGATTCTCCGCCGCAATCGCGCTATCGGTCAGCGCTTTTCCTGTGCCCGGCAGCCAGTCGACCTCCAGCAAATCCGCCGCCTTTTTGGCCTGCCAGTAGCTCGCCGCCACCACGATCACCGTATTGAGCGACATATCGTGATCCAATCCGACCATGTTGTTCATCGACCACTGCCGGGTCAGCACCAGATCCACCACGCCCGGCATGGCCCGAATCTGCCGTTCATTGCGCACGGCGACCAGCTTTCCGCTGAGATCGGGCACCATCCAGGGAACGCCGATCAGCATCTCCGGCAAGTCGATATCGATACCGTAAATCGCACTGCCGTCCACTTTCTCCGGCGTATCAACCCGCAACAGCGGCTTGCCAATGACACTCTCTCGCTCTTGCGCCTCACTCTTTAAACCAGGCTGCGGATCCAACGGCAGCTCGGCGGCATAGCGCACCAGATCGCCGTAGGCGACCTTGCGCTGTCCGCCTTTCTCAAGCACCCAGCCTTTCTCCGTGCGGCACTGCGCCGGTGAAAGCGCGAAATGTTTTGCGCCGGCCCGCAGAAAAAAATCTCTCGCCTGTGCGCCGGCCAGCCGGGCACGCTGATAAAATTTGGTCATGGAGGTTGAGGCGGCGACAAACTGTGCGAAAGCCTCGCCCCCGGCAACCTGACGGTAAGCGTCACGGCCGGTGACGAATTTCACCGTCACCTGCGCCCAATCGGCATCCATCTCCGCCGCCACCACTTCGGCTAGGCCGGTGTAAATCCCCTGCCCGACCTCACATTGCGACACGCCAATAACGATGCGCCCATCGCGATCGATCCAGATCCAATCGTTCAATTCATGCTGACCGTCCGGTGGCGCCACGTCCTGTGAAACCACGGCCGCCAGGCTGCGCGTCGATATCGGCAGCAGCATGGCGGCCACTGCCAACGCGCTGCCTTTTATCAAGGCTCTGCGGGTGATCGCCATACTCAAGATCCTCCCTTGTCCGCGGCGCGGTGCACCGCCGCACGGATCCGGTGGTAGGTGGCGCAGCGGCACAGATTGGTCAGGCCCGCATCTATCTGCCGATCGTCCGGCCTCGGGTGTTCCGCCAGCAGCGCGCTGACCGCCATGATCATGCCTGATTGGCAGTAGCCGCACTGCGGCACATCCTCCGCAATCCAGGCCTGCTGCACCGGATGACGGCGATCGAGGGACAGCCCTTCGATGGTGGTCACCTGCCGATCGCGCACCAATTGCAGCGGATAGCAACATGAACGCACTGCCTTACCGTCGACATGTACCGTACAGGCGCCACAGGCGCCAATACCGCAGCCGAACTTGGTGCCGGTTAACTTAAAATGTTCTCGGATCACCCACAGCAGCGGCGTATCCGGCTCGCCGTTAAATTCGACCGCCTGGCCGTTCAAATTGAACTTCATGCCATCCTCTCTTGGATCAATGCTTCACCCGACGTTTTACCCACGCCCCAATGACGATCAATACCAGCAATACGCCGCCCCAGAACACATAAGGCAATGACGTAATCAACAACGGTTTTTCACCGCCCGCCCGCTGCAGAGCCACTTGCTCCGGCGTTATCCTGACCGCCGGATTGCCGAATTGCTGCAATACGTAATTGCCCAACTCGGCCAGTTGCCGGTCATCCAGGCTATCGGCGAACCCCGGCATCCAGGTCTGCAGCGTCTCCCCCTGGCGCTGCACGCCATGCAGCATCACCATGATCAGGTTATTGGCCTGCTCGCTGCCTACGGTGGAGTTGTGCGTCAAAGAAGGGAAATGGCCGTCGTAAGCCCCCTCGCCGCCCAGGCGATGGCAGCTGGCGCAGGCAGCGGCATACAGCGCCTGCCCAGCAGGGTCGTCTTGGCCGCCTCCCTGATAGTGATAGGCCGCTTTCGTTCCTTGTACGGTGACGATCGGCGGCGTTTGTTTAAGCCAATCGGCGATAGCGTCGAGATCATCGTCACTCAGGAAACGCAGGCTATGCTCCACCGCCTCCGCCATGCCGCCGGCCGCCTGGGCTTTGTCATTGCGCCCGGTACGCAGATACTGCACCAATTCTTCCCGGCTCCAGCCGCCGATGCCGCTCACGGGATCCGAGGTGATATTCGGCGCGATCCAACCGCCTGCCTCCCCGCCCGCCAGGTAGCGATCGTCGCGTTCAGCCATCATCCCATTACGTGGGCTGTGACACGCCGAGCAATGCCCCAACACATCCACCAGATAGCGACCACGCGCCTTCTTCTCGTCTGCATCGACGGGCGTTTTTTTCAGAAACAGCCAGTTCCAGCCGTGGATCGCATAACGCCAGGAAAAAGGGAACCTCAGTTGGGTCTCAGGCACCGCACGATCGACCGGTGCGACCCCGGCCATAAAATAGCGATACAACGCGTGCAGATCGTCATCGCTCAACCCCTGATAAGCGGTATAGGGCATGGCGGGATACAAGGGTTGACCGTCCCGCCGAATGCCCTGCGTTAAGGCGCGGCGAAACTCCGGTTCACTGTAGTCGCCAATGCCGGTTCCTTTGGCGGGCGTGATATTACTGGCGATGATGTCGCCCATCGGCGAAGCGATGGCATAACCGCCGACATAGGGGGCGTCCTGTTGGGCGCTGCCGCGGTGACAAGCCGCGCAATCTGCGGCGGTAGCCAGGTATTTTCCCCGTGCGATGACCTGTTGATCATTCTGGCTGGCGAAGACCGAGCAGGAGAAGATCCCCAACGCGATAACGCACCGCTGTTGTGCTCTCCGCCAGCGGCCCTTCACGCTTCACCTTCCGGCTTCATCGCCCCCGCTCGCTCCTCCGCCAACAGCGCAAACTCGTCCGGCAACAGATTGTCCTGTTCGAGCATCGCTATCGCGTTATGTTTGATGCCAAACAATACGCGGTAAAAAGCCTCCAGATCGTCGGCCGAAATACCGCTAAGCAGCTTTTGCCGCGCCTGTTGGCTGGAATGATCCAACTGCGCCAGCATCTCCTGCCCGGCCTCGGTCATTCTCACGCCTTTGGCGCGCTTATCTTCGGACAGAGCATCGCGAGCGATAAGCCGATTTTTTTCCAGAAACAGCAGCGCGCGCGACATCGTCGAGACTTCGGCGTTCAAATGCTGCGAAACGTCTTTCAACGTGCAGCCCTCCCCCAAGTCGGCAATCGCACTCAGCGCCAGCCAATGCGGGCGCGTCAGATTGGTCATTTTCACCGACTGGTCCATCGCCGTGCGCCACAGGCGATTGGTCACATCCAGATGGATGCCCAGCGCAGCAGGGAGTTTACGTGGTTGTGGCATATCGGATTGCTCTCGATTATTTATTTGCTTGTGCAAACAAATAGTAGATCGAACATGAGAACAGGATCAAGCAGATGAGGGAAAATAAAGTAAAAACGAGTTAATACACTTGGTTAGTTCGTATCGCACGGCATACGCTCCCCCACGACGGGGAGCGATAAGAAAAATTCAGTTCCCCGCCACCTCGCACCGGTAGTCCTGAATTTCACCGGCCGAGCCCAGGTTGAGATCGGTCAACTTCAAACGGTTTGCCAACAGCAGCATCTCGCCCTGCGGGCTGACCGCCAGCGCCAGGCCGTAATTGCCTATGCTGTCGCCCTGCTCGACCACGTAGTTTTGCAACAAGCGGAAAGGATCTTCCTGGGTTAAATCGGTGCCCGCCAATTTTCTGGCCAGATAGTGATGGCCGACTAATTTCACCGCCAGCGGCCGCCACTGTTGATCTAATTGCTCCGCCTGTTCCCCCAGCACGTTATAGACATCCTGGCGCAAGCAGGCAACGTGAATATGCAGCTGATTTTGAGAGCGGCCATATTTCGAATTGACCGCAAGAGAAACCCATGCGTCTTTTAACGGTTTACCCAGCTCGCCGGATATATGTTCCCTATTATTCCAGGCCTGGGAGAAATAAGGCGGCGTCCGATCCGCTTGCAATATCGGGCTCTCGATGCCGCTGACCTTTTCGGTCGGCATCACCAGATCGTGATAGGGGCCTTTGCTGTCCTTAAACAGCACATAACCCTCGGTTAAATCAACCTTTAAGCAGGGCGCCGGATCGTGGTTTTGCTGCTGATTGGGCACGCACTGTCGGCTGACGATTTGCCACAGCGCATTCGGATTGCCGCGCCCAAAGAACCACCACAGCACCGCCGCCAGCAGCAAAATGACAAGCAAAATAATTAATAGTCTGAAAAGTCTTTTCATCGCGACGCCCTATTTATCTATTCCATACCGAAAGGAGCGCCAGCATAAACCAAGGCTCTGGCATCGACCAGAATATTATCCTTAATGTCACCTTTCATTGACGTCTTGTTAGCAATGGATAATTAAAAATAAGCCTCCACCTGAGTAATTTAAGGTAAATTAATACCGCAGGTTGAATATGAGTGTGATATAAGCAGCCGGGACTCTCTTTATATAAGGAACCGATAAGATGCCAACGATGGGCAAATCCCTCCATTACCTCGACGTAGGGTCGGGCTTTCCGTTGCTGCTGGGCCACAGCTATCTGTTCGATCTGAATATGTGGGCGCCGCAGTTTGAAGCGCTGGCTAAACGCTACCGCCTGATCGTGCCGGATCTCTGGGGCCACGGCGATTCACCGGCGCTGCCGCCCGGGCGAAACAGCCTGTCGGATATCGCCGCCGACCATTTGGCGCTGATGGATCGTTTGGATATCGAAGAGTTCGGCATCGTCGGCCTGTCCGTCGGCGGCATGTGGGGCGCCGAACTGGCGGCGCTGGCGCCGGAGCGGGTGAAAGTGCTGGCGCTGCTGGACAGCTACCTGGGTGACGAAACCCCAGAAGCGCGGCAGCGCTATATGGGCATGCTGGCCGCCGTGGAGCAGGCCGGCGCCATCACGTCGCCCCTGCTGGAACATGTCGCGTCGCTGTTTTATTCCGATGATGTCCCCGATGCCTTATTGCAATCGCTGTTGTGTCAGCTCCAGAACCTGCCTGCCGATCGCCTGCGCGAGAGCATCGTACCGCTGGGCCGGATGATCTTTGGCCGCCCCGACAAGCTGGCGCTGCTGGAACACATCACCGCCGCCAGCATCGTCATTACCGGCGCACAGGATAAGCCGCGCCCACCGGCAGAGGGCCAGCGCATGGCGGATCTTCTCGGCTGCCAACATGTGCTGATCCCCAACGCCGGGCATATCAGCAACAAGGAAAACCCGGCGGCGGTCAACGAAACGCTGCTGGCATTTCTGGCTGAAAACACCACGCCGCTGTTCTGGTAAGGTTCTCCGGGCCGCCAGGCCCGGCGAGTCATTCCGTACGCCGCATAAATCCGTGTCGGCTCAGTATGCCCTGCCCTTGTTCGCTCAAGATAAATGCGGCCAACCGCTGCGCACCGTCATCCAACAGGCATAAACCATAATCCGCCTCGATATCCAACGGTGGCGCCAGCGGCCGCACCGCCAACGCCGGGTAGGCCGCCAACGCCGGAGCATAGCTGGCGTAGCCGAGAAAAATATCTGCCTGCCCGCCGGCTATCAGATATTCCGCCGCCAGTCGGCCTGCCGGCACCGGGGCAGAATCTATCCCGCCGACTAACGGTAACGCCCGCCGGCGTAGCGCTTCCCCCTGCCCTGGCCAGTATTGCTCGCAGCGTTCAAAAAGCTGCAGCGCATAATCGCCGGAAGGATCCGCTCCCGGTGTCGAAGTGGCCAGCCGCCAGCGCGGATCGCACAATACCTCAGGAAGCGGACGCTCGGTTAATGCCGGCACGTTGCGAACCGTCACGCAGAGCCGATTGCGCGCAAAAACTTGCACCGCCCCCGCCATCCCGAGATCCGCCAACCTTTGCGGGTGCGCCACGTTGGCCGAGGCGAACAGCTGTGGCCGCTCGCCGTTCTCTATCCGTTGGCGCAACAACCCCGCCGGGCCGAATTCCGCCGAAACCTTTTGCCCGGTGTCGCGCTGAAATGCCGACAGCAGCGGCGTAAACGCCAGCCGCAGGCTGCCGGCGGCAAATAGCAGGATATCACTCATCATGTCGCTCCAATTGGCTGCGATACAGCGGCACCAGCGTCGCGTAGCGGCGGCCCGCCACCGTCAGCGGCACCCGTTCGATCGCCAGGCCGAACAAGGGTGACAGGGAATGTGCCGTTAACACCTCGCGGCAGGCCCCTAGCCGGCTGCGCCCTTCCTTGCCCAGCAGCAAAGCCCGATCCGCCACCGCATGTGCATGGTTGGGCTGATGCGTGGAGAACACCACCGCCAACTGCTGTTCCCGCGCCAGGCGCGCCATCAGGCTCAATACCCGATCCTGGTAGTGCAGATCCAGCGCCGAAGTCGGTTCATCCAGAATCAACACCTCGCAGCGCATCGCCAATGCGCGGGCGATCATCACCAACTGGCGTTGGCCGCCGGATAGGCTGCCAAACTCACGCTGTGCCAGGTGCTGTAAATCCAACGACTGCAGCGCTTCTCTGGCCAGCCGATGATCCTTGGCTGACGGGGAACGGAACAGGCCAACATGGCGTGCTCGCCCCATCAACACGATATCCAGCACCCGATAGGCAAACGGCGGCGAAAAGTGCTGCGGGACAAAGCCTATCTCGCCGCGGCGCTCAATCTCGCCGGATTGCGGCGTTAGGCTGCCTAACAGCAGCTGCAGCAGCGTGCTTTTACCGCGCCCATTCGGGCCCAATACCGCCAGCACTTCACCGCGCCGCAGCTGAATCTCCAGGTGTTGGAACAGCGGGGGCCCGCCAGGCCAGGCAAAATTCACGCCCCTGGCGGCCAATAACGCGTCAGTCATGCCAGCCTCTTACTTGCGCGCGGCGCAGCAGCAGTGCGAACAATGGCGCGCCAATCAGCGCGGTCAGGATGCCCAGCGGGATTTCGCTGCTGCTCAACGTGCGCGCCAAATCGTCGATCAACAGCATGTACAGGGCGCCTAGGCAAAGCGAAGCCGGCAACAGGCGCCGGTGATCCGGCCCCACCAGCCGTCTTGCGACGTGCGGGATCACCAAGCCGACCCACCCGATGCTGCCGCTGACCGCCACCTGAGCGGCCACGATGGCGGCACACAGCGTCAGTATCAGCCAGCGGGTACGCTCAACGTTGATGCCGAGCGCACCGGCATCTTCATCGCCTAACGACAGCAGATTGATGCGCCAGCGCAGCGCCAGCAGCAGACCGCCGGCCAACAGTAAAGGTAAAAACAGCATCAGCAGCTTTTGCCGATCGGCGGTGGCAAAGCTGCCGAGCAGCCAAAACACGATGCTCGGCAGCTTCTCTTCGGTATCCGCCAGATATTGCATCAGGCTAACGCAGGCGGAGAAAAAACCGCTGAGGATCACCCCCGCCAGTACCAACGAGAGAATATTGCGCCGTGCAATGGCGCTGGTGAGGGTGAAAATCAACAGCAGTGCCGCCATGCCGAAAACAAAAGCCGACAGCAGCAGCGCCGCCAACGGCAGGCTGAGCAGGATAGCCAGCGTACCGCCAAAGGCCGCGCCGGAAGACACGCCGATAATATGCGGATCGACCAGCGGATTGCGAAAGACGCCTTGCAAAGCCGCGCCACACAGGGCCAGCGCCGCGCCGGCGCCCATCGCCAACAGCACCCGCGGCAAGCGCACCCCCAGGATCACCTGGCGTTGGACAGCATCGATGCCGGCATAATGCTGCCCGGTGAGCGGCTCCAGCAAAATCATCAGGCTGTGCGTAATCGGCACCTGAAAGCGGCCAACGCCGAGCGAAAACAGCGCGCAGCACAGCGTCAGCAGCGCCAGCCAACCCAGCTTCATTGCCCGCTCTGGCAACAGGTGGCGCGGTAATAGCGTTGATAGTAAGTATCGACCCGCTGCTGCAGATGGATATCGGCAAAACGCTGCGGGTAAAGTTTTTTCGCCATCCACAACTCACCCAACGCCATCGCCTCCGGCATCGGATATCCCCAGGCCTTGGCGTACTCCGGCATCAGGTAGACCCGCTTATTCTTCACCGCGTCAATCGGCTGCCACTGCGGTGACGTCAGGATCTGTTTCACCACGTCCGGGTAGCGTTCTTGCACGAAAATCACCGCCGGATCCCACTTCAGGACATCCTCGATAGAAACCTGTTTAAACCCCTGGATCTCTTTCGCCGCCACGTTGAGCGCACCCGCGTGCCGCATCATCAACCCGGTATATTTGCCGGCACCGTAGGTGGTGAGATCGGGGTTGGCCATATACACCCGCACCCGCCGATCGTCCGGCAGCGTGCCCAGCCGTTCGGCGACCAGGGCACGCTGCTGAGTGACGTCCTTAATCAGCGCTTCGGCCTGAGGCTGACGCTCCATCACCTCGCCAATCAGCCGAATACCGTCCTGCAGCCCCAGCGTATAGGCCCGATCTTCATCGCTCAGTTGAGGGTTCATTTTGCCCGCCTGATCGGCCGCCTCGCGGCGCAGCGAGATAGCCACCACCGGAATGCCCACCCGTTCGATCTGTGCAATCATTTCCGGCGGCGCATAGTTGGCCACAAACACCACCTGTGGATGCAGGCCGAGCAGGCTTTCAATATTCACCGAAGTCAGATCGCCCGGCATCGGCAGGGTTGCCAGCGTCGGTGCCAGCCGCAGGTAGTTTGGCCCCAGCTGCTTTTTCCAACTGCTAAGCACGCCGACCACCTGCGGCATCGCATCAAGCTGCACCAATAGGTTCAGCGTCTGGTGTTGCAGCACCACGGCACGGGTAATGTGATCGGGCAGCGTGACCTGACGGTTGAGCTGATCGGTGACCTGGCGATCCGCCAGGGCGGCGGTAGAGAACAACGCTAGCGCCAGCATCAGGCGCGGGAGAAAGTTAAACATGGCAGTGACCGGTTGATTATCGTTATATATCTAATAATATAGCGATGAGCATGGCGAAACAATCAGCGAGATCAAACCCTATGCCATGTATGCAGGAAGAAAAACGAGGAGATAACGATGAGCAAGAAGCGGATCCGCCGGAACGCCGGCAGATCCTGAAAACCAGAACGAGCGCGTGAAAAGCGCTTATTGGCCGATAGACGTCAGGCCCTGGCGGATCCCTTCGTCAGCCTGCTGGCACCACGCCTGCAGACCCTGTGGCGCTTCCTTCTCCAACGCGACCACTTTGCCGTCGTCGTTCAGCACATTGCCTTCACGGCCCATCGCTTCACGCTTGTCGCCATCGCGGGTATCAACGCCGCCCGGAATAGCCGCCACGTAGGCCACCATTTTCTTGGCGTTGTCGATGCTCTCCGCTTTCAGGAAACCTTTATCGACGCAGTAGGACATCAGCCCGGCGGTATTACGCGTGATGTCATAGACGTTCTTCAACGCGGCAGGATCCATCCCTTCGGCATTGGCGGTGTTAAACAGGCCCAGAGTCGCGGCAATCATGCCGGTCAGAATGCTCTTTTTCATTGTTATCTCGTTTTAATAATGAAGTAGTTAATTTTTAATTATTCACAAAAAAATGTGAATGCCGGTACGATATAACGGCGCCCTAGATTAACACAACACTAACGCGTTAATAACTGTGGTTAAGTTAGCGCCTAATAAAATAAAAACGCATGGTGGGGTTATTGCCTCCTCCCGGCGTCAGTTTTTTACGTTCGACATTGACCGCGCTCAATTCAAATTTAAAATAGTCTCATCATGGAATTATTCGTAACAAAATCGTTGGCCCGCGGTCAATCACGTTCCGCACTTTGCCAACCCGCCCCGGCGTGGCATAGCCTGTTAAGACGCGCCATGCCATAGTGGAAGGGGATTCGCTTGAACCCTTCCGTCCGGCCGCCGCAATGCGACGATAAAACCCTTCTCGATATCACGATGAATTTATATCTTTATCCGGCGGTGCTTATTGCGTACCGCTTGGGCATCTTTGAGTTTATTGCTCAGCCCCCCGCAGCCTGGCCAATATATGCACTCAGGCCAATCTGGAAAGACGCCCAGCGGAAACGTTGGCCATGGCGCTATTGGCATTGAAATTGATCGCCAGAGACGGCGATACATTCTCTCTCTAGCCGGAAGCGGAAACCTTTTTGTTAAAAAACAACCCGCATTACTTCGGTTATTTTTGGGATTTGATGATTGAAAACAGCGAGATTTTCTCGCTGAAAAACCTGGAAAACGCCATCAGAAAAAATACCTCGCCGACCTACGACGAGCAGGAGCTGTTCGAAGCGCATACGCTCGACGCCGACAGAATGCGGCGTTTTACCCACGCCATACCCAGCCTGAGCGTGGGATCGGCCAGCGTTTGGCCGCGCTGCCCCCCCTCGCTCGGCGCTGGATATCGCCGACCAACTGCTCGACGTCGGCGTCGGGCCTGCTCAATTACTGCCGTCGCTCGGCTACTACAGCATCGTGACGGCGCAAAAAACCCAGGCTTAGCGGTTCACCGAACGCGCCATGCGGCTGTAGGTGTGGCGCACGCCGCGAATCGCCACGCTGTAGGCGAAGATGTTTTCCGGCAGCGCCAGCCCCAGATAGCCGGTATCGCCGATATGGTGCAGGTCCGCGCCGGCCATTTTGCTCATCAGCGCAATCTGCCGCACGGTCTGTACGTCGGCCCCCTCTTGCGAGGTGCCGATCGCCGTCATCGCCAGCGCCCCCTGCCGCTGGGCATAGGCGATCAACGCCGCCACTTTTTCCTGCGACATGCCGGGAATGGTGCCCGGCGCCGGCAACAGCACGATGTCGGCACCGTTTTCCACAAACAGCGCGATGTCCTGCTCGCCGATCAGCTGGCTGCCGCTTTCGCGCACAATGCCGGCGCCGTGCATCTTGCCGGTCACCAGCACCATCTCGTCGCCCACTTCATCACGAATCGCTTTCAGCGCGGCGGCGATCGCCTGATTGCTGACGCCGTTGTTCGGGTTGCCGGTCAGCACCAGCATGCGCGCGCCGAGCTGATACAGCTTGCGGGCATTCTCGGCGGTGGCGGCGCGGCCCGCCGTCATCTGCCAGAAGTCGTTATGTTCGGTGGCGAAAGCCGGATCGACGGCCTCCAGGTTCACCCCGATCACCCGCCCGGTCAGGCGCTGCAGCGTGCGCAGCGCCTCCTGCGGCGGCACGTCGGCGGGCAGGCCCGCGATATGCGGACGATCGACGTCGAACAGGTTCAACAGCAGCAGGTCGGCGCCCTGGCTGGCCGCCAGTTCGGCATTGGTGACGTTATTGAGCAGCGGCTGAGTGACCGCGATGGTTTCGCTGACCAAGATGCGCCCTTCGCTGGCGCGGATGGCATAGAGCAGATCGGCTTTGCCGATATCGGCCAGATCGCTGGCGCTGCAGTCCAGATAGCGTTTCATGAGGCAAGCTCCGGTGACGTTAGCGGAAAGGGATGGATGCCCCCTCTCCCACCGCAGTGAAAGAGGGGGAAAAGGTTACTTCAGCGTAAAACTTTGCGCCTGCACGTTGTCGGAATCCAGGCCGACGAACACGTTGAATTTGCCCGGCTCCGCCCCCCATTTCAGGCTGGCGTTGTAGAACTTCAGATCGTCTTCGCTAATCGGCAGCTCAACCTGCTGCGACTGACCGGCCTTCAGCGTCACTTTCTTGAAGTTGCGCAGCTCTTTCACCGGCCGACTGACCGAGGCGGTCACATCCTGCAGATACAGCTGCACCACCGTGGCGCCGTCGTACTTGCCGGTATTCTTCAGCGTGACGCTGGCGGTTAACTTGCCGTTGCGCGCCATCGTCGGGCTGGACAATTTCAGGTCCGACAGGCTGAAGGTGGTGTAGCTCAGGCCGTAGCCGAACGGATACAGCGGGCCGTTCGGCGAATCGAAGTAGCGCGAGGTGTACTTGCCCGGATTCTCCTTGCCGAACGGCCGGCCGGTGTTCAGGTGGTTGTAGTACATTGGGATCTGGCCGACCGAGCGCGGGAAGGTCATCGGCAGCTTGCCCGACGGGTTGTAATCGCCGAACAGCACGTCCGCCACCGCGTTGCCGCCCTCGGTGCCGCTGTACCAGGTTTCCAGCATCGCGTCCGCCTGCTCGCTCTCCCAGCTCAGCGCCAGCGGCCGGCCGTTCATCAGCACCAGCACCAGCGGCTTGCCGGTGGCTTTCAGCGCGGCAATCAGATCGCGCTGGCTCTGCGGGATCGTGATGTCGGCGCGGCTGGAGGCCTCGTGCGCCATACCCTGCGATTCCCCCACCACCGCCACCACCACGTCGGCCTTGTTCGCCGCCTGTACCGCTTCGTCGATCATTTGCTGCGGCGAACGGGTATCGAACGCCACCGCCGGCTCATACTCGTTCAAATAGTCGATGATGCCTTTATCCTGCGTGACGTTGGCGCCCTTGGCGTACAGAATGCGCGCCTTGTCGCCCACCGCCCGCTCCAGCCCCTCACGCAGGGTGACCGACTGCTTGACCACCCCGGCGGCCGACCAACTGCCCATCACGTCACGCTGGCTGTCGGCCATCGGCCCGACCAGCGCGATGGTCGCCTGCTTGCTCAGCGGCAGCGTCTGCTTATCGTTCTTCAGCAGCACCATCGTCTTGCGCGCCACCACCCGCGCTTCGGCGCGGTGCAGGCGGCTTTCGGCGTTGGTGTCCTGCGGATCGGAACCCGCCGGGCCCAGATGCACGTAAGGATTGGTGAACAGCCCCATGTCGTATTTGGTGTTCAGCACGTCGCGGCAGGCGCGGTCGATATCGCTTTCAGACACCAGTCCGTCCTTCACCAGACCCGGCAGGTATTTGTCGTAGAACTCGTCGCTCATGCTCATGTCGACGCCGGAGGTGATCGCCAGCCGCACCGCGTCGCGCGCATCGGCGGCCACGCCGTGTTTAATCAGCTCTTTGATCGCGCCGTGGTCGCTGATGGTGATGCCTTTAAAGCCCCACTGCTCGCGCAGCAGATCTTTCAGCAGCCACGGGTTGGCGGTGGCCGGCACGCCGTTGATCGCGTTGAGCGACACCATCACCCCGCCGCTGCCGGCGTCCACCGCCGCTTTGTAAGGCGGCAGATAGTCCTGATGCATGCGCAGCGGGCTCATGTCGACGGTGTTGTAATCGCGGCCGCCTTCGACGGCGCCGTACAATGCAAAGTGCTTGACGCTGGCCATCACCGAACCGGGTTTGGCCGGATCGCCGTTCTGGAAACCGTCGACCATCACCTTGGCGATTTTCGAGACCAGCCAGGTGTCTTCGCCGAAGCCTTCGGAGACCCGGCCCCAGCGCGGATCGCGGGTGATATCGACCATCGGCGCGAAGGTCATGTTCAGGCCGTCGTCGCTGGCCTCTTGTGCCGCGACCCTGGCGCTGAGCGCGATGGCTTCCAGATCGAAGCTGGCCGCCAGCCCCAGGCTGATCGGGAACACGGTGCGCTGGCCGTGCACCACGTCATAGGCAAAGAACAACGGGATTTTCAGGCGGCTGAGCTGCATCGCCTGATCTTGCATCACCCGGATATCCGGCCGGGTGACGGTATTGAAGATGGCGCCGATCTGCCCTTTGCGAATTCCCTCGCGGATCGCTTCTTTCGGGTTATCCGGCCCGACGCTGATCAGCCGCAGCTGGCCGATCTTCTCTTCCAGCGTCATCTGCTTCATCAAATTGGACACGAAGGCGTCGCGCTGCTGGGCGTGAATGCCCTGCGTTATCGGCGTTTCCTGCGCAAAAGCCGGACTGAGGGCCAGACCGGACAACATACTCACCACACAAAGCCATTTCATCTTGTTTTATCTCAGGCGTGTTTCCGCCGCTAAAGCCGCGGGGTTTAATCGGAGTGAAGAAACAGTTTGCCACACTCTGTTTCATCGCCAAGGGAATTCGCATCGCTAATGTTTACAAAGCATTACAGGTCATCGGCAGGTAATTCTGTAGCCGGGCGCGGCTGTCGGCGGCCTCCGCCGCCAGAAAATCGACCAGCGCGGTTAACGTCGGCGGCGCCACCGTGCGTTCAGGATAGACCAAATAATAGGCCGCGCCGCTGCTGACGCAGAGCGGGAACGGCGTCACGATACGCTGCGCCTGAATATCCTCCTCCAGCAGGCACAGATCGCCGATGGCGATGCCAAACCCCTGCAGCGCGGCGCTCATCGCCAGATCGAGGGTATCAAAATGCTGGGCCTTGCCGGACGGCAACGCATCGGCGCCCGCTGCCTTCAGCCAGCGCAGCCAGTCGCGCCGATCGCGCGTCGGGTGCAGCAGGGTTTTGTCCGTCAAGTCCGTCAGCCGAGGCGTCGGCGGCAGAAATGTCGGCGTGCAGACCGGCGTGAGGATTTCATCGAACAGCAGGTGCGCGGTCAGCTTTTTACCCGGCGGCCGGCCGAATACCACCGCGGCGTCAAACTGCTCGGTACTGAAATCCAGGCCGTGCGACACCGAAGCGGTCAGCTCGATATGCATGTCCGGCCGTTCATTTTGCAGGCGAATAATGCGCGGCAGCACCCAACGCATGGCGCAGGTCGGGCATTTGATGCGCAGCGCCCCTGGCGGGGCGGCGGCCCGCGTCAGGGCTTCATCCAACTGCCCCAGCGCTTGCTGCACCGGCGCCAGCAGCTGCGCGCCCTGCGGCGTCAGCGCCAAACCGCGCGCCTGACGGCTGAACAGCGGATAGCCCAGACGCTGTTCCAGCCCGAGAATTTGCCGGCTGACCGCCCCCTGCGTCAGGTGCAGCTGCCGGGCGGCATGGGTAAAGTTGAGGCGTTGCGCCACCACCACAAAGGTTTTCAATACGTCGAGCGACGGCAGGGATATCGGCATAGCGTGCCTCGATTAGGTATGATCGTAGTGCATGGCAAGTATGACAAACTTTCCCTTGTCCGCCTACGCCGGCTGATGCTTAATCGCTCAACACTTCCCTGTTTGCCTGGAGCCCATCATGCAGAGCGCCTGCTCACCCCGCTCGAAGCTGCCGGACGTCGGCACCACCATCTTCACCGTCATTGGCCAACTCAGCGCCGAACATCAGGCCCTCAACCTGTCGCAGGGCGCGCCCAATTTCGCCGGAGACCCGCAGCTGATCGAGGCAACGGCACAAGCCATGCGCGCAGGTCATAACCAATACGCGCCGATGAGCGGCGTGGCGGCATTACGTGCTGCTCTGGCGGAAAAAGCTGAACGATTGTATGGCGCGCGCTATGACGCCGACGAAGAAATCACGGTGATCGCCAGCGCCAGCGAAGGGCTGTACTCGGCGATCAGCGCGCTGGTGCATCCCGGCGACGAGGTGATCTATTTCGAACCGGCGTTCGACAGCTATGCGCCGATCGTGCGCCTGCAGGGCGCCACGCCGGTGGCGATCAAACTGTCGCTGCAGGATTTTCGCGTCGACTGGGACGAAGTGGCCGCCGCCATCAACGGCAAAACGCGCATGATCATCGTCAACACGCCGCACAACCCGACCGGCGCCGTGTTCGACGCGCAGGATATCGACCGCCTGACCGCCCTGACCCGCGACACCGACATCGTGATCCTGTCCGACGAGGTCTACGAGCACGTGGTGTTCGACGGCGATATTCACCACAGCATGGCGCGCTATCCGCAGTTGGCCGAACGCAGCGTGATCGTGTCGTCGTTCGGTAAAACCTACCACGTCACCGGCTGGCGCGTTGGCTATTGCCTGGCGCCGGCGGCGTTGATGGACGAGATCCGCAAGGTGCACCAGTTCATGGTGTTCTCCGCCGATACGCCGATGCAGCACGCCTTCGCCGCCGCGCTCGCCAACCCGCAGAGTTACCTGGGGCTGGCGGCGTTTTACCAACAAAAGCGCGATCTGCTGGCCAGCGCCCTGCAGGATTCGCGCTTTGAGCTGCTGCCCAGCCGCGGCAGCTTCTTCATGCTGGCCCGCTTTAGCGGCTTCAGTCACGAAAGCGACAATGATTTCGCCGTGCGCTTGATCCGCGAAGCGAAGGTGGCGACGATCCCGCTGTCGGCGTTCTACAGCGACGGCACCGATACCGGCCTTATTCGGCTGAGTTTTTCCAAAGATAACGAGACCCTGCTGGAAGGCGCGCGCCGTCTGAGCCAGGTGTAATTTTTTGTCCGACCATGGGAAAGGGGCACTGCCTATGAAAGCTTTAAAAACGCTGTTCGCCGCCGGATGCCTGCTGGCCGCCGGCTCTTCTCTGGCGGCGGAAAACAGCCTGCGCTTCGGTCTGGAAGCGCTGTATCCGCCGTTCGAATCCAAATCCGCCAGCGGCAAACTGGAAGGGTTCGACATTGAACTGGGCGACGCGGTGTGCGCCGCCGCGCAGTTGCAATGCAGCTGGGTGGAAACCTCGTTCGACAGCCTGATCCCGGCGCTGCAGGCGCGCAAGTTCGACGCCATCAACTCGGCGATGAACGTGACCGAACAGCGGCGCCAGGCGATCGCCTTTACCGACGCCATCTATCAGGTGCCGAACCGCCTGATCGCCAAGGCCGACAGCAGCCTGCTGCCGGACGCCAAAGCGCTGGCGGGCAAACACGTGGGCGTGCTGCAAGGCTCGATTCAGGAGATTTACGCCAAAACCCATTGGGCGCCGGCGGGCGTGGACGTGGTGTCTTATCAGGATCAGAATCAGGTTTACCTTGATCTGGCGGCCGGTCGGCTCGACGCCACGCTGGTGATGGCACCGTCGGGGCAAAGCGGCTTCCTGTCGCAGCCGGACGGCAAGGGCTTCGCCTTCGTCGGCGAGGCGGTGCGCGACGACAAGATCCTCGGTGAAGGCATTGCCTTCGGCCTGCGTAAAGGGGATGAGGCGCTGAAGAAGAAACTGGATGCCGCCATCGCCAAAGTGAAACAGCAAGGCACAGTGGCGGCGCTGTCGAAGAAGTATTTCGGCGATATCGACGTGACGGTGAAGTGATGGACGGGGGCGGCACCGCCGCCCCCTGCCGCGTTTAGCGATCGAACACCGAACTGTTCAGCGCGCGATCCTGCTGGTGGCGCTCCAGCGCCAATTCGATCAGGCGCGTGATCAGCGCCTGGTAGCTGACGCCGCTGGCGGCCCACAGCTTGGGATACATGCTGATGTTGGTGAAGCCCGGCAGCGTGTTGATCTCGTTGATCACCACCTGGTTATCCGGCGTCAGGAACACATCCACCCGCGCCAGCCCGAAGCACTCCAGCGCGCGGAACGCCTTCAGCGCCACCTCACGGATGTGGTCGCTCACTTCCGGCGCGATCGCCGCCGGCACCACCACCTGAGCACCCTGCTCATTGATGTATTTGGTGTCGTAGGAGTAGAAAGCGTCGCTCAGCACGATCTCGCCGCACACGCTGGCCTGCGGATCGTCGTTCCCCAGCACCGCGCACTCGATCTCGCGGCCGACGATCGCCGACTCCACCAGCACTTTGTGATCGAAGCTGAAGGCCAGTGCCACCGCCGCGTCAAACTCGGCGCGGTTTTCCACCTTGCTGACCCCGACCGACGAGCCCTGGTTGGCCGGCTTGACGAACAGCGGCAGGCCGAGGCGCTCGCTCAGTTGCTCAAACGTGAAGCCGGCGCGGTTGGCGCGGGTCAGGGTGACGAAAGGCGCCACCGCCAGCCCGGCGTCGCGCAGCAGGCGCTTGGTCACGTCTTTATCCATGCTGACCGCCGAGCCGAGCACGCCGGCGCCGACGAACGGCATATTGGCCATGCGCAGCAGCCCCTGCAGCGAGCCGTCTTCCCCCAGCGTGCCGTGTACGATCGGGAAAATGACGTCGAGCTGGCCCAGCGCACCGGCGCTGCCCGCTTCGATCAGCTGCTGTTTTTCCTGGCCCGGGATCAGCGCCACGTTCTTGTTCGAGCGGTTCAGCGCGATCAGCGCCGGGTTCTCGGCGTTGAGCAGGTAGTTGGAGGCGTCGTTGATGTGCCACTGCCCCTGTTTGTCGATCCCCAGCAGCGTGACGTCAAACTTCTCTTTGTCGATTGCATCCACAATGTTTTTGGCCGACTGCAGCGACACCTCATGCTCCGCCGATTTACCGCCAAAAATCACCCCAACACGTAGTTTAGTCACGCCTTAAATCCTTCTGAAAAAATCATGGCAAAAAAGTCGTTCATCACAATAAACGCATTGCCTGGCGGCGGCAATCGTTGTTGCCAGAATCTTCTTACGCCACGGAATGCCACATCGCGACCATCCTAAACGTATACACTTCATATATTGTTTACTTATGGAGACGCCGATGGGCATCGTAAAAATTTCGGACGCGCTGCATGACGATCTGCGCCTTGCCAGCCTGACCATGACGCGTTCGATCAACGCGCAGGCCGAGTACTGGATCAAGATTGGCATGCTGGCGGAGTTCCATCCGGAACTGACTTACCCGCAACTGGTAAAAAAAATGATGAAAGATAACGCGCTGACGCTGAAGGAGATTGTCGGGTGAAAGAGATTGTGATTAAAACGCCGGAAGAGATTGCCAAAATGCGCCATTCCGGCGCCCTGCTGGCCAAAGTGTTTGCTATGCTCGATGAGGTCATCGTCGAAGGCATCTCCACCATGGAGATCAACGACCGCGCCGAGGCGTTTATCGTCGAAGAACTGAAATCGCGCCCGGCCAGCAAGGGGCAGTATGATTTCCCCTATGTGCTCAACACCTCAATCGACGACGTGGTGTGCCACGGGGTGCCGTCGGCCAGCAAAATCCTGCGTTCCGGTATGATTGTCAACGTAGATATCACGCTGGAAAACGGCGGCTACATCGCCGACTCCAGCAAGATGTACTGCATCGGCCAGGCGACGCCGCTGGCCAAACGGCTGGTGAACAACGTCTATGAATCGATGTGGCAGGGCATTCGCGCGGTGAAACCGGGCGCCACCCTGGGTGATATCGGCCACGCCATCCAGCGGCATGCCGAGCAGGCCGGCTACAGCATCGTGCGGGAGTATTGCGGCCACGGCATCGGCCGCGACATGCACGAAGAGCCGGCGGTATTGCACTACGGTCAACCCGGCAGCGGTCTGGTGCTGCAAGAGGGCATGGTGTTCACCATCGAGCCGATGATCAACCAGGGCGACCGCCGCATCAAGCAGAAGAAGGACGGCTGGACGGTGGTGACGCGCGACAAAAAACTGTCGGCGCAGTGGGAACACACCGTAGCGGTCACCGCCGACGGCGTGGAGATCCTGACGCTGCGCGACGAAGAGCGCCGCGCCGGCTACGCCGAACGCTACTAAATACGCAAGCCATTAGCTTAACAAGCTGATAGCTTAATAAGTTATTCACTTGATAACCTCTTAGCTTATGTGCGGCACTCCGGCGCCGCGGTTAAAGCGACGGGGATGACAGGGAGACAGGCAGCATGCAGTCAGGCAATCAGACGTTTATCAATCAGCTCAAAGACATCGTCGGCGGCCCGCAGCTGTTGACCGGCGATCGCAACACCGAGCGGTATCGCAAGGGGTTCCGCTCCGGCGAAGGCCAGGCGCTGGCGGTGGTGTTTCCCACTAGCCTGCTGCAGCTGTGGCGCATTTTGCAGGCCTGCGTGGCTGCCGACAAAATCGTCATTATGCAGGCCGCCAATACCGGCCTGACCGAAGGGTCAACCCCCAGCGGCAACGACTATGACCGCGACATCGTCATCGTCAGCACTCTGCGCCTCGATCATATTCAGGTGCTGGACAACGGCAAGCAGGTGGTCGGCTTCCCCGGCAGCACCCTGCACCACCTCGAGAAATTGCTCAAACCCTACGGCCGCGAACCGCATTCGGTGATCGGCTCCTCCTGCATCGGCGCCTCGGTGATCGGCGGCGTATGCAACAACTCCGGCGGCTCGCTGGTGAAACGCGGCCCGGCCTATACCGAAATGGCGCTGTACGCCCAGTTAGGGGAAGACGGCCAGCTGCGCCTGGTGAACCATCTGGGCATCCGGCTTGGCGACACGCCGGAAGAGATCCTCACCCGGTTAGAAAAAGGCGACTATCGCCCGACAGACGTCGAGTACGGCGAGTTGCGCGCCTCGGATAACGAGTACGCCAGCCGGGTGCGCGACGTCGATGCCGACACCCCTTCCCGCTTCAACGCCGACAAACGCCGCCTGTACGAAGCCTCCGGCTGCGCCGGCAAGCTGGCGGTGTTCGCGGTGCGGCTCGACACCTTCGAGAAAGAGGGCAAAGAGCAGGTGTTCTATATCGGCACCAACCACACCACGGTGCTGACCGAACTGCGCCGCCACATGCTGAGCAAATTCGAAAACCTGCCGGTGGCCGGTGAGTACATGCACCGTGATATCTTCGACATCGCCGAGGTGTACGGCAAAGACACCTTCATGATGATCGACAAGCTCGGCACCGATCAGATGCCGCGCTTCTTCACCCTGAAAGGCCGCATGGATGCCAGCCTCAACAAGCTGCCGCTGCTGCCGCACAACCTGACCGATCGGCTGATGCAGGGCCTGAGCCATCTGGCACCGAGCCACCTGCCGAAGCGCATGAAGGAATACCGCGAACGTTTCGAACACCACCTGCTGCTGAAGATGGCCGGCCCCGGCGTAGACGAAGCACAGCGCTATCTGACCGACTATTTCGCCCAGGCCGAAGGCGCCTTCTTCGCCTGCACGCCTGACGAAGGCAAAAAGGCCTTCCTGCACCGCTTCGCCGCCGCCGGTGCCGCCGTGCGCTACCACGCGGTGCACGCCGACAAGGTGGAGGATATTCTGGCGCTGGATATCGCCCTGCGCCGCAACGACACCGACTGGTTTGAAACGCTGCCGCCGGAAATCGACAGCCAGCTGGTGCATAAGCTGTATTACGGCCACTTTATGTGCCACGTCTTCCATCAGGACTACGTGGTGAAAAAAGGCGTGGACAGCCATGCGCTGAAAGAAAAGATGCTCGAGATCCTCAACCGGCGCGGCGCCGAGTACCCGGCGGAGCATAACGTTGGCCACCTGTACCACGCCAAACCGGATCTGCAAACGTTCTACCGCACCGCCGATCCAACCAACAGCTTCAACCCCGGCATCGGCAAAACCAGCAAACGCAAAGGCTGGGCCGAAGACCCCCGCTAAACGCCGCACGATCGGCCCGCCGCCGCACCCGGCGCGGGCCTCCTCTGCCCTACCTGCCTCATCGCGATCTTTCTGCGCCTTTAAAGATGCATTTTTATTGCAACTTATAAAATTCCCGATTACCATTCACCCCATCATCGCAAATGAGAATTAATTACAAAGCTGTCATGACGGATACATGACATCCGCCGTGGCATTCACCGCGAAGTTAATGAGAAGGAACCTACCATGAGTCAACCCCTCGATTCCGCCCAGCTGCTGGCCGCGCTCGATAAAGTGATGGTGATCTCCACCACCGATCTGCAGGGCACCATCACCTACGTCAATGACCTGTTCTGTCAACTGACCGGCTTTTCCCGGGAAGAGCTGGTGGGCCAGCCCCACAGCATCGTGCGCCACCCTTCCGTGCCGAAAGCCGTTTACAAAGCGATGTGGGACACCATCAAGGCGGGCGGTATCTGGACCGGCATCATTCCGAACGTCGGCAAGGGCGGCGTGCTGTACGTGGTCGACACCACGGTGCAGCCGCTGTATGACGCCCAGGGCAATATCGAGGCCTATATCAGCATCCGCCGCGTGATCAACGATCTGATGACCGACTTCGAATCGGTGGAATTCGCCAAAGAACAGTTCGACAACCACTACGACAAGTAACCGCTATGGCCGACATCATCGAACGCATCCTGATTGGTTACGGTTCGGAGTCGGGCAACGCCCGGGCGCTGGCGATGCGCCTGGGCGAGCAAAGCAGCCTGCAACCCTACCGCCCCATGGTTAAAGAACTCAACGCCATCCAGCCCGCTGATGTGGGCGAGCGTGACATCCTGTTGATCGTCTCGAGCTCATTTGGCGACGGCGAACCGCCCGCCAACGCCGAGCGTTTTTCCGACGCGCTGGCGCAATGGCCGGATCCCCCCCGGTTGCGCTACGCCATCTTTGGTCTCGGCGACACCGCGTACCCGCATTTCTGCGGCTTCACGCAGGCGCTGGATGCGCGCCTGACGCAATACGGCGCCCGCGCCATCGTCAATCGCGTCGACGCCGACGTTAACTTCGAACCGTTCTTCACCACCTGGCTGACGACGCTGGGTAAGGTGCTGGCCGGCGATGCCCAGGCGGGTCGCGACTTGCATCTGCGCGTGACCGCCTACGGTGAAGACCATGCGTTCAGCGCCGCCCTCCTCGAACGACGGCCGCTCAGCGCTCGCACGCCGCAAGCCTGGCATCTGCGGCTGAATATCGCCGGCAGCGGCATCGTTTACCGGGCGGGAGATACCGTCTATCTGTTGCCGGAGAACGACGAAGGATTATTGTCCCGGCTGGCAGACTGGCTCGGCAGGCCGGAGGCCGTCGACGCGCTGCGGCGCCGGGAGCTGCGCCAGCTCAGCAAAACGACGCTGCGCGAACTGGCGCAGTTGGCCGACAGCGAAGAGCTCAAAGGCCTGCTGAAGATCCGTCAGCGCAAAGCCCTGGAGAGTTATCTGTACGGCGCCGATCTGCTGGACGTGCTGCACGATTTTTGCCCGCCGCACGCGATCACGCTGGAGAACCTGTTGGCGCTGCTGCCCGTTTGCCTACCGCGCGCCTACTCCATCGCTTCGGCAACGCGGGAAGAGAGCCTCGATCTGTGCGTTCGCGACGTGCGTTATGAACGCGGCGGCCGCACGCGGCGCGGCACGGCAACCGGCTGGCTGCTCAAGCATCCCGGTCCTTTCCGCCTTTTCTGCCGCGCCAACCCCGGCTTTTACCTGCCGCGCGACACCGCCTTGCCTGTGCTGCTTATCGGTACCGGTACCGGCATCGCACCGTTGATTGGCTTGCTGCGCGAAATGGCCGCCCAGGGCGAACGGCGTGAAACCGTCCTGATCTTCGGTGAGAAAAGGCGCGATGAAGACTTCCTGTATGGCGAGGAGTTGGTCACGCTGAACGCGACGGGCGTACTCACACGGCTCATCACGGCATTCTCGCGCGACGCCGCCGACAAGTATTACGTGCAACACGCCATCGACGATCGCGCCGATGTCGTCAGCGGCCTGCTGCAGCGGGGCGCGCATGTCTACCTGTGCGGCAATCGTCAGTATCTGGAACATGCCGTGGCGACGGCGCTGGAGCAAGCCTGCGGGGCGGAAAATCTGTGGCAGACGCTGATCGAGCAGCAGCGCCTGCACCTGGAACTCTATTGAGACAGGGCGGCGTTCATCGTTCCGCGCGCAGCAGCAAGGAAACGATGAACGCGCCCCCCAGCCCCGCCGTAATGATGCCGATGGGCAGCTCCTGATGGGGGATCAGGCTGCGGCTGAGCATGTCGCCGCCGGTCAGCAGCATCGCCCCCAGCAGGCCGCACATCGGCACGGACAAGCGATGGCGCACGCCCACCAGGCGTCGGGCCAGATAAGGCACCATCAGCCCGACAAACCCAATCACGCCCGTCAGCGAAACGAGAAACGCCGTAGACAATGCGCAGCACAGAAAGGTCTCGGTGCGCAGGCGCGCCACATTGACCCCCATCGAATGGGCGGTTTGCTCGCCCGCCAGCAGCGCATCCAGCGCCCGCCAACGCAGCGCCGTAAACCCGGCCAGCAGCACAAAACTCGCCAGCGGAATGAACAGATTATCCCAACGCGCCAACCCCAGCCCGCCCAGCGACCAGAACAACACCGAACCGGCCGCCCGCTGATCGCCGGAAAACACCAGGTAGCTGGTGAGCGCGCTGAACAAAAACGAGACCGCCAGCCCGCAGACGATCAGCTGCTCGGCGCGCCTGACCCGGCTGACGCGAAACAGGATCATCACCGCCATCGCGGACAGAATGCCGCCCACGAAAGCGGACAGCGGCAACGTCAGAGCGCCCAGCGCATCGCCAAAGCGCGTGATGACCAGCACCGCGCCGGCGGAGGCGCCGGAGGAGAGCCCAAACAAAAAAGGATCGGCCAGCTCATTGCGGGTGGTGGTCTGCAGCAGCGCGCCGGTCATCGCCAGCCCGGCGCCGGTTAACGCCGCCAACAAGGCCCTGGGCACCCGCAGTTGCACGACGATGGTGTCCAGCATGCCGGAAAGCGGCGCCGAACCGAGCCCTAACGCCGCAAACGCCTGTCGCCATGACAACGCGACGCTGCCCAGCTGCAGGCTCCAGATCATTAGCCCGCACAACACTGACAGCGCCAGCGGTGCGAGCAGCATAAACCGCCGGGTCGGCGAATTCATTCAGCCTCCGGCGCGTACAGCGCCCGCGCCAGCTTTTCCACCGCGCCGATGTTGGCCGGCCCCGGCGTCAGCTCCGCATACTGCAGTTTCAGATAACGGTGGTGCCGTACGGCGGGGGTCAATTTCATCAACGGGTGAGACTCGAGGAAGCGCCGCAGCGCATCGGCGCCTGACCCGGTCTGGTAATCCAGCAGAATAATGAAGTCGGGCTCGGCCGCCGCCACCGCTTCCCAGGACGCCGTCGTCCAGCTCGCCGGCAAATCGTCCATCACGTTGCGGCCGCCCGCCGCTTCGACGATCGCCGTCGGCATAGCGTATCTGCCGCTGGTGAAAGGCTTCTCCTCCCCCGAGTCATAGACGAACACTTTAAGCGGCGGCTGGCCCGCCGGCCTGGCGGGAAGCGCAGCCAACCGGCGCTGCCAGCCCGCAACCAGCGCGGTGGCCTCTTGCTGCTTGCCGAAAATCTTGCCGAGCTTCAGCTCATCGTCATACAGCAGGTTCATATCGGCCTTTTGCGGCCGCCCGCCGGCCTGTACGCAGCTCTCGCTCAGCACCAGCGTTTTGATGCCGAACGGGGCGAGCGTCTCCGGTGTGACGTCACCGCCGATCTTCATGCCGTAATTCCAGCCGGCGAAGAAGAAATCCGGCTGCGCTGCCAGCAGCGTTTCCAGAGCAGGATATTTCGGCGCCAGTTCGGGAATGGCGCCCATCGCGGCCTTGAAGTCGGGCGTCAGTTTGTACCAGCCGGTGATGCCGGTCAGCCCGACAATGCGATCCTGCAAATGGAGCGCAAAGGCCATCTCGGCCATATTGATGTCGTTGATGACGGCGCGTTGCGGCGCCTGGTTGAAGGTGACCGGCGTACCGCAGCTTTCTACGGTGACGGGAAATTTTTCGGCCGCCGCCGCCCCGCCGGCCAGCAGCAGGAGCAGGGGGAATACGCGTGTGTTCATGTTTCTCTCTGGTTTATCAAGCGCAATGGGGAACGTCAAAAATACGCAGCGTTTTCCCGCTGACGGGGTGCGCCACCTTGAAACTGTTCATGCCGAACACCGGCAAAATCACCGGGGTCTGCAACACCGCCTCGGGCGTACCACAGGCTACCTGGCGGCTTTCGTTGAGCACCAGGATCCGATCGGCAAACGCCTCTGCCACGGGCAAATCGTGCAGCACTGCAATCACGGCAATGTCTTTATTTTTCACTAACGACAGCAGCGCCGAGCGCCCGGGCGGATCGAGGTGATTGGTCGGTTCATCCAGCAACAACAGATCGGGAGACTGCGCCAACGCCCGGGCCAGTGCAGCACGCTGACGCTGACCGCCCGAGAGCCGCCCCAACGGGCGGTGCCTGAGCGGCGCCAGCCCGGTTTCCCCGATGGCCTCGTCAACAATGCGCTTTCCCGTCGCAGAGCGTTCGCCATGCGGTAAACGGCCCAACGCCACGTAGTCCTCAACCGACAGCCGCAAATCCGGCAGATCGTTTTGTGCCAGAAAGGCGATGCTTCTGGCGCGTTCCGCCGCCGGCCACTCGGACAAGGCGCGCCCTCGCCAGTAAATGCCGCCGCTGTCCGGCCGCGTTTCGCCGATCAGGGCGCGCAACAGGCTGGACTTGCCGCTGCCGTTAGGGCCGATCACCGCCAGCTTTTCACTGGAACGGAGCGCGAAATGGATGTTGTCGAGTATCAATGCCCCGCCGTGGCCGGTCAGGCTAACGCCATCAACGCGGAGGATGTCGTGAACTGAATTCATTATGCGTCAATTGTTATATTATAACATATCAATATTTTTACCACGATTCCGCGCCTTCTGCAAAAGCGAATCGCAACCTCTTTTGCCGCACGCGCTGCGTGAACTGAGGTAGGGAGCAAGCCGCGCCCCCCTGCTTCAACACTGCGCGGCAAAAGCAACATAGCATACCTTTTAATTAATGATAATGATTTACATTATCATTTAAATCATTGTGATTTCCGATTGCACGCCCCTCTGAACTTGGCTATGTTTGAAGCGATAAGTTTTATTCCCGGTTTGCAGGCCCCCCTATGACTCCGTTGGCGCACAGCACAGATCCGACTCTTACGACCGCTCCGGCCGTCGTTTTGCTGTGTACTTCCTCTGCCCCACCCGCCGTTTCCTCTGTCGTTTCAGCGGTTGCCGCTTACCCGCCACGCATTGTGGTTGTGCGCTAAGCCACACCGACTTTTACCTCCGGCTTATTGATCTGTTGCGTTCAGGCGTAGACCGCCGCGCGCGCCGGAGCCTGTAATTTTCACGACAGGTGAAATTGATATGCGATTACCTTCTCTCTGGGCCAATGCCGGCCTGGCTACGCTGTTCGTCCTGCTTTGGAGCAGCGGCGCGATCTTCTCCCGTTGGGGGTTGGAGCACGCCTCCGCCTTCGCTTTTCTGTTCTTCCGCTGCGTCATCGCGCTGGCGGTGCTGTTGGTCATCGGCCTGTGGCAGCGCCAGTGTCTCCCCGCCCCCGGCACCCGCTGGCGCGTCGTGCTGATCGGCGTGCTGATGATCGGCAGCTATCAAATCTGCTATCTGCTGGCGCTGGAACAAGGTATTACGCCCGGCGTGCTGGCGACGCTGCTCGGCGTACAGCCGATCCTCACCCAGTTCATCACCGAGCGGCGTTGCACCGGGCTGCGGGCACTCGGCCTGGCGCTGGCGATGGTCGGGCTGACGCTGGTGGTGTACCAAAGCCTGATGGTGGCCCACTTCTCGCTGAGCGGCATGCTGTTCGCCTTTATCGCGCTGGGCTGCATGACCGCCGGCACCCTGCTGCAAAAAGGCATGACGCAGCCGCCGCTGGCGGTCTTGCCGCTGCAGTATGCCGTCGGATTATTGATGTGTACGCTGGCACTGCCGTTTGAGCCGCTGCGGGTCGAATGGCGGCCGGCGTTCGTGCTGCCGCTGCTGTGGATGGCGGTGGTGATCTCGGTGCTGGCGACGTTCTTGCTGTATCGCCTTATCCAGCGCGGCAATCTGGTGCAGGTGACCAGCCTGTTCTACCTGATCCCGGCAGTGACCGCCCTGCTGGATTACCTGCTGCTCGGCCACGCGCTAGCCGCGCTGAGCCTGCTGGGCATGGCGGGCATCGTGCTCGGCGTGATGCTGGTTTTCCGCCGCGCATAAAAGCAAAAGCCCCCGCGCCGTTCGACCGGCGCGGGGGCAACAACAGCCGTTAACTCAGAACAACCAGGAACCGTACCCCCACAGCAGCACCGTCACCCCAAGCAGCAGCTCGAGCAACAGAATGCCGATGGCGAAGGTCGAGCTGGAGAAGATGAACCCTTCCTTACTGTCGATATTCAGGAAGTGCGGGATCCCCAGATTCAGCAGATAGCCCGAATAGCACAGGCCGATAATGCCGACAAACAGACACAGCCAGACGACCGGATAGAGCGCCACAATCCCGCTGAGGAACATCGGGGTCGCCACGTAGCCGGCGAACACCATGCAGCGGTGCAGGCTGGGGCGCGATTCATAACGCCGCGCCATCCAGTGAATGACTTTCCCCATGGCCGCTACGCCTGCCAGCATCAGCAGGTAAAACGCCACGGCGGTATAAAACGCGGTAAACATGTCGAGCCTGATGGCATGTCCCTCGCCGGAGAGCCAGCCCAACTGGGTGGTGCCGATAAAGGCGCAGACCACCGGGATGGCTGCCAAGAGCAACACGTGATGGGTGTATAGGTGCGAGACGCTTTCATTCTCGCTTTTGATCTGTTCGAACTCGGCGCTGGGATGCGCCAGAAGTCCCCAAACATGACTGACCATGAGACACCTCCTATCTCGCCGTAGGCCGCGATCGGCGAACGAATTTCACACCTCCGACGGACTGCTACCCGTGCGAGGATTGCGGCCACGGGGCTCTCTCCCCTGTACTAATTATAGTCTTTCGGCGAAAAAACGTGCGGAAAGCGCAACGCCGCAGCGCTTTGTCTTATACTCCCACCATAAAAACCAGGCTGCGAGGAAGGTCATGTCATCCGTAATCACCACCCGTCAGGCGGGGATCGTCGACGTCGACGCCGGGCGCAACGTTACCGTTGTCGAGCCCTGCAATCTTTACGGCTGCCGGCTCGGCGACGATGTCTTCGTCGGCCCGTTCGTCGAGATCCAGCGCCACGTCAGCATCGGCGCACGCAGTAAAATTCAGTCGCACAGCTTTATCTGCGAATACGTCACCCTCGGCGAAGCGTGCTTTGTCGGCCACGGCGTCACCTTCGCCAACGATCTGTTCAAAGAGGGCGCGCCCAACGCCGATCCGGCCAGTTGGGGGCGCACGCGCATCGGCGATCGGGTGTCCATCGGCTCCGGCGCCACGATCCTGGCGGTAGAGATCTGCAACGACGCGGTGATCGGCGCCGGGGCGGTGGTGACCCGCGATATCACCCGCAAGGGGATCTACGCCGGCAACCCGGCGCGTCTGCTGCGGGAGCTGCCGTAATGAACCCGGCCATCCGCATCGCGGCCATTGAGGCGTTGCCCGACGATTATCTGGCCCGCGGCGATTTCAGCTTCACCATCGCCTGTTACGCTCTGCCGCAGTTCGACAGCCCGGTCGACAGCTGGCCAACCCGCCCGGTGGCGCCATTTCGCAAACGGTATCCGCTGGCGCCGTTCGCCAACGAAGACAGCGTGACCTTCCTGGCGTATCGTCAGAACGACGCCGTTGGCCATATCACGCTGAGCAAAAACTGGAACGGTTACACCCTGATCGACGAGATCGCCGTCAGCGCTCATGCGCGCCGTCAGGGCATCGCCGGGGCACTGCTGGACTGCGCCAAACGGTGGGCGCGGCAGCAGGAAACCTCAGGTATGATGCTCGAAACGCAGAACAACAATCTGGCGGCCTGCCGCTGTTACCAGCATTACGGGTTTATCCTCGGCGGCATCGACCGTTTGCTGTACCGCGCCGAACCGGAGATCGCCGATCACGAAATCGCGCTGTTCTGGTATTTGCCGTTCAATAGCGAAATCGGTTACTGATTTATCGATTGCCATTGAGGTGATGTTTACTTTTTAACCCCTACCATCGGATGAGAACTGTTATCACTTACTCTGATAAGCCAGCGACACCCATGGAGGGCCGTATGAACAAGAACAAGGCTGTTTTACTGATGTTAGCTATCGCTATGAGCGGATGCGCCGAACGCTCCACCGCCGTCTCCCCCGCGACGCCGCCGACCGACGTCACCGTTTCGCCGCCGGGCGTGCAGCCGGAGATGGACGCCAGCACCCGCAGCAAGCTGCGTGAGATCCTCGCGCTGCGCGCCGGTTGGCCCGCCGCGCAGCCGCATGGTCGCACCGTCGATTTGATTTCGCGCGAGTTTCTCGGCACGCCGTATCTCGCCAACCGTCTGATCGGTTCGCAGAACACGCCCGAGCAGCTGGTGATCGACTTCCGCGGACTGGATTGCTTCACCTACATCGATTATGTGGAAGCGCTCAGCACCGCCCGCAGCGAAGCCGAGTTCGTTCAGCGCCTGGTAGACATTCGCTACGTCGACGGCAACATCGCCTTCCCGCAGCGCAAACACTTCTTCACCGACTGGGCGCAGCGGCCGAAAAAAGTGGCCGAAGACATCACCGCCCAGCTCAGCCCGCACGCCGTCAGCCTCGTGAAAAACCTCAATCAAAAGGCGGACGGCAGCAGCTACCTGCCCGGCTTGCCCAACGTGCAGCGCAGCGTCACCTACATTCCCAGCGACAACGTCGACGACAAGGTGCTGGCCCAGCTGCGCACCGGCGACTACATCGGTATTTACACCAACCTCGCCGGGCTGGACGTGACCCACACCGGCATCTTCGTGATGACCGACCATGGCCCGGTGCTGCGCAACGCCTCCTCGCGCAAGGCCAACATGCAGGTCGTCGACTCACCCTTTATGGATTACGTGATGGCTACGCCGGGCATCGTGGTGCTGCGTTCGCTCAGCCGATAATCACCGCCGCATAACGGCTATAAGCTATAGCCGTTTATGCTGAACGAGCGTTTGACTTCGCCGGCGGTTCAGGCTTAGCTGTAAGGACAAAAACCAACTGATTTTATTGTTTTTTTCAGGGAGACTTCGATGACCTTACGCTGGCGTATCACCCCTCTGGCGGCGGCCTTCGCCGCCGTATTGGCGCTTCAGGGCTGCGATCAAAAAACCGACCAAAACCATATCAAAGTCGGCGTCATCAACGGCGCGGAACAGGACGTGGCGGAAGTCGCCAGGCAGGTGGCGAAAGAGAAATACGGGCTGGACGTCGAGCTGGTCGGCTTCAGCGGTTCGCTGCTGCCGAACGACGCCACCGACAAAGGCGAACTGGACGCCAACGTGTTTCAGCACCGCCCGTTCCTCGAACAGCAAAACAAAGATCACGGCTATAAGCTGGTGGCGGTCGGCAATACCTTCGTGTTCCCGATGGCCGGCTACTCCAAAAAGATAAAATCGCTGAAAGAACTGCCGGACGGCGCGGTGATCGCCATCCCGCTCGATCCGACCAACCTGGGGCGCGCCCTGCTGCTGCTGGAAAAAACCGGGCTGATTAGCCTGAAGCCTGGCAAAGGGTTGCTGCCCACCGCGCTGGATATCAGCGCCAACCCGCATCATTACCAGATCATGGAGCTGGAAGGTGCGCAGCTGCCGCACGTGTTAGACGATCCGAAAGTCACCGTCGCCGTCATCAGCACCACCTACATCAACCAGACCGGCCTGTCGCCGACCAAAAACGGCATCTTCATCGAGGATAAGGACTCGCCGTACACCAACATCATCGTCACCCGCGAAGACAACAAGGACGCGCCAAACGTACAGAACTTCATCAAGGCCTATGAGTCGGACGAAGTCGCCAAAGCCGCCGAGAGAATCTTCAACGGCGGCGCGGTGAAAGGCTGGTAAATTCGGCCACCATCAAGGCGGATTCTGCGCACGAATCCGCAATATTTCACTTTCATTCCCCGTTTCCTTACGCCACACCTTTCTCTAAAAGCAAAACGCCCGCATGCTCATTCCTCCATAACACGGATTGTTCACAACAAAGGAGTGTATCGATGCCGATCAAATTTGCCCCCAAGGTCGGGGAAATTCTCGAGTGCAACTATGGCAACTATCCCCTATCAGTCTGCCAACCGCATGAAGCCGGCTTTTATGATGGCCACATTCCACCAGAAATGGTGAAGAACCGTTTAGTTGTTGTGTTAAACGGCAAAATTAACGGCAACGCCTGCATTATCGTACCGCTGTCGACCACCAGAGATTCGAACAAGATCGAACGGGGATTGCACATCGAAATCACGCGTGAACTCATCGAAGATATGAGATTCCTTCATCCGCAAACGCGCTGGGCAAAGGGCGATCTGGTGCAGCAAGTCAGCCGCCAACGGCTGAACAGAGCCCGTAAAGAGAGAGGCTTTCTTACCCAGTGTCTGTCGCGCGAGCTTGTTGCTGACATACAACGCGCCGTCATTAAGTCGATCAATGCCAAAAATATGCTGTTCTGACCAGTACGCTGTTGTTGACAAAACAGACAAATCAGGTGAAATTGTCGCCGTAGCCGATAAAGGCCCTTATGCTATACCCTCCCTTTCAGGGACCTGCGAAGCCCAGCCATCCAGCTGGGCTTTTGCCTCTCTGGCGCCTACCGATTTTTAAAACGTCATCTTTTCTTCCCGCTCTTGACCCTTACGTGGCGTCAGGCTTTAGTATCCCGGCACGCACAAGGGAGGAGCTACATATGTTATTGAAAGTCGGCGAACTGGCGCGCCGTTCCGGCATTACCGTTCGCACACTGCATCACTATGACAGCATTGGTTTGCTGGTCCCTTCTGCGCGTTCCGACGCTGGTTATCGTTTATACAACCGGGCTGACATCACCCGCTTGCACCACATCCAGGCGCTGCGCCGGATGGGCGTTTCGCTGGCGGAAGTCGGGGCAATTCTCGCGCGTTCAGGGCCAGCGCTTCCGGCGGTGATTGAGCAGCAGATCGCCATGTTGGAGCAGCAGTTGGCACAGATCGCCGCATTGCGCGGCCGGCTGCAGCACATGCATGCCCAACTTTCCGCCGGGCACGAACCGGAACTGAACGACTGGCTGACTACGTTGGAGTTAATGACCATGTACGATAAATACTTTACCGCCGATGAGCTGATGCAACTACCATTCTACCAAGCTGATCCCACCCGCAATCAGGAATGGGCTGCATTGGTGAGCAGCGTGGGACAACTGATGGCGGAAGGCATCGAACCTCAGGCGCCACAGGCTCAGGCGATGGCACGCCGCTGGATGCTGATGCTGGAACGCGACACCGCCGGCAACCCGGCCTTTCTCACCCGGCTTAACGCCATGCACGCCGACGAACCGTCGATGCGCGAACAGACCGGCATTACACCGACGATGACGGACTACATCACCCGCGCCTTTGCCGAAACCAAGCTGGCTGTCTATCAAAAATACCTGTCGGTGGAAGAGTACGCCTACGTGCGTCAACACTATTTCACCCGCCTGCAGGAGTGGCCGGCTCTGATCGCTCAATTCCATCAAGCAATGAACGACGGCATACCTGCCGATTCGCCGGAGGCGGTGCGATTGGCGGCCGATTGGCTGGCGCTGTTCCAATCCTATGCCGGCACCAACCCGGCGACGCAGATGAAGATCCGTGAAGCGATGGAACGGGAACCCTCGCTGACCGAGGGCACCTGGCTGACTCCGCCGTTGCTGGCCTATCTGCGCCAGGCCGTGGCCCGGCTGATGCGCGGCTGAATAGCTCATAGGATTTTCTTATCTCACCATAAGAAAACCCGATTTATCCCGGCGGCGAGCGGCGCGCATAATGGCGTTTATCTGCTGATTTCCAAGGTAAACAGGCATTACCATGACGCTCTCCGCTCCCGTACTCAGCCTCCTCGATGCCACGCCGGACGATATGGCCGCCGTGCTGCAAATTTACACTCACCACGTGCTGTACGGTGCCGCCTCGTTTGAAGAACAGCCGCCGACCTTGGCGGAAATGCAGCTGCGGCTAGGCAAGGTGCGGGAAGCCGGGTTGCCCTGGCTGGTGGCGAAAAGCGAAGGCCGTGTTATGGGCTACTGCTATGCCACGCCATATCGCCCCCGGCCGGCCTATCGCTTTACCGTAGAAGACTCGGTGTATATCGCCGAAGGGCAACAGGGGAAAGGCGTCGGCAAGGCGCTGCTGAGCGCGCTGATCGCCCGCTGCGAGCAAGGCCCCTGGCGCCAGATGCTGGCGATCGTCGGCGATTCCGCCGCCAACCACGGCTCGCTGGCGCTACACCAGTCGCTCGGCTTTACCAGCGCCGGAACGTTAAAGGCCGTGGGGTTCAAACTGGGGGAATGGCGTGACACGCAGATTATGCAGCGCGCGCTGGGTGACGGCGACAATCGGCATCCTTGAATGCATGGCGACGCACGATAGGAAGTTAGCGTCTATAGTGAAGAGGGATTTCATTGAGTTAGCGCCAATCGCGCACGCCATCTAACCGGTAAGGGAGAAGTGAATGAAAATTATTCTGTGGATTGTCGCCATCATCTTCATCGTGGGTTTGTTGACGATTACCGGCGTTCTCAAACTGATCTTTTAATCCGTCTCATACGTCCCGCCCCTTCCGGGGCGAGACTTTTCATCATGCCTTGAAACGCGCGCGTACCGCGCCCAGCGCCGACACCACCGCCAGCACCACGCCGCCGGCCACCAGCCCGAACGCCACGTTCAGCAGTGCCGGAACCACACCCTGCAAAAGATGGCCAAACGTCGGCACCACGGTGGTGTACGAGGCCCAGTCTTCGAACAGGTGATGCACCGGCGGCAGGCCGTGGGTCAGGATGCCGCCGCCGACCATAAACATGGCAACAGTGCCGACGATCGACAGCGTTTTCATCAGATAAGGCGCGGCGCGCACGATGCCGCCGCCGAGGGAGCGCGCCACTGCGCTGCGTTTGCGGCTCAGATACAGCCCCAGATCGTCCAGCCGAACGATGCCGGCGACGATGCCGTACACGCCGAGCGTCATCACAACGGCGATGCCGCACAAGACGATCACCTGCTGGCTAAAGGTGGCGCCGGCGACGGTGCCCAAGGTAATGGCGATAATCTCGGCGGACAGCACGAAGTCGGTGCGTATTGCCCCCTTCACCTTGCGCTTCTCATAAGCCGCGGCGTCCTCATTGGCGCCGGGCCCGTCCGATTTTTCCTCCTGCGCCGCCTTGCCGTGGCTCAGGCTGTGAAACACCTTTTCGAACCCTTCGTAACACAGATAGGCGCCGCCCACCATCAGCAGCGGCGTAATCGCCCAGGGCGCGAAGGCGCTGATCAGCAGCGCCAGCGGCACCAGGATCGCCTTGTTGATCAGCGAGCCTTTGGCGACGCTCCACACCACCGGCAGCTCGCGGTCGGCTTTAACACCGGTGACCTGCTGCGCGTTGAGCGCCAGATCGTCCCCCAGCACCCCGGCGGTTTTTTTCGCCGCCATCTTGCTCATTAACGAGACATCGTCCAGCAACGAGGCAATGTCGTCGATGAGGGTAAGTAAGCTACTTCCTGCCAAAATAATTCATCCTTTTCATATTCACGGGCCATTCTATGTTTAGCATAGCGGTAAAGCATCATGAAAGGATATGGGAGGATCTCGGAAAATGCCGGGCGGGCGATTGCCGCCCGGCGCCGACGTTAAAGCGCTACGCTGCCCAGGATGAAGGTGACGGTAATCACCGACAGCAGCGTCGTCCAGGTGATGATGGAGGCCATCGCTTCATGATCGCCCCCCATTTGCCGCGCCAGAATATAGGCGTTGCCGGCACAAGGCACGGCGGAGTAGAGAATGGCGATGCTGGCCGGCACGCCGGTGGCGCCGAAATAGTGCACCAGCGCAATGGTAATCAGCGGCATGGCCACCAGTTTCAGCACGGTCGCATAAGAGATGGAAACCAGCTTGCGAATATGCATGCTGACGATCAACCCTGCGCCGACCGACATCAGGCTCAGCGGCGTGGCGGCGTTGGAGAGATAAACGAACAGCTGTTTAAGCGCGCCAGTGATGTGCAGGTTGCACAGGTTCATCAGCACCCCGAACAACGCGCCGATGATCAGCGGGTTTTTCGTCAGCGCCAGCAGCGCGCCGCTCAGGCTTTTCTTGCTGCCGGTGCCGTAATGGTTCATCACCAACACGCTCATGATGTTGGTCAGAATGATCATATAGGCCACGAAGAAACCGGACAGCGCCACCCCCTCGCTGCCGAACAGCGATTGCGACAGCGCGATGAATACATAAGAGTTGTATCTGACTCCGCCCTGAAAAATAGAGGTAAACAGATCGGCCGACGTATTGAAAAACAGTTTGCCAACGAAAATAATCAACGCGATGGCCAGCGTGGAAACTATGGTCGCCACAACGGGATAAAAGCTGTCCGCGCCGCTAAAATCCGCCTCGCTGATATCCAATATCAACAGCGCCGGAAAAAACAGGTAATAAACGAATTTGTCTGAAAAGCCCCAAAATACGGCAACGTCTTTAACATAGAGCTTTGACAAATAGCCCAGCACGATTAACAAAAAAATCGGTAATATAGAAAGAAAAACGTTCAGCATGAATAATAACCTTAAATCGAGAAAATGCGCTCTTCAACCTGATTGAGGTTGCGGTGATTCCACAAGCTTGCCGAAATGAAGACGCGTTGTACCCAGCGCAACGGCGTATCTCTTTCATCGAAAGATGGCGTGAATTTATCGCGTGAATGCAGCGCAAAACGGTTATCGATATACACCAAATCGCCCGGGCAAATATCGATGCCGATGGCATTTTCTTTCACCAGCCCGTAGAAACGCTCCAGTGCGGCTTCCGCTCGCGGCGTGCTGGCGGCAATCATGCCGGGATAGAAAACGGCGCTCACATCCGGCAGAACATGGTTTTGCGAAATCAGCGGCACCAGCGCGGTTTCTTCGCGCCCGGCCTGCGTGGACTGGCGCCAACGGTATGGCAGCTTGATGCTGTACAGCGGGCTGGCCAGCGTTTCGACGTCCTCGCGGCTCAGTTGAGCGATAGCCAAACGCGAATCGGAGATACGCGTCATCGGGCTGTGCGGATCGCGGCGCACGCCGGCTAACAGCAACCCCATCGGCGAGACGTTGAACTGCTCCAGGTGTTTCAGGGCCGCATTTTCAATATGGAAATCCAATTCAACATCGAACCCCAGACCGGTATATTCTTTTTTGGCTTCGCGTTTGGGGATCAGATTATTAATCAGTTCTTTCCCTTCGAAATACATCGAATAGGGTTCACCAATTAGCGAAGAGATGCCGACCAACAAGTTTTCACTGATATTCCCTGATTTGGCCGAAGGCGTATATTGGTTCGGACAAGGGGAAAAGAACACTTCTTTATCCACCGGCACATTTTTTAAAATAAGATAAGGCCGTGGTTTGATTGACGCCTTTTGCTGGCTTAATGCAGCGCTTAATCTGTGGGGTAAGTGGGTGATCATGGCCGAACGTATAGCGTGAATATACGCATCACCGCCGGCGGGATCGTAAGCAATTTTATCTAATGCCGAAAATAACTCGTTTCTTTCCTGATCCGTCAATTGAAAGACGTTTTGGTAATCCATCCTGAGCATTCCTTGACAATAAGAATATCATTAGCAAGCCTAATGAAAGCGGCAGGATGTTAACATTATGCAATCAAATCCATAAAGATTTATTAACTAATTTCGTGATCTTAATCACCACTCCTCCGTCCAGTTAGCGGTGGAGAAGAAGTGATTAATAAACAAACAGCTACGCGCATACGTCTCAATCGGATGCGATAGCGAATACGCCCGCGAGATAGCGCAGGACATGACCGTGGGCCTCAAAAACGCACGATAAATGCGTACTGCCCTCAAGCAAGCCAAAGGCAACATGCGCACTGCCATGCTGTTCGACGAAGCGCTGCATCGCTTGCGCATTGAACAGCTCATCCTGCGCTGCCGCCAGCAGCAAGGTCGGCAATCGCAGCGCCGCCAGTTGCTTTGCCGGGGTGCGTGGCGTCAACGCGTTAGCCATATTGACGCTGTATTGGCAGACAAAATCGGGGGCGGCGGCCAGCACAGCCGGGGGAAAATTCAGGCTGACCGCCCGGGATTGCCCAAACCAGCGCCCGCCGCTGAGCGCATTGGCGACAAACGGCCATTGTCGCACCTTAGCAAAACGGGCCGCCGCCGCCAGATCGCGGGCCATCCCGGAAAATGGACCCAGCTCGGGCGCCAGCATGATCAGGCTGTCCGCCTGCTGTTCGCCAGGGTAACGGGTCAAGTAGTTGAGCAACATGCCGGCGCCGCTCGAATGGCCAAGCAGGTGTCTGCGCGCCAGCGGAAACCGGCGGCGCATTTCTGCCAGGATGATATCGACATCGCGCCAAATACGCTCAGGCCGCTCAACCGTCCCCCGCTCTCCCGTGGAATCGCCATGTCCGCGAATATCGACCAGACACACCGCGAGCGTCGGCTCGGCGGCCAGCTGGCGCGCAAGGACGTCATACCCGGCGGCGCTGTTAACCCCGCCGCCGTGATAGACCAGGATCACGTCTTCACTCTCGGCAGTGTGCCGATACAGACGATAGCTCAACCCATCTATACGACCAGACGACATGTCCACATGCCCGCCCGGCCACTCACCGTAAGACTTCGCTTGCTCAACATAGCGGTCAAAATCAATCAAAGCGCACCTTTCCATGAATATTGTCGGTATTTCCTACGGCAAAGCTCCTCGCCAAAATGGTTATAACAATATGAAATAACAGCAGTAATTACCATTCTTTTGCACATTCTCCCTTAGCGTCAGGGCAGATCGCCCGCCGGCACATTGAGCTGCCAGGAAAGGCCGAAACGATCGTTGAGCCAGCCGAAACGGGCGCTGAAGCCGTAGTCATCGAGCGGCATCAGCACCTTGCCGCCCTCCGCCAGCCGGTGGAACGCCCGCTCCAACGCTTCTTCGTTAGGCAGGTTGATGAACAGCGACACCGCCGGGGTGAAGCTAAAGTCATGGCTGATCGGGCTGTCGATAAACACCAGGTTCTGCCGATCGAAATCGATGGCAGCATGCTTGATCAATCGCCGGCCGTCCGGCGTCGGGTCGTAATGCTGTACCTGCATGAGCCGAAAACGCTCGAACACCTGGCTGTAGAGATCGATCGCCCGCTGCGCCTCTCCCTGGAACATGACAAAGGTCGAAACCTGACTCATAACATCCCCTCCGGCAAACGTTGTGGTATTAATGGAGGATAGCGGATTACCGTTGAAGCGGCGGAAAGGAGCAACCATGAGCATCATTCATCGCCTGGCGCAGCCGGACGATCTCAACGGCCTGTTAGCCTTGTATCGCGAGCTGCGCCCGCAGGACGCGCCGCTGCGCGCCGACGATGCGCGCCGCACCCTGCAACGTCTGCTGGACGATCCGGCGATCCGTCTGGTGGTGGCAGCGGACGAGGAACAACCGATCGCCACCTGCATGCTGGCGCTGATCCCGGGGCTGGCACACCAGGCGCAGCCGTTCGGTGTTATTGAGCATGTGGTGACGGCGGAGCCCTATCGCGGCCACGGCGTGGCGCTCGCGATGATCGAATACGCGCTGCAGCTGGCCTGGCGCAAGGGCTGTTACAAGGTGATGCTGCTGTCGGGGCAGCAACGCACCGGCGCGCACCAGCTTTATCTCAAAGCAGGTTTCGACGGCGATCGCGAGCGGGGATTTGTCATCAGGCGGCCCGAGGGCCGATAGCGGCCTGCTGCAAATGAGCAGGCCGCCAGGCGGGTCATTCGGTGGCGTTTTTCGCCAGGCTGGCGTCTTTTTGGCGACGATAGTCGCGGGCGGCGGCCGGGATCGGCGTCACCTTGCCGGTTTCGATCCAGCTGCGCAGACGGTTGGCGTCGGCGAAGTGGGTATATTTGCCGAAGGCGTCCAGCACCACCAGCGACACCGAGCGGTTACCGATCATGGTGCGCATCGCCAGGCAGTGCCCCGCCTGGTTGGTGAAGCCGGTCTTGGTCAGCTGAATGTTCCATTTCGGGTTGTACACCAGGTGGTTGGTGTTGCGGAACGGCAGCGTGTAGTTGGGATCCTTGAAGCTGGCCATGCGTTCGGTGGTGGTGCTGAGCTGGCCGATCAACGGGTATTGTTTGGTGGCGATCAGCAGCTTGGTCAGATCGCGCGCCGTCGACACGTTATGAATAGAGAGCCCGGTCGGTTCCACATAATGGGTATTGGTCATGCCGAGCGCCCTGGCCTTGGCGTTCATCGCTTTGATGAAGGCGTTGTAGCCCCCCGGATAGTGGTGCGCCAGGCTGGCGGCCGCGCGGTTTTCCGACGACATCAGCGCGAGCAGCAGCATGTCCTTGCGGCTGATTTCGCTGTTCAGCCGTACCCGCGAATACACCCCTTTCATCTCCGGCGTCTGGTGGATGTCCACTGACAGCATCTCGTCGAGCGGCAGGTGCGCGTCCAGCGTGACCATGGCGGTCATCAGCTTGGTGATCGAGGCGATCGGCACCACTTCATCCGGGTTGCGCGCGTACATCACCTTATGGGTTTGCATATCGACAACCATCGCGCTGCCGGAGGCCAGCTCCGGCTGGGTGGCGTGTACGGCGGCGGCGTTGTCGCTGGCCAGCGCGCGCGGCGCAAAGCCTGCGCCCGCCTGCAAAGCGAGCAGGGTCAGAACCAAAACACGTATTTTCACAGGCATTACTCTGAAATGGGGGCTTGAACTCAGCGAATTATATGTGAGGGTTCAGCGCTTGGCACTGGGATTGTATGGCGGATTTGTGACAAATTCTGTCGGCCGAAAAACGACGCAGCCCGCGGGCGCTCTGGGATGAACGCCCGCGTAGAAAAAGTTACAGCGCCGGCTGCCAGGCCGACTGAGGCAGCAGGTACAGCCCCGGCGTTTGCCGCGCCCCGGCGCCGACGATATGGCCGATGCCGGCCGCCATCACCGCCAGCGTCACGTCGAAGGCGTTGAGGCTGTCGCCATAGCCGGCGGTCAGGTTGAACATCGAGCCATTGGCCAGCAAATAGACCGTCTTTTCATTAAGTTGGTAAGCGTTCACATAAGGCATCGGCTCGTGGTGCGGCAAGCCCTTGAGGAAGCCGACGTCGATCTCTTCCGCCACGTGGCCGACGTTGAGGATAAACACGCCGTCCTGCGCCTGTTGCAGATGCTGCGCCGAGAGCACGTTTTTCGCGCCGGTCGCGGTGGCGATCACGTCCGCCTGCGCGATCGCGCTCGCCAGATCCACCACCTGCCAGCCGTCATAACGCGCCTGCAGCGCGCGCGCCGGATCGATTTCCGCCACCATCACCTGGCCACCGTAGGCCCTGGCCGCCGCTGCCGTCCCCTGCCCGACCAGGCCGTAACCGATCACCAGCACGCGCTTCTCGTGCAGCGTCAAATGGGTGGTCTGGAAGAAGGTATGCCAGGCGGTCAGCCCAACCATATGCCGATTGTGCAGCCCTTCTTTCACCGGCAGATCGTCCCAGTTGAAGATCGGATAGCGCGGCGCCACGCCGTTCAACCGGCTGATGCCCGAGCCGGTGGCCTCCAGCCCGGCGACGATCTGCGGGCCACCCGGCGACTGGTGCAGACGGGTGGTCAGATCCGCCCCCATTTCGCACAGGTGGGTCGGCCGCCAGGCCAGCGCGCGGTCGAAAGATTCCGACCATTCGCCGGCGCTCATGTCACGCCAGGCATAGGCCTGCGCGCCCCGCCGTTCCAGCCAGGCCACCACATCGTCCTGCACCGTGGTGGGATTGCAGGTGGTCAAGAAGATCGCCGCGCCCTTGTCCAGCAGGCCGGCCACCAGCGGCGCCATTTTCAAATCCAGGTGCATGTTGCACGCCAGCCGCACCCCGTGCAGGTCCGGCAACGCCGCCATCGCCGCCCGGGTGCGCGGCATATGACGCGTCGCCCAGCTCAATTCGCTCTCAAAGTCCTGATACATCCGTTGCTCCTCTGATGTGCCCCGCCGCCAGGCGTGGCAAAAAGTTATCCCGCGCGGCCGAGCCGGCGGATCGCCTGCGGCGACAGGCCAAAGACGCGGATAAACGCCCGTCTCATGCGTTCTGGATCGCTGAACCCCACCGAACGGGCGATCGCCTCCAGCGGCTCGGCGCTCTCTTCGACGCGTACCCTGGCCGCCTCTACCCGCAGCTGCTCGATCACCTTGGCCGGCGTCTGCCCGGTTTCGGCGCGGAACAGCCGGCCGAACTGACGCTCGCTCAGGCAGGCGGCGTCAGCCAGATCCGCTACCGACAGCGGCAAGTGCAAATGTTCGCGCGCGAACGACAGCGCTGTACGCATGCGATCCGACGACGGATTCAGCGCCAGCAGCAGCGAGTACTGCGACTGCCCGCCGGGGCGTCGGTGGTAGACCACCAGCTGCCGCGCCACGGCCGCCGCCAGGGTGGCGCCCAGATCGTCTTCGATCAGCGCCAACGCCAGATCGATGCCGGCACTGATGCCGGCCGAGGTCCAGATATCGCCATCGCGAATGAAAATGCGGTTGCTGTCGACACGGATACGCGGATAACTCTGCTGCAATCGCGCCGCGTGATACCAGTGGGTGGTGGCGCGCTTGCCGTCCAGCAAGCCGCAGGCCGCCAGAATAAACGCGCCGGTGCACACGCTGGCGATGCGCCGCGCACGCCGGCTATGGGTTGTCAGGAACCCCGTCAGCGCCGGTGACTGCGCCGCCATCACGTTGCCGCTGCCGCCAGCCACCACCAGCGTATCGAAACGCTCGTCGCCGCATGGCTGCGTGGCGATCTCCACCCCGGCCGAGCTGGCGACCATGCCACCCTGCGGCGAAATCGCCACGCAGCGGTAGGCCGGCGGATCGGTAAACTGGTTGACGTTATCGAACGCCGCCAGCGGGCCGGCAAAGTCCAGCAGGTTGAAACCGGGAAAGACCACAAAACCGATCGTTTTCATGATGGCGCTTTTTGAGGGTTATCTGTCATATCAGCCAAAAACAGGGCGGCTATTATGGCCCAGGTCCAACGATAAAAATGAGGCGAATGTCATGTCTGAACCACTCGTGATTGTATTTCCCATCTATCAAGGCGTCACCCAACTCGACTTCACCGGCCCGCTGCAGTTTCTGCGCCGCATGCCGGGCGCGGAAATCATCGTCGCTTCGGTAGACGGCGCGGATGTCGAATCGGAAGGCTTGCACTTCACTCAGCTGCGCCCGCTGCCGGAGATCGCGCGCTGCGACGTGCTGTGCGTGCCGGGCGGCAGCGGCTGCACCCAGGCATTACAGGATGAAGCATTCATGCGGCAAATCCGTCGGCTGGGCGCCGATGCTCGCTACCTGACCTCGGTGTGTACCGGTTCGCTGATCCTAGCCGCCGCCGGGCTATTGCTGGGTAAACGCGCCGCCTGCCACTGGTCTATGCGCGATAGCCTGAAGCTGTTCGGCGCCATACCCAGCGCTGCTCGCGTAGAACGCGACGGCAACGTAATCAGCGGCGGCGGCGTCACCGCCGGCATCGATTTCGCGCTGGCGCTGATCGCCGAACTGCACGGCGAAGACACCGCTCAGACGATCCAACTTTATCTGGAATACGCCCCGGCCCCGCCGTTCGAGGGCGGCACGCCGGAACTGGCCCCGCCGCACATTTACGCCAAGGTACAGGCACAAATGGCGGAAAGCCTGGCGCGGCGCAGAGCGTTGGTGGCCCAAATCGCCCAAGGCTAGCGATCGGGCGTATACTTGCCCTTATGCGTCAGCCACATAAGGAGTAAGGAATGACCGATTTGGCCCACTACATTACGGACTACGGTTACTGGGCGTTGTTTATCGGCTGCCTGGCGGAAGGGGAGACCATCACGCTGCTGGGCGGCATCGCCGCCCACGAAGGGCTGCTGCACTGGCCGTGGGTGATCGCGGTGGTGGCGCTGGGCGGCATGATGGGAGACCAGTTGCTGTACTTCGCCGGCCGCCGGTTTGAAGGCCGCGTCATCTCGCGGCTCAAGGGACAGGAAAAGCGCATCGCGCGCGCCAGAAGGCTGATCGCTCGCCACCCGATGCTGTTCGTTATCGGGGTGCGCTTTATGTACGGTTTCCGCATCATCGGCCCGGTGCTGATCGGCGCCAGCCGCCTGCCGCCGTCGCGCTTCGTACCGCTCAATATCCTCGGCGCTATTTTATGGGCGACGATCTTCGTCATGCTCGGTTATTTTGGTGGCCAGGCGATCGAACGCTTCGTTACCGGCTTCGACAAAAAACTCTCCGGCCTGCTGTTTGTCGCGCTGGCGATCGCCGCCATCCTGCTGGTGCGTTTCTGGTGGCGTAAACGCCACCCGGAGTAATGAAGCTCAGCGGCTAAGCATCAGCTTGATGCCCAACAGCGCCAGCACGCCGCCGCTCAGGCGATCGAACCATGCCTTGAAGTGCAGATAAATCCGGCGCGGGCGCGGCGAAGAGAGCACGAAGGCGACAAAGGCGTACCACGCCACATCGACCGCCAGCGCGATCAAGGGTAGTGCCACATACATCCACGGCGCGATCGCGTGGCTGAGCAACGCGGCGAACACGCTGGCAAAAACGATGGCCGTATTCGGGTTGCCCAATTGAGTCAGCAGACCGGTGGTGAAGGCTTTACGCCATCCCAGTGGCTGCCCGCCAACTCCATCCACGTTTAGCGGCCGGTTCGCGCCGCGCAGCATGTTGAACGCCAGATAGATAAGATAGGCGCCGCCCAATAGCTTCAACGTCCCGTAAAGCCACGGCAGCGCCAGCAACAGCGACTGCAGCCCAAGCAGGGCCAACAGTGCAAAGACAAAGCATCCGACGCCCATTCCCAGCGCGACCGCCATGCCGTCGCCCCGTGAGGAAGCCACCGCCGTACGCGCCACCAGAATAAAGCTTTGCCCCGGGCTCATCGCCCCCAGCGCAATCGCGCCGGTAATGCTTATTATCGACAGCACCGTCTCGCTCAACATGCCCACTCTCCCGTTGTCATTTTTTATTCAAACTAGCGCAGAGGTGAAAACAAAAGCAATGGCGATGCATCAAGATCCCTGCGGCGCCGCGCGCATCAGCTCGACCAGCTCGCGCGCCGCCTTGTCCAGCGGGCGGTTCTTCAGCCAGATCAAATGCATCGGCAAGCGCAGCTCGTTCTTGGTATTTTTGAATTTCAGCCGCACCAGCCGCCCCTGCGCCAGCAGCGGCTCGGCCAGCGACAGCGGGAAATTGCCCCACCCCAGCCCCGCCTCCACCATGTTCAGCGCCATCGGTAGGCTGTCGGTGCGCCAATACGCCTCCGCCACCTGCGGGCGCAGATCGCCGATCGGCAGATCGCGGCTGGCCACCATGATCTGCCGCACGTTGACCAGATCTTCGAGAAACAGCTCACCCGCCGCGCCGTCCAGCGCCGGATGCTGCGGCGACAGCATCGCCACCAGCGATTCCGCGCCGACGAAGTGAAACTGTTCCGCGCTGTTGACGTTCAGCCCGCCGAACGCCAGACAAACGCCGATGCGCTCCTGATGCAGCATGTGCAGCACGTCGTCCTGCGGCGCGCTGAGCACTTCAATGTTCAGCAGCGGATAACGCTGCGACAGCGTTTTCACCGCCGCCAGCAGGCCGGCGCCGTTAATATCCGACGCCACGCCGATCGAAAGCCGGCTCTCCAGCCCCTGGGATAGCTCGATGGCGTGCACCTGCAGCTGCTTGAGCTGCCCGGCGATCAGGCGGGCGTGCGGCGCCAGGGCCAGCGCCAGCGCGGTCGGCGTCGGTTCGCGGTGAGAACGGTCGAACAAGGCGAAACCGAGCTCCGCCTCCATGTTGGCGATGCCCATGCTGACCGCAGACGGTACGCGCCGCAACGCGCGGGCGGCGGCGGAAAATGAGCCGCGGTCGAGCACCGCCAAAAACAGTTCGATGTTGTCGCTGGAAAAATTCATCGCTCAACCTGTCAGAAAAACTGACAGCTCCTGACTTTTTCTATCAATGTGATTGACGTTATCTTAGCCACCGTCGCCACAGAGGCAACTAAAAACAGATCGGGAGAAAACGATGCAAGGCGTCAAACGCAAACTGGTGTATGTCACCGCTTATGAAATCATCGGCATGGCGATCTCGGCGCTGGGGCTGGCGCTGCTGTCGGGCCATGCGCCAAGCAGCACCGGGCCGCTGGCGGTGGTGATCACCACCATCGCGGTAAGCTGGAACTTTATTTACAACTATTTATTCGAGTGGTGGGAAAGCCGCCAGGTGTCGCGCACCCGCACGCTCAAACGCCGCATTTTGCACGCCGTCGGCTTTCAGCTGACGCTGGTGGTGTATCTGATCCCGCTGATCGCCTGGTGGATGGGCATCACGCTGTGGCAGGCGCTGCTGCTGGATATGGCGCTGATCGTCATCATTCCTTGCTACACCTTCCTGTTTAACTGGGCGTTCGACAAGCTGTTCGGCCTGCCGGCTTCGGCTCTGCCGGCCGGTGAATCCGCCTAAGCCTGCTCCTCGTCCGATTCGCCTGCGCACGCTCATTGCCGCGCAGGCGCCATCGCTTTATTTTCCGCCCGCCTTCCCCCCTCACGCGAAATAACCTCCAAATCCCTTTAATTTGCACGGTAATTATTATTCTGTGATTTCAATCACTTTTATCGTTCGATATTTCCGTGTTGATAATGAGACTCATCTTACTGAATAATATGCGCTTTTGTTTTCAGTTTAAAAAATACACACCATTGTTCACACTTTGTACGCAGGTTTTTTTGCCACATTTATCGGGAAACGGTAGCATGCCACGCCGTTATTTAATGGCGGCTGTATACACAATAAACAGCGGAATGATGCCACGACCTCATTCTCATTACGATTGTTAATGGCAATCGTTTGCTCTGCAGCTCAGAGCGGAGTTCATCATAGACAGGTAAACAGGACGGATAATGCACTCACAAAAAAAGTCGGCGGATGACAAACACGCCGCCAGAAGACGCTGGCTAGACTCTCATGAATCCGGTTATCACAAAAGCATGGGCAACCGGCAAATCCAAATGATCGCCATCGGTGGCTCTATCGGTACCGGCTTGTTCCTCGGTACCGGCGGCCGTCTCGAGTTGGCCGGGCCGGCGCTGGCGCTGGTCTACCTGGTGTGCGGGATTTTCTCTTTCTTCATCCTGCGCGCGCTGGGCGAACTGGTGCTGCATCGCCCTTCCAGCGGCAGCTTCGTTTCTTACGCCCGCGAGTTTCTCGGTGAGAAAGCCTCTTACGTCGCCGGCTGGATGTATTTCCTCAACTGGGCGATGACCGGCATCGTCGACATCACCGCGGTGGCGCTATATATGCACTACTGGGGCACCTTTGCCGACGTGCCGCAGTGGCTGTTTGCCCTCGGCGCGCTCGGCATCGTCGCCACCATGAACATGATCGGCGTGAAGTGGTTCGCCGAGATGGAGTTCTGGTTCGCGCTGATCAAGGTCGTCGCTATCGCGCTGTTCCTGATTGTCGGCGTCGTCTTCCTCGGCACCGGCACCCCGGTCGCCGGCCACACCACCGGCATGCACCTGATCACCGAAAACGGCGGCATGTTCCCGCACGGCCTGCTGCCGGCGCTGGTGCTGGTGCAAGGGGTGATCTTCGCCTTCGCCGGCATCGAGCTTATCGGCACCGCCGCCGGCGAGTGTAAAGATCCGGCTAAAATGATGCCCAAAGCGATCAACAGCGTGATCTGGCGTATCGGTCTGTTCTACGTCGGCTCCGTGGTGCTGCTGGTGCTGCTGCTGCCGTGGAACGCCTATCAGGCCGGCCAAAGCCCATTCGTGACCTTCTTCAGCAAGCTGGGCGTGCCTTACATCGGCACCATCATGAACATCGTGGTGTTGACCGCCGCGCTGTCCAGCCTCAACTCCGGCCTCTATTCCACCGGCCGCATCCTACGTTCACTGGCGATGGGCGGCTCCGCGCCGAAGCTGATGGCTAAAATGAGCAGCCAGCAGGTGCCTTACGCCGGCATCCTGGTTACCTGCGGCATCTACGTGATCGGCGTGGTGCTCAACTACCTGGTGCCGTCGCGGGTTTTCGAGATCGTGCTAAACATCGCTTCGCTGGGCATCATCGCCTCCTGGGCGTTTATCATCGTTTGCCAGATGCGCCTGCGCAAAGCCGTGCGCGAAGGCCGTGCGCGAAGGCCGTGCGCAGCCGGTATCGTTCAGAATGCCGGGCGCGCCGTTCACCTCCTGGCTGACGCTGGCGTTCCTGCTGGTCGTCGTGGTGATGATGGCGTTCGATTATCCGAACGGCACCTGGACCATCGCCACCATTCCGGTGCTGGCGGTGCTGCTGACGCTGGGCTGGTTCGGCCTGCGCAAGCGCGCGCAGGAAGTGAAGCGGGAGCAGCAGGCTCACGAAGAGCAGAACCCGCACTGAATCGACAAACCGCCCCCTGGGGCGGTTTTTTTATCCGCTATAACCGGCCGTAAAACGTCATTCTGGCGCTTTCCGACAGCATGACATCCGGCTGCGCATTGTAGGCCAGCACCACCAGCATGCGCGTGGTGTCGCCTTCGGTCGGCGTCACCCGGTGCATGGCGTTACGCCCGCGAAACAGCACTAAATCCCCCTCCTCCATCGCCAGCTGTTTGACCGCCCGCTCACCGTCCAGCACCTGCGTGACCCCGGCATAGTTCATCTCGCCGCGGTCGGCGTCGCGCAGGTTCTCCACGTATTCGAAACGGCCGCCCCCCTGCGGTTTCTGGATCAGCAGCGTGATGGCGAACGAGGAGTTGTCAAAATGCCAGCCCAGCTCCTGACCGGTGTGGGCGTAATGCAGGTTGATCGACGACAGCCGATCGGCGTAGGGATACAGCTGCGCCTCATCCAACACCGCGCAGAGAAACTCGCGAAACGCCGGAGCGTCGTACAGCGCACGCAGCGGCGACTGCGATGGGATATCCTCGTCGGTAATGCAGCCCTTGGATGACACCACCAGCCGGTTGCGCGCATGGTCGGCCGGCAGCGCGTCGTCCTGCGGCCGTAGATACACGTTGTGTTTGCTGCTGGCGTAAAACGCCGCGTGGTGCTGTTCGGCACCTTCCAGCCTTACCGTCGCCAGCGCGGCGGGGCGCAGAAATCCCGGCAGCACCAGCGCGCCGGCGCGCGCCAGCGTTTGCCTGCAACGGGCGCGGAATGCGGCGTCGTCGATGGGATGGGCGGACAGATCGATAATATCGGCAAGTTGCGGCATGACGTTCCCCTCGTGTGCGATAGCCGGATGCTTCTCACTGTAGCGAATGGCGCATTGCCGCCATAACAAAAATACGTTATGGATAAGCTAACGAATTCTTAGCGATAGTCCTGCCCATGCCGCCACCGTCCCGTGCTCGCCTGCCCAAGCTGAGCGCCATTCTGGCGTTCGAAACCGCCGCTCGCACCGGCAGCCTGGCCCGTGCGGCGGATGTGCTGGCGCTGACCGCCGCCGCCGTCAGCCAGCAAATCCGCCAGCTCGAACAGCATCTGGGCATCACGCTGTTCATTCGCGCCAAAAGCGGCGTCACGCTGACCGAACAGGGCGCGGACTACCTGGCCTACGTGCAGGAGGCGTTCGAAACGCTGCGCGTGGCGCAGCAGCACGTCGAACGCCAGCGCGGCAAACAAGCGCTGACGGTGTTCGCGTTGCCGGCGTTGGCCTCCAAGTGGCTGAATCCGGCGCTGGGCGACTGGCTGGCGCAGTGCCCCGACGGCGATTTGCGGCTGCACGCCACCCATGCGGCGGTCGATTTCGCCCATTCGGCGGCGGATTTCGCCCTGTGCTTCGGCGATCAGGATTACCCGCTGCTGGAAAAGGTGCAGCTGTTTCAGGATTGGGTGCAGCCGGTGTGCAGCCTGGCGCTGCGCGAGTGCGGCGACTGGACGCAGCTGCCGCTGATCCACGTCGACTGGGGCAAGGAGAGCCAGTTTTTGCCGGGCTGGCACGAGTGGTTCACCGCCGCCGATCGGTCGCCGCCGCCGCGGCGCGGGCTGACCTATAACCTGACCTCGCTGGCCATCGACGCCGCCGTGCAAGGGCGCGGGGTGCTGCTCGGCCAGCGGCGGCTGATCGCCCGTGAACTGGCGGAAGGCCAGCTGGTCACCCTGGCCGAACCGACGCTGCCGCTCAGCAAACCCTACTACGTAGTTTACCCGCCACGCACGCTGGAAAAACCCGGCGCAGCGGCGTTTCTCCGTTGGCTGCAGGCGCTGGCTCAGCGCGCGGTATAACCGCCGTCGATGCTGTAAAACGCGCCGGTGGTGAAACTGCTGTCGTCCGAAAGCAGGAAAGCCACCGTTTTCGCCACCTCTTCCCGCGTCGCCATCCTCCCCATCGGGTGCGAAGCGGCCATCTGCGCCCGCGCCGACGCTGGCAGTTTCCCCATCGCTGGCGTATCCACATAGCCCGGCCCGACGGCATTAACGCGCACGCCGCGCGTGGCGAATTCCAGCGCCGCCGAGCGCGTTAGGCCCAGCACGCCATGCTTGGCGGCGGTATAAGGTGCGATCCCGGCAATGCCCACCACGCCGTTGGCGGAAGAGAGGTTCACCACCGCCCCGCCGCCGCCGGCGACGATCGCCGGCAGGCCGTACTTCATGCCGAAAAACGTGCCGCTCAGGCAGGTGGCGATCACCTCATGCCAATCGTCGACCGCGTACCGATCGATATCCACCTCGTGCGGGCCGGTGATCCCGGCGTTGTTGACCAGCAGATGCAGCGCGCCGCAGCGCCGCACGATCTCTTCAATACCCTGCCGCACCGACGGCGCATCGCGCACGTCCATCCGCAACGTCATCACCCGTCGGCCGTCGGGATCGAGCCGCGCGGCGGCGGCGGCGAGAGGCACTGCGTGGCGGCCGGTCATCACCACCGTGGCGCCGCGCCGAAACAGCTCGCCGGCGATCGCTTCGCCAATGCCGGTGGACGCGCCGGTCACCAGCGCCACCCGATGTTTGAAATCTTGCATAGCCGTTCTCCTGTAACGTTGAACTCAGGGGAACAGGCTAGCGCCGGCAAGTGACAATTTGCGGCAGCAGCGACAGCGCAGCACGTAATGCGCTCACAAACGCCGCAAAGCCCGCTATTTTATGCCTACTTTTTCTCATGCGAGACACCCTGTGGATACCCAACGCTACCTGCAGCATATCGGCTTTGCCGGCGCCGCCCGCCCTGACCTCCCCACGTTGCAACAGCTGCACCATCGCCACATGCTGAGCGTACCGTTCGAGAACCTGAGCATTATTTATCATCAGGGTATTCAGCTGACGCCGGAGGCACTGTTCAGCAAGGTGGTCGAGCGTAACCGCGGCGGTTTCTGTTATGAGCTGAACACGCTGTTTGCCCTGCTGCTGCGGGAGATCGGTTTCAAGGTGAGCTTCATCTCCGGCGAGATCCGCGCGCGCGACGGCCATTTCGGCCCGCCCTACGACCATCTGGCGCTGCGGGTGGATCTGGCGGGCCAGGCCTGGCTGGTGGACGTCGGTTTCGGCGATTCCTTCCTGACGCCGCTCAAAATCGTCGTTGCCGAGCCGCAACCGCAGGCCAGCGGCACTTTCCACCTGGAGCAGGAAGGCGAGTATTACCTGCTGGAGCGCCGCAACGGCGACCAACGCTCGCATGCCAAAACCCTGTATCGCTTTACCGTTCAGCCGCGCGAATTGCCTGAGTTCGACGAGATGTGCCACTTCCACAGCACCTCGCCGCAGTCGCATTTCACCCAACGCCTGGTGTGCTCACGGCCGACGGAGCACGGCCGGGTGACCCTCAGCGACATGAAGCTGATCGTGACCGAAGATCACCAGCGCCACGAAACGACGCTGCATTCGGAAGAGGAACGCCGCGCCGCGCTGTGGCAGCATTTCGCCATCGATTTGGATCGTTGACGACGCCGGTGGCGCCCTTTTATTACGATTCTGTTACATCGATTGCATAACCGCGCTTGGCTGATTGCCAGCACCGCGGCGGCAGGCATCATAGGGTCATGATTCGGCAACAGAGTGCGAAAATGATCCGTGTGATACTGGTGGATGACCATGTGGTGGTGCGCTCAGGCTTTGCGCAATTGCTCAGCCTCGAGGACGATATCGACGTGGTGGGGCAATACAGCAGCGCGGCGGCGGCCTGGCCGGCATTGCTGCGCGACGACGTCAGCGTCGCGGTGATGGACATCGCCATGCCGGATGAAAACGGCCTGAGCCTGTTGAAACGCCTGCGGGCGCAGAAGCCGCAGTTCCGCGCAATCATCCTCAGCATCTATGACTCCCCCACCTTCGTGCAGAGCGCGCTGGACGCCGGCGCCAGCGGCTATCTGACCAAACGCTGCGGGCCGGAAGAACTGGTGCAGGCGGTGCGCTCCGTCGAGATGGGCGGCCATTACCTGTGCGCCGACGCGCTGCGGGCGCTGCGCGGCGGCGAGCAGCCGGCCACGGCGCTGGAAGTGCTGACCCCGCGCGAGCGTGAAATATTCGATCTGCTGGTCAGAGGTGACAGCGTAAAGGAGATCGCTTTCAAGCTCGATCTCAGCCATAAAACGGTACACGTACATCGCGCCAACGTCCTGGGCAAGCTGCAGTGCAACAGCACCATTGAGCTGGTGCATTTCGCCCTCGAACATCAGCTGCTGGCGGGGCATTGATGTCACTCCGCTCACGGCGCTGGGTTATCTCGCTGTTTATCCTGTTGGCCTGGGGCAGTGGCTGGCTGATGCTGTGGACGCTCGGCTTCTATCTGACCCACAACGGCAATCAGGCAGCGCTGTTTCTGTCTCACGGCGTCTATCTCGCGCTGCTGATCTTGCTGGCGCGCCGCTATTGGCCCGCTCTGATAATACCGCCGGTGCTGCTGCTGTTCTGGCTGCACGGCGAACGCCTGCTGAGCGGCTACGGCCTGCTGGCCGCGCCGTTCATCACCCTGCTCCCGGCCGCGCTCGCGCAGCGATTCTGGCGCCGTTTTCCGCTCTACTGGCAGCGGCTGACGCTGCTGCTGGCTACCGTGACCGCCGCCTCGCTGCTCAATACCGCTCTGCTGTCGCCTTTCGCGCACAGCCCGGCGATGTTGCTCGGCCTGGCGTCGTTTACCGGCGGCGTTTTGCTGACCCCGTTCGTCTACCTGATCTTTGAATTTCTGCGCCAACAGCACCGTTACCACCTGCTGGGGCTGGACACCACCAACCCGCCGCTGCGCGCGTCCTTAATCATCTGGTGCAGCCTGTTTTTCGTTATCGGCATCGGTACGCAGATGGTGCTGTCGCCGGAAATCGAGCGCCTGCTGCTGATCGTGGTGTTTTTGCCGAACGTGGTGATGGCGTGGAAGTTCGGTTGGCAGGGCGGCGTGTTGTCCGGCCTGCTCGGCAGCATGATGATCACCCTCGCCCGGCAGGTCGGCGTGGGGTTCGGCAATCTGGTCGAGCTGGAAATCTTTCTGGCGACGCAGGCGCTGCTCGGCATCGGCCTGGGCATCGCCATCAGCCGCCAGCAACACCTGGCGCAAAACCTGCACCATTATCGCCGACGCCTGGAAGAAGAGCTGGCGGCGCGGCGGGCGCTGACCGAAAAACTGATCCACACCGAAGAAGACACGCGAAAAAACCTGGCGCGCGAGCTGCACGATGAAATCGGCCAGAACATCACCGCGATTCAAATCCAGTCGCAGCTGGTCAAGCGGGCGCGCGATCCGGCGCAAACCCAGGCCGCCGCGAACCAGATAGCCGATCTCGCCCGGCGCATTCATCACTCCACGCGCCAGCTGCTGCGCCAGCTTCGCCCGCCCGCGCTGGACGAGCTGGCGTTCAAAGACGCGCTTCACCACCTGCTGAATGAATTCGCCTTTAGCGAACGGGGCATCCGTTGCCATTTCGACTACCGACTCATCGACACGCCCGCCGGCGAGACGGTGCGCTTCACCCTCTACCGGCTGCTGCAAGAGCTGCTCAACAACGTGTGCAAACACGCCGAAGCCAGCGAAGTCGCCATCGTCTTGTATCAACAGGGTGAGCTTTTGCACCTCGAGGTGCGGGACAACGGCATCGGCATCCGTGCGGACAAGGTGCCTGGCTTCGGCATTCAGGGGATGCGCGAACGGGTCAGCGCACTCGGCGGCGAACTGACGCTGGAAACGCAGCGCGGCACCCGGGTAATTGTTAACCTGCCCACAAATTTGCAACAAACCGCCGACTAACTAGGAAAAAGTCTTAGCCACTCCGGACTTTCTCTCATCCCCTTTCCCTTTCACCTTCTTATAGTCAGCACCAGGGAGGCGGCTATGCAAGCACGCTCGGCATCTGAAATCGATCATCGTTACCGCGCGCTGCGCCCGCGACTGCTGCTGTATATGGTCATCGGGTACGCCGCCTTTTACCTGACGCGCAAAAGCGTGAATTACGTGCTGCCGGCGCTGCAAACGGATTTGGGGCTGGATAAAGGGGACATTGGCCTGCTCGGCTCGCTGTTTTATCTGAGCTACGGCCTGTCGAAATTCGCCGCCGGGTTGTGGCACGACGGCCATGGGCAGCGCGGGTTTATGGGGATCGGCCTGTTCGCCACCGGTTTGCTGAACGTGGCGTTCGCCTTCGGCGAATCGCTGACGCTGCTGCTGGCGGTCTGGGCGCTGAACGGCTTCTTTCAGGGCTGGGGCTGGCCGCCCTGCGCGCGGCTGCTGACCCACTGGTATTCGCGCAATGAGCGCGGCTTCTGGTGGGGCTGCTGGAATATGTCGATCAACCTCGGCGGCGCGATCGTGCCGTTGATCAGCGCCTTCGCCGCCCAGCGCTGGGGCTGGCAGGCGGCGATGTTGATCCCGGGGGTCGTCAGCATGGTGCTGGGCATCTGGCTCACGCGGCAGCTGACAGGCACGCCGCAGGAAGAAGGCCTGCCGTCGGTCGGCCAGTGGCGCCACGATCCGCTGGAGCTGCGCCAGGAACAGCAAAGCCCGCCGATGGGGCTGTGGCAGATGTTGCGCACCACGATGCTGAAGAACCCGATGATCTGGCTGCTCGGCGTCTCTTACGTGCTGGTCTACCTGATCCGCATCGCGTTGAACGACTGGGGCAACCTGTGGCTGACGGAAAGCCACGGCGTCAACCTGCTCAGCGCCAATGCGACGGTGATGCTGTTCGAGATAGGCGGCCTGCTCGGCGCGCTGTTCGCCGGCTGGGGTTCGGATGTGCTGTTCGGCGGGCAGCGCGCGCCAATGATTTTGCTGTTCACGCTCGGGCTGATGGTTTCCGTCGCCGCGCTGTGGCTGGCGCCGGTGCATCACTACGCGCTGCTGGCGGGCTGTTTTTTCGCGGTGGGCTTCTTTGTCTTCGGCCCACAGATGCTGATTGGCCTCGCCGCCGTGGAATGCGGGCACAAAGGCGCCGCGGGCTCCATCACCGGCTTTCTCGGCCTGTTCGCCTATCTGGGGGCGGCGCTGGCGGGCTGGCCGCTGTCGCGGGTTATCGAAGGCTATGGCTGGTCAGGCATGTTCAGTTTGCTGTCGATCGCCGCCGTTCTTATGGGTTTATTGCTGATGCCGCTGCTGATGGCGAGCGTTACCACCTCTACCGAGAGAAGGATAAAACAATGAAAAAAACGTGGGTCACTACCCTGATAGCATCCGGCATCGCGCTGGCCACGCTGAGCGGCGCCGCGCACGCCAAGGGCCGCCTGGTGGTTTACTGCAGCGCCACCAATGAAATGTGCGAAGCGGAAACCAAAGCCTTCGGCGAGAAATATGACGTGAAAACCGCGTTTATCCGCAACGGTTCCGGCAGCACGCTGGCAAAAGTGGACGCCGAGAAGAAGAACCCGCAGGCGGACGTCTGGTACGGCGGCACGCTCGATCCGCAATCCCAGGCCGGTGAAATGGGGCTGCTGCAACCGTACAAATCGCCCAACCTCGAACAAGTCATGACGCAATTCCGCGATCCAGCCAAGCTGAAAGGCAACTACTCCTCGGCGGTCTACGTCGGCATTCTCGGCTTTGGCGTCAATACCCAGCGCCTGAAAGAGAAAAACCTGCCGGTGCCCAAGTGCTGGAAAGACCTGACCAAACCGGAATACAAAGGCGAGATTCAAATCGCCGATCCGCAAAGTTCAGGCACCGCCTACACCGCGCTGGCGACCTTTGCCCAACTGTGGGGAGACGATCAGGCGTTCGATTACCTCAAGCAGCTGAACGCCAACGTTTCGCAGTACACCAAGTCCGGCATTGCCCCGGCGCGCAACGCCGCCCGCGGCGAAACGGCGATCGGCATCGGTTTCCTGCATGACTACTCGCTCGAAAAAGAACAGGGCGCGCCGCTTGAGCTGATCTCGCCGTGTGAAGGCACCGGCTACGAAATCGGCGGCGTCAGCATCCTCAAAGGCGCGCGCAACCTCGATAACGCCAAACTGTTCGTGGACTGGGTGCTGTCGAAAGAGGCGCAGGAGCTGGCGTGGAAGAAAGGCAAATCCTATCAGATCCTGACCAACACCACCGCCGATACCTCGCCGAACTCGCTGAAGCTCGACGATCTGAAACTGATCAACTACGACATGGACAAGTACGGCTCGACCGAGGTCCGCAAGGCGCTGATCAATAAATGGGTCAGCGAAGTCAAGATGGGTAAATAAACCCACATTCTGCGCCTGTTGCCGGGTAAGCTTCACGCCTTACCCGGCCTGAACATCCGGGAAACTTATGTCACATACACATGCACTCCATCTCGTGAAAAAACGAGATGCAATATTCCTTTGGGTTTTGCTTGGCTGGCTGGCGTTCGCCCTGCTGCCGAGCTGGAGCCTGGATTACGGCCTGCTGGAGTCCACCGGCGATGAAATCCTCGCGGCCTACGGCTGGTCACACCGCAATATCAGCTGGCTTTGGTGCCTGCTGCCGAGCCTGCTGCTGCTGCGTCCTTACGCTGCGGCGGGCCGTGAGCAGCGGCGCCGCCACGCGTTCGATGCCGGCTGGGCACTGCTGTGCATGGCCTTTATCGTCGTCAGCGCCACGGTGGCAGGACGCGGTTTAGGCTACGCCCCCCTGGTGCAATTGACCTCGCTGGGCGCCATCATGACGCTGGCGCTGACCCGCCTCGACTGGCTGGGCGGCGACCGTTTCGTTATCGGTGCGCTGGTCACCATCGTGGCGCTGATCGGCGTCTTCATCGTCTGGCCGAGCATCGCGATTTTCATTCCGATGTTCACCGACCAGACGGGGGCATTCGCGCCGCTGGCGTTTATGAACGTGCTGTCGCAGGCGCATATCGTTCAGGTGATCCTCAACTCCATCGCCCTGTCGATCGCGGTGGGCGCCGGCTGCACCTTCTTCGGCCTGGTGCTGGCGATTTACACCACCCGCATCGCCAAGCGCAGCGCCATTATCGGCCGCATCTTCTCCATCCTGCCCATCGTCACGCCGCCGTTCGTCGTCGGCCTGGGCGTCACGCTGATGATGGGGCGTTCCGGCTACGTCACCGAGTGGATGGTGGCCTGGTTCGGCCTGACCAACACCAACTGGCTGTACGGCTTTACCGGCATCTGGCTGGCGCAGGTGCTGGCATTCACGCCGATGGCGTTCATGATCCTCGACGGCGCGATCAAGACCATTCATCCTTCGCTGGAAGAGGCCTCTTACACCCTGCGCGCCAGCCGTTGGCAAACCTTTAACGGCGTGTTCGTGCCGCTGCTGAAACCGGCGCTGGCCAACGCGTTTCTGATCGTGGTGGTGCAATCGCTGGCCGACTTCAGCAACCCGCTGGTGCTCGGCGGCAACTTCGACGTGCTGGCGACGCAAATCTATTTCTACATCACCGGCTCGCAGCTCGACTATCAGGCCGCCAGCACCCTCGGCGCCTTCCTGCTGCTGTTCTCGCTGCTGGTGTTCTGCATCCAGTACCTGTGGATCGGCAAGCGTTCCTACGTCACCGTGTCCGGCAAATCCTACCGCGGCGACGTACAGCCGCTGCCGGTCACGCTGGTGTGGGGCGTGATCGCGTTGCTGGCGGTGTGGATAGCCTTTAACGCCCTGCTCTACGGCAGCATTTTCTACGGCAGCTTCACCGTCAACTGGGGGGTGGATTACACGCTGACGCTGGATAACTTCATCAAGCTGTTCGGCCAGGGCATGAGCGACGGCGCGTGGCCTTCGCTGCTCGACACGCTGCTGTACGCCGGGATCGCCGCGCCGATCACCGCCGCGTTCGGTCTGCTGATCGCCTGGATCGTGGTGCGCCAGCAGTTCAAGGGCAAAAAGACCATCGAGTTCACGACCATGCTGTGCTTTGCGGTGCCGGGCACCGTGGCGGGCGTCTCTTACATTCTCGCCTTCAACAGCGCGCCGGTGTACCTCACCGGGACGGCCGCCATCGTGATTATCTCGATGGTGATGCGCAACGTGCCGGTGGGCATTCGCGCCGGGATCGCCGGGCTGGGCCAGATAGACAAATCGCTGGACGAAGCCTCGCTCAGCCTGCGCGCCGGCTCGCTGCGCACCATCACGCACATCCTGCTGCCGCTGCTGCGCCCGGCGATCCTGTCGGCGCTGATCTACAGCTTCGTGCGCGCCATCACTACCGTCAGCGCCATCGTCTTCCTGGTCACCCCCGATACCCGCGTGGCCACCGCCTACATCCTCAACCGCGTGGAAGACGGCGAATACGGCGTGGCGATCGCCTACGGTTCAATTCTGATCGTGGTGATGCTGGCGATTATTTTCCTCTTTGACTGGCTGATCGGTGAGGCACGCATCTCCCGTTCAAAAGCCAAAAACCAGGCGTAATGGAGCCCATGATGAGCCAGAAAAATTTCGTTGAACTGCGTAACGTCTCCAAACGGTTCGGCAGCAACACGGTAATCGATAACATCACGCTCACCATCCCACGGGGGCAAATGGTGACGCTGCTCGGCCCTTCCGGCTGCGGCAAGACCACCATTTTGCGCCTGGTCGCCGGGCTGGAGAAACCGAGCGACGGGCAGATATTCATTGATGGTGAAGACGTTACCCATCGTTCCATCCAGCAGCGTGACATCTGCATGGTGTTTCAGTCTTATGCCCTGTTCCCGCATATGTCGCTGGGGGAGAACGTCGGCTATGGGCTGAAGATGCTCGGCATTCCGCGCGCCGAAGTGAAAGCGCGCGTGCAGGAAGCGCTGGCGATGGTGGATCTGGCGGGGTTCGACGATCGCTATGTCGATCAGATCTCCGGCGGCCAACAGCAGCGCGTGGCGCTGGCGCGCGCGCTGATCCTCAAGCCGAAAGTGCTGCTGTTCGACGAGCCGTTGAGCAATCTCGACGCCAACCTGCGCCGCAGCATGCGCGAAAAGATCCGCGAGCTGCAAAAGCAGTTTGATATCACTTCGCTGTACGTTACCCACGATCAGAGCGAGGCTTTCGCGGTCTCCGACACCGTGCTGGTGATGAACAAGGGCCATATCATGCAGATGGGCTCGCCGCAGGATCTCTATCGGCAGCCGGCGTCGCGCTTTATGGCGAGCTTTATGGGGGACGCCAACCTGTTCCCGGCCAACTTCAGCGCCGATCATGTCGATATCAGCGGCTACCGCCTGCCGCGCCCCGCGCACTTTGCCGCCGAAGGCGCCGGCACGGTGGGCGTGCGACCGGAGGCGATCACGTTGAGTGAGCATGGCGATGAAAGCCAGCGCTGCGTGATCCAACATGTCGCCTACATGGGGCCGCAGTATGAGGTGACGGTGGCATGGCACGGGCAGCAGATTTTGCTGCAGGTTAACGCCACCCGCCTACAGCCGAACGTCGGCGAGCACTATTATCTGGAAATTCATCCCTACGGCATGTTTATGCTGGCGGATGTGGCATAATAAGCATCACCCTTAAGCGTTAGAATAACGGTCATTCCGTATGGAATGACCGAAAATAACTGCCAAAAAAAACCGTATTTATCTATTTTTACAATTCCGCCCAAGTCCTTGTTCAGCCGAGAAATAAATACATCCGCATTCATTAAAAAATAACCAATAAGGCCACCGAGGGTGATATTTTTATTTGGATAGGGTAAGCTTAATCCCGCAGTCGAAATTATTTAACGGCCAACTCAAGGAGAAATTCATGAGCAACAATGCAAACGCACAGGCGCAGCTGGATAATTTACGCAACGTCGCTTCCCAGCTGAAGGAAATGCGCCACTATGCGCAGGCGAATACCGAGACGCTCTCCGCACACTGGCTGGCCTTCGATCAGGGGGAATGCAAAAATAAGGCGTTCGCCGAAGCCATTAACGACCTGTTGAATAAACAGGGCGCCTGCCTTGAAGGGCTGGAAAAAACCATTCAGGATATCGAGATAGAATTAAATCGTCTTGATAAAGCTGCCTGATAATGCCGATTTAAATAAACCCGCCGCGTGCGGGTTTATTTTTAGCTGCGGCAGATGACGCGCGCAATATCTCCCGAGGTCGTCAGCGCGCGTATTTCGCTAAACAGTTCGGTAGCTTCGTCATATTCTTTGCGCAAATAGCCCAGCCACTGTTTGATGCGCGCCACGTGATACAGGCCGGTGTCGCCCTGCTTTTCCAAATGAACGTATTTTTGCAACAGCTCAGCCACCTGCGGCCAGGGCATGCGCGGTTCGTTATACTTCACCACCCGGCTCAGGTTCGGCACGTTGAGCGCGCCGCGCCCCAGCATGACGGCGTCGCAGCCGGTCGCCTGCAGGCAATCCTGCGCGCTCTGGTAATCCCAGATCTCGCCGTTGGCGACAACCGGGATGCTCAGCCGCTGACGGATCTGGCCGATCGCCGCCCAGTTGATGCGATCCGCCTTGTAGCCGTCCTCTTTGGTGCGGCCGTGCACCGTCAGCTCGCTGGCGCCCGCCTGCTGCACCGCATCGGCGATTTCAAAGCTGCGGTTGGAGGAGTCCCAGCCCAGGCGCACCTTCACCGTGACCGGCAGATGGGCCGGCACCGCCGCGCGCATCGCCTTGGCGCCCTGGTAGATCAATTCCGGATCTTTGAGCAGCGTCGCCCCGCCGCCGCTGCCGTTCACCAGCTTGGACGGGCAGCCGCAGTTGAGATCGACGCCGTAAGAGCCCAGCTCTACCGCACGCGCGGCGTTCTCCGCCAGCCACTGTGGGTACTGCCCCAGCAGCTGTACCCGCACCTGCGTGCCCGACGGCGTGCGGCTGGCGTGACGCAGCTCCGGGCACAGCCGGTAGAACGACTTGGCCGGCAGCAGCTGATCGACCACGCGCAAAAATTCGGTGATGCACAGATCGTAGTCGTTCACTTCGGTGAGCAACTCACGCACCAAAGAGTCGAGAACGCCCTCCATCGGAGCCAATAATACGCGCATGACCAATCCCAGCTAAAAAAAGACCCGCAATGATACGGGTGAATGCCCGCGCCAGACAAGCCTCTGCGGGCATTAAAAATGCCGTCAGCCTAGCCGGCGAATCGGTTGACCCGCGAGGAACGCCGCTATGTCCTCGACCGCCTCGGTGAAGTAGGCGCGATAGTTGTCGTCCGCCACGTAACCCACATGCGGCGTCGCCAGCACGTTGGGCAATTGACGGAATGCATCGTCGGCCGGCAGCGGCTCCGTCTCGAACACGTCCAGCCCGGCGCCGGCAATCTTCCGCTGTTGCAGCACGTCCACCAGCGCCACCCGATCGACGATCCCCGCGCGCGAGGTGTTGATCAGGTAAGCAGTGGGCTTCATCGCCATCAATTCGTCGCGCCCCACCAACCCGCGGCTGCGATCGCTCAGCACCAAGTGAATGGAGACAAAATCGCTCTGCTCAAACAGCGCCCGCTTGGACGGCGCCAGCAAAGCGCCCTCCTGCGCCGCCCGTTCCGCCGTCAGGTTCTGGCTCCAGGCCAGCACCCGCATGCCGAACGCCTGTGCCACCTTGGCCATTTGGCCGCCGATCTTGCCCAACCCCAGCAGCCCCAGCGTCTTGCCCTGCAGGGTGACGCCGAGATCCCGTTGCCACGGACCGTTGTTTTGCAGCCCGACGCTTTCCGGCACGATATGCTTCGCCAACCCGAGCAGCAGCGCCCAGGTCAGCTCCATCGGCGCCGCCGATCCGCTGCTGGTGCCGCATACCACCACGCCGCGCTCGGCGGCGGCGGCCAAATCGATAGAAGCGTTGCGCATGCCGGAGGTGATCAGCAGCTTCAGCTTCGGTAGCCGCGCCAGCAGCGAGGCAGTCATCGGCGTGCGTTCGCGCATGATGACCAGAATGTCGCACTCCTGCAGATGCACCGCCAGCTCCGTCTCATCGGTAAAGTGCGCGCTGATGGCGGACACCTCCACCCGATCGGCCAGCGCCGACCAGTCCGCCATCTTGAGCGCCACCTGCTGGTAATCATCGAGAATTGCGCACTTCAATTTCATCTCCGTCTCCTGGAATGTAGGGTTAGCCACCGTCCAGCCTAGTACGAAAATGCCGTTCCGCCAGGCAAAAAAAAAGCCGCCCGTATCGGCGGCTTACTCTTTGAGCAATCAGGCTTATTCGGCCGGCTTGCGACTACGTGGACGACGCGAGGCCGGCGCGCCGGAACGGCGTTGACCGTCCCCCTGCGGGCGAGCGTTACCGTTACCGTTGCCACGGTTTTCACGCTGGCCGCCGTTCGCGTTACCGCTGCGCTGACCGCCGCCGTTACCGGAACGCTGGCCACCGCCGTTGCCGCGCGGCGCGCCGCGTCCGCCGCCCTGGCGGCCGTTGATGATCGGCTCGGCCTTGATGGTCGGATCCGGCTCGTAGCCCGGCAGCGCAATGCGCGGAATTTCACGCTTCAGCAGACGCTCGATGTCGCGCAGCAGCTTGTGTTCATCCACGCACACCAGCGAGATAGCTTCACCGGTGCGTTCCGCGCGGCCGGTACGGCCGATACGGTGCACATAGTCTTCCGGCACGTTAGGCAGCTCATAGTTCACCACGTGCGGCAGCTGGTCGATATCCAGACCGCGCGCCGCGATATCGGTTGCCACCAGCACGCGGATGCGGCCATCTTTGAAATCGGCCAGCGCACGGGTACGGGCGCCCTGGCTCTTGTTGCCGTGGATCGCCGCAGCGGTGATGCCATCTTTGTTCAGCTGTTCCGCCAGGTGGTTGGCGCCGTGCTTGGTGCGGGTAAAGACCAGCACCTGTTTCCAGTCGCCTTCGCCGATCATCTGCGACAGCAGTTCCCGCTTACGCTTCTTGTCGACGAAGTGCACGCTCTGCTCGATCTGCTCGGACGCGGTATTGCGGCGCGCCACTTCCACCGAGGCCGGGTTATGCAGCAGTTTGTTGGCCAGCGCCTTGATGTCGTCGGAGAAGGTTGCGGAGAACAGCAGGTTCTGGCGCTTGGCCGGCAGCTTGGCCAGCACGCGACGGATGTCGTGGATAAAGCCCATGTCCAGCATGCGGTCCGCTTCGTCCAGCACCAGAATTTCGATTTTGGACAGGTCAACCGCGTTCTGATGTTCCAGATCCAGCAGACGGCCCGGCGTCGCCACCAGGATATCGACGCCGCCGCGCAGCTTCATCATCTGCGGGTTGATGCTCACGCCGCCAAACACCACCAGCGAACGCAGGCGCAGGTGTTTGCTGTAGGCCTCGACGTTTTCGCCGATCTGCGCCGCCAGCTCACGGGTTGGCGTCAGGATCAGCGCGCGCACCGGGCGACGGCCTTTGACCGGATGGTCATGCTTGCTCAGCAGCTGCAACAGCGGCAGGGTAAAACCGGCGGTTTTACCGGTGCCGGTCTGGGCGCTGGCCATCAGGTCACGACCTTCCAGCACGACAGGGATAGCCTGACGCTGGATTGGCGTCGGTTCGCGATAGCCCTGTTCTTCAACAGCGCTCACAATTTCAGCACTTAAGCCGAGGGTTTCAAATGACATAAAGAGAAAAACTCCAGATCCCCCCTAACCTAACGGTGTTCGGTGCAGTTTCCTGGGAGGATGATCAGACGGGGCATTAAGCATGACCACGAGGGATTGGCACAAACTGCAGTGCACCAGGCGCCGATTGTAACAGAAGTCGCGCAATAAAAAGCACTTTTACGCACCTAGAGCACAATCTGCCGTAAATTCAGCATTGTCTGAAGCCGATCACATAACTCATTGTGGTTAGAGGTTGCGTTTTAGACAATCTGGCATAAAGTTAATCATATGATTGATTAACTTCGAGCGTGACCCATGCCAGCTTCCGTCCCTCATCAGGCCGCCGGCCGGGCGCGCGGCGAGCAAACGCGCCGGCAACTGCTCGCCGCGGCGACCGAACTGTTCGGTGAATATGGCCTGGAAGGCGCCACCACGCGCGATATCGCCCAGCGCGCCGGCCAGAACATCGCCGCCATCACCTACTACTTCAGCTCCAAAGAGGGGCTGTACCTGGCCGTGGCGCAGTCGCTCGCCGATTTCATTCAGCAGGCGTTCGCCCCGCTGGTCGCGGAAGTCGATCGCTTCCGGCAAGAACCAGCCGCACAACGGTCACCTGACGCGGCGCTGCGCTTGTTGCAACGTGGCCTGCTGGCCTTCAGCGAGCTGATGACCCAACCGCACACGCTGAACCTGAGCAAAATCATGTCGCGCGAACAGCTCGCCCCGACCGAGGCCTATCCGCTGATCCACAGCCAGGTGATCGCGCCGATGCACGAGCGGCTGTGCCGCCTGCTGTCGGCCGCCACCGGCATCGACGAACACGCCCCCCGCCTCGTATTGCATACCCATGCGCTGATCGGCGAGGTGCTGTCGTTCCGCGTGGCGCGCGAAACTATCCGCCGTCAGGCAGGTTGGCAAGACATTGGCGAGGGCGAAGCGGCGCAAATCGCGGCGGTGCTGAGCGAACATATTGAGATTCTGGTTACTGGGCTGCGCCAACGTCATGGCGCGTAAATTCAGGCAGGGAGTGTTATGAACAAAAAACGCAGTGCCTTGATCGTGTTGTTAATTCTGCTGATCGCGGCCGTCGCATACGGGGTTTGGCATTACCAGCAGCAGCAGGATCGGCCGCTGACGCTGTACGGCAACGTCGATATTCGCACGGTCAACCTCGGCTTTCGCGTCGACGGGCGCCTGGCGTCGCTGACGGTGGATGAAGGCGATACCGTTCAGCCGGGCCAGCTGCTTGGCAAGCTGGACGATGCCCCCTACCGCAACGCGCTGCAGCAGGCCGAAGCCAACGTCGGCAGCGCGCGCGCCAAACTGTCGCTGCTGCAGGCCGGCTACCGCAGCGAAGAGATAGCCCAGGTGCAGTCAGAAATGGCGCAGCGCCAGTCCGCCTTCACCTATGCCGACAGCTTCCTGAAACGCCAGCAGGGGCTGTGGGCGAAAAACGCCACCTCCGCCGACGCGCTGGAGGATGCGCGCACCGCCCGCAATCAGGCGCAGGCCAACCTGCAGGCGGCGAAGGACAAGCTGTCGCAATACCGCAGCGGCAACCGCCCGCAAGAGATTGAACAGGCCAAGGCCGACGTGGCGCAAAGCGAAGCGGCGCTGGCGCAGGCGCAGTTGAACCTGCAAGACGCCACGCTGATCTCCCCTTCCGCCGGCACGGTGCTGACCCGCGCGGTGGAGCCGGGCACCATGCTCGGCGCCGGCGGCACGGTGTTCACCCTGTCGCTGACCCGGCCGGTGTGGGTGCGCGCCTACGTCAACGAAACCAGCCTGAACCAAGCGGTGCCCGGCACCGAGCTGGAGATCTACACCGACGGCCGCCCCGGCAAGCCTTACCACGGCAAGATCGGTTTCGTCTCGCCGACCGCGGAATTCACGCCGAAAAGCGTTGAAACGCCGGATCTGCGCACCGATCTGGTATACCGCCTGCGGGTGATCGTCACCGACGCCGACGATGCGCTGCGTCAGGGCATGCCGGTCACCCTGCGCTTCGCCAAACCCTGAGGCCGGCCATGGAACAGGCGCACACCATTGAGCTGGAAGGGCTGGAAAAGCGCTTCCCGTCGCTTGAGAAACCGGCGGTCGCCAGCCTGACCACCACCCTGCGCAGCGGTGCGGTCATCGGGCTGGTCGGCCCGGACGGCGCCGGCAAAACCACCCTGCTGCGCATGCTGGCTGGGCTGCTGCAGCCCAGCAACGGCAAGCTGCGGGTCGCCGGGCTGGATCCGATCGCCCAGGATCGTCAACTGCACGCGATCCTCGGCTATATGCCGCAGAAGTTCGGGCTGTATGAGGATCTGACGGTGATGGAGAACCTGACGCTGTACGCCGATCTGCGCGGCGTCACCGGCGATCTTCGCCGCCAGACCTTCGAACGGCTGCTGAAATTCACCGATCTGACCCGCTTCACCGAGCGCCTGGCGGGCAAGCTGTCCGGCGGCATGAAGCAGAAACTCGGCCTGGCCTGCACGCTGGTGGGCGAACCTCAGGTGCTGTTGCTGGATGAACCGGGCGTCGGCGTCGATCCGATCTCGCGCCGCGAGCTGTGGCGCATGGTGCACGAGCTGGCCAACGACGGCATGTTGATCTTGTGGAGCACCTCTTACCTCGATGAGGCCGAGCAGTGCCGCGAAGTGCTGCTGCTCAACGAGGGCGAGCTGCTGTTCAGCGGCGCGCCGCAGGCGCTGACCCGCCGTATGGCCGGGCGCACGGTGTTGATCGCCGCGCCCCCCGGCAGCCATCGATCGTTGCTGCAGCGGGCGATCTGCCTGCCGGCGGTCACCGACGGCGTGATCCAGGGCAAGTACCTGCGCCTGATCCTGAAAGAAGGCGAAGATCACCGGCAGCTACTGCAGGCGCTGGATCTGCCGGACGCCGAACTGAACGAAGCGGATCCGCGCTTCGAGGATGCGTTTATCGATCTGCTCGGCGGCGGCCCCAACCATCGCTCGGCGCTGGCGGAGATCATGCCGACCGTTGACGGAGAAAGTGGTGAAACGGTGATCGAAGCGGTGCAGTTGACCAAGAAATTCGGCGATTTCGCCGCCACCGATCACGTCGATTTTCAGGTGCGGCGCGGCGAAATCTTCGGCCTGCTCGGCCCGAACGGCGCCGGCAAGTCCACCACCTTCAAAATGATGTGCGGCCTGCTGGTGCCGTCCGGCGGCAAGGCGCTGGTGCTGGGGATGGATCTGAAGACCAGTTCCGGCAAGGCGCGCCAACGCCTCGGCTACATGGCGCAAAAATTCTCGCTGTACGGCAACCTGACGGTGGCGCAGAACCTGAAGTTCTTCTCCGGGGTCTACGGCCTAAGCGGCAAGGCGCAGCGCGACAAAATCGACGAGATGTCCCGCGCCTTCAACTTCGCGCCGATCCTCGATCAGACGCCGGATGCCCTGCCGCTCGGCTTCAAGCAACGCCTGGCGCTGGCCTGCGCGCTGATGCACGAACCGGATATTCTGTTCCTCGACGAACCGACCTCCGGTGTCGATCCGCTGACGCGGCGCGAGTTCTGGCTGCACATCAACGGCATGGTCGACAAGGGCGTCACGGTGATGGTGACCACCCACTTTATGGACGAGGCGGAATACTGCGACCGCATCGGCCTGGTGTATCGCGGCAAGATCATCGCCGCCGGCACGCCGGACGATCTCAAACAGCAGGTAGCGCGCGACGACAACCCCAACCCCTCGATGGAACAGGCGTTTATCGAACTGGTGCAGGGCTACGACGAGGAGGAACCACGGTGAGCGACAACCGAGCCCCAATCGACGACGGCGGCTTCTCCTGGCGCCGACTGCGCGCGCTGTGCCTGAAGGAGACGCGGCAAATACTGCGCGATCCCAGCAGCGGCCTGATCGCCTTCGTTATCCCGCTGATGCTGCTGTTTATCTTCGGCTACGGCATCAACCTGGACTCCAGCAAGCTGCATCTGGGCATTCTGATGGAGCAACAGAGCGAAGACGCGCGCGATCTGGCCCACGCCTTCGCCGGTTCGCCCTATATCGAACCAACCATCAGCGACAACCGCCAGCAGCTGATCCAGCAGATGCAGGCCGGCACGATCCGCGGCCTGGTGGTGATCCCGGTGGATTTCGACCAGCGCATGGCGCGCCCGCACGACAGCGCCCCCATCCAGGTGATCACCGACGGCAGCGAGCCGAACACCGCCAACTTCGTGCAGGGCTATGCCCAGGGCGTATGGCAAGTTTGGCAGCAGCAACGCGCCGCCGATCGGGGGAGCAACGACAAGCCGCTGATTGACGTGCAGATGCGCTACTGGTTCAACCCGGCGGCCATCAGCCGGCACTACATTATCCCCGGCGCCATCACCATCATCATGACGGTGATCGGCGCCATTCTCACCTCGCTGGTGATCGCCCGCGAATGGGAGCGCGGCACCATGGAAGCCCTGCTGTCCACCCAGGTGACGCGCAGCGAGCTGCTGCTCTCCAAGCTGATCCCATATTACTTCCTCGGCATGATCGCCATGGCGCTGTGCATGGCGGTGGCGGTGTGGGTGCTCGGCGTGCCCTATCGCGGTTCGCTGCCGATCCTGCTGCTGATCAGCAGCCTGTTCCTCGCCAGCACCCTCGGCATGGGCCTGCTGATCTCCACCCTCACCCGCAACCAGTTCAATGCGGCGATGGTGGCGCTGAACGCCGCCTTCCTGCCGTCGATCATGCTGTCCGGCTTCATCTTCCAGATCGACAGCATGCCAGCCATCGTGCGCGCGGTGACCTACATCATTCCGGCGCGCTACTTCGTCAGCACGCTGCAAACGCTGTTCCTGGCGGGTAACGTCGGCACCGTGCTGGTGATCAATCTGTTGTTCCTAATTGCTTCCGCCGTGGTGTTCATCGGCCTGACGGCCTGGAAAACCCAGCGCCGGCTGGATTGAGGAGAAAGAGCGATGTTTCATCGTCTGTTGACGCTCATCATCAAGGAAATGCAGGCGCTGCTGCGCGATCCGCAAACCCGTGCCATTTTAATCATGCCGGTGATCCTGCAGGTGCTGCTGTTCCCGTTCGCCGCGACGCTGGAAGTCACCAACGCCACCATCGCGGTCTACAGCGAAGACAGCGGCCAGGCCTCGGTGGAGTTGACCCAGCGCTTCGCCAAGGCCAAGGCCTTTCAACACGTGCTGCTGCTGCGCAGCCCGCAGGAGATAAAGACCACCATCGATAACCAACGGGCGCTGCTGCTGATCCGCTTCCCGGCGCAGTTCTCGCGCGATATCGCCACCGGCAACACCGCGCCGCTGCAGCTGCTGCTCGACGGGCGCAACTCCAACAGCGCGCAGATCGCCGCCAACTACGTACAGCAGATCGTGCAGGAATATCAGAAGGAGCTGCTCGGCAACCGCGCCAAACCCAACAACAGCGAGCTGGTGGTGCGCAACTGGTATAACCCGAATCTGGACTACAAATGGTTCGTGGTGCCGTCGCTGATCGCCATGATCACCACCATCGGCGTGCTGATCGTCACCTCGCTGTCGGTGGCGCGCGAACGCGAACAGGGCACGCTGGAACAGCTGCTGGTCTCGCCGCTCACCACCTGGCAGATCTTTATCGGCAAGGCGGTGCCGGCGCTGATCGTCGCCAGCTTCCAGGCCAGCATCGTGCTGTTGATCGGCATCTTCCTGTATCAGATCCCGTTCGCTGGATCGCTGCTGCTGTTCTACGCCACCATGTTGATCTACGGGCTGTCGCTGGTCGGTTTCGGCCTGCTGATCTCGTCGCTGTGCGCCACTCAGCAGCAGGCGTTTATCGGCGTGTTCGTGTTCATGATGCCGGCGATCCTGCTCTCGGGGTATGTCTCGCCGGTGGAGAATATGCCGGTGTGGCTGCAGGATCTGACCTGGGTGAACCCGATACGCCACTTCACCGACATCACCAAGCAGATCTACCTGAAGGACGCCAGCTTCAGCATTATCTGGCGCAGCCTGTGGCCGCTGCTGGTGATCACCGCCACCACCGGCAGCGCCGCCTACGCGCTGTTCCGCCGCAAGATCGCATAAAAAAAGCTCTGCATGTCACATGCAGAGCTTTTTGATCGCCAGATACCCTAAGGCTTGAAAGACAAGGGATTTAGCGGCGGTTGCCGAAAATGCGCAGCAACATCAGGAACAGGTTGATGAAGTCGAGATACAGCGTCAGCGCGCCGACGATGGCGTACTTGCGGAAGCTGTCTTTATCATCGGCGTTCAGCTGCTCACCCATCGCCTTGAGTTTTTGCGTGTCGTAGGCGGTCAGACCGACGAACACCACCACCCCGATGTAGGTAATCGCCCACATCAGCGCGGTGCTTTTCAGCCAGATGTTCACCAGCGAAGCCAGCACGATGCCGATCAGCGCCATGAACAACATGCTGCCGAAGCCGCTCAGATCGCGCTTGGTGGTGTAGCCGTACAGGCTCATCGCGCCGAACATGCCGGCGGTGACTACGAAAGTGCTGGCGATCGAGCTGTAGGTGTAGGCGATGAAGATGCTCGACAGCGTCAGCCCGGTCAGCGCCGAGTACAGCATGAACAGCGAGGTGGCCACCGCGCCGCTCAGGCGGTTGACCATGCCGGAAATCACGAACACCAGCGCCAATTGGGCGATGATCAGACCGAAGAAGGTGATCTGGCTGGAGAAGATGAAGTTGAGGATCGCGGGCGTGTTGGCCGCATACCAGGAAACGAACGCCGTCAGCAGCAGACCGCAGGTCATCCAGCCGTAAACCTGCGCCATGTAGGCCTGAATGCCGCTGTTGGCACGTTCGACGATTGAACCATTAGAGCGTGGATATCGGTCCATGACGGTTACCTTTTGCGTTATAAACAAGATTCCGAAGCCCCGCGAACGGGGCTTCGCCTGCTATAAGCGTACCACAGAATAGGCCGCGCGAAAGCGGCAAAGGTCTTGATTTGTTTCCGCTGTTGACGCGTTATTTAGCCGCGTCGTGCCAGCGTTGCGCGGCCTCGCGATCGCTGTCGCGAGCGTCCACCCAACGATCACCCTGGCCCGTGGCTTCGCGCTTCCAGAACGGGGCGCGGGTCTTCAGATAGTCCATGATGAATTCGCTAGCGGCGAACGCCATGCTGCGGTGTGCGCCGGTCACGCCGACGAACACGATCTCGTCGCCGGGATACAGCGCACCGACGCGGTGGATCACCGTCACGCGCTGCAGCGGCCAACGGCTGCGCGCCTCGGCCACGATCTCCGCCAGCGCCTTCTCGGTCATGCCGGGGTAGTGTTCCAGCGTCAGCGCGCTGACGTCGTCCCCAAGGTTATGGTTGCGCACCTTGCCGGTGAAGGTCACCACCGCGCCATCGGCGTCGCACTGCGCCAGCCACTGGTACTCATCGCCGACGTTGAACGGCGCTTCGCCCACGCGAATGCGGGTATTTTCCATGCTTACCCCCCGGTAACCGGCGGGAAGAAGGCCACTTCATCGCCGGCGCGCAGCGGGTGATCCGCCGCCACCAGCGACTGATTGACCGCCGCCAACAGCTTGCCGGATTCCAGCGCCAGCGCCCAGCGATCGCCGCGCGCGCACAGCGCCTGGCGCAGCGCCTCGACGGTCGGGTAATCCGCCGGCATCGACAGCGCGCCGGTGCCCACCAGTTCGCGCACCTGCGCGAAGAAAAGAATATCGATCATGCGTTCACCTTAAAATCACCGGATTTGCCGCCGCTTTTCGCCAGCAGGCGCACCGGGCCGATCACCATGTCTTTCTGTACCGCTTTGCACATGTCATAGATGGTCAATGCCGCCACCGAGGCGGCGGTCAGCGCTTCCATCTCGACGCCGGTTTTGCCGGTCAGCCGGCAGCAGGTTTCGATGCGTACCCGGCTGTGCTCCGTTTGCGCCTCTAGCTGCACTTCGACTTTGCTCAACATCAGCGGGTGGCACAGCGGGATCAGTTCCCAGGTGCGTTTGGCCGCCTGAATGCCGGCGATGCGCGCCGTGGCGAACACGTCGCCCTTGTGATGGCTGCCGTCGACGATCATCGCCAGCGTGGCGGGCAGCATGTCGACGAAGGCTTCGGCGCGCGCCTCACGCACCGTTTCGGCCTTGGCGGAAACGTCGACCATATGGGCTTCGCCGGCGGCGTTAATGTGGGTTAGCTGTGTCATGACTCAGGGCTTCTTCAAATGGGGCTGGAAGTTGCACGGGCGATGGCGCGCGTCCAACTGCTCTTCGATAATCCGCTCCCAGGCGGTGCGGCAGGCGCGGGTGGAGCCCGGCATGGCGAAAATCACCGTGCGGTTCGCCAGGCCGGCCAGCGCGCGCGACTGGATCGTCGCGGTGCCGATCTCTTCGTACGACACCATGCGGAACAGTTCGCCGAACCCTTCCACCTCTCTGTCGAACAGCGGCAACAGCGCTTCCGGCGTGTTGTCGCGCGCGGTAAAACCAGTGCCGCCGGTGATCAGCACCGCCTGCACGTTGTCATCGGCGATCCACGCGGAAACCCGTGCGCGGATCTGGTAAATGTCATCTTTGACGATGGCGCGATCCACCACCTGATGGCCGGCTTCCTGCGCCGCGTCCTGCAGATATTGGCCGGAGGTGTCTTCCGCCGCGCCGCGGCTGTCGGACACGGTCAGGATGGCGATATGCGCCGGAATAAACTCGCTGCTCGCATGGCTCATGGTTCAATAAGCTCCTATTGGCTGTCAGCCGCCGATAAACGACAGGTTCTGGGTGATCCCGCTGTTGCCCTGATGCAGGAAATGGGTCTGCTTCTTGCTCAGCAACCCACTCTGGATGCGCGCCTTCAGCGCATCGAGCTGGCCGTCGTCCGCCAGCAGATCGCGCAGAGGCACCCCCTGCTCGCCGAACAGACACAGGTGCAGATTGCCGATGGAAGAAACGCGCAGCCGGTTGCAGCTGGCGCAGAAATCTTTTTCATACGGCATGATAAGACCCACCTCACCCTGGTAGTCCGGGTGGCTGAACACCTGCGCCGGGCCGTCGCTGCGGCCGCGCGCCTGGCGCTGCCAGCCCTGCTGCTCCAACTGCCGGCGAATCACTTCGCCGGAAACGTGGTGTTTGCGAAACAGCTCGCCGCCCTCGCCGGTTTCCATCAGTTCGATAAAGCGCAGCTGGATCGGCCGATCCTTGATCCAGGCGAGAAAGGCGCCAAGTTGCTGGTGGTTGACGTCGCGCATCAGCACCGCGTTGACCTTGACCTTGCTGAAACCGGCGCTGAAGGCGGCGTCGATGCCGTCCATCACCTGGCGGAACTTGTCCTGGCCGGTGATGGCGTGAAACTGGCGGGGATCCAGGCTGTCGACGCTGACGTTGATCGCCGTCAGACCGGCGTCACGCCAGGCGGCGACGTCGCGCGCCAGACGGTAGCCGTTAGTGGTGACCGCCAGGGTACGGATGGCCGGGTTTTCCCGCACGGCGGCGATGATCTCGGTAAAATCGCGGCGCAGCGAAGGCTCGCCGCCGGTCAGGCGCACCTTTTCGGTGCCCAGTTCGGCAAACGCGCGGCTGACGCGGCGGATTTCATCCAGCGACAGGAAGCTTTTCGGGCTGCCGCTCGGCTTGTAGCCGTCGGGCAGACAATAGGTGCAACGAAAGTTGCACACGTCGGTGATCGACAAACGCAGGTAATAGAACTTGCGCTCATAAGCATCAATGAGTTGCGGTACCATAACACCTTTCCAAAGTCGGGAGATGCGAGCGTTTCCCCTCTGCACCCTGGTGGCTGACTTCGCCACGGCCCAGGCGCCATATCGTTCCGGATGAACAACGTAGGCGCAGGGGCTAGGAGTTTGATTTCTCTTCCCGCTACCTTGAGTAGCCGGAATGAAACCGTGGTTTTCAGCAGAATTCTAGCGCTAATCGGCAACGATAGCCAACGCGTTAATTCGCTATATAATTGTCTATACAGCGTTTTTAGACGCCGCCTATTCGGGTAAACCATGATAAACATCGCTTGCGTGGACGAATTGACCAGAATCACGCAAATGACACTCTTTATCGCGTTTTTATGCCGGATCCGCTACCTTATGCGGGCAGTTCAGACCCTTTGTAAGGAAATTTATGCGTAATCGTACCCTGGCCGATCTCGACCGCGTGGTGGCGTTGGGCGGCGGACACGGCCTGGGCCGTGTGATGTCGGCCCTGTCGTCCTTAGGCTCCCGTCTGACCGGCATCGTCACCACCACCGACAACGGCGGTTCCACCGGCCGCATCCGCCGTTCGGAAGGCGGCATTGCCTGGGGCGATACCCGCAACTGTCTCAACCAGCTGATCACCGAACCGAGCGTCGCCTCGGCGATGTTCGAATACCGTTTCAGCGGCAACGGCGAACTGGCCGGCCATAACCTGGGCAACCTGATGCTGAAAGCGCTGGATCACCTGAGCGTGCGCCCGCTGGAAGCGATCAATCTGGTGCGCAGCTTGCTGAAGGTGGACGCGGCGCTGATCCCGATGTCGGAGCAGCCGGTGGATTTGATGGCGCACGATCACGAAGGCAATCACGTTTACGGTGAAGTGAATGTCGATCAACTGGCCCACATGCCGCAGGAGCTGATGCTGTCGCCCCCGGTCAACGCCACGCGCGAAGCGCTGGACGCCATCGCACAGGCCGACGTGATCCTGATCGGACCGGGCAGCTTCCTCACCAGCCTGATGCCGCTGCTGCTGCTGGACGATCTCACCCAGGCGCTGCGCCGCAGCAGCGCCAGCATGATCTATATCGGCAACCTCGGCCGCGAGCTGAGCGTGGCCGCCGCGGCGCTGTCGTTAAAGGATAAGCTGACGCTGATGGAAGAGAAGATCGGCCGCCGGATGATCGATGCGCTGATCGTCGGCCCGGCGGTGGATGCCAGTGAAGTGCAGGATCGGGTGGTGATCCAGCAACCGCTGGAAGCGAGCGACATCCCCTACCGCCACGATCGCCAGCTGCTGCGCCAGGCGCTGGATCACGCGCTGGTGGGGCTGGCCGAGCGCCGCTGACCGTATTTAACCGTCTCGCCCGCGCAGCCAGGGATTATCGCTGGCTGGGGCGGGATGGCTGACCATATCGATATACAGATCTTCCACCTCTTTGCGCGCCCAGGGCGTGCGACGCAAAAACTTCAGGCTGGACTTGATGCTCGGATCGCTGCGGAAGCAGTTGATGCGAATGCGCGCTCCCAGTTCGGACCAACCGTAGTGCTCCACCAGTTTATTCAGCAGTTGCTCCAGCGTTACGCCGTGCAGCGGGTCTTTAGACTGGTGTTGGCTCATGTTCGGTACTCTTCGTGGTCAAATCGGGCCGCACACCATAACAGCTTTGGCGCGGCCGACAAGGAATTTTGACGCCCATGGCGCGGGCGCCGTCCAACGGTCAGGAAATCGCGATGAACTGCTCGCGCAGCTGGTGGATTTCGTCGCGCAGCGCAGCCGCCTGCTCGAACTCCAGGTTTTGCGCGTGGGTGTACATCTGCGCTTCCAGATCGCGAATTTTCTGATCCAGCGCTTTCGGCGTGAGGTTCTGCAGCTGAGCGCCGCCCTCCACCGCCTTGCCCTTGCCTTTGCTCTTGGTGCGGTTGACCGGTTGGCCGATCTGCAGAATGTCGCCGATCTTCTTGTTCAGCCCCTGCGGCACGATGCCGTTGGCTTCGTTGTAGGCCTGCTGCTTGGCGCGGCGCCGCTCGGTTTCACCGATCGCCTTGGCCATCGAATCGGTGATGCGATCGCCATACAGGATCGCCTTGCCGTTCAGGTTACGTGCCGCGCGGCCGATGGTCTGGATCAGCGAACGCTCGGAACGCAGGAAGCCTTCCTTGTCGGCGTCCAGAATCGCCACCAGCGACACCTCAGGCATGTCGAGCCCCTCACGCAACAGGTTGATGCCCACCAGCACGTCGAACTCGCCCAGACGCAGGTCACGGATGATTTCGACCCGTTCCACGGTATCGATGTCCGAGTGCAGGTAGCGCACGCGCTCGCCATGCTCTTCCAGGTATTCGGTCAGGTCTTCCGCCATGCGTTTAGTCAGGGTGGTCACCAGCACGCGCTCGTTGATCGTCGCGCGCTTGCGGATCTCGGAGAGCAGATCGTCCACCTGGGTGGCGACCGGCCGCACTTCCACGATCGGATCCAGCAACCCGGTCGGCCGCACCACCTGATCGATCAGATCGCCGCCGGATTTCTCCAGCTCATATTTGCCCGGCGTCGCGGAAACATAGATGGTCTGCGGCGCCAGCGCCTCGAACTCCTCGAAGCGCAGCGGGCGGTTGTCCAGCGCCGACGGCAAACGGAAGCCGTACTCCACCAGCGTTTCCTTGCGCGCGCGGTCGCCCTTGAACATCGCGCCGATCTGCGGAATGGTCACGTGGGATTCGTCGACCACCAGCAGGCCGTCCGCCGGCAGGTAGTCGAACAGCGTCGGCGGCGGCTCGCCCTCGGCGCGCCCGGACAGATAGCGCGAGTAGTTTTCGATGCCCGAGCAGTAACCCAGCTCGTTCATCATCTCCAGATCGAACTGGGTGCGCTGCGTCAGGCGCTGCTCTTCCAGCAGCTTGCTGTTGGCCAGCAGCACCTTGCGGCGGTCCGCCAGATCAACCTTGATCTCTTCCATCGCCTGCATGATCCGCTCACGCGGCGTCACGTAGTGCGATTTCGGGTAGATGGTAAAACGCGGCACCACCTGCTCAATCTGCCCGGTCAGCGGATCGAACAGCGACAGCCGTTCCACTTCTTCATCGAACAGTTCGACGCGCAGCGCCAGCTCGTCTGATTCCGCCGGGAAGATATCGATCACCTCGCCGCGCACGCGGAAGGTGGCGCGCTGGAAAGCCTGATCGTTGCGGGAATACTGCAGCTCCGCCAGGCGGCGCAAAATGGATCGCTGATCGATGATCATGCCCTGAGTCAGGTGCAGCATCATCTTCAGGTAAAGATCCGGATCGCCCAGGCCGTAGATCGCCGACACCGACGCCACCACCACCACGTCGCGCCGCTCCAGCAGCGCCTTGGTGGCGGAAAGACGCATCTGCTCGATGTGCTCGTTCACCGAAGCATCTTTTTCAATGAAGGTGTCGGAGCTGGGCACGTAGGCTTCCGGCTGGTAGTAGTCGTAGTAGGAGACGAAGTACTCCACCGCATTCTCCGGGAAAAACGCTTTCATTTCACCGTACAGCTGCGCCGCCAGCGTCTTGTTCGGCGCCAGTACCATGGTCGGCCGATTCAGATCGGCTATCACGTTGGCGATAGTGAACGTCTTGCCCGAACCGGTAACCCCCAGCAGCGTCTGGTGCGCCAGGCCGTCTTCCAGCCCCTCTTCCAGCTTGCGGATGGCTTCCGGCTGATCGCCGGCCGGTTTGAACTCGGAATGCAGTTTGAAAAGTTTACTCATTGCTCGGCTACCCTGTGGAGATGCGCGCGCTCAGGCGGCCAGCCGGCTCTGCACCGGATATGGCCCCTAATTATGGAAAGTGTCGGCGATTTGCGCCAGTGCCCATGATACTGGATATAAAACCAGCTTCAAGCGGATTCGTCGCTGCACCCGGCACTGCGGCAATGTCGTTGCACCGTGACGTTACAGCCGGGTGACATTTTTATTGTCAATAACAGATTTATCCCCAGAACTTGCCGCGAATTAACTTATTGATAGCACCACGTCGAAAAATCATACATAGAGACCTGATCAATACCCCTGCGTCTTGATTTTAGTTAATATATTGATATATAACAGTTTTAATAAAAAGACGAGAATGCGGGCAAAGCGAACAGAACCCGCGTCCGCTCTCGCTTTACAGCGTTTTTCTAAATCTAATACACAAGGTTATCCACAGGAATAGTGGATAACTCTCACCGTCCCGCCCGGGGCGGGAGTTACGGAAAGAAAGCTTTTCGCCCTTTACACCCGCTAAAATGGCTTTTTTAGTTATTTTTTCATAAAAATATCGCTTTGTTTATGCCGATTAATACTAAAAATCCCCATTGCCAAAATCGCATCGGCCCCTTTCTCGCGGATCGCTCTTGACGGCGACGCAATGCCTTGCACCATGTCCTCACCAAAGGGCACCACAAGAGTGCAAAAAACGTCCGGGTTAACTTCTCGGCGTATTTTCAGGCCACCGCGGCAGAGCGCGTCAGGCCTAGCAGAGGGTTAACAAAGCGATAACATCCCCCCTTTTCGGCCAGTAGCAAAACTGGCCTGGGAGTTGCTTTATCTTTCAGCGTGCGAACGAGGCGCGACAGCATAATGCGCTGCCGAATGCGGCGTGCAACCACCGCCTGGCTACCCCTCGTAAAAGCGCGAGAACGACACCAAGTCGTCATAAACGTCGTTTTTCACGACATACTGACTGTCTTTCCGTCCACCGCAGACATTGCTCAGGTGAATCGGATGGACGGCATTTTGTTCCAGACATTGCCACACTCGGGAAATCAACCGCCAATGCGGCCTTTGTTGCACCCCACCAACGAGTGGATGGGCGCCTGTGTCTATGAGGAGAATGCCAAATGCTGAGCCTGAGATCGGTCAATCAATTTTACGGGCAAAATCATACCCTGTGGGACATCAACCTGGAGCTGCCGCGCGGCCAGTGTACCGTGCTGCTTGGGCGCAACGGCGTGGGCAAGACCACGCTGGTCAATTGCATCATGGGGCATGTGCCGGTGGTGAGCGGCAGCATGACCTGGCAGCCCGCGGATCAGCCGCCGCAAAATCTGCTGCTGCAACCGATGGAGCGCCGCGCCGCACTCGGCATCAGCCACGTCCCGCAAGGGCGGCAACTCTTCTCGCAGCTGAGCGTGGAGGAGAATCTGCAGGTGGCGCAGATGGCCGGGCGCGGTGCCCCTCGCCGCATTCCGCCGCTGATCTACAGCCTGTTTCCCAATTTGCGCCAGATGCGTACCCGCCGCGCCGGCGATCTGTGCGAAGGCGCTCAACGCCAGTTGGCGATCAGTCGTGCGCTGGCGCAGGAGCCGGCGCTGCTGATCCTCGACGAACCGACGACGGGCGTGCCCCCTTCAATCGCCGCCGACATCGGCAACGTGATCCGCAGGCTCAACTATGAGTTGGGCATGACCATTTTACTGGTAGAGCATCAGCTGCCGTTCGTGCGCCGGGTGGCGGATCGTTTTTGTCTGCTCGATAGCGGTCGCACCGTGGCGCACGGCGCGCTGGCGCAGCTGGATGAGGCGCTGATCGGCGCCGGACTGGCAGGGCAAGAAGAAGGATGAGGGAGAGCCCCCCCCTCATTGAGCGTTTATAGCAGGCTGATATCCAGATACTCCCCCAGCGGCGCCCGTTCGGCCTGCGGCAGGTGTGGTATTTCACCCAGCAGCGGCGCGGGCAGCATGCGGCGCAGCGTGGCCAGGTATTCCTGATGCCGCCGCCCCGGGGGCGCCACGTCGTTGGCGATCCAACCGGCCAGCGTCAACCCCGCCTGTTGCACCGCCTGCGCCGTCAGCACTGCGTGGTTGATGCAGCCCAGTTTAATGCCCACCACCAGGATCACCGGCAATTGTTCCTGCTGCACCCAGTCGGCGAAGGTGTACTCCGCCGACAGCGGGGTAAACCACCCGCCGGCGCCTTCGACCAGCACCCAGTCGGCGCGCTGCTCCAGCCGGCGCAGGCCGTCGGACAGCCGCGCCGCGTCGATCGGCCGACCTTCATCGGCGCTGACGATATGCGGCGAGGTCGGTTCGGCAAAAACGTAAGGGTTCACTTCGTCGTAACGGAGCGCCACGCCGCTGTTGGCTTGCAGCGCCAGCGCGTCGCCGTTGCGCAGCCCCTCGGCGGTCATCTCGCTGCCGGAGGCCACCGGCTTATAGCCGGCACTGCGGTAGCCCGCCCGGTTGGCGGCCTGCAACAAGGCGCTGCTGGCAACGGTCTTCCCCACCTCGGTGTCGGTGCCGGTCACGAACCAACGTTTAATCACGATAAATCACTCCATAAGCCAGATGATAGCTGAGGGGGAACTGCCCCTGCCGGCACGGGTAAGCCGCCTGCAACGCGGCGAGACGGCCTCGCGACATCAGGCCGCCCTCGCGCCCCTGATGCAAATGCGTCGCCCCGATGCCCTTGAGCGAGCGCATCAGCGTCATCACGTCCGGGTAGTTCAGGGTGCGTAACTCCGTGACCAGCTCGTGCCGGTATTCAGCACAGGCGGCGCGGATCTGCGCCAGCGGCAGGAAGGCGTTCACGTGGCGCTCGCCGTCCACCTGTTGCCAGGCGTCCCCCAATTCCTGCAGCGATCCCGCCGCCAACGTGGAAAACAGGATCACGCCGCCGGGGCGGGTCACGCGATACAGCTCCGCCAGCGCGGCGGGCAGATCGCTGCACCACTGCACCACCAGGCTGCTGAAACAGATGTCCATCGCCGCATCGGGCAGCGGTACCTGTTCGATATCGCCCAGCAGATAATGGTGCGCCGCCTGCCGTTGGCGGGCGACCTCCAGCATGCCCGGCGCCAAATCGAGCGCGGTCACCTGCTTGCCGCGCTCGCGCCACAGGCGGCTGAAATAGCCGGTGCCGCAGCCGGCATCCAGCAGCTGCTCGCCCGGATGGGGACTCCCCATCCCCAGTAAGCGCTCGCCAACATCACGCTGCAGCGCGGCGGCGGCGTCGTAGCTGCCGGCCGCGCGGCTGAAGGCCGAGGCGACCGCCTGTTTGTTCACCGTGTCATTGGCTGACGTCATTCAGCACCTCCAGCAGGCGATCGATATCCTGCGGCTGATGCGCCGCCGTCAGGGTAATGCGTAGCCGCGCGCCGCCCGGCGGCACCGTCGGCGGGCGAATGGCGCTCACCCACAGTCCGCACTCGCGCAGGCGGGTCGCCAGATCGAGCGCGCGCTGATTATCCCCCACCAGCAGCGGCTGGATGGCGGTGTCGGAATCCGTCAGGGTCAGCGCCAGCGGCGCCGCGCCCTGACGGAAACGCCGAATGTTGTCCTGCAGCCGGGCACGCAGTTCATCGCCCTCGCGAATGCAGGCCAGCGCCGCCTGCAGCGCGCAGGCTTGCGCCGGCGGCATTGCGGTGCTGTAGATTAGATGGCGGGCGAACTGCAGCAGATACTCGGCGGTCGCCTCATCGCACAGCACCGCCGCGCCGCTGACGCCGAACGCCTTGCCGAAGGTCGCCACCAGCAGTTCAGGGCGCACGCCCTGCTGCCAGCAGCTGCCGCGGCCTTGCTCACCGCGCACGCCGACGCCGTGGGCATCGTCCACCATCAGCCAGGCGCCCGCCGCACGGGTTAAGCGATGCAGCTCCGCCAACGGTGCGCCGTCGCCGTCCATGCTGAACACCCCTTCGGTCACCGCCAGCCGCTGCCCGTCGCAGGGTTTGGCCAGCAGATCCGCCAAGGCCTGCGGCTGATTGTGCTGGAACCGGCGCAGCTCGGCCGGCGACTGCGCCGCCGCCTCCAGCAGCGAGGCGTGGCTGAGGCGATCGGCCAAAATGCGATCGCCCTTCTGCATCAACGCCGCCAGCACCGCCTGATTGGCGGCATAGCCGGAGATGAACAGCAGCGCGCGCGGATAGCCGAGCCACGCCGCCAGTTGCTCTTCCAGCGCCTGATGCGCCACGCTAAAGCCGGTGACGTGGCCCGACCCGCCGCTGCCGACGCCGTAACGCTGCGCGCCCTGCTGCCAGGCGGCGATCACCCGCGCATCCTGGCTCAGCCCCAGGTAGTCGTTGCCCGAGAAGTTCAGATAGAGACGATCGCCGAGCCGGATCTGGCGGCCGTTGCCGCCCTCGGTGGTCTGTCGCCGACGGTAGGCGGCGTTGAGACGCCGTTCTGCCAGCGCCTGTTCGATACGTTGTTGCCAGCTCATCACAGCGCCGCGTTGTAAAACTCGGCGGTATCGGCGTTCAGCAGCTGCTTAGCCAGCACCTGCTGTTGCTGGTTGTCGCCATGTTCGGTGGCGGTCTGCTGCGGGTTCAGCCCCAGCTTGCGGAACAGCTGCAGATCCTTGTCTTCTTCCGGGTTCGGCGTGGTCAGCAGCTTGCAACCGTAGAAGATCGAGTTGGCGCCGGCCATAAAGCACATCGCCTGCGTCTGTTCGTTCATCTGTTCACGGCCGGCGGAAAGGCGGACATAAGAGGACGGCATCATGATGCGCGCTACCGCGATGGTGCGGATGAAATCGAACGGATCGACGTCGTCGTTATCCGCCAGCGGCGTGCCTTTTACCTTCACCAACATGTTGATCGGCACGCTCTCCGGCGGTTTCGGCAGGTTAGCCAGCTGCACCAGCAGCCCGGCGCGATCGCGCACCGTTTCCCCCAGCCCGACGATGCCGCCGGAGCACACTTTGATGCCGGCGTCGCGCACCTTGTCGAGCGTATCCAGGCGTTCCTGGTAGCTGCGGGTAGTGATGATGCTGCCGTAGAACTCCGGCGAGGTGTCGAGGTTATGGTTGTAGTAATCCAGCCCGGCCTCCGCCAGCCGTTCAGCCTGAGTGCCGTCAAGCGTGCCCAGCGTCATGCAGGTTTCCATGCCCATCGCTTTCACGCCCTGCACCATCTGCTGCAGATAAGGCATATCGCGCTCGTGCGGGTTCTTCCACGCCGCGCCCATGCAAAAACGGGTCGAGCCGTTCGCTTTGGCCTTGCGTGCCGATTCCAGCACCTGCTCGACCTGCATCAACCGCTCCGACTCCAGGCCGGTCTTGTAGCGTGAGCTCTGCGGGCAGTATTTACAGTCTTCCGGGCAAGCGCCGGTCTTGATCGACAGCAGCGTGCTGACCTGCACCTGACGCGGGTCGAAGTGCTGGCGGTGTACGGTTTGCGCTTCGAACAGCAGTTCCAGCAGCGGTTTATCAAACA